>FLNY01000140.1_pt1 | contig 204551 bp, 181 predicted proteins | sample 1140381 | NCBI WGS metagenome assembly FLNY01 (sample SAMEA3878172, study PRJEB12797) | bioreactor metagenome | biome: Moose rumen | place: Sweden | collected 2011-10 | reverse complement strand
TAGGGGTTGCAGATTATTTATTCTGCAACCCTTGAAAATCCTAGTGCTTTTCAGTACTAGGTGAGGTTTTATAAAGATGTTTGAAAGGAAATATATATGATTAATTTTAATATTTGTCGCAAAGAAATGACTTGGGGCAACAGACAATTAGTATTAGAAACAGGAAAAATTGCCCGTCAGGCAACCGGAGCAGTTATTGCTCGCTGGGGAAATACCGAAGTTGTAGCAACGGTAGTTGCGGCAAAAGAACCGAAGGAAGATCAGGATTTCTTCCCTTTAACAGTTAACTATCAGGAAAAATATTATGCAACCGGAAAAATTCCGGGAGGTTTTGTTAAGCGCGAAGGAAAGCCGTCTGAGCGCGAGATTCTTATTTCTCGTTTGATTGACAGACCGATTCGCCCGTTGTTTCCTGATGCTTTTAAAAATGAAGTACAGATTATTTGTACAGTGATTTCACATGACCAAAAACATGATTCTGATGTGTTATCAATGATTGCGGCTTCTGCAGCATTAACAATTTCAGGTATTCCGTTTATGGGACCGATTGGTGCGGCTCAAGTCGGCTATAAAAATGGTGAGTATATCTTAAATCCGACACTGGAAGAAAAAGAAACTTCTGAATTAGAGCTGACGGTTGCCGGAACAAAAGAAGGTGTTTTGATGGTTGAATCCGAAGCCAACGAATTATCAGAAGAAACAATGCTTGGTGCGGTTATGTTCGGATTTAACAGTTTTCAACCGGTTATTGACTTAATTAATGAGTTGGCAAAAGAAGCCGGAAAAGAAAAATGGGCAGCTCCGAGCTTTCCTAAAGAATATGATGACTTGAGCGAGAAAATTGCTAAAGAATACGGCGCACGTTATGATGCCGCTTTCTCTATCATCAATAAACAGGAAAGAGCCGATACATTAGGTGCTTTAGCGGAAGAAATTAAAGCCACGATTGATCCTGAAAATGAAGTTGAAATGCGTTATGTCGGTGATGCTATTGAAAATGTTATGTATCACACGATGAGAGAAAAGGTGTTGTCAACCGGGCATCGTATTGACGGACGCGATACTAAAACCGTTCGTCCGATTTATTGCGAAGTAGGTTTGTTGCCGGAAGCTCATGGTTCGGCATTATTTACACGCGGTGAAACACAAGCTATGGTTGCCACAACTTTAGGTGTTGCCGATGATGCGCAAATTGTGGACGGTTTATTGGCAGAAAGCAAGCAAGACTTTATGCTCTATTATAATTTTCCGCCGTTTTCTGTTGGCGAATGCGGACGTTTAGGTACTCCGGGACGTCGTGAAATCGGACACGGAAAACTTGCTTGGCGTGCAATACACCCGATGCTTCCGAAAGATAAGGAATTATTCCCTTACACATTGCGTGTGGTTTCCGATATTATGGAATCAAACGGCTCTTCTTCAATGGCAACCGTTTGTGGAACATGTCTTTCTTTGATGGATGCCGGTGTGCCGATGAAAAAGCCGGTTGCCGGTATTGCCATGGGTTTAATTAAGGAAGACGATGGACGTGTGGCAATTTTGACTGATATTTTGGGTGATGAAGACCACCTTGGTGATATGGACTTTAAGGTTGCCGGAACAAAAGATGGTGTAACTGCTTTGCAAATGGATATTAAAATTACATCTATTACCAAAGAGATTATGCAAAACGCTCTTGCTCAGGCGCATGAAGGTCGTATTCATATTTTAGGTGAAATGGCAAAAGCAATAGCCGAGCCTCGCTCAGAGGTTTCTCCGAAAGCTCCGCGTATTTATTCTATGAAGATACCTGTAGATAAAATTCGTGAAGTTATCGGTTCCGGTGGTAAGGTTATCAGAGAAATTATTGAAAAAACCAACACTAAAATTGATATTACAGATGATGGTGTTGTGCAAATTGCATCCAATAATGCCGATAATTGTCAAAAAGCCATTGATATGATTAATGATATCGTGGCTGTTCCTGAAGAAGGTAAAAACTATTACGGAACAATTACCAAAATTATGGAATTCGGAGCATTTGTTCGCTTCTTAGGACAAACAGAAGGTTTAGTTCATATTTCCGAAGTGAAAAATGAGCGTATAGCTTCTGTTTCTGATTTTTATAAAGAAGGCGATCGCATTTGGGTTAAATATATCGGCACGGATAATCGCGGAAAAATCAAACTTTCTGCTAAACGTGTAAATCAAGAAACCGGAATGGATGAACCGAAGAAGTAATTTAGTTTCTTTTATAAAAACACCTTCGTCTTTTTGGGCGAAGGTGTTTTTTGGTTTATCAATATATAATAGTTATTTTCTTTTGCTTTTTGAGCCGGAAGTTGAGGATTTATGGTCAAACTTAAACAATTCTGCCGGCAAATCTTTATCAATTTCTTCATTAAATAAAGAAACAGTAACCTCAATATTTTGCTGATCTATAACCTTCCATTGTTTCAGTCTGAACGGACTGTTATCAAAAACAAGTGTAATCGGTTTAACAGCAGGATTTTTAGGCATTTCTACGGTTATGGAAGTTTGTCCCGCATCTTTATAAAAATCCGCAACTCTTAAATTAGATCCGTCAATTTTTATTTTATTGCTTAAAATAACGGTTGCCGGAATATCATCATAATCAATATTTGTAATTTGATCCAGTTCCAAATCGTTATAGATGATATAATCTCCGTTTCCAACAATCAACAATTCTTCCGGTGCGGTATATTCCATACGAATTTTGCTCGGTTTCTCAATATAAATTTTTCCTTCTGCGGTGGCACCGTTGCTCGACATTTGCACAAAATCAGATTTAATTGACTTCAAATTATTCAGATAATTTTCTATTTTTTGCAAATCCGCATTATCTGCTTTTGCTGTTGCACAAAAAAACACTGAAAAGAATAACAAAGAAAATATTTTTCGCATCAATATACTCCTTTAACCTCAAATCAAAACTAATTAACCACTCTTTTTAAGTCGTTAATCCGCGGTAAAACATAATTTTCTATCAAAAATGAAATTGTTTTTTCGACCATTGCATCGCATTTTTTAACCGAATCGAATATTGCTTTATTATCGGTTTCCGGATTAATTTTCCCAACCAATTTTTTATACGATTCGGATAAAGATGTTAAACCGTCAATTATATCGGCAACATACGCCGGAAGCTTTGCATCTTCAAGTCCGCCCCAAAAACCCTCAACAAAACCAAACTCTATTTCCTCATAGCGAGATTCGCAAAGATGAATCAGATTACTCGATGATTGCGTTTTTTTAAGCTTTAGCGAGTTATTGGCGATATTTTCAAACACCTCATCCCACAGTCCCATAAAAAATTGGAAGAAAAGCTCCGCTTCTTTTTTGGTCTCAAGCCTTGGCGACTGCCCGTTTTCCCACAAAGAGGATATAACATCTGCCGGACGAAGCTCCATATTCGGCGAACAAATAGAGCCGGCAAAACGCCACCTAATAATCTCCAGCGGAGTCGGGCAAGAATAGTGCTCTAAAAATTTTTGGAATTTATCATCCCCAATGTATTTATTTTCGCTTTTCATTTTAAAATCTTTATGCTATTAAACTTAAATATATATTTAGTGGAGTTTTTAAAATTGTCCAGTCAAAAATTAGTTTTTGTAAGCATAATTGCACTTTTTGTTGCGGGATGCTCTCTTTTAAATCCTTATATTGATCGTAGGCGAAATCCGGGAGTGCAAGATTTGAAATTGTTGTACACAGGTCCTTCAACTCCTGAAAATCCGGTTATTTGCTATAATCCGCTTTATAGTTCGGAAACAGAGTTGCAAGCTCTGGCTGATGCGGAATGCCAAAAACACGGAACCGGTAAAAAAGCAGAATTTGTTAAAAAAACACGCTTTGACGGCAAATTATTGTTGCCTTATCATGCTCACTATCAATGTGTAAAATAAAGGAACTATATAATGAATCTCCTACTTGAAACCACCTTAAATGAAGTTTTAGAAAAAGTTTTTTCTTCACTTGGATTCGATACAAAATTCGCCACAGTAAAGGTTTCTGATCGCGCCGATTTAAGCGATTTTCAGTGCAACGGCGCATTGGCATTGGCAAAATCTGAACATAAAAATCCGCGAGAAATTGCCACCGCTATTGTTGCCGAATTGCAAAAGGAAAGTTTTTGTGATAGTATTTCGGTTGATGGACCCGGCTTTATTAATATTAAACTGAAAAATGAATTTATTGCCGACAACTTGGATAAAATTGCCTCAGATGAGCGTTTGGGTTGCGGCTTGGTTGACAATCCGCGAAAAGTCGTGCTTGATTACGGCGGACCGAATGTGGCCAAAGAAATGCATGTCGGGCATTTGCGCTCCGGCGTTATCGGTGAATCGGTGAGCAGAATCGAGCGCTTTATAGGTAATCATGTAATCAGTGATGTACACTTAGGCGATTGGGGAACGCCGATGGGTATGATTTTGGCTGAAATTATTGCATCTGATGGCAATCTTGACAAGGTTGAAACTTATGATATTGCCGAAATTACGGAGTTTTATAAAAAAGCCAATATCCGTTGCAAAGAAGATGAATCGGCAAGAGAAAATGCTCGTAAAATCACCGCCGAACTGCAAAACGGAAACCCGCTTTATCGTAAAGCATGGCAGCACTTGCGTGGCGAATCGGTAAAGGCGGTGAAACAAAATTATGAGCAGTTAGATGTTAATTTTGATTTGTGGTGGGGAGAAAGTGATGCTCACGAAACTTGCGGAGAAATCGTTAAGATAGCGCGCGAAAAAGGCATTTCCGAAGTTGATAACGGCGCGGAAATTATCCGTCTGGAAGAAGGTAATAAACCTAAACCTCCGGTTATTTTGATTAAATCTGACGGCGGCTATACTTATCACACCACTGATTTAGCAACAATCAAAATGAGGGTTGATGAGCTCAAGGCTCAGGATATTGTTTATTTTACCGACAGTCGTCAATCTTTGCACTTTGAGCAGGTTTTTGAAGGTGCGCAAAAGTTGGGAATTGCACCTGAAGTCGGCTTAAAACATATTGTTTTTGGTACGGTAAACGGAGCAGACGGCAAACCTTTTAAAACGCGCGATGGCGGCGTGATGAATTTGGAAACCTTAATTGAAATGTCGAAAGATAAGGTACGCCAATCTCTGCCGAAAGCAGATGAAGTTGAAGGCTACGGCGAGAAAGAAATTGAAGATATGACTGCCAAAATTGCTGTTGCCGCCATCAAATTTCAAGATTTGAAAAACACTATAGCTTCGGGATATGTTTTTGAACTTGACGATTTTGCTAAATTTGAGGGCAAAACCGGACCTTATATTCAATATGCGATTGCCCGAATCAACTCGGTTTTGCGTAAAGCAAAGCAAAATAATTTAAGCGAGTCGGCAATTATTTTGAGTGCGCCGGAAGAGCGCGCATTGGCATTAAAGCTTTCGCAACTCCATAATGTTATTTTCCGTGCTCATAAAGAAAAAGAGCCGAGCATTATTGCTGATTATGCTTATACTCTGGCTCAGAACTTCAGCACATTTTATAATGCTTGCCCGATTATGGGTGCTGAAGATAAAAATCTTGCCGGTTCACGCTTAAAAATAGCTAAACTGGCTCGCGATGAGCTGAAATTATTACTTAATTTATTAGGAATCGAATCGCTTGAAGTTATGCTGAAAGCTTAAATAGTAAAGGAGATCTAAATGGTAACTGCTTCACAAGTAAAAGCTCAAAACAAGAAAAATTCACCGGAAAATTATTGGATGACGGTATTGCTTTATTTTGCCTCTTTTTTGGTTGGACTTGGTATTGTTGCTGAAGTCGCAGCCAATTGGCAACAAATTTCGAATGCCGTTAAATTAGGCGGAGCGGTTATGTTGCTTATTGCAAACGCCGGACTGCTGATTTGGTGCATAGAAAAAGATAAGCACATATTAAAACAGGTTGTTGCCGTTATTTTTGCCTTTTTAATTATGGGAACAATCGGACTTATCGGGCAGGTTTTTCAGCTTACATCAAACTTTGCCAACGGTTGTTTATTATGGTCATTGGTTGCTTGGCCACTGTTAATATTTGTGCCGAGAATGCTTTGGCTCTGGTTGCCTCTGTTTTATATCGGTATGCGCTTTTACAGCATTATTTTCGGTGATATTGTTGATTTGGTTGTCGGAACAAATATAGATGCATCAACGCGCCAGCTGTTTTTTGCAAAAGACAATGCTATTCTGCATTCTTGCGGATTGGCTGCTTTTTACGGCATTTTTATTGTGTATGAATACATAGTTAATTCGTTGCACAAAGACAACAAAACAATTGTTACACCTCTGCGATTTTATCTCGGACTTTTGGTTATGGGCGTATATTACAGTGTTGTGCAATTTGTGCATTTTGTGCCGGCTGTGGCTGAAAACCTGAATAAATATTTAGTATTTTTCAGTCCGTATTTAGGTTTGGCAATTGCCATTTTCATTTTTAACAACTATAAAAAGCGTTTTAGCTTTATGCCACTGTTTTTGCTCGGTTTGGCACCGGAAGCGTTGGTTGCCATGCAGACTCGCTCAAACGGCTATTTTATGCCCGATTCGGAAACAATGCTCCCGATAGTCTTTTTGATGGTAATGACGGCTTATGCCTATTATCATAAAATGCCGCGATTGCAAAAACTATCGATTTTTGCAGTTTTGATTTGGTTTATTATAACCTTTGAAGCTGATATTTTCGATATTATACCGTCGCTGTGTATTTGCGCCTTTTTTGCCTTTTTATCGTACAGAGCGCGAAACCGCAAAGGCTTTAACACCTTTGTAATTTTGGCTGTTTTACGCATTTTGGGCTATTATGCTGATGTTGATAATCTTGAATATTTGGGGTTATATCTGATCGGTTCCGGTATTTTGATGATTGCAACAATTCTCGGCTTATTTAAATACGGAAAACTTTTGTGGAGTGAGAAAGATGAAAAATAAAGCTTTATATTATTTGTTATTTATTCCGGCTTTTGTATTAGCAGGTGTAATGATTTATTACACGGCTGAAAGTAATTTCACTAAGGTTGAAGTTGCGGTCAGAGGATATGATCCGAAAGACTTTTTCTCCGGATATTATATGAATTTGCAGCCCGATTGGGAAAAAACAGACTGCACTCAATTTGAAAACAGCGTTTGCCCGAAAGACGACTTTAAAGCCGTTTATAACTACTATATTAAGCGCGAACAATCAGCAAAGCTTAGTCAAAAAGTTAATGCCGGAAATGTTAAGTTGGTATTTTCTTATGCAAAAGGGCATATGCCGTTAGTTGTTGATTTGAAGGTAGATGGCGTTTCTTATTTAGATTATGTTTCAAGCAGAGATTGAAACAATAGTAATACAGATAAAAAAACAAACCGTCTAAAAGGACGGTTTGTTTCTTATACGTAAGATTTTGAGTTGAAGCGTTTGATATATTCAGCAATAGTCATATTACCGGAAATCAAATCGCCATAAGCTTCACCAAAGTGCAGTGCACCGCATGTATCCTCAAAATTGTGGTACAGAGCTCTTAATTCAAGCGAATCCATGCTAAAATCGTAATGCAAATTAGCTTCGGCCAATTGTTCATCAGTCATATCTTTGAGGCGAAAGCCTGTTACTCTAGAGGAGAGGGCATCTCTCATCATTTCAATTGTAAGTGGTTGCATATGCTTTAAAATTAAAAATATAAGAATTATAAAATATCGAGGCTTATATTTAGCATAAGTTTTTTGTATGTCAATAGATATTGGAAATCGTATAAATATCAGTGTATTATTTATCCCTTTTAAGGGCTGTACATAATAGTTTTCGCTTATATTCGCATCATGCAAAATAAAAAAGACGGGGCAAATTGCTCCGTCTTAATTTTTTTATCGTTGAGATTAGAAAGTATATCTGGCACCCAACATAATTTCATGGTCACGAACTTTATACTTTGTAACGCCATCACCATCATTTTTACGAATACGACCATAGTCTGCATAACGATAGCCGGCATCCAATGTCCAGTTTGCGTTAATGTCATAACCGATACCAGCCATAACTTGCCATGCCAAGTTATAAACAGTCTTTTTAGACTCACCACCATTCCAGCTATACTTCAAATAAGAAGTACCTAAACCGGCACCAACATAAGGTGTCCAAGGTGTGCATGTCAAATAATCAAAGTAAGCATTAGCCATCAAAGAGTGCTTATAAAGCTTAAGATGATCAGTTCCTTCATCATCTGAGAAGCTTTTTTTCAAGTTGCCAGAATTATTCAATTCCAATTCACCACGAACGTAACCGGCTTTAACACCATAAGCAACGTGAGTGCTGAATAAGTTTTTATTGATTTTTTCCTGACCTCTGTCTCCGTCAAAATCACCCCATACCATTTTAGCTCTATTAAAGTCATAAGAGATTTTACCGGATACATATTGATTAACACCAGCTTGAGCATTAGCAGCAAACAAAGTAGCAACACCGGCTAACAACAAAAATTTTTTCATGTTCTATTCCTTTTAAAAGTTATTACTTGTTGAACAACAATATACTAAATAAACTTTAGTATTGTAACGAACAAACTTTAGGACAAATTATTAATACTGTCAAGCTTTTTTTGGTTTTGAGGCCATTATTCAAAGTAATATAATGATTTTCCGTGCTTTTTTAGCCAGTCGTGACCTGTTTTCCAGTCAGAATTTAAGAAATTTACGCAGTCCCAAAAGCTTTTTGAATGGTCCTGATGCGCCAAATGAGCCACTTCATGCGCCAATAAATAGTCAATAACTTCGCATGGGGCTAAGGCAATCCGCCAATTATAATTGATATGATTCAAACTTGAACAACTGCCCCAGCGCGATTTTGTGTCTTTTATACTGACCCCGATAAGTTTTTTGCCGATTCTTTGAGCCAGATTTTGCGACTGCTCATAAAAACGCTTTTGCGCCTCGCGTTTAATATAATCCTTAATCCGGCGATGCAAAAATTCCGCTCCGCCTGAAACAACCAGCTTATCACCCTCTAAGATTACGCCGCAACGAGCTTTTTCCTGATGAGAGATTTCTACTTTTTGCCCGAAAAGCAGAAACTTATCGCCGTTTTCAAACTTTTTCATCTTCGGTATTTTTGCCAGTTCCGTCATAATCCAGCCCAAATGTTCATTCACAAAATTGACAGCCTTGCGGCGCGAACAAAAACGTGGCACGGACAAAACAGGAATCCTCTCTTTGCGATCAATGCGTAAAACAAGGCGATAAAATGAACGAGAGGGAACGACTTTTATATCAAATCCCAACTCGTCTTTAATATCATAAATCTTGCCAGTCAACAATGTGATTTTCATAATCTTCAACCTCTGTCTCACTGACCAATTTGCGTCCTTTAAGGCTCATTTTTGCCTCTGACACACTGCTTGCCTTGCGCGTTATCAGCGGATGCCACTCGGGTAAATCAAAACCGTTATCTAAGAGCCAATAGGCGCAGGTTTTCGGCATCCAACGCGGTTTTTCGCGTACAGCTTCAAGCGTAATATCGCGGCAATCAGGCACAACCTCAAAGCGATGTTCATAAATTTTACATAAACAGCTTTGGCAATCAAAAAAGCGGCAATAGGTGTTGGTAAACTTAATTTTTCCGGCAATTTCCAGCTTATTTAAGCAACATTTACCGCAACCGTCACACAATGCCTCCCATTCGGCTTTACTCATATCCTCCAGCTTTTTATGTTTCCAAAACTCCGGCTCAAGTAAGGAAAATGCGTCAACTCTTTCTTGCGGATTAAATTCTTCTTGCAACTTTTCTTCGCTCAAAGTTCATCCTCATCAATAATGTAGTCTTCCCAATCGTTTTCATCAACATCTGCTTCTGAAATAACTCGCCCTTTTAAGGTTTCGCAAACTTCGCACTGCTTAAAATCAGGATCAAAAAGCTTTCGATAAGCGCAGGTTTTCGGCATCCAATCAAGTTTATCAACGTTTTCTTTGGTTAATATCAGGCAACCTTCGCGCATTTTATCGCGCTTTTCATAAACAGAGCAGCGCTGATTTTCCAAGTCATAATAGCGGCAGATGATGTTGGTGTAATAATTCTCATTCGTATCTTCGTCTTGCAACTTTATCAAGCAACATTTTCCGCAATTATCGCAGATATTTTCCCATTCTTCCTTAGTGATTTTGCTTAAATCTTTCATCTTAGCCTCGCTGTTCCGGAAGTTTATCTTCTTCCGCCAGATTGCCGAATTGAGCAAATTCGCCGTTCCAGAAAAGTTTAACCGTACCTGTCGGGCCATGACGCTGCTTACCGATAATTACTTCAGCAAGATTTAAGGTTTCGCGGTCGCGCTTTTCCCAATCGGCATGCTTTTTTGCGAACTTTTCCGGCGATTCGGAATCTTGCGGTTTCGGCTCGGCATTATGAATGTAATAATTTTCACGATACACAAACATTACGATATCGGCATCTTGCTCGATTGAGCCGGATTCGCGCAAATCAGACATCAGCGGGCGCTTATCATCACGCGCTTCAACACCGCGGTTTAATTGCGAAAGGGCAATAACCGGAACTTTAAGCTCCTTTGCTAAAATTTTTAATCCGCGCGAAATTTCCGAAAGCTCTTGCACACGATTTCCTTCTCCGTGGCGATTATTTGAGCCGCTTATAAGTTGAATATAGTCGATAACAATTAGTCCTAATCCTTTAGAGCGCTTTAGTCTGCGAGCGCGTGTGCGAATCGCATTTATGCTAACCCCCGGAGTATCATCAATATAAAGCGGAATTTTCTCTAATTCACGCACGGCGGCAGTAATACGCGTAAATTCCGCCTCGCTGATTTCGCCGTTACGCATTTTTTGGCTCGGTGTCTGGGTTACGGTTGATAAAATACGCGAGGCAAGCTGATCGGCCGACATTTCGAGCGAGAAAAATGCGACTCCTTTATTTTCAGGCGGTGTCTCTTTGTCTCGGCTTAAATAATCAGCCACATTATAGGCAATATTGGTAGCTAAAGCCGTTTTACCCATAGCCGGACGACCGGCAATAATAATTAAATCAGAATCGTTTAAACCACCGATTCGGTAATCAAGTTTATTTAGTCCCGTTGGTGTGCCGGAGATTCTGCCTTCTTTTTGATACGCTTTTTCAATCATTCCGAGTGACGAATCGAGTGCCGAAGCAAAATCCAAAAAACCTCCCTGCGGGTTGCCTTGATCGGCTAAATTAAAAAGTGCTTTTTCAGCTGCTTCTATCTGATCAGATGCAGTAATATCAATATTTTCTTCCACCGCGGAATTAACAATCTCATAGCCGGTATTAATCAGCTCTCGGCGCAAATATTTATCATAAATAAACTGAGCATAATTTTCCACATTTGTCAGCGGAGAAGCACTGTCGGCAAGCTTCATTAAATATGGAACTCCGCCTACTTTATCAAGTGTTCCCTCTTGTGCCATATAATCTTTCAAGGTTATAACATCTGCCGTATGCCCGTTATTTATCAGCTTGCTGATAATGTCATAAATTTTCTGATGCGTTGCATCGGCAAAATGTTCGGAGCGCAAAAATTCACTTATTTTCTCCAACGCTTTATTATTTTGCAAAATTGCGCCGATTAAAGCCTGCTCGGCTTCAATATTTTTTGGCAGTTTTCCTATATCAATGGTTTCCATTTTTTGCTGAAGTCCTTAAATTTGGTATTGTTTTTTTAACTTTCTTAATCTATAAACTCAATAACAATAATTTTTCAGTGAAAAAATTTTAGGCTTGTGAATTGTGTGCATAAGTTTCTAAAACATTAAAAAAGGAGAGGTTGTTCTATGTCTGATTTAAATTCTATATTTGCGGTTCATGAATTGATGTCGCCGTTCTGGCTGTGGACGATTTTTGGAATTGTTGTGGTTTTATTGCTGGCGGCTGACTTATTTTGGTTTAACCGCAAAAACGAAGAACCGCACTTTTGGCACACATTTTGGATTTGTGTGGCTTATGTTGTGGTAGCGCTCTTGTTCGGCGTGTTCGTGATGTATGAAGACGGTGTCAATAAAGGTATGGATTATTTTACCGGATATCTCTTGGAAAAAAGCTTATCGATGGATAATATCTTTGTAATGTCGATGATTTTTGCCGCACTGGGAGTGCCGAGAAAGTATCAGCACCGCGTGCTTTTCTGGGGAATTTTGGGCGCGCTTGTTATGCGCGGAATCTTAATCGGTGTCGGGGATGTGTTGGTTATGAAATTTCACTGGATTTTATATTTGTTCTCTGCCTTCCTGATTTATACCGGCGCCAAAATGTTTTTCACAAAAGATGATGAAAAAATTGATTTAAGAGAAAGTAAAATTTATAATATTCTTTCTAAGATGTTTCATGTTACGCATGAAATCAGAGGTGAACACTTTTTCGTTAAGGAAAATGGTAAACATTATATTACTCCGCTGTTTTTTGCATTGTTGATTATTGAAACAATGGACGTGGTATTTGCGCTTGACAGCATTCCGGCGATTTTTTTAGTAACCACTGATGTTTATGTTATATACACCAGTAATATTTTTGCGATTTTAGGCTTGCGTGCATTATACTTTTTACTTGCGGCAATTATCAGCAAATTTGCTTACTTGAAGCCGGCAATTTCTATTATTTTAATTTTTATCGGTTGCAAAATTTTCTTACCTCATTTTGGCATAGTTGTTCAGGAATGGCAATCGTTGGCAGTAACTTTAGGTTTATTGACCGGAGGTATCTTGGTTTCGATTTTCAAACAACCGAAAAAAGAAGCTGAAAAAATTGGAAAATAATCAAGTATATTTGAGTTTCGGACGGCACGGGCGCTATGGATATGACACGCCAATCGAGCGTTTGAGTATGCTGGAAAGCTATTTGAGCGGAAAGTATTTGGCGACCAATTATCCTGCCTGTGATACACTCTATCATTCTCCGATTGCCCGTGCTGTGCAAACGGCAGAGTTTCGCGCGCTCGGAATGAATTGTGGGCATTTGATTGAAGCGCAAAAACTTTCCGAAGATACACCGACTTTTGAAATTAAGAAGTTTATCAATAACATTTTGGCGCAAAGCACAAAAGAGCGCCATTATCACATTGTTACACACTTACCGGTAATTGAAAAACTCGGTTTAGGCGAACTCGGGTGCGGAGAAACAGTTGTTCTTTCAGCGCAAAATTGGCAAGAAATGCTAATCGAAAATTTTGAGCGGACAATTCTACCTTATCCTGATATCAACGATTGCGTAAATTTATTGCAAAATATCGGATATACAGCGCAAGAACTTAATATTGCACCGGCTGAAGAAATTTTTTTACGCTTATCGCAAAACCGCTAAACATTTCGCCTTTCCGGCAAAAATTAATATTTTTTGTTTTGTTCCCAATTCCATGCGGTGCGGATAATTTCTTTAATATCGGTATATTTCGGTTGCCAGCCCAAAATTTCTTTTGCCTTTGTGTTGTTGGCAAAAAGTCTTGCCGGATCACCGGCACGGCGCTCAGTATATTGTACAGGACATTTTTTTGAACTGACTTCTTGAGCTGCTGTAATAATTTCTTTAACCGAAGTGCCGATACCTGTACCTAAATTAATGCAACCACTGTACGAATCAAGATTTTCCAAAGCCAAACGGTGGGCTAAAGCTAAATCCTCCACATGAATATAATCTCTGATACATGTCCCGTCCGGCGTGTCATAATCCGTACCGAAAACTTTGATATTATCACGTTCACCGGTAATGGCCTTTAATACCAGCGGAATAAGGTGTGTTTCCGGCGAATGGCTTTCGCCGATTTTTCCGTCTGCCGAACATCCGGCTGCATTAAAATAGCGCAAGGCGATATGTTTTAAGCCGTAAGCACGTTCATAATCGGCAAAAATTTGTTCAATCATCAGTTTTGTACGTCCGTATGGATTAATCGGTGCTTGAATATGTTTTTCATCAATCGGAGTATATTGTGGTTCGCCATATGTTGCGCAGGTGCTTGAAAATACGATTTTTTTCACATTATGAGCCAGCATGGCATGCAATAAATTAACTGTGCCGATAACGTTATTATAGTAATATTTTTCCGGCTCTGCCACACTTTCTCCCACATAGGCAAATGCGGCAAAATGAATAACTGCCTCAATTTGATTATTTTTGAATAAATCTTCCAAAGATTTTGTATTTAACAAATCGGCATGCACAAATTTTGCACGCTCATCTACAGCCTCACGATGGCCATAAATCAAATTATCAGCCACCACAACCTCATAGCCGTTATCAAGCAGGTGTCTGACCGTATGTGAACCGATATATCCGGCTCCGCCCATTACTAATATCATTTTATCTCCTTAACTATAGTTATTATAATTATTGCCTATAGTAGCATTATTTTCGTGATTGTCCAGTATCTTTTAAGCAGATTTTTTACTGATTTTGTCTTTAATAAATTTGAGTAATGTTTCAGGTTTTTCCCACACAACTGCGACTTCTAAGACTTTTATATCATTTTTCAATGAATGAGGAATTTTCACAAAATCCTTGCTGGTAGTATAAACTTCCGCATTTAGTGTTTGTGCTTGAGCCAAAATATCTTCTAATTCCTTTTTATTATAAAAATGGTGGTCAGGAAAATCAAAAGTTTTTAGGATATTAAATCCGTGCTCTTTCAGCGTATTATAAAATTTTTGCGGATGCCCGATTCCGGCAAAGGCAATCACCTTGTTTTTCGCAGTAGCGGTTTGCGTTGTTTCCAGCTGGGCATAAAAAGTCGGTAATTTTGTGCGCTTTGCCAAATGATGTTTATCTTTGCCCAAAATGATTAAAGCATCAGCGCGCTTTATGCCGTTTTCAAAGGTTTCCCTCAACGGTCCGGAAGGAATGATTTTGCCGTTGCCTATGCCGTAATTTCCGTCAAAAACCAAAAATGAAAGATCTTTTTTTAAACTCGGATTTTGAAATCCGTCATCCATAATGATTAAATCCGCGCCTTCTTTAACTGCCAGCTTCGCACCTTCATAGCGATTCGGATTAACCACTGTCGGTGCTTTTTCCGATAACAAAAGCGGTTCATCACCAACCTCTTGAGCCGTGTGTTTTTTATTGTTTACAATAACATTTTTGACTTTTCCGCCATATCCGCGTGTAACAAAAAACGGATGATATATATCATTTATCAGCATTCTTGCTATTGCTAATGATACCGGCGTTTTCCCAGTGCCGCCTGCAGTAATGTTACCGATGCAAATTACCGGAACTTCTGCTTTCGGCGATTCGTGGAGTTTAAGACGTAGCTGCGTCAAAAAGCCGTAGATAAAGCTAATCGGTGCTAAAACTTTTGAAATGAGCGAATCGGATAGCCAATAATCAGGCGTTTTCATCTTCCATATATCCTTGAATTTTTTCCACAATACCGTCTAAAACTTTTGCCTCGCCGGTTGCCCAATTATAGGCAAGACTGCGTTTAGCTTCAAGCAACTCTTTATTATCCAAAAGCTGGTCGACAATGCCGATTAAATCAATTACATCATTAACCTGTATAATGGCATCAGCTCGTTTTGCCCGCGCCATAGCATCGGTAAAATTATGCATGTGAGGACCGACAATAACGGCATCACGGCAACGCGAAGGCTCCATAAAATTTTGCCCACCGTGCGGAATAAGAGAACCTCCGACAAATACAATCGGTGCAATTTCGTACCAAATTCCCATTTCCCCTATGGTATCGGCAATATATACATCTGTGTTGGAAGTTATTTTTTCATCTGCCGAGCGGAGTGCAACATTAAGCCCGTATTCATCCCGCAAGTGGTCTCGAATCTCTGTTCCGCGATTCGGGTGGCGCGGCGCAATCAGTGTTAGTAAATTCGGATGTTTTTCTTGCAATTCTTTCAAAAATCGTCCGATTTTTGTCTCTTCATCATGATGAGTTGAGCTCACAAGCCAAAGCGGACGATTGCCGATTTGCGCTAAAATTTCTTTTTTCTTTTCCGCATCAACCGGAATCGGCAGGCCGGCATACTTCAAGTTGCCCAAACACATAGCATCTTTTGCGCCCAAAACGCGCAAGCGATATGCATCTTCTTCCGATTGCCCCAAACAAGCGGTAAAACAACCTAAAAGCTCTTTGATGATATATTCAAACTGTTGCCAGCGTTTGAAAGTTTTATTCGAAATTCTGCCGTTTATCAAAATAAGCGGAATATTGCGACGCTTGATTGAAGAAAGCATTGCCGGCCAAAATTCGGATTCAAACCATAAAGCAATAGTCGGCTGCCAATAGCGCACGAAACGCGTAGTAAAAACCGGATTATCTATCGGCAAATATTGATGAAAAGCACGTTCCGGCAAACGTTTTGCCATTACCTCAGCCGAGGTGGTTGTGCCGGTTGTAACCATAACGTGAATATCAGGATATATTTCCAAAAGTTTATTTATCAGCGGCAGCATTGAAATTGACTCGCCGACCGACGCTCCATGCAACCAAACAAGTCGCCCTTCCGGACGTTTCATAATAGGGCGACCGACACGCTCATTAAAGCGTTTAACATCTTCTTTGCCGATTTTTTTGCGCTTTTCGATGTAACGGCGAATCAAAACCGGATACAAGACTCTGACCATGGTATTATAAATTCCGATGAACATTTTTTCTCCTATTCTTCATTGCGTGATTTGCGTTTTTTGCCTTTTTCAACCTTTGAAACCCCCAATTTTTTATCAATATCCCATGTGATTTTATTTAGCTCTGTTTCAAGCTTTAAGCGATATTTTTCCAAATCTTCTTCTTTTGTTTCTTTCGGGATTATCATCGGTTTTGTAATCACATAAATTCCTCTATGAAAAGGAAACGGCACCAACATATCGTCCCAACTTTTGCGCACAACCTTTGCACCTTTTATGCTGTATGTAATGCCCATAATCGGCTTGCCGGATTTCCAGGCATAAAAAATCGGGCTTATTCCTAAAGTCATACTCGGTCCGCGCGGACCATCGGGAATAATGGCAATGCTGTTGCCTTGTTGCAGATTTTTCATCAAATTAACAGCGGCTTTGGCAGAATCTTTATTGCTTGAACCGTCAATATTACCGATACCGAATTTTCTTAAAATAGAAACAATTAATCTGCCATCGCGATGAGGAGAAACAAGTGCATTAAGCTTGCGTGATTTATTCCAAAAATAAGGCATTTCAAGCGTGCGCCCGTGCCAACCGATAACCACCATTGCCCCGTATTTATCAAGCGCTTCATATGTTTCTTTAACGCCATGAACCTCCCAACGCGTGGTCAAGCCGACAAATTTTAAATAGCAATACGCAATCGTGCCGATAATTTCTTCGACCGCACGAGATTTTAAGATATTTTTCAGCCAGTTTTTTTGCATTTTTCTTCTTCAAATTCTGCCTCATAATAGCAAATATTTTTGCAAATACAATCATTAAAACCAAAATATTAGGCGTTTTTTTAAACTTTTCCGCCTATAATCTGAAAAAAACGGAGGTAAAAATGAATGAACCTTATCTGAATGCGGCACAATTTAAGGCAGAATGCGAAAAATGTCTGCAATGCACCACAAAACCTTGCGAAAAGGCTTGCCCGGCAAGTGTTTCGCCACACGATTTTATTGCTGCCGCCAAAAAAGGTGATTTTAAAACTGCCGGCGAGCTGATATTAAGGCAAAACCCTTTGGCAGAAACCTGTGGCTTGATTTGTCCCGATAAATTTTGCAAAAAGGCCTGCCTGCGGGCGCATCTTGATTGCGCAATAAGCATTCCGAAATTACAGGCTTATATTATGAAAAAATATCGCGAAACAGAAGAAAAACCGGCAAAAATTTCCGTAATAAAAAACAAGCAAAAAATTGCCATTATAGGTTCGGGACCGGCGGGAATTGGTGCCGCATCGGTATTTTTAAAAGCCGGATTTGCAGTTGAGGCTTTTGAAAAATCCTCTGAGCTCGGCGGGGCATTAAAAATGATTCCCGATTCGCGTTTACCGAAAGATGTCATCAAAAATGAGTGGGCAAGGTTGGCAAATAACAACGCTTTGACCTTCCATTTTAATCAAGAGGTTATTGAGCCGAAAATTCTGCTGAAACAAGGTTTTTCCGGTGTGATTGTTGCCATCGGAGAAAACCAATTCCGCAAGCTTGGAATTGAGGGCGAAAATCTGGCGCTTAATTACGACGAATATTTGTTAAATACGCCAAAATATGCAGATGCTGAAAATGTGGCTATTGTCGGTGGCGGCGCGGTTGCGGTTGACTGTGCTGTTTCGGCAAGAGAAAACGGAGCAAAACATACAGAAATGTTTGTGCGCCGGCGCTTGTCCGATATGCGCATAACTCAGGCTGAGCGCTATTTGCTTCTTGAAAACCAAATCGATATTACCACCATGAGCAGAATAACACGAATCGAAAAAAAAGGCGATAAACTAACGGTTTATTGTTGCAAAACCTGCTTTAATACGGAAGGAAAGTTAGAGGATATTCCAAACACCGAAATTGCGCGAACAGGCTTTGATTATATTGTTTTAGCGCTTGGCAGTTATAGGGAAAATCTGCCTGATCAAAGCGAAAAAATCGTTTTTGCCGGTGATTGCGTGAACGGCTCATCAACGGCAGTTGAAGCAGTTGCTTCCGGCAAAGAAAAAGCCGGAAAGTTGCTTGAAAATCTTAAACTTCAAAATCATTTTTGATTATGAAATCAGCCTTAATCTCATCGGTTTTTTTAAAATCTACCGGCATTACCGCATACTGAATTAAGAAAAATTCGCCATACCAATCAAGCAGTTCTTTAGTTTTTTCATAGCCATCATTCCATAGCTTAAAAATAATAAAATCAGGCTCGCATTCGCTAATCAGCATAGCCTCATGCCGCCGATTGCGCGAAATAACCCCAAGCAGCGCATGAGGATTCTTTTTTTTGAAATTTTTAATAATAATATCGGGATTTTCTTCTTTGCTTAAGTCTAAAATTATGCCGTCAGCACCTGATTTTAAGTATTCTTCAGCAGCATTATCGCCGGAAATGAGGCATATTTTACCCTTATCGTGAGCCTTTATCACAAATTTATTTTTAAACTCATCAGCTAAATTTTGCGGCAGAATAAAACAGCCGAAATTTTCATTTTCGGATAAAGAAAATTTTTCTTGCGTAATATTTATTATTAAGTTTTGCATTTTAAAATCTTTATGTTAAACCTGTATGTATAGAAGTTATAAAACAAATAAATTTAAAAGGAAAGATTTTTTATGGAAAACCAAGATATAACGCAAAGCCAAAATTCTCTCAACCGTCTTAATGCTGTTGTTGAAGAGCTGATTAACACTGTACAAAATCAAAAGGTAAGCTATCAGCAAGAGTTATCTGTCAGAAACAATAAGATAGCAGGTTTGCAAACAGAAATTCAGAATCTCAATAATGCCCTAAATAATCGCAAAACCCAGATTGAAGAATTAGAAAATAAAAACAAACTGCTCTCTGCTCAACTCGGAGAAGCTCAGGTAAAGCTTGAAAGCTCTGTTGATAATGGCGCTGAAACGGCTCGTCTACAAACATTACTTGATGAGGCTATTGCCAAATCTACGGAATGGGAAGAAAAATGCAATTTAGCACAAGAGAACCTGAAGCAAAATCAACAGGAAATTATTGAAACATCGGAACAAATTGACGGCGTTATTGCCAGATTAGAAAAGGTATTGGAAGAAAATGGGGCAAGTAACAATAACGATTGATAAGCGTGAATACGCTATTAAGTGCGGTGATGGGGAAGAAGCCCATATCATAAAACTTTCGCGCGTTTTAGATGAAAAAGCAAAATTATTGAATCAGAGTGTCGGTTTGATAAACGAAAATATGATGTTGGCGATGGTCGGACTAATTCTTGCTGATGAGCTAGAAGAATTAAAAGCAAACAATGGTAGTCAAGTTGTTTCAACCCCGTCAGACAAATCTGATGATGTTGCTATTGCTAAAAATATAGATGCGCAAATTAACAGAATAAGTTCGCTAATTAAAGAGATAAAGGAAGCTTAAAATCTATTTAAGCTTGTAAAAAATCCGTCTTTTTGTAAAAGACGGATTTCTTGTTGATTATCATCTATTAATTATGCGGCTTTTTTGCTCTTTTTATTTTCGTTTTTTGTTTCGCTTAAAAAGCCGAGCTTTTCTTGAACAGTCCATATAACGCGCAAAGCCTCTAATGCTTGCTCGCCGCCAACGCGCGGTGTTGCCTCACCGTTTACGCATTTAATAAAGTGCGTCAATTCAGCCTGAAGCGGTTGATTGGTTGGAATAAACAACTGCTCAACGCTTCCTTTCAACCCATAGTTCATCCATTCCGGAATTTCTTCCTGATTGACATACGGCATGCGTCCTTGCGAATGAACATTAATGCTTTGATTGATAAAGTCCATATCAATATAGTTGGTATCGGTTGTAACGGTCAGCGTGCGCACGCGTGCTTGCGTAATACGACTGGCGGTAATATTGGCGGTTGCGCCGTTTTCAAACTCCAAAAGCGCGGTTATATAATCTTTGCCAAGCGGACTTTCTTTAGTTTTTACAGAAGCAGCTTGTACATTTTTTACCGGAGATTTAACCAGTGATTGAATAACCTCAACATCATGAATCATCAAATCCATGGCAACATCAACGTCAATTATTCTGCCGCTGGCAGCCGACATTCTTTGAGCGGTAATCGAGCGAATTTTTGAAGTATCCGATAACAATTTTCCCATTTGCTCAACCGCCGGATTAAAGCGCTCAATGTGACCAACCATTAATACAACATTGTTGTTTTTTGCGGCATTAATAAGGCGCATACAACCTTCTTCAGTGGTAGCAAGAGGCTTTTCCATCATACAATGAATGCCCTGATTCATAAAAAACTCACCGACATCAGCGTGCGTAATTGAAGTTGTAACCACACTAACGGCATCAACATTTTTTGCAACTTCTTCCATTGAAGAAAAAGCTTTAATTCCGTATGTTTTTGCCGCCGCTTTTGCCGCATCCGGAAACACATCATACACACCGACAAGCTTAATGCCTTGCATATTTGCATAGGTTTTGAGGTGGTTTTTTCCCATCATTCCGGCACCGATAACGGCAACTTTGATATTCTTTGTCATAAAAAATCCTTCTGGTAACAGATTTAAAAACTAATAGTTTATACCATATTTTTTACCCAAAATCTCTTAACAAAATATTTCATTTTGTTACAATGGGGATAAGTCGGGAAAAATCTATCAAGATAATGTCAAATAATTGCGGTTTTATGGTTATTCGGCGCTGAAAATCATACCCTCAACACCATTTTCATCCTCGTTACGCAAAGTAACCGGCTCTGCGATAATTTTTTTATATCCAACGTTTTTCAGCAGATTTTCAATATATTGCGGATTGTGCTGATAGCGCCCGTTCGGTTGTATCACAAATGTTTCAACAGAAAGATTTATTTCTACTGAGAACATTAATTTTTGTGGTAAGCATAATTTGAAAATCTCGTCCAAATCTCCGAAATAGCAAAAAACATCAGCAGCCGTAATTAAATCAAAATGCTCGGTATTTTTTCTTAAAAAGCTTATGATGTCATCTTGATAAATTTTTTCGTATACATTTTTCTTTAAGGCAAGAGATATCATTTCTTCTGAGATATCAACACCGAATATTTTATTATTTACATTTTTGAGTGCTTTTCCCAAAAGACCGGAACCGCAACCTAAATCCAAAATTTTTCCGTTTACATCCACGCAAAGCTCTTTAATTCTTTGTACTACCTTGTAATCAATCTTTTGTAATGTTTCTTCATAGGTGGGAGCAAACACATTAAACAAAAGATGATTGTATTGTTTTTCGTATTCGCTTTTATTGCCGTTTAAGGTTGCCCATATGTGGTTTGCAACAATATTATCCGGCATTTTTTCATACCAATTTTGCGCAATTTTTAAGGCTTTTTCAGGCGCCTCTTTATTAAACAAAATCAGTGTTTCTGCTATATTTATGCTCCAATCTTGATGTTGCGGTGCTTTATAAAAGGCATTAAACATCAAAGATAAGGCTTGTTCATATTCTTTCAGTTCTTTTAATATTAGGGCCAGATTATAACTGATTTCCGGCGTTTCAGGGGCAATCAAAACCGCCGCACGATATTCTTCCAGAGCTTCCAACGTGCGCTTTGTTTTACATAACATGTTAGCGTAATTTGTGTGCGCAGAAATGTTTTGTGGAGTAATTTCAATTGTGCGCTTGTAATATTTTTCCGCCTCCTTAAAATTATGTTGATTCGCCTCAATATCGGCGATTTTAAGCGTTGCTTCGCTGTTGTGAGAATTTAGGTTTATTGCTTGATAAAATAAGGCTAATGCCTCTGCTTTATTTTTATTGCATTGAAGCATTGATTCTGCAAGCATAACCTTTATTTCGTCCGAAACAGTTAAGGTATCGGCAATTTGTAAATATCCTTGAGCTTTGGCAAAATCTTTTTCCTCTGCTTTTCGGCGACCGAGGTAATAAAATACTGAGGCAGAATTAGGATATTTTTTACTTAAATTTTCAAGTTCTGCAACATCATTTTTTAAATCTGCCAAATTAATTGCAGCCTCTGCATAATTATTGTCAAGTGCCAGTGCTTTATTAAATTCTTCGGCTGCCTTTTCATTCTGTTTTAAGTGCCAAAAAATATTTCCTCTTCCGAAATAAGCTTCTTTTATATTAGGATTTAAGCTTAAAACTTTTTGATATGATTCAAGGGCTTCCAGATGCTTTTCTAATGCTTCCAGAGACACTGCTAAATTAAAAAATATAGGAAAGTGGTTGGGAGCGCTGTCGGCAGCTCGATAAAAATATGATACAGCCTCCTGATGAAATCCGCGCTGTTGAGCAATAAGCCCAAGCATATTAAGTACATCGGCATTTTTCGGCGCTGTTTCTAAAATTTGACGATACAGTTTTTCTGCTTCGCTCAAAGCTCCGTTTTGCTGTAGGCTAAGAGCTTTTTGAAACATCAATTCATATGACATTTTTAGCGCTTTTATTGTTCAATGGCATAAATATCTTTAACAATCCAGCCTTCGCTGTCAGGTGCCAAAACATAAATAATGCGTCCGTGACAAAGCCCAAACCAAGTTCCGTTACATGTGCTGTCTGTATAATATTCCACCGTTTGGTTATTAAGAATTTTTTTATCGGTAAATTTATAGCTTATTTCACTCGGGCGATCTGTTCCTGATTCCGTTATAAAGATAAATTGAGGCAGCTTACCTTTATTTTTTTCTTCTTGGCATTTATCAAAATTCGGATCTATGGTACACTTAATTGCTTGTTCAACAGCGCATAACTGAACATTTTCAATCATACAATCTTTTGGTAAAGAATCCTTATTAAAGGTAAAAAGAGTTTCCGGCAATCTCGGCTCAACAACTTCTGCCACTTCATTTGGTTCCGAAACTGTTTTTTTCGGTGTTTTATGCAAAAGATATCCGCAAAAACAAAATAAGAAAATTAAATATAAAACGATCATCAGTTTTTTCATTTTTCTATTTCCTTTCAAATCAGAAATGATATTCAACATTAACAGAATATTCCATCTGATGGTTAAATGATGATATCCTGTCAAAATCAACATACCGTGTAAGAGCTTTTGCTTGCCAATTTTGCGTGAAACTGTACTTTAATCCGCCACCAAATCGATAACCCCATCCGGAATCATTATGGTGTTTATCGCCTTTTGCTTTTTTTGCAAAAACATATTCGCCGACACCGGTTGTTGCCACCAAATTAAAACGGTTGTAACAATCTAACGGTAAATAGGCAAATAAATCCAAACCGTATGAGCGATATGATGTTCTGGTTTTTATATTATCAATATTATTGGTATCATAGGTACTTTGGTTATAAAAAATTTCCGTGGAAAAATATTTGCCGTATTCCGAACCCACATAAATTCCGCCGATATTGTAGTTTGGTTTTGCTCCGTTCGTGTGTGCAACACCAAAAGAATATGAGGCTCCCACATAAGGCACATATTTGTAATTATCCGCATTTGCATTGTTGCTCTCAAAACCTAAAACAAGCAAACATAAAAAAAATATTATTTTTTTCATACGATTTATCCTTTATTTAATAATTTTATTGTATTATAATCGTTACTATGAAAAAATAAAGCAATTTATTATGATTGTGCAAAAAAAGGATTGAAGTTACATGATAAATACGAACAAAAATATTCAAACAGGACGCTCTATGATTGAAACCATGGGCTATATGGTTGTCAGCATGTTTTTAATCGCCGGAATTTCTAAAATCGTGGCAGGAGCGTATGCTGAATATAAAATCAGCCAAGGTTCGCTTCAAATTGCCGACCTTGCCGGAACAATAACTAAAGCTTCTGCTGATGCAAATTATAGCGATATAATCAAAATTATAAACGGAGAAGGAACAACAGAACTGGAAAAAAAAGAAAGATTACGTTTAATCCCAAGATCTTTTCGTGTTGTTGATAATTTGATATACAACACTTTCGGCGGAAAGGTTGAAATAGCAATTCCTCCTGATGATATATCGGAACATAAAAGCGATCAGTTTGCTATAAGATTCTATGGATTAGATCATGATCAGTGCGTTGCTTTGATGACGAAAGAATGGACCAACAACAGAGTGGTTGATTTATATGCCATTGTTTTAAATACGGTAAATTATTGGTATTGGCCGATATATAAACCAAATTCAGCCAGCGGAGAAAGAGCTTTGCCTGTTAAAGTGGTTGATGTTGCCGGTAGCGGAAGCGGAGCAAATGCTAATGGCTTATGCGGTGATGACAATAATATTATGTGGGTATTTAACTGAAGTTTGTTATTATGTTGCCGATTGTGCTTGCAATATAATAAATTATGTTGTTAGGTAAATGAAAATGTTTTTTTATAAAGGAGAATTATCATGACTGCCTCTATCATATTGCCGCCGGATTATAAACCATCTGCAGATGAAGAGTATATGAACGAAATGCAACTTGAGTATTTCAGAAAAAAATTAGAAGATTGGAAAAAATCAATTGTTTCTCAATCTGTTGACACTTTGGAAGATTTACGCCAAGGCGGTTTGCAACAGCCGGATGATATTGACCGTGCCTCAATGGAAACCGATAAGGCTCTTGACTTGCGTACGAAAGATCGTATCAGAAAACTTATCAGCAAAATAGACGAAGCGTTAGATCGCATTGAGGATGGTAGTTACGGCTATTGCGAAGAAACAGGTGAACCTATCGGAATTGAAAGATTGGAAGCTCGTCCGGTAGCAACCCTTTCTATTGAAGCGCAAGAGCGTCACGAAAGAATGGAAAAAACTTTTGATGACGAAAACTGAGAATGGCTGAAAGTTTTGAAAAAAAAGATTTTATTTTAGCCTCAGGCTCACCGCAACGAATTGCCTTGTTGCGACAAGTGGAAATTGAGCCGAAAGAGATTTTTCCGGCTGATATTGATGAAACCAGCAGTCCGAAAGAAAAGCCACTTCCTTATGTAAAAAGAATGGCGCTTGAAAAAGCCTTACATGTTGCACAAATTAAATCTGGGCAAAATATTTTGGCTTGTGATACGGTTGTATGTGCCGGAAATCGAATTATTCATAAATCAAAAACAGCAGAAGAACAAAAAAAAGTCATGAAAATTCTTGCCGGACGCACACATAAAGTGATTAGTTCGGTTTGTTTGATTGATAAATCAGGTACAATTCATCAGCGCACCGTTACCACACGAATCACCATGAAACGATTGTCTGATGAAGAACTTGAAAAATATGTTACCGATGGCGAATGGAAAGGTGTTTGCGGTTATAAAATAGAGGGTAAAATGGCAGCTTATGTAACAAGACTGGTTGGCGATTATTCTTCTGTTGTCGGCTTGCCGTTATCAGAAACCATAAATTTATTAAAAGGAGTAGGAATAAAATGAAAGCTCGTAAAATTGTATATGATAAAAATGATGAGGTTACCGGATTGGCGGTATATGATGATTCCGGATTGATGGAAATTGATATTTTTAACGAAAAACGTGCTTTGGAAGGAAATGTTTTTTTGGCGCGCATAGAAAAGAAGATTCATCTTGCTAATGATAAATACGGATTTATGGTTAATATAGGAGAAGGAATACAAGCCTTTTTAAATTCTTTTGAGCCGGTTTTGAAAGAGGCTAATATGAGTGAAGGACAAAGCGTTGTTGTGCAGGTTGTGCAAGAAAAGCATGCCGAGAAAGGGGCAAAAGTTGTGCGCAATATTCAACTTGCCGGCGCTTATGTTGTATTTTGCCCGTTTAAATATGATGTAGAAGTATCTAATAAAATAAACGATACAGAGACGGCAGAAAAAATACAAAAAATTGTCAGAGAACATTCTTTGCAAAATGAGGGTTGGGTTATCAGAACACTTGCGGTTGAGGCAACAGAGCAGCAGGTTATTGATGAAATGGCGCATTTAAGAGAAACTTATGAAGAAATAAGGAGAAAAGCTCGTTCATTAAATGCTCCGGCATTGCTTTATGCAAAAGAAAACCCTTTGTTTGAATATATCCGTCGTTATAAAGACAGCTTAGAAGAAATAATTGTTGATACTCCGAATCTGGTTGAAGAAGTGAAAAAAGTTTTCCAAGGTGAAGTAACTTTGCAAAAGGAAGGCTTTGAACATTATGGTGTTGATGACGAAATTATTGAAGCCTTAAATAAATCAGTTAAATTAAAGAGCGGAGGCTCTATCCAAATTGAAGAAACGCATGCTTGTGTTGCTATAGATGTAGATAGTGCCGGTATGCATGATAATGGCACAATTGATAACTTAAACATTGAAGCAGCAAAAGAAATCGCTCGCCAAATAAGGTTGCGTAATCTTTCCGGAAAAATAATTATTGATTTTGCCGGATCATCAGAATATCGTTTTATGAAGCGCGTGATTGAGGTTTTGGAGGAAGAACTTGCTGATGATGCTTGTCATTGTCGTACTTTAGGTCTGAGCCGTGCCGGAAATATTGAAATTGTGCGCCAGCGCCGTCGTCCGACATTGCGTGATCTTTATACAATCGAATGTCCCACTTGCCAGGGAACGGGAAGAGTAGAGCCGTGAGTGAGAAAATAACAAAAATTCATAAATGCCCAATCTGCAAAAAGGTATTTACGCAAGAAAAATATATTCCTTTTTGCTCAAAACGCTGTGCAGATGTTGATTTAGGACGTTGGTTTAACGGAAGTTATGCCGTGCCATCTGAGGACTTGGACGAGTTGGAAACAATAGAATTATATGAGGCCTTAGAAGATGAACGAGAAAAAGAAAAACAATCGTAATACAGAACTGAAACAAATAATTTTTGAGCAAAAAGGCGAAGTGTTAGCAGTAAAGCTTAGCAATGATTTTGCTCAATTCAATAGTATACCTCAGATTAATGATAATTTTTTCAACACTATTAAGAAAATTTTGTTTATTGATGATGGAATTAAGAGTTGGGATTCATCGCTGGTTTTGGTGATTTATGATATAATAAAACCGGCGATTGCAAAGGGAATCAGTTATGATGTAAGTAGTCTGCCGCAAAATTTGCAGGAGCTGATAAAACTTGCATTTGCGGTAGATAGAAAACCTTCGCATGGGGGTGATGAGCAAGATTCGTTTTTGGAAAATCTTGGCAGAAACAGCATGAAAATAATGCAAAAAATAAGCAGTGTATTTGATTTTCTGGGAAATGTTTGCAAAGCATTCGGGAGAGCTGTTATCGGTAAATCAGTAATGCGAGGCTCAGATTTCGGTGATGCCTTAAATGAGTGCGGACCAAAAGCTTTGGGAATAGTTATGCTTATCAGCTTTTTAGTGGGGCTGATTTTGGCATTTGTGGGCGCAGTTCAACTTAAAGAATTCGGCGCTCAGATTTATGTGGCAAGCTTAGTTACTATCGGCATGTGCCGAATTATGGGCGCAATCATGGTCGGCATTATTATGGCCGGTCGCACGGGGTCGGCATATGCGGCAACTATCGGCACGATGCAAGTAAATGAAGAGCTTGATGCTTTGCAGACAATGGGGCTTTCAAGCACAGATTTTTTGGTTTTACCTCGAATTTTAGCATTGGTTTTAGCAATGCCTATTTTAACCATGATTGCCGATTTTATGGGTATGATAGGTGGCGCCGCAGTGGGAGTTTTTATGCTTGATATTCCCTATCAGGAATATTGGAGTTTTTCAATAAAAGCCTTTAGCTTGAATAACTTTTTAGTAGGAATCTTTCACGGGGTTTGTTTTGGTGTGATTATCGCAATTTGCGGTTGTTATCAAGGTATCAAATGCGGAAGAAATGCCGATAGCGTTGGTTTGGCAACAACTCAAAGTGTGGTTACCGCCGTTGTTGCTATGATTGTGGCAACCGGTATTATCACCGTTATTTGTCAGGAGCTTGGAATATGACGGATAATGCACTGATAAAAGTTGAAAATTTGACTATCGGCTATGATGATTTTGTGCTTCTAAAAGATGCAAATTATCAGGTTAACAAGGGAGATATTTTTATCATAATGGGCGGAAGCGGTTGCGGAAAGAGCAGCATGTTGCGCGTGTTGACCGGATTAGTAAAACCACAAAAAGGCAGTGTTATTATAAATGGTACGGATATCACCGAAGCTGATGACGATGAAGTGCAAAAAATAAGAGAAACCTCCGGAATTTTGTATCAAAGCGGTGCGCTGTTTACGTCTATGACCCTAGCTGAAAATATTGCCTTGCCATTGCAACAATATACTGATTATTCTCCGGAAACCATAAAAGAAATGGCATCATTAAAGCTTGCGCTTGTAGGGCTTGCCGGTTTTGATGATTTTTATCCTTCCGAAATCAGCGGTGGAATGAAAAAACGTGCCGGCTTGGCGCGTGCTTTGGCGCTTGATCCGAATATTGTGTATTTTGATGAACCATCAGCCGGACTTGACCCGATAAGCTCAAAAAATTTAGATGATTTAATTATTGAAATTAATCGTAGTTTAGGTACAACAATTGTGGTTGTTACGCACGAGCTCAGCTCAATTTTTGCTATTGGCAACAACTCGATTTTTTTAGATGCCTCACAAAAGCGCATAACCGCTCAAGGCGATCCGCATGAACTATTGAAGAATCCGCCGAATCGTGAGGTTTTGGAATTTTTAACCAGAGGAAAAGGAAAGTAGGATGAAAAAAAAGAAAAGCTATAAAATTGCCGGAATATTTGTTTTACTAGGTTTTATTTGCTTGGGTGGTATAATTTTTCACTATACGACACAAAAGTTCTTTGAAGACGACTCAGATGTTGCCGTAATGTATTTTGAAGAATCGATAAACGGCTTGAATGTGGGCTCGTCAGTGGTTTTCAAAGGCGTGGAAGTAGGTAAGGTTTCAAAAATAAACCTCGTATTTAATATGGATGACGGAACATTTAAAACTCCGGTATTTGCAAGATTTCAAGAGAATAAGGCTTTTAAGGTCGTCGGTTACGATTATAAAAACCCGGAAGAACAATATAATAAGCTTATAGAAAAAGGGCTTAGAGCAAAACTTGTTAGTGCCAGCTTATTGACCGGTCAATTAATGATTGAACTCGAAATGAATCCGGATTCTCCGGCTGAATTTCAGGGCGATGGAGAGTATGCCGAAATTCCGACCGAGATGTCTTCAATCGGGGTAATTTCGAAAGATTTACAAGAAATACCATTAAAAGAAACAATGTTGCGTTTTAGCGAAATTATTAAAAAAATCGATGAAAACTTGCCGGCTATCTTAGATACTCTTGATAATAAGTTGCCGAAGATTATGACTAATATGGAGCAGATAACCCAAAAAATGAATTCAGCGATTGATAAAAAATCGTATGAAGCCAGTAAAGCTATGGTTAACTTTAACTCCACCATGGAGGATATGGGGAAAGCCAGCATTTCACTTAAAAACTTAGCAGATTATTTAGAGCGCCACCCTGAGGCAATCATAAGAGGAAAGGAGAATAACCAATGAAAAAATTAAGCATATTTTTTGCCCTGTTGCTTGGGGCTTGCAGTTTGGGCGGATATTCAAAAAATTCAACATTTTATATGATGAACTCTGATGGTTTATCATCCGTATCAAGTAAAAAGATTAATCTTGGTGTTGATAAAGTCAAGGTTCCTGATTTATTAAACCGTTCACAAATTGTAGTGTATGACAGTGATTCGCAAGAATTAAAAATAGAAGAATTTGAGCGTTGGGGTGAACCTTTGCCGTATGTTTTGCAAAATACAATAACCAATGACTTGCAAGCATATTTGCCGCAATCATTCATTAAAAGCGTTGAATTTTCATCCGAGGCTTTAGATTATACGCTTAAAGTAAAGGTTAATAAGCTTGAGGCCTATAAAGAAGGTAAGGTAATTTTATCTGTATGGTGGCACATAGAAGATAGAAAAGGCAATATTTTGCAACGCGATCAAGCAAAATACAGCGCAAAAGTAGAGGGAGATGAATTTTCAGATTTGGTAAAAGCACAAAATCTGGCTGTACATAATTTAAGCAAAGATATAGCTTTTGCTCTATCAAAATTATAGGTAGAAATTACTAAAAAATACCACGCATCTTTGCAGAATGCGTGGTATTTTTTTACCAAGAAAAGCGCGAAAGCCAGCGCCTTAAAGCATTCTTATAAGGGCAAAGAGATGACTACTCTCAACCCTCCTAAATCACTGTCCGACAATTCAATAGAGCCGCCGTGAGAAACCACAATATCTTTGGCAATCGCCAATCCTAATCCGACACCGCCAGTTTCTTTATTGCGTGACGAATCAACACGATAAAATGCCTTAAATACATCATCACGCTTGTCTTTAGGAATTCCCGGTCCGTCATCATCAATCGAAATTTCTAAGCGTTTTTCATCAGAAGTAATTGCCAATGCAATTTCCTTACCATAATGGAAAGCATTTTCAATGATGTTAGTGATTGCACGGCGCAAAGCTTGCTCACGTCCCTGAATGGCGCTGACTTCATAATTGGTGGAAAACCTTATCATCACATTAGTGTTCTTGCGATATTTATTGATAATTGAAGTAATCATTTCATTTACATCAATAAAGCTTGCTTTTTCTCCTCCTTCACCACTGACAAATGCCAAATAACCATCAAGCATTTTTTCCATCTCGTCAATGTCTTGTACGAATTCCTGATTTTCTTTACTATCAGGCATCATTGCCATTTGCAGTTTCATACGCGTTAAAGGAGTGCGTAAATCATGCGAAACACCGGCAAGCATTTGTGTACGTTCGGAAATCTGACGCAAAATACGCTCCTTCATTTTTACGAATGCCAAACCGGCACGGCGCACTTCAATTGAACCATACGGCTTAAATTTGGTGTTGATACCTTTACCAAAGTCTTCTGCCGCTGCAGCAAGCTGTGTAATGGAGCGAGCCTGCACGCGCAAGAACAGGACTGCTACGATAAACAGCAAAAGAGAAGTTGCAATCATCCATGCGACAAAGCCGAAAATTGAGGAACTGAAAATATTTTTCAGTGGTGTTTTAAAAACATATAAGCCTTTTTCCATATCGACCAAGATATTCAAATCGTCATGATGATTAGATAGAAAAATCTCGGTATTAGCCATTGGAAAGCGCTGCGCCATAGCATCAGCCAAAAATCCGGTAATCAGCCGGCTGTTATGCTTATTTTTACGCCAAACATCATGTTTGCTTTCATTGTCATAAAATTGCACATCAATATCATAGATGGCTTGAGCTTGTCTTTGAATATCCGCAAAGTTTTCGCTTCCGTCATCAGTTGTGATAATAAACGCCATATTTTGAGCCAAGTTTTCGGAAAGTTTTTTGCCGACCTTGCTCCAGCTGCTGTTCCAATAAGCATAAACCGAAACAATTTGTACCACAATAAGAGGTACAAATATTAAGAGCATTGTCCTGAAAAACAAAGAGCGTGGCAAGAATTTTCTCTTAAAGGTATTTAAAGCAGAATTTAAGCCGTTTGGCAGTATTAAATGCATTTTATTCCTCCTAGTCGGTTAGTAACATATATCCTTTTCCGCGAACTGTTTGTAAATATCGCGGATTTTTTGAATCTCTCTCTATTTTTTTACGAAGACGTGTAATCTGCACATCTATCGAGCGCGAATTTTCACCGGTTTCAAGCAATTCAGCCAAGCGTTCACGCGAAAAAATCTGCCCGTTTTTTTTGCCTAAAATGCTGAGCAGGGTTTGTTCTAAAGGCGTAATATGCAGAATTTCATTGTCCTTATTTTTTAATTCATTTGTTTTCAAATCAAAGACCAAGTCGCCGAATTTCAGCAGGTGTGACTTATTATTTTTAGTGGGTAAACGCTTTAAAATGTTGTTAATGCGTAAAACCAGTTCTTTAGGCTCAAAAGGTTTTGCCAAATAATCATCAGCACCTGATTCCAGTCCGCTTATTCTGTCTTCAGTTTCGCCCATTGCAGTTAAAACGATTGCCGGAATTTGATTTGTTTTACGTAGTTTTTTTAAAAATTCAAGTCCGGTTTCATTCGGCATCATTACATCAACAATCAATAAATCAAAAACATATTGATTCATAAACATTCGCGCATTTTCAGCATCTTTTGCCGAGCTGACGGCAAAACCATTTTCCTGCAGATAGCGCTGAAGAAGTGCACGCAAACGCGTATCATCATCAACAACTAAAATATGCGGGCGCTCATTTTGCATTCTTTTACTTTACAGCCTTTTTTGCCGAGGTTTTCTTTTTTGAAACGGTCGATTTTTTCTTTGTTGCAGAAAGTTTTTTTGTTGGTGCCTTTTTATTTGTATTTTTTTTGGTTGTTGTTTTCTTTTCTTCTTTATTTTCAAGAATAACAGTTGCCGTAACCTCAGTTATTTTTTTTGCTTCTTCAGCTTTAACATAGTCAAGACTTTTTTGATAATATTGATAGCCTGTAATAAAGGTTAATACGGCGGCAACCCATAAAAGAAATTCACCGAGATAACTCCAACCTATCCAGAGTTCTCTAAAAAGCATCATAGCTAAAGCAACCATTTGAAAGGTTGTTTTCCATTTTGCGAGTTTTGTAACCGGCAAACCAACATTTACTTCACGCAAAAATTCGCGTAATCCGGAAACCAAAATCTCACGGCACAATATCACAAATACCGGAATAATGCTGATATTAAGACTATACATGTTCGGCTTTGCTAAAATAACCACCAGAGCGGTTGCCACCAAAAGCTTATCAGCAATCGGATCTAAAAGGCGTCCGAAAGATGATGTTTGATTACGCGCACGTGCAAGATAGCCGTCAAAATAATCGGTAATAGATGCTATAACAAATAAAATAGCCGAAAACATCGCCCATGCATAAGAAGTAAAATAAATTGATAAAAAAATGAGCGGAATAACAACTATGCGCGAGATTGTTAAAATATTCGGTAAATTATACACTTAGACCCCCTGATGCTAGATAAAAAATAACTATATGGAGCTAATATAAAACGCTTTTTTTAATTATGGAAGTATTTATATATTTTTTCCGCCACTTTTTTATTTATTGTTTCAACTTTCATCAGCTCGGAAACACTGGCGCTTTTAATCTGCTCCACCGAACCGAAAAATTTAAGAAGCAAGCTTTTGCGCTTTGCACCAATTCCCTCAATTTCATCAATTTGTGATTTGAATATTGATTTTGAGCGTTTTTTTCGATGTGTTCCGATAGCGAATCTATGTGCTTCATCGCGCAGATTTTGCATGTAAAAAGCAATAGATGAGGCAAACGGAAGCGAAAAACTCTCTTTACCCAGAATGTGATAAAATTCCTTGCCGGCATTTCGCTCCGGACCTTTGGAAATTGCAATAATTGCGATTTGGGATAAATCATAATTTTGCAAGGCCTCGTGTACTGCGTGCAGTTGCCCTAATCCACCGTCCAGCAAAATTACATCAGGCTTGTTTTCCGGTGTCATATGCTCAAAACGTCGATGCAAAACTTCCTTCATCATTGCAAAATCATCATTTGTGTTTTCAGTGTATTTAATGTTGAAAGTGCGATACGATTTTTTATCAAAGCCATCGGGAGTTGCCACAACCATCGCGCCAATGGCATACGAACCCTGATTGTGCGAATTATCATAAATTTCAATACGTTCCGGCAATTTCGGTAGTCCGAAATATTGTTGCATCTGAAAGAGATTTTCTTTCACGCTTGCAGTTTCGGCAATTTTGCGCTCAATCGCCGCCACAGCATTTTCTTTTGTGCGCTCAATCAGTTTAGCCTTATTGCCTTTTTGATAAGTATTGATTTTAGTCCCGATTGCTTCTTGTAAAAAGTCACAATTTTCAGGTAAAATCGAAACTACAATTTCTTTCGGCGGTTGGCGCTCGGCATAAAACGAGCTTAAAAATGCCTCCATAATTTCCGGCTCGCTTTGCTCCCAACTATGGGAAAGAAAATAAGGAACATTTCCGCAATTTTGACCGGCGCGAATAAAAAATACCTGAATGCACACCATATTTTTATGCTTAGCAATCGCAATAACATCTGATGAATCAATACCTGCGTATTCTACGTTATATCCGCTTTGAATAGCGCTTAAAGCCTTTATTCTGTCGCGTAAAACCAGTGCTAATTCAAAATTTAAGTTATCGCTTGCTTCTTGCATTTTTGCGGATAGTTCTTCTTTATAAGCGGTGTTTTTTCCTTCCAAAAAATTTATCACCTCACGCACGCTTTTTTGGTAATCAGCTTTAGAAATTTTGCCCACACACGGGGCGCTGCAACGCTTTATTTGATAGAGCATACAAGGGCGCTCACGATTATGAAACATTGAATCTCGGCATGAGCGAAGGCCGAAAACTTTTTGCACAATATCGATAACGCTGTTTACTGCCGAAGCGCTGGCAAATGGTCCGAAATATTTTATTTTATTGCTTTCGCGCGCACCTCTGCTTTTACGTAAAGCCGGAAAATCTTCATTCAAATTCATCATTAAATGCGGAAAGGTCTTATCGTCTTTAAGCAAAATATTATACTTAGGTTCCAGCTTTTTGATGAGGTCATTTTCCATCAGCAGAGCCTGAGCTTCCGTTTCAACCACAATAAATTCCATGCGCTCAACTTCAGAAACCATACGTTTGATGTGGTCAGGAAGCTTATCAAAATGCGTATATGCGACAATGCGCTTTTTGATGCTTTTAGCCTTACCGACATAAAGCACGCGATTTTCCTTATCTATCATGCGATAAACCCCCGGTTTAAGCGGGGCGATTTTAACGTTGTTTTTAATTACTTCGATTCCGTGCTTAATGTCGGGCATTTTCAGGCTCCGATTAAGACCTTAGCGGCGGCTCTGGCTTCATCGCTGATGGTTTCACCGGCAAGCATACGGGCAATTTCTTCTGATTTTTGGGCAGAATTGAGAGTTTTTACCGTTGTTGTGGTGATGTTGTTCTCATTAATCTTTTCGACTTTGAAATGATGATTGCTTAAAGCGGCAACCTGCGGAGAGTGCGTAACCACCAGCACTTGAACTTTTTTGCCTAGGTCCGCCAGTTTTTCGCCTACGGCCTGCGCCGTTGCACCGCCGATTCCGCTGTCAATTTCATCAAACACCATAGATTCAACTTCAGAACTTTGCGCCAAATTGGTTTTAAGCGCCAACATGAAGCGTGCAAGCTCTCCGCCTGAGGCAATTTTATTTAAAGCACCAAACGGGGTATTTGGATTGGTGGAAACCTTAAAGCAGACATCATCAATACCGAATTCGTTCCACAAATTTTCTGCTTTTGTTGAAATTTCGGTGATAAATCGCGCTTTTTCCATTTTTAAAGCAGGAAGCTGATGCATAATTTTTGCATCTAAATCAGCAGCTTTTTGCTTGCGTAAATCCGAAACTTTGCTTGCGATTTCCAAATATTTTTCTTTTGTCTGAGCCTCTTTTTTTTGCAACTCGATAAAACGAGCCTCACTATTATCAAGAGCCTGCAATTTATGGCTTAAATCGCGCCAAACATCGGGCAAAAACTCAGGTGTAACGTTGTGCTTGCGTGCCAGACTTTTCAAAGCAAACAAGCGTTCTTCAATCTTGTTAATATCATCGGTAGAAAAATTGCACTCATTTGAAGCTTGGGTAATTTCTTCTTCCGCTTCCTCCAAATTTATGAGCGCTGTATCCAAAACTTCAGTTAAACCGGTGTATTTATCTTCCATCAACGTGTTGAGTCGCGCAACCGCCGAGAGTGCTTGGCGAATATTTGCACGCACATCGGTTTGGGTTAAGGCTTTATAGGCAATATCTAAGTTCTCGGCGATTTTTTCCGAGTTCATCATTTCTTTGCGGCGAATTTCCAGATTTTGTGCTTCATCTACTTTTGGGGCAAGTTTTTCAAATTCATCAAGCCAATGACGCAAATTTTCTTCATCTGTTTTGGCTTTATCAATCATTTCACGCTCTTTTATCAGCTCTTTTTGCGCTTCTTTCCAGATAGAAAATTTTTCGCTTAAATTTTTTAAGTCGAGAGCAAAATTCCCGTAATTATCCAATACCTCACGATGAGTTGCCGGATTTAACAGCCCTTGATTGTCAAATTGTCCGTGCACCTCAACCAGCAGAGCGCCGATTTCTTTTAAGAGCTTTTGGGTAATCGGCTGATCATTGAAAAAAATCTTGCCTTTACCGTCAAGTGAAAGCGAGCGCTTAATGATGACTTCCGACTCGCAGTCTAAATCATATTCAGCGCAAAGTTTTTTTAAGGCCGTATTTTTTTTGCTTATTTCAAATACGGCGGAAACTGAAAGTTTATCTGCTCCGTTTCGAATAAGCGAAGTTTCGGCACGCTTGCCCAGAATTAAGCCCAGCGAATCAAGCAAAATGGACTTTCCGGCACCGGTTTCACCGCTGAAAACAATAAAACCGTTTGGAAAATCCAAATCCAATTTATCAATCAAAACAACATTTTTAATTGACAGGGATTTAATCATTAAAGCGAGCCTTCTTCCGGTTCGGTTGTTTCTTTATCGCCAAACCACGGCCAACCGAACTTATACCATGGAGATTTATCAGAATCTTCAATTTCAACCGCAGTTTCTTCAATTACTTCTTCCGATTCGGGTTCTGTTACCTGCTCGGTTTTTTCATTATCGCCAAACCACGGCCAACCGAATTTATACCACGGCGATTCATCAGAATTTTCAACCTTGATATTTTCTGTTTTAATTGGAGAAGCTTTTTTCTCGCCGATTTTGTTGATGATATTTTCCGCTTTTGCCGTCCATTTTCCGTTCGGATAATTCATCTTCAAAATTTTGTAATAACCTTTGGCATATTTGTTCATACCTAAAATCGCATAAGTTTCAACCTCACGATATAGCGCTTCTTCAATCTGAACTGTTTTTTGATATTGTTCAAGCACAACATTAAAGCGATTTAATGCCGAAAGATAATTGCCGTTATTCAAATAATAACGTCCGACAATCATTTCTTGTGCCGCTTTATAATCTTCGGCTAAGTTTATTTTTTGCAGAACATCTTTAGTATATTTGCTATCCGGATACAGTGTGATTAATCGTTCAAACGTTTCTTGCGCCATGCGGGTGTTGAGTTGGTCTTTTTCAGCCGAGGCAATTTGATCATAATAGCTCATACCTTTAAGATAGTATGCATAATCCGCATCTTTATTGCCCGGATGATATTTTAAGAATCTGTCGGCAGCTATAATTGCATCATCATACGATTCGTTTTTGTAATATGCGTATGCGGCCATTAATTTCGCTTTAACAGCCCATTTGGAATACGGATGCTCGGTTTCCAATTGTTCAAATTGTTCTGCAGCCGTTTTATATTTTGTTTTTTCTAAGTTTTCATAAGCTACGTTATAGAGATTTTCTGCCGGCAAGTCTGAAGTGTCTGGTTTAGAGGCACAAGCCGAAATCAAAAGTCCTAAAGCAATTATTGCATATATTTTTTTCATTTTTATTCCTCAATTATTTCATAATTTGTTTCGTCCGAGAACAACTTTTTCAAAACTTCATTGTTGTGATAATGTCCGCTTTTGGATGCTGTAACTTCAGCTTTTAAGCGATAGCCTGATGTATACATATCTCCGATTAAATCTAAAACTTTATGTTTTACGCACTCATTTTCCAGTCTGAAACCGCCTTCATTTAAGATAGTTTCACCATCAAGAACAACGGCATTTTCCAAACTTCCGCCTTTAATTAAACCGATTGAGCGCAGATAATCAACTTGATATTTTTCGCAAAATGTGCGTGCCGGAGCAATTTGATTAACAAACAAATCTTTTGTTATAATGCCTGAAAATTCCTGATGTCCGACAATTTTTGACGGAAAATCTATATCAAAGCTGATCTTAAAATCATCAGCAGGCTTTAAGCTGACAAATGCACCTTTATCATCAGTGAACACAACGGCTTTCTTTATATGCAGAAATTTTCGTTTTGCTGTTTGCTCAACTAATTCGGCATTTTTAAGCGATTCGCAAATAACTTTGGCGCTTCCGTCTAAAATCGGTACTTCCGGATTGTCAACACTGATGACGGCATTGTCGATTCCATAGGCATATAAGGCAGCCATAATATGCTCAATCGTACTGACAATCTGTCCGTTTTGAGTGCCTAAACAAGTGCAATTTCGTGTATCAGCCACATTTGAATAAAGAGCAGGAAATAAAGGGTTTTCAGATAAATCAGAGCGCTTAAATATAATCCCGCTGTTTTCATCTGCCGGTGAAATTATCAGATTACTTGAACAGCCGCTGTGCAGACCTATTCCCGAAATTTTCAACTCACTTTTTAGTGTTTGCTGCATTATTTATTCTCCAAAAAAAAGTGAATGGCAACTTATAAGCCGGGTTTTGTATGTTAGCGGTTTTATAAACCATAACACGATGGCTATTCATCTGCGCCGAATGTCGCCACTCGGCTGGTGCGACCTACCTCCGGAGGGGATCGGAAACACTCCCTTTAATTCGGATAAACCAAATCTCCCTTTTTGGTCTTGCATCAGACAGGGTTTACCTAAAGCCGCTGATATTGCTAGCAGCGCGGTGAGCTCTTACCTCGCCTTTTCAACCTTACCGACTATTAAAGCCGGCGGTAGTTTTCTGTGGCACTTTCCCGTGGATTGCTCCAGCCAGACGTTATCTGGTGTCTTGTTTCCGTGAAGCCCGGACTTTCCTCGTTGAAATAAAGCATTTCAATGCAGCCATCCGGTTACCACTCACAGAGCTAAAATTAATCAAAAAATATCTAAAAATCAATAGCAAATAGCCATTTTTCCTCTCTTTAATTAATTTTTAAGATTTTTCTGATAAAAAGAGGGCAGCATTAAAGTTTTTATAGGAGTATATAAATGAAAAAATTAATGTTAACGGCTTCAGCCTTGGTTTTGGGTTTGAGTCTGGCTATGCCTGCAATGGCTGAATGCAACGGTATTTACGTTGCCGGTCGTGGCGGTATTTTCAAAAACCACTTCAAAAAGAATCAAACTCATGAGTTCGATGACACTGATTTAGATAAGAAAAAACTTATGCTGAGCGGTGCTGTCGGTTATCGTTATGATTATTGGCGTACAGAACTTGAATATGTTTGGCGTGACAGAAATAAATATAAAAACGATTATTTCTCTCATTCGTTCAAATCATATTCTGGAATGTGGAATAACTACATTGATGTATTGCCTTATTACTGGGTTTCTCCTTATGTTGGCGCAGGTCTTGGTTATACAAAACTTAAGTACTCTGCTAAAGATGAAATTGAAAAGACAGTAACAGCTACAGACAAGAAAACGAACTTCACTTGGTCTTTGGGAGCAGGTGTAACCGTAAAAGTTACAAACCGCATCAATGTTGACGCAGGATATCGTTATTATGATATTGGTTCATTTGGTCATGAAGATGTTACCTTACAAGAAATCTATGGCGGTTTGCGCTACGTATTCTAGTAATTATGAACAAAACAAAAGCCACTGGAATCCGGTGGCTTTTTTTATAAAAACAACTTTAATCGGAGAATAATATGAGTGAAAAATTGTTTGGAACCGACGGCATCAGAGGTGTTGCCAATATTTACCCATTAACACCTGATTTTTGCTTAAAGCTGGCATACGTTTTGGCGCAAAAAATCTGCTTAAAACATAAAAGGGTTGCAATTGCGCGCGATACACGCATTTCCGGCGATATGCTGTTTTCTTCTTTGTCGGCGGGTTTTTGTGCTCAAGGAATTGATGTTGTCAATTTAGGCATTATTCCGACTCCGCTTTGCACAACTTTAACCCCGAAAATTAATGTGGATATGAGTATAATGATTACAGCCTCTCATAATCCGTATCAAGATAACGGACTAAAGCTTATAAGCGCAAACGGTAACAAATTCTCCGATTCGGATACAAAGCTCTTGGAAGATGCTTTGGTGCAAGATTTTTGCTTTGATTATGATAAAGATAAAATCGGCAAAATCATTAAAGCAAATGCCGGTTTGGATTCCTATTTTCCGACAATAGAAAAAATAACTCATGCCGATTCGCTTAAAGGTATGAAAATCGTACTCGATTCGGCAAATGGCGCTTTTTCAGATATTTTACCGGAAGTTTATAAATTTTTAGGTGCGGAAATTATCAGCCTTTCCAATACTCCTAACGGCAAAAATATTAATGAAAATTGCGGTTCTCAACATACGGAAAACTTATGCAAAATCGTAGTGGAAAACGGTTATGATTTAGGTGTTGCCGTTGATGGTGACGGAGACAGAATAATTATTTGCGATGAAAAAGGTAATCGCTTAAACGGCGATCAGATAATTGCTTTTTTAGCGCAGTATCTTCATAAGCATAATCTTTTGAAAAACAATGCGGTGGTGGCAACAATCTATTCAAATTTAGGTTTGGGTGAATATGTAAAATCACTGGGGCTTAACTTTTATGCCACACCTGTCGGCGAGCGCTATGTTATTGAAAAAATGCAACAAATCGGCGCTAATTTAGGCGGTGAAGAATCCGGACACATGGTTTTATCGGATTACAGCTTGACCGGTGATGCTATGTTGACGGCAATAGTTGTGTGTTTGGGTATTAAAGAACTGGGGCAAAAGGTTAGCGAAATTTTTCCGGTTTTCACCCCATTCCCGACTATTGCTCATAACTTGAAATTTGCCGATAAATCTCAAGTAGAGAAAATTATGTCCGATTCTGCAGTGCAACAGGCAATAGCAAATGCACAAAAACAGCTTGAAAATATCGGTTCGCTGATTGTTCGTAAATCCGGTACCGAACCGGTTATTCGCCTTAAATTGGAATCAAAAGATGAGATATTGATTAAGAATTTAAGCGAAAATTTATTACAATGTATTGAAAAGGCAAAATAAAAAACCTTTTGGAAAATAAAACCGCCGTTTTTTTATAACGGCGGTTTTTGCTTAGGTGTTGATAAATTTAATGAGTATTGTTGCTCATGTTCATGCCTTGATTACCGACAAATTCAATTTCTTCGGCATCAAGAGAAGTAACGTTTCCTTCCTTATCGATACTTGCCGTAATGATAACCGCCATATTCGGAGTAAAGGTTTGTCCGTTCATTAGGCTATCATCAATTTCAACGGTGATATTGCCGGAATCATCAGTGAAAATATACATTTCATCACCAAGGCTCTGCGTCAAGTTTCCTTGAATATAAATAATGGTATCTTCAGGCATGTTTGAAGCATTGGCAACATGAGTAACGGGTTTTGTAACGGTCTTTGCCGAATCGGCTGCGTTTACGTTGCCAAAAGCCAAAAGTCCGCATACAAGAGCCAAAGTATATAAGATTTTTTGTTTCATTGTGTTATCTCCTAAAAAAGTTGAACCACACTTCAATATAAGCATCAAAGAATGCCTTTCAAGTGCGGAAAATATTAAAAAATCCCCGCCTGATTTGACAAGCGGGGATATATTTATAAGCATTCGCTATAATTATAACTCAAAATCGGTTTTACCCTCATAGGCATAGCGATACATCTGCTCAATTTCCTTAAACAAAGGATAACGCGGGTTTGCACCGGTGCATTGGTCATCAAATGCCAATTCCGGCAGAGTTTTCATTGCATTCTCCCAATCATCCTCTTTAATGCCCCAATCTTTAATCGAAAGAGGAATATTAAGCTTTTTCTTCATATCCTCAATTGCGGCAATCAGATTGTTTACCAATTCGTCATCGGTTTTACCTTTCAAGCCGATACCGCGAGCAAATGCGGCATAAGCAGCTTTTGTATTAGGGTAACGATATTGCGGGAAAGTTGCCTGCTTGGTCGGGCAATCATTAGAGTTATAACGAATTACCTGATTGATGAGCAACGCATTGGCAAATCCGTGCGGAATATGGAATGCGGCACCTAATTTATGCGCCATTGAGTGGCAAACACCCAAGAAGGCATTGGCGAAAGCCATACCGGCAATTGTGGCGGCATGATGAACTTTTTCGCGTGCGGTGGCATCACCTGTTTCATACGATTTAATCAAATTCTCATAGATTAAGCGCCCCGCTTCAACCGAAAGTCCGCGCGTATAATCATTTGCCATATTTGAAACGTATGATTCGAGTGCGTGAGTCATAACATCAATACCGGAAGCGGCGCACAAGCCTTTCGGCATAGTCATAACCAAATCGGTGTCAACAATAGCCATTGTCGGAGTTAAGGTGTAGTCGGCAACCGCATATTTTACACCGGTTGCATCATCGGTAATAATAGCAAACGGGGTTACTTCAGAACCTGTACCGGAGGTTGTCGGAATAGCAACCATCTGAGCCTTAACGCCCATTTCAGGAAATTCAAAAATACGTTTTCTGATATCCATAAAGCGGCGTGCCAAGTCTTCAAACTTTAATTCCGGATGTTCATACATAATCCACAAAATCTTTGTCGCGTCAATCGGCGAACCACCACCTAAAGCAATTAAAACATCAGGCTCGAAGCTGTTAACCATATCGCGAGCTTTGTTAATAGTAGTTAAATCCGGATCCGGCTTAACATCGCTGAAAATTTTGTAAGAAATTCCGAGTGGTTCCAAAATATCGGTAATCTTTTTGGTATATCCCAAATCAAACAACGGTTTATCGGTTACGATAAAGGCTTTTTTCTTACCTTGCAATTCTTTCAAAGCGAAGCCTAAAGAGCCCGGTTTGAAATAAATTTTCGGCGGAACCTTAAACCACAACATATTTTCTTCGCGTTTAGCCACATTTTTAATATTCATCAGATGTTTTACTCCTACGTTTTCACTAACCGAATTTCTGCCCCAAGAACCGCAACCTAATGTAAGTGACGGATCAAGTCTGAAGTTATAAATATCGCCGATAGCACCTTGAGAAGACGGGCAGTTAATCATAACACGACCGGTCGGCATAATATCGCCGTAAAATTTGATTCTTTCATCATTGTGCGGGTCGGTATATAAAACAGAAGTATGTCCGCAGCCGGCAAACTCAATCAAAGCCTTTGCTTTTTTAACGGCATCATCAAAATCTTTGGCTTTATACATACCCAAAACCGGCGAAAGTTTTTCATAAGCGAAAGGCTCTTCGGCGCCGATTTTAGATGCTTCACCGATTAATACCTTAACCTTTTCATCAACCTTAACACCGGCAACGGCAGCAATTTTGGCTGCAGGCTGACCGACAATAGCGGCATTTACCTTGCCGTCCTGAATTACGGTTGCGCCAACTTTTTTGGCCTCTTCTTTATTTAAGATATAAGCACCGCGTTTCAAAAATTCGGCTTTAACCTCGTCATAAATGCTTTCAACAACCACAACCGATTGCTCGGAAGCGCAAATCATACCGTTATCAAATGTTTTAGACATCAAAACCGAGCTGACTGCCATTTGAATATCAGCAGTTTCATCAATAACCGCCGGAGTATTACCCGGACCTACACCGATTGCAGGCGTTCCGGAAGAATAGGCTGACTTAACCATTCCCGGACCGCCGGTTGCTAAAATCAAATCTGCTTGTTGCATCAAATATTGCGTGCGCAAAATGCTCGGCTCATCAATCCAAGCAATAATATCTTTCGGAGCACCGGCTTTTACAGCTTCTTCAAGCAAAATGCGCGCAGTTTCATTTGTGCATTTTTTAGCGCGCGGGTGCGGTGAAAAGATAATACCGTTGCGGGTTTTAAGTGAAATCAAAGTTTTAAACATAACCGTTGATGTAGGGTTTGTGGTCGGCACAACACCGGCAATAACACCGATCGGCTCGGCAAACTTAATCAAACCGTTGGCCTTATCATCTTCAATAATACCGCAGGTTTTTGTGTCTTTAAACTTGTTATAAATATATTCGGAAGCGAAGTGGTTTTTAATTACCTTATCTTCGGCAATTCCCATTCCGGTTTCTTCAACCGCCATCTTTGCCAAAGGAATTCTGAGAGAGCTGGCTTTTAATGCTACACGGCGGAAAATCTCATCGACTTGCTCTTGAGAGTATGTTGCAAATTCTTTTTGAGCTTTGCTTACTTTACTGATAAGCTCATGAATGTATTCTTGTTCTTGTTTTTCGTTTACGTTAGTATCCATAAATATTTCTCCTAAAAAAACTGCGCGTATGATAGCAATATATAAATAAAATGTAAGCCCCTTTTCGCGAATATTGTATCACATTTTATTACCAAATATAACAACCAAATTAGTTTATATATCTGACTGGACTTTCGGCTAATTAAAGAAATATTTTTTTCTTGACGAACGATTTATTTTTGATATTATCGGCAAGGTTTTGTTCAATTTAAGAGGTTATATATGAAAATTGTTTGGGATTTGGACAATACGCTTTATCGGGAAACTCCGCAAATTCACGCACATTTGGATTTTATAACAGCGAGAGCGATAATAGAGGATTTAAAGATTCCGTTGGATTTAAAAACAGCGCAAAAACTTGTTAAGGAATCATACAGCAAATACCGTGATGGCGGAGAAATTTTCGTACGCGAATACGGAGTTAATCCGAAAGATATTTTTGATGCGTATCACAAAAGAAAAGAACAAAATGTTTCACTTATTATACCATATCAAAACCTTCTGGAAAAACTAGCAGTACTCGGCTCGGAACAATATATATTATCTACAAGTTCTCGCGGGGCATGTGAGGTGATATTGGAGCATATCGGATTAGCAGAGTTTTTTGCCGGAAAATTTTATTCGGTTGAAGATTTTGATTGCTTTAAGAAAAACGAAAGTCCTGATGTATATCTTAAATTTTGTAAAAAAATACAAACAACTCCGCAAGAATGCTTATTTGTTGACGACAGTTATTCGAATTTAGAATGTGCAAAAAAAGCGGGGATGGTTACCATTCGTTTGTGTCACGGAAAAGAAAATAAAAAGTCTACGGAATATATTGATTATGCTGTAGATAATATTAATGAATGCTTAGATTTGTTGAAAAAACTTATTTAATTTTTGCTATTAACTCTATTTTAATATTATGAGTTGTATTATCCTCCGTAAGGAAAAGTGTTTTTTCACTTTTGCGTTTAATTTGGGCAGTTTTAATTGAGGATTTTGATGCCGAAATTTGGGTTAAAATGCTTTTTAGGAAGCTTTGTATTTTCACTTTTAATGGTTTTTGCCGTTACAAAGGGATATTTTGTGCTGACTGAAAAACAACCTCAGCCTGCTGTGAAAAATATTGAATCTGCCTATAATGGCGAGACGGTACAAAGCATAGAGTTATACACGCAAAATGATGAAGCAGATAAAATATATGAAAAATTTAAAGAATTATCAGCTCCTTCACAGGTTCAAATGCCTTTAGCTGAGGATAATCAGAGTGCGGATAATCAAGCTTCAGAGGAATATGATGATATTAGTGATACTCTTGCGTTTGATGGAGAGCAAACAGGTGATATAATATATGATCCTGACGAAGAGGACGAAATGTCCGGATTGAAGGAAAAGAATAAAGAAAGTCCGGCAACAAAGATGCTTGCAACTGAAGAGTTTAATGACAATGATGTTGTGTCCGCACAAGAAGATAATGAGGGCGATGAGCTTCAACTTGCAGCAGCGGAGGAGGCAGAATTCATTATTCCGCTGAAACATTCGTTCAGTGTAACCACAATAGGCGGCGCATCTGTGTCATCAGAAACAAAAGATTCCCAAACGGCTCTTGCTTCACAAGATGTGAAGTCAAAAACACAGCTGTCAGATATTAAGAGAAATAATGACCCGTGGGAGGTTGCCGCAGCTTCAAATCCGTATATTACTAAAAATAAACTGGCTAAAGCCTCACAAAAACATAAAGAAGATATTTCGGCTTTGGATAAGGAAAAAAACAGTGAAGCCACATCTGAACATGAAACTAAGGTTGCTTATAAAATGATGAAGAATATTTTGATTCCGATTCCAGATGAAATCGCAAATGATGAAAATTTAACACCACAGTTATCTTATTCTGCGGAAAACAAGAAGCTTGATGCAAAATTAAAAAATAAGAAGAATGTGGAGCAAGAACAAAAAGAAAAACAAAAACAAGCTGAAAAAGAAAAAAATAAAATAAATGACGAACAGTCAAAAAGTTTGAGTGACAGCATAACCGATTGGTTTGCTCAAGGCAAGGAAAAAGAAAAAATTGACGTGGTAGAAGAAGATAGCAAAGAAGAACGTAAATCTGAGAAGGATATTAACGAAAATGAAGAAGATGGTGAGAATGAAGGTGTGTTTAGCAGGCTTTTGGGCTTGAAGAAGAAAAATTCTAAAAGTATAATACCATCAGAACTTAAGTTGTTTTTCCAGCCGAACAGAGCTGAAATTTCAGGACAAACCTTAGAGTGGTTGCGAGCATTTTCGTACAATGCCGTGAAAGATGACGAAGTTATGATAGAAATTCGTATAGACGGATCCGGGTCTTATGAGTTACAGCAGAAGCGTCTGAATCTTTTATACACAATTTTTGCGAATAACGGTGTAAATTATGAGAAAATTAACATAATTTTTACTGCCCGTGATCCAAACTCGTTTATTATTAGAAATGTTAAATATGCTTTGGAAAATAATACTCCGAAAGTGGAAAACAAAAAAAGTGGTCCATGGTATTAATCAAAGCATAAGGAAATTAACTTGTAGTATAGGAAAAAACTATGATATATGAAAATAAAACAAAAATATTAGTTAGCTTTGTAGGGCTGCTTAGTTGTTTATTTGTTGTTTCAGGATGTGCAAACCATGCAACTGAAGCTAAAACCGAGTGCCAAAACGGTATATGCACAAGCAACAATGAGTATACAGCTGTTTGCCAAGAGACACCGGACGGATACAGTATTTGTAGTGAGCCGGTTATGCCTGTTGTAAATTATACGCAAACAGCGGCTGACTTTCGTGAATATGGAGAAAGAACACCTCGTGATTATCGTATAACACAGGCAGGAGCAGGAAACAATATCTCTGCTGTTGTTCAGCCGAGCATTGAAAATGAGGTTGTTGATTATGAAGCGCAAGTTGCGGCTCAGCAGGCTGCTAATAATCAATATCAAGTTGCAAATGACTACAATCCGCAAGGAAATCAAGAAATTAACAATATTAACAATAGTGACAATAGTAACAATAATGATAGTCAAGAAGAGTTAACAAAGGATTGGTTGGCTGAAGAAGGCCAAAGCCTAAAGGATTTGCTGACTGCATGGAGCGAAGAAGCAGGTTGGAGATTAATTTGGAAAACTAACCGCAATTATACACTTAATGCCGGAGCAATGTTTAGGGGAAATTTTGCCGATGTGTCTTCAGCTTTAGTTAGAGCTTTTGCTCGTGCAAGACCAGCACCTATTGCTACATTTTATAAAGGAAACCGCGTTTTAGTGATTGAAACAATGGAGGACGAAAATGCGTATGACTAATTGTATTAAACTTGGAATCTTAGCAGGATTCGGACTTTTGGTTGCATGTTCTGTTTCACCTGAACTTGATGCTCAGATGGCAAAACAGGCAAAACAGGCTTCTGATTTGAAACAGAAGGCTGCAGTCCCGGGTGAGCCTATTCCTGACGATGTTGTCAGAGTTAAAAACGATATTTGGCTTGGTGATACATCAAAAATTGAATTTGAAGGAGAACCAATCCCTTCATATCTGGAAAAAGAAGATGGTATTACGCTTATCAGTAATCGTCCTATTACTCTTTATGAAATCGGCTCAATGATAAGCAAAATAACATCCATTTCTGTTCGTTATGCTCCGGAATTGGAAAGTAATGCTATTTCCGCGGCAGATGGTAATCCTCCTGAAATGAAAGATATCGGTGCTCAGTGGACAGATTCATCAAAAATGATTCTTAATTACAAAGGGCCGATGAGCGGTTTATTAGACGAAGTTGCAAATCGTTTTGGTATTTGGTGGAAGTATGACAGAAATGAACTTTACTTTTATAAATATATAACGAAAACCTTTACAATTTATTCGTTGCCGACAAATCCGTCTTTGAGTGTTTCTGTCGGAGGTTCTGGAGGATCATCAAGCATAAGCCAAAGTTCTTCGGTAGACGGACTGAATATGTGGGCAAATATTGAAAGTACAATCAGTTCTATGATAGCTCCGGATTCTAATTTGGTAATCGATAAAGGTAACGGAACTATTTCGTTGACCGCAACACCTACGGATATCAGACGTGTGGCAAAATATGTTAATGAACAGAATGCTCGTTTATCTAAGCAAATTGCCATCAGCATCAAGGTTATTCAGGTTAATATTAAAAATGATGACCAATATGGATTGAATTTAAATGCAATATTTAAGGCTCGCGGTTCTATTTCTGATATAGCCGGTACTACAAGTACAAGCGCAATAGAAGGACAAGCCCTTTCAAGCTTAACTATGGGTATTAGTTCAAAACGTTGGAGTGTTGATGCGGCAATATCTGCTCTTTCAACGGAAGGGCAGGCAAATCTTGTTACCAGTGGTACGGTTACAACTATGAACAATAAACCGGCGCCGATTCAAGTAGTTAAAACTCAAAACTATGTATCGCAAATTACAAAAACGAACAGCGGTGATAGTGATAACTATGATATTTCGGTTGATACGGAAGAAATTGAAACCGGATTTACTATGGGTGTATTGCCGAGAGTCTTGGATCATGGTCGTATTTTAATGTTCTTCAACTTGACATTGTCTGATTTGTTGGCTTTAGATAAAGTTAATGTAGGTGGTGAAAAGAAGAAGAAAGAAGGTGAAGAAGAGGAGGAAGAAGAAACCGATAGTGAGTTTATTCAAAATCCGGTTATTGAAACACGCGGATTTACGCAGGAAGTTGCGATGAAATCCGGTGAGACCCTGATTTTGGCAGGTTATGAACGTGTTGAAAATACTGCGGATAAGCAGGGTGTCGGAACACCGGAAAACAATCTGTTAGGTGGCTCTTCGGCAGCAAAACGCGACAGAACAATCTTAGTTATTATGTTAACTCCGGTTGTTTTGGAATCACCGCTTTCGCCTGAATCGAGAATGAATTAAGTTTAAGGAGAAAAAAAGTGGCAGACGGTCAAGAAGAAAAAGCGTGGAAATCCTCCTTCACTGAAGGTGGGGTAACCTATGCCGCAAGCTTGTTTTGGCAACCATTACTTAATGAAAGTAATCCGCTTTCGGAAGTAAAGGAAGCAGCAGAAAATATTCTGGAAGGTGCTGATCTTTATGTTACGCGTAAGGGTAAATCTTCTCAGTTTGGTCTTGCTGCTTCAAGTCAAGGCTTTACAAAAGGCTTGCCTGCTGCCGCTGTTTCATTAATATCAGGCTTAGGCTCCGTAACCTCATTTTTGGGTGTGTTTAAGGTTGATACAGGCTGGTGGTATATTTGCTATCGTAATGATGTTATTCTTTCAGATGGTGATACTTTATTCGTTAATGAAAAAGATGCTAAAGATCAGTTTATTTCAATGTTGGCGGTGCCGGATTGGGATATATTGTTTGCCCCTGAAGAGTGGGGAATTGAAGATACAAATTCAGACCCTTTAAGCAAATATATCAGCAAAGGATTGCAAGCAAAGCTTGATAAAATTAATGCTTCTAATGATACATTAATGCTGGCAGCGATAGTTGTCGGTTTTGCAATCATTTTATGGTATGGATATACCAGTTTGCAGGATATGTTGTTTACTGAACCTGAAGCACCTATTATTGCGCCGGTTGAGCAGGTAGAAGTTGCGGAAGTACAAATAGCACCTGAAGCAAAACCTTGGGAAGAGCTTCCAAATCCTATTGATGTTATGCAAAACTGCTATGCAGCCACTAAAAAGGTTGTTGAAATAGTTACACCGGGCTGGAAACTTGAAGGCATAACATGCAATTCCGGAGGTTTGGTTACATCATGGAAACGTGAAATCGGACGTATTACATGGATGGATCAGGCATTAGTATCTTCAGGCGTGCAGTTCACATCAAAGGTAATTTCTCCAGAGGGCGACACATTTATGGTAACAATTCCTATTGGAGAAATTACAACACTTAATTCCCCGCCGGAATTTAGTCCGGAGGATATGAATAATGTTATTAACGATTTAAATCAGACACTCGGCATAAAGATGGAAATAGAGCAAAAAAATTGGGTTTCGCCGAGAGGATCTGTATATAATCTTGTTGATTTTTCAGTAACTTCTAACAACGATCCGCTTGTTTGGATTGAATTCCTTATGAAATTTTCCGGTTTAACAATTACGGAAATTACATATGATATCAACAATGGATCATGGACATATAATGGAGAGATATATGAGTTATAGTTTAAAAAATAAAGTAGTAGTATTGTTTGCAACCGCGTTTACTTTTTCTGTTGCATTAGCAAACAATGTAAGAGCTGAAGAACAAGTTGCTGATGCAACCACTCCGGCTGTTTCTGCTGAACCATTGAATAAAAATAATAGTCCCGCTGCTCAAGCTGAAAACGAAGTGCCTGCCGATTCTGTAAAAAATGAAGCTCCTGTTGCTCCGGTTGAAAATGCAGATGATCCGTTTGGCTTAGATGATCCGTTGGCAAATCCTGAGGGAGATGTTGCTGAGCAAGCAAACGCTCCCGCACAAGAGGTAACGGAAAAGCGTATGCCGGATTTGAGGGATAGAAATATTGCTCCGGTTGAAGCACCGGCAAATGCATTTCCTCAGCCGGATGTTATGCCTGAAGTAGGGCTTGATATGGTTACTCCTGATGCTCCTGCAGCAGAAGGTCTTCCTGATGTTGCAATAGATGCCGGGGCGCCGCGTTCTCCTTTTGAAAAATACGGAAACGCCATTCTTTCAAGAGTTGACAATGATTTGTTTAATCAAATGTCTGAAATTGAAAAGCAAACCACATTGTTGAATCTTGAATTAAAACGCGAGGAAGTCAAAAATCGTATTGAAGCTCTGAAAGCTCAAAGAGAACGAGCAAGACAGGAAGAATTGAATATGGAGGCAGAGCGCGAAAAGAAAGCGAGAGATGAAGAACTTCAACGCCAAAAAGCTCTTTTGCAAGAACAAATGAAACTTAAAGAAAAAGAGATAGAAGTTGAAAAGATTCGCCAAGCAAAAATCTTAAGCGAGTATATGAATGAGGCTTTGATTACCAATCAGCAATGGGTTGAAGCGAATGGAAAACTCACTGTCAAACTGAAAAATTTACAGGAAGACAGGAAAAAGATTCTTAGTAATATAGTCGATATGATGGATAAGATGGGTAAACGTGTTGATATAACAATGCATAATGCAGAGGAGACAAAGGCGGCATATGAGCGCAAAATTGCATCACTTAACAATCAAATAGAAAGATTAAGGCAAACGATTATAGAAAAGGAAAATGAACTGCATGATGCGGAGAATCGCAATTTGGAGAATCCTTTTGCAAATGGTGATATGATAGATGAAAACGCTGTTGATATGTCAAAGGAATATGCTATTATGGATATAACCGGAAAGGGTGATAACATTGTGGCAAAAATTGTAAATCAAGACGGAACAACATTTATTGTACGTAAGGGTTCTGTGCTTAAGGGCGGTGAAACAGTTGTAAGCATTACAGATAAGTATATTATGTTTGATAACAAGGGCTCAAGAAGTTATTTGTATACAGGCGGTACGGTTATGCAATATGAACCTACTCTGTCATTCAGTGATGCTCAAAAAACACCTAATGTTGCGACAGGAGTCGTAAATAATACTGAGATTCGTAACGTAAGAGGAGTGCCGCAAAAACCGGAAGAACAAAAAAATAATTCTGCACCGGAAGCCGTAAACAAAGCTAAAAGTTCGGTTGAACAGCCGAAGAATCCTGCACCAAAATCCAGTACAAATTCAAACGGAGGTGTAGTTTCATTTAGCAAAGGAATGATGGTAAAATAAGACTTAAGAAGGATGATATGGCGGAAGAGAATCTGGTTAAAGATGTTTTGGGTGACAGTAGCGATACCGCTGAGGTTTCGCTTCAGGATTCTGATGTGCAGGTTCTGAGTGATGCCATGTATCAAAAAGATAACGATAAAACCGCTAAAAAAGAAAAAAACGAAAAAAAGGAAGAAAAAGAAGAAAAAAAGAAGAGCATTTTTGAAACTCTTTTCGGCAATGATAATCAATTGATTACCGCCGAAGGCGGTGAACTTGCCATTGATAGCGAAACACGCCGTATGGTTGCTTTGTTCTCAGATGGTACTTATTTGGTTGATGCAACGCACCGTTTTGATGGTAAGGTGTTAAACTTTACCTCTATTGCCAGACGGCGTAAATTTCAAATTTTTCCTCCTCAATATGTTTCTGCTCAAGAAATAGCTGCTTTATATGCTTATGCCGAGCGCGGAACAGGTCAGATTGATGTTACTGCAGAGGAATCTGAAGAATATCAAATGCAGATTGATTTCATCAGTGTGATTAATCGTGCTGCAAGTAAAAAAGTTTCCGATGTGCATGTTATTGTTGCAGATTCGACAATGATTCTCTTTCGTGTTGCCGGCATGATGGAACGAGAGCTGGAATATTCAAAAGATTGGGGCGAAGCTTTTGTTCGTGCGGCATTTGCTTCAGCCGATATTTCCGATGCAAACTATGCGCAAAATGAATTCCAAGGTGCGCAAAAATTAGGCTCAACTCCTTTACGCGGAACAAACGGCAAATTAAAACTTCCGCACAACGTGTTGGCTATTCGTTTGCAATTTAACCCTGTAGCTTTCGGTTCGCAATATCTGGTTATGCGCTTGTTGTATGCGGATGATAATCCGAACGGAAACGGCGACTTGAAAGGGTTAGGCCTTGGCGAAAGAGAGTTGAATTTATTTTATCGTTTGCGCGCAAATGCAGTAGGTTTGAATATTATTGCCGGTCCGACAGGTTCAGGTAAATCAACTACATTGCAACGTAATATGATTAAGCTTATTCAAGAACGTAACAATGAAATTAATGTAATAACAGTAGAAGATCCGCCGGAGTATCCGATTCCGGGGGCACGGCAAATGCCGGTTACTAACGCGAATACCGAAGAAGAAAAAGATGAGCAATTTACAAAGGCTCTGTCAGCAGCTCTTCGTTCTGACCCAGATGTGATGATGGTCGGAGAGATTCGTTCGCTTTCAGCAGCCGGTTTGGTGTTTAAAGGCGCACTTTCCGGTCACGGTGTGTGGTCAACATTGCACGCAAACTCTGCCCCGGCTATTATTACACGTTTGCGTGATATGGGAATTCAGCCATACATGTTATGTGACCCTGAAATTATGAAGGGGTTAATTTCGCAACGTTTATTTAGAAAACTGTGTCCGCATTGTCGTATATCTGTTAAAGAGCGTATGAATGATCCGTCATTTAAGCGTTTAGAAACTGCTTTAGGAGAATATGGAATAGAAAATACCTATTTGCGTGGCCCTGGATGTAAGGCTTGTGGCGGGAAAGGGGTTGCCGGCCGTATGTCTGTGCCGGAAATCATTATTCCTGATGCAAGATTGCTTAAAATGCTGGTTGACGGAGACACCAAAAGTGCGATTGATTATTGGATTAGTGAGCTTGATGGTCGTCCTTTAAGAGAAGCGGCTATCGAGCGAATGTTAAAAGGATTGATAGATTTAGATGAGGTTGAGCGCTGGTGCGGACTTCTTGATCAACGTCCTATTTACTAAGAGGATTTTAATATGCCTGAAATAAAAAAGATAAGTGCCTTTAATAAAGCCATAAAGAGTGGAAATAATAAATATGTTATGGCAATAGCTAAGTTTTTTTGCCAATTTTCAGGAAAAAAACGTCTGAAGGTATACCGCAAATTGGCCGCGCTGTTACGAAACCGCTTTTCATTGATGAACTCACTTGAAATGATTTACAGCGGACTTTCCGATGAGGGAAGAAACCCATATGACCCGATGGCTGTCGCCATAAGTTCTTGGGGACGCTTGTTGCAAGAAGGTTTACCTTTTTCCGATGCCTTAAAAGGTTGGGCGCCAAACCGTGAGCGCTTAATGCTTTCTGTGGGTGATGTTTCCGATTTGGAGAGCGCCTTATTAAACTTGATTAAGGTGACAGAAGGTTCAACGCGTATGATTCGCCCAATTATAAGTGCGGTTGCATATCCGTCATTTTTGTTAATGATGTCGGTGTTGATTTTATATGCCATCGGTGTATACATGGTACCGCCGATGATGGATGCCGCACCAAATGTCATCTGGACCGGAACCGCAAGAACCTTGATTAGTGTATCAGAATGGATTCAGGTTAACTGGCTTTTGGCTTTTGCCTTTTTTCCTGTTATATTTTTAACCATATATTTAACCATTGGTATATGGACAGGCTCATTAAGGGTTAAATTCGATAGATTTCCGCCATGGTCATTATATAAAATATTTACAGGTATTACATGGCTTTTAGCGCTTTCAGCATTAATTAAGGGTGGTGTGCCTGTGTCTGTGGCCTTGACTTCATTGAAAAGAGATTCCAGCCGTTATCTGATCGAGAGAATTGACAGTGCGCTTGATTATATTAAAAACGGTGAAAACTTAGGTCAAGCATTGGATAAAGCCGGAAAAGAGTTTCCGGATAAACAGATTATTGCAGATTTGAAAATTTATTCCGAGTTGGATAACTTTGAAGAGGCGCTTGATAAACTTGCAAATGAGTGGCTGGAAGAATCAGTATATATGATTGAACAACGCTCAGAGATTATGAACATGATAGCGATGCTTGCCGTTTCAGGTATTATTGCTTGGGCGGTATTCGGAACCTTTGATATGCAAGATCAAATCACCAGCTCTATGGGTAAGGGAGGATAAGATGCATATAAACATCGAGCGCCTTAAATCTAACGGATATTATGGAATTGGTTTGTTGATTGCACTGATTGTTGCTGTGGTTGTGTTGTCGTATGTGTTATTGCATAATCCGTATCAGGATGTTCATGAACGCATTTTTAATATTGCAGAAAAGGTTAATAAATATTATCGCGAAAAGCCTAACTATTGGAAACTTTCTACCGAAACAGCTATAGAAGACGACTTAATAGGCAATATAAAAGATAAATATAAGGAATATGATTTTTCCATCGGTCAGGGGGCAGATGGAAAAGTAAGTATGCCAAGCGATTCTACTTTTGATATAGCTTTGAAACACTTAAGTAAATCAGCTTGCATTTCATTAAGCGAATATATTATACCGGAAGAAAAACGCGTATCGTTGATGAAAATAACTATTACAAATAATGATAAAACCACAGTGTATTCGTGGGGAGAAGAGCAAAAACTTCCGGTAAAAAAATACTCTGCACGTAGCATTTGTGCGGCAAAAGAAAACACGATTATTTGGACATTTCAATAAAAAAATGCACTATAAAAAAACAGGCATTGAAGTATTTTCAATGTCTGTTCTTTGTTTATATAAAAATACTTATTCAGCCGAAACCGGTTTAGCTTCCTCTGCAGGTGCTTCTGATTTTTCTGCAGGCACTTCTACAGCAGGCATTTCTTCCGGTTGCGGTTTGACTTCATCTTGAGGATTTACCTTTCCGGCAACTTCCGGAACAACTTCATCGCCATCTGTTCTGATAACGATAACATTGTTTTTAGGTTGATGTCTCATGTGTTTTGCCATGGCAATATGAGCCGGCATACGATGATAGCGTTGAGATTTACAGCCGGAACAGCACATAATGCATCCGCAACCGACACCGGCCAAAAATACGATTACTAAAACAAATAATTTAAACAATTTTTTTGCGCAACCGCACTTGCAACCGCAGCAGCAACCACAACCGCAATCGCATTTTTTGTCAGAGCAACATTCGCACTTATCGCCGCTTTTTTGATTATCTGCTTTTTTATCCTCTTTTACCATTCCTATTTCCTTTCTCTCTATAATGGTTTGTTATTTTAACGTTGCTTAATATAAGTGATAATTTTACAAAAGTAAAGTGTAAAATATTTTTGCTTTTCTCTCATCTTATTTTTTAAGGCTTCTTTGCAGAATATGAATTTGCAGCAACTCCGAACAAAGAATTAAGAAAAAAGAAGAAACAAAGATTATATCAATCAGTGAACTTACGGCAAAAATATTATGGTAACCGTGCATCGCCCAATATATAACAAAACCGCACAGAGCAATACTCATCAGCAGCAAAACAATAAACAAAAAGAAAAATAGAGTTTCTTCTTTGAGTGTTATTAGGGAATTAGTTAATTTGCAAGCATGATCTTCCGGTTTTGTTAAATAAAGAAAAATGGAAAAAAACCAACATTGCAGTCCCAAAATCATTCCAATTAAAAAGATTAGTTTTGAGTGATAATCTAATATAGCTATTTTTCCGACATTAAGAGGCCCGACAAGAGTTGCAATAATCCATAATAACACACTCATAAAGGCAACGGATATACCGAGTATTTCAAAAAATTTAGGTGCTTCGGATAATATAAATAATAAGTGGCGCATGCCATCACGCCATGTTCTTAAATGTGGAGGTGTTTCTCTTTTATCAACTCTTAATCCCGCCGGAATTTCTATTATATCGGCATTATTTTTAAGTGCCTTAACTAATAATTCAGAAGCAAATTCCATTCCGGAAGAACCAATATTCCATGTTTGGTAAGCCTCTTTCTTAATTAATCTGAAACCGGAATTGCAATCAGATAATTTTCCGTTGAATAAAAAGTTGATTATTTTAGTTAAAACAGGTGTCCCTAAATAGCGGTGTAAAAAAGGCATCGCTCCTTTTTCGATTTTTCCTTTCATTCTTGAGGCAACAACCATATCCGCATTATGCAAAACAGCTTGATCATACATTTTCGGTAAGTATTCAAGCGGATAAGATCCGTCAATATCCGCAAAGGCAATATATTTTCCTTTTGCGGCATTAAAACCGCATTTTAAGGCTTCACCATAACCTTTCTCTAAGGCATGAACAACGCGAAGTTTGTCACCGCCGTATTTTTTTGCCAGTTCCACCGAGGAGTCTGTTGAACCGTTATCTGATAGAATTATTTCCGCCGAAATATTTGTTTTATCCAAAATATCTTTAAGTTCTTTGATAACAATCGGAACCGTATGCTCCTCATTTAAACAAGGAAAGACGAAAGATAAATCAATTTTTTCCATTATTTATTCCTTTCAATAAAGCGGTTTATCATAATCATTGCGTTTCAAATTTACAAAAATAAAATTGATGCTGCATATTTCGCATAACATCTATCATATTGGATTTAATTTCACGGCAATCATATTTTTCAATATCTATTCCCAATTCATCCATTTCTAATAAAGCGGAAGCAAGAGGAGACAGATACCAATGTTCATTTTTGTTTAAATATTCAAGCTGCTTTAGGCGTATTGCTGCAATATTAGCACGAGTATAAGGCATAATATCAAAATTAGTAATAGTAAATATTTTATCATTTTTTGCTTTTATTTCAGATTTTATCAAATTAATATTTTTTTCAGAAAACAGTTTTTTATTTACTCTCGAAAATTCAAGAGGATTTATTTTAATATACTTTGCATTCGGATTTTGAAAAGGTAATATAATACCAGTACCTTCACCTAATAAAACAATAGCATTATCGGGAATTTGCAAATTTTCAACATCCAGAATTTTTTGACCAATAGACACTCTGACTAATTTTTTTTCAGGTGCTGTAATATAATGAGGCCATAATAAAGCAGTCAAATAGGAACAAAAACAAAGAAGCAACGCAAAGGAAACAACAGCAGTTTTCTTGCCGCTGATTATCGCTTTTTTAAAGATAAGCAGATAAATTGTTTTCAATATATATAAAACCTTGAAAAATACAATTATAGCAACGATTGCGGTTAAGCCCAGTATAGGTGCATAATATCTGTAGGTTGCAAACGTATGAGCCCATAATCCGTGAGAGAAAAAGCAAAACAGCAGTGCAAAATCGGCGTAACCGGCATCAATTTTAAACCATTCTTTGAATTTTTTTCTGTTGACAAACGGGAAAAGTGCGAAATTAACAAAAAAAGCAACCCACAAAATAGTATGGCTTAAATCATAAGGCTCTGTTACAAGCGGTCCGAGCCAATTTTTTTTAAGGCTTTTTGAAACCATACGCCCGAAATCAGAAGTAAAAACATCAGTGGAGGCAATTTCCGGCGAATTAAACAACCAATTAAAATACGGAAATGTCGGATTTTTGAAGTGGTAATATAAAATACTCATCCAAATTCCACCGGTTAATAAAAAGCCGACAAGACCGCCCAAACAGAAGAAAAAGAAGGTTTTTAACGGATTTTGGTATCTTTTGTAAAAAAGCAAAAATATAATTCCAAGTGGGACGGCAAAAACGGCGGTGGTATATTTTAATCCCACACATGCACCCAATATCAATCCGCTAAGTCCGAAATTGCGTAAAGAATATTTATCAAAACCCTTAAAGATAAGGTAGAGCGATAAAAGTATTAAATCTCCCAAAAATATATCATGAGAAAGCCAGCCCAGACAGCGAAGATTCATTTTGTTTTCAGAGGCGAGAAAAACGCAAACTGTTGCTAATACTATCGGATGATAATCTTTGAAAACCAAAAGAGCTGTTTTATAAACCATAAATAAAAACAGTGCAAAAGAAAATCCCATAAAAAAGGTGATTAAAACCGGATAGTCATTTAAATATTTAATGGCTAAATAGTACGGCACATCTAAAAACGGATTAAAGTATGATTGTATGCCACCCGGCATAATATCATAGCCGATACGGCCGGTTAAAAATGCCCAAGGATTGTATATGTGATAGTTTCTGGTATCATATGTTCGTTCAACACCATATTGAAGACTTAAAAATCCTGAAAACAACATAAAGACCGAAAATATTAAAAAATCGATCAAATACTTATGGTGAATTATTTTTTTTATTAAAGTCATTCAATTTTCCTTTTTTTTATAGTATTTGTTGCTCAAAAAAATGCAATAAAGTAAAAAAAGATATAAACAGAAATTGATTGCTCGCATTATAATAAATTATCAGAGCTGTATTGCGGGCAAAAAGTGTTATTTATTCAGGCTTTGAATCTTATAAAAATCATAATACGCACCTCGACGTTTTAATAACTCATCATGAGCACCTTCTTCTAAAATTTTTCCGCTATCCATTACAACTAATCTATCCATTTCTCTTAAAGTTGAAAGCCTGTGAGCAATAGCAATAACAGTTTTCCCCTTCATCAGCTCTTTTAGAGATTTTTGAATATATTGCTCGCTTTCGCTATCGAGAGCCGAAGTTGCCTCGTCCAAAATCAGGATAGGAGCATTTTTTAAAATTGCGCGTGCAATGGCAATGCGCTGGCGCTCGCCGCCCGAAAGCATAACTCCGCGCTCACCGACTTTGCTCTCATATCCGTGCGGGAGATTTTTAATAAACTCATCGGCATATGCCAATTTTGCCGCCCGTTTCACTTCTTCATCGGTTGCTTTAACATTTCCGTAGCGAATATTTTCCATAATCGTACGGTTAAACAATGTTGTGTCTTGCGGAATTACCGCAATATGTGCACGCAATGATTCCTGACGAACTTTTTTGATATTCTCGCCGCCGAGCAGAATTTTTCCTCTCTGCAAATCGTAATAGCGCACTAAAAGCTTTATCAGTGTCGATTTTCCGCTTCCCGAATGTCCGACAAGACCAACCTTTTCTCCGGATTTTATTTTTAAGTTAAAGTTTGAAAATAAATCATCTTTATTGTTGTAGTGAAAACAGATGTCATCAAAAACAACTGTTTTCCCGCGCATTTTAAGCGGTTTTGCGTCTTTTTCATCAACCACTGAACAAGGCGAATATATCATCTCCAGACCATCCCTGATTTGTCCGTATGCTTTTGAAAACTCACCGGCAATCCAACCGAATCCATACATATCGTGAACCATGCGATTCATCAATGTAAAGCAGAGGATAACTCCTTCAAGTTGTAAATCAAACTTAAACCAAAAATAAAAAATCAGGCAAATATAAATAATTCGCATAAAATCAAAGCATTCATTGCCTATCCAGTTATAAACCGAGTCTTTGCGATTCTCCGTCTGCTCGGCGCGCACGGCTTTGCGTAAACTGTGATAAAAATAGTGCCTTTCATAAAAATAGGTGGCAAAACTTTTCAATAAATCGCTGTTTGTAACCGTATCAATAAAAATTCCTTCTGTTTCCGTCATCAATTTTGCCCTGGAATAGGCATATTTGCCGACCCGATATCGAATAATGCAGGCCAGCGTAACGAAAATAATATTTATGGTGGCAAAAATCAGCCCGAGCCAAGCATTAACATAAGCAATAAATAAAATACTGGCAATCAAGCCCATAAGCGGCTCAATTAAGGCAAACGCCGTCATTCGGCAAATTTGCCCCGTTCCACTGACCACGTTTTTTACTTTTGCCGCAATTTTGCCGGACATTTCTTCCTGAAAAAAAGAAATTGAATGTTTATGCACCAGCCTGAATAAATCCTTAAAAATAAGACTGTTGAAATAGGGTAAAAATTTTGCCTGAGTAATGCGCACCGTCAAATCAAGCAGACTGTCAACCAAAATCAACCCCAAATAGAATGCCAACGCAATAATAATCTGTTGTAAAAGCGCTGAATTTGCGGCGTATTCCGGTAGTAATCCCATTGCTTTTGCCATATAAAATGCCTCAAAACGCAATATTACGGCATGTGCAATAACCGCAACCAAAATTATGCCTGCCAGCATTTTGGTCTTTTTCAAATATTTGAAGATAAACTTAAACAGCGACATTTTTTATTCTCTTATGAGCCTTTCAACTGTTTGCGCCGTTTTTTGAAATAATCCAGCTTTTCGCTAACTTCTCCGGTATCATGTCCTGCTTGCGAAAGACGCTCATACATTCTTTCTATTTCTTTTTCAACATAAGCGGTTTCTATTTCATTATTTAAGACTTGTCTGTCAAAATCGGTACCGCGAGTTTTGATTAAGTTCATACGCTCAAAGGTATCTTCAACATTTGAATTATAATCGATTTTTTGTTTGATAAAATACGGCAATTCCGAACCCAAGCGCCGCGCATTAACATATGTATCCAGTCCGTCAGCACATTCTTGGTAATATTTAAGCTTTAAAAGGCGAAAAGCAATTTCCAGTTCTTCATCATTATCGATCACAATAAAAGGAACATTATCAGCAAATCCTTCTTTTGCAATATATTTCAAAAATTCTAAAAGATGATAGAAAAAACCGTTAATATTATAAATAATAAAAGGTTTCATCGGTAGCATTCCGTCTTGCATTGCCACGCAATCAAAAGCTAGTTCATCCAGGGTTCCGACACCGCCTGGTGCAAAAACAACAAAACCAGATTTTAATAATAAAGCCTTGCGTTCTTCTAAAGAGGTGGCCACAACAATATCCATTCTGTTAATTAATTCATCATCGTTCGGATATAATGAAAAATAGCGCTGTGTCGTAATTCCCTGTATCGGAGAATCCGATAAATCCGATTGCTTTTGATTCCAACCGTCTAAAACACCTTTTGCAACAGCGCCCATAATTCCTCGATTAGAGAGTCCGAAATCAAGCTTAAATCCCATTTGAACAATTTTTTTTCCTAAGTTATAAGCTTCTTTAATATATATATCATTATTTCCCGAGCGTGATCCGCCGGCAACAAACACCCTTATTCCGCCTTCACTTTTGTTTTCTGCACGGAATTGTTCAATAACATCTTCTTCCTTGTTTGCCATTTTTAAAGCTCCTCAATATCACCTTTAGCCTGGTTGGCATAAAATTCTTCGGTAAACTCTTTTAGTGTATCATTTTTTATTGCCTCACGCAAGCCTTTCATTAAACGCTGATAATAGCTGATGTTGTGCCAAGTTAAAAGCATAACGCCCAAAATTTCGTTACATTTATGCAAGTGGTGCAAATAAGCCCTTGAATAATGCGAGCACAAAGGGCAATCGCAACCTTCTTCCAACGGGCGAGGGTCTTCACGATGACGAGCATTTCTGACATTGACCGGACCATATTTAGTAAAAGCTTGTGCCGTACGTCCCGAGCGTGTCGGCATAACGCAATCAAACATATCAACTCCGCGCAACATCGCTCCGACAATATCATCAGGCCGTCCGACACCCATCAAATAGCGCGGTTTATCTTCCGGCAGCATTGTCGGCGCATAGTCAAGCACTTCAAACATTTTTTCTTGTCCTTCGCCGATGGCAAGTCCGCCGATGGCATAACCGTCAAAGCCGATTTTTTTCAAAGCTTCGGCAGATTCTTCGCGCAAATCCTTAAACACATTCCCTTGCTGTATGCCGAAGATTCCATAGCCTTCACGGTCAATAAAGGCTTCTTTGCTACGCTTTGCCCAACGCATTGACATTCGCATTGATTTTGCGCAAGTATCATAATCAGAAGGATATGGTGTACATTCGTCCATACACATTGTGATATTCGAATCTAATTTATGCTGTATGCCGATAGAGACTTCCGGACTTAAGAAGAATTTTTTGCCGTCAACATGCGAGCGAAAAGTAACACCATCTTCGTTCATTTTTCTTAAACCGCTTAAGCTCATAACCTGAAAACCGCCGGAATCGGTTAAAATCGGTTTATCCCAATTCATAAATTTGTGCAATCCGCCCATTTTTTCAACCAAATCCGCGCCCGGACGCAACATTAAGTGATAAGTATTTCCGAGCAAAATTTCCGCTCCGGTTGCCGCCACACTTTCCGGCATCATTGCTTTTACGGTGGCGCAAGTGCCGACCGGCATAAACGCCGGAGTATTAACAACCCCGTGTTTGGTTATCAGCCGTCCTAATCTGCTTTTGCCGATTTTTTTATCAATTTCAAATTTCAGAGCCATATTTTTTCCTTACTTTTTATAAATTTTACTGCGTGGCGGAATGGAATTTCCGATTCCTTTTTCTAAATCGCTTTGATGAACAAAGCCGGTGTTTCCGTCATCAATCATAATCTTATACCAGCGTTTGTCAACAGTGTAACCCAAAACACGCACCGTCTGCCCGCTTTCTCCCTTTTTCAATAAGTCATATTTGCGGTCCGGACCATAATAAATATCAGCATCACCTTTCAAGTGATACAGGTATGTTTCATCTTTGTAATCGACATCAACTTTTAAGATATGCGTTTCTGCCTGATCAGAGGCAATTTTACTGCCATCGCTGAATTTGATGGTGGAATAATAACTTTTTATATCAGAATTTGAAAATTTAAGCGCGCCGACACCGAAAATGCCTCCTAAAATAAGAAAAGCGCAAACAATGAGTGCAAAAACAGGTATAATTTTTTGACGATTTCTTAAATCTTCAGCTTCCCAACGCGGCAAAACAACGGTTTGATCCGGTATAAAATTAAGAGAAGTGATATATTTTTGTATCAGCAAATAAGCATATGATCCGACAGGTGCGATAATCTCTGCCTGCTTGGCATAAATCCATGCCATTTTAATATTTTTTTCCTGCTCATAAGCAAGCGCATTATGCAACAAAAGCTTAAAATTATCAAAATCATTGGCATCACAAGAAGCATAGTTATATTTAAGCGCACTGATATTTTCGCTAAAGGCTTTTATTCCCCACCAACCGCAAAGCCAGTTATAAAGAGAAGTTGAAACAACCATGTCTTTAGCCTCGTTGATGTTGCAAATATCTTTGGTATCAGAAATTTTTGTGGTTATGAAATTTGCTTTTACTCTACGTTGTTTTAATACTCTGAGCGCTGCATCTTCTTTATCTTTTTGATTTTTATACACCTTAAGCGAATCAATTTCGGGAAAGTCTTTCGCCGGATATATTAAGCACAATAAATCATATTTAAGGCGTTTTTTTTCATCTTTCAAAATATCATAGGCTACCGAAACTTTTTGAAAAATTTCAACGGCTCTCGGATCTTCATTATGGTCAGGGTGCCAAAATTTCGCCTTATCATAATATTGGCGCTTTATCTGGTCTGCGGTTGCCAAATAATTCAAATCCAATACTTTGTAATATCCTAAAGAATCATAATCAGGTTGCATTTTTTCCTCCTTTTATATGCCTTTGGCAATGTTAATCATATCTTGAGCCGCCGGAGATTTTGCAAATTCATTCAAAAACAGTGCGTGCTTAGAAATTGCTTCGCGCACGCATAAATCATTATGTACAATTCCCAATAAATCAGGAATATAATTAATGTATTGTGCACACGCTTTTTGCAGTGTGTTATAGGTTTGTTGTCCTTCCTCAGCGGAATTCGCATAATTTACAACAATTTGCAGGCGGTTAAAAACAAGCGATTTTATCTCGTCTTGCAAAAACTTATAGGTATTCACTAAACTTGACGGGTTGCTGTTGCACAATAATACAACATCACTCCCCCTCGGCAACAAATTGTGTAAGACCTTTGCGTTTTGCGAAATATCTAAAATTACATGGTCATACCTTTTTGCCAGATAATTTAAGTCATCACCTAATATTTGCAGTCTGCCGATAGGCATGTTTTCCAATAAATCACTGCCTGCCCGGGCAACGATGATATCAAATTTTTTTCTATATGATTTAATTGCCTGATTAAGAGTACACAAGTTATCAACAACATCATTTAAATAAAAAGGGATCGTTTCGCTAAGTTGAAAATCAGCATTTAATAAGCCGTTATCACCATCAACAACCAATACTTTTTTCCCTAAAAGACTTAGAGCATGCGCCAATGTTAAGGAAAACCAAGTTTTGCCGGAGCTTCCTTTTCCTGAGGTAATAACAGTTATATTGTTCGTACTGTTCAAAAATAAGTTCTTATCTGTATTTATCATCTTGTGCTTTTATTTTTTATATGCCATATTGTTACAGAAATGATATTTTTATGCAAACAGTTAAAATCTTTTTAACACAATTTATTTAAAATATCAAAAAAGAGGTTCGGTTTATGCGAAGAATTTTATACATTTTGCTTTTTATTTGTTTTTTGTATCCGCAATGTGTTAAAGCACAAAGTATGGCGGTTCGTCAAACATATCGCGGAGGAAATATGACATATCTCGGTATTCCGGATTATCCGCCGTTTTCGTATTATGAAGAAAACAGATACAAAAGCGTGTTCTTAAAGCCGCTGTATGAGTTTGCTTCTAAAAGGGGAATTGAGTTAGGACTGTTTGTTAATAAGCACACATTTATAACAGATGTTAGACAAGCCTTGCTTTTAAGTGAATCTTGTCAAAATCAAATTTTCATCGGCGCTTATCCGGAAACGAAAATGTTTAGAAAACTGCATCTTTTATATCCGGCGGTGGTGTCAAATCCGATACATATCATAACTTTGCCGGAAACAAATGAAAAAATTAAGTCCTTATCCGATTTACAGAATCTTAAAGGAGCAGCAATCAAAACCGAATATTTCAGCGATTTTGTAATGCGTAAAATAAAACCGCTGAATTTAGAATATGTTGAAACTCCGCTGGAGGCTTATGAGAAACTTTTCACCGATGAAATAGACTATATTATCGGCAGTATTTATTATAATAAAATAGAAGCCTCAAAATATGGCATAGAGCAATATTTGTCTTATTCAAAAAAACCGATATTCATGATTCCGGTATTTTTGGCAACATGCGAAAAATTGCCTCGTTTGAACGCCTTTGAAAAAGCCTTAAAAGAAGAAATGAATAAGCCGGAATTTGCCGAAAGTATTAAAACAATAATTCTTAAAGAAGTGAATGATGTGTTGGAAAAAAATCAGGGTGTTGTGCCTCCGGCATTTGCAAAAAAAGTTGTTGAAGGTCCATCTGAGGAAGAATTGGCAAAAATGGCTGAGGAAGAAGCTCGTAAAAAAGCCGCAGAAGAAAAAGCTTTAGAAAAAAGAAAAATCGAAGAAGAACAAAAACTTGATAATGTGTTAGAGGGAATGTAGGAGGAAAAATGGTTCTTTTGGTTCATAGCAGCTTTTTACCCGCATGTCGCAAAATCAGAATTTTGATGGCAGAAAAGAAAATGCTGTTCGTCTTAAAAGAAGAAAATCCGTGGGCATTATCTAAGGATATTTATAAAATAAATCCTGCCGGAACATTGCCTATTTTTATTTTTGACGGCAACATATTATCGAGTGATTATGCAATTACCGAGTTTTTGGAAGAAACATATACGCAAAATCGGCTTATTCCCGGCAACAATAAAGAGAGGGCAGAGGTGCGCCGTTTTATGAATTGGTTTGATGACAAGTTTAATCGCGAAGTATATCAATATATTGCCGGTGAAAAAATTTATAAGCGTTTTGCCTTGAAACAAGCGCCGGAGTCTCGCCGCATAAAAGTTGGGGTGAATAATTTGAAATTTCATCTTGAATACATAGATTGGATTTGTGAACGCAATAATTATTTGGTTGGAGATGAGTTTACATTGGCAGATATAAGTGCAGCGGCTCAACTTTCAATAATTGATTATTTGGGAGATGTTCCGTGGGAAAATTATAAAAATGCCAAACTTTGGTACTCAAAAATAAAATCGCGTCCGAGTTTCAAAGAAATTTTGAATGATCGGTTTCGCGGAATATATCCTTCTAAACACTATACTGATTTGGATTTTTAACATGAAAAAATATGCAAGTCTTATATTAATGCTTTTTTTGAGTGGTTGCTCGTGGTTTTCTAAGGGGCAAGGGCAGATAATTTATCACTGGGAACGTGAACAAACCGGAATTCCTAAGTTTTCACGCGATCACTCGGAGTGTTTGAAAAAGGCAGAAGGCTGGTTTCATTTGCCGGATTTTTCCAGTTGGCTATATTCGGAAGAATATCGCTATAATATTGTGGTTGATTGGCATAAAGACAAGGGAATTTGGGCAAGTTATGTGCCATATCCGGGAGCATCTCCTGTGTTGGTAAATTCTATCAGAGATTCGGCGGATTCTAACCCGAAGGAATATCGTTTATGTATGGAGAAAAAGGGCTATTGGCACCGCAAATACGATATTCCGACCGTAACGAATGTGTTTGTATATCGTCCGCAAAAAGGTACGGATTATACGCCGTTGTCGGATGTGTATAGTCACTAATGCTGAATACGGGTAATTAATTCTTCTGATGTGTAATAAAAAATCCCCCGAAAATCATCACTGACTTTCGGGGGAAATTTATTGATTTTGAAAGTTAAATCTCAAAATCGATGACATCAAAGCTGTCCAGAGGAACAACTTTTTCCTCACCAAGTTTGAAAGAAACTTTCACATGATCGCCCTTGTGGCACCACTTTAATTCTGGGAAGTTTTTACTCTTTCCTCTGAACTCGAAGCCTGGCTTCTCATTCAATAAAATGAAATAATCTCCTCCTTCAATTGTGATGTCACGTACCATAGAGGTTATAACAACAGGCTTTACATCGCTGTCTATAAGGTTATCTTGCTGGGTTAATTCCAGCATATCATTGTAACTTTTAGAAGCGTCTGTCTTTAGCTTTCCACAACCAACCGCATCGCGGTTCATTGAAGATAAGAAGCAGTATCCCTGAATATTGCCGTTTGCATCCTTATACGTCATGAAGTATGTTGGAATACCTCTTACATTGTACAATACAGGAAATGTTGCTTGATATTGGGCTGATTTTGCCCATTGTTGTTCGTCTGCTATCTCGCGAGCTTCTTCTTCGTTGAAGCCTGGAGAGTGATAGAACTTAGCCTCTTTGGTGCGAGTATCGACGAGCATAAAGCCGTTGGTACCCTTGTCCTTATTTGCGGACTTGATACCGGTATACCAAAAACTTTTACCATGACTATAAACAAGAGTCATGCCCGGAGTTGGCTCTAAAACATCCTTCTGTGTCCAGAAAGAATTCCACCAACCGAGTTTATATTCGCCCCATTGGCGAATTTGCTCTTCGATGAAGCTTTTAGGTTGAATACGATCAATCCACGCCGGAGCGTTCTTGATAGTATAAGCCTTGATTTCGCCGGTCTGCGCATCAACGGTTATTGGACCTTCGCTTTCTTCTCCGCAAAATCCAATCTTTTGATCATATGAAGATAAAACCCAGTACGGATTTCCATTTGGATCTATCTCGAAACAATGGTCGTTAAGACCCTTGTGGAGATATCCGTTGAACTTGATGTGGCGCTCGATATCATCGTTAAAATAAGCGCTCTCAAGGTAACGAAGAGCAAGCTTTTTTCCGTTTACCTCGGTAACGAGACGGCGCCAGTTCTGATCGCAAGCTGAGACAATAATGTAACCTGGAGTAGTTCCGTAGCTCCACCATTTAACGATTGACGGATGCTCCAGAGGAAGCACATATATCAAATCGTTATTAAATACTAGCTTTTCACCATTGTCTATGGTAAAGCTACCTGTCATACACTGCAAAGTAGGATTTCCTGGTTCAACACGTGAACCTAATCCTGGGTAGTTACCAATAACGTCGTTAGAAACGCGCTTGGCAACATCCTCGTCGAGGGTACGTGTTTTTGCAACTTCTACCACTGCAATAGTCTTCCCAAAAGCAGTTGAATCGGTTATTTCTTCAACTTTTATGCGCTCGTTGAAAGACTTCGCATTAAATGACTCACAGCTGTTCACACAGCCGAGAATGAAAGCTACCAGCACGATAGCTAGAGGAACAGCCTTAATCTTCCACCATTTACTGAGGGAATTGTCCTCAGCAAAGCCTGTGAAAGCCCAAAAGCCGAGAGCTGAAACAAGTCCGGCTTCAAGCCAGACTCCTTCAAATCCCCACCATTGCAACACCGGCATGGCGTTGTAGTTGATAAGGCCGAGGAAGATAAAAAGTAATCCGGTTGCAACACCGAAAAATACTTTTTTCCCTCCATCACTGCGTATGTCTTTGCTCCAAGCAAGCACGGCAAATAGAGCGACCATGATAATTGATAAAATTACATACACCATAATCTTTAACATCGGAATTTTTTACCCAGCCCCGATTTAACGGCATGTCATACAAACAAGCTCAACCCAATCTTTAATCTCATTTTTCTTGCGCTTAAACTATATGAATTTTGAATACATAGTTACTATTCTTCGCTATGGAAGGTTATCAGCCTTCGGGTTCATAAAGTCTTTGCGCTTAAAATTTGAGAGATTGATTTAAGCATATTTGCAAAGGGTTCCCCGCAAAACACCAAAGTATCTGCGGAAATAATTTGTAATGCTAATAATTTGTTTCCAACTTTTATATTATCATCGAGTTAAGGTTTTGTCAAGAAAGATTTGACTCAAAGCGGTAGTATGAAATAATTGCAAATGTGGGGATAAATAAGTATGTTTTTGCAAAAATAAAAAATCCGCATTATATTAAGAAAAATAAATAAGGATATAAAACAATGAATTACGCTGATATTATCTCAAAAATAAAAGATAAAATTCAAAAAACTCCGCGCAAAAAACTGCTTGTTTATGCTGCTGCGGCAGTGCTTGTGCTGTTTGGAATGTATAAGCTTTTGCCTGGTTCTGTCGGCAAAGGTGATTTTAAAACAACCGAAGTTAAACGTGTTGATATTACTGAAAGCATAACCGCTTCCGGCACAATCAATCCGCTGTCGATTATTTCGGTCGGAACACAGGCTTCAGGCAGAATCGCCGAGATTTACGTTGATTATAATTCCGAGGTGAAAGAAGGAGAGCTTTTAGCACTGATTGACCAAGACAACGCTAAGGCGAATGTAGCACAACGTGAGGCCTCGCTTGAAATTGCAAAGGCTCAGGTTGCGGTTGAAGAAAACAACATAAAATACTATAAAAAAGCGCTGGATAGAATTTCAAAATTGAATGCCTCAAAATATTCTACCCAGAAGGAGCTTGAATCTGCCGAGCGCGATTATGATAATGCGGTGGCGCAATTAACGCTCGAAAAAGCTCAGGTTAAACAGGCTGAAGCCTCACTAAATTCGGCTAAAACCGAACTTTCATATACAGAGATAAAATCGCCGGTCAACGGAATTGTGATTTCAAAAGCGGTTGAAGTCGGGCAAACGGTGGCGGCGAGTTTTTCAACTCCGGAATTATTTTCGGTTGCTGAAGATTTAACTAAAATGCAGATTGAGGCTTCAGTGGTTGAGGCAGATATCTCTAATGTTAAAGAGGGACAAAAAGTGCGATTTAATGTTGACAGTTATCCTGATGAATATTTTGAAGGCAAGGTTACACAAGTTCGAAACGAGGCGGTTACAACCTCGAATGTGGTAACATACACCGTGGTTATCGGCATTGATAATTCAGAGATGAAACTGCGCCCCGGTATGACCGCCAATGTTGAAATCATTACTGCTGAGGAAAAAGGTGTTTTAGCCGTGCCAAATCAGGCTTTACGCTTTTATATGGATGACAGCGACAATGCAAAACGCTATGCCGACCGCGGAGTTTGGGTTTTAAAAAGAGGAAAACCGGAGCGCATAAGCGTTAAACTGGGTGCCAGTGATGACAGCTACACTCAAGTACTATCAGATAAACTGACCGAAGGCGATATTGTTATTCTTTCAAAGTCGGAAGCTGAGGTTACCAAAAAAATGAGATTAAGGATGCCGCGCTGATGAGTAGCCTGATAGAGCTGAAAAATATTCATAAAAGCTATCCGCTTGACGGGTTTGACTTAGAGATTTTAAAAGGCATTAACCTTAAAATAGAGCAAGGGGAATTTGTGGCGATTATGGGACCGTCCGGCTCCGGAAAGTCGACATTGATGAATATATTGGGTTGTTTGGATACACCGACTTCGGGAAATTATGCCTTAGACGGGCAAAATGTTGAAAACTTAAGCGCCGATGAATTAGCTGAAATCCGCAACCAAAAAATCGGTTTTGTTTTTCAGGGTTTTAATTTGTTGTCGCGTACTTCGGCTCTCGAAAATGTCGAATTGCCGATGGTTTATGCTAAAACACCGGAAATTGAGCGCCACCGAAAAGCCATTAAGGCGCTTGAAAGTGTTGGCTTAAAAGAGCGTATGCATCATCAGCCGAATCAGCTTTCCGGCGGTCAGCAACAGCGTGTGGCGATTGCCCGCGCAATTGTGAATAATGCGCCGATAATTTTTGCCGATGAGCCGACCGGAAACTTAGATACGAAAATGAGTGTGGAAATTATGGAGTTGTTTACTAAACTTAACCGCGATTTGAAGCGCACGATTATTTTGGTTACGCACGAAGAAGATATTGCGCTTTATGCCGACCGCATTATTAAAATTGTTGACGGCGAAATTCATTCGGATTTGAAAAATACAAGGAAAAAGAATTAAATGACGGATTTGAAAACAATTTTAAGTATTGCTTTGCGTGCCATAAAAGCCAACAAAATGCGCTCGGTATTGACCAGTTTGGGCATTATTATCGGTGTGGCGGCGGTGATTGTGATGCTTTCAATCGGTAACGGCGCACAAATCAGCCTGCAAAACGAAATGCGCAGTATGGGCACAAATTTAATTATGATTCGTTCCGGTTCTTCCACTTCGGGCGGGGCGCGTATGGGGCGCGGCTCGCAACCGACCTTAAAAAACGGCGATGCCGATGCTATTCAGGAAAAAATCGCCAGTATCCGCATGGCTGTTCCGGTGGTTAATGACAGCGGGCAAATCGTTTACGGCAATACCAACTGGGCAACAAACATTACCGGTACGGATAATCGTTATTTTGAAATTAAAGAGTGGGACTTGGCTTATGGCAGAGTTTTCTCGGAAACGGATATCAGAAATGCCAATAAGGTGGCGATTTTAGGGCAGACCGTTGCTAAAGAACTGTTTGCTGATATGGATCCATTGGGAAAAACTATTCGCATAAAAGGCTTGCCGTTTAAGGTTATCGGGGCATTAACCGAGCGTGGACAAAGCGGACCGGGGCAAGACCAAGACGATATGGTTTATATTCCGCTTTCAACCGCGCAGAAAAAAGTTTCCGGCACACAGTTTCCGGATATGGTTAATATGCTGATGTTGCAAGCTTATGATGCCGATAGTACTTATTCTTCGCAAAGCGAAATTACTGCACTTTTGCGCCAGCGCCACAATTTAGGGATTAATAAAGACGATGATTTTACGATTATGAACTTAACCCAATTTATGGAGATGATGCAAAATTCAACGCAGATTATGACGATTCTTTTGGGCTCGATTGCTTCCATATCGCTTCTTGTCGGCGGTATCGGTATTATGAACATTATGCTGGTATCGGTTACTGAGCGCACGCGTGAAATCGGAATTCGTATGGCAATCGGAGCAAAGCGCTGGGATATTCGTTGGCAATTTTTGACCGAAGCTTTAATATTATCCTTAATCGGCGGCTTAATCGGTGTGGCAATCGGAATTGCCTGCGTATTTATTTTGCCGGCATTGTTTCCTTCCATAAGTGCTGTTTTATCAACGTTTTATGTGTTACTTCCGTTTTCATTTTCCGGAATAGTCGGCTTGTTATTCGGCTTTTTCCCCGCCTACAAAGCCTCGCTTTTAAATCCGATAAACGCTTTGAGATACGAATAGGGTTTTTGCTGTTGATTATTGAAATAAAAACTTTAATCAACGGTTTTTTGCTTTTATAATGAGTTGAATTTAATTAAAAAGGTAAAAAAATGACAATCGTAGCAATTTGGTGCAGACATAAGGGCGACAATATAATAGGTGCCGGTTCCGGCTTGCCTTGGAAAATTCCATCTGACACTCGCCGTTTTCGTGAATTAACCGAGGGAAAAATCAAGGTTATGGGGCGCCGTACTTATGAGGGAATGCCGCAAAAAGTGCTGATGGGAAAAAAGCTGATTGTGTTGGATATAGATAATTCTTGCGAAGTTTTTGATAAAGAAAATCATATTGTGGTCGATAATGCGGACAAGCTTAAAGACTATGGAGAGGATTTGTATATTTCCGGTGGTGCTTCGGTTTATGCCAAGTTTTTTACCACGCAAGCTATTATGCCAGATATTGTGGTTGATTGCGTTTATCAGGGTCAAATTGCACCGGAGCTGACGGACTTAATTAATGTCAGTAAAAGCGTTGAAGTGCTGGAGGAAAAATATTTTGCCCTGCCTCAGCGTTTTGAACTCGATAATGTTATCACAACAGTTTGGCTGAAAAAAGGTGATTTTGTGGAACAAACAACAGTTAAAAACATTTTAACCTACTTGGAATCGGAAGGAAAATAAGATGCAACAATATTTGGATTTATTGAAAGATATTATGGAAAACGGCGTTGATAAAATGGATCGTACGGGAGTTGGCACGCGCTCGGTTTTCGGTCGGCAGATGCGCTTTGATTTAAGCAAAGGTTTTCCGCTTGTAACGACTAAAAAAGTGCATCTTAAAAGCATTATTTATGAACTTTTGTGGTTTTTGAAAGGCGATACAAATGTTAAATATCTGCAGGAACACGGTGTCAGAATTTGGAATGAGTGGGCAGATGAAAACGGCGAACTCGGACCTGTTTACGGTTCGCAGTGGCGCAACTGGAACGGCGAGGGAATTGACCAAATTGCCGATGTTATTGAGCGCCTAAAGAAAACTCCGAATGATCGCCGTATGATAGTTTCTGCTTGGAATGTGGGCAAAATTGCCGAAATGCACTTGCCTCCGTGTCACATGATGTTTCAGTTTTATGTGGCGAACAATAAATTGAGCTGTATGCTTTATCAGCGCAGTTGTGATATGTTTTTGGGTGTGCCGTTCAATATTGCTTCATATGCGCTTTTAACCATGATGGTGGCGCAAGTTTGCGGCTACGAGCCGGGTGAATTTGTGCATACACTGGGCGATACGCACATTTATCATAATCATTTTGAGCAGGTGAAAGAGCAACTTTCGCACACTCCTTATCCGTTGCCGACAATGAAAATAAATCCGAATGTTAAGGATATTAATGACTTTAAATACGAGGATTTTGAACTGATAAATTATCAGAGCTATGACACCATAAAAGCCAAAGTTGCAGTGTAAGTTATCTTATTATAACATCACTCCAGTTGATTCGGGCGCCGAATTGATGTAATAAATTCAGGCGCTGACGGTCGTGTTCTTTTGTTGCCTTTGCAAGCGGAGTTAAGCCGTCAGCAGCCACAAAATTAGGATTTGCACCGGCTTTAAGCAATAAATAGGCAATATCATTACTTTGGCTCAGCATTAAGGCATTATAACCGCTCTCAGCATCTTTAATTTCAGCTTTTGCACCGGCTTTAAGCAATACTTCAACCTGTGCTTTATTGTTGTTTTTTACGGCAAATAATAAGGCCGTTTTACCATCAGGCGCAACATAATTAACTTCTGCCCCGTTATCAATTAAAAGTTTGCTCATTTCGGCTGTTGTTGAGAGCATTAAAAGCGAATAGCCGTCACTGTTTTTAAGATTGACGACATCACGAGCAGGTATGGATTTTTTCTCATCATTTTGCAGGTTTTGTTTAATTTTTGATACATCATTTTCAATCACGCTTTTCTTTATAAAATAATTTTCCGGTCCGTCAGACATTTCGGACAAGGTGGTTGTAAATTTTACGAGTTGCTCTTTGTTTTCTATTATTTGCAGTGTTAAAACAAACAAAATTCCGCAGATTAAAGATGAAAAGAAAAATATGCGCAAAATTTTCAAAAAAGAGCGTATTTTTGCCAAGGGACGAACTGCTTTTTTTGTGCGGTATTTTTGAGGTTTTTGCGTGGTTTTTGGCTTTGGTGATTGTGGTTCTTGTTTTTTTTGAGGTTTTGGTTGTGCGGTTGTTTTTGAACGTGTTTTCTTTTCATTATCACGCTGTTTTTTCCAAGACAAGTCATAAGCGGCGCGTTTATTTTCATCAGTCAGCGTTTCATAAGCCTCTTTAACTTTTTTAAACATTTCTTCCGCATTTTTATCTCCTTTATTCAAATCAGGATGATATTTTTTTGCGCACTTACGATATTGTCTTTTTATATCGGCAAGTTCGGCATCAATCGGCAATTCAAGAATTTTATAATACTCAGGATATTCCATTTTTTCTCCGCAAAAATCGGTTTTATTAAACACCAAAAAAAATAAAATAGCAATGCACAAATTAAAATTATGAATTGCAATAATTATTTATTCTCATATAATGGGCGCAAATTTGATTTTGTTTTTTATGGGAATTTAAGAATGATTGCTAAATTGTCTGATATGAGTAAGAGTGTTTTTACAAAAGTGATTTTAACCATTACCGCTTTGAGTTTTATGTCATTGTTCGGAGTTTCGGGATATATCAATTCCGCAAACAGGAATAAAGCTGTGATAAAGGTTGATAATATCGAAATTTCGCAAAGCGAATTTGCTTATGAATTGCAAAGGCAGTGGGCGAAATTGCGCACATTATTCGGCAATGAATTGAGCGAAGATGCAGAAGATGAACAAAAGGCTATGCTGGCGGCAGATTTGGCAGAGCTTAAATTGAATAACGCGCTTATAGATAATACAATGCGCAAAAATAATATTGATTTCTCGCAAAATCTTATACTAAATATTATTATGCTGACACCACAATTTCAGCAAAACGGCGTTTTTGAACCGCAAATGTTTAAGCAATATTTGCAGCAATCCGGCTTGAGTGAGAGCGAATATATTGCAAATTTGAAACGTTCTATCGCTACAAAAATTTTGCTTGAAACACAAGTTGAAGGATTTAATGTTCCACAAACCGCCATCAAACAAATGGAAAAAGTTTGGGGACAGCGCCGCATATTTAAATTTGCCGAACTGAAGTATGCCAATATAAAAATTGACCGCAATCCGAGCAAAGAAGAGCTGGATCAATATTATACAGATTTCAGCGAAGAATTTATTGAGCCGGAAAAACGTGAGGTTAAGTTAATGTATCTTTCTTTAGATGCTTTGGCAAATAGCATTAAAATCAGTCAGGAAGATATTGATGAATATTATAAAGAGCATATTGAGGATTATGAGCAACCGGAAAAACGCAACGTTTTGCAGATGATATTCAACTCTGAAGACGAGGCAAAATCGGTAATTCAAAAAATAAATGGTGGTGAGGATTTTGCTAAAGTTGCCGCAGATTTGGGGCAAAGTGATATTGATTTGGGCTATGTTGCGGCTGATGATTTGATGAGTGAATTGTCCGAAGTTGCTTTTTCGCTGAAAAAGGGTGAAACCGGCGCACCGTTTGAACTCAATGAAGAGTGGCAAATATTGAAGGTAACCGATATTAAGCCTGCCACAAAAGTTGACAGAGCCGTTGCCAATAAAGAAATTGAAAAAACTTTGCGTCAGGAACGCGCTTATGACGGAAGTTATGAGATTATAAACAATATTGAAGATAAATTAGGTGCTGAAACAGCACTTGAGGATATTGCTCAAAGCTATGGAACAGCGCTGATAGACGTTAAAAACATCGGCGAGGACGGAAGCTCTGACAGCCGTAATGTAGATATTGTTAATTTATTGGCAAACCACGATATTATTGACGCGATTTTTTCTTATAATGAGGGGGAAACCTCGCAAGCAGTTGAAGATGATAGCGGGATTGTTGTAGTTAAAATTGAAAAGATTATCGAACAGCATGTAAAACCACAAGAGCAGGTTGGCGATAAAATTAAGACTTTGTGGCTTGAAAACGAAAAGGCTGCAATTATGCAGGAAAAAATCGATAATATTGAGCATGACCTTGATGCCGGCGACAGCTTGAATGAAGTTGCCGAGCGTTATGGCTTAACGGTTAAGCGCTCAATGCCGATTAATCATAATGAAAATTTTGCCGAGCTTGGAGCGACAGATATTGCCGAATTGTTTATCTTGCCGAAGGAAGAAACAAAAATCATTAAGCGCGGTGATGATTATGTTGTTGCCTATACCGATAATATTTATGATGATTCCGCTTCTTTAAGCGAACAAGATAAAAAGATTATTTCTCAATCGCTTTATATTGAAAATGTGCGAGAATTGTCAAAAGCATTATTGAAAGATTTTGCTCGTGATTATAAAGTAGAAGTCAATTATAAGCGTATGGGAATTAGTGATTAATGAAGGTTGTTTTTATGGGAACGCCGGACTTTTCTGCTCCGGCGCTCGAGCGCTTAATCAAAGAGCATGAAGTGGTTTGCGTTTATACGCGAGAACCGAAGATTGCCGGCAGAGGTAATTTAATAAGCAAAACTCCGATACATTTGTTGGCTGAAAAATACGGCATAGAAGTACGCACGCCGAAAACTTTGCGTGATGAAACCGAGCAACAAAAATTTGCCGAATTGAAAGCAGATGTTGCTGTTGTGGCAGCATACGGACTTATTTTGCCGAAAGCCGTTTTGGAGGCATATCCTTTGGGCTGTGTTAATATTCACGCATCGCTTTTACCGCGTTGGCGCGGGGCGGCACCGATTCAGCGCGCTATTGAAGCAGGCGATAAAATCAGCGGTGTTACCATAATGCAAGTGGCTCAAGGTTTGGATACAGGCGACATGTTGCTTAAAGGCGAGGTGGAAATTACAGCGGATACAACCGGAGAAATTTTGCATGATAAGCTGGCGGCAATCGGAGCTGATTTGATTTCGGAATATTTAAAAAATCCGCAAAAATATGTTCCGGAAGCTCAAGCTGAAAACTTGGCATGTTATGCGCAAAAAATTGATAAAAGCGAATCAAAAGCCGATTTCACGTCTGAAGCAGAAAAATTGTGCCGCAAAATCAGAGCCTTCAGCCCGTATCCTGCGGTTTATTTTGAGTATAAGGGTGAGAGATTTAAGATTTTGTTCGCCAAAGCCGATTCGCAAAATGGTGAGTGCGGAGAAATTTTGCAGGCAGATAATTGTTTGAAAATAGCCTGTGCTGATGGTTCAATAAATATAACAAAAATTCAGCGTCAAGGCAAAAAACCGATGGATATTACCGAGCTTTTGCGCGGATTTACTTTTAATTAAAAAATAAAAGGGATGGTTTTTATTCCACCCCTTTCATTTGTTTTAATTTATAAAATTTTGTTAAGCGGCTTTTTTCATTTTTTGAGCTGCAAATTCATTCATTTTTTCAATGATATAATCTTGCTCTTCTTTGCTCAAATAAGGGTGCATCGGAATTGAACAAACCGTTTTTGAAAGCTTTTCGCACACCGGAAGCGGACGAGTGTTCCACTTTGCATAAGCCGTTTGTGTGTTTACCGGACGCGGATAATATGCGCCGCACGGAATGCCGTTTTCTTTCAAGTAATTAATCAACTCATCGCGATGTTCGCAATTGATGGTATATAATGCATAAGCCGATTGGCAATTATCCAAAATCTTTTGCTTGCCATAATAAGAGCTGAGCTCATTGTCATAGCGTTTAGCGATAGTGTAGCGGTCTTTTAATTCCTGCTTGAATACTGTCAATTTTTGCAACAAAACCGCAGCTTGGAAAGAGTTCATACGGCCGGTCATACCCAAACGAACGTTGTCGTAGTGGTCTTCAGGACTCATACCATGAACGCGGCAAGATTTAACCAACTCGTTTTCTTCGTTATTATTGGTGAACACGGCACCGCCGTCACCATATGCCGCCAAAGGCTTGGTCGGATAAAAAGACGTAGCAGTCATATCGGCGATTGAACCGGCATTTTTGCCATGATATACCGAACCGTAAGATTGGCAAGAATCGGAAAGAACTTTCATATTATTTTCGCGGGCAATTTTAATAATTTCATCATAGTTGCAAGGAGAGCCGAAAATATCAACCGGAATAATGCATTTTAAGTTGAGTTTTCCTTCTTTTTTAACTTCGGCAATCGCGCGTTTCAAATCGTTAATGTCCATATTATAGGTTTCAGGATCAGAATCAACAAAAATCGGAGTAGCACCTAACAAAACCGGAGCTTCTGCAGAAGCAACGAAAGTAAACGAAGATACAAATACGGCATCGCCTTCTTTAACCCCCCATGCCATTAAAGCAAGAGTTAAGGCATCGGTACCTGAACCACAGGTTGCGCAATATTTTGTGCCGGAATAAGCGGCTAATTTTTCATCTAATTCTTTGGTCTCCGGACCTTGGCAATATGCGCCGTGGTCTAAAATTGTTTTGAATGCGTTCAAAAATTTTTCCTGTCCGATAATTTTTTGCGATGCGGCACAGTCAAATAAATTAATTTTGCAAGAAGGTTTGTTTACCATATTTTTTAATCCTTTTAAAAATGTAATTTTCAGCTGAGAGAGAACATACAACAATTCAGTTACTTTTGCAAAACACAAAAAGTTTCTTTTTGTAACAATAAAAACTTAAGGATTAAAAGCAGAAATGTGTTTGACTTTTGCTTTAAGTGCTTTATATTTTTTATCCATAAAGCAGAGAAAAGTAAATGAAAGATATCAGCAAATTAACTAAAGAAGAAGCAAAAAAAGAATTGGCTTATCTGGCGGCGGAATTGGCAAAGTCGGATAATGCTTATTATCAAAACGATGAGCCATATCTAACTGATGCCGAATATGATAAGTTGAAACATCGCAATTTTGATATTGAGGCGCGCTTTCCGGATTTGGTGCGTGCGGACAGCCCGTCTAAACGCGTGGGCGCAGTTGTTCAAAGCCAATTTAATAAAATTGAACACCGTTTCCCGATGCTCTCATTGGCAGATGTGTTTTCACTTGCAGAGGTTGAAGAATTTGTTTTAAGTGTTAAGCGCTTTTTAAACACGGCAGATAATATTGATTTTATGGCAGAACCGAAGATTGACGGGCTTTCTTTTTCCGCTTCTTATAAGTCCATTTTACCCCCCCCCCGCGTTTTGTCAAGTATTTTTTTGCAAAAAATGAAAAAAATTTTATTTAAAACAGAAAAAGCACCCAAAGGGTGCTCATTTTGTTGGCTGGAAGACTGGTGAGGAAACAGAACAAAAATCGGCACAAATTTATTATATGTTTATTAATCATCGTTCAGAAATCTTATCTATGAAAGAGCAAGTCCAGCTGATAAGAGGTGTGCTTGCTGCTTAACATTTTTAAATTTTAGCCATTTTTTTAACATTTGTGATTTAGCATATAAAAAAAGTTTAAAATGGAGCATCTGATGAGAAACCCTTTTGATGATGACGATGATATTACGAAGCCAGAAATAGCAAACTATGTTTTTTATGGCAAAAAAACAAAGTTTGAAAAACAACAATGCTCGTATTCTGATTTGCGTCCTCATATATTAAACCAAAAAATGAAAGATGTTATTGAGGAATCAAGTAATTTAAGAAAAAAAGTAAAAAACTTTCATTCATTGCTAAATGTAATAAATTCAGACTTTCTTCCTGTTTTGAAGCATCTGATGTGTTACGGTGACTTTGGCTATTCATTTATTGATGATGAAAGTCATAATTTTTTAATTAAGCTATTTAGGAAAGAAATATCATTCAAAGAAATATTAAAAGAATTTAAGAAAAATAATGACATAATCAATCTTTTGCTTAAAAACCACGTGATTTTTAAGGAAATCGTGCAAAATCTAGGTGCAAATAAAACGATTGAGAAATATTTTCAGGATAACGGAATCAATGACCAAAGTATTGCTGTTTTCATGAGAGCAAAGGATTACCTTGATTCTGAATATGATGTGCCCAGATATAGCTCAAAAGATGAAATGTTCTTTGAAGATATAAGGATGCTACTAAACCTAGAATACGTATGTTTCCTTTCAAGAGGATTAGCAAGAAATATCCCTAGAGAGCTACATCAAACAGCAAAGAAGTTCTTAAAATTAATGTGCTCTCTTATTTCTGGGACTACAAAGGATATTGTAGATTTTGAAAATATTACATCTAATAGGTATGGATATGACCAACTTACTCCGTTGCCGGAAGACAAAATACAATTTAGAACAAAGTGCGTAGTATTTAAGAATATAGATTTTGATAGTGGCATCAATCTCAACGATATTATAACTAACATTTTAAGAAGTCAGCTTATGACCAATGGATTTATTGGATTTCAGCACTGTAAATTCAATAAAGGCATAGTAATAGATGCTATAAATGCTCAAAAATGCAATTTATACTACGATGATTGCTTGTTTAATTGTTCATTCCGTGTCAAAGATTGCGGAACTGACACTTTATTACGTTTTAATCATTGTAGCTTTTACAATAAAATAATTTTTGGACAAGATTCAAAGAAGGAATGGCTTCCTTGTAATATTGAGATAAGAAATTCTATTTTTGTAGCTGGAAGCACTCTTGAAATAACTAATATCACAAAATGCAATAATGATGGCTATAATAGTAAAGTGGCATTAATTAATACTATTATAAACGGATACTTAAAGCTAGCTAATCTAACAAAAGAAGCCGATACATTATTTAGTATTCGCAATGTTGCAATAACAATGCCATATACAATTGAAAACTGTTTTTTCAATAGAGATACGACATTTGATGATACAATATTGGGACTTTTAGATATAGCTACGCAAGCAGGTTATTTCTTTGAAAAGTCATCAAATGTGGACTTGAAAAGGTTGCTATTAAAATTTGTTTTTGAGAACATTACTTTAACTGAAGGTGTAATCAGTTACAAATTAAGATTTCCATTTAATGAGTTTGTTAATATTAACACTCCGAAAGGAAACAAAGTGTTACCGCACGAACCGCTGCAAACTCTTGCAGAGCAAGGCGTTCAAGCAAATGATAACGAAAAAGTGCAAATTGGGTATAAGAATTTTTGCGAACCGCAATTTATTGAGAAAAAACAAGGAGTTGTATCGGAAAATACAACTCCTCTCCAAATTGGCTGCTTCACCTGGACTCGAACCAAGATTGACGGAGTCAGAATCCGCTGTCCTACCATTAGACGATGAAGCAATTTGCTGTTTGCGATTGATAAACCTTTTTTTTGCTAATGTCAAACATTTTATTTTAATTAATGACGTTTTTGATTAACCTAAAGCCGATGAAAAAGATATTTATTTTATTTATGTGCTTTTTACTATTATTTGTTTTTATTTTACAAAAAAGGCTTGACTGATTAATAATAGTGGGTTATCTATCTTTGATGTGATTTGCGGGCGCTTAGCTCAGTTGGTTAGAGCCGGCCGCTCATAACGGTCTGGTCGTAGGTTCGAGTCCTACAGCGCCCACCATAAAAGAGGAATGATACTTTTCATTCCTTTTTTTGTTTTAAAATCAAAATTAATTATCGCAAAATTTTAATCCCCTCAAACCGCCCATTTTTCGGCACTTTTCAAGTTTCTAAAAATTTCCACCGCCCACAATTTTTTGTAATGGTCTGGTCGCGTATCTCCCCGCTTTGTGACCAGACCAGAAAAAAAGATACCAAAAAAGATACTTTTGGACTGGACTGACCAGACCATTTTTTTCCTTAAAAATCAGTATATTAATATGTCGTGATTTTCAGAAAAATAAAATCGTGTGAATAGGCTTTAGGGGCATTCGAACTTTTTTAATGATTTTTCGTAACAACTTTATAATTAAAAATGAACTTTTTTATTTGCTATTTTTATTTATTACTTATACTTTATTATCAAGGTAGCTTTGAAAGGGTCTAACATGAAAAAAGACATTCAACCAAATCCGAACACAATATTTCCCGTGCCGAACGTCAAAACGGTAACATATATCAAACCGACAATTGAAAATCCGAACATTATTGTTGGAGATTTTACCTATTTTGCGGATGTTGATTTTGAAAAACACGTTACACATCACTATGATTTCAATGGTGACAAGTTGATTATCGGTAAGTTTTGCCAAATCGGTGCAGGTGTTGAATTTGTGATGAACGGAGCAAATCATCAGATGAATGCGGTTTCAACATTTCCGTTTTATATTATGGATGGCTTTAATCAAGATGTGCCACCGAAATCAGAGATGCCGCTGAAAGGTGATACGATTGTCGGAAATGATGTTTGGATTGGGCAGAATGTAACAATTTTGGCAGGCGTGCATATTGGAGATGGTGCGATTATCGGTGCCAACAGTGTTGTCGGTAGCAATGTTGAACCATATACCATTGTGGTTGGTAATCCTGCCAAACCAGTTCGCAAAAGATTTGATAATGAATTGATTGACTTGCTGCTCAAGTTTCAATGGTGGAACAAACCTACCCACGAAATCAACAAATTGATACCGATTTTAACTTGCAGCGATTTGAAAAAGGTAAAAGCCGAAATAAAGAGCAGACTATGATTATATTGGTAACAGGTGCATCACACACGGGGAAAACGCTTTTGGCACAGAAGTTGCTTGAAAAGTATCATTACCCGATTTTATCAATAGATTTGCTGAAAATGGGGTTAATCCGTAGCGGTCAAACCGATTTAACCGTAACAGATGACGATGAACTAACGGTTTATCTGTGGAAGATTGTGCGTGAAATGATTAAAACCGCCATAGAAAACAAGCAAAACTTGATTATTGAGGGATGCTACATTCCGTTTGATTGGCAGCATGATTTTACTGCCGATTATCTTTCGGAAATTAAATATATCTGCCTTGTGATGAGCAAAAAGTATATCACAGAGCACTTTGACGATATTAAATGCTATGCAAATGTCATTGAACAAAGACTTGATGACAGCGATTTTACGCTGGAAAATATCATTAAGGACAATGAAGAAATTTTGCGCCAATGTCAAAAATTCGGTTTGCCATATCATTTGATAGACAATGATTACAATTTGAATGTTGACCTATAAATGTTAAACTTTCCTGCAAATATCTGGTCACGATTTTAACTTTTTGTAGCGAATGTACGAACTTGCGCAACGAAAAAAAGATACTTTTTTCATTGATAATATCATAATTAATTGATTTAATTATATAAAATAAATGATGGATTGGCGGTAAAATTATCGGTAATTGGTCTAATGTATCCTATGCACCACCATAAACATAAAAGGCAGGATTTGTTCCTGCCTTTTATGTTTATTCGTGATGATAAAGTCTCGAACCTACGAGAAGTAGGTTTGACAAGGAGGCGCCGGCAGACGGGAGTATGCCGGTCAGCTTTAGCTGATAGCTGACGCAGCGGCGAAGCCAGTCCTACAGCGCCCACCAAACAGAACCTCCCTTCGGGGAGGTTTTTTGTTTGGTGGTATGCTGTGGCTCGAACCGGAGACCGTCGTAGGCTCGCGCATGAAAAAATGTCCTTAATGGCATTTTTTCAGCGCAAGAGGCGAAGTTCCCCGGCAAGCAAGGGAAGCGATAGCTTTCCTCAGCGAGCCGATGGGAACGAGTGACCGAAGCTTAAATTTTCCATAGAAAAAAACAAAGAAAGTAAATTTAAGCAAGAGGAGGATAAAAACAACCTCAAAATGTTGTTTTTACCGCAAGCGGCGAAGTTTTCTTAGTGAATTTATGAGGCGACAGCGAATAAATGAACTTAGAAAACGAGTGCCTGAAGCAAGGCAACGCCTTGCAAGACGAGTCCTACAGCGCCCACCATAAACATAAAAGGCAGGATTTGTTCCTGCCTTTTATGTTTATTCGTGATGATAAAGTCTCGAACCTACGAGAAGTAGGTTTGACAAGGAGGCGCCGGCAGACTTTAGTATGCCGGTCAGCTTTAGCTGATAGCCGACGCAGCGGCGAAGCCAGTCCTATAGCGTCTATTAAACTCAGATGCATAAGTAAAACCGCTTTTGCCGTAATAATCTGTATTTTCCTGAAAGCACATAGCTCAATATCCTTTTTTTTAAGATAAATATAACATTTTTTCTGCCATTGTTTGACGTCAAAAAAAAGGCGCAAAATAAACTTTTACTGCCTTATCTTGAAAGACGGATAACTTTTAACTAGCATGGAAAATTATTTAAAAAAAGTAAAAAAAATATTGCAAGTTGAAGTTATTTCTGATACACTTCGGGAGCTTTGTATATTTCAGCAAACATTAAAGGTTAGCTTGTTTATAATAAAAAGGAACTAAGCCATGAAATACTCTCGTTCAGCGATTACCCAACTTACCAGATGGTACAAACAAGTTTTAATTAAATGTGCGATTTTGAATGCGGCAATAATGGCCGGCACATTTGGTGCACCTGCCGTGGCAGATGCTACGGAAATCAATCAGAGCGGGGTACCTTTCCAAACTGCTACAACGATTGAAAATAGTAATCCGCATATTTTCAACATTAGTACAACCACAACAAACGGAGCTGGTAATATCGGCTTGAATACTTTCGGTAAATTTAATGTTAGCGAGGGCGATACCGCCAATTTAAACTTAATAAATCAACAGGATAAATTAGTTAACCTTGTCTTTGATTCTTCAGCTTCACAAATAGATGGTATAGTTAATTCCTATAAAAACGGGCAAATCGGCGGCGATGTATTGTTTGCCAACCCGAATGGTTTTGTTGTTGGTAAAACCGGTGTGTTTAATGTTGGTTCTTTAACAATGATGACGCCGACCGAAGACACGATGAAAAAAGTGTTTAAGGACAATGCTATAGTTGAAGATAATTTGAATGCTTTAGTATCGTTTAATATGGGCGGAACAGATTATTTGCTTTTAGGTGGAGAAGAAACCGAGGTTGAATTAAATCCGGCAGAAATCAGTATTGACGGTACGATTAACTCCGGTGCAGGTATTACTATTGCTAACGGCGGAACAGAGATTAACATAAATAAAGATGCCAAGTTAAACGCCAATATGGACTTTAATGTTTCCGGTGGCAATGTTTCGGCAACAAAGAAAACAGACGTTACACCGACATCGGTAACGAAAACAGAAAAAGAACTCAGCAACGGCAAGACAGAAGTTTCACTTGAGTATAAATTGGCGATGGACGGCGGTAATGGAATTGCTATTGTGTCTAAAAATCAGAAAGTTGATAATGATTATTTGGCGGCAATCGTTAATTTGAACGGCAAAGTTGATGCAAATGGTGGTAATGTTATTGCCCAAACAGAAATTTATAACTCCGGTTCCAGAAATGTAAGCGATTATAACAAAGATACACAACCTAAGGTTGCAGTTTCAAAAGTTACTGTCGGCGGTGAAGTTGACGGTAATGATATAGCTTTAAATGCCAGAACAATCGCAACAAATTTTAATAATGACATTGCCAATATAGATGCCGAATGGCTTGAATGGTTGGAAACTCCGGCTAACTTCATTATTTCTGATTTTGTGCATAAAGCAAAAATGAAGTCTTCGGTTGAAGTTTTAGATGGCGCAAAGATTAACGCTACCGGTGATTTTAGCGCAAATGCAAACACAAGTTTTGTGGCAACAGCCAGATCTATTATGGAAAACTTGGCTTTTAATTATACAGAAGTTGATGTTGTAACCGAAGCAATTTTACGTTCGGGCTCAACTGTGAAGGCTAAAAACTTAAATGTTTTATCAACAACGGATGTGCGCTTGACTACGGCAACGCAATCAACAAATATTGTAGAGATGGCTTTTGACGCATTTGATAAATCATTCGGTCACAAAGGAGCTTTTGCCGTATCTATTGCCTTAGCAGATATTTCAAATCGTGCGGTTATTGAAAAAGCAGTTGATTTAGATATTGTGAAAAACATTTTGGTAGATGCTGAGATGTATCGAACATATAACGGAACAACCAAAAACGGTTTGTTGCCTGTTATTGATAAAAACTTCGGAACCGCAGGGGCCAGTGCCGGTATATTTATCGGCAACACCACAAATGAGGCAATTATGGACAGTAGCGCCGATATTACAGGCACTCTTGATGTAGAAGCAAATTATATTGGTGCAACAAATCATACGATTTCAGGTATAGCTGAGGCTAAGGGCGAGAGTTCTCAAGCCGGTATTATCGGTAAGATTTTTATGTTTATGATTGATAGAGGATCTTTGGCTAATACCGGAACGGCAAACGAAAGATCGTACACCAGAGCAAAAGGTTCTTTTGATAAGGTGAAAGTTGCAGCAGCAGTCGGAGTTTCGGTAGATAATGTAACCAATAATGCACGTATCGGTGATAAGGAAAATAACGTTAAGCCAAATATCAAGGCCGGTAATATTGTTTTAAAATCCGATCTGTTGGACAATAAGAGTCTTTTATATGCAACATCAACATCAAATAATGCCGAAACGTCTATTTCCGGTGCAGTAGCGGTAAATATTAAAAATTTAACATCTGATGCCAATGCACATGGTGATTTTACAATAAAAGGTTCGACTTTTGAATATGTGGCGCAAAAAGACAACGAAACTCTCTTATTGCAAGACGGCAGCAAGTTAATTGCCGCCAAAGAAGGTGATAAACTTACCCAAAATTATAGCGCCTATGTCTTCACCGCAACTAAGGATGATGTCATTGAAAAAGAAGTTAATGGGGTAAAGACAACATATATTAAATTGCCAAACGGAGCAGAAGTTGAGGGTCAAGTCGGCGACAAAGTAATTGTACAAATCGACGGCTTTAATATTGAAGCTAATACGAGAGTAACGCACGGTATGGCGTATGCTGATTGGCTGCCTGATTTATTTGATTGGGTCGACGGTTTATTTGATACGGTATCGAGCAAAATCAAAAACCCTCAGGTAGAATCTATTCAATCTCAAGATGCTAACGAATATTTGAGCGCTACCACAAAAGCAAAAGATATTCAAGATAAGGTTGACGGTGCCGGTAATTTGAACATTTTGAATGCCATTGATTTCAGTAATTTAGGTATTGCTAATTTCTTTAATACGTTTGCTAATGCTTCTGCAACGGCAGCAGCCAAAGAATCGTCAACTTCAGCATATTCGGGTGCTTTTGCCATTGCGGTGCATAATACGGTTGCCAAGGCTGTATTAGATGATAATTCCAGCATTTTATTTAAGGCCGGTACCGCAGCAAATAATACATTAAACATAAGTGCTTACACCAATGATCAATTATGGTCAGGTGCAGCTCTGTTGGGTATTATTAACAATATTACCAGCGGTTTAGGCGGCACGTCGGCACGCGATGGTGATTCCAAGGGCGGTGCATTGTCTTTCCAATGGGGCAGTCCGGAAACGATTGCCAATATTGGTCAAAATGTTACGGTTGCGACCGAAGAAGAAAAAACGCGCGGTGATGTTATTGTTAAAGCTTTAGATGAAACAGATGATATCAATGTGGCTATTGCCAATGGTGCGGCAGATGAATCTGGTTTAGCCGGTGCAATTTCCATTTCCGCCATCGATGGCGGAAAAGTTGAAGCCGCTGTTAAATCTTCAAATGTTACCAATGCTATCAACGGCAGAGATGTTATAGTAAATGCCGACAAAGATTTAACCCATGTTAACGCCAATTTCGGCTTTACATCTGCCGAAGATGCCAAAGGTATCGGCATTTCCGTAAACTATGCCGATGACGAAGCATTAGCTTATATTGCCGGCAATGTGAATGCTGCCCGTAATGTAATTGTTGATGCAGACTATGACAAACTTTTTATCAATGGTGCGCTTAATCTTGGTTATGCGAAGTCAGGTACAGATACGCCAAGATACGGAAATATATCTGATGAACAGCGTCAGATGAATATGGATGAGGCTAATAAGCTTTTGAATAAGGCTGATATGCTACAAGCTGATAACACCAAATATTTCAGATTTTTCCGCTCAATGTGGAATGCCCGAAATGGTAATGAAGCCTTGGCAAATTCCGACTATGATTTTACCAGAGCCTTAAATCCGGATAAACAAACAGCCTCCAAAGCAGGTATGATATCCGTCAGCATTTCCGAAGCGACAGCCAAAGCCTATATTGACGATAATGCCAAAGTATGGGCTGGTAACGATGTTAAAGTTGAAGCAACTTCCGAAGATATGCTGATTAACGGGGCTATTGCGATGGCTATTCACGGAAAGTCGGGTATGGGCGGAGCTTTTATCGGTCAGTGGACTCAAAATACGGTTGAAGCATATATCGGAAACGCGGTTGTTGATGCTTTAGGCGATATCAATGTTAATGCCAAAGAAGATTTAAAACTTTTTACCGGCTCGGTTGGTATTGCACAAGGTCAAGATAAATCCGTTGCCGGCAATATTTCGCTTGATTTGCAGAGCAACACCGTAACGGCGGCAATTAAAGAAGGTGCCAAAATCAACACGCTTACAGATAATACCAACCAGTCGGTTAATGTAACAGCCGGTGTTGAAAGCCATATTATAAAAGGTATCGGCTCAGTATCGGTACAAGCCGGAGGCTCGGGCAGCGGCGGAGCAAAAGGCGGAACATTGGACGGTGATATTGCCCTAAATAAAATCAATGCTTATATTAAAGGAGCAGAAGTTAATGCCGGTAAAGAATTAAACGTCAAAGCTACTAATGAAACAAATTTAATTACGGTAGATGTGGCTGGAGCAGTTTCAACAAGCGATTCGGCATACTCCGGTGCGCTCGGTGCATATGTTTCCATCAATGAAGAAAACGCCTATATTGAAAACTCTCAAATCAATACAACAGAAGGCCGAACAAATAAAAATGCCGATATAGACATTGTTGCTTCAAGCACATTTGATGACTTGGCAATTGTCGGAACCGTTGCGTATGGTGATGGAAGTTCGGCAGATGCTTCTATCAGAGTTGATGGTATTGGAGACGAGATAAATTCTTATATTAAAAATTCAACCATAGACACAAACGGGAATATCTTACTTGATAATGATTCCGAATACGATTATCTTGCCGTGACGGCGGCCGGTGCTATCTCGAAAGGTTCAACAGCATTCTCCGGAGCAGTTGCAATTGCCGTTAATACGGCGGTTCAAGAGAGCTATATTGAAGCTTCTGAAATTAAAGCCGGTTCATTGACTATGGATTCTGATGCCAAATATGATGCTTTGGCAATTACCGGTGTGGCGGTCATAAATTTAACCGGTAAATCTATCGGTGGTTCAGTTTTTGTCAGTGTGATTGATAATGATATTGATAATTATATTAAAAATTCGAATATAACAGCGAAAAATGATGTCAATATGACATCTGATCTAGATATTGACAGTTTGAGTATCATTTTTGCCGGTTCCGGCGGTAAAGGCTTTGCTGCTTCCGGCGCGGTAAGTGCAATTGTGAATTCGGCAGATGTCAATACATACATTAAATCTGACAACGATGATAAAAAGATTATATCAGAAGCAGGAAAAGTTGTTGTAAAATCCACGAATGATACAGATATTAAAACCATTAATGGTGCAATAAGCATTTCTATCGGTAGCGATGCGGCTGGTGCTGGTATTAATGTTGTGGTTGACAGCAGTGATACAGCAGCAGGTATTGAGAATACGTCAGTCAGCTCAAAAGATGATGTTGATGTTGAAGCAGAGTCAGATGAAGATATTATGTCAATTTCTATCGGTGGTGCCGGCGGTAATGGTATTACGCTTGCCGGTTCGATTAACACCGTTGTTATGGCTTCAGATACAAGCGCCTACATTAAAGATTCGGATGTTACATCAGAGGTCGGAGATATTAAAGTTATATCTTCAGGCGATACGGAAATTACCGGAGGTACCGGCTCGGCAAGTATATCACTGAGCAGTATGGCTCTCGGGGCTTCTATTATAACCGGTGTTATTGACAGTGAGGTCAAGGCAGCCATTGAAAATTCAAAAGCCTATGCCGGTAAAGATGTAACCGTCAGCGCCGAAGCTAATGAAACAATCGGTGAAAAGAATAAGCCGTTCATTACGGTAGCCGGTGGTTTTTCGCAAGGTTTAACAATTGAAGGCGTTATCGCCACAATGGTTATGAGCAGTACGGCAGATGCTCATATTATCGGTACAAAAACAATAAATGATGTTGCTTATGGTGTTAATGCCGGCCGTGATGTTGCAATTTCTGCAAATGGAAAAGATACTATTTTTGCCATAGACGGCGCAGTTAGTGCCAGCACTTCCATAGGTATTGGCGCAACTGTTAATACAATTGTAATTGATAAAGATGTTAAGGCGTATGCTCAAAATGCCAAGATTGAAGCAACAAATGACATAAAAGCTCAAGCAAAAGAAACAGATGATTTCTTCACAACTGTTGTGGCTGCTGCCGGAGGTGGTACTGCCGGAGCTGCCGGTGCGGTTAATACAAACGTGATTACTTCAAAATTAGATGCCGGTTATAAAGATTCTACCTTAAAGGCCGGAAACAAAATTTCTTCAAATGCCGAGGCAACAGCAAATATGCAAACCATTACCGGTTCAGCGGCAGGCGGTGGCACGGTTGGTGTCGGTTTATCTGCGGTGAATGATGTCATCAAATATACTGCTGAATCGAAAGCAACCGGTGTAAATGCAGAATTTAAGGAACTCGATGTTAAATCTAAAGCAGACAGCACATACGAATACACAACCGTATCCGGTGCAGCTGCTGGCACAGTTAGTGTTGTCGGTGTTGAAAACGTGAACTATGTCAATAACACGATTAAAGCCTATGCCGATGGTGTGTTAAAAGGTGATAAAGCATTAGTAGATGCCTCTGATAAGGTAACATTCGTTCATCCGATTGCCGGTACTATATCCGTCGGAGGTACGGCCGGCGTGGGAGCTACGGTTATGGTTAATTCCGTAACGAGCACGATTGATGCATATATCGGCGGTTCAGATGTTCAAATCAAGGATATTGAGGTAAAGGCCAAAGGCGAACAGATATATGACCATATTGTGGCTGCCGGTTTTGCCGGCGCTGGTGTTGCCGGCGTGAGCGGAACGGTATTGGTTAATGATGTAGATACCTTTGTACATGCGTATATTTCAGACGATGCAAAGGTCAAAGCGGAAGATGTTGACATTGATGCTCAAAATAAAATCACGCTGACTTCGTTTACCGGTGCCGGTGCAGTCGGTGGAGCGGCAGCATTTGGCGCTTCGGTAGATGTTAATAACTTTAAGTCCACAACCGAGGCATATACCGGAGATGGCGTTACCATTGAGGCAAAAAATGTTGACATTAATGCCAAAACAGAAACCAATTTGGGAGAGCCTAACGCTGAGAACAAAATGATTGTTGCCTCCGGTTCGTTCGGATTATATGGCGGAATTGCCGGAAGCGTTTTGTGGAGCGGAATTGAAAATAGAACAGTTGCACATATCGGCGCCAATAATGTAATTAAACTTGCCGATGAGGGACATTTGAACTTAAATGCCACAGACATTTCCAAAATATATGAAAGCGTTGGCGGCGGTGCCGGTGGTTTAGTCGGTGTCGGCGCTTCTGTCGGCGGTAATGAAATTCATAACACGGTGTTGGCATCTGTTGGTACCGGAACAATCATTGAAGGTGAAAATGCAGATGTAAATATCTCAGCCAATAGTTCCGAAACAGTTGATTCTTTTGGTATAATTGTGACTGGTGGTGCCGGAGCTTTATCCGGCGGAGCAGTTTATGTTCATATTGGTGATAAAGAAGGCAATGCTTCAATCAACAATTATGACAACCAAAGCGAAGAAGAACGCGAAACTTTAGACGGCGCACAAAAACAAAAAGACGATATGGTTAAAGCTGCCAAAGACAGAAATACTTCAGCAAATGAGGCATATAAAAACGCCTATAATGATGCTTTGGATAGAATTAAAAATCAGTCAAAAGGAACAAGGTTAGCCGATAAAGAACAGATTAGCGGCAGCTTGTATGATGTGACCGAGCGTGAAGTTATCGGTGGAACAGACAGAAAAGGAACGGCAGCCTTTATTGATACGGCAGCAGACTTAAATGTCAAAAACTTAAATATTGCAGCTCAAAACACTAATGATGTGAAACTTCAAAGTGCCAATGCTTCAGGCGGTGCGGCAGCTATTGGTGTTTCGGTTACCGTAGCAGAAGATAAAACCACGACTAATGCATTTGTTCAAAATGGTGCAAAAGTAGCGGCAGATAACGTACAAATCAGTGCAAATTCCGAAGATAAACATCGTCTTGACTCTTATGCGGCAAGTGGTGGAATTTTTTCCGGCAACGGCAGTGTGGCTGTGCTTAAATCTGATAAAACGACCAATGCTTATATTAATGAAGGTGCCGTAATTAACGCCGTAAAGGGTTTAAATATCGGAACAAGGTCACATTCTGATAATGAAGCTTATGCGTGGTCAGGTTCGTTTGGCGGTGTTGCTGTCGGTATGTCAATTGCCAATGCCAAAAGCATTGGTGCGACCAGAATAGACTTTGGTGACAATGTAACGCTGACCTCCGAAAACAGTGATATTATCATCAAAACGGATACAGATGAAAACACAAGGGCCGAAGCTTGGGCGGCTACCGGAGGCGTCGTCGGCGGTGGTGCTGCGCTTTCAACCGCTACCAGTGGTAAAGATAACACTGTTAATATCGGTAAAAATTTCAGTGCTGAAACAACCAAAAAACTTTCTATAACTTCAAATACAGTTAATAAAGCCGATACGGAATCGAATGGTCGAGCTTATGGCGGTGTATCGGCCGGCGGAGCCAATGGTACGTCAAACATTGACCAAACATCAGGTGTTAATATTAAAGATGCCGATACAGCCAAAATGATTAAGGCTGCTTCGATTGAAATTTCATCTAAAGCTGAAAATGATGCTCAATCTACGGTGTATGCAGGTGCCGGTGCGATATTGGGTATATCTGCTTCCAAAGCGGAAACAGATATAAAATCGACCAATAAAAGTTATGTCGGCAAAAATTATGATATTTCGGCAATAGAAGGCGGATATTCGCTTGCAGCCGACACAATGAATAAGTACAAGAGTTATGTTAAATCTGATTCTTACGGTGTGGTTACGAGTGCAATACCGAAAATTAGGAATACGGTTGATTCTACGGTGACGACTGATTCTGAAGCAGACGTTACTTCGAAGAAAGGTATAGTGGTTAAAGCCGCAAATGAAATCAGCAAAGCATCTGTATACGGCTATGATTTATACGGCGGTGCCGGCGGATTAGCCAGTGGTTCCGGTGGCTCAATAAAAGATGAGCTGACGATGAATACAACAGCTAAACTGGGCGGAAACATGGCTCATGCTAAAGGATATTTCGGAAGCGGAAGCGTTGATGTTAGTGCGTATAACATTGCCAATATTAACGAAAAAGCCGATTTGTATGCACATGGTGGTATTGCCGGTGCGGATACGGATTCCATTGTCAAACTGACGGCAAATGCTGATGTAAAAGTAGCAAATAAGGATGTAACCACCAGAGATGACCACATCAGTTATGTGGCAAGAAACGATGTTGATATATACACGAAAGTAAACGTTGAATCATATGGCGGTGTTGCCGGTGCGGGCGGCGAAAGCAACGCTACAAGCAGTAAGCAAACAGCCACAGTTACGATCGACGAAGGTGTAAAATCAGTAAGTGGCAGAGATACAAACATTTCCGCTCTCAGCAATAAGAGCTTGGAAGCATATATCAATGCAGAAACCGGCGGTTTAATTTCTATTGTTGGCGGAGAAGCCGATGCTCATAACAAAGATTCGAAAGCGATTGTTACGATTGCTTCCGGCTCAGAAGTTAAGTCGTTTGATTCTATGAATATCACCGCACAGAGTTCTACACAAAAACTGCGGGCAAAACGCGATGCGCTTGCTTATCAACTCGGATTTATTCCGTACCATGGTTCGGGCAATGAATATACCACAGATAATAATACCTCAAATATTGTTATAGATGGTAAAGTTGAGAGCGGATTAGGCGCATATAAACACCTTGTGATCAATGAAGATGGAACTTATGAATCGGAAAATGACGCGATTTCAGTATCACAAGAACAAATCGGTGTAGTTACATCTGCCGATCTTCAGGTTGATATAGATTCTTATAACGAAAGTAAGAAAAATTTAGAAAAAGTCCATACAGCATATATTGAGGCAAAAAATACTCAAAAATCAAATCATGAAGCTGATTATAAAAAGTCCGAAACAGCAAAAGGACAATTGGAAACACAGAATGAACTTTTGGCCGGACAAAAAGAAAGTGCTACCAAACTTTTGACAGATATTCAGAATGCAATAACAGAGGCATTCGCGGATATGGATAGTATAGGTACAGATGCGTATGCAGAAAAGTATGGTTCAATACCGGAAGTTCAAGAGTTGATAGATGCTTATAAAAACTGGGTTTCCAACAAAAATGATGAAACGGGAGCAGCTTTTGGTACCGCCTTTGGAGAATTGCTCAAAAAGCAAGATGCACTGCCTATTGAAATTACTAATTATGAAGAACTGATAGAAACAAATAATAATACCATAGAAACGCATATTGCAGCAATGCAGAAGGCAGAAGATGCAATAAATGATATTGAAATTGAAATAGAAAAGACAACTATTGACTATCAGACAAACATTGCTTCTCTTGATGCTCAAATAGCAGATGCAAAGGCGCAGCAAGCTTTAGCGGAAACGGAAGCTATTCCTGTTTACAGTATAAATGTGGGTGATGTTGTTGTTCGCTCCGGTGAAACCAATATCAATGGTGCTACTGCAACCGGTAACGGCTCAATCACAGCTGCCGGCGCAGGTAGTTTTGCTATTGATATTGAAAATAACAGCGTCAGTAATGTTTACTATAACAATTTGATTATTGACCGCAATTTGAAATACGGTATTAAGGGTAATGTGGGCGGAAATATTACTAAAAACATTAAAAATGCACTTCCGGAAGGCCCTATTATCAAAATTGTTAACAGCGTTGATAAAAACGACCCGACTATAAATTTAGGCACCAATGCCGGCGATATTGTTTTGCAAGGCAATGTTGAAAATGTTTTGGGCGCATTTGATTTAACCAACTACACCGGTGATGTAATTACGCAAGGTAACCTCACAGTCAAAGACTTGCATATGAAAGTTCCGAACGGTGCTTATAATCAGCTTTATATTAATCAAGAGCAAAAACTCGGCGGTTCGTCAGGTATAGGTGCCATCGTGGCGGCAGGCGATATTGATATTGCGGCAAAAACTATTGACGTGAACGGCTTGTTGCAAAGCGGAACGGAAATCAAAAAAATTGAAATACCTGAATTTTCCGTTATCAAAAAGGAAGATGGTAACTATTATCAAGTTACGAACGGCGTTGAAACCATAATGCAAAAAGGAACAACCGACGGATATTATTACATTGATTTGCCTAAAGTAAATGATAACGCTGATGTTAACGCGATGCAGGCCATCAGAGCTTATTTCAAGCCGACCGATGAGAGTAATACAGGCAATATTGCCGGTGATATATATTTGTTCAAAGCCAACACATCCGGCGGCAATATCACCTTGACCGGTAATATTATCAGCACTCAAAACACCGGAAAGATTGTTTTGATGAACGGTTACGGACATATTGATGTTGTCAATAACTCTAATTATAATTTGGTGACAAATTCGTTGGGTGCTGATACCAAGATGCAAGGTAAGCTGACCATCAATGACTTTAAGGTTAATACAAAACAAGAGGCAGCATACTCCAGCAGTAATCACGATGAGGCTGTTGAAGTCAAAACAGTGCCGGATTATTCCCAATATAATACCATTACACAGAATAACATAACTCCTGAGTTTTTAGCTGAGCATGCCGATACACATACGGCTTATGTTGGTGAAGACGGAATTAGTTTCACCTCAAATGGTGATAAGAACGGAACTTGGAGTGAAGGTTCCATGTCTGTACGAAATGACGGCGCAACCGTATATTCCACAACATATACTCCGGGTGATGATGCCTGGACAATGACGAAAGAGGGTGGATCGTACTCTTATGAGCGCTATGTTGAGCGTTCTTGGATTGTGGAATTGTTCTGCGGTAAAAAGTATGAAACCGTTTATGTTAATTATAACCCGACATATGAGGTACAGCAAAAAGCTATTGCTGTTAATTTCCAAGGTTTTGACAAACCGGAAATCAACATAACTTCAAAGAGTGATGTGGTAATGAACAACAGCATCAGCGCTTTAAGCGGCGATGTTAATGTAACTTCGCAAGGAAGCATTATGACAAACTCGCTGAACAATGTTATTACGGCAAACAATATTAACCTGACATCGGGCAACAATATCGGACAAGCTCTTGATGAAATCGGGACAATCAGACCGTTGATGATTGAAATTGTTAATGATGGAACGTTAACGGCTAAAGCTGAAAATAATGTGTATGTTCGTTATCCGTACAGTGATATCAGCAATATTGATATCAGCGGTAAAAATGTTCAGTTATCAACGGTTACCGGCAATATGAATATGAGCGGTAAAAAGCTCAAAGTATCAGCCGATGATTTGCTCTTGGATGCCGGTAGTGTTAATTTTGATATTACTCAAGCCCAAGCCAACGGCTCCGACCTTAATGTTGGAACTTTAAGTGCCAGAGCAAGCGATGATATAACTTTTGTTTCTGATGGTAGCTTTACGGTTAAATCGCTGATTTCAGACAATAAAGGCAATATCGATTTGGAATCAAAGAATGGTTCTATATATGCGGCTGACAGTACCGGAATATATTTGGATGAACATATTTACGGTGGCAATATCGTTTTGAAAGCCGTTAATGGTGAAATAGGAACACCGGATAAACCATTGACATTTGCCAATGCAGGTATCTTTAATGTTCAGTCAAACGGCGATATTTATCTGAAATCTGTTGATACCATGTATGTTGATTTAATCAGCTCTGCAATAGGTTCGCTTAATCTGAATGCCAATTTCGGTATCATTGCTTCTGCAATTACCGATGCAGCCAGAGTATATAATTTATATGCCGGCGGTGATATGAATTTGGTTTCAACTTACGGAAACATTGAAAATATGCTGGTCAATCTTGACGGGGTACTTAGCGCTTCTGCCGGTTATCAAGGCACAGAAAGTGTTGCCGGTTGGGGAGATGTCAATGTTTCTCTGATTTCAGAGATTGCTCAGGCTGATGAAACAGGCGTAGCAGAACTTACCGGCACAAAAGACCTGAAAATCGGCATCATTCAAGCGACCAACAATGTAACGATTAACTCTGAAAAAGGTGTTAAGAATGCTTATAATACATCTTCGGTTTCCGGTGAAAGAATAATTGTTAATGCTGTTGGTGATGTAGGAGAGCAAAATTCTGCTGTTAATATGACTGCGAACAGAGAAATTATGGTTCTTTCAAAAGGCGGAAGCAATGTGTATTTGAAGACAGATGATGCCGGTAAAGGTTTGAAAATCAGCCGAATTGATACAACAAACGGCGAAGGTTCATTAGGTAATGTTGAGTTGACTTCTGCCGGTAATATTACTCAGAAGACGATAGACAACCACAGTGTTTCGGAAGATACCGTTGATGAAAATATCACCAATATTAAGGCAGAAAGTATCAAGCTGACCGCTACCGATAAAAGTATCGGTACTGCCGATAGATATTTTGTGGTTGAAACAACTTCCTCAGATGTCGATAAGGGTTTGAAATATAAGGCTGATAAAGCTTATATCAAAGGTGTTGGTGATGTTTTGAATGTTGTACAGGGAAATACAACCGGTGCATCAGATATCCGGACCGATGACACTGATATTATAGCCAATAACATTACAGCCGAAGGTGATATTCAACTTGTCAGCAAAGCAAATATTACGGCGAATAATATTAAATCTGATAATGATACACATTCAACATATATTGCCATAGGCGGTGATGGAGATGTTAAACTGAGCAATGTAACCTCAGGTACTGTTCTTGTTAGCGGCCGAGAAATAGCACTTTCAGAGAATCTCACAACAGACTTCTCTGTTATTCACTCATTGGGCAAAACCACGCTTGAGAATGCCGATGTGAAGCACCTGACAGATGAAGAAGCATTGATAAATATAGTCTCTGATGATGATGATCTTATTGCAAAAGATACGGTTATCCACGGTGATGTAAGATTTGAAAGTAAAGAAGATACAAATATTTCTACGTTAACAGTAGACGGTAACTTTACCAATACTTCTGCCAACACTACTGTCAGCGACAAGTTAGACGTAAGCGGTGATGCAAATATTGATGCTAATGAAAATATTGTAATTGCAGATGCAACCATTAACGGTGATTTGAATGCGGATGCTGAAAATATTGAAATTGCAGAAATGAAGTTAGATGGCAACATCAACGCAAAGGTTGATAATTTATCTGTCAATACTTCTAATGACTTGCATATCGGAACTGTCAGCGGTAATACGGCAGACTATACCGATACGGCTGATATTACATCATCGCAAAGCATTACAAACGGACTTGATACGAATGATACGAATATGTCAGTTAAAAATGCTAATTTAACGGCTGGTAATTCTATCGGCGAGGATAAAGCTTTGAATATGAAACTTGCCGAAGGAAATAAAGTAAATATTACTGCCGAAAATGTTGCCAACTTTAATAACATCGGTGCGGCGGCAAATTATAATAACGTTTCGGCTGATAATACAATAATTACGGCAACCAACGATGTAAATATTGCCAACCTGAATACGGATACATTAACCTTAACAACAAAATCCGAAAATGTTAATATTACAGGCGATATTAAGACCAAAGGAACGATTGAAACCGCAAGCAAAGATATTGTTGTTGATAATACAGGTATGGATCCGTATTATGATGTTGACGCACAGTTGCATTTAACCCAAAAACCGATGCATTTAATTGTTGATAAGAGCAATAATATTAAAACGGAATCTCAGAATGTAACCCGACAAGATAAAAACATATTAATAAACAAAGAAACAAATACAGCAAGTATGGAAGGTGAAATAACCTTAGCCACAGAGGTTGCTTTGAAAAACTCGTATCATGGTAAATCGGTTATGGATGAAGCAGATGATTCGCTTAATGATAATTCCACCGTATCAGATCATATCTCGTCTGTCGTAGGTTCTAGTGATTACCTTCTTACTGATGATCAAGGTTCTTTGATAAACAATATAAATGTTATGGATATTATCCGGCAAAGAACACTTCGCAAATCTGTAAATCAGAATTTCAGCCAAGATGATGAAAGGAAGAAAAAAAGTAAAGGTAACCTTAAAAAGGCTGAAGCTACAGTTCTGAAAAATATAGATGTGGCGGCTATTCTTAGAAAATAACTTTCTGTAATTAAAGGACTTAATATATGTTAATGAACTCAAAAAAACTGTTTTGGAAAACTCTTGTGTGCAGCACCTTTATTTCGACAAGCGCACTAATAATGAGCAATAATGCATATGCAAAGGCAGCTCAGGAAGAAAAAGCCTCCGAAGTTAATCAGCAACTTTTAACACCAAATGAAGCGATAGATGATATGACTGATATCACTCGCGCCAGACGGTATTATCAAGCGCGAGAAAGTCGGGGAAATGCACAGACAGAAGAAGATGCCGATACCTCGGCAGACACAACCGAAGAGGAAATAAAACTTCCGCCGAGAATGAATAAATATGCCCCAACTGTACATATTTATCGCGTGGATATTTCGGATTCGGAAATTTTCTCATCTGCTGAAATTGACAAGTTCAAGTCTTTGATTGAAAAGAAAGATGTCACGATTGAGGATATTAACAACCTGGTTAAACTCATAAATGCTCAATATTTGAAAAAAGGCTTTATTACCGCTCGGGCTTTTATTACGGAAGGAAAACTTGAAGGTGTTTTGAAAATTGAGTTGATGGAAGCGCATATCGGAAAGTTGGCTATTAACGGTAATAAATACAACAGAGAATGGTATTTGCGCTCTCAATTCAGCCATAAAGACGGCGATCTTTTCAGCTTGCAAGATTTGCAAAACGAACTGAAAACATTTAACAAAAATGCCCGCAGTATTAAAATGCGTGCTCAACTAAAGCCGGGTGAAGAATACGGAACAACAGATGTTACGTTAAAGGCAGAAGAAACAATGCCTTATCATTTATCGGCCTCATTTGATAACTTTGGACGCGATACCACAGGTGAACACCGCGGCGGTTTGGTTGCTTCCACCGACTCGCTTATCGGCTTTCAAGACAGATTATCATTAGCATTCAATGTCGCAAAATCTTCATTTAATCCTTATATTGATTATAATGTACCAATAAACAGATATGGAACTCGTGCAGGTGTGTCGTATATGTTTGGTAAAAGCAAAGTAACCAGCGGAGAATACAAAGATTTTGACCTAAATGCCAAAACGAATACATATAGTGGATATATCTCTCATCCTTTAATTGACAAGGCAAAGGGGAAATTGAATGTTAATACATCATTGAATTATAAAACATCAACGTCTAAAATTTCCGACTTTAAATATTCCGATTTTAGGGATACAAATGTAGCTATCGGTCTGGGTGGAAATTATAATTTTGAAAAAAGTATCTTTTACGGCTCATTATATTCAACCAATGGTGTGATTAAAGACAAAATCAGACACGAGAGCACACATTTTACAAAATTTAATGCTGACGGCTATTATATTCACTATTTGCCGTGGGGAATTATCGGTACATTAAAAGCCGGCGGTCAATATTCACCGGATAATATCGCTTACGTTGAGCAATATCAAATCGGTGGTATTTCAAGTGTCAGAGGTTATTCTGAAAGTATTTTAATGGCGCCGTCCGCATATTATACAAGCTTGGAAATGTTGTTCCCGATACCGTTTTTACCGGAAACCATAAATGTTCCGTTTAGCAAAAAAGATGACACATTCCGTTTAAGAGATGCGGTTAAATTTGCGGCTTTCTTAGACCATGGCGGTATATTTTATCACGAGGGTAAAGCCCATAGAGAAAATTTCCTCTTAAGTGATGGTGTCGGCTTGCGTATGGCTTTCAATAAATATCTATCAGCCAGATTTTATGTCGGTTTTCCTTTAATGAACAAAGGGACATATCATGAGGATAATACGAATTTTCACTTTGATTTAATCGCCGCGCCATTCTAATGCCGGTATAACAATATTAAAATTTTATTTAAGAAAGGTATAAAATATGAAAAATCAGTCTGGTACAAATAATATAGCCGTTGTTGATGTTCAAACAATAGTAAATTCTTCCGCTCAGGTAAAGGCATTAAAAGAAGAACAAGCCACTAAAGTTAAAGAGCTTAATTTGTGGTTACAAAATGCCCAAAATGAAGTAAATGCAGAGCAGGATAAAGAAAAACAACAAGCCTTGTTGCAAAAATATAATGCTGAGTTTGCTTTGAAAAGAAGAGACATTGCGTTGCAATATCAGCAAGAACTGAAAACAGTAAGCGATAATATTTCTCAAACAGTGGCAAAAGAAGCCGAGAAAAAAGGCTATTCTATGGTCATCGCTAAAAATATAGTCGTTTACGGCGGTATTGATATTACAGAGGATATCGCAAAAATAGTGAAATAGTCCGGTCGCCATTTCTTATTTTGGTAACGTTTGATAACTTGCGATACGGGAAAAGGGTGGCCGGATAACAAAAAAAGGTCCGGCAGATTTGGATACTATTGCTTTTATAAAGCCCGAAAACGGCGCGAAAGTTATCCGACTTAGTTTTTTCGTATCTAATCCACTAGCATAATAAAAAGAGGACATCAAACCTCACGACGATAAACTATCCCACCTCGTCGACGAACTGGAAGTCAAATTCGGCAAAGGGATTGTCAAGACTGGGGTGTAAGAAAAGGATACTAAACAGAATGCTTACAGAATAGAAACAACTCATATTTGATAGATTCTGAAATAAAGCGATTTATTAATTTGATTATTCAAATTTTAACTTGTTTCGCATTATGCTCTCAATATGTAAGGGAAAGAAGAAAATATGCGTATTAAGGTAATTTTTGCTAATGTTATTCAGTGTATGATTCATTGTGGTTATAATGAAAAGAAAGAAAATATTTTTGCAGGATTTCACCCTGAAAAATATGTAGAATACTTCAAAGATGAAAATCCGGATATTTTGTGTATGGCGGAATGCTTAATGGATAGTATTGAAGGGGATAGTGAATTTGTTGAGCATATTACGCAAAGTTGCAAACTTCCATATTATAAAAATTTAGTAGGTGAAAAAGCATTTTTTGTTGAAAATAAGTTTTATGGTCTGTCAATATGCTCAAGATTTCCCTTCAATGATTATAAAGTTTTACAATTAGCAAATCCTAAAATAGAAACAATACGCCCCAATGGTGAACATTGGGTTATGCATGACAAATATATTCAAAAAGCCGGTTTACAAATTAAATCAAACAAAAATATCAATATTACCAATACACATATGTTTCCGTTTCAACACTTTAATAAACATTTTTGGGATGAAGAATTTAAGGAATACCGAAGTCAATGGGCAAAAATGTTAATCCCTGATGAGCAAACAAATATTATCTGCGGAGATTTTAATACTGTAGGCATTTCTATTGATAAAGCATTTCCCGAATTGCAAGTAGGAAATAGATTAAATTCACTAGTTTCATATGATGGAAAGAGATATCAACCAAAATATCCTTATGATACCCAAATTGAGTATATTTTAGCCTCAAAAGATTGTAAATTAATATCTGCTAAAGAAGAAATGCTTTACTCCGACCATCCGTTCTTAATAACAGAAATTGAAGTTTTTTAACTGTTTTTTATCCAAATCACAATTAGCAAAATGTTTTTGATGGATATTTTGTGAGAAAATATTATCAAAACCGAGGTGTGAATTAGGATAAGCAAAATAAAATAAAGTTTATTCACATAATATCTTACATTTGCGCATCCCCCGTCAAATTATAAAAGTAAGAACAGCCGATTGTACTAGTTTTTATTTTCTTAACAAATTTTACGGACACTTTTGCAAGGAACACCATAAGCTAAAGTGTTGGCAGGAACATCTTTTGTGACTACGCTGGCGGCACCGATGATTGAATTATCACCAATGCTGACGCCGGGAAGAATGGTAACATTTGCGCCAATCCACACATTTTTACCGATTTTTACGGGTTTGGGCATAGCGTTACATCTTTTTTCAGGGTCAAAATCGTGGTTCAGCGTTACAATCGTCACATTACTTCCGAGCATTGTATTATCACCGATTTCTATTCCGCCGTTATCTTGAAAATGACAGCAGGTATTGATAAAAACCTTTTTTCCCAGTTTGATATTTTTTCCAAATTCAGTATAAAAAGGCGGTAATATTAAGCAATCTTTATTGACTTTGCGTGCAATCAGCTCGGAAAACAACTCTCGCACTTCTTCGGGAGTATGATATTTATTATTCATTTCCATCGTGATTTTAAGGGCTTCTTGACCATATTCATAAAAGGATTGCAACAAATCAGTGCCGAATATCATCGGTGTTCCTTTTTTCATTAAGGCTCTGATTTGCGTTACGCTTAATATTTTTTTACCCATTTTTTGTTTTTCCTATAAAAAATTATGAATTTTCAAAAAGACAGTTTTTGCTGAGCGTTGCTATTTAATTAAGGTCTTTATATTTTATTTTGAGCTTGTTTGCAACTCTTTTATTTTCTTCTCATTAAAGACTTCAAAAAAGCCGCCTTTTTATCAGGCGACTTTTGAGTTGAATAAAAGAAAAATTACAAGAATTTAACTGTTTCAGACAAAGGTTTTTTGTTCGTATGCGTTGGTGCCGGTGCTGAAGATGCTGTCGGATAACCAAACATCATCAATAAAACAGGCACTTCATTTTCCGGCAAGTTAAAGGCTTTTTGTGTTTCATTCGGCACAAACATATTTACCCAAGTTGAATGCACGCCCAAGTCTGCGGCCTGCAACATCATGTGCGTTGCAACAATACTGGCATCTTCAACACCTGAAGTTATGTTCTCATCAGCCGGATTATGCCATTGTTGATTTTTATCGTAGCAAATAATCATAGCAAGCGGGGCATTGTAGTGACACGGGGTTAGTGTGCGCAATTTATCCATCATCGCCGGAGATTGAACAACATAAACTTTTTGCGGTTGATTGTTTTTAGCGGTGGGTGCAACTCGACCGGCCTGCAAGATTTTTTGGATTTTCTCATCTTCAACCGGTTTATTGTCATAACTTCTTTGCGTATAACGCGCTGTGCTCAATTCTTCAAATGTCATTTTTGATCCTTTCTGTTTGTGGTTCTTTTATAGCATTGGTTTTCAAAAAATGAAAGCAAAATATATTTATATTCACTCTTTATGTTTTGCAAGTTTGCTCAAAACAAAGAGCCTACCGCACTACCGCTATTTAAACTTCTTGAATATTTAAAATATTTTCATTAAGTACTAACAAATTAGATGAATAATGTAATATATAAAAACTCCAAAGAAGGTTAAAATTGATCTTGGAAAAATTAAAGTTATAAAGGATTTATTATGAATTTTAGCGATTTTGATTTGCCTTTTGCCACAGATAATGCGATTGAACTTTCCGGCGGTTCACGTTCAAAAGGCTATCGTGTCGGAGGCTATATTGTGCGTATTCCGCTTCGAGAGGATTCTCCAACAGAGCAAATGCGTGAAGCAGAAATTTCCGCTTTAATGCAAGAATATTTGCCGGAAAATCTGAAAAACAAAGTAACGAATGTGCGATTTAACGGTAAATGCGCCTATCATAAAGAGATTCAAGGCGATTTGCTGGAAGTGTATCAGATCAAAAATAACTATTCTGCTATGGATAGCAACCAACGCCATCAGTTGGCTTCGGATATAGCTGAACTTTTGGCGGCTATTCACAATATACCTTTGGAAAAAGTGCAAGCAGTCACGCAAAAATATGCTAAAACTTGCCGCAATGAAAATAAAACCGTGCAAAATGATTTTGATTATTCCACCGCCAAAGAACATATTTTGGAGATAAGCAACGGAAAAATAAACTTGGATAACTTCAAAACAACAATTCCGACAGATGGCTTGGCATTATGCCATAACGATTTGCACGCAGGTAATATGGTTGTGAAAGATAACAAATTAAACGGCTTTATTGATTTTGGCGAGGCTGGTATAAATCCGCGCATTACAGACTTTTTCCATCTTTATAGGCTTGATCGCGACTTAGCCGTTGATGTGATTAAAGAATACAACAAAATATCGGATTATAAAATTGATGTTAAGGCGGCTGATTATCAGTTTTTAAGCAATACCGGTTATACACTTGAAAAACGCAAAGACCGCCCGTCATTTAAGCCGGAAGTCGCCAAAGTTTTAGAAAATTTTGCCGGTAGTTACCATATGATTATTTAAACAGTTTTGTTGAGCTATACGCAAAAAAAGAAGCATACCTCGTTTTCGGCAGGAAACGAGGTATGTAAATAAAACCGGAAGACAAAATGCAAAAAATGTGATTTACAAAAGCGGTATAAAAGCGGTATATATTATTTAAATAAAGCCGTAATATCACCCTGCGGGATATGGTCTTTATATGGGCTTACAACCTTAGGCTTAGTAAAATCAACTTGCTTCAAATCAACCTTAACTGTTAAAGGTGTTAAAGCAGAATCAAAATAAAACACACCATTTTTTACATCGGATATTGTACGCCACAGAGTGGATGTATTATTTAGATGTTCTGTGTCAAAAATTACCCCGTACGGTGTAGAAACACCGCGCATCAAGGAAAGCACCATAGCTGCTGTTTGGTCAGCAAATGTATATTCCGGAATTTCTTTTGTAATTTCCGGTATCGGAGTATTAACCATCTGGTCCAACCATCCTGTTAAATATACAAAACGAGCTTGCGACAATGATGAGCCAGGCATACCGCCTTCAATTCCCGCCTCCTTAAAATAGTCTTTTATAGCAAGCATTTTATCGTATTCAGGATCGTTGGTAAAGACAAATCGTCCCTTTTGATGGTGCACTTTTGCTTTGCCGTCAATATATTCAATAATAACATTATCACCTGTTTTATCTGTTACAATATAATGAACGTTTATAGAGGCGCCTAAAAGTTTGGCTCTTTCTTCATCTGAAACAACACGAAATTTTTCATTTTCGAAATAATCTGCTACTTCTTGAGCAGATGAAAAATTATCCAATAGAAAACGTGTTACCATTTCAGATGTCATTGTCTTTTCTTCGGGCTGTAAATCACCATAATCGGATTCTTCCAAATATAAAACATCAACAGCTAAATTTTCTTCGTTAATACCGGAATTTACAAAACCATAACTGGTAACTGCCAAACTTGCATATTTTGACCTCCATTTAAACGGGTTGCTACCTAAACCGGAATATTCTATTCCTTTAGGAAATAAATTTAATTGCACCTCATCGGGTTTAAACCAGTCCATTGTACGACCGGTAACAACACTCCCGTCTTCGGAGGCATATGTTACACGTGAACAGGAATTAGATTCCGAAACAATACCTAAGCACAATCCGGCTGCTAAAACAGTTGAAGCTAAAAATTTCATTTTTTCTCCTTTTGTTAATTATTAAGTTCAAAATCTTTTATATATCAAATAATTTTAGCAGTCAAATTTTTTAATAAAGTGATAAAAATGTTGCATATTTCAATAAAACAATATAGCATTACCCTGTGGTAAACAATAGAGGGAGGACTATATGTCAAAATTAACTATTTTGAGTGCAGCCGTTTTGGTATTGAGCGGCATCAGCAATGTTTGTTATGGGGAAAATAGCGTTTCTCCATACAAAACGCCAGCACAGTGGGAGGAAAGTAACCAGATAGAAGAATATCATCCTAATCAGCAAATAACCGGCGAATACGATAAGAGTTTGGCGGCTGATTGTAAAAACGGCATTTTTGTCGGCACCAAAAAAGATGATGTTATTGCATGGAAAGGTATTCCGTTTGCAACGCAACCGATTGGTGATAAACGTTTCAAAAAAGCAACAGATCCTGAACCATCGGATAAGGTCTATGAGGCTTATTATTTCGGACCATCGTGTATGCAACCGATTGATCCTACGGGAGAAAGATCGTCACTTTATGAGCAGAGCGAGGCTTGCTTAAATTTGAATGTTTGGAAAAATGTTAACGGTGCAAAAGAAAAACCGGTTTTGGTGTTTATCCACGGGGGTGGCTGGTTGCAAGGCGGAACTGCCGACCCGCTGTACAACGGACAGTTTTTTGTTCAACATAACCCTGATGTGATATTGGTTACAGTTACCTATCGTATGGGCATGATGGGAATAATCAATCTTTCGGAATTTCCTGACGGAAAAGAATATGAAACATCTATCAATAACAGTATTTTTGATTTAGTCCAATCGCTGAAATGGATTAAGGAAAATATCGCGGCTTTCGGCGGTGATCCGAATAATATTACAATTGCCGGCGAATCAGCAGGCGGCGGTGCTGTTTCAACACTTTGTACTTTGCCTGAAGCCAAAGGTTTATTCCAAAAAGCAATTCCGATGAGCGGTTCGGTTAATCAGGGAAATGATATAGAAAAAACTTTAACTCTGCCGGAAGCTCTTAAAAAGGACTTGGGAGTAAAAACAGTCAAAGATTTACAGCAAATTGACTTCAAAACAATTCAAGACTATTGGGATAAAAATGCCTTAGATGTTTATAGCTTGATTGTGCGTGACGGCAAAATTATACCAAATGATCCGTTCAAGCTTTGGGAAGACGGTATGAGTAAAGATTTAATCATTATGCAGGGACATACTGCTGACGAATTTCTTTATTTTATAAATGTTTTTCTGGGTTATGAACCGATGTTTGATGCTGTTTGTCAGATATCCATGGATATGGATGAAAATCTTGAAACAGAAGAATTCAAAACAGATTTGTCGCAGTATAAAAAAGCTTTAGAGAATTTAGGCTATAAAGGCAATGAGATTGCCAGACGTTATATGGACGATAAAACACTTTCCATCGGCAATACCTATCAGGCTTTAGAACATGCTAAAAACGGCGGTGTCGGTTATAGTTATACCTTTGAAAAGAAATATGACTATCCTGAATATTTAGGGGCAGCTCATGCCGTAGATTGTTTCTATATGTTCGGAACATTTGACGGTGTTGATGTGAAAGGCACTAAAGAAGAGGTAGACTTGGCATTGGAATTTCAAAAAATGATTGCAAATTTTGCCAAAACGGGTAATCCGTCTACCGAAAAATATACTTGGCCGGTTTATAATAATGAAACACGTCAAAAAATGATGATTGGTGACAATATGAGAGTTGAAAACAATCCACAGAAGGAACGTGTTGATGCGGCTTTAAAAATGATGAAAAGCGGCAATCGCTTCCGCTATGTCAATGCGTTTGCCGAGCAGATGCCGGTCGTTGCTAAGCAGTATCCGGAAATTTATCAACACTATATCAACAGTGTATTAGCTGCAAAACAAAAGGCGGCAGAAGATATTGAAAATAAAAAGAATAATCACTAAATGTGTTAAGTGAACGCAGTTTTCTGTGACAAGCTTAAAGCATCCCCTTTGAAAGAAAAATTCTTTTGAGGGGGTGCTTTTTATATAGTTAATTTTTTAATAAAGTGATATAAAGTATTGCACATTTTGATAAAACAATATAGCATTACCCTGTGGTAAACAATAGAGGGAGGACTATATGTCAAAATTAACTATTTTAAGTGCAGCCGTTTTGGTATTGAGCGGCATCAGCAATGTTTGTTATGGAGATAATAATGTTTCTCCATACAAAACGCCGACACAATGGCAAGAAATTAACCAGATAGAGGAATATCATCCTAATCAGCAAATAACCGGCCAATATGATAAAAGTTTGGCGGCTGATTGTCAAAACGGCATTTTTGTCGGCACCAAAAAAGATGATGTTATTGCATGGAAGGGAGTTCCGTTTGCAACGCAACCGATTGGTGATAAACGTTTCAAAAAGGCAACAGATCCTGAACCATCGGATAAGGTCTATGAAGCTTATTACTTCGGACCATCGTGTATGCAACCGATTGATCCTACGGGGGAAAGATCCTCGCTTTATGAGCAGAGCGAAGCTTGCTTGAATTTGAATGTTTGGAAAAATGTTAATGGGGAAAAAGAAAAACCGGTTTTGGTGTTTATTCACGGAGGTGGTTGGTTGCAAGGCGGAACTGCCGACCCGCTTTACAACGGACAGTTTTTTGCTCAGCATAACCCTGATGTGATATTGGTTACGGTTACCTATCGTGTTGGCATGATGGGAATAATTAACCTTTCGGAATTCCCTGACGGCAAAGAATATGAAACATCTATCAATAATAGTATTTTTGATTTAGTCCAATCACTGAAATGGATTAAGGAAAATATCGCGGCTTTCGGCGGTGATCCAAATAATATTACGATTGCAGGCGAATCAGCCGGCGGGTCAGCCGTTTCAACACTTTGCACTTTGCCTGAAGCAAAAGGTCTATTTCAAAAAGCAATTCCGATGAGCGGCTCGGTTAATGGCGGAAATGATATTGAAAAGACTTCAGATCTGCCGGAAGCTCTCAAAAAGGACTTGGGTGTAAAAACAGTAAAAGACTTACAGCAAATTGACTTCAAAACAATTCATGACTATTGGGATAAAAATGCCATAAATATATATAATTTGGTTGTTCGTGACGGTAAATTTATACCAAATGATCCTTTCAAACCTTGGGAAGACGGGATGACTAAGGATTTAATCATTATGCAAGGACATACTGCTGATGAATTCCGTTATTTTCAAGCTGTTTTCTTAAGTGATGAACAGATGTTCGATGCTGTTTGTCAGGTGTCAATTGATATGGATGAAAGTCTGGAAACAGAAGAATTCAAAAAGGATTTGTCACAGTATAAAAAAGCTTTGGAAAATTTAGGTTATTCCGGTAAAGAAATTGCCAGACGTTATATGGATGATAAAACACTTTCCGTCGGCAATACCTATCAAGCTTTAGAACATGCTAAAAACGGCGGTGTCGGTTACAGTTATACCTTTGAAAAGAAATATGACTATCCTGAATATTTGGGAGCGGCGCATGCCATAGACTGTTACTATATGTTCGGGACCTTTGACGGAGTTGATGTGAAGGGCACCAAAGAAGAAGTGGACTTGGCATTGGAATTTCAAAAAATGATTGCCAATTTTGCAAAAACCGGTAATCCGTCTACCGAAAAACATGCTTGGCCGGTTTACAATAATGAAACACGTCAAAAAATGATGATTGGTGACAATATGCACGTTGAAACCAACCCTGAAAAAGAACGTGTGGATGCGGCTTTAAAAATGATGAAAAGCAGCAATCGATTTCGTTATTTCAATGCGTTTGCTGAACAATTGTTAGCAGTCGCAGAGAAATATCCGGAAATTTATCAACGCTATATAAACAATGCATTTGCTGCAAAACAAAAGGCAGCAGAAGAGATTGAAAGCAAAAAGAATAATCACTAAATGTGTTAAGTGAATGTTGTTTTATAATATGCTTAATAAACATCCTCTTGAAGGCAAAAATCTTTTGAGAGGATGTTTTTACATTATCAACCATCTCTTAAACAAAGTTTAAAACAACACGCAGAGATAAATCAGCTGAAATCATAGCAAATATTTTAAGTTATTTAAATAGTTTTTCTTTTGGGCTTGGGAAATGTTTAGAATTAAATTTATTTGATAAACATAAAATATCCGCAAGATAATATTATTTATTTTAATGCACCAATGCCACGTAAGATGCCGATCATACCTTCGGCGGCGATGTCATTAATGATTTTGCCCTCATTGTTAAAATAATAAAAGTTCATAACAGAAGTGGAAATATGTTTGCCTGTTGCTGACATTCCCATAAATTCGCCGTCATTGGTTCCGGTTAGTGTCCAACGCACTGCAACAATATTTCCCTCAGCGACCATTTCTTCCAATTTCCATTGAACATCAGGAAAACTTTGGCGCATCCAATGAACAACTGATAAATAGCCCTCACCCCCGTAAAGCGGTGTCGGAGAAGCAGGTGTATAAAAGGCAGCCTCATCAGCCACAAGCTCTTTAGCAAGGCTTAAATCTGCGGTATTAATCATAGTCTCAAAGCGTTTCATAGTCGCCTTGTGTGCTTCAACATTATTATCCGGTTGTTTTGAACAAGCCACAAGCACCAACAAAACACAGCACATACTTATTAAATATTTCATTTTTAATCTCTTAATATTTTTCATTTTATCTTTCACCTTTCTTTTTGCTGTTGAAATTCCGATTGATAATATTTTTCTTTACATAAGGTTTTGAAGCTTTTTTATGCTTTTCCTTATACGACGGCAAAAAATTATTTTTTATTTCCGCTATTTCTGTTCTTGGAGGTAGTTCAAAAATCTTTTCTACCGCAATAATCTCCGTTTTCAAAGGTTCAACCTCCGTTCTTTTAAGCCCATCCAATTCTTTCTTTTCTTTATCACTCAATTTTTCATAAGTCTCTTTTTTTATACTTATCAAAAATTCAACTTGCTCACTGTCGCTATTCAAAATACTTTGTTTATTTTTTTCAGATAAACGCTTAAAATCATCATAAAGAATTATAAATTTAACTATCGGTTCATTATTCATCTTGACTTTCCTTTTTAATTTTTGCCTGTTTTTCTTTACGCAAATTGTCAAAATATTCAATACGCTTTTTGATTTCGCGCTCAAAACCGCGCTCTACCGGATAATAAAACTTTTGACGTTTCATGCTTTCCGGAAAATAATCTTGTCCGGAGAATCCGTCTTCCAAATCCTGATCATAAATATAACCGTCACTGTAACCCAAATTTTTCATTAACTTAGTCGGCGCATTTAAGATGTGCTTCGGCGGCATCAGAGAACCGGTTTTTTTGGCTGCTTCATAAGCCTTGTGCATGGCTTTATATACTCCTGCAGATTTCGGTGCGGTTGCTAAATATGCCACCAACTGCATAACCGCAAGCTCTCCTTCCGGTGAACCAAGGCGCTCATACGTTTCAATACACGAAACTGCCTGATTTACGGCATTGGGGTCCGCAAGTGAAACATCTTCGATTGAAAAACGCAATAATCGGCGCAACAAATAACGCGGGTCTTCGCCGGCAATAAGCATACGCGCCGCCCAGTAAAGAGCCGCATCAACATCAGAGCCTCGAAGTGATTTATGCACGGCAGAAATTAAGTTATAATGTCCGTCACGACCTTTATCATAAATCGGTGCTCTTGAGCGTATAATATTTAAAATTTGCTCTTTATCAAAGATTTCTCCTTCTTGAGCGTAGCTCCAAATATTTTCGGCAATATTTAAAATATAACGTCCGTCACCATCAGCAATTTCTTTAATAAACTCCCTCGCCTCATCATTAATCGGAAGTTTTTTTCCCTCATGTTTTTCGGCGCGCTGTAAAATTTCTTCAAAATCATCCGCGCTCAAGCGATTAAGCACAAAAACCTGACAACGTGAAAGCAAAGCAGAATTTAGTTCAAATGAAGGATTTTCTGTTGTTGCCCCTACTAAAATAACCGTACCGTTTTCAACATACGGCAAAAATCCGTCTTGTTGTGATTTATTAAAACGATGAATTTCATCTACAAACAAAAGAGTGCCTTTCCCCTGATTTTTTCGGCGTTCTTCAGCATATTGAAAAACTCTTTTTAAATCAGCTACACCTGAAAAAACAGCCGATATTTGTTCAAAATAAAGATTTGTATATTCGGCAATCAATCGGGCTATTGTTGTTTTTCCGCACCCCGGAGGTCCCCATAAAATAAAGGAATTTATTTTACCTGACTTTATCATTCTTCCCAAAGGGGCTTTTTCTCCGACAACATGACTCTGCCCGACAACTTCTTCTAATTTTGTCGGACGCATTCTATCTGCAAGAGGTCTTTTAACATTGTTTGAAAACAGAGTATCTTCCTGCATTATCTTTCCATTCCTCTGTCTGATTTAATATGGCTTTGCGATTTTATATCTTCTTTTTCTTGTTTTAATTTATCTAAAACTTCTTGTTTATATTTTTCAATCGATCTTCTTAATTCTTCGGTATTATTCTCTTTTTCTTCCATATCTTTTGAATGTTTTTCATTAAAATTAGATGTTTTTTCCTCATTTTTATCTTCTTTACTAAAACTTTTTAAAAACTCTTTTCCGGTCTTGAATATAGTATTTATATCTGTTCCGCCTTTGGTAGCATCCCAATTTAAGCTTCCACCACCCTGAAAAAATTTAGTAAAATCTATTCCTTTCATATTCTTCTTTTTATTATTCTTTTTAGGTGCTAAAAGTTTTTGCAACTCAATAGGTGTCGGTTGATGACCTATTGCCTGCTCTATTTGTGCCGGCGAAATAATGCACTCACTTAAATCAAGTTCATATATATTAACTCCGGTGAAATCACAACCTGTAAAATCAACACCGCGCAAATTTACCTGTGTTAAATCTATACGCTTTAAATCAAGCATTGCTAAATTTATGCGACTTAAATTAAGTTTATGCGGATAATATTTCGCCAAATATTCTATAACTTCTTGCAAATCAGCAATAGATAAATCATCAATGTCAATGTCTAAAAGAATAGCATCTTGTATATCGGCATCAATAAAGCGAGTGTTTTTTAAATCTGTTTTTGTTAAATTTGCGCCTATAAGTTTTGCACCGGTAAATATGGCCCCTTCTAAATTTGCACCGGTAAAATCAACACCTGACAAATCAGCTCCGGTAAAATTTACTCCGCGAAGATCAGCATTTTTAAAATTTACTTCTTGTAGATTACTGCCGCTGAAATCCGCATTTTGCAGATTTTCACCCTCAAAATTTCCACCGGTTAAATTTTTTCCTATAAAAACAATTTGCTCTTTTTTTTCAGGATTTTTTTTTGCTATTGCCTGCCACGAATAACTTTTTGATAAAACCTCGTCTGTTTTATCTTTTTTTTCAAATACAATATCTTCGTCAGTTATAAAAGGCATATTCTATTCCTTTGAGCTGAGTCAATATTACACCAAATTTTTTATTTTACAATTATTTTTTATATTTTCTTGATGCAAAAGAATATTATAAAAATGCTTGGTAAACTCATTAGTCCGGATATTATAAAAAATATAACCCAACCATATCCGGGATATAAATTATCTGCATATTGATAAACCACTCCGCTGCTTGCAGAAAATAAATCTCTTGAAAGACTCATAACCGAAGATAATAATGCATATTGTGTTGCCGTATATAAACTGTTGCACAAAGATGAAATATACGCAACAAATGCTGTTGTTGCCAATCCAGATGATAAATATTCCAAAGCAACTATAACCATAAATAACGGCATATTATGACCAAAGTATGCTTGAACGGAAAACAATGTTGTTGTAATACATTGTGTAAAGCCGAATAATAACAAACTTTTTCTCATACCTAATTTCAAAACTACTATACCGCCTAACAATCCACCTATTATTGTCATAATTATGCTGTATATCTTTGTTACAAAAGCAATCTCTTCTTTTGAAAAACCTATATCATCATAAAACGGATTACTCATGGGACCAAAATATGAATCACTTAATCTGTATGTAAAAATAAAGGCTAAAATCCAAAACCATCCTTTGTTTTTAATAAAACATCTGAATGGCTCTATAAGTGAATTATTAAAAAATTGTTTTATGTTTTTTAGTTCAAAATTAAATATTTTGTATTCATATTTTATTGCTTCTTTAGAAAAAATAATGGTTATCAATCCGATTAAAACACCTAATGACATAATAAAATAAACACTTGACCAAGAAATTTTTGCTGCCAAATATATAGCACCCGCTCCGGAAAAAATAAGTCCTAATCTGTAACCTAAAACAAATATGGCAACACCTGATGAAAGTTTTTCTTTTTCATCATTAAATGTTTCAACTCTGTATGCATCTAATATAATGTCTTGTGTTGCCGATAAAAAGCTTGTTATAAAAGCAAAAAATGCCATCATATACAAATTTTTTTCCGGATTGACGGTTGACATTAAAAAAATTGATATACCTAATAAAATTTGCGTAATTAATGCCCATGATCTGCGCCTGCCCATTTTATATAAAAAAGGTATTTTTACATTATCTACAATCGGCGACCACAACCATTTTAAGGAATATGGTATTTTTACCAAAGATATTGCACCGATTGAAGCATACGCAATTCCGTAATCTTTTAATAAAAAACTTAAGGTTCCGAAAACCAAAGGTAAAGGAAATCCGCTTGAAAAACCGAGGGCAAGCATTTTAAGCATTGTGCGGTTTATATACGTATTATATATATTTTTCAAATATTTAATCATTTTTTTCTTCTAACCAAATTGCTGATTTTAAGTGTTTTTCCATAAATTCAATATGAGTTTTTTCTTCCATTTCATTTATTGAAAAATTACGCGCCGGCAATATTTTTTTATTTGTACCGAAAACTATTTCATTATTGTTGTTAGTCATTTTATTTTCTGTTTTAGTAAAATTTATACTCGGCTCATCTCCGCCGATAAGCTGTAAATAAACTTCAGCTAAAAGCTCTGCATCAAGTAAGGCTCCGTGAAATGTACGCGCAGAATTATCTATATTAAAACGCCGACATAAAGCATCCAAATTATTTCGCGCACCCGGAAATTCATTTTTTGCAATTGCGAGTGTATCTATAACTCTTTCCCAATCATATGTTTTATAACCTAATTTTTTAAGTTCATAATTTATAAAATTCATATCAAATTGTGCATTATGAGCCACAAAAATTCCATCATCACCAATAAAATCAACCCATTCTTGCGCTATTTCGGCAAATGTAGGCTTATCGGCCAAAAATTCATTAGTAAGTCCGTGAACTTTAACAACTTCTTCAGGAACATCACGCTCCGGATTTATATATTTATGAAAAACTTTTCCCGTCGGCAAATGATTTATAAGCTCAACAGCGCCGATTTCAACCAATCTGTCACCTGTTTCCGGATTAAAACCTGTTGTTTCCGTATCAAAGCAAATTTCACGCATTTTCAATCTCGTTTAAAAATTTAATCAATAAAGCCTTCAATTTTCCACCAGATAATTCTGTGTTTAAAACAATATCTGATTTTTCAATTTTTTTATTATTACTCATTTGTTTATTAACAATTTTTTCAAAATCCTGCTCAGAAATATTATCTCTTTTCATAACTCTTTGTTTTTGAATTTTTTTATCAACATCGGCTAATATTATGTAATCGCAATAAATATCCCATTTCATTTCAAAAATTAAAGCAGCATCAATAAATAAAAAATTGCTTGTTTTATATGATTTTCTTATTTTTTCTTGTAACTTTGTTTTTAATAAAGGGTGTATAATACTTTCAAGTGTTTTTAACTTTTCATTATTATTAAAAACCAACTCACGTAATTTTCTTTTATTAAGTAATCCGTTTTCAAAACAATCAGAAAAAAAAGTTTTAATACAATTTAAAAATTTTTCATTTTTATAAAAGTATCTAACCTCTTTATCAGCATCAAATACCGTATAGCCTAAACTTTTTATCAGGTTTGCTATATATGTTTTACCACATCCGATAGAACCGGTTATTGCTATTATTTTCATTTTTATACCTTAAAAACAAAGTGTTATTACGCTTATAAACAGAACATAATAAAAACTGTTTATAACTTTGCCACTCTTGAAATATTTAGCAAAATATCTACATATTGTAAAAAATATAAAAATACTTATTAACATCAAAATAAGTTATCCAACCATGTTAAAAAATATGTTAATAATTTTTTAACTTATTGATTTTCTATTTTTTTATAATTTATAAAAACACCTATACATGTTAATAACCTTGTGTATAATAACTTATGCACATATTTAACAAGGATAAACAAACAACTAATAAATATAAATAATATATTTTTGAAAAAAAAGCTGTTGATTAAATAAAAAAAAGAAGGGTTAAGAAACCCTTCCTTAAAATTATACGATAATTTATTTTAAGCGTTTTTTCAAATCATTAATAAGTCCGTCTATGCCATTTGGTGAATTTTTAATATAAGCAGTATATTCACTTCTTGACGTTTGAGCCAAACTGACATTTTCGATAATAATATCAACAATTTTCATTTTACCATTTGTCTCTTTTACACGCCATTTAACAATAGCAGGATTTCCTTCTTCCATTGGTACTTTCGTATTAACAAAAACCTGATCGGCAGATTTTGAGTCCTCAACTCCGTCAAATTCAAAATGCTTACCCTTAAATTCGTTAAAACGAGCAGACCATGTTTGAATATTTAATTTACGATACACATCTATAAAATCTTTTTGCTGTTTTTGACTGGCAGTTCTCCAATATCTTCCTAAAACAAATTTACCGATAAAATCAAGATCTAAATCTTCATTAAAAAGTTTTGTAAAACGTTCTTGTTTTTCTTTTTCACTGACGTTTGAATTAATAAGTTCTTCAATTCCTTGATTAGTTATTTTTTTAATAAAATTTTCTGCCGCTTCATGATTAATGGAAGCATTTGCATTAAAATAAAATAAAAAAGCAATTGAAAATAAAGTATAAAATATTTTTTTCATTATTAAAGTTCCTTTTTAAAAAATTATTCATCAAAATCTTCATCAAAATCAAAGTCATAACTTGGATTTTCTTCTTTTTCAAGTTTACCGCACACATGCATTTTTAATCTATTTTGCATATAGGCAGATTTTATAATGCTGTAAGGATCAACAGAATTTAAAGTTAATTTATCAACTAAATCTAAATTTTCTTCTCTTACACTGACAAATCCTAAAGCACTTAAACCATAATAAAATGTGTATTTTTTCCAATCTTCACTAAAGTGTATATATTCATCAGACCAATATAAAGGATTGGCTGCAGCATCTCCGACATATCCGATAGCGGCTCTAGGAGTACTAGGTCCTACAAAAGGTAAAACAATATAAGGTCCGTCAGGAACACACCATTTTGCAAGAGTTTCATCTAAACCTGTTTTATTCTTTTTAATTCCCCAGCCGGAAGCAACATCAAAAGTTCCGAGTAAACCAAGTGTTGAATTGATAAGAAAACGACTTCCGGATAAGCCTGTATCAGATAAATTACCTTGCAGAGTATGGTTTATCATAAAAGCAGGTTCTTTTAAATTACCGAAAAAATTACGAACACGTTCTCTTATAAAATCGTTTGTAACGGCTCGATAACCTTTTGCCACAGGTTTCATAATATAATCATCAAAGGCAGTATTAAAAGTGAACATTGAGCGATTATAAGATTCAAGAACACCATCATCTTCTTCAGCAAAAGCCGGATAATTTACAAACACGGCTAAAAGAAAAATACTGCTTAAAATCAGTTTTTTCATTTCTAAAATCCTCATATAACACATATCAATATATAATTTTCACAAAAATTATCAATAAAAAAATAAAAAAATGTTAAAATTTATTTACTTGCAATATAAATTTTATAATGGTAGAAATATGATAAAAGAGAGGAATATAAAAATGAATTATAATATTTTTATTTTGTTTTGTCTTGTTTGTTTTTCTTTTTCATTTATAGCTGTTGGTGATGATGAAATAGATGATTCATATGTACAAAATATATTAGTTTCTCAAGACATAAAAAATTTTGATGATTTGGTAAATAAAGGTTTAGATGTAAATTCAAAAGATAAAGACGGTTATACAATGCTTTATTATGTTTTGACGCATAATAAAGATTTAACTATGGCAAAAAAACTTATAGAAAACGGAGCTGATGTTAATTTGCCTTCCGTGAACGGAATGACTCCTCTTTTAATAGCTACTTCAAAAGCAAATGAATTACAACTAAAAAAATTAGGCACCGAAAATAGTAATTATGATGTTCAAAAAGAAATAAATAACGCAAAAATAAATGAAGAAATAATAAAAGAAAAAGAACGTGCTTTTTCTATAGTTAAAATATTGGTTGATGCCGGTGCCGATATAAATCAGGAAACACCTTTCGGAACACCGTTAATGAGCGCATCTACAAGTGATTTAAATGCCGAAATTGTGGAATTTTTAATAAATAAGGGTGCAAAAATTGACCAACAAGATAAAAACGGTAGAACAGCTCTTTTTTATGCTCAGATATTTAACAGTCAAGATATCATAAGTATACTTATCAAAAACGGGGCTGATTTATCAATAAAAGATAAAAGTGGTAAAACATACATAGAAACAGATAGTTTGGATGATAAAAATTAAAGGTTATCCACTTGTAGTATTTTTTTATTTTTTTTGTAATGAAATTTTAAACATAGTGATATATAGTACTGTCATCAATCGTTTATGATTTTGTTTTAAACTGCAATTTTTTAATTTTTAAAAGGAAAAAAAATATGTTGATAAGCAAAACAAAAATCAGCAAAATTGCACTTGCAACTTTGGCTGTTTTATTTTCTTTTGTAAAAAGCTCTTTTGCTTCGGAAATGGATTTAAATATTCCTTATTTGAAGTTAGCTGAATACAATTTTTTTGGTTTTTCCGTTAATGGTGATCAATTATTAATGGGTGGTATGGTTATTTGCCTTCTGGGTATGATTTTCGGTTTATGGGAATTTTTCTCTATTAAAAAAATGCCGGCACATAATTCTATGCTTAAAGTATCGGAAACTATTTATGCAACTTGCACAACTTATATGAAACAACAGGCAAAACTTTTGCTTGTTTTAGAGCTGTTTATTGCTGCTTGTATAATTTATTATTTTGCGGTTTTAAACGGAACTCCTATGCTTAAAGTCTTAAATATTTTACTCTGGTCTGTTCTTGGTATTTTAGGCTCATACACGGTTGCTTGGTTCGGTATGCGCATTAATACTTATGCAAACTCACGCACTTCATTTGCTTCACTTGAAGGCAGAGCATTTCCGGTTATGCACCTGCCTCTTCGTTCCGGTATGTCAATCGGTGTTTTGCTTATTTGTGTCGAACTGATAATGATGATGTTTATTTTGGTATTTGTTCCGCGCGATTCTGCCGGTGCTTGCTTTATCGGATTTGCCATCGGTGAATCTTTGGGTGCTTCAGCTTTAAGAATTTGCGGTGGTATCTTTACCAAAATTGCCGATATCGGTGCTGACTTAATGAAAATTATCTTTAAAATTGATGAAGATGATGCACGTAATCCCGGTGTTATTGCGGACTGTACCGGAGATAATGCCGGCGATTCTTGCGGTCCGACTGCAGATGGTTTTGAAACCTATGGTGTTACCGGTGTGGCTTTAATCAGCTTTATTGTTTTGGCTGCCGGAATGAGTATGACAGCTGATGGTATAATTGCCAAAGAATTTGCACCGGAGTTGCAAGCTCGCTTGATTACATGGATTTTCACCATGCGCATTTTAATGATTATCACTTCGATGTTTTCATATGCTTTGAATAATGTTTTTGCGAAAATCCGTTACGGCAAATTAAAAAGTTTTGATTTTGAAGCTCCGCTTACAAGTTTGATTTGGTTGACATCAATTATTTCAATTGCCGGAACTTTTGCTGTTTCCAAAATTATGTTACCTATGAGTCAGTTTGGCCCTAATATTTGGTGGGAACTTTCGGTAATCATCAGCTGCGGAACTTTGGCTGCGGCAATTATTCCGGAATTTACGAAAATTTTTACTTCATCAAAATCGCAACATGTTCAAGAAGTTGTTAATGCCAGTCGTGAAGCCGGTGCTTCACTTAACATTATTTCCGGTATTGTTGCCGGTAACTTCTCCGGTTTTTGGCAAGGTTTTGTAATGGCCGGATTAATGGCTGTTGCTTACATTACTTCGACTTTGGATTTGGATAAAATTATGATTTTCCCAACCGTTTTTGCTTTCGGTTTAGTGGCTTTCGGTATGCTCGGTATGGGACCTGTTACTATTGCGGTTGACAGCTATGGTCCGGTTACCGATAATGCACAGTCGGTATTTGAATTATCGCAAATTGAAGACATTAAAGGTATTAAAAAAGAAATCAAAAAAGACTATGGTTTTGAGCCTGATTTTGAACAGGGTAAACACTTGCTTGAAGCAAATGATTCGGCAGGAAATACCTTTAAGGCAACATCTAAACCTGTATTGATCGGAACAGCCGTAATCGGTGCAACTACGATGATTTTCTCAATCATTTTGCTTTTGAAGCTGGAGCTTAATTTAATTGATGCTCGTGTTCTTATAGGTTTATTGCTTGGCGGTGCCGTAATTTATTGGTTTTCCGGTGCTTCTATTCAAGCTGTTTCAACAGGTGCTTATCGTGCAGTAAATTATATTAAAGAGCACATTAAGCTTAATACAAAAAAGGCTGCTTCAGTTGATGATTCAAAAACTGTGGTGAAAATTTGCACACAATATGCACAAAAGGGAATGTTTAATATCTTTATTGTAATATTCTCTTTTGCAATTTCGTTTGCCTGCTTTAGTCCGGAAATGTTTGCCAGTTATTTGATTTCAATTGCCGTATTTGGTTTATATCAGGCACTTTATATGGCTAATGCCGGCGGTGCTTGGGATAATGCTAAAAAAGTTGTTGAGGTTGATTTGGCTGAAAAAGGCACAGAATTGCATGCTGCTTCCGTTGTTGGCGATACGGTAGGTGATCCGTATAAAGATACTGCTTCAGTTGCTTTAAATCCGATTATTAAATTTACGACTTTGTTCGGACTTTTAGCAGCAGAAATGGCAGCAAAAGTAGCAGAAAAATCTCCTAATCTGGCATTAGGTTTTGGTGTATTATTTTTGGTTATAGGCTTGATTTTTGTATGGCGCTCATTTTATGCAATGCGCATAGAAGCAAAAAAAGTTGACTAATAAATAATGTGCTATAATAAAAAACGGCGGTATTTTACATTTACTGCCGTTTTTTTGTTGTTACAAAATAAAAAATATTTTAAAAAGAAAAAAAATAAGCAAAAAATGTAACATTTTTGTAATGAAATATGGGTTGCTTTTGTCAAAAAACAATGATATTATAACCATAAATAGAGTTGTTCTCGTTTAGGAGAAAAGTCATGGTAAATGCAAAAGATAAAATGAAAAAAGATAGATCTAATGCAGATGATTCAAAAGATTTTGATATGTCGTATTGCTTGCCGGCAAAAGATTATAAAACTTTGCAAGATGCAGCGTATCAAGATTTTTCACAAAATGGTAGTGAAGGTAAGACTCACGGCATTTATCTTGATTGTTTGGGAAATCCGACAGTTGGTGTCGGTCACCTCATTATGCCTAAAAAAGGTTTGGGAAAGAAACAAACCGAAGAAGTATATCGCCAAAAATATTTAGCTCTTGATTTGCGTGATGTAAACGGAAATGCTCTTTCTGCAGAGGAAAAAAATAAACAATTCAGTGATATTTTGCAAGCGATGAAAACAAAATCGTTTACAACATCAAAAGGTGTTCCGGCATATATTAATGGTCCTATGTTGGGTAAATTAAGTGAATCCGGAGTTAAATCAGCTTTTAATCAAGACTATGATTATTGGTTTAACAGAGTAAAAACAAAATTTCCGGATTTAGACAGTTATCCGCTTTCTTTGCAACTGTCTTTAACTCACTGCGGTTTTGCCGGAGCGTTGGGAAAAATTAAAGACACAGGAGATTTTGTAGACATAGCACAGCAAGTTGCAAAAGTCAGAGGAGGAAAGATAACATCTGTTAAAGAAAGACAAATGGCACAGTTAGCTGTTCGTGAATGCAAATATTTAGCGGCAAACGGCTTAAATCCAAAGACATCATCGCGTGAAAATTTGTTGGCTGCTCTTAATGTTAAAGAACCCTCTTTTACCACCGATTATGATGAAATGTTTAAGGATGTTCCGGCAGACCAGAGACAGCAAAAAATAACCGAATATGAAAATCGCGATAATGTGTCAGAAGGCAGTGTTCTGCGTGGTTTATTGAGTAATGAGGAAAATGACGGTGATTTATTAAGCGCCATGCTTGCCAGAGTGTTGAAATTAGCTCTTGAAGGAAATAAGGATAAAAGTGAATCACCTCAATATGTTGTAGACAGCAGTTATCGTTATCAAATGAACGTTAGTGATTTTGATATTAAAAATGAAAATTTTGCTCGTGATTTAGCTCAACAGCTGACAGAAAATATTAAAAACGGCTACAAAGGCTATTGTACTTCAGGGCAACCATATTGTGCCGGTGCCGGTACAGGAACTCTTAATCAAGTAGGTAAAGAGTATGATGTTTTTGATATGGGCGTGAAAGGCACTGGATGTATAGATGTGAAAAATCAGTTTGCAAGAATAAATGGAAATGATGGCTATGCAAATAATTGCTACAATGAAATAAAAGCAAAGATAAATAAAAATCCGACACAGCCACAAGTATTTACGGTAATGGTTGATAATAACGGAAAGTCAAGTAGCGGATTGCACTATGTTACGATAGCACCGTCACTTGATAAAAATGGTGAAATTTTGCGTGATGAAGACGGAAACATTAAATATAGTGTTTACGGATTTAATCGTAATGTGATTAAAGATATAGACGACTATCCGCTTTTGAAAAGAAAAGGTCATGTCTTTTCTATTACCGAAATAGCGCAAAATCGCGAAAGACAAAATGAAAATAATAACTCATTAGCGTTGATGAATCAAAAGCGTAATAATGAAAGAGCATAAAAGATAGGAATGCGAAAAAACATTACAAATTTGCGCAAAAAACAGGTGTTTAGATAATAAAATATCAAAGCACAGCAAAAAACTGTTGACAATTAAGAATAATTGGCTTATTAAAGCACAAATTGTTTTATTTTAAGGAAAAGAAAATGAAGTGCTTCAGTTCATTAAAATCAAAAAAAATCCGCGATAAAGACTGCAAAGTTGTTCGTCGTAAGGGAAGAGTTTATGTTATTAATAAAAAGAATCCGAAGTTGAAAGCTCGTCAGGGTTAATTTAGATAACATATAAAAAAAATAAATCTGCCGATAAAAAGGCAGTTTTTTTATTTTTAAAACAGTATAACAGATTGATTCTAAAAGAAATAAAAAAATATGTGTATAAAAATAAAATACTATATATTGTTTGTTAACTATTTATTAATACTATATATAGTATAAAGAACGAAGCAAACAAAAGAGATGGGAGAAAATAAATGACAGTTATAAATTTCAACGACATAGCATTAACAGATGCAGAAAGACAACCTTGCGAGATTTGGACTCGTGTTATGGGATATCACAGACCTGTTTCAGAGTTTAATCGCGGCAAAAAGTCAGAATATTATTCGCGTAAATGCTTTGTTGAAGAAAAGGCTGTTTCACACATTGAAAAAGAAGATTCTTGTGCATGCGCTGCAGAATAATAGATTAAATCAAACTACTACTAAATCTTTCGGTTTTATCAATCGGAAGATTTTTTTATTTTATTATTGACAATCCTGAAAATTGCTATTATTAAGGAGAAGTCAACGGCGGATGTAGCTCAGTTGGTTAGAGCGCTGGTTTGTGGTACCAGATGTCGTCAGTTCGAATCTGATCATCCGCCCCAGATAATAAAAAAAGCTCCCGAGAGGGAGTTTTTTTGTTATCTGAGGGAGGTGTCAGAGAAGAACTGACGAAGAAGTCAGTCGACAAGGAGGAGAGGCGGAGACAAGGACGCCGGTGAGGGCATAAAAGCCCGAACGACGACGCAGCGGCGAAGCCAATCTGATCATCCGCCCCAGATAATAAAGAAAGCTCCCGAGAGGGAGTTTTTTTGTTATCTGAGGGAGGTGTCAGAGAAGAACTGACGAAGAAGTCAATACATTAAACATTGAACAAAAAGTTCATTAAATCACCGTCTTGAACAACATATTCTTTGCCTTCGGAGCGCATTTTTCCGGCATCTTTACAAGCTTGTTCTCCGCCGAATTTGACATAATCATCATAAGAAATCGTCTCTGCTCGAATAAATCCGCGTTCGAAATCAGAGTGAATAATTCCGGCGCACTGCGGAGCTTTCATACCTTTAACAAATGTCCAAGCCCTAACCTCCTTCGGACCGGCAGTAAAATATGTTTGTAAGCCCAAAAGATTATATCCGGCATGAATAATTTTTGCTAAACCGGTTTCTTCTAAGCCGAGAGCTGCTAAAAATTCTTTTTTTTCATTTTCCGAGTCAAGTTGGGCAACTTCCGATTCTATTTCTGCCGATATAATAACAGTTTTTGCATTTTCTGCAGATGCCATTTTTTCAACCTCGGCAGAAAATTTATTGCCGGTAGATGCCGAATCTTCATCAACATTACAAACATATAAAACCGGTTTAGATGTTAAAAGTTGCAGCATTTTATAGTGCTTATATTCATCTTTATTTGCTTGACTTGGCGCCGCCGTAATTGCCGGTTTGCCGGCTTTTAAGGCTTCAATAATCGGCTCAATTATTTTAACATCAATTGCGGCATTTTTGTCGCCTCCGGTTGCTTTTTTCTTTAAGTTATCAATGCGTTTTTGTAAAGACTCCAAATCGGCAATCATCAGTTCTGTTTTAACAATATCGGCATCACGAACCGGATCAACCGAACCTTCAACGTGGGTAATATTATCATTTTCAAAGCAGCGTAAAACGTGAATAATAGCATCTGTTTCTCTGATGTTGGCTAAAAATTGATTACCGAGTCCCTCACCTTTTGATGCTCCTTTAACAAGACCGGCGATATCTACAAATTCAAGCTGAGTCGGTACAACATTTTTCGGATTTACCATTTCAACCAATTTATCAAGTCTTTTATCCGGCACGGCAACACGACCCGTGTTCGGTTCAATCGTACAAAACGGAAAATTTGCCGCCTGTGCTGCAATTGTTTGTGTTAAAGCATTGAATAAAGTAGATTTTCCGACATTCGGTAAGCCGACAATACCACAATTAAAGCCCATTTTTTACTCCTGAAAAATCAAAATTTTTTCTGCTTATAAACGAAATATTTTATGATTTCAACAACAATTTTAAAAAATAAAAAGCACTATAAAAATACTTGACAAAAGTGCAAAAAATGGTAGAATACGGGTATAAATGGTCTTAAAGGAGAAAAATATGTCTAGATATGAAAATTTTGATAGTATGGTAGGTGATCCGATATTTGAGAAATTTATTAAGCAATTCGGATATGAAAAATCTGAAAAGATTAGTGTGTTGGATCACGGAGCCATATTTTTCGCTTTTAAGGAAAGAATGCAGGATTTAAGTCAAGAAGAGAAAGAGTATGAAAATAAACTCTTAAATAAAGATCCAGATGACGAAGTTAAAGCGTTTGCAGCAAAAAGATTTAATAAGCCTTACGAGGAATTAAGCGAAGAGGAAAAAATTTTTATATGCTTAAGTTTTATGGCTCATAAGCGCGCTGAAATGGAAGCACAAAATCAAGATCAAGGTGGTCAAAGCAATAATGGCGGTGATGGAGATGGACAAGATAATACGACCAATCTTGATGATATGAAGCGTATCAGAAGCGATTATTCCGATTGTAATGAACAGTGGATACGCTGGGAAAGATTGGCTGCCTTAAAAGCAATGGGTGTGGTAAAAGAAGATTTACCTCAGATGCTTGATGTTGTTGCAACTATTGATTTGATGCAAAAATACGAGTCATCTTTATCTGAAAAACAAGAAAAGGAAATGACAGCCAGAGTAACGAATAAAATATTATCAGACGATAATTTATTTGAACTCGTGCCTCCTTCAATATTATCATCAATGTATGAAGATTTTAAAGAAGTTGTAAATAAGGAAAAAGACAAAGAAAAACGCTTGATTGCCGAAAAAAAGCTTAAAAAAATTTCTGATCGCATGGATGGTCTGGCAGAAATGGTGGCAAAAAATCAAGTATTGTATTTTGCTGATCCGACAAACATAGCCGATGTTTATAAAGGCTATAATGAAATGTTTGCTGCTCGTTATAATGATTTGATGGATGATGCTGTAAACGGTGCAACGGATGAAGAAAAAACAAGTGCCAGTACAAAATTGAAATACCACCAAGATATGTTGCAGATAGCGACAAACAAAATGAACGAGTATGACAGCACATACAATCTGGAAAATATATCTGCGGAAAATGCCGAAGCTCTTGATAAAAGATTTGATGAAATGCGTCAAGCAATAGAAGGCGTTGAAATTTCACCGGAAACTGCAAAATTAGTTGCTAATTTTAAGTTTTTAGATAGAGAATATTTTTCTCTTGATTTAGAGCAATTACAGGTTTTGCAGGATAGGTTCCCGAACAAAGATTTTTCTGCCATAAAAACTTATGACATGCTGAATTCGGCAGAAACCTCATGGCTTGAAGAAAAGGGATTAATGCCGCATGCTGAACCACAGTTTATTGATAAAAACGGTAATGTTTCCGATAAATGGACTGAGGGTTCAAAAGTAATTCCGGGAAGCAAGTTAGATAAGGCTATTTTAGCCGCAAAGCAAAGTGTTATGCTTTCAAAGCTTGGTACTGATGATGAAATCACACCGGAGCTTTTGCAAAAAGAACTAGATGCTCAATTACCGAAAACATTATATGCCCTTCATGTTGTAGATTCGGTTATTCAAGGCGCGCTTGAAAATCCTGATCAATATACGAATCCGGAATATCTTAATAAGTTTATTAATGATTTAAGTAATGCTGAAAGACCAATGGCAATCGGGCCAATATCTTTTGAAGCCGGAATCGATAATATTGTTAACCAAACCGGCGGATATGCCGAACGCTTGGCTGATCGTTTGGGTTTTGATAAAGACGGAAATAAAGTTGAAAATCCGAATATAAATGTTGCCACAAAATTATTTGAGCCGATTGAAAGCATTGATAAAAATGCTAAAGATCGAATTGCCATGAAAGCAAGCGGCAAACAAGGTTATTGGAAAAATGTCGGAAAAACATTTATCAGTTCGGCAACTATGTCTTGTGCAATGCGTCTTGTCGGTACAGCGGCGCAATCTGTCAGCGGACTTACATGGGCAGCACCGGCAGTAAGCTCTGTAATAGGTGTCGGCTTAACATTATATCAAATTAAAAAATGGAATAAAGAGCGTCAAAAAGCAGGGCTGGGTACTGGTTTTAAAGACTTTATGAAAGATAGACGCATGTTGATGACGGTTGCTACAACAACATTAGGTTGTGCGGCGACAGCATGTATGGCTTTTCCCGGAGCGCAGCCGGTTGGTATAGTTCTTGGTGGAGCAGCTATGGTAATAGGTGCGACAAATGGTGCTGTAACCGCATATAAAGCAGCACGCGCCAGCGGAGAAAGTAAATGGAAATCTGCATGGAAAGCTTTGGGAGTTGTCGGTGCTTCGGCTCTTGGTGCTTTAATGGGTAAAGTTACTGCAGATACAGCTATTGATGCCTATAATAAGTATGATCCGGATAACAAAATTTTCCAACACGAGAAACTTGACAAAGTATATAAAATTAAGGAAAGTGATGGCACTTCGGACACCAGAGAGACTGTCATTGACAGAGATGCATTGGAAGCTGATTCTAAGCGCTATAATGAGCAATACAATATTTCTGATAGAGTTCACCACGGTATGAACCATGATGAGTATATGAATGCCGTTAATGACTATAACAAAGCTCATCCGGAATCTCCGATTACCAATCCGGACGAACTCTTGAAAGGCGCATATAACTCACAGCATGGTCGTGTGTATGGTCCCGGATACGTTGCTGAACATGGCTTAGATCCGAACGTGGTAAAAGCTGTAGGAAATCTTATTAATTCTGATGGCACAATTAACCCTGATGCCGTAAAAGCATGGAATAACAGTGATTTGTGGAGACAATCCGGTTTGAACAATTTTGTTCAAAGCGTTAATGAGCCTGTTGAATTAAGACCTGATTTATATCCGAACAGAAATCCGGAGTCTACTTATTCCGGTACAAATATGCCGACAAAAGAAGTTGTTACTTCGGGAACAGAACCGACTTACAGATATGAACCTCATTATGTATCTGTTGATAATGACAGACCGCTGGGCTTTGCAATGGTCGGTGTTTTAGGAGAAGATGTTACTAAGAAAAAAACACTGAAAGAGCGCATTGGCTCACTTTTTGATCAGTTGTTAGGTCGGAAACCGGTTGAAAATATCATACCTTCTCAAGGTAAGGATAGTACTTCTCCCGAAGGCCAAGGTCGCACACCTTCTGAAGGTCAGAATGATAATCAAAACCATGTTGATGGTGAGAAAAAGAAAAAATATATTTCTCCTAAGGTAGGAATCCTTCCGCTTGATGAGGGTTTATTAAGAATGGAATATCGTATGATTTATGGTAGAAAACCTAATAAACAGGAATTAAAAACATATAGAACTCTGGTGAATGCAGAATTGTTGCAAGCGAAGAATGAGGGCACAGTAAAACCGGACGAAAATATAAATGGTTTTCTTAGAGCGCGATTCGATGAATTTGAGGAACAAATTAAGCAATCTTTGGGAGACAAAGAAGATACTCCGAAAAATCGCGGATATATAATAAGAGAAGCTCGCAAAACTATGGAAAATAAATTTAAATCCTCTTTCGATGAAAAAGGAAACAAGACTTCTCGAATATATCCGACATTAAAGCACTTAATAGTATCTGTTCCTCAGCCTAAGTCGCAGGGCAATAGACGAGGCATTGATACAAAACAAAGAGGATAATGTTTATTAAAGAAAATCAACTAAGCATGTGAAAGTAAGTAATAATGCAAAAGATACTGTTTTATTCCAAAGATAATCAGATAATTGTGGCAGATGTTGATTTCACCGGTTATACTTTGGCGCGTAAAAAGGCAGAATTGCAACGCATGCAGCATTATTATGCTCAATATGACTACGTTGATTTATATCAAAATTTTTATAATCGCAGTGCAAAACCAAATACCGAAAAAAATCTTCTTTCTTTGATTGATGACCAAAACACGCATTTTGTAAATCATTATGTTAAAAGTTTTGATTATGTGAAAAATCGCTCGGCATATAGAAACAGTGTCGGTACGAACAATTTTCCGAATAGTGTGAGAAAAATGAACACTCTTCATTTTGACTGTTCCTTAGATGATTCTGCCGTACCTGAATTTATTAAAAATTTAGGATTTGAGATAATTCCAAAAGATGTTTCTAAAGATATAGACGTTGATGACCAGAATTTTATGGATGAATTTAATAAAACAAAAGTTCGGATGGATGTATCATCAACAAATCGAAGAATCAGGGTTTTTCGTTATCATTATACTTTTACCCCGGCGGACCATGCACGCCTTCGTCGTTTAATAACAGATTATAATTCTCTTTCTCCGAGACCGGATATTAAAGAATATTGCTCGCAGATGGATAATTGTAGAGATCGTAAGCTTTTTAATGTTTATACCGGTGAAATTTTATTCACGCAAAACAAGGAGGCTTTTGCGCATCATGAGTTTCATCATATAAAGAATCGCATGGTTTTTCAAGGAATTTTATGTAAACCGAACGTAAAGCGTTTAACGGCTGAAAATACATACAGATTAGAAGTTGAAAATGAGCGTAGTGCATATTTATCTCAAACAATTGAAGCGATTAATCGCTATTTAAGGGGTGGAAATTTTAACGACTATTCAATGTTTGATGATTATACGAAGAATTTACCGGAAAAACTCAAAGCAATGACAAATGCACAAAAAGTTTCTTATTTAACTGATATGAATAATATTGTAAACAGTGCATTAAAACACTTTGAAAGTTCACGACGAGATTACTATGATGAAAACCAATTTCCTAATACTACAGAAACATCTTTGTTATGGCAACCGGTGGATGCTCCTGAAGACTTAAACGGAGAACAATATCGCTTAATTCGTTCAGCATATTACAGTATATCGGTATATAATCCGGCAACGGGCAAGGAAGAAATACGCAATCTGTCAAAATACATCAAACCTGAAAACGAGGTTCAGATAAACGCGGAGCAAATGCAAAATATTGTTGAACCGGCAAAAGAAAGATTGAATGAAAAAATAGAAGAATATAATGCAGATTTACAAAAGCCGAAAATAGAGGTAACTTTGCTTGACGAGGCGCGAGCTTTTTATCGTGCCGGCATGCGAACTCCGCGCATAATATCAGATGCTCAAACTATTAATGTTGCTGATCTACTGGAAGGTAAACCGCAACCAGACGAGTTTATATCTTCTGCTACCCCACCGACTCAGATACCTGCAGACAATACCGGATGGAGTGATGATTTGCAAAAATATTGGAGCAGATTTGACGGATATAATGAATTGGCAAAGAACAATCTGGAATATTCTTTTGCCATAAAAAATCAGGAAGTACGCTACACTTCTAAAGACAAAGTGTCTATGAGCAAGTCTTGTGAATATGAAATGTATGAGCGTCTGGTAAAAGAGCCGTCCGGTGCAAAAAAGGCGATTTATTTTGAAAAAACATTATCTGAAGATCAGGCTTTGATGCTCTATGTTGCCTGCATTAACAACGGTAGACGCATGCGTGGGGCAGTACCAAGAGATTTATCTAAGATAGACACATTAACAACTATACCAAAAACAGAAAGAGATAAATTTAAGGCAAAGATTACCCCGCCGAGCAGTTATACAAGTAGCGCCTTTAGTGTGTCCTTACCGCTAAACGCAAGAATCAGACAATAGGAAACTGATAAAATAAGCATGCTGAATTAAAGCAACAAAAATTGGTAATTTTGTGTTTAAAAAAAGACCTCGCCAAAAGCTTTTTTAGTTGCATATTTTGCAAAAAATGAATATACAATCATAAAAAATAATTTCACCTCTCTACGGGCAGAAAATCAGCCTTAAAATTGATATGGAGTTTTTATAAAATGGATAACAAAACAATTTATGCTCTTTCAACTGTTATGGGAAAATCAGGTGTTGCCGTGATTAGAATTTCCGGGACAGACGCTTTTGATATTTTTTCAAAGATGACGGAACTAAATGTTGAAAAAATAGTTGCACGAAAGATGTATTTTACTCCATTGTTTGACCATGTTTCACGTGAAACACTGGATAATGTGTTGATTGTAGGATTTAAATCTCCAAATTCTTTTACCGGGGAAAATACGGTTGAAATAAATTGTCATGGCTCGAAGGCTGTTATAAAAAGTATAATAAAATCAATAGCTTCTCTAAAAAATTTTCGTTTAGCGGAACCCGGAGAATTTTCGCGCAGAGCCTTTTATAACGGAAAAATGGACTTAACAGAGGCAGAGGGGCTTGCCGATTTAATTGATGCGGAAACAGAATTGCAGCAAAAAGTGGCTTTGCATCAAATGAACGGAACATTGTTCAACCTATATAAAGACTGGCGTTCACGCTTAGTTGAAATATTGTCTTATTTAGAAGCTTTTATTGATTTTCCGGAAGAAAATATTCCGCAGAACACTGTATTTAAAATACAAAATGCGGTATTTAAAATTTCACAAGAGATTAATGAGCACTTAAGCAATAATAATATTGATAATCGTCTGCGCGAAGGTTTTAATGTTGTTATATCCGGTCCGACAAATGCCGGAAAGTCAAGCCTAATAAATACGATAGCAAAACGAAATATTGCAATCGTTTCTGATATTGCCGGAACAACCAGAGATTCTATAGATTGCTATATTGATTTAAATGGGTATCCGGTTGTTTTTTCTGATACGGCAGGGTTACGAGAATCGAGTGACGAAATTGAAAAAATAGGAATCAGTATTGCTTTAGATAAAATAAAAAAAGCAGATTTTAATGTGTTCTTGTTTGATGCAAATGAGGACGCTCCTGATATTTTTTCTTCTTTTTTATCTGAAAAAAAGAATTATGTTTTAGTCGGAAATAAATCTGAATATTTAAGTCAGGCGCAAAAAGAAATATTACAAAATCAAAATGTTTTGCTGATTTCGGCAAAAGAAAATCAAAATGTTGATTTGTTGCTTAATAAGATACATGGCTACTTATCTGAACAATATTCATTAACAAATGCAAATTTAATTACACGCCAACGATACAAAGAATGCTTAACCGAGTGTCTGGATAACCTTTATAGATTTGATTTGAACAAGGAAATTGAGCTTGCTGCTGAAGATATTCGCTTTGCCTGTCGGGCAATCGGTAAAATCACAGGAGATGTGGAGGTCTCTGAAATTCTTGATAAAATCTTCAGCTCTTTCTGTATAGGAAAATGAGTAAAAACAGTGTATTTAAACTGATTTTGTTGATTCTTTACTTTAAGAACAGTGTATTTAAATGGTATAACCGGAGTTTAAAACAAAAAAACCCCCTCTCGGGAGTATTTTCATTTTAATGGCGGATAGAGTGAGATTCGAACTCACGGTACCCTTTAGGGGTACACACGATTTCCAATCGTGCGCCTTCGACCACTCGGCCATCTATCCGAAACAAGTGCAAACTATAACATTATTTTAAATAATGCAAGCAATTTTTTTGTATTATAAAATATTTTAAATAAGCGATTGCTTTTTATTTTCTTTTGTGCAATATTGCGCACACGAGGTAAAAATGGATAATATGTATGATGTAATAGTTGTGGGCGGAGGCCATGCCGGCTGTGAGGCGTGTGCTGCCGCAGCCAGAACGGGAGCAAGAACAGCACTGATTACCCACAAAATCGCTACAATCGGTGAAATGTCATGCAATCCGGCAATAGGTGGTTTGGGAAAAGGACATCTTGTTAGAGAAATTGACGCTCTTGACGGTTTAATGGGAAAAGTTATAGATAAAGCCGGTATTCAATTTAGAATGCTGAATTTATCAAAAGGACCTGCTGTGCGCGGTCCGCGTGCACAAGCTGACAGAGAGCTATACAAAAAGTATATGCTTGAAGCACTGCAAAACACTGAAAATCTTGATATAATTGAAGGTGCGGTTGAAGGACTGCTAATAAAAGAAAAAAATGTTTGCGGTGTAAAACTTTCTGATGAAAGAATTATCGGCTCAAAAGCTGTTGTCTTGACAACCGGAACATTTTTGAACGGAGTTATGTTTACCGGACATCAAACTACTATAGGCGGGCGTGTTAACGATATTTCGTGCGTTGGAATAACACCGTATTTAAAGAGTCTGGGACTGAATGTTGGTCGCTTAAAAACAGGCACTCCGGCACGTTTGAACGGCGATACAATAAACTGGGATATATTAGAAAAGCAAACAGGCGATGAAAATCCTCAAGCATTTTCTTTTTTAACCGAATCATTACCACAGCCGCAAATTAGTTGCTCAATAACATATACAAATGAAGAAACACATAAAATTATTCGTGCAAACTTTGAAAAATGCGCACTTTTTTCCGGCCTTATTACCGGAAAAGGCCCGAGATATTGCCCGAGTATAGAAGATAAGTTAGTGCGATTTGCCGACCGCACAGCGCATCAAATTTTTTTGGAACCGGAAGGATATAATACAAATGTTGTTTATCCGAACGGAATATCGACCTCGCTGCCGGCTGATGTTCAAGATGAATTTATTCATACAATGAAAGGTCTTGAAAATGTTGAAATTCTTCGCTATGCTTATGCAATCGAATATGATTTTGTTGACCCTCAGGAACTTGATAATACTCTATCGGTAAAAAAATCCAGAGGGTTATATTTAGCCGGACAAATTAACGGAACAACCGGATATGAAGAAGCCGGAGCGCAGGGTTTGCTTGCCGGTGTTAATGCAGCGCTATTTGCCTTAAATTCCGACAAAGAATTTAAGATAGACCGCTCTGAGGGATATATCGGTGTTATGGTTGATGATTTGATAACCAAAGGGGTTGATGAACCATACAGAATGTTTACCTCTCGCTCGGAATATCGTTTGTTGTTGAGAGCGGACAATGCTGATTTAAGGCTGACTCAAAAAGGATATGATGTTGGCTGTGTCGGTGAAGAAAGGTATAAAAAATTTAAGGAAAAATCAGAAAAAATTTCTGCTTATCGCGAACATTGCAAGAATAAGATTATTTCGTATCCTTTAATAGAGGCCGAAGGAATAGCTGTTAAACACACAGGCAAAAAAAATCTTGCAGATTTAATGAGTTATCCGAATGTTTCACGTGAAACAATTAATAAACTTGATGATTTTTCAAAACAGATTGAGGACAATATTTTTGAACAAGTCGAAATAGAGGCAAAATATGCCGGATATTTAAAGCGAGAATATGAAGATATTAATGTTTTTAAACGAGATGAAAGCTTAAAAATAAGAGAAGATATTGAATATGAAAAAATCGGCGGACTTTCAAACGAAATGATCCAGCGTTTTAATACCGTTCGACCGAAAACAATCGGTGAAGCATCGCGTATACCCGGTGTTACTCCGGCAGCTGTGACGGCAATTTTAGGATATATAAAAAAATGACACAAAATTTTACACTTCATTGTCACACAAATTTTTCCGATGGTAGCAATACGGCAGAAGAAATGGTTGATGCAGCCATCAGAAAAGGCTTTTCGTTTATGGGTATAACAGATCACCTGATTGTGCATAAAAATATTAAGCAAAGTCCGTTGTGGAAAAGACTTTCGCAAAAGAGCAATACACATGTTTATAATAGCGAGTTTAAATCAATTTTACCTTTGTTTCAGCGTCATTGCGAAGAGTTGCGAAAATTGGCAAAGCAGAAGAATTTTAGGATTCTGGTAGGCTTTGAGGTCGATTTTTTTACTTATGACGGATGGCTTGATGAATTAAAAGATTTTTTAACTAAGTTAGATTATGACTATCTTATCAGTGGAAATCATTTTTTGTTTGATGAAAAATGCGAAACTATTTATGATATATATCGTTTATTGGTTGATGATTGCGACAGCGAAAAACTTCAAGAAATGTTTTCAAAACACTTTAGAACAATAAAGATGGCAGCGGAAAGTGAATTGTTCAAGTTTATTGCGCATTTGGATTATGTTAAAAAAATCAATTGGCAATTTAATGAAGCGGATTTCAAAGAAGAAAAATCTGCTATTATTAAGGCGCTGAAAGAGTGTGGTGTCGGTACGGAAATCAGCACTAAAGGCTTGCGTAAAATCGGTTGTTTTTATCCGGATGATTGGTTTTTGAATGAAATAAAAAAGAACAATATTGAAATTGTTATCAGCGATGATGCTCATAATATTGATGAACTCGGATATGATTTTAATAAAGCCGAAGAAAAGTTAAAAGAGATTGGAATTACAGACAGAATAAAAATTTAAAGTGCAAATTTGTTTTAATTAAAAACAGGTTAATAACCATTATAATGGGTTGCATATTTTTTTTAAATAACCTAGTTTATTTAACAGGGTTATAAAATAATGATAAATTCAGATGTTGAAAAAGAAATTTTTAAGTATAATGTTTCACGTGAAACATTGAACCGGCTTGTTGATTTTTCTAAAATTCTTTATGAGTGGAATGAAAAAATGAATCTGGTGAGCAAAAATTCTATTCAACAACTTTGGCAAAGACATATCTTAGATTCGCTTCAACTTGTTAATTATCTGCCGAAAAAGTTTGAGACGCTGACGGATATCGGCAGTGGTGCCGGATTTCCGGCAATTGTTTTAGCGATTTTTTTAAAAGAAAAAATGCCAAATGTAAGACTAAAGCTAATTGAGAGTATCACAAAAAAAACAGTGTATTTAAATGATGTTGTGCAAAAGTTAAGTTTAACAAATGTTGAGGTTATAAATTCGCGGGTTGAAAACACTGTATTTAAAAATACTGATATAGTAACAGCTCGAGCTGTGGCCGCGCTTGATGTTTTGCTCTCTTACCAAAACAAAATAGGAAATAGCGAAACTTTGGGAATTTATCTAAAAGGTAAGACATATAAACAAGAAATTGAAACTGCATGCAAAAATTGGGATTTTAAGTATATGGTCACTAAAAATAAGTACAGTGATGACGGTGTCGTATTGCAAGTTTCCGCACTAAGGAGAAAAAAATGAAGATAATTGCAATAGCAAATCGCAAAGGCGGAGTGGGTAAAACAACCACGGCAGTAAATCTTGCAACAGCTCTGTCAGCTGTTAATAAAAGCGTTTTAGTGCTGGATCTTGATCCGCAAGGTAATGCGACAACATCTCTGGGAATTACTAAAGATAAAGATTTGCCGTCAAGTTATGAGGTTATAATCGGTTTATGCGAAGCAAAAAAGGCAATTATACACACTTCGTTACCGCAATTTGATATGCTTCCGTCTTCACCGGATTTGGCAGCGGCAGAAATTGAGCTGATAAATTTGCCGAAACGTGAATTTATGTTAAAAGAGGCTCTCCGTCCTTTGTCGGAGATATACAGTTATGTTATTATAGATTGTCCGCCATCGCTGAATCTTATAACAGTTAATGCACTTGCTTGCGCAGATGATGTGTTGGTTCCGCTTCAATGTGAGTTTTTGGCTCTTGAGGGTTTAGCAGATTTAATGAAAAACATAAACGCAGTTAAGCGTAATTTTAACCACAACCTAAGATTATTGGGAATTGTGTTAACAATGTTCAGTAAGCAAAATAAATTAAGCAGAATGATTGAAGAAGATGTGCGTAAATATTTTGGAAATAAAGTTTTTGATACTGTAATACCGCGCAGTGTGAGAATTGCTGAAGCACCGTCGCACGGAAAACCGGTTTTGCTGTATGATATGAAAAGTGTTGGCGCACAGGCTTATATAAATTTAGCCAGAGAAATTTTGATAAAAGAAAAGGAAATATAGATGAATAGTTCAAATAAATTCGGACTTGGCAGAGGTTTGGAGGCTTTGCTCGGAGATGAAGATATTAATTTTGATAACACTGGTTCAAGTATTGATACGCTTTTGAATAACACTGTATTTAAATCTGAAAACAAGGCTGAGCTTCCTATTGAAAAAATAGAGCGTTGCCCGTTTCAACCGCGAACAGAGTTTAATGAAGAAGCACTGCAGGCTTTAAGTGAGTCCATAAAAGAAAAAGGTGTGTTGCAACCTATATTAGTACGCGAAAAAAACACAAAATATGAAATTATAGCCGGTGAGCGGCGCTTTAAGGCAGCAAAGCTTGCCGGACTGCTGACAATTCCGGCTATTGTAAGAAATTTGAGTGATAAAGAAACTTTAGAGGTCGCTTTAGTTGAAAACATTCAACGAGAAAACTTAAATGCCATTGAAGAAGCAAAAGGTTTAAGTCGTTTACTCAATGAATACAGATACACTCAAGATAATTTAAGTAAAATAATAAGCAAATCAAGAGTTTATGTAACAAATTCGTTGAGACTGCTGGCGCTTCCGAAGGATGTTCAAGATCTTGTTTCTGCCGGCAAAATCAGCAGTGGACATGCGCGTGCTCTGGTCGGATTGGATAATGCTCTTGAATTAGCTAAAATTATTATTGAAAAAGGCTTAAGTGTTCGTGAAACGGAAAAAATTGTATCGGAAAGCAAGAATAAAGCACACAAAAAGCACTATATTAAACCGGCAGATGCTCAGCTTGTTAATATAATGAGAGATTTAGAAAAAAGATTGGGCTTGCAGGTTAAAATAAGCTCAGGCAAAAAAGGGAGCGGAAGTATTGTTTTGAAATATGATAATCCTGCTCAACTAAGTCGAATATTAGATATTTTGGAACAACGTTAATTTTTTAAGAAAGGACTAAATAAATGACTGATATATTAGAAGAAATGAAGAAAAAATGCGCAGCTGCCGGCTATTATCCTACAGCAAATATCGAAAAAATTGCTCGCGCCAAAAATATGATGTTTGGTGAGGGAGAGTGGCACCGTTGCCCGTGTGACGGCTCAAATGAAAAGAGATTTTGCATTTCTCCTTTGTGCCAAAGCGATATTGAACGTGATGGAATTTGTCATTGTCGCTGCTATCAAAAAGAAAAACCTGAAGCATAATAAGAGAAAATAATGGCTGATCCTAAGTTTGTTCATTTGCGTGTGCATACTGCTTATTCGCTCTCGCTTGGAGCGATGACGGTTCCGGCGCTGATGAAGAAACTTGCAGCTAATAAAATTCCGGCCTGTGCTATTACCGACAGAGGAAATATTTTCGGGGGCAAGGCTTTTTCACATTATGCCTCCGATTTTGGAATTAAGCCGATTTTAGGATCTGAACTTTGTTTGCATAACGATGATTCGGAAAATATATCGCTTTCAAAAGGCAGAGAGCTTGAGCCGGACAGAATAATTCTGCTTGTGAAAAACGAAGCCGGCTATAATTCATTGATGAAAATTTTTCGCCGATATTATCTTGATAATATGGAAACAAGTGATATCCCTCAACTCAGTATGCAAAATCTGCGCGATTTTCATGAGGGGTTAATCTGTTTAACCGGAGGTTATGAAGGACCTCTCGGGAGACTGATTTTGCAAAATCGTAAAGCTGAAGCAGAGAAAAAATTGCTTGAATTAAAAGAAATTTTTCAAGACGATTTATATATGGAAATTTCGCGGGTAGGTTATGAAGAAGAACAGCGTTCAGAGCCTGTGTTTATTGAACTTGCGTATAAGCACAATATTCCGCTTGTTGCCACAAATGATGTGTTCTTTTTTGATGATGATATGTATGAAGCGCATGATGCACTGATTTGTATTGCCGCCGGTGAATATGTCGCAAATGAAAACCGCAAAAAGTATCTGCCGACTAACCGTTGGCGCAGTGAAAACGAAATGGTTGAACTGTTTAAAGATATTCCGGAGGCGGTGCAAAACACCGTTAATATTGCTAAACGTTGCAACTATCTTTCTGAGAAAAAAGAGCCGCTTTTGCCGATTTTTATCTGCCCTGACGGCAAAACTCAAGACGAATTTATCACTGAAGAAGCTTATAAAGGTTTGAATGAACGAATGGAAGTTCAGGTTTATACGCCTGATATGACACCTGAAAAAAAGGCGGAAATCGACAAGGTTTATTACGCAAGGCTTGATTATGAGCTGAGCGTGATTAAACGCATGGGTTTTCCGGGCTATTTTTTAATTGTGTCTGATTTTATTCGTTGGTCAAAAACACACGGAGTGCCGATTGGTCCGGGACGTGGTTCCGGTGCCGGCTCGATTGTGGCGTGGGCATTAAAAATTACTGATTTGGACCCGATTCGTCTGGATTTGCTTTTTGAAAGATTTTTGAATCCTGAACGCGTAAACATGCCGGATTTTGATGTCGATTTGTGTCAGGAAAACCGCTATAAAACCATTGAATATGTGCAAAATAAATACGGGGCAGATCATGTTGCACAAATCATTACTTACGGCAAGCTGCAATCAAAAGCGGTTATTCGTGATGTGGCGCGCGTTTTGCAAATGCCCTATAGCCAAGCCGATCGCATCTCTAAAATGATTCCGAAAGGGCAAGGCGGTAAAAACCCTACACTTCCGGAAGCGCTTGAACAAGTGCCGGAATTAGAGGAAATGCGCGTTAATGACCCGCAAATCAATAAACTTTTCGATATTGCCATTAAGCTTGAAGGACTTTATCGCAACTCTGGTATGCATGCTGCCGGTGTAGTTATCGGTGATCGCCCGCTTGATCAGCTTGTACCGCTTTATAAAGACCCGCGCGCCGATATGCCGGTTACGCAATATGATATGAAATATGTTGAAGAAACCGGACTTATTAAGTTCGACTTTTTGGGCTTAAAAACACTGACGGTGATTAAATATGCCGTTGATTGGGTGAAAAAAATACATGGGCTGGAACTTGATATGGCATCAATTCCGCTTGATGATAAACCTACATATAAACTTTTACAGGAAGGAAATACAAGTGCCGTGTTCCAGTTTGAATCCTCCGGTATGCGTGATGTTATGAAGCAAATTAAGCCGGATAGATTTGAAGATTTAATAGCGGTTATTTCGCTTTATCGTCCGGGCCCGATGGATAATATTCCGACTTATATCAACCGCAAGCACGGCAAAGAAGAAATCACCTACCTGCATCCGGATTTGGCGCCGATCTTAGATGAAACATACGGAATTATGGTTTATCAGGAACAAGTGATGAAAATTGCGCAGGTTTTGGGCGGATATACGCTCGGCGGTGCCGATAAACTGCGTAAAGTTATGGGTAAAAAACAAAAAGAAGAAATTCCGCATCAACGCCAAATGTTTACTGAAGGTGCCATAAAAAAAGGCATTGACGGTGAGGTGGCAAAAACCATTTTTGACCAGATGGAAAAATTTGCCTCATACGGATTTAATAAATCGCACGCCGCCGCATATTCGCTGATTTCATATCAAACAGCGTATTTAAAGGCGCATTATCCGGTGGAATTTATGTGCGCAATCATGGATTTTGATATTACCAACACCGAAAAAATCGCTTTTTATACCGAAGAAGTCAAAAAAATGGGCTTTAAAGTTTTGATGCCGGACATAAACGAATCAAATGCTTTGTTTAAGGTTGAAAACGGCAATATTCGTTTTGCACTTGCCGGAATTAAGGGTGTGGGCGAGGCAAATATGAACGCTATTGTGGCAGAGCGTGAGCGTGGCGGAAAATTTAAAAGTATTTCTGATTTTATCCATCGTGTTGATATTCGCCAGATTAATCGCAAGCAATTAGAGCAACTTATTAAAGGCGGTGCCTTTGATTGTTTGGATTCTAATCGTGGAAAGTTGTTTGCCAATATAGATAATATTTTGAGCCACATGGCGGCATCAAGTGAATTGAAAAACAGCTCGCAAACCTCGCTTTTCGGTGCCGATGAGTTGGTTTCGGAAGTTAAATTGAAAGATGTTGCCGATTGGCCGAATTTGGAGCGTTTGCAACATGAGGCTGTAGCAATAGGATTTTATCTTTCGGCGCATCCGTTGGATAATTATACCGACAGTATGAAGCGCTTAGGAGTAAAGAATTTCGGTGAAATTGCTCGCTCGATTAAAACAGGTGATAAGTTGCAGGCAAATTTAGCCGGTTGTTTGCAATCGTTTCAGCGAAAAATCAGCAAAAACGGAAAGCCTTTTGCTTTTGTTAAAATGTCGGATACTTCCGGTGAATTTGAAGGTTTGCTTTTTTCTGAAGGAATAAAAAAATACGGCGATGTTTTAGAAAGCGGAGAACCGCTTTATGCGCAAGTTACAATTGATAAACAAGGTGAAGATGTGCCGCCGCGTATGATGTTTAATGTGATAAAAACGTTAGATGATGCAATTGCTGAAAATTCTAAGGGTTTGATTATTTATGTGAAAGATATTGCTGCCGTAAGACCGATAAAAGAAGCTTTAAGCCATGAGCATTTTGGCACAAACAGAGTATATATCAAGCCTGAAGTAGATGATTGGGACGTTAGAATTGAACTTAAAAACGGCTATGCTTTTGTAGATGGAAAAACTATATCGGCAATCAGAGGTATTGCCGGTGTATCAATGGTGGAGGAAATATAAAATGCAAAAAGAAAGACGATTTTCAATTTTGAATGTTTTTGACTTAACAATCAATAATTTCTGGGCATTTTGCAAAGCATGGAAGGTTTGGCTTTCTTATTCTTTTGCTTTGGCTTTTTTCAGTATTCTGCTTGGCAATTGGTCTCATTCATGTAAAGACACTTTGTCCATGTCGTGGTGGTGTGTCAGTGCCGGCAGTGTTTATGGGGCATATGCACGAATAATTTGCTATTTTGCCCTCTCGCTGTTTTTGGTTTTTGCTTTTTGCTATGATATTAATAAACCAAAAGGCGGATTTAAGGCAATATTTTCAATAGAAAAGAAAAAGCTTAGATTTATGGGTTTTTCTGCCGGCTTATGCGCAATGTTTTTTGCGGCACTCGGAATTAGTTTTTGGTTGGTTTTCAGAAAAGCAAATCCTGATTGGCTGGTGGAATTCGGCTTCTTTTTAATTGTGTTTTTCTTGGCGACAATTGCGGTATTGATTTTAAGAACTTCAGCTTCGTTCGGACTGTTTTTGCAAAAGGATAAAATTCCTGATTTTAAGAAGTTGTTTGAGCTGACACATGGCAAGTTTTATGTGGTATTAATAACGTTTTGTGTACTTACTTATGCCGTAAATTTGCTGCAAATGAGAGCTATGGGGCTGTTGGAGTCTTGGAATATTCTCAAAAATTATTTCTATGTTGCCATAATCAGTGAATTTTTGAGCAGTGCGCTTAAGTTTGCGGTTTTATCCGCGTATGTGGCATATTTTTTAAGTATGTCGCAATGTTTGATGCCGGAAGATATTGCGGAAAAACCGGAAGAATCTGCAAAAAAACAAGAAAAGCAGGAAAAGGCTAAAAAAACCACAAAAGAGCGCGAAACAAAAAAGAAAATAAATAAAAAACGTTGACAAAACCGCACATTAGTATATAATAGCATTACTTACTTTTTATAATTATAGTTGCTATTATGTTGATTTTTAGCGGTCTGAACATGGAGAGAATATCTCTGTTTGATCAATAGGTTACATATGCAGCAGAAGTTTGATAAGAGTAAGAATCGTTCGCCGAAAATTTTCGGTTTTTCCCTGAACGATTTAGTTAACTTATTTATCATCTGCGAGGGAAAACGCCGGTGACAACCCTAAAAAATTAAAATTATGGGTAAATTTATTTTTAACGCTCTTATGAGCGTAGTTAAGAACGTTGTCATTTTTGTTATTTCAATTATGACAATTTTGTTTTTATTTTGTGCCGACGTGTTGGCACTGGTTGTATATCCCATCTGGGCATGGAGAAAGCCGCAGAGAGCTGCGGATAGCGATTCGCTGGTCGGAATAATCAACTGGAGATTTCTTACAGACATTGTTAATCCCAGAGGTGTTGGGGTTAGCAATATTCAAGTAAGAATCTTTCAGGCAATTATGCGCCCTATGGATTCTGCTGTTCCAAAGCTTTGGAACGCATGGTTTTTGAAGTTTGCGCCGATGTCAAAGCGCAAATACTTCATTGATATGCTAGGTTCTGGCTTACAGAGTCTCAGTCCGATAGTACAAATAGAGTACTTTGAGGCTGTGGAGTATGAGAGAAAGGTGTATTTAATTAAAAATAACATGCTTTCTCCGGAGATTTTGCCGGTGCTCTATAAGCTCAGCGCTGGCCCTTTTGTGACTGCAGGAAAAATTTCGGATGAACAATTCCGCGATTTGTCTTACGGATACATTTCAAGTTATACCGAAAAGCATGATTTAAGCGCAGTAAAACAGATGTATCTCGTTTCACTCTGTGTTAAAACAGAAGCGCTCATTTCAACGTTGTCCGGATATATCTTGAGAAAGGGTCTGCATCCTTCAGCTGTCGCCTATTTCTATGAGTGCGTAGAAAAAAAATATGGCGATAAAAGAGGGACAACAGAAATCCTGCAGAGAATTTCTGAGGCATTGGAAGCTAGACAGGATTTCGTAACTGTTCAGCAAACTATTTTTGAATTGGAGCGGTTTGCTTCCTATTTGGAAGAACACAAAAAGTTGGCTTATTATGCTCAATTAGAAATGTGTTCTGAGCAGTATAAGGTCTTCCATAGAAAGGGACTTAAACTGCAGCCAAAGGCTGTTTACTCGAAACTTGCTCGTGTAAACAAGAACGCTGACGCAATACAATTCGTAGAGTTGATGATGCGTTATGGAGAGTTTACCGGTGATGAGATAGCAATGCATCAAATTGCCGGAGATGAAAAACTCTCTCAGCTGTGGCTGCAGAACTATGAAGCCAAAAGCTAAAAATCAAAAAAAACAACCTGTCGAATAAAAATCGGCAGGTTGTTTTTTTGCTAAATATAACAAATAAAAAATTAAAAGTACTTGACAATAAAAAATAAGTACGATATAAAACCTGTGTTTGATGGGGTTGTGGCGGAATTGGTAGACGCGTCAGACTCAAAATCTGGTTCCCTCGGGAGTGAGAGTTCGATTCTCTCCGGCCCTACCATTAAAACAAAAAACAGTACTCTTTTGGGTACTGTTTTTTGTTTTGGGAGGAATCGGAAGAAGCGAACTCTCAGTAGAGAGTTCGGAGCGGTAAGCCGGCGAAAACGATTTTAAGAAGTTTGAGCCGTAAGCGTCGCGAAAGGCACTGATTTTGCAAGAATTCTTGCAAAATTAGGAATATACATTCTCTCCGGCCCTACCATTAAAACAAAAAAACAGTACTCTTTTAAGTACTGTTTTCTGTTTTGGGAAGAAACTGTGAAAAATCAGCCCTGATAAAAAATGTATGAAAATATAATCGCGGCGGTTATACCGACAAAATCGGCAAATAATGCACAAGGAAGCGCGTGGCGCGTTTTTGCAACCTTTATAGCGCCGAAATATAGCGCAATAACATAAAAAGTGGTTTCGGTTGAGCCTTGCATAACGCTTGAAACAAATGCCGGAAAACTGTCTGCCCCATAGTTTTGCATGGTTTCAAGCATCATAGCTCGTGCGCCGTTTCCGGAAAGCGGTTTCATTAAAGCAGTCGGCAATGCCGGAATAAAATCCGTATTTAAGCCTAAAGCTGCAAACAGCTTTTCAAAACACCAAACAAAACCATCCAAAACTCCCGAATAGCGCAAAACAGCAATTGCGGTCAGCATTGCTACCAAATAAGGAATAATTTGCACGGCAATATTAAATCCTTCTTTAGCCCCCTCAATAAATGTTTCATACAAATTCAGCCGTTTGATTGCTCCAAACAACAAAAACAGGGAGATAAAAAACAAAATCAGAGCATTACCGAAAGTTTCGGAATAATGCAAACGCTCTGCTGGATCAAGCGATAAAAATACGCGGCAAATTCCGGCAACTAAAGCAGCTAATCCGATTGCATAACTCAAAATCGTGCGATTAAAAATATTGATTTTTTGCGCAAAAGCAACCGCCAAAAATCCGGCTAAAGTCGAGCAAGATGTTGCCAACAAAATAGGCACAAAAACAGCTCCGGCATTGGCTGAACCCTGCAAATTGCGATACATTAAAATAGAAATCGGTAAAATGGTGATAGCTGAAGCGTTGATGACAATAAACATAATTTCAGCATTGCTGGCCGTATCTTTTTTCTTATTATACGTCTGCATTTGCTCCATGGCCTTCAAACCCATTGGTGTTGCCGCATTATCAAGTCCTAAGATATTAGCAGCCATATTCATTACAATCGAACCGATAGCCGGTGAGTTTTGCGGTAATTCCGGCATAATAACCTTAAACAAAGGAGCAAGACCGCGCGCCAGAAAAGAGGTTAAACCTGATTTTTCGGCAATTTTAAGAAGTCCGAGCCACAAGCATAGCATTCCGGTTAAATTTAAGGCAAGCGTAAAAGCATTGCTGGCCGAATCAAAAAGCTGATTAGTTAAGGTATTCCAAATTTCGGTATTTCCGTTCATTATTGCTTGATAAGCTGCAGCTAAAATACCAAGCAAAAAAAATGAAGCCCACAAAATATTAAGCATTGTAAAAGTCCTTTTATTAAAAAATATGGGCAAGATTAGCAGAATATAATAAAGAAAGTCTTTAAAAAAGAAAAATTATTTGCATGTTCTTTTAATTGTTTCAACGATTCCGGCGCTGATGAGCATAAACAAGAGGATTAGCCACATCAAAATATTGCCGTATTTTCCGAATAGCGTTTGGTGATTTGCCGTGTTAAGCGGAACATCTGCATCTAAAACGCCGCGTTCATCTAAATCAAGTTTAGCAACGATTTCACCATAACCGGAAATAACCGCGCTTATACCGCTGTTAGCCGCGCGCACGATATTTATGCCTTCTTCAATTGCACGCATTTGAGCTGCCGCAAGATGTTGATACGGACCGGTTGAATTGCCGTACCAACCGTCAAAGGTTAATAACACTATCCATTTTAGGTCATTATTTTTACGCACTATATTGTCGGAAAAAATAATTTCATAGCAAATCAAGGGCGCAAATTTCGGAAAATTTTCCGGTGCAATGGTTTGATATTTTTCTCCCCGACCGAACTCAGCTACCATATTGGTAACAGGGCGAATAAACGAGGGCAAAAATGAGCGAAACGGAATATATTCGCCAAACGGAACTAAATGGTTTTTGCTATATAAATCAATAACTTGCGCATTATCGTCAAGCAAAGCAAGCGAGTTATAAATTTTATAATCATAAGCACTTGTTCCAAAGTCACGGTGAAGCATTCCCGTGATTAAATGGCTGTTTTTCGGCAGAATTTGAGCGATTTTTTCAGCATGCTCATAATCATAAGTCAAATCAAACGGCGAAGCGGTTTCGCCCCAAATTATAAAATCAGGTGCTTTTTCGCCTTTCTTAATTTTGCTCAAATTCAAGTGCTCGTTAAATTCTCTTTCCGCACGAGCTTTACTCCAGTCAGCTGTTTGCTTTAAGCTCGGTTGCACTATACGCACATGAATGGTATCGTGCTTTACTATTGAAGACGGAATAACACTTGCACCGTATAGCATTAATAAAAGCGGAAAAGCAAGTGTTACAAGTAGCGAAAGCAAAAAAGTTTTCCAATTTTTTTGCAATAAAAACAGTGCCGGAAAAATAAAGAAAAATGCGCATAAAGCAGAAAGTCCGTATGTTCCGAACAGTGCTAAAGCTTGCGGGGCATTCACATCAAACAGCAACATGGAAGAAAGCGGATTCCACGGAAATCCGCTGAAAAACCAGCTTCTTACCCATTCGGCGGAAAATCCCCAGAGTGCGGCAAAAACAAGCATTTTTGCAGTTAGTGAGTGTAATTTTTTACTTGTTCCGCCGAGTGCCGGTAAAATTGTGAAAATCCCGAAAAAAGCTCCGTTTAAAAATAAGGTAATCGGATAAAGCCAGCCGGTTCGTGCCATATCAATCAAAAGAGCGTTGCCTATCCAATAAAATCCGCCGGCAAAAAATCCAAAACCGAAAAAATAACCGGCGGCGCAGATTTTTTTTATTCCTTCAAGGCTATTTATCAGCCAAAAGAAAGCCGAAAACGCAAGAACGGCAAACGGATAAAGATAATACGGCGGAAGAGCCAAAGTTAGCAACAAACCAAGCAAAAGAGAGGTTATTTTCGGGTGGTTGATTAGGATATTCGTCATTCTGAGCCAAAGGCGAAGAATCCAATTCAAAAAAATAGATTCTTCACCACGCTTCGCTTGTTCAGAATGACGATGCATAAATTTCTCCTATTCCTCGTCCTTATATGGATTTTCAATTCCAAGCTCAGCCAAAATCGCCGTTTCAAATTCTTCCATATATTCGGCTTCATCATCTTCGATATGGTCAAAGCCCAAAATATGCAAAAATCCGTGAGTAAGCAAATGACAATAATGCGCTTTTAGGCTTATGTTTTCGATTTCAGCCTCTTTTCGCATGGTTTCAAAAGCAATAATAATGTCGCCGAGTTCGGTTGTTTCTTCCTTTGGATTTGCTTCAAAATCAGCAAAGTCCAGGTTGGCAAACGAGAGCACATTTGTCGGCTTATCCATATTCCGAAACTCTCTATTCAAGCGCCAAACTTCGGCATCATCACTTAAGCGGACATTAACCGCAAAATTGCAAGTATTTAAAATTTCGCGCACTTCAGAATCATGAGCAAAAGCATAAGAAAACGCTGTTTCTTTTACCTTTTCCGAATAAGCCTCAATATCTGGAATTTCGTTTTTCCAACGCTCATCAGCAATATCAAGATTCAACCATATTTTCATATTCTTCTTGTACTTTTCTGTTTTTTTCTTCATACGCTTTAACGATTTTAGCAACCAAACCGTGACGAACAACATCATTTGCGCTGAAAGTTACGGAGCTGATATTATCAACGTTTTTCAAAGTGCTTAAGGCATCACGCAAACCGGAAATCACTCCGCGCGGCAAGTCCACCTGACTTAAATCTCCATTAACCACCATACGCGAATTTTCGCCTAAACGGGTTAAAAACATTTTCATTTGCATCGGGGTAGTATTTTGTGCTTCATCTAAGATAATGAACGAGTTTGAAAGCGTGCGACCGCGCATAAAGGCAAGCGGAGCGATTTCAATTTCGCCCAAAGCCAGTTTTTTATCAACCTGTTCTGCCGGAAGCATTTCATATAAAGCATCATAAAGCGGACGCAGATAAGGATCTACTTTTTCCTTCAAATCGCCCGGTAAAAATCCTAAGTTTTCACCGGCTTCAACGGCAGGACGAGAAAGAATAATTTTATCGATATTGCCCTCTAACATCATTGAAACAGCCAAAGCAACCGCCAAATAAGTTTTACCCGTACCGGCAGGACCCAAGCCGAATACCAGCTCGTTTTTCAGCATTTCCTGAATATATTGTGCTTGTGTTGCCGAACGCGGATAAATATAACGCTTTTTGGTTTTAAGCACAATATCGTTCAAGTGTGAAGTATCTTCCTTTGACTCGATATTTCCACTCATGCGTACAGCAGCTTTAACTTCCTGCTCACCGATTTCAATTCCGCGACTGGCTTTGTCATACAAAATGTCAATTGCATTTTTGGCGCTTTCAACATCGCCGGCGGAGCCTTTAACCGTAATTTGATTACCGAAGCTCAAAACCTCAACATTCAGCATTTTTTCAATTAAGCGCAGGTTTGCATCAGCCTCACCCACGAGTTGTTGCATCAATTGGTTATTAAAAAGTTCAAAAGTCATTTCTGCCATATCATATTTCCTTTCCGCTTAAAGAGTTAGTAGTTGCTTCAGTAACTTCTACCTCAATAATTTTATTTATATTATCATCATTTGTTGAAATATGCAAGTTTTGCATATAAGGCGTACGTCCGATAAGTTGCCCTTTGTGGCGCCCTTTTTGTTCAAAAAGAACCGGCATAATTTTGCCAACGCATGATTGATTGAATTTTGTTTGATAATCAAACAAAAGGTCTTGCAAAACAGCCAAACGTTCTTTTTTTATCTTTTCTTCCACCTGATTTTCCATAACAGCAGCCGGTGTTCCCGGTCGTTTGCTGTATTTAAAAGAAAAAGCCTGAATATATTTTACCTTATTAACAACATCTAAGGTTGCTTTGAAGTCTTCATCGGTTTCATCCGGAAAACCAACGATAAAGTCTGATGACATTCCGATATTCGGATTTGCTTTTTTCAACTTTTCAACCACACGCAAATAGTCAGAAGAGTTGTGGCGGCGATTCATTGCCTTCAAAATTTTATCTGAGCCGGATTGAATCGGCAAATGCAGATAAGGCATTAAAATTTCAATATCACGATGGCAAGCAATTAAATTATCGGTAACATCGGCAGGATATGATGTTGTGTAACGCAATCGTTTTAAACCGTCAATTTTAGCGACTCGCTCAATTAAATAGGCAAAATCACGCTCTTTACCATTTTCATCTTCGCCATGATAAGAGTTAACGTTTTGACCTAAAAGATTAAGCTCAATCGTACCGGTTTTCACCAAACGCTCAGCCTCTTTAATAACTTCGGCAACGGGGCGCGAGTATTCGGCTCCTCTTGTATATGGTACAACGCAATATGTGCAGAAATTGTTGCAACCTTCCTGAACAGCTAAATAAGAGCAAGCTCCCTGAGCCTTGTTTTCAGGCAAAAAATCAAATTTACTATCCGCCGGAAAATCAGTATCAACTACCGATTCGCGAATTTTATCAGCCTCAATTCCGCGCAAAATGCCGGCAATTTTATGATACATCAGCGGTCCAACGGCAAATTTAACGTATGGTGCGCGTTTGATAATTTGCTCATCTTCTGCCTGAACCACACAACCGGCAACACCGATAATTGTATCTTTTCCCTGTTCTTTACGCTCAAGCGCAATCAGCTGCGCCCGCCCTAAATCGGAAAACAACTTTTCCGCTGCTTTTTCTCTGATATGGCAGGTGTTAAATAAAACGATATCAGCCTCCGTTTGCTTTTCAGTCGGCTCATAGCCCTCATTTTTAAGCATGTCGGCAATACGTGCCGAGTCATAAACGTTCATCTGACAGCCGAAGGTTTTGATAAAAAAATTTTTAGACACGGTTAGTTTTTATCCTTTAATAAAAAGTTTTTATATGCATGTTTATAGAACAGTTAAAAAACAATTTCAAATGTTTTATTGAAGGATAAACATAAAAAAGCGGCTGTATTATACAACCGCTAATGTAAATAGTGCTTTAATTTATTTTTTCTTTTTCTTTGCATCAGCGTTAACATAGTCGCCCATCATTTTTAAGGCTTCTTCAATTTCTTCAGGAGTATTTTCTTCTGATTCAGGCTCTTTCACGCTGTTTTTCTTGGCATCAATGTCGCTTTTTACTTTTTCCATTTTGGTTTTTGCTTTTTCAGCACCGACTTTTGCAGCCTCAACACTGTCCTTAAATTTATCTTCCATCATTTTGCGCCATGCCGGCAATTTCTCTGCATTAATGATTGCAAAAACTACAACAATCACAACAAACCAACCAAAAAATCCACCCATAACTTATACCTCCTGTTTTTTGTTAAGATGATTTAAAATTTCCGTTGCATCATATTTATGGTCATACGATACAATATTTTTTTGTATTTCACAATATTTTTTTTGCACATCTGCATAATTTCCGAATGTAGGCTTTGTTTTGTAAATTTCTACTATTTTTTTGAGTTTATCTAAAGCTAAATCACTCATTGAAAGACCGGTATTACAAAGTTCCAAATTATCCTTAAAATCCGAATTTCCTAAGCAAATAACTTCACATCCGGCTTCAAAAACTTTTTTAGCGCGTTCTGATATAGTGCCTTTTAAGGCGTTCATCATAATGGCATCAGAAACAAGAAGTCCGCTGAAACCTATTTCTTTGCGAATAATTTCCTCTATTACGATTTTGGAAGTTGTTGCCGGATTTTTATTATCAACGGCAGAAAGAACCAAGTGGGCAACCATACCCATAGGCATATTTGCTAAAGCCTTAAACGGATAAAAATCATTTTGTAATTCATTTATACCTGCCCTGACAACCGGAAGCTCTAAATGAGGATCGCTTTCTGCTCGTCCGTGTCCTGGAAGGTGCTTGATGCAAGGGCAAATTCCTTTTTCAAGGTAGGTATCACACATGGCTTTACCCAGTTTTGCCACTATTTGCGGAGAAGAAGAAAAACAGCGCCCGCGCAAGGCATCGGAAGTGTTGGCATATTCAACATCTAAAACGGGCGTAAAATTAACGTTTATTCCTACGTCGTTTAAGTCTGCTGCTGCTAAATAAGCGTGATTTTTTGCCTGTTCTTCTGTTTTGATATCGGACTGTTTTGCCAAAGGCGTAAATTCCGGCTCACATAAACGGCGTACGCGTCCGCCCTCTTGATCTACGGCAATCAAAACATCATCACGACCGATTACCTCTTTAATTGTTTGGCACAATTTTCTAAGTTGCTTTCTTGATTTTACATTTTCGCACTTATAAGCAAATAAGCACACGCCTAGAGGATTATACTTCTCAAACAAGCGCTTTTCTTCATCGCTTAAATCAGCTCCCTGAACAGATAAAAAGGCCGGAAGAATAGGTTTTTCCATTATCAACGCTCTTTAGTTATGCAATCGGTTAAGCCTTGTTTTTTCAAGGCAGCGCAAGCGGCTGCGGCAGCGTTTTTATCGGCAAATGAACCGGCACGCAAACGATAGAAAATTCCTTGAGCTCCTAAATCTGAAGTTTGAATTTCATGAGTGTATGACTTTAACATTGAATAACGGTTAGCTAAATCCGTCCAAGCTTTCTCAACAGCTGCCTTATTTTTGGAAGCCATAAGTTGAATTTGCCATTTGCCGTTTGCCTGCTGAGCCGGAGCTTGTGTATTCTCTTCGGTTTTAGCCGGCGCGGTTTCTTCTTTAGCAACATTTTGTATCTCAGGCTTTACAGTTGTTTTTTCTTCAACTTTCTGTACAACTTCTTTTTTTACTTCTTCTGCTTTAGCAGCATTTTCAGATGTTGCTGATTTAATGTCGGCAGATGCCTCTTCTTTTGTTGTTTTTATAGTGTTTTCAGCAGTGTTTTTTGCTTCTTCGGCACTTTTTTCAGCCTTATCATCAACATCTGCAACTTCATCAACAATTTCATCTAAATTTGTGGCAGTTTCATCTATATCAGATACTTCCGGAACAATATCAGGCAATTTTGGAGTTTCGGGAGTAGGAAGCAAATTCTCAACAACAGTATTATCAACATCTTTCTTTTCGACAATATTGTAGACATCTTTATCTTGGTTCGGAATATCCATTCCTCCCGGATTTTCCGGACGAATTTTTACAGCGCTTTGAGGGCGACGTATTACCGGAATTTCAGAACTTTCTTCAGCATATTGCGGAGACAAAACAAACCAGCCGACAACTCCGGCGAGAGCAATTCCGGCGAAAATACTCAAAAAGTTATTGCGAGAGCGTGCAAGTTCACTACGTCGCTCTTCAACTGTTGCAATTTTTTGATTTGCCACTTTTTGCTTGAAATCATTTAAGTAATCATCATTTTTATCAAAAAAGTCTTGATACATTTATTTTCCCTCCCGATATTTTTTTTGCAGTCTAACATATAATATTTTTAAAATAACCAAAAAAACACTTTTATTTACAAAAAAATACATGTATGCTCTGCGTAAGAGGAAGAAAAATGAAAATTGCGACACTAAACATAAATTCCGTAAATGCCAGATTGAAAAATTTGCTTGAATGGCTTAACCAAAATCAGCCGGACATAATGTTTTTGCAAGAAATCAAATGCGAATATAATAATTTTCCGCTTTTTGATGTGCAGATGAGTGGTTATAATGCTGTTGTTTTGGGGCAAAAAAGCTATAACGGGGTAGCAATATTATCAAAGCATAAGATGAAAATTCGTGCGGAAAATTTGCCGAATTTTACTGATGAAAATGCGCGCTATCTGGAAGCTGAATTTGAAATAAACGGTGAAAAATATGTTGTTGCTTCAATTTATTTACCAAACGGAAATCCTCCATATAACAACTTGCAGGACACCTCAAAATTTAAGTATAAGCTTGATTGGACAACAGCATTTTTAAAACATGCCGAAGATTTGTTGATTGAAAATAAAAACGTTATTTTTGGCGGTGATTTTAATATTATCATGAGCAAAAAAGATGTTTATAACCCTGAATTGTTTATCGGCAACGCGCTTTATCGTCCGGAGGTACAAAATCAACTCAGGTATTTGATAAATATGGGTTATACTGATTGCTATCGCGTGCTTTTCCCACATGAAACCGGTTATACTTTTTGGGATTATACCGGCGGTGCATTCTTAAATGATTTAGGCATGAGAATAGATTATATATTTACTTCACCAAAGCTTACGGATAATTTGCAAAAATGTTATATTGACAGGGATTTCAGAGCAAAAGAAAAAGCTTCGGATCACACAATTTTAGTGGCGGAATTTTCTTAAAAAAATAGCCTGTTAATTATTGCCTTAAAGCTGTTGCCAAAGGCTTTGCTTGTTTTTATAATGCAATAATTAAGAAAATTCAGGAGAGATAAAATGAAACAAATGTCGGTTATCGGTTGCGGACGCTGGGGAACATTTCTTGCTTGGTATGTGGCAAATTATTGCGAAGTTGAAAAAGTTTTATTATACGGTATGGTCGGCGCCCCTTCTTTTGATGAATTGCAAAAATATCGTAAAAACGAATATCTTTCATTGAGTGATAATATGGAAATGACTGCTGATTTAGCTCAAACTTTAACAAGCGATTTTATCATTATATCCATTAACTGCCAAAATTTGCGCTCGCTGGCAAAGCAACTTAACGGCTATGACTTGAACGGCAAAACATTTTTATTGGCAATGAAAGGTCTGGAAGAACCGTCAGCCAAAATTTTAGCTAAAGTTTTTGCCGAAGAAATAAATCAAGATATTCATATTGCAACATTAGGCGGTCCGGGACACGTTGAAGACTACTTGAATAATGTGCCGTCTGCTGCGGTGATTGACAGTTTTGAACCGGAAACGCAAGATTTTATCATCAAATTTATGCAAAGTAATTTGATTCGCTTCTATTATGGTACTGATTTAATCGGAAATCAGGTTGGTGCCGCTTTGAAAAATGTTATCGGAATTGCTGCCGGAATTTTAGACGGCTTGGGCTGGTGGGGCTTAAAAGGAGCGTTGATGGCGCGTGCGCCGATAGAAGTTGGCAGATTAATTAAGCACTTGGGCGGAAAGCCGGAGTCGGTATACGGGCTTGCTCATTTGGGCGATTATGAGGCAACGCTTTTCTCCCGCAACAGCCATAATCGCATGTTTGGTGAAATGTTTGCTAAAGGCGAAGCATATGGCAAGTCGGCGGAAGGTGTCGGAACTTTGCGTGCGGTAAAAGCCATTGCTGATCGCGAAAATATAGATATGCCGATTTGTCAGGCTCTATATTCTATTGTTTTCGAGCAGGCAGATATAAAGGCAACGATTCGCAGCTTGTTTGACCGCTCTTTGAAAAAAGAATTTTAAGAATCTTAAAACATAGATGCTATGCTTACATTCCGATTTTTTGATTGAGTTTCAAAAGATTAATAATTGAAAAAACCATGTAAAACTGCTCAAAAACCAAATCAATTTGCGGTTTATTTATGGCTGTCTTGAAAAAAGAACAAGTCTCAAACATATCTTGCTTTGTCGGAATGGCAAACAACAGTTTATCCTTAAAAAAACTGAATTGTATTGATTTTCCGCCGAATAAATCGCGCAACTTCAAAACGCGCTCCATGAAAGCCGTTGTTAACAAGTAGCGAGCTTCAATTTGATTATCGGAAAAAACTTCAAAAATTTTTTCAAAAACCATATCTTCCAGATGCACTCTTTGCAGTCCGGAAACTCTTTTCAAAACATTGAGCATTCCGCCGTCTTTTAAGGCAACCGTTCGCCCCTCAAAAGGTTTGTTCATATCCAATAAAACGCAAATTCCCTTGAAAATAGTAACTTTTCGACGATGCTTATTAACATAAATTTCTTTTTGCAGTTTTTCTTCGGCGATGGTAATGCCGACATCATTATAAGTACCGACAAAAAAATCATCGCCTTGATTAATCGTAAATCCTTTAAATATATGCGAATATTCCAACAAATCATCAGGCAACGAGCTTTCAAATTCATATTCAAACGTGCCGAAAAATGAGGCAAATTCCTTCATTATGCCGGTTGATTTTGCTCTCTTTTTATATTTATAAATCGGGCCGGTAACAATGGCGGCAATAATTGCGGTTAGGGTTAATATAATGCCGATGCTTTGATTGTCTTCTGACCACTTGATATTGAAAATAATCAATAAAATAAGCGGATATAAAATAACGGCGAAGGTAAAAAGAGTCCAAAAACTGCTGACATATTTGCCACGAAATTTTTCGGCTTCTTTTAATAAGGGAAGCAGTTTTTCAATATAATAAACGTCAAAGCGACTCTTTAGCGCCCTATATTCCTTATCGCTCTTATAATCAATCATAAAACCGCTCCCGTGTAAATATCGGTGCTAAAGCTTAAAAATAGTCTTTAGTGCTGATAGGTTTGCGCTCGGTTTCGGATATTTCAAAGAACGGGTGATCTTGATAAGTGATATTCATCATTTTTGCAATAATGCTGCTCGGAAAGATTTCAACCGCATTTTTGAGCGACGTAACATTAGAGTTATAAAAGCGGCGGGCGGCAGAAATATGTTCTTCAACCTCGTTCATGGTTTGCATTGCGGTAATCATGGTCTGATTAGATTTTAAATCAGGATAATTTTCCAAAGAAATTCTGAATTCACCTAGTTTTTGATTGAGCAGATTTTCAAACTCCATCTTTTCTTTCGGCGAACCGGCAAAGGTTGTAGACATAGCTTTAGTGCGCAATTCTGTCAGCTCTGTCATTAAAGATTTTTCATGTTCCATAAATTTTGCGGCGGTGTGCAAAATATTAGGAATTAAATCATAACGTTTTTTTAGTTGAACATCAATATCGGCAGCAGATTCCTGAACCTTATTGCGAACGCTGATCAGGCGCACATAAAGCGCATAGCCAAACACCAAAGCAACCAAAACAATTAAAAATAAATTTCCCATTTTATCCTCCTTATAAATAATTATTGGTAATCATTTTATGCAAAATTAGTTTAGTTTTGTTTAATTTTTTGTTGAATTTATCACTAATCTGTGTTATAATCAAGAAAAATAACGAACGGAGTTTGATAAATGGCAAATACGCGTGATGAGAGAATAGAAGAAAGACTTGAAAAAATGTCCTCGCTTTTTGAGCATTCCGATAAAAAGGAACAAAAAAGCGAAGTTATTGAGTTGGAAGCAGCCAAAAATGATATTTTAAACGAGTTGCCTGCTGAAATCAGATTTCAAGCATTGCAAAACGGAATGCCGTTAGATGAGTTGCGTGCGCTTTACTCCGAAGTTAAAACAGAATATGCGGCTAAAAAGCTTGAATATCAGGGTGCAGAACGGTTTGAAAGAAAAGAGCGCCGTCAAGACAATGTTCGCGAATATGAGTTGGATAAAGATCGCCAGCGTCAAAATGAGCAGACACGAACAAGAACCCGTAGTTATGAGCGAGTAAGAGCTCGCGCTTAAAAATTTCCTTAAATCAAATCAGAATCGTGGTTTTTCAATGCCGACAGTGGTTTGTTCCATGTGTCCGGGGTATAGTGTTGTATTTTCCGGTAAGTTAAGAATTTTTGAGCGAATACTTTCAAATATCGTTTTTTCATCACCGCCGGGGAATGTGGTGTTTCCAATACCGCTTTTGAAAATTGTATCACCGACAAAAGCTACATTATTTTCCTTATCATAAAAAATAACCGAATCTAAAGTATGTCCGGGAGTATGGATTACTTGCAGTTTAATTTCAGGATTTGCATTAAGAGAAAGAATGTCGCCGTTTTTAAAATATTTTGCCTTCGATAAGATGATGCTTTTACCAAAGAATGGCGATAAATTAAAAGCCGGATTCTCAAGATATTTTTTGCCTTCAAGGTGAATCATATAGTCAATTTTTAATTCAGCGCTTATTTTTTCTACGGCGCCGATATGGTCAACATGTCCGTGTGTTAATAAAATTGCCTCAATTATCCAACCACGTTCTTTTATTATTTCAAGCAATTTTTCCGCCTCGGCACCGGCATCAATCAGCCAACCGTGCTTTGTTTCTTCATCAATATAAAAATAAGCATTTGTTTCCAGCGCATCAAAGACAATAACTTTTTTTAAGAGCATTTTTTCCTCGCAGTGAATAAAATTTATGCTAAATATAGCAAGGTTTGCGCGCAAAACAAGCAAAATAATTATTGTTGTTGCAATTTACTAAAAAATGTGGTATAAGAAACTCGTATTTTGAGAAAGTGCTCTTAAATATGATTGTCGACGGTAATAACATAAAACAACGAAACATCCTGATAAACAAATGCTTCTATCAGACAACCATGAAGATTATGAATCTGTTTGAGCAGAAGGGTGACGGAGATTTTGCCAACAAAACGATTGAGGCAATCAATTTATATCATGACATTGTGCAAAAAAAGCGCCGTAATAATTACGGTGATGATTATAATTCGGCGTTTGATGCAATAGATTCAGCGATTCGCAACGTTGCGAACAAAGTTTTTTATACATATGGTTCAGAGAGTTTTAATAAGGCGTACGACTCGTTTCGTGACTACAATTATTTGCAGGTTGTGCGCGGTCATTTGAGAAACCATTCGGCTAAATAAATTTTCCCAAAAAATGCAGGCATTTAATTTTTTCGTTGATTTTGTCAAAAATATATGTTATAGTGAATCAAAATAAGCAATATGGAGCGGAAAAATGAGCGAGGATAAGGTTATGAGTAGATTAGAAAAAGTTAGAGCAATGCTTCCTGACACAAAGAAACTTGTAGTCGCGTTAGCTATATTAGGGTTTATGAATTCAACACCGGCTCAAGCTCAAGGATACGATCGTTCTTCAGATAAAACAGAGCAAGTGAATAACAGCACTTTTCAAATTTCAGGTACTTATATCTGTCATGATCATACAGATGAAGTGTATCTTCAAGCTAATGGCGAGAAGGTTATGGTACAGTCTATGAAATTTGCCCAGGCAGTGAAAGATGTTAAAAACCAAACAGGATGCTTAGGTAACATTGTGGTTTATTTCGATGCTAATTCATCGGAGGTGATGGGTGCCAAAATAGGGCATTATTGGGTAGATTTTCAACATGGTTTTAGTAAGGGTCGTTATGAGGTTGGAGACCATAGAGACAAAGTGGTTGAATTTGGAAATAGTATCCTCGACTTAAATCTAACAAGAATCATAAATAACGGCTTAGATATAGTAGAAAGAGTAAAACCTGGTTATGCTTCTGCCGATCCTGGCAGCTGTGTTAGGGTTATAGGCAATAGGGTTGTAGATGGAAAAGTAAAGCAAGGGTGGATGCCTATACATAAAAGAGGTGCTGATGGATATTATATTGAAAATGGAGCATCTAATACCAATACAAATAATACATATTCACAATCTTCAAGCGCAGATACAACAACACGTTATCAGGGAACTCGCAGTAGTACTTCTTCGCAAACTCCGAGTGTGCGCTATGTACAGAGTAATTATCGTTAATAAGAGGTGAAAAATGCTGTATTTTTTGGCTTTTGTCGCTTTTGCAATTTTATTTTTTCTATGGCAACATTCATAGGTGTTGCCTTTTTTTGAGTATGCCGAATAAAAATAAAAGCCTTTTTCAATGCTTTAAATCATAAAAAAATAAAAATAAACCTTGCATTTATAATTTATTAAATGTATAAGCGCTCTAAATGATGAATCTTAATTTTCTATGAGGATTAAAAATGGCAAGAGTTACTGTTGAAGATTGCATTGATAAAATTCCGAGTCGCTATGAATTGGTTATGGTTGCCGCACAACGTGCGCGTGATATTGCTTCAGGGGCGCATATATGTGTTGACCGCGATAATGATAAAAATTCGGTTGTGGCTTTGCGTGAAATTGCGGAAAACAAAGTTAGCATAGAAGATTTGCAACGCTCGCTTGTTTTGGGTCAGCAGAAATATGTTGAAGTTGAAGAACCTGAAGATGAAGAGGTTGAAATTCTGGCAGCTGAAAAAGAACTTGCCGGACTTGATGCAACTTTCACAAGCGATATGATCAGTGATGAAGATTTGACTGAGGTTATGCAGATTCATGATGAAGAAGATATTGATTTAGACAGCGAAACAGAATTATCCGATATGGATTTAGATGATGTAGATGACGCTGATTTCGGTGATGATGACGGCTTTAATGATTCGCTTGATGATGCTGAAGAAGAGGATTTTTAATAAAATCTCTTGAAATTTAATAAATAATAAAGCAAAACATATTATAAGAAGTAATATGTTTTGTTTTTTTTATCAATAAAGTGGCAAAATGTTAAGACAATATGAATTGGTTGATTTAGTAAAGTCGTATGATCCTTATGCCGATGAGGATGCGCTCAATCGTGCCTATGTTTTTGCCTTAAAAAAACACGGCTCTCAGCTCAGAACCTCAGGCGATCCGTATTATTCGCACCCGATTGAGGTTGCAGGTATTTTAACAAAATTTAAGCTTGATTGTGCTTCCATTATTGCCGGACTATTGCATGATACGGTTGAAGATACTGATACTACTTTAGATGAAATAAGAGAGCTTTTCGGCGATCAGGTGGCGCAACTGGTTGATGGTTTAACAAAACTTGCCATGATTGAACATAAATCCGGGAGCAGTAAGCAGGCGGAAAATTTCAGAAAACTGCTTTTGGCGATGTCGGAAGATATCAGAGTGTTGCTCATCAAGCTTGCTGACAGACTGCATAATATGCGCACGTTGCATTTTTGTGATCCGGAAAAAAGAGCCCGTATAGCTAAAGAAACATTGGATATTTATGCTCCGCTAGCCGAAAGAATCGGTATGCAGGAAGTCAAAGAAGAAATGGACGAGATTGCTTTTGCCGAGCTTTATAAGGATGCGCACGATTCTATTGTGGCGCGTCTTAATTTTTTGCGTGAACAAGGTAGCGATATTGTGCCAAAGATTATTCGCCAGCTTGAAAAAGATATGGCGGATAATGGTGTAAAATGTAAAATTTCCGGCAGAGAAAAAAGCCCTTATTCAATATGGCGGAAAATGCAACTTAAAAATGCTTCGTTTGAGCAACTTGCGGATATCATGGCTTTTAGAATTTGTGTTGACACGGTTGGTGATTGTTATCAGGCTTTAGGTATTATTCATAGCAAATATCACATGGTTCCGCGCAGATTTAAAGATTATATTTCTACTCCGAAGCCGAACGGATATCAATCGCTTCATACCGGTGTTATCGGACCGTTCGATGTTAGAATCGAAGTGCAGATTCGCACTTACGAAATGCACGAAGTAAACGAAAAAGGTGTGGCGGCGCATTGGGCATATAAGCAGGGGCAAAGAACGGAGGGCAAAAACTTTCGCTGGATTCGCGAGTTGCTGGAAATTTTGGATCAGGCGCAGAATCCTGATGAGTTTTTGGAAAACACAAAGCTTGAAATGTATAATGATCAAGTGTTTTGCTTTACGCCAAAGGGCGATTTAATCGGACTTCCGATAGGCTCAACACCGGTGGATTTTGCTTATGCCATTCACTCAAATGTCGGAGATACATGTGTCGGAGCCAAAATCAACGGGGAAATAAAACCGTTGCGCACAATTTTGCAAAACGGTGACCAAATAGAAGTATTAACCGCAAAAAATCAGCATCCGTCATTGGAGTGGGACAGATTTGTGGTTACCGGAAAAGCAAAAGCCGCGATTCGTCGCTATGTACGCGCCAATAAGCGTGAACAATTTATTGCTTTGGGTAAAGAAATTTTGGAAAAATTGTTTAAATCAGAGGATCAAAGTTTTTCTGAAAAAGAACTGGTGAATTTTACCTCTAATTTTGAAGCCGAAAGTGTTGATGACATATATGCAAAAGTGGGCGAGGGGCTTATAACCGGCTGGGACGTTTTGCGCACAGTGCATCCGGCATATAAGCAGTCTAAGCTTGAAAAAATGGTTAACTCAATCAAGTTGCCGGTATTCAAAAAAGAAAAGGATAAAAAAGATTCGCTTAAAATACGCGGCTTGATTGAAGGAATGGCGGTGCATTTTGCCGGTTGCTGCCACCCGCTTCCGGGTGATAGAATTGTCGGTATTGTTACAACGGGAAAAGGTGTAACCGTGCACACGGTTGAATGTGCTTCACTCAAAAATTATGAAAATGAGCCGGAGCGCTGGCTTGATATTGATTGGGGAATAGATGCCGAAAATGAAAAACATACGGCGCGCTTAAAATTAATGATAAGTAATGAACCTGGAGCGCTGGCAGATGTTGCAAATATTGTGGCAAAGGCTGATTCTAATATCATAAACTTAAATATTACTTATCGCACAATGAGTTATTATGAAATTTTGCTTGATATTGAAGTTCGCAACGTTGAACAGGTTAATTCACTGGTGATGGCTCTTAAATCGGCAAAATCCATAAGTTATGTTGCACGCGTGAACAGGTAGGTGACAATGATTATCGGAATAGGCTGTGATACGGTAAATATGGAGCGCTTAAATAAAAGCGAAGAATTTTTGGAGCGTTTCGGCAAGCGTATTTTGGGAAAAGACGAACTTGAAGAGTTTTTCAAAGATAAGCCGTTTGATAAAGATAAAGTTGTTGCCAGACTAGCAAAACTTTATGCGGCAAAAGAAGCTTTTTCAAAAGCATTGGGAACCGGTTTCAGAGACGGAATTTTTCTTTCGGATATTCAAATTTTGCATGATAAAAACGGAAAACCTTATTTTAAAATAGGCGGAGAAGCGCAAAACATGTTGCGTAAACTTGCTGCTTTGAGTACAATACATCTTTCCATAAGCGATGATTACCCGATTGCTATGGCATTTGTTATTATTGATGCAAAATGATTGACTGTTTGAACAAAATAAGTTAATTTTATAAAAAATAGTTTAAAGAGGAATAAAAATGGAAATAGAAAATATTAAAAACGGAGATACGTTGGTTTGCAAGGTAAAAGGGCGATTGGATACGAATACTTCGCCGGCACTGATGGATAATCTTAATCTGGAAGGGATTAAGGATTTGGTATTTGATTTAAAGGAAGTTGATTATGTTTTTTCTGCCGGTTTGCGAGTGTTTTTGCAAGCTCAAAAAATTATGAACGCAAATGGCGGAAAAATGCGTATTATCAACATTGACCCTGCAATTAAATCAATTTTTGAAATGGTTGGATTTGCCAATATTATGGATATTGAATAATGGCATTTAGCGGACTGGAATGGCTGAAAAAACGTTCTCTTACGGCAAAACTGGCTATCAGTATTTTGGGCAGTGTTTTTTGCTGTGTGGTCGTTTTATTGTTTTTTTTCGAGAACCATTCCACGCCGATTTTAGCTTCACATATTACTGAAATAGCGGAAAAATCTTTACAACGCTCGGTTACACCGATTGTGGAAAATGCAATCAAAGTGGAACAAGCGGTTGAAACATTGAAAAACAATTTAAGTAAATTTTCCTATAATGAAGAAAAAGTCCTTAAAGACCTTATGATTTCAACGGTGGAAACCATGAATCATGAGGATTCTGATTTTGGAAGTGTTTGGGTTTATGTTTTTGAACCGGAAACATATAAAGAAGGAAAGTTATATACAGCAGAAAATGTGGACGGACAAGTTCAATTTAATGTTTCAAAAATTGCTAATTTATACGATTCGTATCCATGGTTTAAGGAAGTTCCGAAGGAAGAGGAAATTTTTTGGACTGAGCCGTATGTTGATGTTGAAAATAAAAATAAACCAACGGTAACAACATGTATTATTCCTTTTAAATTTAAGGGAGCAGATGATTTTAACGGGCTGGTTTCGGTTTCTGTTTATTTAGATAAAATCCAAAAAGGAATTTCTGAAATTCAATTTCACGAAAGAGGAAAGTTTGTTCTTTTTTCTCGTAAAGGGCTGTATGTTGTTCACCCTTATGCTTCAGTAAACCTAACAAAAACAATTTATGAAATGGCGGTGGAATATAATGTTCCGCAAATGGCTGAAATCGGTCAAAATATGCTTGAATTAAAGCAAAGCGGATATATGAAATTGCCGAAGATTAATGGCAAAGAAGAGCATGAGCCGGTGATGTTTTTTTATACGCATATTCCTTATATTGATTGGGGGATGGGGCTTTTCTTTCCGGAAGAACAGTTTTTTGAACCGATTAAAAAATTTCAAGTTCAGGTTCTGGTTTTCTTGTTTGTTATTTTAGCCGTTATGTTTGCTTTAATCAGTTGGATTTGTCACTATTCAACCAAGCCTCTTTTAGACTTAAGCAAAATTGCCGTGCAATATGGTCGGGGCAACTTTTCGGCCGATCTCCCGCGAAGCACATCATCAGACGAAATAGGGGTTGTTACCAGAGCTTTTAGAAAAATGCGTGTCAATCTTTTAAATCTTATTGAACAGGAAAAAAGGGTGGTGGCAGATCAGCAGAAAGCAAGCAGTGAGCTGGAGATTGCGCAAAAAATTCAGCGTTCCGCTTTGCCGGCGGATTTTCCGGTTGACCCAAATTTTGAATTATATGCCAGTATGGATGCGGCACAAAAAGTAGGCGGAGATTTTTACGACTTTTTCTACACGGATAGCGAGCATTTGGTTATTGTTATTGCCGATGTTGCCGGAAAAGGAATACCTGCCGCGCTATATATGATGACAGCAAAATCTTTAATTAAAACTGCGGCACAAACAAATTGTCCGACAGTGGAAATTTTTACTCGCGTTAATAAAGAATTGTGTGAGGGATATAAAAACGACTCTATGTTTATAACGGCATTCTTGGCGAAAATAAATCTTAAGAACGGAAGTGTTGAATATGTCTGCGCCGGTCATAATCCGCCGTTTGTGTTCAGTGACGGAAAATATAAACAGATGAAAGTTGCGCGGAATTTTGTTTTAGGCGTTTTAAGTTCTATTGATTTTGAGGTAGAAAGTATAAAACTCAAGAAAAATGACAGATTGTTTTTATATACTGACGGAGTTACGGAAGCACAAAATAATAAAGGAGATTTTTTCGGTGAGCGCAGACTTTTGGGGGTGTTGCAAAATGTTAGCGGTTCGGCTGAAGAAACCTTGCATAACATTGATAATGCAATACATAAATTTGCAGGTAATGCCCCACGGTCCGATGATATAACGATGCTGGAATTTATATTTAATGCGGAGCCGAAAGAAGTTTTTGCCATAAAGGCAGATAATAGTGAAACAGATAGAGTTTTGGATTTTGTTCAAGCGGATATGAAGAAATATGATATAGAGCAGATTACTCGTTCTAATATGCTTGTTGCTGTCGGAGAAGCTTTTTCAAATGTTGCCAACTATGCTTATGAGGGAGAAGGTATAGTAACAATAGAAAGCACTATTGATGATGTATATTATAAACTTATTTTCAAAGACAGCGGTAAGAAGTTTAATCCGTTGACTTATGGTGATCCGGATATTACGAAATCGGCAGAAGAACGCAATGTTGGCGGCTTAGGTATTTATATGATTAAAAAGATGACGGATTTGTGCGAATATCAATATATTGACGGCTACAATATTTTAACAATCGGTGTAAGGCTTACCAAAAATACCTAAGGTATGGTTTCTTGATAAATTTCATAAAAAAGCTTGAGTTTTGTTTTTTTTTGCCATATATAGAGTATCAATAAATCACTAAGGAATAAGATATGAAATTAGGGAAAAATGCTGTTATTTGGCTTCTTGCTTTTATATTTATAAGTATTGCCATGAGCTATTTTGAACAAAGTCAATCTCAAGGACAGTTTGTAACACTGCCGTTTTCAGAGTTTATGCATGAAGTTGAAAACAAAAAGGTTGTGAGCGTGATGATTTCCGGAGCGGAAATATTTGGCGAAACAAACAGCGGAAGCAAATTTGTAACGTATGCACCGCAAAGTCCGAATATGGTAGATAAGCTTTTAGAAAACGGTGTAAAAATAGAAGCAAAACCGGAAGAAACCTCGGAAAATTCTTTTTTCGGAATGATTATTTCATGGTTGCCGATGATTGTTTTAATCGGTGTTTGGATATTCTTTTTACGTCAGGCAAGTTCGGGAAATAATAAGGCGATGAGTTTTGGTAAATCGCGCGCAAGATTGATTGAAAACACAAAAAAAGTTACTTTTGCCGATGTTGCCGGCGCAGATGAATCTAAGCAGGAATTGGAAGAAATTATTGACTTTTTGAAAGATCCGCAAAAGTTTCAACGCTTGGGAGGAAAAATTCCAAAGGGTGTTTTGCTTGTCGGACCTCCGGGAACCGGTAAAACCTTGCTTGCAAAGGCAGTTGCCGGTGAAGCTAATGTGCCGTTTTTCTCAATTTCCGGCTCGGATTTTGTGGAGATGTTTGTGGGTGTCGGTGCATCGCGTGTGCGCGATATGTTTGCGCAAGCAAAGAAAAATGCGCCGTGCTTGCTTTTTATTGATGAAATTGATGCGGTTGGGCGTCATCGCGGTGCCGGTTTAGGTGGCGGTAATGATGAACGTGAGCAAACACTAAATCAACTCTTGGTTGAGATGGATGGATTTGAAGCAAACGAAAACGTTATTTTAATTGCGGCGACTAACCGTCCTGATGTTTTGGATCCGGCATTGTTGCGTCCGGGAAGATTTGATCGGCAGGTTACAGTCAGCAATCCTGATGTTAAAGGAAGAGAAGAAATATTAAAAGTTCATGTTCGTAAAGTGCCTTTAGCCAAAGATGTTGATCTGGCAGTTGTGGCCAGAGGAACGTCAGGTTTTTCGGGTGCCGATTTAGCTAATCTCGTAAATGAGGCCGCTCTTTTGGCTGCTCGCCGCAACAAGCGTAAAGTTACGGCTCAAGATTTTGATAATGCCAAAGATAAAGTTTTAATGGGAAATGAGCGCAAATCTATGGCGATGGATGATGAGGAGAAAAAACTAACTGCTTATCATGAAGCCGGACACGCAATCTGCTCTCTTCATGTTAAGGAAACAGATCCGATTCATAAAGCGACTATTATTCCGCGTGGCAGAGCCTTAGGAATGGTTCAACAACTTCCGGAAAAAGATCATTACTCGTATACACGCGCCAAAATGCTTTCAAGACTTATTATTTGTATGGGTGGGCGTGTGAGTGAGGAATTGAAGTTTGGCTATGAAAAGGTTACATCAGGGGCTTCGTCAGATATTGCCGCCGCTACTAATTTGGCGCGCTCAATGGTCACCGAATGGGGAATGAGTGATGCTTTGGGGCCGGTGCTTTACGCCGAAAATTCTAATGAAGTATTTTTAGGTCGTGCCGTTACACAGAATAAAAACATGAGTGAAGAAACCGCTCGGCTTGTTGACATGGAAATCAAGCGTCTGGTAACGGAGGCATATGATGAGGCGAAACGTATCTTAACCGAGTATGATGCTGATTTGGAAAAGCTGGCACATGCTTTAATTGAATATGAAACCTTAACCGGTGATGAAATTAAGGATATTCTGGCCGGAAAAGATATTAATAGGAACGAGCAAACTCCTGTTCCACCGGAAAAGCGCACTAAGGCTTCTGTTCCGGAAGTATAACAGAAAGAGGAAAATTAAATGAATTTTACAGATTTAGGCTTAAGCGAAAAAACCATAAAAGCAATAAACGAAGCAGGAATTACAGCTCCGACAACCGTTCAGGCTGATGTGATTCCTTCAGTATTAGCGGGAAAAGATGTTTTTACGATAGCACCTGCCGGTTGTGGCAAAACCTGTTCTTATGTTTTTCCGCTGATTGAAATAATCAGTCAAAAAAAAGCTGCTAATATTTTAATTATAACAGCCGGTTCTGAGCAATCGGTTGCTGTTTCCGACAGATTTGCCGTATTTAATAAATACCATGAGGTTAGTGAGTCTACATTAACAGAAGATAATAATAATGTGGTTGCCGAATCGAACGTAATTATTGCTTCTCCGGATTTGTTGCTTGAGTTGTTAAAAGAAGATAAGGATAGCTTATCAAATGTGGATGTCTTAGTTGTAGATGATATAAATTTAATCAAGAAATACCACCAGCTTGAAAATTTGGAAAAAATCTTAGAGGTTTTGCCGGTTGAAAAGCAAAATATTGTATTTACCAATCGCCGTTCTCGTGAAACACAAGACATTTTAGATAAAATATTAAAAGCGCCGGCTGAGATAAAAGTCAATAAAGATAAGGAGTCGGAAGCTGTTTCGGTTAATAACGATTCTACCGCAAATAAGAAAGAAAAGGTTAAGCATTCGCGTGGGGAAAATCCGAAAATATCGGAAGAACTTTCATATGATGCGGAAGCCATCAGCTTAATGAAAAAATATCATACTTTCGGGCGCAAAACTCCGGAGTATATGTTGCTGAATGTAAAATTGGCAGATGACGAATAAATTTGTTAGATAAGCGCAAAAAAAACTTGCAAATTAATGATTTTTTGCGCTATAAAATCGGCATAAATTAAAGTTAAAATATGGAGATAATAAATGTCCGGACACTCGCAATTTAAAAATATTATGTATAGAAAAGGCGCGCAAGATGCCAAAAAAGCCCGCGTGTTTGCAAAGTTAGCGCGCGAAATTACGGTTGCCGCAAAAAGCGGTCTGCCGGAGCCGGATAAAAATCCGCGCTTGCGCTTAGCTATTCAGGCCGCTCGTGCCGAAAGTATGCCGAAAGACAATATTGAACGCGCTATTGCTAAAGCAACAACGGTTGCCGGTGGTGCAGATTTCGTTTCAATGCGTTATGAAGGTTTTTCTTCTAACAAAGTTGCGGTTATTGTTGAAGCTTTGACTGATAATAAAAACCGCACGGCCGGAAATGTGCGCACAATTTTCGGAAAGCGCGGCGGTGCTATGGGAGAAAGCGGCTCAGTTGTTTTCAATTTTGAAAGAATCGGCTATATTGCTTATCCGGCAAGCGTTGCTTCTGCTGATGAAATGTTTGAAGCTGCATTGGAAGCCGGTGCTAATGAGGTTGTCAGTGATGAAGAAAATCATGAAATTGAAACATTGCCTGATGATTTATCTGCTGTTACTACGGCATTAGAAGCAAAATACGGAACTCCTTCTGCATCGCGCTTAGATTGGAAACCAACGGTAAAAGTTGATATTACTGATGTTGAAACGGCTAAAAAATTCTTAGAATTTGTTGATGCCCTGGAAGATGATGAAGATGTTCAGCATGTTTATCATAATGCCGAAATCGCTGAAGATGTTTTGGCTCAGCTCGAAGGCGAATAATAATGCGTATATTAGGTCTTGACCCGAGTTTATCATCAACCGGTTGGGGCATAATTGAAGTAAATGCGAACCGTCTGCAGTATGTTGCGGACGGTTTTATTCCAACAGATGCAAAACAACCGATTGAACAGCGTTTAGACCAGATTTTCAGAACACTTTGCGAAGTTATTGATTTATATCAGCCGCAAGAGGCGGCGATTGAAAAAACTTTTCTAAATACCAATCCGGAAACCTCGCTTAAATTGAGTATGGCGCGCGGAGTGGTAATTTTAGCCGCCGGATATAATAAGCTTCCGCTTTATGAGTATGACCCGACAAAGGTTAAAAAAACTCTTGTAGGTGTCGGAAGGGCAGAAAAAGCACAAGTCGAAACCATGGTGAAAATTTTGCTTCCCGGTTGCAAACCGAAGAATAACGACTCGGCAGATGCTCTGGCGATGGCGATAACGCGCTGCCATTATCGCACACCGTATTGAGGAGAAAATAGTGCTACACTTAGGTTGTCATTTATCAATATCTAAAGGTTTTGAACATATTGGCAAAGAGGCGCTCTCTATCGGGGCGGACACGTTTCAATTTTTTACACGCAATCCGCAGGGCGGTCAGGCAAAAGAGTGGGATAAAAATGATATCGAAAAATATCTGAAATTTGCAAAAGAAAACAGCTTTTCTAATATTGTTGCCCATGCTCCATATACCTTAAATCCTTGTGCTGAAAATCCAAAAACGCTTGAATTTGCTGAGATGGTTATGCGTGATGATTTAGCAAGGTTGGCAAATATTGAACATGCGTATTATAATTTTCATCCCGGTTCACATGTCGGGCAGGTGATTGATGTCGGTATTAAAAAAATTGCCGAACTATTGAATAAAATCATTATGCCGGAACAAAAAAATTTAGTTTTGTTGGAGACTATGTCGGGAAAAGGCTCAGAGGTCGGTTCAAAGTTTGAGGAATTGGCTGAAATTATAAATGGCGTGAAAAATAATTCAAAGCTCGGTGTTTGTTTGGACACTTGCCATGTTTTTGCCGGAGGTTATGATATTTTGCATAAGCCGGATGAAGTGTTGCGTGAATTTGATAAGATTATCGGTTTAAATAGACTTTATGCCGTGCATTTGAATGACAGCTTAATGCCTTTTGATTCGCATAAAGACAGACACGCAAAAATTGGTGAGGGCGAAATCGGGGCTAAGGCATTGGTGCGCTTTATTCAAATTAAGGAAATATCGCGCTTACCGCTGATTTTGGAAACGCCGAATGATTTAGATGGTTATGCCAAAGAAATTGCCTTTTTGAGAAGTGAAAAATTTAATTGAATTATAATAAAAAACTGCTATAATTTTCTGCGGAGGAATTTTGATGAAAATACTGACATTTGATATAGGCGGAACGAAAATTGCTTATGGTCTTGTAGATGAGTGCGGACAAATTCTTGAAGAACCGACAAGAATCGCAACTCCGCATAGTACTGACGAAATTAGAGAAATATTCCAAAAAACGATATCTAAGAGTGAGGCGGACGGTATATCTTTTGCCACCGCCGGAGTTGTATATAACAATAAATTGGTTCACCAACCGTTTAATTTACCTAAAGGATATGAAAATATTGATTTTACATCATTTTCCCATAAACCGACCTTGGTTGAAAATGATGCGAATGCTGCTGCTTGGTGCGAATATAAAATAGGCAATGCAAGAAGTTGTGAACATGCTGTTGTTTTGGTTCTCGGCACAGGTGTAGGTTGCGGTATAATTTGCAACGGAAAATTACTTAAAGGAAAAAGCGGTGCTGCCGGAGAGTGTGCTGCAGAAATAGGAGGTAACGACTTATCAAAATTGGCTCAGCAGAATAATGTTACTCCTAACAGTTTTAAACTTTATGAATTAGTCTTAAAGGGAGACGTACAGGCGCAAAAGGTGTATAATATTTGGCAAAATCGCGTGTTTGAAACAATGGTCCAATTAAATGATTTATTTGATACGCAGAAGATTATTGTTGCCGGCGGTTTGTCAGAAATTGTTGATTATGATTATATGCAAAAAGGTATAAACACATCTCCTTTCGGCGAACCCCCGATAATTATGAAAAGTGCAGGATTTAAGTATCCGGCGCTTTCCGGAGCCGCTCTTTTGTGGTATGATGCATATAAAAAATGATAGGATTCTTAAAATGAAAAAATTAATTTTAACATTGGCTTTCGCTTTATATAGTTTTTCGGCTCAAGCACAAATGGCGGATACTCTTGGGGCATTAGGTATTCAGGGCGAACTCTCAACAGAAGGATATAATGCCGTGAATAAGGGACAAAGCGCCTTGAATCGCTTATTGTTTCAGCAAGATTTGGCAGCATTGGCGGCAGATATTCAAATGACCTATATGGGAAATTATTCCGGACTTTCAAAAGCCGGAGTGATGGGCGAAGGAATACGCGGGGTTAATTGGGATGTGGCAGAAGATTCTTCCGGTGGCTTCGTTATTATTTTGAATGGAATTGATAATGCTTCGTGCTTTTTATGTAAAAGTCAAAACTTCGGCACCAAAAAGGTTGATATAAATAGCGGTGGCGATTGTAATGCCGGCAATAATACGGTTAAAATGCATTTTGACTAAAAATAATACTCGGAAACTGAAACTGATTTCCGAGTATTAAAATTTTTAGCATCAAATATTATTGAGCATTTATAAGAGTTATTTCCACGCGGCGATTTTGTGCTTTTCCTTCTTCAGTTGCATTAGAAGCAACAGGGTTTGATGCACCTGCGCCATACGCACTGATACGCGCCCCGTTTACTCCGCGCAATGCTAAATAATTAGCAACCGAAGCAGCTCTGCGCTCTGAAAGTGGGATATTGATTTTATCATTACCGGTACTATCGGTATAGCCGATAACTTGCAATCTGGTTTTATCATATTCCTTTGCTACTTCGGCAACCGAATCCAGAACAGCATTAGCAGAAGTTTTCATTGCTGAATCATTAGTATTAAAAGTTATGCTGTTCGGCATAATCAAGCGAACGTTGTCTCCGTCACGCGCAACTTGAACACCTGTTCCGGTTAGTTTTTGACGCAATTTGCTTTCTTGAATATCCATATATCCGCCGGTAGCAGCACCGGTTGCACCGCCGATTCCCGCACCGATAAGAGCACCTTTTTCTCCGCCGATCAAAGCGCCGACACCGGCACCTACAGCAGCTCCGATACCTGTTCCCCATGCGGTTTTTGATACTTTACTTTCACCGGTATAGGCATCAGTTGCACAACCGTTCAAAAAACATAAAGCCATAAAACATAAAATCAATTTTTTCATTTTTTATTCCTTTCTTTTAAATTCAAAAATTTGCAATACGAGCTAAAGCTTCTTCAACTTTAGCTTTGTTTTCCAAAGCCTCTGACTGGCGGCGTTTTTCTTCTTCAACCACCTTTGCCGGCGCTTTAGCAACAAAACTTTCATTTCCGAGTTTTTTCGCATAACCTTCAAGGTTTTTATTTAAGACATCAAGCTCTTTTTGCAGGCGCTCACGCTCAGCGGAAAAGTCAACCACTCCTTTGAGTGGAATCAAAATCGTTGCATCACGGCAAACGGTTTGCACCATATCCTGACTGATTGCCATGTTATTCAAAGGATCAAGAGTTTCCAAACGAGCAAGTGTACAAATCAGCTTGTTTTGTTTTTCGATAACCTGTTTTGCTTCTGTATTTAAGTCTTTTACATAAGCTGAAAGCTTTGCTCCGGCAGGCAAATTCATTGCCGAACGAAGCGAGCGGATAGCTAAGATAAAATCAATTGCCCAATCGATTTCGTTTTTATCTTTATTGTTAACTGCCGAAACCTCAGGCCATGAGGATTTAATCAGCTTAACATTGCGAGCTGTTAAATTATTCCACAATTCAGCTGTAACAAACGGCATGAACGGATGTAAAATCAACAAGATTCTATCTAAAACATAAGCGGCAACCGCGCGGGTTTCGGTTATATCATCAGCATTTTCGCCATAGAAAATCGGCTTTGAAAGTTCAATATACCAATCGCAAAAAGTTCCCCAAACAAACTGATAAACAGCATTGGCTGCATCGGAAAAACGATAGTTATTCAAATTGTCCGTAACCTCGATTGTTGCCTCATCAGCTTTAGCCAATATCCACTTATTAACTTCAAGTTTTGCATTTTTAACATCAAAATCTTTAACAGAATAACACTCATTCATTTCACAAAAACGAGCAGCGTTCCAGAGCTTATTGGCAAAATTGCGATATCCTTGAATGCGCGAATCTGATAAGTTAATATCACGACCTTGTGTTTCAGATGAAGCCATAAAGAAGCGTAAAGCATCAGCACCATATGCCTCAATAGTTTCCATCGGGTCTACCGTGTTGCCCTTAGATTTGCTCATCTTGCGACCTTGCTCATCACGAACAAGTCCGTGAATATAGCACTTTTTGAACGGCACACGCTTCATAGCGTACATACTCATCATCATCATTCTGGCAACCCAGAAAAAGATGATATCAAAACCGGTTACCAAAACCGAAGTCGGATAAAATGTATCTAAGTATTCACTCTTATCCGGCCAACCTAAAGTAGAGAAAGCCCATAAACCGGAGGAGAACCAAGTATCCAAAACATCAGTTTCACGGCGTAACTCAACAGGCTTTCCATAATGCTTTTCGGCAGATTTTAAGGCTTCCGCCTCATTTTCTTCGCAGAAAATTGTTTCATCAGGACCATACCAAATCGGCATTTGATGTCCCCACCAAAGCTGGCGCGAAATGCACCACGGCTGAATGTTGTTCATCCATTCAAAATAAGTTTTCTCATAAACCGCCGGTACAAATTGCATCTCGCCATCGGCTACGGCACGTTTTGCTTCAACCGCTAATTTCGGCGCATCAACAAACCATTGGTCGGTCATATAAGGCTCAATAACAACACCGCTACGCTCACCATACGGAATTACCATCGGGTGATCCTCGATTTTTTCCATTAAGCCCAGTTCGTTCAGCTTTTCAATGGTTTTTGTGCGTGCTTCTTGTGTAGTCATACCGGTAAAAGGCGTATTTTCATTCAAAGTTGCATCAGGGTTTAAGATATTAATCATCGGCAAATTATGGCGTTTTCCAACCTCAAAATCGTTAAAGTCGTGCGCCGGAGTAATTTTAACGGCACCGGTTCCTTTTTCCGGATCGGCATGCGGATCATCAATAATCGGAATCACGCGGTTAATAATCGGAATAATGCAGTTTTTGCCGATTAAGTGCTTTAACTTCGGATTCTCTTTAGAAACAGCCACAGCCGTATCACCGAACATTGTTTCAGGTCTGGTGGTGGCAATATGAATAAACTCGTTAGGATTATCTTCCAAAGGATATTTGTAATAATACATCTTGCCGACAGTTTCTTTTTGAACAACCTCCAAGTCAGAAACGGCGGTTTCAAGCTTCGGGTCCCAGTTTACGAGTTTTTTGGCTTTATAAATAAGTCCGTTTTTATAGAGTGAAACAAAGATTTTGCGAACTGCACGTGAGAGGCCTTCATCCATCGTGAAACGCTCTCTGCTCCAATCGCAGGAAGCGCCCAATCGGCGGAGTTGCTTACAGATTGTTCCGCCTGAATATTTTTTCCATTCCCAAACTTTTTCAACAAACTTTTCTCTGCCTAAATCGTGGCGAGTAATTCCTTGTTGTGCCAAGTTGCGTTCAACCACCATTTGCGTGGCAATTCCCGCATGGTCGGTTCCCGGTTGCCACAAAACTTTTTTGCCTTGCATACGATTGTAGCGAATCAAAATATCTTGCAACGTATCATCAAGGGCATGACCCATGTGTAAAACGCCGGTAACATTTGGCGGAGGAATTACAATTGAAAAAGCATCTTTTCCATCTTTCATATCCGGCTTAAAATCACCGTCATTTTCCCATTTTTCATAAATTTTTTCTTCAAAATTTTTCGGATTATAACTTTTATCCAGCATTTTTATTTTTCCATTATAAGTTAACAAATTACGATTCAAAAAAGATTTGAGGAAGAACAGACGTCAGTCCTTTTTATTGTCTTCCTTTACACTCACTCGGACATCTTTGAAATCCTGTGAACCGGCAGAATTTATTTCTGCTAAGTGCTTTTCAAAAAACATGCGATATTTTTTTATTATTTTACGAGCTACATCATCAAAGGTCCAAACTCCGAGTTCATAAGGGATATCCTCGCGCTTAACAAGCATTGAAGAAGAAAGTTCAAAAACTTCTTCTTTTGGTTTTTCAGGCGATTTTTCCGGCCAGAACTGCTGAAAATATTTTTTACGTTCTTTTTCCAAAATCGCTGAACGAATATTCTTCAGAATCTCGTCAATTGACGGTTCTTCTTGCTCTTGCATTTTTTAAAAAAGCTCCAAAATTCTAAACATGGAGTTTATAATAAAAGATAATTTTACTATTTTCAAGCTTAAATTTGCGCTTGCTTACAGCAATTATAAAATAGGCATATTTCCTGCTTTTCCAGTGGATAGTTATTTTTTTAATGCTAGCATAATTTCCAAGGAGCGCGGAAAAAAATGCTTTAATCCGACAAGTATCGAATATACATCGTATAACGCATTATGCGGATTAAGCCCTAATTTTTTTATATTCGCGTTTAAATCGAGAATTTGAGCAATTTGTCCTGAGCTTTGAGAAGTCACGTTGATTCGATTTTCTTTGTACAGTTGCTCAAATACCGGAGCAATATTGTAATAGGCTATTTTTTTCTGCGCAGGTATATCATATAAACCAAGGTTTTCTTCTATGATTTTTCCGTCAGATTTATTAGAAAAATCAGAACCCCAACTATGAGAATAGCAAGAATTATTATCAACAAATTCCACAAAATCAGCATACACTTGTTTGAATGGTTTTCCGAGCTTTCCAATCTGCTCATTTGTTATGTGTGTTAATTCAATAAAATAGTCGGATAATATAGGATTTATCAATGGTTTGCAAAGAGTATTGAACTCTGAAATAATTTCCAGATTATCATTAACTTTTATCGCAGAAATTTGCACAATTTCTTTTTTTTGGTTGCCTTGCCAACCATGTTCTTGGCAGCCCTTCCAAGAAGTATATTCTGTGTCAAATATAACAAAAGACATTGTTAAATCTCTTTAGTTTTTGCTTTTGCGGTAATCGTGTGCATGATAACAACCCAAAATTTGATATTCTTCTGAGAAAAACTTAAGTTCAGCCAATGCATATTGCAGAGCCCTTGAATTCAGGTGCTGCTCAACTTCAATATAAAATTGTGCGGAGAAAAATTTTCCGTTAATCAAATAACTTTCAAGCTTTGAAATATTAATTCCGTTTGTCGCAAATCCGCCCAAAACCTTATAAAGTGCGGCAGGAATGTGTTTTGTTGTAAACACGATTGATGTAATGAAATTTCCTCCGTCATCAGCAGGAATAAGCTCATCTTTTTGCATAATTAAAAAGCGAGTCGTATTATTATGGGCATTTTCAATGTTGGAAGCTAAAATGTCCATATTATAAATTTCTGCCGCCAGTTTTGAAGCAATCGCCGCTTTTGTTTTATCTTGCTCTAAAATAATTTTTTCGCAACTTTTTGCCGTATCTATGCGAGAAACAGCTTTTATGTTATGAGCCTTTAAAAATTCAGAGCATTGAGCCAAAGCTTGCGGGTGCGAAGATGCACTGACAATATCTTCTAATTTTGCCCCTTTTATTGCCAATAATTGATGCTCTATTCTTAAAAAATGCTCGCCTATGATATGTAGTCCTGTTTTTGGCAACAAAAAATGCACATCGGAAACGCGTCCGGCATTGGAGTTTTCAACCGGAATAACAGCTTTATCGGCAATTTTTTTATCAACTAACTCCATGGCAATTTCAAATGAATCGCAGGCAATATATTCTTGATTTGGAAAAAGTTCCTGACAAGCAATATGAGAATATGCTCCGGCAACACCTTGATAAGCGATTTTTTGCATTTTTCTATCCTTATTAATTATTTGCAATTAATCTTTTTTGTTTCGTCTTCGACACGCTTTTTCAAATTTGCATCGGCTTTGGGAAATTCACCGGCAAAGCTGGTATATACAATGCACGCACTTCTTCTGTCATTTAATTTAACTAATGTGACACCGAGCTTAAACAAACTATCAGCGGCTTTGTTGCCATTTTTATAATTTTCATATCCGCTTTTAAAGGCTTGCTTTGCTTTACCGAGTTCGCCTGTTTTTAAGTAGGTTTCTCCGAGCCAATATTGTGCGTTTCCGGCTAAATTATGCTTAGGGAACTTTTGTAAAATTTCTTTAAATGCAATTTCTGCTTCATCGGTTAAGCCGGCATTATAGGCTTGCATACCGCTTTGATACATTTCTTCGGCACTCGCCGGTTTTATAGGTTCCTGAGCTTCTTGAAAATTTATGTCTGACATCGGCACCAGCGGTTGAGGGGCATCTTGAACTTTTTGCGGAATATTATTTAAGCCATCTAACGGTTCCAAATCGCGTCCTTGAATAGAATCTCCTACTGCCGATTTTGCCGGATTTGCGGCAACCGGCGAATCATGGGTTATACCGGCAGGAACGGCAGATGGCGCACTTAAATTTGCGGGTATCTGTCTTCCTTCCAAAATTTTGAAACGGATTTCCATATCGCGATTAATTTTATCAAGTTTTTCGTTTGTGCTTTTTAATTCATGCTCAAGAGTATCCATGCGTCCGTTTATTTTGCGAATTGTTTCATCATATTCGCCGATTTTTACTTGGATATCTCCTTTGGCTGTATCTTCAGCGGTTTTTTGCACATTTACCTCACCGGAAGAAACAGAATTGTTTGAGTTGCGATACATCTGTCTTTGCAAAATCAGAACATCTTCACGCAATTCATCTATTTCTTTTTGCCAATCTGCGGCAACAGCAAAAAGCGGATAGCACAGAATGGCAGCAAACAGATAAAAGTTTATTTTCATTTTAAGCTCCTAAAGCAATTATTTTATGCCAAATGATAATCACAAGCAAAGCTGAAAGCAAGCATAAAACAAAAAATCCACCGACAAAGCGATGGATTTTTTTGTAAGCTCAAATAAAAAATTACTTAAGTTCAACTTTAGCGCCTGCAGCTTCGAGCTTAGCTTTAATAGCTTCAGCCTCTTCCTTCGGAGCGCCTTCTTTAACAGTTTTCGGAGCACCGTCAACCAAGTCTTTAGCTTCTTTCAAGCCCAAGTTGGTGATTGTACGGATTTCTTTAATAACGTTAATTTTGTTAGCGCCTGCATCAGCAAGAATTACATCGAATTCTGTTTTTTCTTCAGCAGCAGCGGCACCGGCAGCGGCACCACCGGCAACAGCAACAGCAGCGGCAGCGGAAACGCCCCACTTCTCTTCTAACATTTTTGACAATTCAGCAGCTTCCATAACTGTTAAAGCTGACAATTCATCTACTAATTTGGCCAAATCTGCCATTTTTTTTCTCCAATAAAATTAATTAAAATTGTTTACAAATTAAAAACCGTTACGCAGCTTCTTTTTCACTATAAGCTTTTGCTACACGAGCAAGTTTAGAAGCAGGAGCCTGCAACAAGCCGATAAGTTTAGCATGCAACTCGTCAATTGACGGAATGGAAGCTAATTCTTTGATTTCAGCTAAAGTCAAAGTCTTATCAGACAAAGCGCCGCCGATAATAACCAGCTTTTCGTTGTTTTTAGCAAATTCAACGCAAGCCTTGCAGGCCGCAATCGGGTCATTGGCATAAGCCATGGCAATCGGACCTTTGAATAAATCGGCAAGAGCCTCAAATTTTGTGCCTTTAACGGCTAATTTAGCGATACGGTTTTTAGTAACTCTTAAAGAAGCACCGGCTTCGCGAATTTTGTTTCTCAACTCATCAGCTTCTGCAACGGTTAAACCTAAATATTCGGTAATAACCACAGATTCTGAAGTGTTGAAAATTTCATTCAGCATTCCCAGCAATTCTGTTTTTTCTTCGCGGTTCACTTATTGTCTCCATACGAAAATGTTAAAACTCTTTATAAAGCAAATATTTTCACTATATTAAGAGCCGTTACCAAATCCTCAAAATCAAGTAAAACTTAATTTTAAGGCACCCAATCTGTCCTAAGGAGAAATGATTTGAAATATAAATTCAGTTCATTTACGTCTACGCGGGAAATTAAGGTTTTTTGAGGCATCTTGTCCCAAAAATCCGCCCACGGTCTCGGACAGTAACGAACACAAAAAAGCATTCATTGCGGGCATTGATAACCGATTCTTTTTTTCTTGTCAATTATTTTTTTAAATGAGCGAAAAAATTTTTGTTGAAAAATAAAAAAATGTCGTGTATGTATCACTCACAATTTTCTGATGAGAAAAATAATCTTTTTTTAACATTGTAAATAGGAGAACTAAAAAATGAAACAATTAGCTGGAGCCATTCGTATCGGTTGGGTTATTGAATATAAAGGTAAACCATGGACAATTACTAAAGCCGTTCATATTAAACCGGGTAAAGGCGGTGCTTTTATGCAGGTTGAAATGAAAGAGGTTGAAGCCGGAACCAAAACCAACGAGCGTTTCAGAACCGAAGATACGGTTGAAAAACTTATGGTTGAAGATAAAGACTGCCAATTTTTGTTTGAAGACGCAACCGGTTTAACTTTTATGGAAAACGAAACTTTCGAACAATTCAATATGCCTGCTGATATTTTGGGCGATTCGCGTCCGTTTTTAACCGATGGCATGCAAGTTCGCATTTCTTATATTGACGGAAAGCCGATTTCGGTTGATTTGCCGCTTCAGGTTGTTTGTGAAGTTGTGGAAACCGAGCCTGTTATTAAAGGACAAACAGTTACTTCTTCTTATAAGCCGGCAATTTTGGATAATGGTGTTCGCACAACGGTTCCGACTTTTATCGGTGTTGGTGATAAAATCGTGGTTGGAACTTCTGAAGCAAACTATGTTGAAAGAGCAAAATAATGGCTTATATTTCTCCGATTTTAACAGCAATGGCGAATGCTGCCAAAAAGGCGGCAATGCCGTTGTTGCGCGATTTTAACGAGCTTGAACATTTGCAAAACTCTTTGCGTAATGATGGCAGTTTTGCCATGCGCTCAAGCTTGAGAGCGGAAAAAATCTTACGTGAAGAATTAGCTAAATTTCGTTCTTCGTATGCAGTTGTAATGGGGCAAAAAGATGCGATTCCGGCAACAGGTCATTATTTTTTGGTATCGGCTATTGACGGATATGCAAATTTTGCTCACGGAAACTCATCATTTGCCGTTTCAATAGCAATGCTTGAAAATGGTGTGGTTGTTGATGCGGTGGTTTACAGTCCGGTTTATGATGAGATGTATTTTGCCGAAAAAGGTAACGGGGCATTTAAGGAAGGATATCGCAATTTAGAGCGAATCCGAATCGCTTCACAAAAGAATATAGAAAACGCTTTGTTTAAGATTAATGCGGATTCTGAGCTTATGCAAAAGATTGCATCGATTTCAAAAAATATATTAATAAGCGGTTCGGTTTCACTTGATTTGGCTCATGTTGCGGCCGGAAAGGCTGACGTGGTTGTTTCTTCGCAGGCAACCGCATCTGAAATTGCTGCAGGAATGCTGATTGTTAAAGAAGCCGGCGGTTATATTTTCGGGCTTAAACAAGAAGATGTTCGCTCGGAGAATCTGCAAAAAGTTTTATTTAGCGGTGAAATCGTTGCCACAAATGAGGCTTTGCGTGAAAAAACAGCATCTCTTTTAGCCTGAAAAACAAAAAAATGCAAAATAGCATAAAATAATGCTTGCGTATTTTTTTTGCTTAATGTATAAGACTTGCAAAATTAACTTTGTTTAAAGAAATATTTGGAGATAAATAATGAAAAAAGGTATTCACCCTGATTATCATAAGATTACATATGTGATGACAGATGGAACTGAAGTTGAAACCATGTCGACATGGGGAAAAGAGGGCGACAAAATGTTATTGGAAGTTGACCCGAAATCTCATCCGGCTTGGACAGGTGTTCGCCGTATTGTTGATAATGGCGGTCGCGTTGGTAAGTTCAACGAGAAGTTTGCTTCGTTCGGTCTTAAAACTAACTAAGCGTACGAAAAAAATTTTAAGGCCTGCCGAATGGCGGGCTTTTGTTTTGGTTTATAAACTTAAAAAAATGCTTGTTTGTAAAACAAAGATTATTTATGATTTTTTTATTGTAAAACTCACTAGAGAAAGGATAAAAATATGACAGCTCCTTTAATGCCGAAGGCAACAGCAATTTGGTTGGTTGATAATACTACTTTGACGTTTCGTCAAATAGCAAAATTTTGTGAATTGCATGAATTAGAAGTTCAAGCAATTGCCGATGGCGATATTGCCTCAACAATGATTGGTGCTAACCCGATTGCTAACGGTCAGCTTTCTATGGAAGAAATTAAACGTTGCGAGCAGGATAAAAATGCTGATTTGGTTGCCAACGTTATGGAGAAAAATGTTAAAGAGCGTAATGCAAAAGCAAAACGCATTTTGTCTCCGTCTCAGCGTAATGATAAACCGGCAGCAATTATTTGGATTTTCAAAAATTGCCCGGAAATTGTCGATTCGCAAATTTGTAAACTTATCGGTACAACCAAGCCTACTATTGAAAAAATTCGTAAGGGCGAATATGCCTCTATAGAGGAAGTATATCCGAAAAATCCGGTGGCAGTCGGGTTGTGCAGTGAAAAAGAATTAGAAGAAGCAATTTATTATTCGCAACACCGCGGTCAGCCTAAATCTCGTAAACCGAAAAAGACTCCGGAAGAAATAGCTGCAACAAAAGCCTTAAAAGCTAAAGAAAAGGCAAAAGCAAAAGCAGCAAAAGCCAGAGCAAAGGCAAAAGCTAAGGCTAAAAAGGCTCAAGAAAAAGCTGCGGCAAAAGAGGCGGCAAAACTTGCCAAGCAACAAGCAAAGGCAGAGGCTAAGGCATTAAAAGCTAAGGAAAAAGCTAAAGAAAAAGCTAAAGCAAAGAAAAAAGCTGCTAATAAAAAAATTAAAGCAAAAGAAAAGGCCAAAGAAAAGGCGGCACTAAAAGCGGCTAAAGAGAAAGCAAAAGCCAAAGAAAAGGCAGCGGCAAAAGCCTTAAAAGCCAAAGAAAAGGCTAAAATAAAGGCTCAAGAAAAACGCTTAAAGGCGAAAGAAAAAGCCAAAGCTAAGCGTGCAAGAATGGCAGAAGCTGCAAAAAACAAAAAAATCAGAATAACCCCTAAAAAGAAAAAATAGTTTTTTTGTTGCAAATTGAAAAGGCGCTTTTTATAGGGCGTCTTTTTTTGTTTGACTAAAGAAAATAAAGTTGTCATATTTGTTTTCAAATAAGCTAAAGGGAGAATTTTTTTGAAACACAACAAAGCAGATGATGTAAACGGTTGGCTTGTTATTGATAAACCGCGCGATATGGGCTCTACCACTGTTGTCGGTAGAACTCGTTGGCTTTTGCATGCCAATAAAAACGGGCATATGGGCACACTTGATCCATTCGCCACAGGTGTTTTGCCGATTGCTTTCGGCGAAGCCACAAAATTAATTCCTTTTGTTTCGGATAATGATAAAGAATATGAATTTGTTTTAAAATTCGGAGAACAAACATCTACAGATGATACGGAAGGAGAGGTTATTGCAACTTCAAATAAAATTCCTTCAAAAGCAGAGATAGAGCAGGCGATTGCGCATTTTATCGGAGAAATAACCCAAGTTCCCCCGATTTATTCCGCCATTAAAATTGACGGCAAGCCCGCTTATAAGAGGGCGCGTAAAGGAGAAGAAATTAAAATTCCTGAAAGAAAGGTGATTATTTATAGTTTGGAACTTTTAGACTATTGCCAAGATTCGGCAAAATTTAAGGTTGAATGTTCAAAAGGCACATATATTCGAACTTTAGGCAAGGATTTGGCGCTTTTTTTGGGAACAAGAGGTCATTTAACAGAACTCAGGCGCACAAAATGCGGAATTTTTTCATTAAAAGATAAAATTTTACTGGATTCTTTAGAAAAAATGGAGTATATAGAGGGGCGACGTAAGTCACTTCTGCCGATGGAAACGGCACTGCGCGACATCGCGGTGCTTGCTGTTTCGGCTGAAGATGCAAGCAAATTAAGTATGGGACAATGTTTGCCTGCCGCTGATTATGAAGTGCAAGCTTCAGAAAATGCGGTTGCAGTCATATCTGATAATTGTTTGATTGCCATAGTCAGAATTGATGAAAATAAAATTTCACCGATTCGTGTTTTTAACTTAAATTTGAAAAAGGAAAAATAAAGATGTCGATTACAAGTGAAATTAAAAAAGAAATCGTAGCAAAATATGGCACTTCTGCCAATGATACAGGTTCTCCGGAAGTTCAAATTGCTATTTGGACATACAGAATCAATGCTTTGATTGAACACTTTAACGTTCACAAAAAAGATTTACATTCTCGCTTAGGTTTGATGAAGATGGTTAGCCGTCGTCGTCACTTGCTTGACCACTTGAAAGCTACCAGCGAGGAAAGATATCAGGCAATCATTAAGAAGCTCGATCTTCGTAAGTAAAATTGCTGTTAACGCTATGAGAATGGCATTTTTGTTTCCGGTGCAACCAGAGGTGATGGCGTGGTCGGCGAGGATATTACCGCCAATTTACGCACGATTAAGCAACTGCCTTTGCGCTTGCCTCAATCCGCTCCGAAAATTATGGAAGTGCGCGGCGAAGTTTATATGTCAAAGGCGGATTTTTTTGCCCTTAATGAAAAGAACAAACAAGAAAATAAGAAGTTATTTGCCAATCCGCGCAACGCCGCCGCCGGCTCACTTCGCCAGTTGAACAGTAAAATTACTGCCGAGCGAAATTTAAGCATTTGGGCATATACTTGGGGAGAGGTGAGCGAAAAACAGTGGAACACGCAACAAGAGTTTTTTAATAAGCTTAAGGAGTGGGGCTTTCCGGTTAATCCGCTCAACAAGGTTTGTCATTCAATTGCTGAAATAGAAGAAAATTTTGCCCGCATAGCAGAACTGCGCTCCTCTCTGGCTTATGATATTGACGGGGTAGTATATAAAGTTAATTCGCTTGCTTTGCAAGAGAGATTAGGTTTTTTAACGCGCACTCCGCGTTGGGCTGTGGCACATAAATTTCCGGCTGAGCAGGCAATTACAAAAATTAAAAACATACGCGTGCAAGTTGGACGCACGGGAGCTTTGACTCCGGTTGCCGACTTAGAGCCGGTAAATGTCGGCGGAGTGATGGTTTCGCATGCCACACTTCATAATGAAGACGAGATAAAGCGCAAAGATTTTCGCATTGGCGATGAGGTTGTGGTTCAGCGTGCCGGTGATGTGATTCCTCAATTGGTTGAAGTTAAGTTTGATAAGCGTCCGGCGGATTCGAAGCCTTATGAATTTCCGAATGTGTGTCCCGAGTGCGGTGCTCATGCCATAAGAGAAGAAAACGAGGCAATTCGCCGTTGCACCGGCGGTTTGACTTGTCCGGCACAGGCTAAAGAACGTTTGAAACACTTTGTTTCGAAAGAGGCTTTTGATATTGTCGGCCTTGGCGATAAGGTTGTGGAAGAATTTTTTGATGACGGAATTTTGCATAATCCTGCCGATATTTTCACACTGCAAGAGCGCAATTATTCGGCTCCGGCAGACGATTTGTTTTTGCTCAGCACTCACAAAGGATTAGAGCTTGAAAATCGCGAAGGATGGGGAACAACTTCGGTTAAAAATCTGTTTGCGTCAATTAATGAAAGAAAAAAAATATCGTTGCCGCGTTTTATTTATGCTTTGGGAATTCCGCAAGTCGGCACGGCAACCGCTCGCCTTTTAGCCCAAAATTACGGCTCGTTTGATAATTTTCAAACGCAAATGCGTGAAAAACAAACCGAAAAATTGGTTAGCATTGATGGAATTGGTGCCTCAATGGCAAGCGATATTGTGGAATTTTTCGGTGAAGCTCATAACTTGAAAGTGATTGGAGATTTGCGCAAATATGTTGAAATTGATGATTTTAAGGAAGAAAAAATCGAGGGTTCGCCAATCAGCGGAAAAACAGTTGTCTTTACCGGAACTTTGGAAAAATTGACACGTCAGGAAGCAAAAGCGATTGCTCAAAAATATGGGGCGAAAGTGGCAGGCTCGGTTTCAAAGCACACCGATTTTGTGGTTGTCGGCACTGATGCCGGAAGTAAGGCAAAAACCGCCACTGAACTCGGAATAAAAATGCTTTCCGAAAGCGAATTTTTGGAACTGCTGAAATAAAAACAGCGGTTGTTTTCCCTTCCATACAGAAAGAAAAACAACCGCCGTAATTTAATTGCGCTCCTATTTAGACAGCACGTGTGGATTGATTCCGTTGATTTCCATTATTTGCTCCTCAGAAAATTTAGGAGCTTTAATGGAATCAAGCATGCATGTGCCACCTTTATACTTGCTTATAATAAGCAAGTAAGTTGGTACAAACAACCCATCCTCTCGGGTGTAGCCAATAGTCTTAACCTCTTTTGAGACAAGGCTATCATTTTCTTCGAAGACATACTCCTTGTCCTCTGTAAAGGAGATGTCCTTTGGGGACGATGAGTAAACAGGTTCTGTTTTTGATAAGTTCTCACTCAGAATCAGACCCAAAGAAATTCCACACAGAAGAGAAACTGCAACCAGTATAAATATATTTTTCATAATTTATTTGCCCCAGGCTTCTACAGGGGCCGCTGTTAAAATTAATAATTTCATTTTATTAGCACAAATTATGAAATCACACCCAAAGAGCGCAACAGATTTAATATTTAAATCTCAAACATAATTCGTACTTTTAACAATTTTATTATAACCCTACTATCAGTTTTTGTCAAGAAAAATCGTTATCAGAAAAATTTTTCCCGCTCGATATTATTATAATGCTCTCAAGATGTGTTTAAGTTAAACTAATTTATTCTCTGTCAGAAAGCTGAAAAATTCTTCGGCAATCAGCTGATGACCGGCGCTATTCGGATGGAGTGCATCTTGATAAAGCGCTTCCAAATCTTTGGTTTTCCAATTATCATAACGCTCAAAAAAGGTAATTGAATATTGCGCACAAAGCGCTTTTATTTGCCGGTTATATGCTTCAACATCGGCATTTTTGCGAGTTAAAGAGGCATCTTCTCCATATCGGGTTTCAATCACCGGCAAAAGGTCGGCAACCACAATTTTTGCTCCCGTTTTTTGCAAAAAATCCAAAAGCTTTTGCCAATACATCCGGCGCGCGCCGAAAGAAAAATCAAGTTCCGAATTGCTGTTATCTCGGCGCCTTATGTCATTTGCCCCGAGGCTTATGAGCAACAAGTCAAAATGCCGAGAAGATACTTCATATAAGGCGCGGTGATAGGCATCTGCAACATTATCGCCGGCTTGCGCCATATTGTTAAAGGCATAAAATTCGTTACTGTTTTGCTTAATCATGCGGCTTAAACGCGAAAACCAACCGGCATCTTGTTCATCATAAAAGCCATGCGCAATGCTATCGCCGACAATTCCGATAAGTTTCATTATTTTCCTCCGCATTAAGGTTTAACTAAAGAATTTTTAACATTTTTTTGCCAGAATGTCAAATGTTAAGTGTTTCGGAGAAAAATGATGAATTTTGAAAAGTTGAAACAGCAACTTAAAGAGGATATGAGACGCAGATATTCGTTTGGCTACATCATGAAAAAAGAGTATATTTTGCCGATTTTCGCGATTTTTTTGATTAATATAATTGGAATTTTTTGTATGGCAGTTATGGGGAAAGATTTCCCGTTGCAAATATTTTTAGGCATTTTTGCTGTTTCCGGATTTGTTTTGGTGAGTGTTATATGGAAAATTTTTACAGCGAACCTCAAGAAAAATTTGCCTGATTTGTTTGAGCGTGAGCGCATAAAATATGGAACACTTGAAAATAACTTTAACTGTTATTTGCTTTTTATAGGCAATATGTGTTTACGGGGCTTTGGGTGCAAAATTTATGTTTATAAAAAAGCCTTACTTGTTAAATTCGGCAGATATTGTTTGGTTATTGATGATATTAAATATATAAGACTTGATAAGGCACTTATAGGTTGTCGTTGTGAATTTGAAAAAGGTGATAAATATGTTCAATGCCGCTTGAATAACGAGCAACTTGAAATAATAAAAAAGTGGCAAAAAGATATTACCGAGCAAAATAAATATCGGTATGGTGAATAAAAAACGGTTGAGTATTGAAAAAAATGTAGTAAAATAAGCAAAAAATAACGGGAGTATTAAAATGATTTATGTTATTTGCGGATTTTTGTTCGGGTGCCTTATTCCGTATCTTTCACGACGGTTGGGAAAGCTTATTTCATATCCGGCAGGGTATGTGTTGCTTAAAATTTTTGTGCCGGTTCATGCCCTTAGCTTTAATAAATTAAAAGATAATCCGCAATACATGCAGCTTTTTTATCGCTATTTGATGCGCTCTGTCGGATGGGGCATTTTTTGCGCGGCGATGAGCTGGCTTTTTGTTGAATGCTTTGATAATTTATTTATTGGCTGGTATATGGCATTCTTGTGGATTTTATTGCTGTTGGTAGAGGTTGATAAGCGTTTTATGCTACTGCCGGACGTCTTAACTTTGCCGCTTTTGATTTTGGGTTTCGGTTATGCGGCTTTAAACGGAAATTGGCTGATTACTCCCGAACCGGAGATTATGAGTGCCGGATTTAATAGTTTTATGGGCGCGACTTTCGGCTATGTTATGCCGACTGTTGCCAGTGTGTTTATTGTTTGGAAATATCCTGATGCGTTTGGTGGAGGAGATATAAAGCTTTTGGCGGCAATCGGCGCATGGGTCGGTATGGAAGCAATCGCCTATGTGATTTTGCTCTCGTGCATAATTTTTGCCGCACAGTGTCTGATTGCCAAACAAAAAGCCGGAGCTTTCGGACCGGCAATTGTTTATGCAACATTGATTTTGCAAATATTTTTGCAAGGGTTTGAATAACTTTTGATTAAAGGTGAAAAATGAGAAAAATAATACTTTGTCTTGTGCTTTTATTGTGCGGTTGTACAACATCTGTTAATTATGATGACGTACATCAAAGGAAAAATCCGAATACGAATATGTTGCCGGCGCTTTATACAAAAGTCAGTGCGCCGAACCTGCGTGCCGCTTTCACGGATACTGAAGCTGATGGAATCAGCCGTGATGAACGCGGTATAATTGTTGATAATGCCATCAGTCTTTTTGAGCGCGAAGCAGAAGAAAAAATCACTGTTTACGAAGGAGAAAGAAAAGGTTATATTTCTTTTAAGATTCCATATGTCTCAATGGAGCATTCCAATGTTTTAAGAATTACTTCTATGGCAACACTAAATTTAATAAACTTTTTAGGTTTTCCTCATGATAAAATCACCCAAACAATGGAAGTTGAAATTGAAATCATGGATAAAAAACGCAGTGTAATTAAGCGTTATACCGAAGTTGTTGAATCAAGCGCGTATAATGCTTTTTATTGGGGATACAGACGCAAAGATATAAATCGTAAAATATCTGCCGATAATGTTAAAAAAGCACTGTCATTAATCAGCGCCAGAATCGATAAAGATGCACCATTAATTATACCTCAGTTAGAGAAGGGTAAAGCTTCTAAAGCTAAAAAAACTAAAGCGATTAAAGTTATAAGAGTTAAAGGATAGATTTTTTTAGGTTTGGATTATCCTGAAGAAATCAAAAAAATACTTGAAAAATAATATTTTTTGTGTATAAACATACCAATCGATGATATGGGCGCGCATATCTTCGGTTGTTGTTTAACCTCGCGCAAGTCCGCTCGCAATTGATTATGAGCAGGCATTTTTTATGAAAATTTATTTTATATGACAAATTCAAATATTAAAATTCCGGAAATGACTGAAAATTTTGCTGATTTGCTCTCTGAGCAGTTTGGTGAAAATGGTATAATCGGCTCTGTTGTTAAAGGTACTGTTATCAGAGTTAGCCCTGATTTTGTTACTGTTGATGTCGGTTTGAAGTCTGAAGGAAATATTCCGCTTCGTGAGTTCGGTACAAATCCGGAAATTAAAGTTGGCGACACCGTAGAAGTTTTGGTTGACCGCTATGAAGATAAAGACGGCAATATTGTTCTTTCTCGTGAAAAGGCTCGCCGTGAAGAAGTTTGGGCTGATTTGGAAAAATTGATGAATGCCGGTGAACGTGTTAACGGTATTATCTTCGGTCGTGTTAAAGGCGGATTCACCGTTGATTTGAACGGTGCAATTGCTTTCTTACCGGGTTCTCAAATTGATATTCGCCCGATTAGAGATATTACTCCGCTGATGGGAATTTCTCAACCATTCCAAATTTTGAAAATGGATAAAATCAGAGGCAACATTGTTGTTTCTCGCCGTATTGTTTTGGAAGAAACCAGAGCAGAAGCCAGAGCAGAACTTATGGACGGCATTAAAGAAGGTTCTATCCTTGACGGTGTTGTTAAAAACATTACCGATTACGGTGCATTTGTTGACTTGGGCGGTATTGACGGCTTGTTGCACGTTACCGATATTTCTTGGAAACGTATCAACCATCCGGCCGAGGCTTTGACTGTCGGTCAAACCATTAAAGTTCAGGTTATCAAATTCAATGAAGACAGCCAACGCATCAGTCTTGGTATGAAACAACTTGAAAATGATCCGTGGCAAGCTGTTGCCGACAAATACAAAGTCGGTGATATTGTTAAAGGAAAAGTTACAAACATCACTGATTACGGCGCATTTGTTGAACTTGAAGACGGTATCGAAGGTTTGGTACACGTTTCCGAAATGAGCTGGACTCGTAAAAATGTTCATCCGGGAAAAATCGTTTCTACTTCTGAAGAAGTTGAAGTTAAGGTTTTGGAAGTTGATGAAGATAAAAGACGTATCAGTCTCGGTATTAAACAATGCACACCAAATCCTTGGGCTGCATATATTGAAGAGCATCCGGTCGGATCTGTTATTAACGGAAAAATCAAAAACATTACCGAATTCGGTTTGTTTATCGGTTTAACTGATGAAATTGACGGCATGATTCACTTGTCTGATATTTCTTGGGAAAAAACCGGTGAAGATGCTATTCAAGGCTTTGAAAAAGGTCAGGAAATTGAGGCTAAAATCATTGATGCCGATATTGAAAAAGAGCGCATCAGCTTAGGTATTAAACAACTTTCAGAAGACAATGTTTCTCAAGCCTTAGCCAGCTTGAAGAAAGGTGATATTGTTAAAGTTATCGTAAAAGATACCGATGAGAAAGGTGTTACCGTTGATGTTGAAGGCTTAACTGCTTATATTAAAAAAGCAGACTTGTCTAAAGAAAAGAGCGAACAAAACCCTGCCAACTATAAAGAAGGCGATGTTTTGGAAGCAAAAATTACTTCTGTTGACAAGAAAAACGTTAAAGTAGGTCTTTCGGTTAAAGCTATGGAACTTGATGAAGAGAAAAAGGTATTAGAAGAATATTCTAACCAATCTTCAGGCTCTTCATTGGGTGATGCTTTAGGTGAAGCACTTAAAAAAGCTAATTAAGCCTGCGAAAAAATAAAATAAACCCCTGAATCATATAAAAATTCTGGGGTTTATTTTTTTTAGAATAATCAGCTTAAATATTTATTCGTGCGGCAAATTTTCGGGTATTACTTTTAATATAATTAAATTGTGCGCACGCGTTTTTTTATCTTCTTCCAGCCAAGTCGGATAATCTTTACCGGAAAACATTTTGCCGTACAATTTATCCGTGTTTTCAGCAGGATTAACATAATATTCATTATCCATATTTATGGGTAAAACAATGGTTCCAACCTGATGTTTTTTGATTAAATTTGCAACTTCGAACATGTTTGAGGACATCAAAATTTTATGATTATCGATAATTCCCTCAATATTGCGATGATATGGTGAGGCAACCGTCGGTTTATCGGTGAACCATATTATTTGCGGTGCCCAAAATATATCGCTGACAACAGCTCCTTCACCGAAAGGATAGTTTTTCAAATAGTTTATATCGGCAATCTGAGCAATCGGAAGCGGTTTTGCTAAGTCATAGCGGTATAAAGCATCAATAGTGAAACTGATGTATTCTACCAAGCACAAACATAAGGTTAAAATTGCAAATTTTATACTTTTGAAATGTTTTTGCTCAAGCCAAACAGCGATTGTGATAATTCCAAATAAAATAGCATAAGCCGTAAATCTCATAGCAACAATACTTAATATAGTGTAAGGGATTAAAAAACATGATAAAAGCAATGGTTTTGCATAATTTTGCTTATTGAGAAAAAGTGCTGCCAGAGATGCTATGCCCAATAAAGGATACGCTAAATAATAAAAAGTTGCACCGCTTTTCATTTCGCTTATGCGGTTTACAAAGGCAATTTTTATGCTTGCATCTAAGGGAGAAGATAAAAAATTTCCAAAATATAAGCTCAATAGGCAAGCAGTACCGCAAAGGCTAAAAAAGAAAAATTGCCTCCATTTGCTTGAAATTTTTTTGCCCATAAATATTACACCGGCAATCATTGCCGATAATATAACAAACAATATTGAAAGTCGTCCGTTATCCGCATATAAATAACCCTGAAAAGGCGGATTAATTAACCAAAAAAATGTGCAACAGATAGAATAAATAAAAGAAAAATCGACTAAGCTTTGATAAGAAAATTTTAAAAAAACATATCCCAAATATAAAAAAATTAAAGTGCAGAAATATAAAAAAACTCCTTCCGGTGCAAGCCATAAAGAAAGCCCGCAAATAACAGCCGACAGAATAATCGTTTTTCTATGAGCACTATTGATATATTGGCATAATAACCATAACAAACATGCAGTAAGCGCCATGATAACAGCGTGGTGATCCGGTCTGTTGATTTTATATATCATCTTAAATTGGGCTGAGACTAAAAGCGTTATATATAAGGCAAAACGTGTTTTTGCACTTAGCCACTTAGTACCTGTTTTTTGCAAGAAGTATAAAGTAGTTAAGGCGCATAGCGGAACTAAAATAAAGCCTCCGGAAAAAACAGCATTTTTCAGATTTTCAAAAAATAAGAATGGAAATGAGCAGATAACCATTAAAATATCCATCAATCTTGTCCAATGGCTTATTTCTCCGAAAGGATAATTTGTCTGCATAAATTTATGCTCAAAAAATGAGGGGTTTTGCATAAAATCAATAGTTCTTAATGCATGCATATAATTATCTGTATCAATGTAAAAACCTTGAGTATGACGATATTGTAAAAAATATAAAATGCTTAAAATTGAAAAATATATCAGCATTTCGACTTTTATTTTTGCAGACATTTGCAGTATACTCCCATGTTTTGATATTAGGGAGAATATAATAATTAAAGCTATTTCTGAATTTAAAATAAAATATATCCACAAAATTGGCTTTATAAGTTAGCGAAGCGCAGATATAAAAAACCTGCCGAAAATCAGTGATTCTCGGCAGGTTTTTTATAAGAATAATTAATACATTCCGCCTGGCATTCCGGCAGAAGCAGCACCGTCATGACAATGGCACTTATCTTCCGGCGCTTCGGTTACCATAGCTTCGGTAGTAATCAATAATCCGCCGACCGAAGCCGCATCTTGCAAAGCAGTTCTGACAACCATCGTCGGGTCAACAATACCGGCTTTAATCATATCGGTATATTCGCCGCTTTGTGCATTATAGCCAAAGTTGCAATCTTTGCTTTCCAAGAGTTTTCCGGCCACAACCGCTCCGTCAACACCTGCATTTTCGGCAATCTGACGAATCGGAGCTTGCAGAGCCTTGCGAATAATATCGATACCAACGTTTTGGTCTTGATTTGCACCTTTAACTTTTTCCAAGGCATGAGTTGCATAAATCAAGGCTGTTCCGCCGCCAGCAACCACACCTTCTTTAACCGCAGCGCGTGTTGCATGCAAAGCATCATCAATGCGGTCTTTTTTCTCCTTAACTTCAACTTCGGAAGCACCGCCGACTTTGATTACTGCCACACCGCCGGAAAGTTTACCCAAGCGTTCTTGCAGTTTTTCGCGATCATAATCGGAAGTGGTTTGCGAAATTTCCTGACGGATTTGTGCAGCTCTTGCCTTAATGGCATCTTTATCACCGGCACCGTCGATAATAGTGGTATCATCTTTGGTAATTTCAACTTTTTTAGCGGTTCCGAGCATATCAAGAGTAACATTCTCGATTTTCATGCCGAGTTCATCGGAAATAACCTGTCCGCCGGTCAAAATTGCCATATCTTGCAACATAGCTTTGCGGCGATCGCCAAATCCCGGAGCCTTAACGGCGCAAACCTTCAAACCGCCTCTGATGCGGTTAACAACCAAAGTTGCCAGAGCCTCGCCCTCAATATCTTCGGCAACAATTACCAGAGCGCGACCGGACTGAACAACTGCTTCCAAAATCGAAATCATCGGTTGCAGGTTCGAAATTTTCTTGTCATAAAGCAAAATGAACGGATTGTCGTATTCGCAATTCATCTTTTCAGCATTGGTAACAAAATACGGGGAAAGATATCCGCGGTCAAATTGCATACCCTCAACCACATCAAGTTCGGTTTCCAAACCTTTAGCATCTTCAACCGTAATAACACCTTCGTTACCAACCTTTTCCATTGCTTTTGCGATATATTCGCCGATGGTGGTATCACCGTTGGCAGAAATTGTACCGACTTGAGCGATTTCAGCCGAAGATTGCACTGATTTTGAGCGTGATTTAACATCGTTTACCACGCTTTCAACCGCCATATCAATACCGCGCTTAACGTCCATCGGATTCATTCCGGCAGCAACGGCTTTGCAACCTTCTTTAATGATTGCTTCAGCTAAAACTGTTGCGGTTGTGGTACCATCACCCGCTTTATCGGCAGTTTTTTGCGCAACTTCTTTAATCAGCTGAGCGCCCATATTTTCAAACTTATCTTTCAGTTCAACTTCTTTGGCAACCGAAACACCGTCTTTGGTGAGTTTCGGAGCACCGTAAGACTTATCAAGCATAACGTTGCGACCTTTAGGTCCGAGCGTTACTTTTACGGTTTTTGCCAAAGTTTCCACACCCTGCAACATTTTTGCGCGGGCGTCAGTTCCAAACATAATGTCTTTTGCAGCCATTTTAATTTACCTTTCTTAATCTTCAACAATTGCGAGAATATCTGATTCTTTAATAATCAAGCGAGCTTCGCCGTTCACCTTAATTTCGGTACCGGCCCACTTACCGAACAAAACTTTATCTCCTGCTTTAACGCTCATCGGCAAAATTTTACCGTCTTCTGCGCGAAATCCGTTACCAACGGCTTCAACCACGCCTTCGGAAGGCTTTTCTTTTGCCGTATCCGGAATGATGATTCCGCCGGCGGTTTTTGTTTCTTCGTCCACACGTTTAACCAAAACTTTATCGTGCAAAGGTTTAATGTTCATTTTTTATAACTCCTTAATAAAAAGTTTTTGCTGACTACATAGTTAGGTTGTAATTTTTGCAAAGTCAAGAAGTGAGAAAAATTTTTATTTCATATTTTTTGTTTTTTTACTTGAAAATTTATTTTTTACATGTTACATGATTCGCACTTCGTTTTAACAATCTATTTTAAAAAAGGGGTGATTTAAGTGGTTCAAGTTACTGTTATCGGAAACGACGTTAATCAGTCGCTCAAAATCTTGAAAAAGAAAATGCAGCGTGAAGGCGATTTTCGCGAGATGAAGTTACGCCGTTGTCATGAAAAGAACTCGGAGAAAAAAGCTCGTCGCAAGGCAGAAGCAATTCGCCGTGCTCGTAAACAGATGCGTAAACGCTTAGAGATTGAAGGATTCTAACGAGTCTTTTATAAAAGTTTAATCTCTCATTGCTTTTGGTGATGAGAGATTTTTTCTTACCTATTGCGCCAGAGCAAAAATAGAAAAAGTCAGCGAATTTATGGAAATAAAAGCAATCAACAAACAGATAATGGCATAAATTTTAAGCATTATAAGCCAGCTTCGGTTCAGATTCTCCGGCAATAAGTTATTAAATTTTTCAGCGCCTTTAATAATTCCGAGAATACCAAAACTGAAAATAATTGCCTGACTGAAAATTCCTAATTCGATTAAAAAGTCCTTAAAAGGCAATAGTAGCTTATAGATAAGTGTGAAAAATATAAAGGAAAAAATGAGGCTGCCATAATATATTTGAGCTAAATTTTTTTGTTTCAGTTCAGTTTGTTTATGCTGTTTTTCTATCGAAACTTTATTTACCTTACTAATATCTACACCACGAACTTTTGTTTTTGTTTCCTGCTGTTGCTTTTGCTGCTCTTGCAGATGATTTTTTAATTTTTCGGCAACCATACATAGTCCGCACCCTTTCGGGGTAAAATAAGCATGGTTTGGATCTTTTTTGCATCGTTTCAGGTTTTTTAAGATAAACTCCAAACGATTTTGCCACTCAATGGCTGAAGGTCTGGTATTTCCTTTAGTAAAAGCACGTTCAAAAAGATTTAAGGTTTCTTTATCAAAATATTCATGTATGCTGTAAGGATTCGGAGCCTGATATTCATCCGGCCAAATGCCATAAGCATAGTGATGATTAAAAATTCTTTCCTGAATGGATTGCATATCGGAGTTTTTGCGCGGAGTGCCGGCAAACGGATGAATCCCTTCGTTCAAAAGGCGGAAAATAATTACCGCTAAAGCAAATTTATCTTGTTCTTCACCCATCTGCTCGCAGGTTTCATTCATACCTTCGGGATAGATATATTCTTCGCTTACAAACTCGGCAGGATATCTGTGCTCATGCTCTCCTTTAATGGAAAAACCATCACAATCAAACAATGCTACCAACATAGTATTCTTATAAACAAAAATATTTGCCGGTTTCAAATCAACAATATAGTGTCCGCGCTCATGCAAGGCAGCTACAACAGAAGTGATATTGTAGGCGGCAAAAACTCTGTCGACATAGCGCTCAGAAAGTTTTAAACGTTGGCGAACCGCTTTTTGCATTAAGTGATCAAGCGAAATTGCTTCTTTTATATCAATCAAAGGCATCAAATATCCGACACAATATCCTTCATCATCTTCCAAGAGGGCAATCGGCCAAGCAATTTGAATATATTCTTTACCATCGTTTTCTATTGAGGGAATGTTCGGGCGATATGCCAGCATACCTTCAAGCTTTTGACGATTTGTTTCACTGTTTTTGCGCTCATGATATATTTTAGCCACACAGTTTTTGTGAGTCAAATCGGCATAAATTTTACCCGAAGCTCCACCTTTATTTATCAATTCTCCTAAAACAACTTCTTCATGGTGTCCGTCCGGATAAAGAGCCAGATATTTATTTTTTTCGCTCATTTACATTTCACCCATAAAAAAGTTTTATCATCAGAATTTATGCGCATTGCCTTTTGGCTGGCAAGAGTATTTTTTAAGGCGCTTAAGGCATAATTTTTGCGCGGCTCATCATTTAAGTATTGTATTATAGGCACCAAAAAATTGTTTCTCAAATTTCCGAAGTCATCAAACACAAAACCTGTAATTCCGTCCGTAATTAAAACAATTTGCTTCGCACCATAAAATTCAGTGAAACGCAAATTTATTTTCCAGTCAGGCATTGTATAAAAAAAGGTTTCACAAGAATATGCACCGTTTTCCGGTTCCGAAATTATGTAATTTTGATAATCATTACTTAAAAAAGCAATGCCGGCACCATCGCCGATATGAAAAAACACGCCTTTTTCACCATCATAAAAAGCACCGACAAGCGTAGCAGAAAAATCTGCCAAACTTTTTTCCGATTGAGTTTTATTTAAGCGATGAAACATTATTTTATCGCGAGCGATTTGAATTGCTTCTTTTATATCTTCAAAAACAGACTCGTAAGATGAATTTATTAAGCGATTTGTAATTGTTTCTGCAATTGTTTTAGCGCCTAATTTTCCGTATTTTGCCGAGCCTGCACCATCTGAAACGACTGCCGCTATTTTTTTTTCTTTAGTCTTGTAACAGGCATAGTCCTGACAAGGCAGATTTTTAGATTTGTGCAAAGATCCGCAAATGCTTAAATTTAATACTCTGAACAAGTCGTTTTCGCTCATTTATTATTTTGCCTCGTTCCAATCCTTTATGTCATCAAGATAACTCTCTGCGTTGGGAGCTGCTTTTGAAATGCAGGAAACACTGCGGCTGAGCCATAAGAAAAATTCCGTAAATTTTAAGCCGGTTAAGCGCTTCGGCGGCAATAGAGAAAATTTTGCGAGTTTTTCTAAATTTGCCCCTTGAGTGCCGATTGCGTGAATAACCACTTTTTTGTTTTTTTGGGCATAACGACAAATTTTTGCCGATTCCTCCCAACCATAATCAGTCGGTTCTCCATCACTTATTAAAAATATCCAAGGTCTTTTGGAGGTTATGCCCCAGCTGTCGTACAAGCACTTTTGGTCTTCTATTTTTTTTAAGGCTAGTTCCATAGCCTTTCCTAACGGGGTTAAACCGCCGGCTTCCATAACCGGTGCGTTGAAATTCATGGCATCGGTCCAATCTGATGAAATTTCTGTTTCATCTCTGCCGGCAGCTTTTATGATTAATATTTGTACGCGTGAGCTGGCGTCTATATCTTCTTTCAGTTCTTTTTCCAGTGCGGCAAGTCCGGCATTTAACTGCTTTATCGGCTCGCCCCGCATTGAGCCGGAACAATCAAGAACCAATACACAAGGGGTGCGTTCATTCACGTTATCGGCAAATTCAACCTGAGGTATAGTGGCATTGTTTTTCTCATCTGTCATCAAATATCTCCTTATTGTGCAGGATAGTTATGCGGAAATCCGCTGCCTTCAACTGGAGATGGGTCAGAATAACGTCCGCATGCACTTAGCATTGTAAGTAGGCACATTAAACACAGGCAAAAAATTATTTTTTGAAAATATTTCATTTGTTAACCTTTTTTTTTAATTATTCGGTGTATATCTTGCAATAGTTATACTTCCATTTTTACAGAAAGAAAGTTAAAGAATGAATAAAATTTTGAAAAGTTTTTGCTTTTTGCTTTTATTTCTTATTTTTAATGCGCGGTTGGTTGAGGCAAAACTCAATTTATTTGAAAATCCGCGTTATATACCTAATCTGAGTTATTATTCTGAGGATGGAAAAAAACATAAACTTACGGATAATAAAGAGGATATGCTGATTGCTCTTTTGTGGTCGCGCACCTGTGGTCCGTGTGTTGGTGAAATGAAAAATTTACAATCTTTTTCGAAAAAGACAAAAGGCAAAGGGATAAAGGTTATAATTATTTCTCCTGCCGAAGAATGGAAAAATGCCACAGAAAGGCATGAATTTATGCAAAAAATAGGTGCTCCTGATTTAGAAGCATATCTTGATCCGAAATCAAATTTTTCGCACGGAATGGGAGTTATGGTTACACCAACAGCCATAATGGTCAGCCGAAACGGTGAGGAAATCGGTCAGATTACCGGTGCGGTGAAGTGGGATGATCCTGATGTTGTGGACTATTTACTCAAGCTGAAAAACAAAGTTTATGAACAGCAAAAATCAAAATAGTTTAAGCAACATAAATCCGCCGATTAACAGCACCAAAAACAAAATGGAGAGCCATCCCAAATTTTTTTCGATAAAGCTTTTCATCGGCTCGCCGAATTTATATAAAAGCCAAGCAATCAGATAGAACCTTAAACCTCTGGCGATTATGGATGCAATTGTGAATACGATAAGATTAAGATGAACCACACCGCTGGCGATGGTTATAATTTTATATGGAAACGGCGTAATTCCTGCCCCGAAAACAATCCACGCACCATATTGATGATACATATCCTTAAATTCATTAAATTTCGCCATTGCACCATAAAAATCTAAAATAGGTACGGCAATCAAATCGAAAAATAAACTGCCGATTGCATAACCCAAATAAGCTCCGATAACGCTTCCTATTGTGGCAATAAAGGCAAAATGCCAAGCTTTTTTCGGGGTCGCCAAAATCATCGGAATCAGCATGATATCAGGCGGAATCGGGAAAAAAGAGCTTTCAACGAAAGATACAACAAAAAGCCAAAAAGCGGCATGCTTATTAGAAGAAAGATGAATTACGCTATCATAAATATTGCGAACAAATTTGGTAAACCACATAAAAAGTTCCTTTGTTAAAATCTGACGGTTACTTTTTAACGTAAAAATTTTTTAATTTCAGCAATATCATCTTCTCTATCCACATAAAATATTTTATTTATTCCCATTTGCGTCGGGGTTTTTATAAATCCTTTCGCATATTCCACACACACTGCTTGAGGATTGTTTTTGCTTAAATAAAGTTGTGCGGCATCTTCATTATGAACCTCAAAAAAAGTATATTCGGCTTTTTTTATTTGTTGCAAAAATTTGCTTTGTTGCTCGGTATAGCGGTTCAGCATCATAATATGATGTTCTTTTTGCCCTACGCAATAGCTTTCGATAATTTCCAATAAATCAGACATTTTGAAAGGCGAGTGCAAATAATGCGCCACTCCCTGATGATATACAAATTCAAATTGCTTCGGTTTTATTAAGATAATCGGGTAGTTGCGCCCGCTGATATCCGGAATAAGTCTGGAAAGAGACGCGCGCACAGGATTATAGTTTTCTTCAACTCTGAAGATGATAACATCAGGATTTAGTTCGCGGGCATAATTTAATAACTGATAAATATTATCTGTTCCGAACACGACAAAAGCCCGATTTTCAAAATATTCTTTCAATTCGGCTATATGTTGTTTATCGGTATCATAAACGAAAATCCGTCCCAAATATGCTTTTTTCATAGGCAATTCCTTTCTACCTCTTTGTTTAAATAAGCACGTCTGGAGAAAAATAAACCTGTCGAAAAGCACATAGAAATTTTTCATTGACAGAAAATAAAAAGAAATCTATATTGCCCCCAAATATCAATAATTTAAAAATTATTTGGCTTATGGAAAATGAAGCAAGCGCGCCAAGGTTTCGCGCAGTTGTTGTATCAAAAAAAGTAACCGAAAAATCGGTTATACTCAGGGTTCGCTATCACCGCAATAGTATTACTTATCAGAAGCGAAAAAGCATTAAGGTGGTTATTGAGGAGAACAACTTTTCTCTTTATGGTCGCATAAAGTGCTATAATGAGGTGAAAAAGCTTAGACCCGGCGATGAAATTTATGTTGATCCTTACGCTGAGGAATGGACTAATCCTACTTTTTGCGGTTTTTTTCGCCGCAAGTGGAATCTTCTCACTTTCTAAAAAAAAGACCGACGGTAATTGTGAAAACAGTACCGTCGGTTGGTGGTTTTAAATATATTTTTAAGCAATGATGTTAGGGTCTATGGTTGCTTCAATCTTACTGATTTTTTTTGCCAAGCCTGATTTCATTGTACTTAATTTCTTTGCCTGAAAAAAATCAATAGTCTTATTGTTTTTCAACAAACTGGACATGTCTGTATTAAGGTGACGCTGTTCCAACTTCATTTCGCATAACAAAAGTTGTAACTTTGCTAATTTATCATTATTAATCATGTCTAAGAGGAGTCCTTTCTTAAAAATTGTGGAATAAAATCACTTTTAAGATGTAAATTATTTTTAAAGATGTAGAAACTATACAATATTTTTTATGTAAATGCAATATTAAAATCGGAGTTTTTTATGGCGACTATCAAAAAAATCGGAATTTTAACAAGCGGCGGAGATTGTGCAGGCTTAAACGCGGTTATAATGTCGGTTGTTAATGCGGCAAACAAGCAAGGTTGGGAAGTGTATGGAATTCATGATGGTACAAACGGTTTGACCGAAAATCCTCTTTCATATGAAATTTTGACACCGGAAAATTTTTCAAACACGCCTTGGCCGAGATTAGCCGGTTCATATTTAGGTTCGCTTAACTCCGGAATAAAAAAAGAATCTCAAGAGCAGGCAGCGATTCGCTTTGGAGAGGGGGTTAAAAAACTCGGTCTTGATGCCGTTGTGGTTGTTGGCGGGGACGGCAGTATGAATATTGTCAGCAATTATTGCGATATTGCCGGCGTAAAAATGATTGGAATTCCGAAAACCATTGATAATGATACTCCGTTAACGGAATTTTCTGTCGGATTTAATACGGCATGTCAAATTTGCACAAACGCCCTTGATGATTTAATGACAACAGCGCGCTCGCATCACCGCGCCTTGATTTTGGAAGTTATGGGGCGCGATGCCGGACATTTAGCAATGCACTCAGCTTTAGCCGGATTCGCAGATGTTTGTTTAGTGCCTGAGATTCCGTATACGCTTGAAGGAATAATCAATAAATTGAAAAGTGTTAAAGAAAGCGGTCGCACAAGTGCCTTGATTGTGGTTTCCGAAGGAGTTAAAACCGAAAACGGAGAAGCGGTTACCGGAGCAAAAAATCTTGTCGGCGAAAAAATTAACGGCGGAATTGGCGATTACTTAAGTAATTTAATTAACACTAATTATAATGGATTTCAAACTCGCGTTACTAAGCTCGGACACGTTCAGCGTTCAGGAAATCCGACAGCATTTGATCGCGGTTTAGCGGTTGTTTTCGGTGCAAAAGCAGTTCAACTGTTGGCAGAAGGAAAAACAAACCTTATGGTAGGTTTAAGTCATGGAGAAGTTACGTCTTTTGAGTTAAAAGAGGTGGTTGCAGCCGGTACATCAGGGTTAGATGCCAACAGCCCATACGTTAAGGCGGCGGCAGCTATCGGTATGTATGTTGGTGAAACAGATTCTATCTAGGTTTCTGAAGAGATAATCATGGCTGATACCGAATATTATGACTTGTTGGAAGTTGCGCCGACCGCAAGTGCCGATGAAATAAAAAGAGCTTTTCGCAAACAGGCGATGAAATATCATCCGGACCGAAATCCTGATGATAAAGAAGCCGAGCAAAAATTCAAAGCAATTAATGAAGCCTATGAAGTATTAAAGGATGAGCAAAAACGTGCCGCATATGATCGGTACGGTAAAGGTGCTTTTGCCGGTGGAAACGGCGGCGGAAATCCTTTTGGCGGAGGATTTGATTTCGGTGGCGGTTTTGCCGATATGTTTAATGACATATTTTCTGAGTTTATGGGCGGCGGAAGCCAAAGTTCGTATGCCAGACGCGGAAGTGATTTGCGCTATAATTTGAATATCACTTTAGAAGACGCTTTCAACGGATGCGAGCAAGAGATTGTTGTGCCGACTACAAAAACTTGTGAAAAATGCCACGGACACGGCACAAAAGACGGCAAAGAAGCACCGATGTGTCAAACCTGTCAAGGAAGGGGAAAAATCAGAACTTCTCAAGGCGGATTTTTTGTGGTTGAAACACCTTGCCCGCGTTGTCACGGGACAGGATTTGCCGTGGTTGAACCTTGTGATGATTGCAGTGGTAACGGGCAGATTAAGATAAATAAAAAACTAAAGGTTAAGCTTAAAGCCGGCGTTGAAACCAATATGCGCATACGCCTTTCAGGTGAAGGAATGGCGGGAACGCGCGGTGGTGAAAACGGTGATTTGTATGTGAATGTTATTGTTCAACCGCACAAGCTTTTTGAGCGAAACGGTGATGATTTGTATGCTGCTTTGCCTATTTCGGTGGCAAATGCAATTTTAGGCGGAACGGTTACGATTCCGGCAATAAACGGCAAAACAATTTCAGTTAATGTTCCGGCGGGAACTCAAAACGATTCTCTGATTAAAATAAAAGGTGAGGGTATGCATTTATATGATTCGGAAAAGCGCGGAGATTTGTATGTTAATACAAAAGTGATTATTCCGTCAAAGATTAATGCAAAGCAAAAAGAGCTGATGGAAGCTTTTCGAGATGCCGGCAAGGAAGATGTTGCTCATCCGGAGATAAAAAATTATTTTGAAAAAATAAAAGATTTATTTCAGTAATAAATCCTTGTAAAATCAGGCTAGAAATAAAAAATAGCAAAAAAAACAAAAAAAATACTTGCAATTAAAGAAGATTTGCATTAATAACATAGCAGTCAAGCGCCCGTAGCTTAATTGGATAGAGCATCTGACTACGGATCAGAAGGTTGTGAGTTCGAATCCCGCCGGGCGCGCCAATAACAAAAACCTCCCTTTTGGGAGGTTTTTTGTTATTGAAACAACCGAGTGGGAGAAGAACTCACAAATAAGTGAGTTCGACGACGAAAGAGAGGCACACGGGAGTGTGCCGGTGAGGCAAAGCCGAGCGAAAGAGGAGCACGAAGCGTAAGCGGAGTAATCTCGCCGTTTTTGCTATTCATAGCAAAAACTTTGGGCGCGCCAATAACAAAAAACCTCCCTTTTGGGAGGTTTTTTGTTATTGAAACAACCGAGAGGGAGAAGAACTTACAAATAAGTGAGTTCGACGACGAAAGAGAGGCACACGAGAGTGTGCCGGTGAGGCGAAGCCATAAAACAACAAAAGAGTCATCCCTAAATTTTGTTGAGAAACAAAATTTTCAAGGGATCTTCCGATTAATAAACATCAAAGCAGTGAGACGAATATAAAGTTAAGGATATATTATCCTCCTCCGGCTCCTCCGCTTGCGGAGGAGAGAACAAATTCGAAGATCGCTTGACGACCAGACTT
>FLNY01000113.1_pt1 | contig 209539 bp, 178 predicted proteins | sample 1140381 | NCBI WGS metagenome assembly FLNY01 (sample SAMEA3878172, study PRJEB12797) | bioreactor metagenome | biome: Moose rumen | place: Sweden | collected 2011-10 | reverse complement strand
TTCAGTTGCAGTTCGAGCGATGTGAGCAATCCCTGGCCGTCGAAAAGCCGGCGGACAAAGGCAATGGGCACCACCACATAGTTGGCATCGTACTTCGGCTGGTTCACCTGAAAGACCGCACCGGCGGCGTAGAGGGAGTCAACCACGAAGCCGTCGGCAGGATTGGCCATATCCAGCTGGCCCTCTTTCTGCGGCGCATAGATGTGAAGGAACACATCGTCGCGCAGGGTCAGCCCTATCTGATGGGCCAAGAGAATGCCCGGCACGGCAAATTCAAGGTCGGCGGCATGCAGCGCAACATCGTCGTTTCCCACCAGGATGGAACGGAACGAAGGCTTGGAGGCAAAATTGTCGTCCATCCCTTTCAGCACCACAATGGTCTGGTTGTCGCCATAGACCAGCAGAGCCCGCTCCTCGAAGCAAGCCGTGACAGTTTCCACCTGCGGCAACTGCTGCAACCGGAGCAGCGCAGGATTGTCGGCGGCAAGGGTCTTTCCCTCTGCGGGAACCACCTTCAGCTGTGGGTCGAAAGTAGTAAAGAAGGTGGCAACCAAGTCCTGAAATCCATTGAACACGCTCAGCACCACGACCAAGGCAGCACTGGCAACCGCCACTCCCAACAGGGAAATGACGCTGATGGCACTGATCATGGACGAACTCTTCTTGGCAAAGAGGTAGCGACGGGCTATGTAGAAGGGATAGTTCACAAAGGTGGAAAAAGGAAAATGGATGGTGAAAGAAGGGGCGCTATTGTTTCAACAACTCGTCGATGCGGTCGATATAGTCGAGACTGTCGTCGATGAAGAAGCGCAGTTCCGGGATGATGCGCAACTGGTTGCGTACCCTCGTCCCGAGTTCGTAGCGAATCTGCTTCTCGTTGGCCTCGATGTTGCCGAGCAATTCCTGCGCCTTCGCCGATGGGAAGATGCTGAGGTAGGCCGTACAGATGCTGAGGTCGGGAGAAATTCGGCAGCGGGTGACACTGATCATCACGCCATGCATGCCGCGGGTCTGCGACTGGAAAATCAGACTGAGTTCTTTCTGTAAGAGACGGGCTATCTTGTTCTGTCGGGTTTCTTGCATAGTGATTGGTCGTTTGGTCGTTTAGTCGTTTAGCAACTGGGGGTTGTTGGGGGACTTACTCCAGTTCGATGTGCCGGGCCATGACAGGTTCCTTGAGGAAGATGCTGGCATTGTCCTGGAATTTGGCAGGGTTCTCGGTGGTGTAGTACCGGCATGTTCCGCCCTTGCTGCACCGACCATCCATCTCGGGATGCTTCTGGAGGTAGACCTTCAGGCTCTTTGCCACATAGTCGCCCTGCGAAACGATGCCGATGCGGCTGTCGAGGTGCTTGCGTATGAGCGGGAGCAGCAACGGATAGTGGGTGCAGCCGAGGATGATGGTGTCGATTTGCGGGTCGGCCTGCATGAGTTGCTCCAGCCGGAGACGCACGAAATAGTCGGCACCGGGTGTCTCTGTCTGGTTGTTTTCCACCAGATGGACCCACATGGGACAGGCCACGCCGGTGACTTCCAAGTCGGGATAGAGTTTGTGCAGCTCCATGTCGTAGCTCTGGCTGAGTATGGTTCCCTCCGTGGCGAGGAGTCCCACATGGTGGTTGCGGGTGATTTGCCCGATGGCCTCGGCCGTGGGACGGATTACGCCCAGCACACGCCGTTGCGGGTCGAGTGCCGGAAGGTTGTTCTGCTGGATGCTGCGGAGTGCCTTCGCCGAAGCGGTGTTGCATCCGAGAATGACCAGATGGCATCCCATCTCGAAGAGTTTGGTCACCGCCTGAAGGGTGAACTCATAGACCACATCGAACGAACGCGAGCCGTATGGAGCCCGTGCATTGTCGCCCAGATAGATGTAGTCGTACCGGGGCAGCTGTTTCCGGAACTCGTGGAGGATGGTCAGCCCCCCATAACCTGAATCGAAAACGCCGATTGGTCCTGTTTCGTTTTGCGGCAGCATTATTTCAGTCGTGCTATTAGTATCTGGGTGAGGTCCTGCCCCTGTTCGGCATTGACATAGGTGAGTGCCTTCTCGTCGGTATCGAAGACGAAGCTTAGTTGCAACTCCTCGCCCACCTCCCTGACAGCGGCACTGACACGCTCGTTGAGGGGCTTGTAAGCATCGTCCTCCGCCTGCTTTAACAGTCGGGCGGCCTCATTGCGGAAGGTTTCGTTTTGCTGGAGCAGTTGTTCCAACTCGGCCTGCCGCTTGGCACGGATGGATGGCGCATACGAGGCCTGATTCTCAATGAAGGTCTCGTATTTCTGACTGAACTCCTGCTGGGCATTCGCCAGCTCGTCAGCATATTGCTTCTTCAGTTGGGCAAGCTGTACACCAACCTGCGCATAGGCGGGCAGCGACTGCAATACCTGCCGGCGACTGTAGAAGCCGAACGACAGCCCCTGTGCATAGAGGGATGCCGACATCAGCAGCGTGAGACATATTAAGGTGATTCTTCTCATCATTCTATTATACCTTATTTATATATGTATGCGTGCGTAAGGGAAACAAAGCGGATTTTCCCAGTGCCGAAAATGTAGCATAGGGACAAGATGCAAGCCTGCAACCTGTCCCTATACGCCAATAGAGTCGGTAATTATTTCTTGTTCAGTTCTGCCCTTACGGCCGATGTCAGGTCAGTGCACTGCGAACCGGTATAGAGTGCAGCACCGTCTTCGAAAATCATAACATAGCCTCCGGCCTGTCCAACTGCATCGATGGCCTTACGCACCTTCTCAATGATAGGAGTCATCTTCTCCTGCTGAACCTTCTGGAGTTCCTGCTGACCGTCCTGATAGGCCTGCTGAACTTTCTGGTAGAGTCCCTGCAGTTCGGTTTCAGTCTCCTGCTTCTTGGTGGCGTTCATGGTGCTTTGGGTCTTCTCGTACTGGTCCATCTTGCGCTGCAATTCGTCCTGCATGGCCTTCAGCTCGTTCTCCTTTTCCTTCTGGAGAGCTTCGATTTCACCGTTAGCCTTTGCCACGTCGGGAAGCGACTGCAAGATTTCCTGAGTGTTGACATGACCGAACTTCTGTGCAAACATGGTGGTTGGTGCAATGAGCATCAACATGATGAGTAACTTTTTCATTTTGTTTCTGAGTTAAATTATTAATGTTCTGTTTCTGATTATCGCTTTATCAACGACCGTAGCCCAACCGGTTGAGCACTTCGTTGCTGATGTCTATCTTGGGGGAGCCGAAGATGATGCCGCTGTCGCTGGCACGGTCCAGCACCAGGCTGTAGCCGCGCAGTTCGCAGATTTCCTTCACCGCATTGTAGACTTCCTCCTGAATGGGGGTGAGCAGCGCCTCACGCTTCTTGAAGAGTTCGCCCTCCGGACCAAAGTATTTCTTCTTCAGGTCGCTGGCTTCTTTCTCTTTCTGCATGATGGCCTCTTGCTTTGCCTGCTTCTGCTCTTGCGAAAGGAACACAACTTCGTTCTTATAGTTGTTGTACATGGTGGTGGCCTCTGCATTGAGAGCCTCCACTTCTGCCTGCCACTTCTTGGAGTTCTGGTTCAACTGCTCGTTGGCACGCTCGTAGGCCGGGATGTTGCGCAGGACATATTCCATGTCGACCAGGGCAAATTTCTGTGCATGACATGCGAAGGATGCCATGACTAGGAATGTGATTAGAAATAGTTTTCTCATATTCTGTCTGTGTTTACAATTGCTGTTATGTTACTAGAATTCCTGCCCGAGAACGAAATGGAACTGCGAACCACCCTTCTCTCCGAACACCTTGTCAAAGCCGTAGGCCCAGTCGATACCCATCAATCCTACCATCGGAAGGAATACACGGATACCCAGACCTGCCGAACGCTTCATGTCGAACGGGTTGAACTTCTTTACCTCGGCCCACGCATTACCAGCCTCAATGAAGCCAAGCCCGTAGATGGTGGTGTTGCCAAGCAGGAACGGATAGCGGATTTCAGCGGTGAAACGGTCGTAGGCATAACCTTCTGCCCCCCAAGGGGTGAGTGCTCCATTGTCGTAACCGCGCAGACCGATGGTCTCTTCGGCGTAACCCGTGGAATAGCCGCTCATTCCGTCGCCACCCATATAATAGGTCTCGAACGGCGATTTCTTGTATTTGTTGTAACTTCCGAGGATACCCATTTCAACGCGCGTCATCAAAACAAAGCATTTCTGTCCGCTGCTCAGCGCGGTAAAGGTGCGTGCCTTGAATTTCCACTTGTGGTATTCAATCCAGCGATATTTCTCTTCCTGCTCCTTGGAATAGGTGGGCGAGCTCTTGTCGGCAGCCAGATTGCGATAGTCCTTGTTGTCGAACTTCGACCATGGCGGAGTCAGTGTCACCGAGAAGGTGAACTCCGATCCACGGCGTGGGAAGAGCTGGTTGTCCGTGGAGGTGCGGTTCAGCGAGAGTGTGAGGTTCAGGTTGTTGGCAGATCCGTTGGTCATGAGGAAGTAGCTCCAGTTTTTCAGCATGTAGCGGGTGAACGACAACTGTGCCGAAAGGGTGAAATAGTCGTCAGGCCAACGCAGGCGCTTACCCCAACCGACCGAAACGCCGAGCAGTTTCACATACTTGTCGGGGTCGTAGTAGTTCTCATAGTTGTTGTAGTAACTGTTGCCGTATCCGTACAGATAGTTGTAGTAGTTGTTCATGTAGCCGCTGTTGTAGTAACTGCTGGACACATCCGTCTGCTTGGAGAAATAGGCGCTGACGCTGAACTGGATGGGACGCTTGCCACCAAACCAGTTGGTGGTATAGGTGGTATTGTACGACTGATAGTATGTGCCGTTGGTTTGCGCACCGATGGAGAGTGACTCTCCGTCGCCGATGGGCAACAGTCCGCGGTGCTCCTTGTTCTTCTTGAAGAGGTTGGCCATGGAGAAATTGTTCAGCTTAAGACCCACGCGGCCGATGACACCTGTCTGTCCCCAACCCATGGAGAACTCTATCTGGTCGTTCGATTTCTGTTCCAATCCCCAGTTTATGTCAACGGTACCATCCTCATAGTTAGGTCTCACATCGGGATTGACCTTTTCCGGATCGAAATGTCCCATTGAGGCCAACTCACGGGCAGTACGCTGCAGCGATTCCTTAGAGAACAAATCGCCGGGCTTTGTACGCAACTCGCGGCGGACCACATTCTCATAGATGCGGTCGTTTCCATTGATGCGGACACGGTTAATGTGTGCCTGGGGACCCTCTTGAATGCGCATCTCCATGTCGATGGAGTCGCCCACGATATTCACCTCAGTCGGCTGGAGGTTGTAGAACAGGTAACCGTTGTTCCAATAGAGATTGCCCACGGCATCTTCATCTTCGCTCAGGCGCTTGTTCATAATCTTTTGATTGTACACATCGCCCTTCTTCATGCCGAGAATACTGTTCAGAACATCGGTCGGATAGATGGTATTGCCCACCCATGTGATGTTGCGAAGATAGTATTTCTTTCCTTCGTCCACCTTGACAAATACATTAACATGCTTGTCATCGACATTCCAGACACTGTCTTCCAGAATAACGGCATCGCGATAGCCATGCTCGTTATACTTGTCTATCAGGCTCTGCTTGTCCGCCTTCCACCGTTCCGGAGTATATTTCTTCGCCTTGAAGATGGTGGAAAACTTGCCGGATTCGTGAATTTTCCCGAACGCTCCCTTGGAGAACAGGCCGCCCTTGATTTTCTTGTCGGTAAGTTGCTGATTGCCTTCGAGCACAATCTGGCGCACTTTCATCTTCTGCTTCTTATCGACAATAATGTCAAGTATCATCTGATTTTTGCCCGCAATGTCCTCGCGTTGGATAATCTCGATTTCCGCATTCTTGAAGCCTTTGTCCTCAAAGTATTTCTTCGCCAGGATCTTGGCACGGTCCACCATGTTGGGCGTAATCTGCGAACCCTTTAGCAATCCCAGTTTCTGCTCCATATCCTCGCGCTCCGACTTCTTCAGGCCAATGTAGTTGATGGTCGACACACGGGGTAACAACTGCAGGGCGATGTGGAGATAGGCCTTTCTTCCTATAATGGAATCGACACCGATTTGCACTTTCGAAAACAATCCGTGCTTCCAATATCTCTTCACAGCCTGGGTGATTTCGTTGCCGGGAATCTCTATCTGCTGCCCGACGGACAAACCCGATATGCTTGTCAGGGCATAGTCTTCGTATCCTTCCACGCCTGACACATTCAGTCCGGCAATTTCCACCACACGGGGAGAGGCTGTGTAAGACACTTCCGGGTAGACAATTACATCTTGAGCCATTAGGTTTGCCGTTACAAGCAGCATGCCTAAGGCCATGAGCAAACGGTATCTGTTATTCTTCATGTGCTGAATTGTTTTCTGTTTCTATTTGTTCCTCTGTCTTTCCGAACCTGCGCTGCCGATGTTGGAAACTGGCAATGGCCTTGTGAAGTTCTTTTTCATCGAAATCGGGCCAGTAAGTCTCGCAGAAATATAGTTCGGAATAGGCAATCTGCCAAAGCAAGTAGTTAGATATTCTCAACTCGCCGCCAGTGCGGATGAGCAGGTCTGGGTCGGGCATGAAATAGGTATCGAGATGCTTGCTGATGGTTTCTTCGGTAATGGACTTCTCGTCTATGGTGTTGGATGTAAGGTGGATGTTTTTTATCTCCCAGACAATGTCCTGTACAGCCTTGGTTATTTCCCATCTGGAAGAGTAGCTCAAAGCCACCACCATGGTCATGGCATCGTTGTCAGCAGTATGCTCCATGGTTTCCCACAACTTCTTCTGAACCTCCTCTGGCAGCCGTTTCATGTCGCCGATGACACGGAAGCGCACATTGTTCTTCATGAAAATTTCGTCTTCCAGCGATGTTAGCACGAGCCCCATGAGTGCCGCCACCTCGTCGGCGGGACGGTTCCAGTTCTCGGTAGAAAATGTATAGAGTGTCAGATACTTGACACCCAGCCTCACACACTCTGAAGTGATGCGGCGGACGGTGTCCACTCCTGCCTGATGCCCGTAGCTCCTAGGTTGACCTTTCTCGGCAGCCCAACGCCCGTTGCCATCCATGATGATGGCGATATGCTCGGGAATTCTGTTCTTTTCTATCTGACACATAGTGTTGGTGGATTTTTTCTGTTTAGACTCTTTATTCGTTGGCATTGTGACAGGTCCTGCACTTAGGCGAGAAACTGTAGGTAGCCGTGAACTGAAGGGCACTATAAGAGTCTGTGTTCTTGAAGAGCCCACTGCTCTTTATGCCGTAGGGGTCTTCCACTCCGTCGAGTTTGTCGCTGAGGGAGAAATGTATTCCCCATTCCAGTCCAAGGTTCAGCCGGTCTGACACACGGCATTTCACTCCGACGCCGATGGGAAGGTTTGCCGTGAAGACATTCTTTTCGCCGCCCGTTACACTAGTAAAGCCAATACCACCCATGATGAATGGCGTCAGCCGTTTGGCTCCGCGGTATTCCTTTCCTGTACCATACGGCCAAAAATTGTATTCATAGACTGCCGAGACATCGGTCAGCGTGTGTTCAAATTCGTATGGCTCGTCATGGTAGAGGGCGTAATAGGTGTCCACATTGTTGGACGAACCTTTTATCTTTCCGAGACTTCCGGAAAGCCGGACAGCCATACGGGGGTTGAGAATTCTTCTGAGCAGGACGGTCACATTGGGTTTCATACCTTTCACAATACTGGTGTTGAAATCGCCTTCGTAGGCAGTAAGCCCTGCACCTGCACCTATTTCCCAACGGTATTCGACATCTCCTTGGGCATAGGTATTCAGCGTCAGGACGCTCAGCAGTACGATTATGAGGTGTTTTTTCATACTATTCAGTTATATATTTCTCGTAAGTTTGCCATCCAAGGCTGTTGCGCCGTCCTTTCCAAATCTGGCCGCTGTTACCGCAGATAACCCAAATATAGTTCTGAGAGTCGACTACGAGCGCGAAGTGCAGAGGGCTGCAGGAGAAGCCTTCCGGGAAAGTGATGTTTTCTTCCACTGGCCATGTAACTCCCTCATCCTCACTCTTGTAGAAATTGGCAAAGGTTTTCAGGTCGCTCGCATTCATGGCTTGTCCCCCCAAGGCAATGATGTTCTCCCCATAGCTGATGGCTTGCAGGTTGGTGAGGTGCGGCGCTTTGTTTCTCACATCCGAGGTCATGGGATAGTACGACCAAGGTTGCTGCTGGGCATTGTCGTCGTTTTGTTCCACTTTTCCCCATACCTGAGCAGTCTTGTCGCCCGAAACATCGCGGTTACCGACAATGAGTAGTTGATTACTTGAGGCATAGGCACGGAGTAGGCGGCAGATAAAGCTAATATCCTGTGAAGGCAGCAAATCCTTGCTGTTGTCCATTTCGTCGTCTGTCCAGCTCTGCCCGTTGTCGCTCGATCTGAGCAGTGTACCGTCATTACTATACGCATAGAGGTTGGATGAACTGGCTCCGATGAGTCGGCCGATGCTCGCTGTGGCTGCTGTTTGCCAGGAAACAGCATCCGCCGAAGTATAGAGCGTGCCTTGGCTGTACAGGTAGAACTGTCCGTCTTTTACAACAATGTTGAACGGGGTCTGGTCTGTCAGCATAGCAGCGATGTTGGCTGTGAGTTTTGCCCAGTTCTTACCATCGGTTTCGGCAGTACGATAGATTTTGCATTGTCCGCCGGAAACTCCGAAGAGGTAGATATTGTTGTTCAGCGCAAAGGCTCTTGTGTTGGTAAGGCCACCGAGCGTTGCGTTAGTTGTTATCTTGTTCCGCCATACAAATTCGTCGGCTTCCTCCTGATGGACGTTCACCTTTACTTGATAGTCTGCATAACTGTTGCCCGACGAAGCGATTACGCGGAAATAGCGAGCAGTGCTGAAGTCCAGGCTGTCGGAGGCATTGAAGAAAGTGTATTCCGCGCTTTCCAGGTCCTTAATCTGCAGGTATCCGCCGCTTTTACTGCTGATGCTGCATACCACCCTGGTCGGGTCGACACCTACGGGGAGAGAGTCGACATTATAGATGAGGTGGTTCATCTGGTCTATGTAGAACTTGTAGCCGCTGCAGTCGAGGTTCTGATAGGTCGTTGTGGCATTACCGTCGTCATCGGTAGTTTCCACCAACTGTTTGAGCGTACCTACGGAGAACGCCGTGATGGCCGTGTCATCATAATAGACCAGTTGGGTGTCATCACTGCTACCGCACGATGCTAGCGCAACACTTGTCACGAGCAACAGCATGAGATTGAAAAGATTTCTGCTGGAAAGTGTATTCATTGATGCTATTCGGGTTTTTCGGTTTTTCTTTTTAATGCTGCTTTAGCAGAGGTTCTTGTCTGTACTTGCCGCATTTAGTCTGCAAATTTAATGAGAAATCCTCGAAAATGTTGAATTTTTAATGCTTTATTAGGGAAAAATTGGGTTCTTTCCACATTTTTTAAGGTTTCTTTTCGTTTCAGACCGCCCGTTTATCTTTTTGTAACACTCTTTCCCACAGCATCAGATTGACCTTTGAAACAATCTATGCCAACACTGAAATGGTTCCTGAGCGAAACAAAAAAAGGCTTGCCCCGTGCGGGACAAGCCTTCCGTATGGAATGTAAATCTGTATCTTACAGTTGTGGACCTGCCTCAACAAGAGCCTTGCCAGCTTCGTTACCCTCGTATTTCACGAAGTTCTTGATGAAGCGTCCCGCCAAATCTTTGGCCTTCTCGTCCCATTGAGCAGCTTCCGCATAGGTGTCGCGTGGGTCGAGAATGTTGGGATCTACGCCTGGCAGCGCCGTAGGCACTTCGAAATTGAAGTACGGGATGTGCTTTGTCGGAGCGGTGTTGATGCTTCCATCGAGGATGGCATCGATGATACCACGGGTATCCTTGATTGAGATACGCTTGCCTGTACCGTTCCAACCTGTATTAACCAGATAGGCCTTGGCACCGTTAGCTTCCATCTTCTTCACCAACTCTTCGGCATATTTCGTAGGATGGAGTTCCAGGAACGCCTGTCCGAAGCAAGCCGAGAAGGTCGGGGTGGGTTCGGTGATGCCGCGCTCGGTGCCTGCCAGTTTTGCGGTGAAGCCACTCAGGAAGTAGTACTTGGTCTGTTCCGGAGTCAGGATGGATACCGGAGGAAGCACACCAAAGGCGTCGGCGCTGAGGAAGATAACCTGCTTGGCAGCGGGAGCGGCGCTCTTCGGGCGAACAATGTTCTTAATATGGTCGATAGGATAGCTTACGCGGGTATTCTCTGTCACGCTCTTGTCGGCGAAGTCAATCTTGCCGGCCTCGTCAACAGTAACATTCTCGAGCAGGGCATCACGCTTGATTGCATTGTAGATGTCCGGTTCGCTTTCCTTGTCGAGGTTGATTACCTTTGCATAGCAACCGCCTTCGAAGTTGAACACGCCATTATCGTCCCACCCGTGCTCGTCGTCACCGATGAGAAGACGCTTCGGGTCGGTAGAAAGTGTGGTCTTGCCTGTTCCGGAGAGTCCGAAGAAAATGGCTGTATTCTCACCGTTCATGTCGGTATTGGCAGAGCAGTGCATCGAAGCGATACCCTTCAATGGCAGGTAGTAGTTCATCATCGAGAACATACCTTTCTTCATTTCACCGCCATACCATGTGTTCAGGATAACCTGTTCGCGGCTGGTTACATTGAACATCGCTGCCGTTTCAGAATTAAGACCGAGTTCCTTGTAGTTCTCTACTTTTGCCTTCGAAGCATTGTAAACAATGAAGTCGGGCTCGAAAGCCTCTGCTTCAGCCTCTGTCGGGCGGATGAACATATTCTTAACGAAGTGTGCCTGCCATGCTACTTCCATGATAAAGCGCACAGCCATGCGGGTATCTTCGTTGGCTCCGCAGAACCCGTCTACCACATAAAGCCTCTTGCCGGAAAGTTCCTTCAAAGCTAATTTTTTGCATTCGTCCCAAGCATGTTGTGTCGCGGGATGGTTGTCGTTCTTATATTCATCGGAAGTCCACCACACGGTGTCTTTCGAAGTTTCGTCCATAACAATGAATTTGTCCTTAGGAGAGCGGCCGGTGTAGATACCCGTCATCACATTTACTGCGTCAAGTTCCGTCAACTGGCCTTTGTCATAACCAGTGAGTTCGGGCTTGATTTCCTCCTCATAGAGCATTTCATACGAAGGGTTGTAAACAATCTCGGTAGTGCCTGTAATGCCATAGGCTTCAAGCGCTTTCTTGATTTTTTCAATTTGTGCCATTTGTAAAATATTTAATTGTTAATTAAAAGTTCCGTCGTGTTCTTTTCATTTAGTGCATGCAAAATTAGTGTTTTTGATTTTCACCACCAATTTTCAATACCCAAATTTCGCATTTTCAAACGATTTTTAGGTTAAAGAAGTTAAAATATAGGACGATTCCGCGCGTTTTGGAACATCGACTTGACATTTTTAGCAATAAAGTTCGTACTTTTGCCTGCGGTTAAAACTATTCAACTATTCATTATGAAGATTGTCAACTTCAACGATTTCAATTCCGTGGTCAGTCAGTATCTGGCCGAACTGCGCGATGTTGACTACCAGCAGAACCGTCTGTTGTTTCGGAACAACATCCGCCGCATCGGAGAGTGCATAGCCTATGAGATTTCGAAAGAACTCAACTATGCCGACAAGCATGTCACCACCCCATTGGGCTCGCTCGACATGCCCTTGCCGTCCGACCCGCTTGTCATCGCCACCGTGCTACGCGCTGGTTTGCCTTTTCACGAAGGGTTCCTGCATGTATTCGACCATGCGGACAACGCTTTCGTATCAGCCTACCGGATGTACACCAACCGCGAGCATACGGAAGTGGGCGTTCACGCCGAATATATGGCAGCACCCAGCGTCGAGGGGAAAACCCTTATCATTGTAGACCCGATGCTGGCCACCGGCGGAAGCATGGCAGCGGCCTACGAGGCACTGCTCAAGACAGGCAAACCTGCCAAGGTACACATCGCCAGCGTCATTGCCACTGAAGAGGGGCTTGAAGTGGTCCGACAGGCTGTCGACCCGGAAAGCACCACTGTCTGGTGTGCAGCCATCGACCCCGGGATGAACGAACACAAATACATCGTTCCCGGTTTCGGCGATGCCGGCGACCTCTGTTTCGGAGAGAAACTATAGTGCCCGGCTCCATTCACAGGACAGAACATATCGGCGGAGAATGGAAGGGCACCGCAAAGGCTCTTTCCGTTCTCCGCCTTTGAGAAACAACTGAAAGACAATGCCTACAGGATTAGTATTGGAAGGCGGTGCCATGCGGGGGCTGTTCACAGCCGGTGTACTCGATGTGCTGATGGAAAAGCATCTGCAGTTCGACGGCGTGGTGGGCGTTTCGGCGGGAGCTGCCTTCGGATGCAACTACAAGTCGCACCAGCCGGGGCGCGTACTACGCTACAATAAGCGCTTTGCCCACGAATGGCGGTTCTGCAGCATCCGCTCGTGGATACAGACGGGCGACCTCTTTGGTGCCGAGTTTGGCTATCACTACATGCCCCGCCACCTGGATATCTTCGACGAGGAAGCCTTCGCCCACGACCCGACACGCTTCTTCGTGGTCTGCACCGATGTGGAAACAGGAAAGGTGGTCTATAAAGAACTGACCGTTGCCGACGATGAAGCATACGAATGGATACGCGCGTCGGCATCCATGCCGCTCTTTGCAAAGGTGGTGAACATACGGGGGCGGCAGTTGCTCGACGGCGGTCTGACCGACTCCATCCCCCTGCAATTCATGCAGGAGCAGGGCTATGGCCGCAATGTCGTGGTGCTGACGCAACCCGAGGGCTACCAGAAGAAGCACAACCGGTTGCTGCCCATCGTCCGTCTGGTCTACAGGAAGCATCCGGAATTCATTCGGGCGTTGGCTCAACGCCACCTGATGTACAACCGCCAACTGGACTTTGTGGCCCAAGAGGAGCAGGCCGGGCGTGCCATTGTGATTCAACCGCCGGAAAAACTCCCCGTAGAGCATCTCTGCCACGATACGAAAGTGATGGAGGAAATGTATGAAACAGGGCGTAAGGAAGCCCTGAAAAAGCTCGATGAAATGGCCGATTTTTGTTCAGAAACATAACATACAGAATTGTCTGTTATGTGCATATAACCGGAAAGAGGTTCTTCCCCATGACGGAAGAACCTCTTTCATTTTTTACAACTGTTCCATCAGGATATCCCAGACGGCCACTATATGGCAAATGGAGCCCAGCAGGACAAAGAAGTGGAACACGGTGTGCATGTATCTCTGTTTGTTGAAACTGTAGAACACGGCTCCCGTGATGTATGCAACCCCTTCTGCCACAATCCACCACACTGCTGCCGTCGGCACACAGTCAATCAATGGCTTGAACGCTACCAAGACGCTCAATCCCATCAGCACGAAACAGACGGTCTCGATGTTGCTGTGTTTCTTCAGATGAACGAAACTTACGATAGTGCCGGCAATGGCAGACAGCCACACAAAGGCAAAAAGCGCCCACCCCCAATAGCCATGGTCGCGCAAGGCCACCAGGGTGATGGGGGAATAGCTGCCCGCGATGTGCCAGTAGATGGCGGCATGGTCCCAGTGACGAAGCCTGCCTTTCCAACGGCTTTTGGGCGAGAGTGCATGGTAGACGGTGCTTGCTATGTAACTGCACAGCATGCCGAAAAGATACAGCACAACGCCCACCGTGGCCCAGCCGTTGTGTGCCTTGAAGCACCAATAGAGAAAGATGGCACCCACCGCCACGCCGAGCATGATGCCCGCAGCATGGGACCAGGAGTTCCACCGCTCTTCCAAAGGGGTGTAGAAAGCAGTTATTTTCTCTTTTATCTTACGATTTCTTTCCATCGGCAAGCACGAAGTCCAATTGTCGCTTCTCAAGGTTGGCACTGGCAACTTTTATGCGTATGGGGTCACCCAGTTGGTATTTATTGTGGCGGCGCCGGCCTATCAGACAGTAGTTCTTTTCATCGAAGTCGTAATAATCGTCGTCCAGGTCGCGCATTGGAATCATTCCTTCACAGTGGTTCTCGTCAATCTCGCAATAGATGCCGTAGCTCTGGATGCCGCTGATGTGTGCTTCGAACTCCTCGCCGAGGTGCTGTTCCATAAATTCCACCATCTTATATTTAATGGAGTCTCGCTCAGCCATCTGTGCGGTCTGCTCCATGCGGCTGGAATGTTCACAGAGTTCCTCATACATCCGCTCGTTACCGCTGCGACCTCCCTGCTGGTATCGGGTCAGCAGCCGGTGCACCATGGTGTCAGGATAGCGTCGGATGGGACTGGTGAAGTGGGTGTAATAGTCGAATGCCAGCCCGAAGTGGCCGATATTGTGGATGGTATACTTGGCCTTCATCATTGCCCGGAGCGCAACGGTCTGGATGAGCCTGCCCTCCCGTTTACCCGCACTCTGGCTGATGAGTTGGTTGAGCGAGCGGGCTGTGGCTCCTTTCGTGCCTTCGGTCTTCACCTTATAGCCGAAGGGAAGGACAAACTCCCGGAGTGCCTCCAGCTTCTGCGGGTCGGGATTGTCGTGCACACGGTAGGGCAAGGTCTTTGCCTTCTGTCCCTTGCGCACCTTGCCCACGCTCTCTGCCACCGTGCGGTTGGCCAGGAGCATGAACTCCTCTATCAGTTTGTTGGCGTCCTGCGAGCGTTTGAAGTAGGCGCGGATGGGTTTCCCCTGCTCGTCAATGTCGAACCGGAGTTCCTCGCTCTCGAAGTTGATGGCTCCGTTCCTGAATCTCCGCGAGCGCAGTTTTTTCGCCATTTCATCGAGTTTTATCAGTTCTTCGGCAAATTCTCCGCGGTAGGATTGTCCCTTCTTCAGCGGCGGCGCAGGCTCGCCCGTACCGTCCACCACGCCATTCTGTTCCAAGATGGCCTGCACTTCCTCGTAGGAGAAGCGCCGGTCGCTCTTTATAACGGTGTGGACAATGCGGTGGTTTCTCACCTGTGCGTCAAGGTCCAGGTCGAAAACCACGCTGAAACAAAGTTTCTCCTCGTTCGGGCGCAGCGAGCAGACGAAGTTGCAGAGGTGCTCGGGGAGCATCGGGATGGTACGGTCGACGAGATAGACCGAGGTGGCACGCTTCTGCGCCTCCTTGTCAATGATGGAGCCTTCGGTCACATAGTGGGACACATCGGCAATGTGGACGCCCACTTCCCAGAGCCCGTTGTCCAGCCGTCGCAGTGAAAGTGCGTCGTCATAGTCCTTCGCATCGTGCGGGTCGATGGTGCAGGTGAACACCTGGCGGAAGTCCTCGCGCCCGGCAAGATCCTCCTTCGTCACCTCGCCCGATATTTTCCTGGCGGCATCCTCCACCTGTTTCGGGTATTTATAGGGCAGCCCGTACTGTGCCAGTATGGCGTGCATCTCGGCATTGTTCTCGCCTTGCTGTCCCAAGATGTCCACCACCTCGCCCTTGAGAATCTTGCGCTCGCCGTCGGGCCAGTGGGTAATGCGCACCAGGGCCTTGTCGCCTGTCTTGCCGTGTTTCAGCTTGTCGAGAGGGATGATGATGTCGCTCACGAAGAGGTTTTCCTGTGTCAGCAGGAAGGCAATGCTCTTCTCCACCTGCAACCGGCCGACAAAGGTGTCCTTGGCACGCTTCAGCACGGCAATGACCTGTGCTTCCTTGATGTGCTTCTGGCGGCGTGCCATGAACGAAACGCGCACACGGTCGCCGGTGAGTGCCGACATGCTGTTGCGTTCCGAGACGAAGATGGGGGTGCCGCCATCGTCGGGAAGGAACGAGTTCTTGCCGTTGGCCTTCCGCACGAAGGTGCCTTCCTGCACTTGTCCGCTCTGGTTCAGGCGGTAGCTGCTGTCGCTCACGCGCTTCAGGAAGTCGTCCCAGGCAAGGTCTTCCATCGCTTCTATGGCCATCATCTTTGCCGGATGGGTGGCCAGACGGAGTTGCCGGAAGATGTCCTTGAACGAGAATGTACGGTCGGGGTGCTGCTGGAAGAAATCGACCAGCATTTCCTGAATCATCCGCTTGTTCAACCGGCGATTCTTTTTATTCTTTTCTGCCATGTGTGTTCTTTACTTTCGGTTATTATTTACGACATACAAAGTAACGAAATTTTTGGCATACACAGGCCTAAAAAAGCGGAAAAATTTACTCATTCCGTACGGAACGCTCTCCAATTTTGTCAAGATAAATTACTGCACACGACATTTCGGAAGTCCGTTTTCAGCCATTTTGCCGCACCGTGAGGCATTCTATACCGAAAAACACACAAAAAACCACGAATTTTGTAAGTAAATGATATTCAATATGTTGCGGGCTTCTGTGATTCAAATGGCATACAACCTTTTTGCGACTGAGCCCCACTTGCTGTCTGACTGCCTGGGAGTTGACGGACAAGACCCAGGCTTTCAGCATGCAACTTTACCTGTCTGGAAACCCAACTGGGGCCCGTTTGCGGTTTTCCTGACCAGGAATCACCCGATTTTTGCCGCCGAAACAGGCAAAAAGACCTACTTTCCCACTTTTCCGGAGCATTGCACACTTTTTGAAAATGTCAAACAAATTTACCAATTCCGCAAGCGGATTCTACACCGTCTTTCCGGTACCGGTCGAAAAGAAATACTTTCTTTTCATTGCAGAACACCTGATTTTTGCTAATTTTGCAGCCTAAGTTCGCAGAAAATGAAGATACTCATCACCGGCGCAAGCGGTTTCATCGGCAGTTTCCTCGTGGAAGAAGCACTCCGGCAAGGCATGGAAACATGGGCTGCCGTCCGTCCCACCAGTTCGCGAAAATACCTGACCGACCCACGCATCAACTTCATCGAGTTGGACCTCTCCAGCCAGGAGCACCTGCAGGCGCAACTCGGCGGACACCGGTTCGACTATGTGGTGCATGCCGCCGGCGTGACAAAATGCCTTCATGCCGACGATTTCTACCGCAGCAACACCGAAGGAACGAAGCACCTCGTAAACGCACTGCTGGCACTACAGATGCCCATACGCAAGTTCGTCTACCTGAGCTCACTCTCTGTTTTCGGCGCCATCCGCGAGCAGCAGCCCTACTCCCCCATCACCGATGCCGACACCCCGCAACCCAACACCCACTACGGGAAAAGCAAGCTGCTGGCCGAACAGTTCCTCGACACCGTGAAGGAACGCCTGCCCTTCATCATCCTCCGACCCACTGGAGTGTACGGACCGAGGGAGAAAGACTACTACATGATGGCCAAGTCGATAAAAAACCACACCGACTTTGCCGTCGGTTTCCGCCGACAAGACATCACTTTCGTCTATGTGCAGGATGTAGTCCAAGCCGCTTTTCTTGCCTTAAAGAGCGATGAAATGGGCAAAAAATACTTCCTCAGCGACGGACACACCTACCAGTCGGCCGACTTCAGCCGCCTCGTCCGGAAAGAACTGGTCAACCCCTGGGTGCTGCGCATGGTCTGTCCGATATGGTTGCTCCGCATCATTACCGCCGTTGCCGACCGCTGGGCACACCTCACGGGAAAGATCTCGGCCCTGAACAACGACAAATACCACATCCTCCGCCAGCGAAACTGGCAATGCGACATACAGCCAGCCATCGACCAACTGGGCTACCATCCGCAGTTCCCGCTCAAAGAGGGAGTGAAACTCACCATGGAATGGTACAGACAACAACACTGGCTCTAGACCTATGCTGAAAGACATCGTAAAACTGGAAAAGAAACCGCGCCGCAGCCTGACGCCACTCGAGTGGATTGTGCTGGCCTATCTGGCGGTGACGACACTCTGGATTGTCTTCGCCTACACGAAGATGCCCCACCCCATGGACCTCCTCCTCAACCGCGTGAAAGTGCTGTTCACCATCGGTGCCACCGTATTGGTCTACCACCTGTACCCCAGCCGCCTGACAATGCTCTTCCGGGTAGGCGTGCAAATGGCACTGTTGGCATGGTGGTATCCCGACACCTACGAGATGAACCGCGTGCTGCCCAACCTCGACCACCTCTTCGCAGGCTACGAGCAAAGCCTCTTCGGATGCCAGCCGGCACTGCTCTTCGCCAAGAAGATGCCGTCGGTGCTGGTAAGCGAACTGATGGACCTGGGCTACGCATCCTACTACCCCATGATGGTCGCCGTGCTCCTGTTCTACTTCTTCTGCCGATACGGCGAGTTCCAGCGCTGCGCCACCATCCTGATAGGCTCGTTCTTCGCCTACTATCTGGTGTTCGACTTCCTGCCGGTGGTGGGTCCAACCTTCTACTATCATGCCGTAGGCGTGAACCAGATTGCCGGCGGAATCTTCCCATCGCTGGGCGACTACTTCAACACCCACACCGAATGCCTGCCATCGCCGGGATACGAACAGGGCATCTTCTACCAGCTGGTGGAAACCGCCAAGAATGCCGGTGAGCGTCCCACGGCAGCCTTCCCCAGCTCCCATGTGGGCGTTTCCACCATCTGTCTGTTGCTGGCCTGGCACAGCCGGAACCGCCGTCTGACCCTATGTCTGCTGCCGCTCTACCTGCTGCTCTGCCTGGCCACCGTCTACATTCAGGCCCACTACGCCATCGACGCACTGGCAGGACTGCTCAGCGGCGTGCTCATCTATGCGCTATCCTACTTCTTCACCCGCAAAATGAAATCCTGACAATGAAGAAACTATATATCGAAACCTACGGCTGTCAGATGAATGTGGCCGACTCCGAAGTGGTGGCCTCGGTCATGCAGATGGCCGGCTACGAAGTGTGCAACTCCGACGAGGAGGCTGATGCCGTGTTCCTGAACACCTGCTCCGTGCGCGACAACGCCGAACAGAAGATTCTCCGCCGCCTGGAAGCGCTCAACAGCATCAAGAAAAAGCGTCAGGCGCTCCACAAGAAACAAGGCAAACAGGGCAATCCCTACATCGTCGGAGTGCTGGGCTGCATGGCAGAACGGGTGAAGGAAGACCTGCTCGAGCACCATCACGCCGACATCGTGGCCGGTCCCGATGCCTACCTGAACTTGCCCGACCTCGTGCTGCAGGCCGAACTGGGACAAAAAGCCATGAACATAGAACTCAGCCTGACCGAGACCTACCGAGACATCGTGCCCCAACGCATTGCCGGCAACCGCATATCGGGCTATGTTAGCATTATGCGCGGATGCAACAACTTCTGCCACTACTGCATTGTTCCCTACACCCGGGGACGCGAACGGAGCCGCGATGTGGAGTCCATCCTGCGCGAAGTGAAGGACCTTGAGCAGCGCAACTACAAGGAAGTGACCCTGCTCGGACAGAATGTGAACAGCTATCGCTGCAGCGATGTCACTTTCCCGCGGCTGTTGAGCATCGTTGCCGAGGCCGTTCCGGGCATGCGCATCCGATTCACCACCTCACACCCGAAGGACATGAGCGACGAAACTCTCCAGATGATTGCCAAGTACGACAATGTGTGCAAGCAAATCCACCTGCCCGTACAGAGCGGTTCGGACAAGATTCTGAAGCTGATGAACCGCAAGTACACCCGCGAGTGGTACCTCGGACGCGTGGAAGCCATCCGCCGCATCATACCCGACTGCGGTCTGTCTACCGACATCTTCGTAGGCTATCACGACGAAACCGAAGAAGACCACCAGCTCTCCCTGTCGCTGATGAGGGAGGTCCAGTACGACTCCGCCTTCATGTTCAAATACTCGGAGCGGCCCGGAACCTTCGCATCGAAGCACCTCCCCGACAATGTACCCGAGGAAGTCAAGATACAACGGCTCAACGAACTCATCCAGCTGCAGACCGAAATGTCGGCCCTGCAAAACAAGAAGGACGAGGGAAAGGAGTTCGTCGTGCTGGTGGAAGGGTTCAGCAAGCGCAGCCACGACCAACTGTGCGGACGGACAGAACAGGGAAAGATGGTGGTGTTCGACAAGGGAACACATCGTCCGGGCGACTTCGTCAAAGTCAGGATAACCGGCTCCACCAGCGCAACACTGCTCGGAGAGCCTGCCTGAAAGAACGGAAAACCGCTGAAAACGGATACTATACTGCATCAACACACCAAATAGGTGTGTTTTTTTTGTGTTTTAACCAAGATTCGTTATCTTTGCAATCGCATACTGGAAAAAGCACCTCCGAAACAGAAGCGACAACCTACTATGAAAGAATTTCTACAAGTACTGAGAAGGTTTGTCCCTCCCTACAGACGCTACCTCGTTCTGTCTGTCGTCTTCAACATCCTCTCAGCCGTCCTCAACATATTCTCCTTTACCGCCCTTGTGCCCATTCTGAACATCCTGTTCGACACCGGCACCACCGAGAAAGCCACCCGGCTGATGGAGTGGAGCGAAGGTTCGGCAAAGGAAGTGATGGGCAACAATGTCAACTATTATGTCCTGCAGATGGTCGAAAGCATCGGAGCCTCAACCACACTGCTCGTCCTCGGTGGCATCATCGCCTTCATGACATTCCTAAAGACCGGTGCCTACTTCCTCTCTTCGGCCACCATCATCCCTATCAGAACGGGAGTGGTGCGCGACATTCGCAACCAGGTGTACCAGAAGATAACCTCACTCCATCTGGGTTTCTTCTCCGAAGAGCGCAAGGGAGACATCATTGCCCGTATGAGTGGCGATGTCCAGGAGATTGAAACCAGCATTATGTCATCGCTGGACATGCTCTTCAAGAACCCAATTCTCATCATTGCATACTTCACCACGCTGATAATCGTGTCGTGGCAGCTCACCGTCTTCACCCTCATCTTCGTGCCGCTGTTCGGCTGGTTCATGGGTGTGGTCGGACGAAAACTGAAGGCCCGCTCCATCAAAGCACAGGCCCTGTGGAGCGACACAATGAGTCAGGTGGAGGAAACGCTGGGCGGTCTCCGCATCGTCAAGGCTTTCTGTGCCGAAGATAAAATGAACCTGCGCTTCGACAAGGTCAATTCCGCCTATCGGGACGACATCATGCGCGTCAACATCCGGCAGCAGATGGCCCACCCAATGAGCGAGTTCCTGGGCACGGTGATGATTGTTGTGGTGCTGTGGGTAGGAGGAATACTCGTCCTGAACTACCATGTCCTGTCCGGACCGGTGTTCGTTTTCTACCTGGTCATGCTCTACTCCATCATCAACCCCCTGAAAGAGTTCTCCAAGGCGAGCTACAACATCCCGAAGGGTATGGCCTCAATGGAGCGCGTGGACCGTATCCTGAAGGCCGAAGTGGAGATCAAGGACCCGGAGCATCCCATACACATAGACAGTTTCGAGCACCAGATTGAGTTCCGCGATGTATCCTTCCGCTACGGCGAACAGTGGGTGCTGCGCCACATCAACCTGGTTATTCCGAAGGGAAAGACCATCGCCGTGGTGGGACAGAGCGGCAGCGGCAAGTCCACGCTGGTTGACCTGATCCCCCGCTACTACGATGCTCAGGAGGGAGAGGTGCTCATAGACGGCATCAATGTGAAGGATTTGGGTGTCCACGACCTCCGACAACTCATCGGAAATGTGAACCAAGAGGCCATACTTTTCAACGACTCGTTCCGCAACAACATCTCGTTCGGAGTGGAAAAGGCCACCCAGGAAGAAATTGAACAGGCTGCGAAGATTGCCAACGCCCACGAATTCATCTCGCAGAGCGAGCACGGTTACGACACGAACATCGGCGACCGGGGCGGCCGTTTGAGCGGAGGACAGCGCCAACGGGTCTCCATTGCCCGCGCCATCCTGAAGAATCCACCCATACTTATCCTCGACGAGGCCACCAGTGCCCTTGATACGGAGAGCGAACGCCTGGTGCAGGATGCACTGGAACGCCTCATGAAGACCCGCACAACCGTGGCCATAGCACACCGTCTCTCCACAATCAAGAACGCAGACGAAATCTGTGTCATCCACGACGGGCAGATAGTGGAGCGCGGAACGCACGAAGACCTCATGCAGAAAGAGGGATACTACAAGAAACTTCACGACATGCAACAAGTCTAATGCCATGCATAAAATAACATATTGCCTGCTTTACGGCATCTGCTATGCCATCAGCCTGCTCCCGTTCAAGGTGCTCTACCTGCTTTCGGACGCCCTGTATGCGGTCATGTACCACCTCATCCGCTATCGCAGAGGCATTGTCCGGTCGAACCTCAGCAGTTCGTTTCCGGAGAAGGAGGAGCAGGAAATCGTTGCCATAGAGAAGAAGTTCTACCACTGGTTCTGCGATTACTTCATGGAAGCGCTGAAGTTACTGAGCATCAGCGAGGCCAAGTTGCGCCGCCATCTGGTCATCACCAACTCCGACGAGATTGAAGCCACCTTCCAAGAGGGACAGGATGTGGCTGCATTCCTCGGGCATTACTGCAACTGGGAGTGGCTTACCTGTGTGGGAATAGGACTTCCCAAAAACCGTATCGTAGGACTGGTATACCATCCTTTGTACAATCAGGCCTTCGAAAAACTGTTCCGCAAGATTCGTTCTTCGGTGGGCGGAGTCCCCATTCCCAAGAAAGACATCCTGCGCTATCTCCTCGACTACAACGAGAAAGGCATCCGCTCCATCTTCGGCTATGTGGTCGACCAGGGGCCGAAGTGGGAGAACATCCACTTGTGGTTGCCTTTCCTGAACCACGACACGCCGGTGTTCACCGGTGCGGAGCGTATTGTCAGGAAGCGCAAGCAGGCTGTCTACTACATGGAAATGATTCGGGAGAAGCGCGGGAAATATGTATGCACCTATCATCTCATCACCAAAGAGCCACAGGAACTGGGCGAGTATGAGGTGACGCGCCGCGTCTTCGAGTTGCTGGAACAGACCATCTGCCGACAGCCGGAGTTCTACCTCTGGAGCCACAACCGCTGGAAACGCACACATGAGGAGTTTGACCGCCGCTTTGAAGTGGTCAACGGCAAGGTGCTCCCCCGCAAGGCGGAACAACAACCTGCCGCCTCAAACCCGAACGAATGACCCCTTTCACATGCAAATAACGATTACGCCGATAGACAGTCCGCTGGCGGATGTCATCCGAGAGATGGCGACCGGCTTCGACCGCAGCGGCTTACTGCTGCACGACGGACGCAATCAGGTGAGGCAAATCGAAGCCGACGGCACTGCCTATGTGGTGAAGCGATACCACAAGTTGGGCTGGCTGAAGGGACTCATCTACACTTTTTTACGAAAGACAAAGGCCCAACGCGCCTACGAGAATGCCCTGACCTTGCAGGAAAGGGGCATTGCCACGCCTACTCCCATCGCCTTTGCGCTGACAAAGCGCAGGGGACTGACAGAGTGGGCGTATTTCATTTCCACGCCGACCGACAGGCAGCCCATTGCCCCTTCACTGGTAGGCACGCCCGATTTCGACAAGGCACTGGCCCATGCCTACGCCTGCTTTGTGGCCGAACTGCACGAGAAGGGAATCGTACACCACGACCTTAATCCCACGAATGTGCTCTACAGCCGCGACGAGAAGGGCTATCTGTTCGAACTCATCGACATCAACCGCATGCAGTTCTATACCGAGCACAGCATCCCGAAGGAGGTTTGCATGGAGAACCTGACACGCTTCTGGTGGCTGACCCCGGTCTATGAGTATGTGCTCAACGCCTATGCCGCCGCCCGGCAGTGGTCGGACGAAGACAAGGAGAGGGCCATCGCCGTGAAGAAAAGGCACGACAGGCACTGGATACGCCGCAAGAACTTCCTCTCGCTGCTAAAGCACGGGCACCTGAAATACAAACGCTGACATCACACTTCGAAGACACATGAAACGAATACTCATCATATCCCGCGACCCGGCATTGAGTTTCCGGCAGATGAAAGACGGGAACGGCATCAGCCACGACGCCCAATTCCAGTTCTTCATCAACGACTTCGACTGCCAGCCTGACTTTGTGGTGGTCAACGGGAAGGGACTGCGCGTGGAGCGGGAGTTCCAGGTTCCGCGCAAGCGAACCATCCTGCTGACGGGCGAGCCCTACGGAGTGCTGCACTATCCACGCAAGTATTACAGCCAGTTCGGAGCCGTCTGTTCCTGTCAGGAGGGCATTACCGACTACCCGGGCGGTAAGGTCTACTACACCCAGGCAGCCATTCCCTGGTATGTGGGGGTGGTGTTCAATCCCGACAATACCTGCCGCTTCACGATGAACTTCGACGATGTGGCCAATGCAGCGCCCAAAAAGGAGAAACTCATTTCCATCATCTCCAGCACCAAGTCGTTCTCGCGCGGACATGTTGACAGGCTCAGGTTTGTCAAGGCGCTCAAGGAGCGATACGGTGACCAGGTGGACATTTTCGGGCACGGGTTCAACAATTTCGACGATAAATGGGATGTCCTGGCCCCTTACAAGTACCACATCGTGATAGAGAACTCACGCAGCGACTACTACTGGACCGAGAAGATTGCCGACTGCTTCCTGGCCGGCACCTATCCGCTGTACTACGGCAGCCGCACCATCGGGCGTTCTTTCCCCGAGAATTCCTACACTCCTATTGACATACGCAAGCCGAAAGAGGCATTCAGGGCCATCGACAGGGCTGTGGAAATGCATTGCTACGAGCACAGCATCGAGGTGCTCAGGGAGTGCAAGGAGATGATTCTCGGCAAGTATAACTTCTTCAGCCTCATCGAACAGGTCTGCCGGGAAATCCCCGTGGACGGCGAACAGGGCACCACCCTGTTGTATCCCATGCGCCACTTCTTCTCGTTCCACAACATGTACCTCTACACCATCGGACGGAACATGTACAAACTGATGGGGAGAAAGTACAAGCAATGACCCTTGCGGAGAACACTCCTGTAACCGTCTGACTATAAAAGAGTTGCATTCAAGCCTCAAACGCACTCCGTTTGGAGCCCAAACGCAGCACGAAAGAGCCCCAAACGGAATGCGTTTGGGGCTCTTTCGTATTTCGGCTGTCAGGCAGGTGTTTCGCGACGGCCTTGAAAAGGCGGAATCGGTGGCACCGTATTAATATATTATTGTACGCGCGGGCATGTTCATGCGGAGGGCTGGTACCTCTGCCCTGCTATTCGGATTTTCCGGCAGAGGCAGTTTTCTCTGCTACGAAATAGCGCGGGCGGTGTTTCACCTCAGTGTAAATCTTTCCCACATAGATGCCCGTAATGCCGATGCCCGTGGTCACCACGCCACCTATGAACCACAGCGAGACAAGGAGCGAGGTCCATCCCTGTATGGTGACTCCCATGCAGTAGCGCACCAATGCCCATACAATCATGACCAGCGAGACTACCGTCATGCACAGTCCCAGGACGGTTATCCACTGCAAGGGGGCACTGGAGAACGAGGTGATGCCGTCGAGCGAGAACTGCAGCATACGCCGCAGCGGATATTTCGAAGTGCCGGCGGCACGCTCCTGACGGGTGTAATACACCACCGACTCGTTGAATCCCAGTTGCCGCACCATGCTGCGCAGAAAGAGATTACGCTCGTCATAGTGCAGAAGTGCATCCAGCGCGCGGGCGGAAAGCAGCCGGAAGTCGGCATGGTTGTAGACCGTGCGCGTGTCCATCAGTTGCATCATGCGGTAGAACAGCTGTGCCGTCGTGCGCTTCAGCCAGGTATCGGCCTTGCGTTCGGAGCGTACTCCATAGACAATGTCGCTGCCCTCGCGCCACTTGTGCACCATCTCCACTATCGCGGTCTCGTCGTCCTGCAGGTCGGCATCGATGCTCACCATGCAATCGCACTTCCCGCTGACAGTCTCCATGCCTGCCCACAAGGCGTTCTGGTGACCAACATTGCGCGACAGCCTGATGCCTTCAATGTGCCGATGAGCCGCTGCCGCCTGCTGGACGAGCGCCCATGTCTGGTCGGTACTGCCGTCGTCGACGAAAAGAAGGCTGGCATCGAGGTCGGCATCCTTACGGAGCTGTTCCACGAGGTGGTTCATACGCCGGAGCGTCTGTGGAAGCACAGCCTCCTCGTTGAAGCAAGGGATAACAATATAGAGGTTCATTCTGTGGGTTGGGGGATTTGTCGTCTTGTCGTTTTGGGGAATTTAGAAAGTCCACTTCACCTGCAGTTCCAGTTCCGACTGGCTCGAGGCGTCAATGCGCTGCAGCCCGCTGCCAATGGCGGAACGGTCGAAATAGTCGTTGGTCTGGAACTTTGCCGATGCCATCAGCCGCTTCGAAGGCGTCCACTTGGCCTGGAGGGCATAGTGGATTCCCTCGCCGTAGAACATCGGGAAGTTCATGGTGTAGATCATACCTGGCTCGAAGAGATAGACGCGCGAGTCGTAGTCGTCGGTGTGGAAGTAGGCTATGGTGCCTCCCACCTGCCACTTCGGCTGCCGGTAGGCCACCTGTTCGCTCACCATCCAGCCGAAACTGTTCTCCTGAAACGAACTGCTGGCAATGTCAACCTGTGTCTTCACCTGCCACGCTGCAGGCTGGTAGGTCACCGAGAAACGGCCACGCTGGTCGGTTTTGCGCTCCAGGTCGGTCTTGTCGGCATTGTCCCGCTCGCTGAACTTGATGCGGTAGCGGGCCTGCAACTTGAAGTATCCGCGCTGATAGGTGGCCTGCAAGAGATTGTCCCAGGCATGGCTGCTGTCCGACACCATGTATCTGGCACGGGGGAAGTAGGCCACATCGCTGTAGCCCATGAGAGTCAGGCCGTCCAGCGGTTTCCACTCGGCACCAAGATAAATACCGCTTTCGTTCTGCGTGGAAGTTGCCTCGCCGAAACTACGGCCGAAAATAGTATAGAACTTGTAACTGTAGAAACGCTGCAAGGCCATCAGCGAGAGCCGTGAATTGAGGGCATAGGATATGGAATTGACCGTTGCCAGGGCATGGCTGTCACCCGTTGCCGTCTCACCGGAGAAGGAAAAGGCTCCGCGGAGGAATCCGTAATGTACGCCGATGTTCCAGAAATCCTTTCCCTGCGGGCTGTGGGCGTGGTATAATTGGTTGGTGTTGGGCTGCAACGGCTTGCTGTATTGGGTAAAAAGTCCCGTCAATCCGAAAGTGAATCCATGGTCGTGCCAGGTCAAGTCGCCGCCCGCAACCGTCTGGGATGCATTGTGCTTGCACTGCATCTCACTCTCCGTGCGGTGATAGCCGGAAGTGAGCAGCGTGGCAATACCCTCACCGTCGTCGGTCAGCGTCGCGTCAATCTTGCGATAGGAGGCAAACGCCGAAAGGTCGATTTGCTTCGAAAGTGCAACCGTTGTGGCGGCACCCTGAAGATAGAGGCCATCCATCCGCGAGGTGTGTCCCGTCACCTGAGAGGTAGAACGACCCAGCGAAGAAAGGGACATGAGTTTTCCAAACGAGAAGTTTGTGTTCATTACCAATCCCATTCCGAAGCGAGCCCGGTAGCGACCGACCACCAGCGACTTGATGCGCCCCACCTTCTTCAACTGCAGGTAGAACGAATAGTAGTCGTAACCCCAGGAATTCTTGTTGGCAAAGAAAGGCTCGCCAGGGTCCTGAGCCCCGACGAATGCAGCCTTGACACGGTCGCCATAGTTGAAGGTATAGCGCAACCAATGACGGTACTTCTCGCCGAGATAGCCGTTTTTGTCACCCTCACGGTCGTAGAAAGGCACCTGCGCATAGGCCGTCAGCTCGTTTTTCCCATACTTGGCAATGGTTGCCAGCGATGGCAGCGAGCCCGGTTTTTCGTCCATTTCATCGATACGGAGAAACTGTTGCAGCACCAGCCGCGTCTCGGCATCGAGCGACTCTATCATCGCCAGTTCGTCAAGCGTCTTCAAAGGACTGTACTTATAGACATACTCACAGATGTCCTCAACCTGCTGTGCACTCAGGAACGGCAATTGCTCGAGGTCCTCGCGGGTAATGGTATTGATGTCCATCTTCTGTACGAAGAGATCACCCAACAAGGAACCGGTGCTTGCCCAGCCTATGGACTCCACATCTTCGGTGTCGCCCAGCAGGTCGAGCGTCTGCTCCCAGGTCAGTGCCGTCTGAGCCTTCACGGGCAAGACAAGCAGAAACAACAGCCCGAACGAAACTAACCGTTGCCTCATCCTACGCTCTTTTGACGCTGTCCCATGCGTGCCTCGACCACATTGACAACATAGTCGCCCAGTTTTTCACACTCGCAAACGATGTCCATGTACATCGTACCGATGGCATAGGTGTACTGATGGCTGTTCACATCGTTGATGTTCTGGGTCTTCAGCTGGTCGCGGTAGTTGTTTATCTCGTTCTCGATGTTGAATGCCTTGTGGGCATCGAAGTCCGACTTGCGGCCGGAGAGCATGCCGTTCATCTGCGTCAAGGCATCGTTCGTGAGGTTGAACATCTGGTGGATGCGCTCCGTGAGCTTCTCGGCGAATTCCTCCTTCGACGAGAATTTGCGCCTGATTGTGCGTGCAATGTTGTAGCAGGCGTCGCCAATACTCTCCAGTTCGCTAATCTCTCGCAGCATGGCACGAATCTTTGCTTTCGTCTCGTCGCTGAGATGTGCGTTGCTGACATTGTCCAGATATTTGGCAATCTCTATCTCCATATTGTCGGAGATACCCTCGTATTTCTCGATACGGGAGAAGAGTTTCACGAACTTTTCGTTGTCCTTCTCCTCCATCAGGTCGCGAACCATGCCGAACATGCGCTGGATACGGTCGGCAAACGACGAGATTTCCTTCTGTGCCTCCAGCACGGAGAGTTCCGGAGTCTTCATGATACCAGCCGTGATAAAGTGCAGGCGGAAGTCTTCCTCCTCGTCAAGTCTCTTCGGTTTGATTACCCAACATACAAACTTTTCAATCCAGGGGATGAACCAAATGAGCAGAAGGGTGTTCGAAACATTGAACGCCGAGTGGAAAGCGGCAAGCATCATCGATGCCTTCACGGGGAAATTGGGGTCGGACGAAGGCATGGCGGAGTCGAAACCTACCAGGTGGTAGATGACCGAAAGGAAGGGCTTGAGCAGGATGAGCACCCAAAGCACACCCAGACAGTTGATGGAAAGGTGGGCGAATGCGGCTCGGCGAGCTTGCGTGTTGGCTCCCATGGCGGCGATGTTGGAAGTAATCGTGGTACCGATGTTCTCACCCAGCACAAGCATTATGCCCTGGTCGATGTGCAACACACCCGTGGAACAAAGCGTCATGGTAATCGCCATGATGGCAGCCGACGACTGTACGCAGAGCGTCAGTACCGTACCCATGAGCAGGAAGAGCATCGAGTTCCACACGGTCGGGGCATTGAAGTTCTGGAAGAATGTGCGAATGGCTTCTGCACCTTCGCCGTTCACCACATCCTGTCCCGTCATCTTCAGGGTCCCGAGTCCCAGGAACAGGAAGGCAACGCCGAAGAGGAAGTCGCCGACTATGCGGTGCTTCTTCAGGTAAATCAATATGATTCCGATGAAGAAGGCGGGATAAACGAAGTCGGTAATGTTGAAGGAGAAGCCCAACGACATAATCCACGCCGTCACGGTGGTACCGATGTGGGCACCCATTATGACGGAGATGGCCTGCACCAGGGTGAGCAAGCCGGCGTTGACGAACGAAACGGTCATCAGCGTGGTGGCCGTCGACGACTGAACTGCCGCTGTAACGAACATTCCGGTGAGCATACCAGTGAAACGATTGGTGGTCATTGCACCAAGCACATGACGCAACTGGGGGCCTGCCATCTTCTGTAAGCTCTCGCTCATTGACTTCATACCGAACATGAGAAGGGCCAGAGAACCCAGCAGTTTGAAGAAAATCCAAATCGACATAGCTATGATTGTTTGTTGTTAAGGTGCTGAATAATTAAAAAACGCAAAAAAAGAAGGTTTCTCTATTTATTTCTTTATCTTTGGAAATCAATTCATTTTCATCCTTTTCCCATGGAACATAAAATCCATATTCGTTGCAAAAATAATAAAAAAACAGAAGAAGTGCCCATCGGCAGTTCACTTTCTGAAATTTTTGTCCAATTAAATCTCAAAATGACTTTCGGCCCCATTGTCGCCAAGGTGAACAACAAGGTGAAGGGACTGGACTTCTGCCTGTACGAGAATTGCGATGTTGAGTACCTCGACATCTATGCTCCTGCGAGTGTGAGATCGTATACCCGCACTCTGTTCTTTGTGCTGTGCAAGGCCGTTCACGACCTATATCCGGACGGTTCGGTGGTCATCGACATTCCCGTTAGCAACGGCTACTACTGCAACCTCAAGATAGGCCGCGCCGTAACCGAAGACGATGTGACCGCCATCCGGCAGCGCATGGAGGACATTGTGGCCCAGGCGTTGCCCATAAAGTATCACCGTGACAGTACAGACAATGTCGTTGCGATGTTCAAGGAACTGGGAACCTTCTCGAAGGTGAAGCTGCTTGAGACGCTGGGCAACCTCTACACGGACTACTGCGAACTTGACGGCTATGTGGATTATTTCTACGGTGCACTGATGGACAACACCTCGCGGCTGTATCTCTGGGGCCTGGAGAAATACTACGACGGGCTGTTGCTGCGCATTCCCGACCGCAACAAGCCCGACCGGCTGGGCGCACTCATCCGGCAGGACAAGATGTTCGACATCTTCAAGGAGCACCATCGCTGGCAGGAAATCCTGGGAATGAGCACCATCGGGCAGTTTAACGAAGCCATAAGAAACGGCCACGGCAACGACATCATCCACATTTCCGAGGCTCTGCAGGAAAAAAAGATTGCCCAGATTGCCGACCAGATAGCCAACCGTCCGGAGGTGAAAGTCGTGCTGATTGCCGGCCCTTCGTCTTCGGGTAAGACCACTACCTGCAAGCGCTTGGCGGTACAATTGCTGACAAACGGCATCAAACCCATTCAGATTTCGCTCGACGACTATTTCGTGAACCGCGATGAAACACCCTTAGACGAGAACGGTGAGCGTGACTATGAGAGCATCTATGCCCTCAACTTGCAGTTAATCAACGAACAATTCCAAGCCTTGTTCCGCGGCGAAGAGGTGGAACTTCCAAAATACGACTTCCCGTCGGGAACGCGTGGATGGTCTGGCAAGTGCCTGAGACTGGAGGAACACCAAATCCTGCTGGTGGAAGGTATCCATGCGCTGAATCCCGAACTGACTGCGACCATCCCCGAGTCGCAGAAGTTCCGGGTCTACGCATCGGCCCTTACCACTATTCTGCTCGACACGCACAACTACATTCCCACCACCGACAACCGGTTGTTGCGCCGCATCATCCGCGATGCCAAATACAGGGGGAACTCCGCCCGCGACACCATTCGGCGCTGGCCGTCGGTGAGAAAGGGCGAGCAGAAATGGATTTTCCCCTATCAGGAGAACGCAGATGCCATGTTCAACACTGCGATGCTCTATGAGTTAGCCGTCATCAAGCTCCAAGCCGAGCCCCTGCTGGAGCAAGTCCCGGAGAACTGTGAGGAGTATTCGGAGGCCTACAGGCTGCTGAAGTTCCTCCACTACATCGCACCTGTGCAATACGACATGCTCCCTTCGACCAGCCTTCTGCGGGAATTTCTGGGCGGAAGCAGTTTCTCCTATTGACGCATATACCACAAAAAAGGCCATTTCCACGATGAAATGGCCTTTTTTTGTTGGTATCTTCTTCTGTGTTTTTCAGGGTTACGAACAAAATCCGACAGCCTTTCTTGCCGGTTGTTTTTTCCTGTTGGGGTTGAACTGCCTGAAAGCCCGCTCCACATCGGCAGCCTCTATCCTGCTGAAGTCCTCCCTGCTACATGCCTGCCCCCTTGCTGCGAGCCTGTCGGCCACCGACGGGATGATGCCGCTTTCCACATATTGCTCGATCCAGCGGGCATTACTGAAATCCTTTCCCTTGCCTGACACTGCTGCCGAGATGGTCTGCTTCAAGAGCGTCCGCGCACTTTCCGAGAGTTCATAGTCGTCACGCTGGAAAATGTGTTCCGCCATCTGGAAAAGTTCGTCGGCCGAATAGTCGTCGAATCTGTAATGATAGGGGAACCTTCCTGCCAGGCCCGGATTCATCGCGAGGAGTTCGTCCATTTCCTTTTCATAGCCTGCGAAGATAACCACCATGTCGGGGCTGGGCTGCGAGAGTACTGTCAGCAGGCACTCAATGGCATGGCGTCCGAAATCGCGTTCGCTGTCTTTGGCATACAAGGTGTAGGCTTCATCGACGAAAAGGATATTGCCTTGTGCCTCGAGCAGTGTCTGGCGCATGTTGTCCTCCGTGTCACCGATGTATTTCCCGATGAGTTTTGAACGGTCCACACAGACCACATCGCCCTTTGACAGTATGCCAAGCGAACGGTAAATCTGCCCCAGGAGTTTTGCCACGGTGGTCTTGCCTGTTCCTGGATTGCCCGTGAAGACGGCGTGGCACGGTACGGAGGTGGAGTTGTGCAGGCCCAGTTTCTGCCGCTGGGAAAGGAAGTTGATTCGGTTGGCATGGGTAACGATGCTGCGTTTCACCTGTTCCAATCCCACCATGCGGTTGAGTTGCTGCAGGCTGCCGCCGAGAGTGGCGACAGGGCTCAGCAGCACCTCTTTGCAGAGGTCGGCTTCCTCGATGCACATGAGTCGTTCGGGGTTGGTTCCCTTGGCCATGGATTGGAGTGCACGACGATAGTAAGCCGCCAGCAGGTACTTCTCTACATAGCGGTTCATCTCCTTCCGCGTCCAGGTGCTTACTATGTTTTGGTGGAACGACTGGACGACAAGTGCGGTCAGGCTGTCCTCCACCGGTTCGGGGATTAGGAGCCCATAATAATCGACAGCCTCGAAGAACTGGCAGAGCACCTCTTCCACCGTGGAAGTGGTGAGGTTCAGCCGGCGCTCGGTGGAGAATGTCTTGGCCAGTGCGGGATACTCGTTGAGCAGGGCATCGACCTCCTGCGGCGTTCCACAGAGGACAAGCGACGAGGAGGGGGCGGGCAAATGCGACAGTAGTTTTCCAACGACGGTCTTTCCGCCAGTTCCCAGCAGGGAGGACAGTTCGGTCAGGCAGACCATCCGCTGCGAAGGGCGTGCCATCCCGAAAACCTGCGCCAGGCCATTCGGTTCGTTTTCCTCGTCCTCCCGTCTGAAGCGTTCGAACATTTCGTCGGCTCTCGACGGCCCCATCGGTTCAGCCGGCTGCGACAATGTGCTGCAGCGAACCATCTCCAGTTTGTGCGGCAGGCCCAGCACATTCCGCAGCAAAATCATCACTTTCCCCATCTCCGACACGCACTGTGTGGTGAGGATGAACGAGGTTTCCCTGTGGGGCTGGCTACCGAAGTGCTTCTCACGCAGTTGGCGCAAGGCATCCTCGCGGTACCAGTCTATCACATACTGCCTCAACGGAGCCATGCCGGACATGCGCGAGAGGCGCTTCCAGTTGTACGGGGAGCATCGGAGATTGTTCAGAATAGCGTCGCTGCTACCATCCTTGCACCTGCGAACCGGACTGGCTGTGAGCCGGTGTTGGTCGTCGAGACAGAAGTCCATGCGGAGCGTCTTCTTCGTAGGCGTCTTCACGAGGACGAAATAAGTGCCCGGCATCCACACATGGTTGCAGTTGAAGGTGAAGCATATCGGATCGGACATGGAATCTTGAGAGGACATTGCGTAAGCCTCGTCGCTGAGTAACATGAGCTGACTGTTGTAGAGAGAGAAATGGTATTCATCGGTGGCCTTGCCCTTCCGGTTGGGACGGTAGGCCACATCCAAACCGCATCGGAAATATTTAACGCCGCTTCCGACCGGCGCTGAGAATTCAATTTGCATCATAAAAAAGAAGAATTTAGTTGAAAAGTGCCTGTTTTCGGCACATCCAGCCATGCTGGAAAAGTCCGCGCAAACGGACACACGAATCCTTTCTCACCCAAATGCGGGGAGAAAGCACAAGAGATTGAACCTCGATGCTTGTGTGCAAAATGTCAAAGAACACAGACTTCCGATCTATCCGTAGCCCCGGTAAGAGGGACTACACCTACAGAGTGCCTACAGTCGGGACATGCCTGACCGAAGCCGTGGGAGGTGAACTGAATAGTTGTCTGTCGTTCTTAAAACTCATGTTGTGAAAAAGTGTGTTTTTCTGTGTAAAGAAAAAACCTATTGATTTAGGGACTGCAAATGTCTGTATTTATTTTTAATGTGCAAACATTTTTTGAAAAAATTTTTCCAGTCACCTGCAAAATCCGTTTCCGCCATAAGGGATCGGTTTTTTGAAAGGCAATACAACTGCGTGATAACCAACACCTTACAACAAATGCACACCAACTACCAACTGTGCGTTTTCCATTTGAGCCCCAAACGCCTTCCGTTTAGGCTCCAAACGCACGACAACTGGGGCCAAAACGCAATGCGTTTGAGCCCCAGTTGGAAAACGACCGGAGAACAACGGTTTTTCCACTGACATTAAGACTACTTTTCTGTGTAGTCATTGTATAATTGGCACGGCATTTGATTATATATCAACGACACCCATCCGCCCGTGGTTGCTCCAAAGAATCGCAAAACTTTTAAATTGCGCACGACGATGACTTACACCATTTCAGACTTGATGCACGGTGCCTCTGCCATGGCGCGTTCCGTGTTCGGGAAAAAGAAAGAATATCACCTGCAGTTCAACCATGAGGAAGACGGAGGCTGGTACATAGACTTCCCCAACTGGCCTTTTGAGCACCACAACCTGCTCATGGTGGCAGGCTCGGACCAACTGTGCGACTTCATCTCCGACGACGGCAAGTTTGCCTTCGTCGATGTGATACCTGCCAGCCAGGAGGAAGACCATCCCGGATATGCAAGACTCATCCGGAAAGAGCATTCACTCACGGGAGGCAGCACCTACGAGGTGACCGGCCTCGACGGGTTCGCACGCGACATATGGATATGTCCCGTCACCCTGTTCGTGCTCGGGGAATATCCGAAGTTCATCTACATGAAAAAGACAGAACAGGCATAGCCCGGAAAGCTGTAGTTTGGCACAGAAGAAAAGGAGCAGCCCGCCTGAGGTTGCTCCTTCTCGAATGTCTGCCGGATAGCGTTTCCGCGACGGCTGCTATTCGTAGATGACCTGGATGACGGTCTGCCCCACTGCCTTGAGCGTGTTGCGGTCAATGTGTTCAAGGTCGTCGGCAAGGGTGTGCCATGTCGGACCGAACGAACTGGCCTGGCAGTCGGGATAGTAGGGGATGATATCCACCACCGGTATGCCCCGCTTGCAGAGGGGAACATGGTCGTCGGTGACCATCCCGCTGTCCTTTTTGGGGAAGTATGAGCCGTAGCCTGCCCTCCGCGCGGCTCCCCAGATGCGGGCCACCAGTTCGCCGGCGTAGCTCCGCGAGAAGCCTTCACGGTAGAACTTGGCCCCCTGGCCGCCCACCATGTCGAGCAGGATGCCATAGCTGAACACGCCGTCGGGAAGGTGGTCGGCATAGTGTTGTGCCCCGAGTGCCCATGTAGCAGGGTCGTCGGGTAGTTCAGACCATTGAGGCGTTCCCCAGTCCTCGGCATCGAAGCAGACAAAGTCTATGCCTTGTGCAAAAGTGGAGTCCTGCTGCAGAAGCCTGGCTATCTCCAACATGACCGCCACGCCGCTGGCAGCATCGTTGGCAGCGAGTATGGGTCGCTTCCAGTTGGCCTCGTCCGGGTCGTTGTCGGCCCAGGGACGGCTGTCCCAGTGGGCACAGAGCAAGATGCGCGGGGAGGCCGACGGGTTGACGCGGGCAATGATGTTGGTCGACTTGAGCGTGGTGCCGTCGTAGCCCGTGAGGTCGGCCTGCTGCCGCTCAACGCTGCATCCGTATTGCTCAAACTTGCTGACAATCCACCGTGCACAGGCCTCATGGCCGGCAGTATTCATTGCCCGCGGACCGAAGTCGCACTGTGCCGCCACGAATTGATAGGCCGAGTCGGCATTGAAGGCAGGCTCCTTGGGATCCAGTTTTTCCCTGGCCGCCACGCTGCCGGCAGGATTTTCGCCTCCGCCCTGCGAGATGAGAGGCAACAGATTGTAGGCAACAAAGGCCACGGCAACGGCAAGCAGGGTCATAAGTATCAGTGTTTTCCTTTTCATTTCTACGCTTTGTTTGATTGTATCTGACGCATCAGGCGCAGCCAGTTCTCACCCCATATTTTCCGGATGTCGGCCTCGCTGTACCTGCGTTTCAGCAACTGGATGGTAAAGTTGATGGCTTCGCTGGCATCGGCAATGCCTTTCACACCGCCGTCGCCATCGAAGTCGGTCCCCAGTCCGACATGGTCGATGCCCATAATCTTGATGGCATGCTCCAAGTGGGCCACGGCATCGAAAATGTTTGCCTCTCCTGCCTGCCGGAGGAAGCCCGCATAGAGGGTGGTATGTGCCACGCCGCCGTGCAAGGCCAGCTGCAGCAGTTGGTCGTCGGTGAGGTTTCGCGGATGGTTGCAGAGGGAGATGCAGTTGCTGTGGCTGCACACAATGGGCTGGCTGCTCAGTTCCAAGGCATCGTAGAAGGAACTTTCGGCGGCATGGCTCAGGTCGACCATCACACCGCAGCGGTTCATCTCACGGATAATCTCCGCACCCAGGGGACTCACACCGCCGTGGGTCTGCGTGCCGCGGGCACTGTCGCAAATGTCGTTGTCGCCGTTGTGGCACAGCGTGATGTAGGTAACGCCACGGCGGGCGAAGTACTCCACATTCTCCACCCGACCCTCCAAGGCCAGTCCGTTCTCAATACCGAGCACGATAGATTTCTTCCCCGCAGCCTTGTTGGCATGGAGTTGCGCTGCCGAACGCGCCAACGCCAAGTACGGGCGGTTCCCTTCAATGATGGTTTCAATCTTGTCGAAAATAAGGTTGGCATAGTCTTTCGGCCCGGAAACGGGAAAGGCCACCTTTTGCTGGAAAGTTTCGCCGGGCTTGGGCTGCGGCAGGTAGGCCACCATGGTGACCGCATCGAGCCGTCCTTCAGTCATCTTCTGAAGGTCGACGAGTATGCGTGGGTCGCGTTGTGAGAAGTTGATGCCCTGCGGAAAGAACATGGGAGTGTCGCAATGGGTGTCCAGCGTCAGCGTGGTCTGGTGCAAGGCCTTTGCCTGGCGGAATACATCGGCCTGGCGGACGAGCCACTGGAAGATGGGCAGTCCCTGCTCGCCGAGCCACTCCGGATGCCACTGTACGCCGAGAATGGGCTTGCACTCACTACTTTCCATACCCTCGATGATGCCGTCTTCTGCGGTGGCTGTCACGGTGAAGCGGCTGCCCACACTGCCGACAGCCTGGTGGTGGAAAGAGTTTGCCTGCACCTCATCGCCGTAGAGCCGCGCAAGCGTGCTGCCTGCGGCCAGTTTCACGGTGTGGGTAGGCACCGTGCGTTCTTCCTGCTGGTCGTGGCTGATGGCCGGATGCCGCTCTATCCCCTGCCGGGTGTCGTTTTCGGCAATGTCCTGTACGATACTGCCACCCAGTGCCACCGCCAAAGCCTGCATGCCACGGCAAATTCCCAGCATCGGGATCTGACGGTTGAAGGCGAGCCGGATAAGGAGCAACTCGGGCAAATCACGCACGGGATTGACTTTAACCTTGTCCGACAGGAAGGACTCGTTCAGCCAGCGCGGATCAAAATCGCCGCCACCCGTCAGCACGAGGGCATCGAGGGTGTCGAGCATGCCGGACAGTACATCTGTGTCGGATACCGGCGGAAGGATGACGGGAGTGCCTCCGGCGGCCACAACCTGCTGGTAGTAGCGCTCGCGCAGAGTGGCGTCGATGTCGGAATGGTTGGCCGTCAGACCTACGACCGGACGCTGACGGCTGGGAGGATACTGACTGTAGAATTTTTCTAAATATGCTTCTAAATTGTACGGTTCCATCTTCTTGTAAAATAAAACGGATGCAGGGCTTTTACCATGCGAAGGTAGTAAAAACATTTTTATTACGCCCTTTTCCGCCTTGTTTTTCCGTGCCAGGGAGGCAAAACAATAAAAAAGGTGGACACCTGTGAAGGTTCCACCTTATTATAATATAATAGACGCGTTCCGAAATGCAGCCACTACTTCTTTATGCCGACCAGTTCGACGGTGAATACCAGCGTCGAATAGGGCTTGATCGGACCTGTGGGGCGCGTTCCGTAGCCCAGTTCCTGCGGGATGTAAAATTCAAACTTGCTTCCCACCGGCATGAGCTGCAACCCTTCGGTCCACCCTTTTATCACCTGATTGGCACGGAACACATTGGTCTGCGGCGTGCGCTCATAACTGCTGTCGAACACTTTGCCGTCGATGAAACGGCCTTCGTATTTCACTTCCACATTGTCGTCGGCCGTCGGGCGCTCGCCAGTACCCATGGTGATGACCTTGTATTGCAAACCGCTGGCAGTGGTCTGCACACCTTCCTTGCCCTTGTTGTCCTTGAGCCACTGCTCGTTCTTCTGCCGATAGAGCCTCTCCGACTCAGCACGGACAGCCTGCTCCTGATTTTGGAAGTACTTCTCGGCATCTGCCTGGGGCATCAGTTGGTTGACGGCTGTCAGGGCGGCGCGGATTCCCTCCATGAATTTTTCCGTTCGAATGGTGTCACCCCATGCCTCGAAAGAGGCGTTCATGTTGGGCAGCACTTGCTGCTTGATCTGCCCGCCGATAAGCATTCCCGCTGCATACGACACGGAATCGATGGGCGAAGCCAATACATCCTTTTGCCCGTCAAGACATTCCTTGCCGGCCTTCTTTGCCTTTTTCTTGCCGTCGGCAAAGGCTGGATTAGAAATAGCGCCCACCAACAGGGCGAGCGCTATTATGAGTATTCTCCTTGTCATAGACTGGGATGCCGGTTATTTCATAAGTTTCGGGTTGTCAATACCCACCAACTTCATCTTGAACTTCAGAGCAGAGAAAGGCTTGATGGAGCCCATTTCACGCTCTGCATAAGCGGCTTCCTGAGGAACAACGAACTCCCATTCCGAACCAACAGGCATGTGGGTGAGCACATCGGTCCAGCCTTTGATAACCTGATTTACACGCAGGTTACGGGGTTCTTTGTCCCAGTTGGTGTCAAATACGGTTCCGTCAAGGGTCTGACCTTCGTAAACCACTTTTACGATTGCGGTGTCGGCAGGGATAGGACCGTGGCCTTCCTTGATGACGCGGTACTGAACTCCACTCTCAAGCACCTTCACTCCTTCTGCCTTTTCATTCTCGCGGAGATATTTCTCGCCGGCAAGCTTGTTGGGCATGTATTCCTTTTCGAGGTTAGTCTTGCGGATGCTGTTCATCTTTTCGGTCGCAATCTTCTGTGCCTCCTCAAGAGTGTAGAGGCCTTCACCGCTTGTAGCACCCTGAACGAAACCTGCCATGAAGTTCTTCAGCGACAAGGTCTTGGTCGAGTCGTTGATGAATGCCTCATGATTCAGGGCCGGAATCATCTGGTTGGCAATCTGCTGACCGATACGGAGGCCTTCGAAGTAGGCGGCTTTCTTCTTGCTGTCGCCTGCAGACACACCCTCGTCGAGTCCTTTAAGGAACTGGTCGATGTATGCAGAGTCGAGTCCAAGACGCTGGAAAAGATATTCCTGCAAGCCGTTAGACTGTGCGAGACCCATGGCATAGCTCAAGGTGTCGATCTCGTTGTTAAGTTCTGCCTTGGGTTTTGTGTTGTTGCAAGAAACAAACATGGTTGCAACGATGGCTACGAGAGCCACGAATGTAAGTTTTTTCATTGTCTGTTGTTTTTTGATTATTTAATGCATATTCCGTATTTCATATCCTAAGAAGCAACTACAGCACCTCGATTAGTTCAACATCGAATACCAGCGCTGCAAAAGGCGGTATCGTCTGGCCTGCTCCGCGCTCGCCATATCCGAGATGATAGGGAATGAAGAAGCGGTACCTGGCGCCTTCTTGCATCAATTGCAAGCCTTCTGTCCAGCCTGCTATGACGCCGTTCAGCGGGAATACGGCAGGCTCCTCACGCTGGATGCTGCTGTCGAACAATGTACCGTCGACGAGCATGCCTTCGTAGTGGCACTTCACCTGATCGGTTGCTTTGGGTTTCCGCCCATTACCTTCCCTGAGAACTTTGTACTGCAGGCCGCTGGGCAGGGTTACCACATCTTCTTTCGAGGCGTTTTCCTTCAGGTAGTTTTCGCCTTCTTCTTTCTGTGTTTTGAAGCGTTCGGCTGCCGCTGCGCGCTGTTTCTTTTCCTGCTCGGCAAAGAACCGCTGCACAATCTCGTTGGCTTCGTTGGGTGAAAGTTTCACATCTCCGCCTGCCAAGACATCCTTGATGGCCTGGCCGAAATCGTCAATGTTCAGATTGGTGGCACCCATATCCTTCAACTGGTGTCCTATCCCAAGTCCGAGTGCATAGCTTATCTTATCCATTTGTCGCTGTGTATTAATATTTTTCGGACGGCAAAGTTAATGTTTTTTATTTGAGCAACGGCACTTTATTTTTAAAAAAATACTATTTTTGTGCATAATTAAGCTTTCAACGGACCAATATAAAACCTACAAAAGCAAAATAACATGAAAAAGATTGTATTTCTGACCGGTTCCGGCATGTCGGTAGAGAGCGGTTTCAAAACCTTCCGTGGGAACGACGGGCTGTGGGAGAACTACCCGGTAGAACAGGTGGCAACCCATCATGGATGGGAAGAGAACCCCACCCTGCTTACGAATTTCTACAACGGACTGCGCAAGAAACTCTTTCAGGCACAGCCAAACGAAGGACACAAACTGATTGCCGAATTGGAGAAAAACTACGAGGTGGTGGTGATTACGCAGAATGTGGACAACCTTCACGAACGCGCTGGGTCGTCCAATGTGATTCACTTGCACGGAGTGCTAAGTAAGGTGTGTTCCAGCAACGACCCCGACAATCCACGCTACCAACAGGAATTGACGGCCGACAACTGCATGGTGGAACCCGGCACCAAGGCAGGCGACGGCTCGCTGCTCCGCCCCTTCATCGTTTTCTTCGGCGAAGGCGTGCCCATGATGGAGCCAGCCATTGAGCAGGTGCAGCAGGCCGACATTTTTGTTGTCATCGGGACATCGCTCAATGTCTACCCCGCTGCAGGGCTGTTGGCCTACACAAAAGTCGGAACGCCTACCTATCTGATAGACCCTGCCAATGTGTCTACTCCTTACAGCGTGGAGCATTTGCAGATGGGCGCAACCCAGGGATTGAGGAAACTCATTGAAGATTATCTCTAAAAACGCACGCTCCAACGCAAAATTGTATTACTTTTGCAGCCAAAAGCAACATTTCACAGCATTTATCATGGAACAGACATTGCTCATTTACAATACGCTTACCCGTCAGAAAGAACGCTTCCAGCCCCTGCAAGCTCCTAATGTCGGCATGTATGTGTGCGGACCGACAGTCTACGGCGACCCACATCTGGGGCATGCACGCCCTGCCATCACCTTCGACATCCTGTTTCGCTACCTGAAACACCTCGGCTACAAGGTGCGCTATGTCCGCAACATTACCGATGTGGGACACCTGGAGCATGACGCCGACGAAGGTGAAGACAAGGTTTCGAAGAAAGCCCGCCTGGAACAGTTGGAGCCGATGGAGGTTGCCCAGTTCTACACCAACCGCTACCACAAGGCCATGGAAGCCTTGAATGTGCTGCCGCCGAGTATCGAACCACATGCAACAGGCCACATTATTGAGCAGCAGCAGCTGGTACGGCAAATCCTTGACAACGGTTTTGCCTATGAGAGCAACGGCTCCATCTACTTCGATATTGAGGCTTACAACCGCAAGCACCATTATGGCATACTCTCAGGCCGCAGCATCGAGAATACGAAAGACGCCTCGCGGGAACTGGCAGGAGTGGGCGAAAAGCACAACCAGGCCGACTTCGCACTGTGGAAGAAGGCCGAGCCCGAGCACATCATGCGCTGGCCGAGCCCCTGGAGCGAAGGATTCCCCGGATGGCACTGCGAGTGTACGGCCATGGGACGAAAGTACCTGGGGGCGCACTTCGACATCCACGGCGGCGGAATGGATCTCATCTTCCCCCACCATGAGTGCGAGATAGCCCAGGCGGTGGCCTCACAGGGAGAACCGATGGTAAAGTATTGGATGCACAACAACATGATAACCATCAACGGGCAGAAGATGGGTAAGTCGCTGAATAACTTTATCACGCTGGAGCAATTCTTCAAGGGGGAACACGAGAGCCTCACGCAGGCATTCTCGCCGATGACCATCCGCTTCTTCATCCTCATGGCCCACTACCGCAGCACCGTCGATTTCTCCAACGATGCGCTCATCGCCAGCCAGAAAGGTCTGGAGAAGTTGATGAACGGAATAGCCTGCCTCGACCGGATACAGACGAGCAACGAATGCGATGCCGAGACGAAGCAACTGGTCGAAAGCCTGCGCCAGCGCTGCTACGATGCCATGAACGACGACCTGGCTACCCAGCTCGTCATCAGCTACTTGTTCGAAGCCTGCTCGCAGGTGAACAAGATTGTCGACGGCAAGGCCACCATCTGTGCCGGATGCCTGAAGGAACTCACCGAGGTGATGCACCTCTTTGCCTTCGACATACTCGGGCTCCGCGACGACCACGCCGCCAACAACGATGCCCGGGAGGAGGCCTACGGCAAAGTGGTCGACATGGTGCTCGACCTCCGCTCCAAGGCAAAAGCGGCGAAAGACTGGACCACCAGCGACAAAATCCGCGACGAACTGGCTGCCTTGGGCTTTGAAGTGAAAGACACGAAGGATGGTGCCACTTGGAAACTGAACAAATAGCAGGACAGTAGCGGCAAACACTCAAAATACGAAACACACCTTAATACTGATACGATGTACACACGACTCACGGCTGCAGAAGCTGCCGAACTCATCAACAACGGCGACATGATGGGCCTCTCGGGCTTCACGCCCAACGCCAACCCCAAAGCCATCTTCCGCGAGCTCTCCAAGCGTGCCATCCGACTGCACGGGCAGGGCATCGACTTCCAGGTGGGCATCCTCACGGGAGCCTCCTCCTGCCAGAGTGTCGAGGGCGACATGGCGGCGGCAAAGGCCATAAAGTTCCGCGCACCCTTCTCCACCAACAAGGATTTCCGCACCCACACCAATCTCGGCGAGGTGGACTACGAGGACATGCACCTCGGACACATGGCCGAACGGCTGCGCCGCGGCTTCTACGGCGAATTGGACTGGGCCGTCATCGAGGTGTCGGACATTGACGAGGGTGACGACGAATGCCGTGCATATCTCACATCGGCAGGAGGCATTGTCAGCACCATTGCAAGGCTGGCAAAGCGCATCATCCTCGAGCATAACACCTTCCACAACCCCAACTCGAAGTTCCTGCACGACACATGGGAGCCCCGTGAATGCTGGGAAGGCCGCGAGGTGATGGATATCCATGCCCCGTACGACCGTCTGGGCAAGAACTATGTGTCGATTGATCCGCGCAAGATAGTGGGCGTCATCGAAAGTTACATACCCGAAGAGGCACGCGCCTTCAAGGAGCCCGACGAGCAGACCATGCAGATTGGCCTGAATGTGGCCGACCTACTGGCCAACGACATGAAGCACGGACGCATCCCCAAGCAGTTTCTCCCCATCCAGAGCGGAGTGGGCGCCACGGGCAATGCCGTGCTGAAAGCCTTGGGCACGAGCCCGCTCATCCCACGGTTCAATGTCTACAGCGAGGTGGTTCAGGATGCCGCCATCGACTACATGCTCGAAGGAAAGATACTGGACGCTTCGGCAACGGCCATGACCGTGACCAACGAAGCCCTGAAGCGCGTCTACGACAACATGGACTATTTCTCCAAGCACCTGACCATCCGGCAGAGCGAGGTGGCCAACTCGCCCGAAGTCATCCGCCGACTGGGTGTCATTGCGCTGAACACCGCTGTCGAGTGTGACATCTACGGCAATGAAAATTCCAGTCACATCTGCGGTTCGGCGCTGATGAACGGCATCGGCGGTTCCTGCGACTACGAGCGCAACGGCTACCTATCCATCTTCACCACGCCGTCCATTGCCAAGGGAGGAACCATCTCCGCCATCGTCCCGATGTGCTGTCATGTAGACTCCACGGAGCACGATGTCGACATCATCGTGACCGAACAGGGCGTGGCCGACCTCCGAGGCAAGGGGCCCGTGCGCCGTGCACACGAAATCATCGAGCACTGTGCACATCCCGACTACCGACCGCTCCTGCGCGACTACCTCAAGCATATCGCACCGATGGGACACGAACCGCAGCACATGCGGGCAGCACTGGCCTTCCACGACACCTTCCTCCGCAAGGGCGACATGCGCCTGACAGACTTCTCCGAGTACCTGCGCTGAGGAACGCCGCAAAGAATACGAAAGACAGGTTCGCTGCTTTCCCTCCAACAATGCCCTGCCACTGTCGCAGGACTATGGGAAACGGCGAACCTGTCTTTTTCCGTCTGTGCTATTATATTACCTGAAGATGAGCTGGCGTGCGAACTCCCAGATGGCCAGTGCGCCGGCCACCGATACATTGAGCGAGTGCTTCGTGCCCAGTTGCGGAATCTCCAGACACCCGTCGCAGAGGTCTATCACCTCCTGATGCACACCCTTCACTTCGTTGCCCAGCACCACGGCATAGCGCTGCTGCGGGTCGGGGGCGAAACATTGCAGTGGCTGCGAGCCCTCCACTTGCTCTATTCCGAGCACCGTATAGCCTGTACCCTTGAGGTGTCCGACGGCTTCCAGAGCCGTGGGAAAGTGTTTCCACACCACCGACTCCTCGGCTCCGAGGGCGGTCTTGTGTATCTCTGCGTGTGGCGGCGTGGCGGTGATGCCACATAGGTAGAGCGCTTCTACGCGGAAAGTGTCGGCCGTGCGGAAGAGCGAACCCACATTGTAGAGCGAGCGTACATCGTCGAGCACCACCACGAGGGGCAGTTTCTCCGATGCGCGGAACTCCTGCACGGAGAGCCGCTGCATTTCTATGGTACGCAGTTTACGCATCTTTCCGGTTGTTATAGGCCAGGGCATAGAGGCGGATTTGCTTCACCATGGCGGCGAGCCCGTTGCTGCGGGTGGGCGAGAGATGGTCTTTCAGCCCGATGCGGTCAATGAAATAGAGGTCGGCATCGACGATGTCGGCAGGCTTTTGCCCGTTGAACACGCGCACCAGCAGTGCCACGATGCCCTTCACAATGAGTGCATCGCTCTCTGCCTGGATGAACATCTGCCCGTCGCGCAGTTCAGGATAGACCCACACGCGGCTCTGGCAGCCGTCTATGAGGTTGTCGTTGGTCTTGTATTGCTCGGGCAGGGCAGGCAGTTCCGAGCCCAGGTCGATGAGCAGCTGGTAGCGGTCCATCCAGTCGTCGAAGTCTTGGAACTCCTCGACTATCTGGTCTTGAATCTCATTGATGGTCATTTCTATTGTGCTTTTGTCGCTGCAAAGGTATAAAGAATTTATCAAACCAAAGGGATTCTTCCTGCTGATTACTGCATGATTATTCGGCTTGCAACCTTCGCGAGAAGGGCATCGGCGGCCAGAAAAAGTTTTTCCGACGCAAATAACGGATATTTCCGACATTTTTGCAACCTGCTGTTGCACAACGCCTTACGCTTAAAAGCCAACTGCTTCCCTTCTGGTTGTTCTACAAGTGAGCCCCTTTCGGAATGCGAAAGGGGCTCACTTGTGTTGCACCTGAACGGCTTTTGTTCTGCAAAAGGGTTGGTCTTGCGGTTGGAAAAGTGGATTTTTCGAGTTAAAACTGCACAAAACACCCGATGTGTGCAGCCTGCTAAACCTTTGTTAATCGGCTTTAACATCTCTTTCGGCCAAAAATCTCAGCAGTTTTCGATGCCTCAAAAAGAATAAATATGTCGCTTCCGGCGCAATTTTATTCAGCAATTTCGCCCTTCACCAGTTTGAACACCTTGTCGTTGGGACGCACCTTATCGGGTACGGGAATGGAAACGCGCTGGCGCTGGTGAGCGGTCTGCACCATTTCGTACTCGTAGCGTATTTCGGTCGACTTCACCCAGAGGGCTCCCGTGGTGGGACCGGTGATGAGCAACTGGTCGTCGAGTGAGAATTCTGCCGCCTCCACAGCCACCTCGGCCACCTTGATTTTCGGGAAATAGTGCAGCACCTTCCCCACGAGCTGCTTCCGTTCGGTGGCATTCGACCCGTAGTTCTTGTTCCATTCTCCCATGAGCTGGCCTTGGTAATAGCCGTCCCAGAAGCCTCGGTTGAACACCGTTGCAAGCCGTCGGTCCCACTCGTCTTTACGCTTCTCCGTGAAGTTGTCCCTTACAACAGCCTCTATCGCTTCCTTATAACATTTCACAACGGTGTAGACATACTCAGGTCCGCGCGCCCGTCCTTCAATTTTGAACACGCGGACACCAGCCTTCATCAACTTGTCGATGAACCGGATGGTCTTCAGGTCCTTGGGACTCATCAGGTATTTGTTGTCCACCTCAATCTGGTTGCCGGTCTCTGCGTCGGTCAGCAGGTAGGAGCGGCGGCATATCTGTATGCATTCGCCGCGGTTGGCAGAGCGGTTGGCGTTGGCAAGGCTCATGTAGCACTTGCCCGAGACAGCCATGCACAGCGCACCGTGGCAGAACATCTCTATCTGTATCAGGCGCCCGCCGGGGCCGCATATCCGCTGTTCCTCAATCTGACGGTGTATCTCTGCCACCTGATCCAGGTTCAGTTCGCGGGCCAGCACCACCACATCGGCAAACTGAGCGTAGAACTTCAGTGCCTCGATGTTGGAGATGTTCAACTGCGTGGAGAGGTGCACCTCCAGCCCTATCTGCCGGCAATACATCATCACAGCCACATCGCTGGCTATCACGGCGCTGATACCTGCCTTATGCGCGGCATCGCAAATGAGGCGCATCTGCTCCAGGTCCTCACCGTAGATGATGGTGTTGACGGTGAGATAGGTCTTCACCTTGGCATCGTTGCAAATCTGCGCGATTTCCTTAAGGTCGTCGATGGTGAAATGATTGGCCGAGTGCGACCGCATGTTCAGCTGCCCAATGCCAAAGTAAACACTGTCGGCACCCGCCTTCAGGGCCGCTGCCAGCGATTCGCGGGAACCCACCGGCGCCATCACTTCATATTGTCCGATATTCATATCTAGTTGTTTGGTTGTTCGGTCGTTTGGTTGTTTGGTTCTCTTGCCTATCCGAAAGTCTTGGCTGTACGGCGGTATTCTTCCGGCCACAGGTGGCGGGCATAGTTCCATCCGTAGCACTCGTAGATACGGCGGAAGGTATCCAGTCTTCGGAGGAAGGCCTCGTAGGAAGTCTGCCGGCCGTTGTTCCATTGCAGTTCGGCCAGGGCAGCCATGCGTGGGAGCACCTGATATTCAGCCAGCGAAGGGCTTCCGATATATTCCGTCCACAGATTTGCCTGAAAACCGAGAATATGTTGCCGCTCGGCTGCCGTCAGCCCTTCGGGTATGAGTTGCAGGTTGTAGACGTCTTCCACGGTCGAACAGCCGCCAATCAGCAGCGGTTCATTCCATGTCTCGGCAGTCTGGTAAAAGTCGAAGTAGAGGTTCTTGTTGGGCACCACAATAACATCGTGGCCCAGCCGTGCGGCGTTCAGCGTATTGTTGCCGCCTCGCCACGACATAATGGTGGCGCTCTGGTCCACATCGCAGCCCAGAAGTTCATCCCATCCGATTATTTTCCGTCCCTTGCCGGCAAGATACTGCTGCACGAAAGTGGTGAAATAGCCCTGCAGCAGTTCCTCGGCAGGCGTGTCCTTGGTGGCATAGAGTGCCTCGTCGGCCATTTTCTGCTGGCATCGGGGGCATTCTTTCCAACGCTGCTTGGGAGCCTCGTCGCCGCCGATGTGGATGTATTCGCAGGGGAAGATGTCGCAAATCTCATCCAGTACGCCCTCCACAAACTCATAGGTCTGAGGCTTTCCTGCACACAGGATGTCTGGGTAGATGCCCCAGTACTGCCCCACCTCATAAGGTCCTCCAGTGCATCCCAGCTCCGGATAGGCAGCCATGGCAGCCAGCATGTGGCCCGGCATGTCTATCTCTGGTACGACTTCAATATAGCGCTCGGCGGCATACTGCACAATTTCACGCAGTTCTTCCTGCGTATAGAAACCTCCATGGGGCACGCCGTCCTGCACATCGGAATTGCGTCCGACTACGGTCGACGACCGCTGTGAACCTATTTCGGTGAGCCGCGGATAGGCTTTTATCTCCACACGCCAGCCCTGATCGTCGGTCAGATGCCAGTGAAAGCGGTTCATTCCGTGCAGGGCCATCATGTCGAGGTATTGCTTCACGAACTCGACCGGGAAGAAGTGGCGTGCGCAGTCGAGGTGCATGCCACGGTAGGAAAGCGCGGGTGAGTCGGCAATGGTGGCCGGGGGCAGGAGTATCTGCTGTGCCTCGGTGGCAACGGGGAGTGACTTCCGGAAGGTCTGCATGGCACGGAAAAGGGCAGCCGGAGTGGCTCCTGAAAGCACGATACCGTCCTTGCGGATGCTGATTTCGTAGGCTTCGCTATCCGTTGGCTCCTTGCCGGTTTTCAGCATCAGGCTGATTGTTCCCTTCGTGGATTTCTTCTCTCGCGATTGCAAGGGGATGCGGAGGGATGTCTGCTCGTTGATGTAGGTGCTGAGAAATCCTGCAAGACGCTCCAGTTCAGTATCGCTAGTGGGAAAGACAATAGCGGTATGTGCGTCCATGACGAACGGTTGTCCCTTGTCCGGCGCTATCTGCCGTGGCAGGGGAACCACATTATAGTCGGCTGTGAGGATGGGTTGGGCTTGCATGGTAAGGTGTATGAATGCTGCAAAAGTGAAAAAGAACAGGCGTTTCATAGGCTTTGCTTTTCAAAGTCCTACTCATTAGTACCGCCAAAGGTGTTCCACGACACATTCTCTTCCTTCCACTTGTCCTTCGGTTGCGGCGATTCTGCAGGATAGCCGATGGCCACTAACGCCAAGGGAACGACTGTCTCGGGCAGGGAAAGCACCTCACTGATGGCTTGGACACGGTCCTTGATGGGGTAGGCACCCGTCCAGACGGCACCCAGTTCTACGGCATGTGCCGCCAGAAGGAGGTTCTCCGTGGCTGCCGAAACATCCTGGATCCAGAACGCCTGTCCGTCACCTTCCATGGTTTTGTCCATGTCGCCGCACACGGCTATGACCAAAGTGGCGGTCTGCAACGGGCCTGAATGACGGGATGTCTTGCCCAGTGCGGCTATCTGTGCCGTGTCGTTGACCACAACAAAGTGCCAGGGCTGCATGTTCCGGGCAGTCGGGGCCGCCATGGCAGCCTTCAGCAACAGGTTGATGGTATCGGAACTGACGGGCTGGTTGGTAAATCGACGAATGGAAGTGCGGCTCATCAGGCTACTGACGACAACCTCGCCGGCATTGGCTGGGGCTGCAGACTGACTCGATTTCAGACGGACCAGACTGACGCTGACCCACAGCAGTGCCACGGCCAGCAGCAAGTTTAAAAGCATTGTTTTCTTCATGGTTGTATCATTGGTTTGTTTCCGACATCTTGAAGAGCGTGCCCGTGGGACAGACAAAGCGGCAATAGGGACGCGCCACGAACAGCGACAGCACGACAAAAAGCACCGCAAAGACGATGACCACCACCGATGCGGAGCGGAAGATAAAGGCAGTGAACAGTTCATAGTCCATCCATTGGAACCAGACTCCCGCCAGCATGAGCAGCGTGAGCACTGCCCAGAGCACTTCGCGGAACAGCGTCAGCCGCTTGGTCCAGCGCTGTCCGAGTTGCCATTTCCTCTTGTTCAGCCTACCGGTAAGTTCCTGCAGCGAGCCGTATGGGCAGACATGGGTGCAGTAATACTGCTTTTTCCCGAACAGAGGGTAGACGAATGCCATCACGACCAGCAGCAATGGAAGAAGCGAAAGCCATCCGCGCCAGCCGTTTTCAAATAGCGAAAGCAGTGCGGAATAGGACAGGAAAGTGCCGCTCCACAGGCCAAGCACGGCAACATTGAGCAACAACTGCAGGGTGCGTACCAGTTTGTTCTTTGTCAGCAACGGCACAACGGCGGCAAGCATGGCCACCAGCAATCCTGCCAGAGATGCCCAGGAGAGTGCGGAAAGAGGGTTCCACTGGTGCGGCTGTTCCACTTTCGCGGGATTGGCAACGAGATATTCCATGCCGCTTTGGGCATTTGCGATGATGGCCCGCGAGGAAAATGTGGCACCACTGACGGCATCCACTTTCTTCTCCAATGCTTCCTCGGGAGTCAGTCCGTCCCAGACTGTCAGGAGTTCGGAGGCCGCATGGAAAAAGTCTGGAGTCTCCACATTGTCCAGTGCCACCACGCTCTGAATTTTTCCTCCGACCAGACGCACCTCCAAAGGCACCGGCCCGGCATATCCCTTCACATCACCTGCCAGCACGGAGGTGTTCACCACGACCGTATCGCCGGCAATCCTGAGGGTGTCTGCTACCTGCACGGCATCGGTCTGCGCCTTCGTCGGTTGCCGAAGGTCCACGCCGAAGAGGCGCCCACTATGTTGTATGGCTGCAACTGCCAGCACAACAAGACAGATGAGCAGCTGGACGATATTGCGTAAATGCTTCATTGGGTTTTCTCTTTTAGTCTGTTCTGGTGCAAAAATACTATTTTTTTAGCAATTACTATCCGGGAACAAAAAAATAGGCGCTAGCCTGTCGGTTGGCTAAAAGTTGTCACTTATCGTATAGGCGAACGATTTTTTTTGTACATTTGCATGGATTATCCATTCCACCAACAACCTAAATCTTACATACCTGTATGCTTCGTTGTTTCTATCTTGCCTGCATCTTCATGATGACAGCCTCCCCGACGAAGGCCCAGAAAAGCCCTGTCGACTTCGTTGACCCCTTCATCGGAACCACCAATTTCAGCGTCTGCAACCCGGGAGCAGTGCTTCCGCACGGCTTGATGTCGGCTGTGCCGTTCAATGTGATGGGTTCCGACGACAATGTTTACGACAAGGATGCCCGCTGGTGGTCGGCACCCTATGTGCATGAGAACAGTTTCTTCACCGGCTTTGCCCATGTAACGCTCAGCGGTGTGGGCTGTCCCGAAATGGGAACGCTGCTGTTGATGCCCACGGCAGGAGCCCTCGATGTAGACTATCACAACTATGGTACGCCCTATGAGCAGGAGAAAGCCTCGCCAGGTTACTACAGCGTGATGCTCAAGAAGTATGGCATCAGATGCGAGGCGACCACCACCCTGCGTTCAAGCATTGAGCGCTTCACCTTCAAGAAGGGCCAAGTCAACATACTGCTGAACATCGGCGACGGCCTGACCAACGAGACGGGAGGGAACATCCGGCGCATAAGCGACACAGAGATAGAGGGCATGCGGCTGCTGGGTACCTTCTGCTACAACCGCGACGCAGTCTTCCCCATCTACTTCGCGCTGCGTATCAGTAAGGCTCCTAAGGAACAGGGGTTCTGGAAGAAGCAGCCACCCATGCAGGGAGTGGAGGCACAATGGGATCAGGATAACGGGAAGTACAAAATTTACCGGAACTATCAGCGAGAACTGGCGGGCAACGAACTGGGTTATTTCTACACCTTCGAAGCAGACGAGAACGAGCAGGTGGAAGTACAGATGGCCGTGTCGTTCGTGTCGACAAAGAATGCATGGGAGAACCTTCGGGCTGAACAGGAGGGATTTCAGTTTGACAAAGTGCATGCAGCAGCGCGACAACAGTGGGACGAAACCCTCAGCCGTGTAACCGTGGAGGGCGGCACCGACGAACAGCGCCGCATCTTCTACACAGCACTCTACCACTCGCAGATACACCCAACCATACTGCAAGACACCAACGGAGAGTACCCCCTGATGGAAAACGGAGGCACAGGCAAACTGGAACAGGGCAACCGCTACACCGTGTTCTCGCTCTGGGACACCTACAGAAACCTGCACCAGCTGGAAACGCTGCTCTATCCTGAGTTGCAGGAGGACATGGTCCGCAGCATGATTGCCATGTACAAGGAGTGGGGCTGGATGCCGAAATGGGAACTCTTCGGCCGCGAGACCTGGACGATGGAGGGCGATCCGTCCATCCCTGTGATAACAGACACCTGGCTGAAGGGACTCCGCAATTTCGACATTGAAACCGCCTATGAGGCTTTCTCCAGGAGTGCCACGATGCCAGGCAGGGACAACAAGATGCGACCCGACATCGATCCGTACCTTGGCAAGGGCTATATTCCGCTCGGAATGTACGCCGCCGACAACTCAGGCGACAACAGCGTGTCGCACGCTTTGGAGTATTATGTGGCTGATGCGGCCCTTGCCAGTCTGGCGAAGGAATTGGGCAAGACTGCCGATGCCGATCGTTTTCACCGCGCCAGCCTCGGATATAAGCATTATTACAGTAAGGAAAGCGGTACGCTACGGCCGCTCAACGACGACGGTTCGTTCCTGACGCCCTTCAATCCGAAGGACGGTGCCGACTTCAGCAACGCCCCCGGGTTCCACGAAGGGTCGGCATGGAACTATACCTTCTATGTCCCGCACGATATTCCGGGACTGGCACGCCTCATGGGTGGCAGCCGGGCATTTGTCGAGAAGCTGCAAGCGGTGTTCGACCAGGGACTGTACGACCCTGCCAACGAGCCCGACATAGCCTATCCCTACCTCTTTTCCTACTTCAAAGGCGAGGAGTGGCGCACCCAGAAAGAGGTAACGCGGCTGCTCAATACCTACTACAAGGCAACGCCGGACGGCATTCCCGGCAACGAAGACTGCGGCACCATGTCGGCATGGGCCGTATTCTCCATGATGGGATTCTACCCCGACTGCCCCGGATCGCCCTACTACACGCTGACGACTCCCACTTTCAGCCGCATCGTACTCCACCTGGACAAACGCTATTACCCACAGGGCGAACTCATCATCGAAACCGCCCGACCTGACAAAAAGGCTGTTTTCATCGACAAAATGCTGCTCGGCGGCAAGCCCTTCAAGCAGTTCCGCATCTCCCACCAAGCACTGGTTAACGGCAAAGAACTCCTTTTCCAACTGAAACCATGAAACAATTCGCAGTTTCCCTCATTCTCTTTTTCGCTGCCACAACAACACTGCAGGCACAAGAACCGGTCGAACTGGTCAACCCCCTCATGGGTACCGACAATACCTACGAACTGTCTTCTGGCAACACCTACCCTGCCATCGCCCGCCCGTTCGGCATGAATTTCTGGACACCCCAGACCGGACTGATGGGCAACGGCTGGCAATACACCTATCACGCCACGAAGATTCGCGGCTTCAAGCAGACCCACCAGCCCAGTCCATGGATTAACGACTACGGGCAGTTCAGCCTCTTCCCGATGACGGACCGCCCCTGCTTCGACGAGGAAGAACGGGCCTCGTGGTTCAGCCACAAGTCAGAGACAGTCCATCCTCACTATTATTCGGTCTATCTTGCCGACTACGACATCACCACCGAGCTGACTCCGACGAGCCGGGCATGCCTTTTCCGCATCCACTACCCTGCCGGACGGGCAGCATGGCTTATTGTCGATGCCTTCGACCGCGGCTCGGCCATCAAGGTGGACACCCTCCATCGGCGCATCAGCGGCTACTCCACGCGCAACAGCGGAGGGGTGCCCGAAGGATTCAAGAACTGCTTAGTGATGGAGTTTGACGCCCCCATAGAAGAAATTATCGCCGTAACCGACGGACAAGAACAGCCGGGACAACTTGCTGCCGAGGGCAACCATGCCGGCTGCATGATAAAGTTCCGGACCGACAGTCAGACGGTAGTGCATGCAAAGGTGGCATCCTCGTTCATCAGCGAGGAGCAAGCGCAGCGCAACCTGCAAGAAGTAAATGGGAAAAACTTCGATGAAATGGTCGAAAACGGGCGCTCCGAATGGAATGAGATGCTCTCGCGCATCACCGTGGAGGGCGGCACTCAGACAGAGCGTTCCACCTTCTACTCGTGCCTCTACCGCTGTTTGCTGTTTCCACGCAGTTTCTATGAGATGGACGGCCAGGGAAACCCCATCCACTACAGCCCCTACAACGGCAAGGTGGAGGAGGGCTATCTTTTCACCGACACGGGCTTCTGGGACACTTTCCGTGCCCTGATGCCGCTACTGAACCTTGTCTACGGCGATGTGGCCGTCAGGATACAGGAGGGACTTGTCAATGCTTACAAGGAGAGCGGGTACCTCCCCGAGTGGGCGAGTCCCGGCCATCGCGACTGCATGGTGGGCAACAACTCCGCCTCGGTGGTGGCCGATGCGTGGCTGAAAGGCATCCGCGCTTCGAATCCGCAAGTGCTGTGGGAAGCCGTGGTGCACGGTGCACAGACGGAACATCCCACCGTCCCGTCGACCGGAAGGAAGGGTGCAGAAGCCTACAACCGGCTGGGCTATGTCCCCTACGACAGCGGCATCAAGGAGAATGTGGCCCGGACGCTGGAATATGCCTACGATGACTGGTGCATCTACCAATTCGGCAAGTCGCTTGGCAAGGGCGAAAAGGAACTTAAGGCCTATAAAGAGCGAGCCTTCAACTATCGCAATGTGTTTGATGCCAGCCAGGGCTTGATGCGCGGACGGAATGCCGACGGCTCGTGGCAGGAGCCCTACAACCCGTTCAAATGGGGCGATGCGTTCACCGAGGGCAATGCCTGGCACTGGACATGGTGCGTCTTCCACGATCCGGCCGGGCTGATACGGCTCATGGGAGGCGACGCAGCCTTCAACCGTGCGCTGGACAGTGTGTTCACACTTCCGCCCGTCTTCGACGACAGTTACTACGGGTTCACCATCCACGAGATACGCGAGATGCAAATCATGAACATGGGAAACTACGCCCACGGGAACCAACCCATACAGCACATGATTTACCTCTACAACTATTCCGGGCAGCCTTGGAAGGCGCAGGAGCGGGTCCGCGAGGTAATGCGCCGCTTCTACACGCCGACACCCGACGGCTATTGCGGCGACGAGGACAACGGACAGACCTCGGCATGGTATGTCTTCTCGGCAATGGGCTTCTATCCCGTATGCCCGGGGAGCAACCAATATGTGCTGGGCTCGCCGCTGTTCAGTCGCACCACCATCCGAATGGCCGACGGGAAGACGGTCAGCATCACCACGGAGGCCCAACAACCACCCCCCCAAACAACCAAACAACCAAACGACCAAACAACCAAACAACCAGTCTACATCGCCTCCATACTGCTGAACGGGCACAACTGGACCAAGAACTACCTGGAGCACGAAACACTCTGCAAGGGTGCAGACCTGCATTTAACCCTCAGCAGTACACCTAACAAGCAGCGTGGCACGGCAACTGCCGACCGCCCCTACTCCATGTCGGCCAAATAAAGGGGGAAGAAGCACACCCGAAAATCGTAAAAATCCTTGACAAAACGAAAAAGTGTGCAATGTGGAAAAGAGATGGCTTAAGTGCATTTTTTCGCCATTTCACCGGAATATTTCGGACATTTTTCCATCAGCGAAACTGCAACTGAGCCCCGTTTGGACATCCATTTCCTCCCGATTGAGGTGCCAAACCCGTCCTGTCGTACTGCAAGTGAGCCCCAAACGCCCGACAAGTGGGTCCCGGTTGGAGAACCGCTTGCCGACTGAAATTTTCAAAAAGCCGACAACAGACTGATTGACAGTAACTTACAAAATTGTTGCAAAAATTGTTTTTTCGCGCCTCATGCTGCCGGCACAGGTGCAAAACTGATAAAAATGGATGTTTTGGAACCAGTGTGCAGTAAATAATCACGACAACAGCAGCACAAAAAAAGAAAGAGCGCAGACCCGAGTGGGGTCTGCGCTCTCGTTGTATGTTCGTCTGCGGAAAAACTACTCCGACTTGAAAAGTTCCTTGATGCCTGCCAGCGAGCCCAGCACATTGGTGGCTTCGTAGGGCAGGAATACTGTCTTCTGCTGCGGGTTCTGCGCCATTTCTTCCATCATCTGGATATATTTCTGGGCCAGGAGGTAATTAGCAGGGTTGGTACTCTTGCCCACCGCCTCCGTAATCTTGTTGATGGCGATGGCCTCTGCCTCTGCCTTGCGGATGCGTGCAGTAGCTTCACCCTCGGCGTTGAGTATGGCTTGCTGCTTGGCAGCCTCCGCGCGGTTGATGGTAGAGGTCTTCTCACCCTCCGACTGGAGGATGGCGGCCTGTTTCTGCCCCTCGCTGGTGAGGATGGTGGCACGCTTGTTCCGCTCGGCCTGCATCTGCTTTTCCATGGCCTGGAGCACGCTCGACGGAGGAATGATGTCCTGCAGCTCCACGCGATTGACCTTCACGCCCCACTTGTCGGTGGCATCGTCGAGCACGGCACGCAACTTCGTGTTGATGGTGTCGCGGCTGGTGAGCGTCTGGTCCAGTTCCAACTCACCGATGATGTTACGCAGTGTCGTCTGGGTCAGCTTCTCTATGGCGTTGGGAAGGTTGCTGATTTCGTACACGGCCTTGAAAGGATCGACTATCTGGAAGTAAAGCAGGGCATTGATCTGCATCTGGATGTTGTCCTTGGTGATAACATTCTGCTTGTCGAAGTCGTACACCTGTTCGCGAAGGTCGATGGAGTCGCTGTATACATAGCGGCCTCGGCTCAGTGTGATGACATCCTTTGCACGGTCGATGATGGGGACGATGACATTGATGCCAGGCGAAAGCGTGGCATAGTATTTACCCAACCGTTCTACGATTTTTGTCTCCGACTGGGGAATGATCACTACAGCCATCTTGACAAAGATGAGTGCCAGGATGACAATGGCAATGAGGAAATAGGTTGCTAACATAGTATAAGTGTTGTTTATGAGTGTGCTATATATTATAATAATGTACGGATTTCCCGCCTACCCGGCTGGTTCTACGGTGACGATGAGGCTCTCGCGCTCCACTATTCTCACGCGTTCTCCTTTTGCGATGGCCTTTCCGCCGGTAGTAACGGCCTTCCATTGGTCGCCGTCTATCTGGACATAGCCGGACTCGTTGGGCTCAATGCCTTCCACAAGTTTGCCCACGCGGCCAATCAGTGCATCGGCATTGCTGATGCGTTCTTTCTGTTTGCCATGCAGCCAGCGTGTCAGCGGCGGCCGGATAAAGATGAGGCTCAGTGTCGAGCAGACGGCAAACACCAGCACTTGCAGCCAGATGCTGTCGGCAAACAGACTGGCGAGGGAACTGCCGAGAGCGCCAATGGCAAAGCAGGTGAATACGAAATCACCCGAAGACACCTCGACAATCATCAGGATGAAGGCCAGGGTGAGCCACAGGAGCCACATGTTTTCTTGCAGATATTGTATCATTTCTTCGTTGTTTTGGTGGTTTTGCTTGTAGTGGCAGGCTTGTAATACTTCATGGCCTCTGGCAACTGCTGCTGTATGGCGGCTATACGCTTGGCGTCAGAGGGGTGGTCGCTGAACATGTCGCTCTGGTTGCTGTTGCCCGACTGGGCTGCCATCCGCTGCCAGAAACTTACTGCCACTTCCGGATTATAGCCTGCCATAGCGGCAAAGATGAGCCCCATGTAGTCGGCTTCGCTCTCGTTGTCGCGCGAGTATTTCAGGCTGCGGAACTGGAATCCTGCTGCAAATATCTGCGACAAAGCACTTGTCGTGTTGGCATCAATGCCGGCAACGGCACCTGCAACGGACAGTGCCTGCATGCCGTATTGCGCCTTCATCTGCTTCGATATCTGCTCAGCGGAATGCTTGGCTACGGCATGTGCTATCTCGTGTCCCAGCACAATGGCGAGCGAGGCTTCGTCTTTCGTCACGGGAAGGAGCCCCTCGTAGACAACAATCTTGCCACCGGGCATGCAGAAAGCATTGACATTCTTATCCTGTATCAGGTTGAATTCCCACTTGAAGTTATTCAGTTCTGCAGCAAGTCCGTTGCTCCTGAGATAGGACTCAACGGCATTGGCGAGGTTTTGCCCCACCCGCTTCACTATGGCTGTATTGGTGGCGTCGGTCGAAATCTTGGCCGACTGCATGTATTTGGTATATTCCTGCGAACTGAGCGAGAGAATCTGCTCGTCGGAAACCATCAAGGACTGCTTCCGGCCGGTAATGGGTACGGTACGCGTTGTGCCGCAGGCTGCAAGCAACACCGATGCCAAGGTAATGGCGATAATGTGTCTTAGTTTCATTGCTGTTTGATTTTTAGGGTTTCATTTGACAAAGATAGTGTTTTTCTCTGAATGTAAACCATTCTTAGAAATTTTTCTTTCACAGGGCGTTTTTCTCTGTATTTATGCTGTTTTTCGTCTTTTTTCTTGTGGCTTTGCACTGTATTCCGTACTTTTGTGTGGAAAAATGGAATAATTATGACTAGCAAGAAGTTGTTCAATGAGATTTCGGTTAACCAGTCGAAGACCATTTACGATGTTCAAAGTTGCATCGGTAGCGACCTGGCTTTGTTCGACAAGTTCGAAGATGTGCCCATTCTGACGGAGTCGCGTCGCATGAACGGCGTTTTCGTAGCCCTCTGCCTGGAGGGCTCGGCCCGCTATACGGTAGACACAAAAGAGCAGTTGGTCAGAAAGAACGATGTCATCATCATCAGCAAGGGACAGGTGGTGGGCGACTATATGCTGAGCCGCGACTGCCGGGGACTGGCCATATTGGCATCGACGGGCTTCTATCAGGAAGTGATTTCCGATGTGAACGAGCTTGCCACTCTGTTCTTCCTGTCGTTCAGCCGCCCGGTATACAATCTTGAAGAGTCGACCGTCGAAATGTTTGCCAACTACTTCCATGTCATCAAGAACCGCGTAGACAACACCGAGCACCAGTACCGCGAAGCCGTGGTCAAGACCTTAATGCGATCCCTCATCTACGACATGGGCAATGTTATCTTCCGCTTACAGCATCGTGACGGAAACCGGCCGAAGACCCGTTCAGAGCGAGTTTTCTTCGATTTCATCGCCCTTTTGGAGAAGAATTTCAGGGTGGAGCGCCGCGTAGGCTGGTATGCCAAACAGCTGGGGATATCTCCCAAGTATCTTTCCGAGACGGTGAAGCAGGCCTCAAAGCGCACGCCCAACGACTGGATTGACAACTATGTCATCACCGAACTGCGGCTGCTGCTGAGCAACTCCTCGAAGAGCATCAAACAGATAGCCGAGGAAATGAACTTCGTCAACCAGAGTTTCTTCGGTAAATATTTCAAGGAAAATGTAGGAGTTTCGCCCACCGAATACCGGAAAATGTAGTTCTGGAGAAAAGAATGCCGGACCCTGACAGTTGAAACTGTCCCAAAATCCTAATTGATAAGTTTAGATATTAGAACAATTGTTCCGTCTCTACAGGACAGCAATCCAGCTTTCTTCTCCTCCTTTCATAACAATTACAGACACGGCTGCGTCTTTCTTTTATCGAAAATTTTGCCATTTCGGCGATATTTGCCATATTTGTGGAAAATTATACAAGCCCATGAAGCGCATAGGACTTCTTCCTCGCATCCTGATAGCCATCCTCCTGGGAGTGGCATTGGGCTTTGTGCTGCCCATTCCGGCGGTGCGTTTCTTCGCTACTTTCAATGCCGTCTTCAGCCAGTTCCTGGGATTCATGATTCCATTGCTGATTGTCGGCCTTATTGCATCGGCCATCGGACGCATCGGCACCAATGCCGGTAAATTGCTGGTGGTTACCATTGTACTGGCATATGCCGACACGGTGCTGGCCGCCTTGCTGGCCTACGGCACCGGATCGTGGCTGTTCCCCGGGCTGATAGGTGCTCCCGACAGTGCGCAAGTAATGAAACCAGAAGACATCCTCCCCTACTTCACACTGTCCATCCCGCCTGTCATCGATGTGATGAGCGCCTTAGTGGGTGCATTTGTGGTGGGTCTGGGCATTGCCTACCTGAAACTGGGAACCTTGAAAAAACTCTTCGACGAGTTTGAACAACTGATATCGGCCATCATCCAGCGAGCCATCGTTCCCCTGCTACCGCTATATATTTTCGGAATCTTTCTCTGCATGACGGTCAGCGGCCAGGTATTCCATATCCTGAAGGTATTCGCCGGCATCATCGTTGTTATTTTCTTACTTCACCTGTTCATACTATTCTATGAATTTGTGGCCGCCGGATGTCTGGCAAGACGCAATCCTTTCCGATTATTTTTAACAATGCTGCCCGCTTACTTCACTGCACTGGGAACATCCTCGTCGGCCGCTACCATACCCGTTACCCTCCGGCAGGCAATCGCCAACGGCGTTTCCGAACCCGTGGCGCAGTTCTCCATACCGCTGTGCGCCACCATCCACATGTCGGGCAGTGCCATGAAGATAACGGCCTGTGCCCTCACCGTGTGCCTGATGCAGGGCATGGCGTGCGACTTCCCGCTTTTCCTGCACTTCATCCTGCTGCTGGCGGTTTGCATGGTGGCCGGTCCCGGTGTGCCGGGCGGTGCCGTCATGGCTGCCCTTGCACCACTGTCGTCCATCCTGGGCTTTGGAACCGACGAACAGGCACTCATCATTGCGCTCTACATTGCCATGGACTCGTTCGGAACTGCATGCAATGTAACGGGCGACGGAGCCATTGCCGTAATACTGGACAAATATTTCAAGACAAAATAAACGCACAAACAAAAACAGACTATGGGATTTTTTTTAGAGAATGTGTTTGACAACGACCTCTGCAACCAGATACTTGATTCGGCCAAGGAGAAGCTGGGCGAAACCAAACTGGGAGGCATCATGGAGGAACTCGGCGTCGACACCGACGACCTGGGCAAGGTAGCCAAAGGTGTCATCAATGTGATTGGTGTGGCCCGTACCTCGGTTTCCGACGACGAAGAAGCGGAAGAGGAAACAGACGAAGAGGTGGACGAGGAAATGGATGAAGAGGAAGAAGACCTCATCTCCGACGAGGAGGTCGTACTGGACGGTAGCGACGAAGAAGAGGAAGAATACGAAGAGGAGGAAGAAACGGAAGAGGAAGAATATGAGGAGGATGAAACTGACGGCGAGCCTGCCGAACCTTCGAAGGGAATGAAGATTGCCCGCTTCATCATTCAGATTTTGAAGAAACTTTTAAGAAAGGATTAAGACCATGGAAAAAATAGTATCTGTAGTAAAACTCATGGCAAAGACAGGATTGTTCTTTGCCCATGCCGACGGCAGTTACCAGCGTGCCGAGAAGCGATACATCGACAATTTCGTTTCGGGATTGAACCAGATTGGCGACCTCGACGATGCACTTCGCAATGAAGTGACCGACACCCTGCACCACACTTACACCTTCGAAGAAATCGTGGCAGACACAAAGGCACTGGTGGCCGACTTCAGCGACAAGGAGCGCGGAGCCATCCTGCGCAGCATCAAGGGCTTCATCAACAAGGTGATACGCGCCGACAGCAAAGTGGATTCCGCCGAGCGAGTCGCCTACGAGCAGTGGAAGGCAGCCTTCGGACTCAGTTGAACACTCCGGCTGTCTGAAAAACAATAAGAAAAAGAGCCTCTTTCTGGAAATGGAAGAGGCTCTTTTCGTGTGGCGATGCTTTACATAGGTGCAGATGGTATATCTATTTGTCGATGCTTTTCAGCACATATTGCTTGCTACCCAGGCCTATCTGCTCTGCGTAGTCGACGATGTATGTACCATGTTGGCGGTTGATGCGCTCTATGAGCGGCTGGTTGTCGTCACCTTCCGAGGCTTTGTGGTTGAACACCAGGTCGAGACATGCCTTGTCGAGGGCTACCGGATCGGTCGAGGCCAGTATGCCGACATCTTTCATTTTCGGGTCTTCGGGATGGGAATCGCAGTCGCAGTCGACGCTCATGTTGTTCATCACATTGATGTAGAGAATCCTACCGTCGAACCAGTCGTGTACGGATTGTGCAGCAGCAGCCATCGATTCGAGGAAAAAGTCCTGCGCAGGCAGGTTCTCCCAGAGTTCTGCCGGGCTCTGAAGCTTGCCGGCCGAGTGTATGTAAGCCTTGCCGGCACTCGACGCCACACCGATGCTCTGGTTCTTCAAGACGCCTCCGAACCCACCCATTGCGTGGCCCTTGAAGTGCGCCAGGTTTATCATGAAGTCGTAGTTGCCCAGGTGGTCGCCCACGATGTTGTACTTCATGTGTTTCTTGTCGCGGATAGGGATGCGCAGGTCGCCGTACTCGTCCATGATATCAACGGCGAAAATGGAGTCGAAGCCATGCTCGTGAATCACCTGCCAGTGGTCTTCCGATTTCATGCGCCGACCCGGATAGGCGGTGTTGCACTCCACGATGGTACCGTTGACATGGTCCACCAGATTGCGGATAAGGTCGGGCTTGAGATAGTTGTTGCCGCCGGCCTCGCCGGTGCTGATCTTCACTGCCACGCGGCCTGTGGCTTCCACGCCGAGGGCCTTATAGATGTTGAGCAGTCCTTCGGGCGAGATATCCTTCGTGAAATAGACGGTCGATTGTGCCGATGCACCCACTGCGCAGAACAGGAACAGGGCGGAGAGAAATGTTTTCAGTTGGTCCATGTTGGTTGACAATATGGGGTTGAACATATTTTGCTATGCAAAGATAATAAAAGTTTTCCTATTAGAAAGTCCATTTTGCCGCCAAAGTAGGGATAGCATAGAAGCGGTTGCTCTCGCCGCGGGTGTTGAAAACAAAGTTGTTCGACAGTTCCACCTCGGTGCCCAGGCTGAGGTTGACGCCCTTGCAGCCTTTCAGTGTGTTGATGTTGTACCACAGTTGCGGTTCGCTTACCACGATGAGCTTGCCGTTTACATCCTTGTCGTACCACACATCGCAGAATCCTGAGAAGGTGACCCGCTTCTGGAATAAGTTCGTGCCCCATACGGTAGTGAACTGGAATCCGTTGAATCCGCCGCGGTTCTGACCTTTGAAGTAGTACTTGTACATGGCTTGCAGCGACAGGGTGGTGTTGAAATCGGCCGATGCCCAGTTCCAGGCACCTCCCACCAGTGCCGCGTGCTGGAACCGGTTAGCCACGGGGGAATCCTCGATGCTGGTCATTCCGCCGTTATATTCCACATGTGCGGCAAAGCGCGAGTCCTTTCCAAGTTTGAACTCACGGGCAATCTCCCAATAGGCTCCTGCGGCACCGTCGCCGTAATAGTCGATGTCGGTGAAGAGGAAGGTGCTGCCCAGTTTGTCCAACTTGAACATTTCCACGGTGGTGGTGACATTGGGACGGCCTGAGAGGTCGTCGTAAAGCGTGTGTCCGAGGTCGTAGTGGAGCTGCACATTCTGCGCATTGGCACTCAATGCGGCCATGGAGAGCATCAGGAGAAATAGGATTTTTTTCATTGTCGTTTCTGTTTGGTTTGGTGCAAAGATAGTGTTTCTGCCGCAAAATCGGCATAAAAGCACCGTGTAATCTTGCCTAACCGCTTGCTTTCCACTACTTTTGCACCGATGAGCGCGCACCAGACCAAAGCCCAGGAGCAGCTGCGCCGACAGCGTCTGCTGCTCGAAATAGAGTATCTTCACGAGAAGGAGTCCTTCCGTAAGGAGACACTCTCATCGGGTATTCTCCGCAAGGTGAAGCGCGGCGATGCGTGGTTGCCGGTCAGGGTGGGCAATGTATTCTTCAATTCACTCAACCAACGGTGCGTGGAAGTGTTCCGCACGGCCGACGAGGAGACGGAACACAACTTTGAGTACGGCCGTTCCGCCGTATTCTTCACCACCCGTCTGCTGCCTTCCCCTCAGGGTATGACCCCTCAGGAAGTGCACTACCTGAAGTCCACCGTCACCGTTTCCTATGTCGAAGGCAACCGGATGGTGCTGGTGGTGCCCGACAATGCCACGCTTGCCGACCTGCAGCAGTCCGACCGGAAGGTGGGAGTGCAGTTGTCGTTCGACGAGACCAGCTACCGGTGCATGTTCGATGCGTTGGACCGCACCCTCCGTGCCGAGAACAACCGACTGGCTTTCCTGCGCGAACTGTTCTACAGCCAGCGTCCGGTTGAGGCCTTCTCGTTCTCCCCCATCCGCTTTCCCTGGCTCAATCCCACACAGGAGCAGGCCGTTAACCAGGTGCTGCGCGCCAAGGATGTGGCAGTGGTTCACGGTCCGCCCGGAACGGGGAAGACTACCACGCTGGTGGAAGCCATCCATGAAACGCTTCGCAGGGAGAGCCAAGTGCTGGTCTGTGCACAGAGCAACATGGCAGTGGACTGGATTTCGGAGCGCCTGGTCGACCGCGGCATCCATGTGCTCCGGCTGGGCAATCCCACTCGGGTGAACGACAAGATGCTCTCCTTCACCTACGAGCGCCGGTTCGAGGCGCATCCCGACTACCCGCAACTCTGGGCCATCCGCAAGGCCATCCGCGACCTCCGTGGCCAGCATCGCCGGGGCGGCGACCGCCTGCATCAGAAGCTGGAAAGCCTCAGAAGCCGCGCCACCGAACTGGAGATACGCATCCACAGTCAGCTTTTCGCCGAGGCACGCGTGGTGGCTTGCACGCTGGTAGGGGCTGCCCACCGGCTGCTCGAGGGCCAGACCTTCGCCACACTCTTCATCGACGAGGCTGCACAAGCACTGGAGGCTGCCTGCTGGATACCCCTGCGCAGGGTGCAAAGGGTGGTCCTTGCCGGCGACCATTGCCAGTTGCCGCCCACCATCAAGAGCCTGCCGGCACTCACGGCGGGACTGGGAAAGACACTCATGGAACGCATCGTGGAGAACCACCCCGAGGCGGTGACGCTGCTGCGGGTGCAATATCGGATGAACGAACACATCATGCGGTTCTCCAGCAACTGGTTCTACGGGGGCAAGGTGGAGTCGGCTCCGCAGATAAGATACCGCAGCATACTCGACCTCGACACGCCAATCGTATGGATAGACACGCCCGACGACGAGGCAAAGGAGCAGTTCGTGGGCGAAAGTTTCGGGCGCATCAACCCCGAGGAGGCACGGCTCACGCTGCAACGGCTGAAGGATTATTTCCGGAAAGTGGGAAAGGAGCGGCTGCTCGGCGAGCAAATCGATGTGGGCATCATCTCCCCCTATCGGGCGCAAGTGCAGCACCTACGGCGCGAAATCAAGAAAGATGCCTTCTTCAAGCCCTTCCGACGGCTCATAAGCGTGAACACCGTGGACGGTTTCCAGGGCCAGGAACGCGACATTATTGTCATTTCGCTGGTACGGTCGAACGCCGACGGGCAGATTGGTTTCCTCCGCGACCTCCGCCGGATGAATGTGGCCATCACACGGGCACGCATGAAACTCATCATCATGGGCAATGTACAGACCATGACCCGCCACCCGTTCTACAAGCAACTCTACGACTATACACAATCACTTACCGACTAAATCCCTTTCCTATGCTACAACGCGACTATATCCTCCGGCTCATCCAGGAGTTTGCCAAGGCCATGGCACTCCTGCTGCAAAAGAAGAAACTCACCGAGCGACGCACCGAACTGCAACGCATGTACGACCAGTATGTGGATCCTTACGACCTGCTCTTCAACGCCGATACCGACCAGATGATGGACCACATGCTGCAGTTTGCTCCCGAAGAGCGGCTGCAACGCATGGAGATGCTGGCCGAACTGTACCTGGCCGAGGCCGATACCGTGGGAAAAATCACTGCCGACCAACTGCTGGAAAAGGCCTACTTCCTCTACGACTACATCGAAACCGAGGGCCGCACCCTCTCGTTCGACCACCAAAGGAAGATGGCCGACATCAGGAAACGGTTGAAAAAAGAGGAAAAATAGAACAATCCGCCCAGACGGAAAGTAAAAGATACAAAACTTGCAACTTGCTGCTGTACAGCATTTTGAAAGATTTTGCACACAAGAGCCTTGTGCGCACTCTCCATTTGGGGCCTAAACGCCTTCCGTTTGGGCCTCAAACGGATTGCAAGCGGGGCCTAAACGCAGTGCGTTTGAGCCTCTTTTGGAAAACAACCGCCGTGGTGGGAAAAAACAACCAACCGACATTCACCTCATTTGCGGGCGGAAAACCCAAGTAAACTTGGTTTTTCGCTCGCTTAATCGTACTTTGGATAAGATACTCACGCTCGGAAAAACCCAAGTAAACTTGGTTTTTCGCTCGCTTAATCGTATCTTTGCCGCGAAATAACGCTCACAATAATGGAATTGGAAAACAAGCTATCGCTTGCCGCACAGCAAGCCGTCAAGGAACTCTATGGCGCTGAAGTGCCCGTGGAACAACTGCAGTTGCAGAAGACCAAGTCGAACTTTGAAGGACACCTGACGCTGGTGGTATTCCCCCTGCTCCGCCTTTCGAAGAAGAAACCGCAGGACACGGCTGCCGAAATCGGCGAATACCTGACCAGCCACTGCGAACTGGTCGACGGTTTCAATGCCGTGCAGGGCTTCCTCAACCTGAACATCGCCCCGAAAGCCTGGCGCCAGCTCCTCACCGACATGGATGCCGACCCGCACTATGGCGAGGAACAAGCCGGCGAGGATGCCCCCCTGGTGATGATTGAATACTCGTCGCCCAACACCAACAAGCCCCTCCACCTCGGACATGTGCGCAACAACCTGCTGGGATGGTCGCTGGCACAAATCATGCAGGCCAACGGCAACCGCGTGGTGAAGACAAACATCGTCAACGACCGCGGCATACACATCTGCAAATCGATGCTGGCCTGGCTCAAATGGGGCAACGGCGAGACACCGGAAAACAGCGGGAAGAAGGGCGACCACCTTATCGGCGACTACTATGTGGCCTTCGACAAGCACTACCGCGAGGAGGTGAGAACCCTCGTTGCCCAAGGCATGGACGAGGAACAGGCCAAGCAAGAGGCACCACTCATGAAGGAAGCACACCAGATGCTGGTGAAATGGGAACAAAACGACCCAGAAGTGCGTGCCCTCTGGCAGAAAATGAACAACTGGGTCTATGAAGGCTTCGACGAGACTTACAAGGCCCTGGGCGTCGCCTTCGACAAAATATACTATGAGTCGCAGACCTATCTGGCCGGGAAGAAGAAGGTGGAAGAAGGCCTTCAGAAAGGTATCTTCTACCGACGCGACGACAACAGCGTCTGGGCCGACCTCACCAGCGACGGACTCGACGAGAAACTGCTGCTCCGTTCCGACGGTACCAGCGTCTACATGACGCAGGACATCGGCACCGCCGAGATGCGCTTCGAGGACTACCCTATCGACAAGATGATCTATGTGGTGGGCAACGAGCAGAACTATCACTTCCAGGTACTCTCCATCCTGCTCGACCGGCTGGGCTTCAAGTGGGGAAAGGAACTCGTACACTTCAGCTACGGTATGGTGGAACTGCCCAACGGAAAGATGAAGTCGAGGGAAGGCACGGTGGTGGATGCCGACGACCTGATTGCCGCCATGATTGAAAACGCCCGCCAGACCAGCGACGAACTGGGCAAGTTTGCCGACATGAGCGAAGAGGAAAAGCAGGAGATAGCCCGCATCGTGGGCCTCGGCGCACTGAAATACTTCATCCTCAAGGTGGACGCAAGGAAGAATATGCTCTTCAACCCCGAGGAATCAATAGACTTCAACGGCAACACCGGCCCCTTCATCCAGTACACCCATGCGCGTATCCGCAGCATCCTGCGCAAGAGCGGGCTTGACCAGGCCGACACACTCTTACGGGAAGGCAACGCCTACCTCCCAAACGAAAAGGAAATACTCCTCATACAGAAACTCAGCGAGTACGGCATGGCCGTGAAACAGGCAGGCAAGGACTACAGCCCCAGCGGTATTGCCAACTACTGCTACGAACTGACCAAGGAGTTCAACCAGTTCTACCACGACTACAGCATCCTGAACGCCGACAACGCCGACACAATGCACTTCCGGCTGCTGCTGGCCCGTAATGTAGCCAAGACCATCCGCAACGGCATGGCCCTGCTAGGCATTGAAGTGCCGGAACGCATGTAGATTGCCAACACAGCGAAATCCCTTCCGAACATGGCCACCAATCCTGTCAATCCTCCCGACTACCGCCACGACACCGTGCTGCCGCTCCACCCCGATGTGACGGCAAACGCATGGGCCGTGGACGCCGCATGCAGCGGGAACCCGGGTCCCATGGAATACCAAGGCATCGACCTGGCCACCGGTCAGCGCATCTTTCACTACGGTCCGATGAAAGGTACTAACAACATAGGCGAATTCCTTGCCATAGTCCATGCCCTTGCGCTCATAGAGAAGCACGGAATAGTCGGGAAAACCATCTATTCCGACTCATTTACCGCCATCACATGGGTGAACAAGAAACAGTGCAAGACAAAACTGCCACGCACGGAAGAGACACAACAACTCTACGATGTGATTGCCCGCGCCGAGTTCTGGCTTCGCACACACACCATCCAGACACCCATCATCCACTGGCAGACAAGGCTGTGGGGGGAAATACCCGCCGACTTCGGACGCAAATAAAGAAAAAAGGAAGGCCGCAAAGGTCTTCCTTTTTTCTTTTCTCCACCAAAACGGACTCATCCCAACCGCCGTTCTATCGGCCGCCATATTGCCAACCGAACCTTGTCAAGCACGATGGCAACGGCAAACACTGCCAGCATGAACGAAATAATACAGGACGGAGAATGGTACAGAGCAAGGCGTTCAGAGCGGGCGAACAGATGCAGGGCAGCAGATAGGCGGGGATGGAGTTGGCGTTGAATCCTTACACGATGGAACGGAATGACCAACTTTACCCACAATGCAAGAATCTTGACACCAGTTTCTGAACCTCTTCAGGATACTTTTCAATGGTGCGGCGCAGTGTCCTGTCGTCGAAGGCACGCAACTGGGCGATGATGCCGTCAATCATGGCCGGCGAGAACACTCCATGCTCCTCGAAGATTTTCCGCTGACGCTCCAGACAATCGGCAGAAGCCACGCATGAGTCGGGCAATTGTGCCAATGTTGCCAGCCTGTCGGCATGCTCGGCGGCATGGATGTTCACATTCACATAGGTGCGCTCGGCCACTTCCAGGGCATTCTCCATCTCAAAGCCGTGACGACACGCCACACAAAGACCTGCCAGCAACTGGTAGAGGTCGGCAGAACCGTCGGGCGAGCGCATCTCCACCGTTTGTTTCTCGTGGGAGAGTGCTGAACTCTCGGAGGCCAGGACGGCATCCTGCGGATTGGCAACAGCGGCCATATTTCCCTTGGCAGACCAGCCGAGGGGCACGCGCACCAGTACCGAACGGTTACGGTCGCCCCAGCAGACATTGGTAGGTGCCTCCTGATGGGGCACGAGACGGAAATAGCTGGTAGGGTTCTTGTTGCCGAAAGCAGTGATGGCCGGAGCCACATCCATCATGCCGGCAATCATGCGGCGGGCACTCTCGGAGAGTTCGCCTTCGGAAAGCATCTGGTTCCGCCCGTCTTTCATCATGCGCATATGGATGTGCAGTCCCGAGCCGGCCTTTCCTGTCGTAATCTTCGGTGCAAAGGTGATGTCATAGCCCAGTTGGTAACCCAGGTTGCGAATCATCCACTTGGCTATCATCAACTGGTCGGCAGCCTGCTCAACGGCTACAGGCAGGAATTCAATTTCATTCTGCTCATAGTTCTTGCCATTGAGCGAGAAGTTTCCCACTTCAGAATGACCGTATTTGATTTGTCCTCCGGCCTGGGCTATGTAGTGCATGCAACGGGTGCGGAACTCGTTGGCCTTGGCAAATGGTGCCGACTCGTGATAGCCGCGTTGGTCCTGAGCCGGGAACATGCCCTTGTCGTCGCTGATAACATAGTACTCCAATTCTCCCATGGCCTGAAACTCCATGCCCGTCACCTTGCGAAAGGCATCGGCAGCCTTTTTCAGCGTATGCTCCGGGGACGATTCCAGCGGATGGCCGTCCTTGTCGAAGAACGAGCAAAGCAGTGCCACCGTGGGAATTTCGGCAAAGGGGTCGAGGAAGGCAGTCCGGTAACGGGGCAATACATAAAGGTCGCTGGACCCGGCCTGTATGAAAGAGAAGAGGCTACTACCGTCCACACGCTCCCCGCAGGTGAGGATGGTATCAAGATAGCCAAGGTCGTTGATGACGAAATTCAGTGTCTTCAACCTTCCGTCGCCTCCAGGATACATGAAGTTCACCATGCTGATGTTATTCTTCACGATATAGTCGATAATGTCGGCCTTGGTAAATGTCTCGGAAGGCTTCCCGAGGAATGCCACTATCGGGTTGGCATTTAGAATCAGGTGTTGGTTTTCCATAGTATGCTTTTGTCTTTATTCAGCCTTTTTTGACTTCTAAAGGATGGGGGATGTTACCGGACAGGCTATGCATCGGCAAAGAGCTTCCCGTCGTCCAGCATCACCTGGAGTTTGCTGTACTCACAGTGGAAGTCGTTTTCCAGCCGTTCGAGGTAGCGCCGTGCCTCCCACAGGCACATGGGCAGGTCGTGAAGCAGGCAGTTGCCGCAGGTCTCGGGTGTGGTGGCAGGAACTTCCCGTTGTGTGAGCATCCACCGCAGGCACTCCATGGTCAGCGTCCGCATATCCTGTACAGAGTAGTCGCCTGTCATCACCACATACATGCCCGTCAGGCAGCCCATGGGGCCAACATAGACAACATCGTCCTTTACTCGCGAATTGCGGAACCAAGTGGCCATGAGGTGCTCCATGCTGTGGATGGCGGCAGGAGCAACGGCAGGCTCTTTGTTGGGCTCCGTGATACGGAGGTCGAAGGTGGTGAATCCCTTGTCTTGCCGCGACACATAGATGCCGGGCTTCAAACGCGTATGGTCGATGGTGAAACTTTGTATTACTTCCATGCTGGTATTCTGTTTTGATAACACTGCAAATATAGCTATTTTCCCAAAACATCCCTGCTTCAGGCCGGAAATACTTTAACCGCAGTCTTGGAAAAGCCCAAGAAAACTTGGTTTTTCGCTCGCTTAATCGTATCTTTGCAGAAATGCAAACAATATGAAAAAAGGATTTTACAAAGGCTGTGGCTGCTCGTTGCTGATAGTAGGAGGCCTCGCCGTGCTTTTTGCCATAATTCTGGCCGTGGGCTCTTGGGCTGCCGACGAGAATGCCGGAAAAAAGAATGATGCCGAATGGGACGAATACAATGCGTGGGTGGCACAGGTCGACTCGATGGAAGACCGAGTGCTGGCCGACTCGCTGATGGAAACGCACCCGGCTCCAATCATCCGCCAGGGTGGCTTTGCCACTGCCTTCGGTGCCATCTTTGCCATCGCCATTATTGCTGTGGCAACCATTCCCATTGTGGCTGGCATCATCATGATGTCCGTCTACCGGCAACGGAAGAGGCAGGAACTCATGCAAAAACAATTGAACGACAAGTCGCAGCCGCCCCTGCAATCTTAAGTTTTTCCGCCAGTTACAGATATGTGTTGCCGTCAATGGCCTTGAACATCTTGAGGAACCGACGGGCGCTGGAGGTGTATTGAGAACAGTATTCGGAATATTGTTCCGTTATTTTGTTGCCCGTGTAGACATCTTTGAAACTGATGGCCGTTTCGCCATCGAACGGTTCCCCTTTCGATTCCTTTACATTAAGCCGCAACAGCCGGTTCCCATCGAAATAAAGGCGAAATTCATACATGCTGGTGAGGTCCACGGAGGGTGTGCGGGCATAAATGAACATCACCCTTCCCAAACTGTCGTAAAGGTATTCCTCGTAATACTCCCGCGCCGCAAAGTTATACTTCGAGGTGACAAAACTCAAGTAATGGGGCGGATAGGGGTCACCCTCCTCCTCGGGAGGCAATTCACCATAGTACATCCGCACATGTTCCTGATGCCCTCCCGTTCCAGGCAGGTTCTGCATCACATGCAGATGGTAGTATTCCGGCGGAATGCCCTCACTGGGAAAATTGTCACTCATAAGTGCAATATACTCTTTCCGTTCTTGATAGGCTTTGCGAATGCTCTCAATGGTATTCTGCGCCTGTGCCGCCAGCATACAGCAAGTCAGCAAAAGGCTCATGGTGATGGCTCGTTTCATGTCATTCAAGTGTAGGTTCATTGCAAATATAGTGAAGTTTTTTGTCATTAAGTGAAAAAGGCATATATTTTAGATAAGATACTCACGCTCGGGAAAACCCAAGTAAACTTGGTTTTTCGCTCGCTTAATCGTATCTTTCGTTTTCTGGTTTCACCTTAAGCAACCGCCCCAACTCCCATGATTGGAAGTTGGGGCGGTTACATTATTCTTGTTAGATAAGATTCTCACGCCCGGGAAAAACAAGTAAATTTGGTTTTCGCTCGCTTAATCGTATCTTTGAATGGAAAGTATCTATGATTTGTGAACACCAAACAGTCGCTGCAGCCAAGAGCGTTTGACGGTTACTGGTCCTTCCTTGTCGTCATCGACGAGTGATGCCATGACGATGGCGATATTGTCGGCTCCGCCTGCATCGAGTGCCCGATGGAGCATCTTGCCGCAGCATGATGCAGTGTCCACATGTTCCGAAGAGAACACACGCTGGATGTCGGTGTCAACACAATAGCCACAAAGACCATCGCTGCAAAGCATCACAATATCGTTTGCATGAAGGTTGAAAGTGACAATATCCGGCGAAGGATAGGTTTGGTAACCGCCCAACCCGCGTGTGATGATATTGCTGTCGGGATGATTGAAGGCCTCTTCTTCGGATATCTCGCCTTTATCAACCATTTCCTGCACCAGTGAATGATCCTTTGTCGTACGATACAGTCCCGTAGCAGGATTATAAAGATAGCCACGGCTGTCGCCACACCAGGCGAAGTAGGCTATCCCTCCTTGCTGTATCCAGCAGATGACGATGGTTGTTCCCATGCCATCTGTTTCGATATCTGTTGCCATTCGTTGATTTATTGCGTCGTCGGCTGCCGTGACTGTATTTTTCAAAAGAGTCTTAACACCCTCTTCTCCAGTCGCCAATGCCTCCTGGATGTGAACTACCGAAAAATGCGACTTCACCGTTTCTATGGCCAGCGAGGAGGCTATCTCTCCGGCATTAACGCCTCCCATACCATCGGCAACAACCAAGAGGGCACCCAGTTCGCCGAGGCATTCATAGCCGTCCGTGCCCCCCTCTTTCCAGTTTTGCTTTGACAAGTCAGCGCAATAGACAAGCGCATCCTCGTTGTTGTCGCGTCCAAGTCCTATGTCAGTAAGGGCAGATATTCTGATTTTCATAGCCGTATCAAATTTCAAGTCGTGGTTTTTTCGGTTGCTTGGCAGGCTGTGGCGGAGCCGGACGCTTCGGTTTCGAATTGTTTTTGATGACTACGCGCTCCCCCACGGCAGGCTTGCTTGTAGACTGCGGAACGGGTTTTGTGTAGGACACCTCGAAGGGATATTCCGAAACAGGGCAACCGGGTTCCTGAATCTGAATGAACACCTGATTCACCCCATCGCGCAGACCCGTCACATTGCACTTGTAGCGTGTTTCAGAGAGTTTCTCCAAATGCACTGGCAATTTCCCTGCCCTAACACCGACAGTGCTGGGATAGTCTTCTTCGCCGGGTAACTTATCGGCAGAGATGTTGAAAGTAAAGAACAGATTGCCGTTCTTGATGACTGTTTCAACATCCTCGACATCAATGTTGAAATACTTATAGTACCACTCCTTGACCGTAAAAGGAACAAGCGCAGAGATAAGTCCATCATAACATACGCGTGCCTGATATTCCACATCGGTTGTCTCATCGCTCAAATTCTTCGGAATGGTAAGGATGCATCCATACTGGAGCGAACTTCCAAAGCTTGTTGTCCTGGCATCGCGAGAAGATGCATCAATGTCGCATCCCGTATCAGGATCCATCTCAACGGTTGCCGATTCGGCAGAAATGGATGAAGGCAGATCCACGCGCAAGGTGGTTTCTACGCGCTGATGGCGGAAAGCGATGTCGTTACCTTTATTCATGCTAAACTCAAAAGTTTCATCGGGAAGCACTTGAAGCATACCCTTCTTACGCGAAACCGTAACAAACGCCTTGTTCTCAAAACAGGTAGGTACATCGGCAAACTGCGGTGGAAGTACCTCTTTTCCATCCATTCGGATTCCATACTTTCCTCTGTTCTCGCTCAACCGTAAAGCTGTTTCGGGATCCCATTCTGGTTTCTCACGCTGCGCATAGGCCTTCGATGTCCCGTCGACAATCATTTCAACAAGTTGACACAGGTAGTTGAAGCGGAATACAACACTTTTCCCGTTGCTATCGGCCGTCAATTCACTGAAATCCCGGTCTATCTGCTGCCAAAAGTCGGTTGCCGCTCCTTCCACCTTTGCATTAGCCGACTTCAGTTCCGTCGACTTGCTGTCGAAGAAAAGAACCTCTTGGTTGACTACCAACACAGCCAGGCCCTCGTCGTTGACCGAAGAAAGGAAAGCGACATCCTCATTGTCAATGCGGTTGCCGCTGTAAGTAAACTTGACGGGCTTCCCATAGCGGTCAAGCAGCAGATTGGAGTTTCCGTCTCTCTTCTGCGACGATTGGTAAGCCTCACACTTGGCATAGCCGTTACAGAACGGATAGGCCGAAGCACAGTTCTTGATGGCCTTTCTTCCCCGACGGTCGATATAGTAATAGTATTTGTCGGTCATGCTTTTAACTGCCAAATATCCTTCGGAGAAATAGGGATATTCATGAACGACGAGACAGTTGTCGAGTGTAATATACTGTCCGCTGGAGGAAACAAATCCTACCACCTGTGTGGTGCTCTGCTTGGTCAGGAGAGCAACATCGTCCTGAAAGGGAAATAATGTATCGGTGGTTTTGAATATACGACGCCCATCGTAGGTCCACAAAGAAGTCTCACCTACGGAATCAGTGAAGACAAGGTCGGCGCCACTCACTTTATAGATTTCGTCGTAAACTGGCGGAATGAGCCACGATGCGACCTGGGCATTTGCTATAGTCGAAAAGACTATGACTGCCATTAACAGAATGATTCTTTTCATATCCTTAAGAAAATATTTGATTTGTTTCACTTTTTACAAAACTACTCGAAGGTGTCAAGACCACGATTGATTTTCTCCAGCAGTTCATCGTCCTTGGCAAGTGTTGCCCAACTACGTGCCCTCAACAGTATGCGCTTACCTTTTTCATAGTTTGGCTTATAGTTGTTATTGGGCATGACATAGTAACAAGCCAAACGATAGGTCGCATTGGCATTAATATTTGCAAATGCGGAATCGTTGAGTTCCATGATACGGGTGAAATACCCCACAGCCTTATTACTATAGAAATCTGCCTTGGGAAGATAGTTCTCGTCCATCTCTATGCCCAGCAATTCCTTGCGCTTGACGGAAGCTGAATCGGAATACCATCCATAGGTGTATGCCATCTGATAGATGGCTGGGATGTAGTTAATTCCACTCAGGCTATCCATCTGAACCAATCCCTGTTTCAAGGAGTCCGGATTGTCCGTGTTCAGGCGTGCCAACGCAGTTTTGTAGACTTGCTCCGGCGGTATCTGCCGAACCTGCTGCAATTCCATGTTGTTCTGTTTCTGCAAGACGAACAGGTAGATAAGTACTCCGATGACAGCCAGTGCCAAGAAAGCCAGTATGCCATAGAGCAATCCTTTTGACTTTACCGGATACTGCCGAGCCCGAGCAGCCTCCATAATTTGCTTGGCCGTCGGGCGCTTTGATGGGTCAAAGTGCAGACAGGCGTGAATGAGCCGCTGTACATCGGCGGACACGCCGGATATCTTCGGCATGGGAGTGGCTGCCGTCTGAACCTGACCACCATCTTCACCGAAAGGCACCTGCCCAGTAATTACCTCATACAATGTTGCTCCGAATGCCCAAACATCGCTTTCCGGCATGGGCTCAATGTCTTCGATGAACCTTTCGGGAGCCATATAGGCCAAGGTTCCGCTATGTTCGTCATCGTAATAATAGAGATGCTGATCCTTGCCAAACTTGGCACTGATGCCGAAATCGGTAATGGCATAATTCTTTTTGTCGTCGATGAGCACATTACCCGGTTTGATATCCTGATGGACGATGGGAGGTGTGCATGCATGAAGATAAGCCAATCCTGAAGAGACATCGCCTATAAACTTCCACAGTTCGTTGGGGTCGTTCATATTTCCAATAAGCAAAGAGGCAGACCCTTCTTCGCAATATGGCAAGACCAAATAAGGTGTTTCCTGAGAGATGGAGAAGTAAGTCGGATGAATCAGGTTGGCATGATGGCAATTGAAGACTATCTTAAACTCGTCGCGAAACTGCTGTTCTCCCTCAATGTCCAATGCATTCTTGGGACGATAAATTTTGATGGCCACCCGGAGTCCCTGCAATTCTTCCAAATCCTCCTCGGTCAGAGGCTCTGGCTGGAAAAGCCTGTCACGGTCGTTTACTGTGTTGGCATCCAATGCGAGCCAAACATCAGCTGTACCTCCTTCTGTACTCAATGGCCGTAACAGTTTGTAACGGCCGTCGAAAAGTTCGTTCTTTAGAGCAAGTTGTGCTAAATCAATCATATTTTCACTCTATTTTAGTTTTATTTTCTCCCCTTCTTGCAACTGGGAAAAAATGTCTTTTTTATTCATTTTTGCCAGACTGGCGTACTTGATTCCGAAATTCTGGGAAATCCCGTAAAGCGTATCACCCTTGCGCACCCGATAGAAATCCTGCGGTCCGGTGTATTTGTTTTTCTTTTTGTCGATGAAAACGATGTCACCCTCATGGAAATCATTCTCGCTGGCCACCTCGTTATATTCCAGAAGCTTTTCCTTCGGGATGTCGTATTTCATGGCTATGCTTGACAAAGTCATGCCCGGATAGAGGATGGTGCATCGCACATCGTTGATATCGACCACATAGCGTTTTACCACGCTGGCAACCATTTCTTCCTCTTCCGACTGCTCGTCTTCATTGGCTTGACAAGATGCGTCGAAAGTTGCTTTCTGATTGACCGTCGCCTGACGAGTAATCACCACTGCTTTTCCAGCCTTCAGTTTCACACCGCCATTGATTTCGTAAAGACGATAAGAGTCGATGAATCCGATAAGTGAGGCTGCATATGTCTTTGCTGTAGCATACCCTGCCTTCTGCAATCCGATTGCCCATCCACGGTAATCGTATACGCTCTTTGAGAAGAGGCTTCGGTAACGGCTGTTGTTCTTTAAAAATAAAGAATGGTCGCGAAAAGAATCTGCTGCAGAACTGTATACTCTGAAACGGCTCTTGTTTGGTTCGTCGTCCCAAGCATGATAGACAGGTCCTGTCCATCCACCAAATGCCTTAATTCCGAAATGGTTGTTGGCATTGCGTGTCAGCCCACTTTTTCCAGCACCCGACTCAAGGATGCCTTGTGCAATGGTGATGGCAGCCGGCACTCCGTATTTCTTTTCCTGATCAAGGGCTATACCCTTATATTTGTTTATGTAGTTGATAATGTCTGATGATGACTGTGCCATCATTGTCGTAGCCGAGCAAAGGACAAAAAACAACAAAATCAACATACGCTTGCCCAGACTTTCAGGAGCCAGCGAGGGACATTCCAACAATTGATAGTCGTACGATGCGTCTATACTGATCTGTTTTGCACGCAGGCTCCAGCAATATACTTCTTCTATTTTCATCTCGGTATTGGTATCTATTTCTCCTGTAGATTCGAAAGAAACCCACTGCTGAAAACTGCTAATGGCACCTTTCGTGTCATCGTCCAGCATGCCAGTTTCCGGTATAACGCCCCATGTGCAATGCAGGAAAGTGGTGATGACATTCAATTTGTGCTGTATGCCCTGAAGCATACGCGTGTCGTAAGTAGTCAACCGCGGATAAATAGGATTCTCGCTGTTGTAATCCATGTCAATCCTCCAAGTTTTTCAAAGTAACGGTAATTGGCATTGAAATGCAAGATTTATTGCGAACTCGCTGCTGCATCAATGTGTCGAACGAGATCTGAACGGCATGTTCGTAATTGTTCCTATCTTTGAAAGAGATGTCAATGTATATACCTCGTTGCAAGCCTTTTTCTCCGCCTGTCCCTTCAACGCTAATATTGATGAAAATTCTGTTGAATTCTTCCTTTCCAAATTCGGCCATAATTTCCTTTCGCAGGAAAGCATCTATATCCATACGGGTATACAAGCGATCGTTTGTGAGCGAATAGTAGCGTAACTGTTCATAGCGCTCATCGGCAGAGGCTTTGTCGGCTCCGCCCATTCCCTGGATAACGATGGGAGCATTCTGATTCACGCCCGGGAGATTTTTGCACTCCAACATTTCGCCTGATTTCGGCGTGTTCCCAGCCAAGCCCTTGGTCGTAATAAAGCGCACGCTGATGTTCGAAGCAACCGAAGAACTATCCATATTTTTCATGACATAGGTGCCACTGTCGTACTTGAACTGCTGGTTTTGTGCCCCAACACTCTTTCCAAGTTTGTTGATTGTCTCGCGTAACTTTTTCAGCACATCTCCATCCTTAATGCCATTATACTCGATGAAAGCATAGTAGTCGTCAATGAAGCGATTATAGAGGTTACGCACATCACGGTAAAGGTCGCCGTTATTGTAGCAGTTAGCGTCAAAATCTCTCACCAGAATATCGTCACTATTCATGGAGAAACCTTGGCGGTTGGATGCTGTGCTGGTTTCCAGAATATCCAAGAAGAATGAGTTGGTGTCCTCTTGCAATTTTGCGATGGGCTGTGCCTGAGTAAGCATGGTAGTACACACATCGATGTTTGTGACAGGTAGGACACCCAATTCCACGGCACAGTCGTCGGGGACCACATATCCTTCAGGAAAATCCAGACAAAACCATATTGTGCTTTGTTTGAACAGGTCAAGTGTTTCGTTTTCCAACCACTTCTGAAAGGCCCGGGGATAGGCTCGTGACTTGTACATATCACGGTCTTTGGTGGAATCGGTTATGTATAGCAATGATGCATTTGGCATGTTAAGAAGGCACTCCTTCCAATTCTCGACAAACGAGAAGAAATTGCCCGACACTTGTTGAGAGTCAAAAGGATCGGCCATTTCTATTTTCTCCAACTCCGACATTGGAGCAAAATCTATTTCGGTAAAATCAGTTCCAACATAGACATGCTCCGGCACAACCCCGTTAGTACCGCGAAGCAGCAATGAAAGTCCCTTCAGACAATTCACCTCCAGAGGCGCAATTACTCCCACGAAAAGACGATTGGGCTTATCCATCTTCACATTGACCGTCCCCCCGGGATGGCGTAGCAACCGATGATTAAGCAAATATATTCCACTATGAGGCAACAAGGTCGTATTGAATATGGGAATGAAATTCAACTGTACATCCTTATTGTATTTGGACTTGTAAGTGAACGATGCACCAGACTCAACAACGAACAAACTGTCGTGATCCGCTTTTAGCATCGGCTTGACCAAACAAACTGCCGGCATGGCATTTACCTTTTTGCGCGGAATAAAATCTGTGCAGAAACGCTCAACGATACGCTGGAGGGTTCCATCCACATAATCTTGTATCTTGGAAGTTTCGCTAACTAAAGCCACCAGCATGATTTTTGCCATCGGATCCAATTGATAAATGTCAACTGCCTCCGGTAAAATCTGCTGCATGGTCTCTATGGCCTCATTGATTCTTTTCTCTAAATCTACATCCATGTTTATCAAATTTGTCGTTTTACTGTGGGTTCCACCAAGAACACCACAACCTTACGATAAGGACGAAGGACGCCCAATCCATCATCTATGCCTCCTTCAACAATCACATTCACAGCATACTTGGATGATACCCGACGGCGCCGACGCTGTTTTTCCGCAGCCGCATCGAGTTCTATACTCACCACGACATTCTTTAGCATCGGTTCGTAGGCTGCAAGGCTTTGCTTGATGCTATCCTCGCACTCTTTCTTGGTGACCTCATTGTAGAGATTGCCAGACTTGTTGGCGCCCTGACCAGCATTGAACTCGCGATAGTGAACATTCGAGAATTCGTGGTTCCAATATTCAAATCCGAAATCAGGGTCAGCCTCAAAATCACCACGAGGAGTGAAGACAATGAGTTCAACCAAGTTGTCTATCATATGGATGCGGTCGCCTATTCCACGATGGAGCTTCGTACCCGAATCCATGAATTGTAAGGGTGTACTTATAAATCTCATATTTGCTTACCTTCCCAGAAACGGCGTGGATCGGGTTTGGGCTCTGGTTCTGGTTCCGGCTCCGGAATGGGTTCCGGTTTCGGCTCTTCTATCTTCAGCAGGCTAAACTTGTCAATTTTCTCGTTGATGGCATGACACATTCCCAGTCCTTGTTTGATACGCAGATAAGCAACGCGCCGTTTCATCCCGACAAAGAGGGTAACTTTTGTAGCTCTTTTTTTTATTTTCGTGTCAACGGCGGGGGCGGATTGGTAAAATATTTTTACAAATGGAGGCGAGTGTGCAATGCTGCAAAGAGATGAAAGAAATGCATTTTTGCGCCATTTCATCGGCAAATTCTGGCAAAAATCCTTACGCAAAATATGCAAGTGAGCCCCACTTGTATTTCCCTTTCCGCCCTTTCGCACCGTAAAACGCAGGCGGACGCACTGCAACTGAGGCCCATTCTGGTTGCAAAAGGGGCTCACTCGGGAAACGAAATTTTAGAGAAAATTCTACGACTGGACTTAAAATGCTAAATATCAGCCAGTTGCTGAATTTGCGATTTTTTGCCGTTTTTCGGGCAAAAGTGTTCTCCCCGGCAAAAAATCTGACAAAAACGGCAGTGCGGAGAGGTGTGTGCAGGTAAACATTTTTGACATTACCACCCCGGTGGCAGGACGATGTTCTCATCGTTGTGGGCCTCGGCAAAGAGCGGTGCAATCTCACTGTCGGTAAAACCGGCAATGCCGCAGCCGATGCGTGTCACGAGGAAAATCAGTTCGCGGTGCTCGCGTGCAAAGGCAATGAACTCGTCCACATACGGGCGTATGGTCTCCACGCCGCCCTGCATGGTGGGAATGGCATAGCTTCTGCCCTGCAGGCCCACGCCCTGTCCCATGATGGCACCGAACTTCCGGTAGGCGGCATAGGCCGCTCCGCCGCCGTGCATACCGCGCAGATTGCTGCCGAAAACGAATATTTCGCAGGGGGCAAGTTCGTTGATAAACTCGGGAGTTGTCCGTTTCTTTTCCATCTGTCTTTCCTCTATTTCTGTTTTCCCAAATCAATTCCTTCCTGCCGGATGAGGTTTGTCTTACAATGGTAATTGGTTATTGGCTATTGTTAATTGTAACTGTCAGATTTTTCCCTGCTCGCGGTAGCTGTAGTAGCCGCCCTCCGCCACGATGACATGATCCAGGAAATAGACACGCATGGTCTGGCAGGCCTTTGCCAGCTGCTCCGTTATGCGGTTGTCGTCGGTGCTGGGGCGCAGGTTTCCCGACGGATGGTTATGGCACAATGCCAACACTGTGGCATTGCTCACGAGTGCCTCCTTGAGAATCAGCCTCACATCGACGGCCGTCTCGGTGAAGCCTCCCCGTGAGATGCGCACGCGGCGAATCAGTTTGTAGGCATTGTTCATGAGGATGATCCACGCCTCTTCCACGCTGTTGTCGCGCAACTGGTGGTACATGTATTTGTAGATGTCGGTGGCCGACTGGAACTTTGGCGGCTCCTCTGTCGGCTGCTGTGCACGGCGGCGGCCCAGTTCGCAGGCGGCTGCGATGCTGACGGCCTTCGCCTCGCCGATACCCTTGTAGGTCATGAGTTCCTCTATCGACTTCTTCCCGAGCGTGCTGAGGCTGCGGTTGCAGTCGTCAAGGATGCGGTTGACCAGCGTCACGGCATTTTCCTCGGCATTGCCGGAGCCGATGAGGATGGCCAGCAGCTCGGCATCGGAGAGCGACTCCGGACCGTTGTCAATCAGACGCTCACGCGGTTGCTGCTCGCGCGACCACTTGTTGATGGATAACTTCGTCATGCGTAGAAATTCTTTTCAAAAGCCTGGAACTCGTCTTGACGGCACACGCAGCGCTTCCACCACGCTTCGATGAAGCCAAAGCCGTAGCCCATCAGCTGGACAAAGGCCGCACAGACCGAAAGCAGGCCGATTTTCAGGCTGCGGTAGAACCGCGTGGCATCGGCAAAGACCAGCACCACATACAGCAGCAAGGGCAACAGGGGAAGCCACACCAGCCGGCAAATGCCCAGGCAGAGCCCCAGCAGCGATAACAGCAGGCACGAAAGGGTGCCCACGGTGAACACTGCGGGAAGCATGTGGACAGGTTTCAGGCTGTCGGGATACTTCTTGTAGAGATTGATACGGGCTATGCCGCTGTTATAGACCTGCCGGAAAAACTTGCGGAAGTCGGTCCTACGCTTGTGCCAAACCCATGCCTCGGGGAACAGCCGGCACCGATAGCCGCCCTTGAAGATACGGATGGAGAAGTCGATATCCTCGCCGAAACGCATCTTGGAGAAACCGCCCAGCGACTCGTACACCTCTTTCCGTATGCCCATATTGAACGAGCGGGGATAGAACTTGTCCAGTTTCTTCTTCCCGCCGCGTATGCCTCCCGTGGTGAAAAACGAGGTCATGCTGTAGGAAATGGCCTTCTGCACATCGGTGAAGGAGTCGTTTGCCGCATCGGAACCTCCGAAGGCGTCCGCCTCCTCACGCTGCAACTCACGCTCCACGGCCTGCAGGTAGCCCTCGGGCAGCACCACATCGGAGTCGAGCACAATCAAATAGTCGCCCGATGCACGCTCGGCACCGTAGTTACGGCTCTGCCCCGGCCCGCTGTTCGCCTTGCTGAAATAGTGCAATGGCAACTGTGCCGCATACTTCCGGCACACAGTCTCGCTGCTGATGCTTGACCCGTCCTCCACCACTACCACCTCGAAGTCGGTGAAAGTCTGCCTGGTGAGGCTGTCGAGCAGTTCGTCCAGTTCGTCGGGACGGTTGTAGACGGGGATGATGATGCTGTATTTCATGGTCGGTATGTTGGATTAACATGGGCATTCCGAAAACAAAAAAGGTAAAAAAGAGCAGAAAACCAAACAGTTTTCCCGTCCTTTTTACCTTTTCCGGTTCTGTTCTTGAATATTATTCCTTTACGCGTTGCAGATAGCTTCCGTCCCTGGTGTCCACCTGAATCAGGTCGCCCTCGTTGATGAAGAGGGGCACGCGCACTTCCACACCCGTCTCCAGGGTGGCCGGCTTGGTGGCATTCGTAGCGGTATCGCCCTTTACGCCCGGCTCAGAGTGCGTGATACGCAGGTTGGTCTTTACCGGCATCTCGGCGTAGAGGATGGTATTGGTGTCTGCATCGCTGACAACCTCGACGGTATCGCTCTCCTTCATGAAGTCAACACCCGTAATGAGGTCCTTCGCAATGGGGATTTGCTCGTATGTTTCGTTGTTCATGAAGATATAGTCGGCACCGTCCAGATAGAGATACTGGTAGGGACGACGCTCCACGCGGACATCTTCCAGTGACTCGCCAATGTTGAAACGCTTTTCCAGAACTCTGCCGCTAACCACGTCCTTCAGGGTGGTACGCATGATGGTGTTGCCCTTACCTGGCTTGACATGCAGGAAATCGATGCAGAAATACAACTTGCCATCCATGCGGATGCAGGTACCTTTCTTAATGTCTTGAGATTTAATCATCGGTCAATGTATTTATATGTTAATAATATTTTGTGCCGTATTCTTCCATTTAAGGCACTGCAAAGGTAGGATTTTTTTGGCATATCCCTACATTTTTGACTGAAAAAACAACGAAATCTTTGCGAATTAAAAAAATATCTGTACTTTTGCAGTCCGAATTGTTTGTTTATATCGCAGAACAATAACAATAAAATCGACATACAAAATGAAAAGAACATTTCAGCCCCACAACCGCAGAAGAGTGAACAAGCACGGGTTCCGTGAGCGCATGGCCACCAAGAACGGCCGTCGCGTGCTTGCCGCTCGCAGGGCAAAAGGACGCAAGAAACTGACCGTTTCTGACGAAAATCACGGTAAATAACATTGCTGCAGGAAGGGCGCTGAGCCCCTCCACAGGCAAGAAAGCGTACGAGTCGGCATGATTCGTACGCTTTCTTTTTGTGCCACGGCCTGCCGCCTCCACCGCAACAGCCTTGAAAAAATACGGCAGTCGAGGTGAAATAAAAATGCGTTTTTCATACATATATGAAAAAATATCTTACCTTTGTGGCATCGTTCCAACGAAACGCAGTCACTATGAAAGTTAAAGAGTTCTTCCATCAGCTGGCAAGCAAGGCCGTACTTTTCAACCTGCTTGCCATCATCCTCGTCGGTTTCGCACTGCTCATCGGCACCAGCTATGTCATAGAAGCCTACACCAATCATGGCGAGAAAGTGGTAGTGCCCAGCCTGCGGCACAAGTCTTTCGACCAAGCCAAGCAACTCTTGAAGGAGAAGGGACTGCGAATCGAGGTCAGCGACACCGGCTATGTGAAGACGCTTCCCCCCGACTGCATACTTGAGCAGGGACTGGAACCGGGGCAAATAGTCAAGCCCGGCCGTATAGTCACCGTCATTATCAACTCAACCCATACGCCAACCATCACATTGCCGGACATTATCGACAACAGTTCCCTGCGCGAGGCGATGGCCAAACTCACCTCACTCGGTTTCAAACTGGGCCAGCCCGAATTCATCACCGGTGAGAAAGACTGGGTCTACGGTGTGAAAGTGAACGGCAAGAATGTCGTTACCGGTGCGAAGATTCCCGTCGATGCCGTCCTCATCATCCAGGCAGGCAACGGCATGCAGAGCGAGGCTGACTCCATCACCTTCTACATTCCGGATGTCGAAGCAGCCCCGGAATTTGAAGAGGAAGGCGAGTTTGAAGAAATAGAAATCGTGGAAGAGCCCGTCGAGCCGACCACAACAGCAATCCCAACCGAATAGACTCATGCCGCTCAACCGTCTGGAAGAACCACTCGTGGAGCCCATCGACGACATGGACGAAGAGCAGCAACAACTGTTTGAGCACATCCGCATCGCCGTGGACAAGGGACAGGCACCGCTGCGCATAGACAAATACATGACGGAGAAACTCCAACACTCCTCCCGTAACCGCATACAACAGGCCGCAGATGCCGGTTTCATCCATGTAAACGACCGGCCGGTGAAGAGCAACTACAAGGTACGGCCCGGCGATGTGATTACACTCATGCTCAGCCAGCCGCCCCACGACAGCACCATCGAGCCGGAGGATATCCCGCTAAGCATTGCATACGAGGACGACCAGTTGCTCATTGTCAACAAGGAAGCCGGCATGGTGGTCCACCCGGGAGCCGGAAACTTCCACGGAACGCTCATCAATGCCGTGGCATATCACCTGAAGGACCTCCCCAACTTCGACGCCAACGATCCGGAGGTGGGGCTCGTCCACAGGATAGACAAAGACACCAGCGGTCTGATTGCCATTGCAAAAACCCCCGAAGCGAAGTCAAACCTCGGACTGCAGTTCTTCAACAAGACTACCCACCGCACCTACCAGGCGCTTGTCTGGGCCAACTTCACGGAAGACAACGGCACCATCGAGGGCAACATTGCCCGCGACCCAAGAGACCGGTTGCGCATGACGGTGCTGCCACCCGACAGCCCTGAAGGCAAACCTGCCGTCACCCACTATCGCGTGCTGGAGCGATTCGGCTATGTAACGCTCGTGGAATGCCGGCTCGAGACCGGTCGCACGCACCAAATCCGGGTCCACATGAAGCACATAGGGCATCCTCTTTTCGGCGACGAAAAGTACGGGGGACGGGAGATTCTCCGTGGAAACCGCAGTTCTTCCTACAAAGCTTTCATCCAGAATTGCTTCCAGTGCTGCAACCGCCAGGCCCTGCATGCCAAGACGCTGGGGTTCGTCCACCCCAAGACCCACCGGCAGATGGACTTCGACTCCCCGCTGCCCGCCGACATGGAAAGCCTCCTCTGCAAGTGGAGGAAATTCATCAACGGCACCACCACCGACACATTCGAGACAACATAACAACACATACACCATGCAAAAGCCAAAACGCAATATCGCCATTATCTGGGGGGGCGACTCCTCCGAGTTTGAAGTTTCCCGCCATTCGGCAGAAGGTCTCCACGCCGCTTTCGACAAGGAGCGTTACAATATCTATCTGGTCATGCTCCGTACAGGTGACTGGCATGTGGAGTTTGCCGACCAGACGACAGCCAAGATTGACAAGAACGACTTTTCGTTCGTGCATAACGGCGAGACCGTCCACATCGATTTTGCCTACATAACCATCCACGGTACGCCTGGAGAAAACGGGCTCCTACAGGGTTACTTCGACCTGCTGCACATCCCGTACAGCACCTGCAGCGTGCTGGTCGAGGCCCTTACCTTTGACAAGTTCGTGCTGAACAACTACCTGCGGGGCTTTGGCTACAACATTGCCGACAGCATTTTGCTGCGCAAAGGGGTTCCCTGCCACCTCAGCCATCAACAAATCGTAGAGCGACTGGGGCTTCCCTGCTTTGTCAAACCGACGGCCGACGGTTCCAGTTTCGGCGTCTCTAAGGTGAAGACTGTCGAGCAGTTGCAACCTGCCTTGGAGGAAGCCTTCAAGCAGAACGACGAAATCATGATTGAGAAATTCATGGACGGGACGGAGCTGGCAGTAGGATGCTACAAGACAAAGCAGAGGAGTGTGGTGCTTCCAGCCACTGAAGTGGTCAGCGAAAACGAGTTTTTCGACTACGATGCCAAGTATAACGGCCAGGTGGAAGAAATCACCCCGGCCCGCATCAGCCCCGAAACGGCACTGGAAGTGGCACGCCTTACCAGTGAGATATACGACCTGCTTCACTGCAACGGCATTGTCCGCGTCGACTACATCGTCAGCAGGGAGGCCGACGGCAGCGACAAGGTGAACATCCTGGAGGTGAATACCACGCCAGGCATGACCTCCACCAGTTTCATTCCCCAGCAGATGCGCGCAGCAGGTATAAACATTACTGAAGCATTAACAGAAATAGTCGAGAATCAGTTTTAGCCTATGAAGTTGCAAGACATCCCACTTGAGTTTGCCGACATCCGTCCGTTCGAGCCGGAAGAGCTGCCTGCCGTCTTCGACCGGCTGCTCAGCGACGCCCAGTTTGCCGCCGTCCTGCCTTTTGTCGACCCCGGCCAGCCGAAGGAGCACACCGCAGCGAGGCTCAGGAAGTGCGGCACCAACCTGGAGTTCCAGAAAGAGTTTTGCTATCCTTTCCTTGAACAGCTCCTGTCGGAGAAGAGCACCGGCACCGACATCGATGCCTCGGCTGTGGACAACCGTCGCAACTACGCCTTCGTTTCCAACCACCGCGACATCGTGCTCGACTCCGCCTTGCTCTCCAAGTTGCTCATAGATGCAGGCTTCCAGACCACCTGCGAGATTGCCATCGGCGACAACCTGCTGTCGCTGCCCTGGGTAAAGGATGTGGTACGCATCAACAAATCGTTCATCGTGGAGCGGTCGCTGCACCCGCGCCAGATGCTGGTGGCCAGCAAGCGGCTGAGCGAATACATGCACTTCGTCATCAAGGAGAAGAACGACAACATCTGGATTGCACAGCGCGAGGGTCGCGCCAAGGACTCGAACGACCTCACCCAGCCTGCCATTCTCAAGATGATGAGCATGGGAGGGACGGGCACCATCGCCGAGCGACTGATGCAGCTGCACATCGTCCCCCTGGCCATCAGCTACCAGTATGACCCCTGCGACATCCTGAAGGCACAGGAAATGCAGCTCCGCCGCGATGTGGAGGGATGGAAGAAGGGACCCAACGACGACAACATCTCCATGAAGACGGGCATCCTTGGCTACAAAGGCAGGATACACTACCAATGCGCTCCCTGCATTGACGACTACCTGAAGCAACTCGACAAGGACATTCCACGCACCGAAATATTCGACATCATCGCCGCACATATAGACCGCGAGATTCACCGCAACTACCTGCTCTTCCCCGACAACTATGCTGCCTGGGACCTACTCGAGGGCAACGACCTCCACCGACAGCACTATACCGACGAGCAGAAACAGCAGTTTGAGGCCTATCTCTCCGGCCAGCTGGAGCGCGTCACCCTGGAGCATCCAGACTGGGACTACCTGCGCCGCTGCCTGCTGACGATGTATGCCAACCCAGCCATCAACCACACGAAAGCCCTGTCATGAGAAAACGCATAAGGACATTACTCCTCACCATGGGTGCCATCGCCGCAGGCATGCTCCTGTCGTGCACCTCCAACGGCTACGATACCGGCGACGGAAGCCTCTCCTACCTGAAGAGCGAACTTGTGGAAGTACACACCTGTGCTGCCAGGACCATCGACCATGCCGTCAACGACGAAGATGTGCGGCTGAACCTGGGCCGGACGCTGACAGCCGACTGGGCTCCCGAGGGCGATGCCTACTACCGTGCGCTGCTCCACTACCAACTGCGCGGCGACGAGACCGCCGGCAACCCGCTGACGGTCGACCCCGTCTCGGTCAGCCGTGTGAGCCTGCTGTTGCCGAAGGAAGCGGCCGATGTGACCGACACCGCAACCGACCCGCTCGACCTTGAGAGTGCATGGGTGAGCAAGAACAACAAGTATCTGAACTTGCGCCTGGCACTGAAAAGCGGCCAGCAGGACGATGCAGCGGCACAGCAGACCGTCGGGCTGATGCACACCGCCACCGAAACCGACTCCGAAGGGCACCAGGTGGTCAGGCTGACGCTGCTACACAACCAGAACGGCGTGCCGCAGTACTATACCGTGACGACCTTTGCGAGCATCCCGTTCGAGGGATATGCAGAGGGGACAAAAATCGTCATCGACATCAATACCTACAAAGGGGTCATACAAAAGACATTCACCCGATAGGGCTCACCGTTCGGCTCACCGCTCAATCGAGGCTCTTCTGTTCGGCGGAAGGGCCTCGAATGTGTTTGGGAAATGTCAAGATTGTTTACCTGCACACTATGTTTATGTGGCTCAAAATTGCCCATTTTCCGGCAAGCGTCCGCCTTTATTGCTGGAAAACGCAAAAAATCGCGATTCTCGCTACCTATTGATAATCAAAGATTTACAGGAGTCCGTGCCGTCTTTGGGCAACATCCGTTTGGCAAGTGGGGTCCAGTCGGCAGGTGTTCGGGATCCAGATGGCAGGCAACCGGATGGGTTTCGCCGTGCATCTTCCGCCAAACAGAAATGCAAGTGAGCCCCAGTTGTGTCGGAGGAGGACCTGAAAGCGGCCGAAAACGGTGCCGTTTCCTTCCACATTCCACCTTCTGCCACCTTCAAATCCGATTGCACACTTTTTGAAAATGTAAGGATTTTTTACTGTTTCGGCAATCCTGTTGCCCAGCGTAGCCATCTCTTCCGAAAGACAAAAGAAGCGAAACCTTTGGCAGGTCTCGCTTCTCCCATATAATATATATAAGGTATAGGTTGGACGGATTATCCCCCGTGGTTAAGTTTCTGCTCCAGGTGCGAGAGCATGTCGGCCACCATCTGCTCCATGTTGAAGAGCGGCTCCCAGTCCCACTCCTGCCGTGCGCAGGTGTCGTCCAGGCTGTCGGGCCAGCTGTCGGCAATGAGTTGTTTGAGCGGGTCCACCTCGTAGGTCATCTCAAACTGCGGCTTGTGCTTCTTTATCGCTGCGAAGATGTCCTCCGGTGCGAAGCTCATGGATGTCACATTGAACCCGTTACGGTGGACGAGCCGGCTGGGGTCAGCCTCCATCAGCCCGATGGCAGCATGCAGGGCGTCGGGCATGTACATCATGTCCATGCGGGTGCCTTCCCGCAGGGGGCATACGAACGGTTCACCCTTGACGGCACTGTAGAAGATGTCGACGGCATAGTCGGTGGTGCCTCCGCCGGGAGGCGTGACATAGGAGATGATGCCCGGGAAGCGCACCGAACGGGTGTCGACGCCGTATTTGTGGAAGTAGTAGTCGGAAAGCAGCTCCGTGGTCACCTTCGTGACACCGTAGATGGTGCGCGGATGCTGGATGGTGTCCTGCGGAGTATGCTCTTTCGGGGTGTTCGAGCCGAACGATCCTATGCTCGACGGAGTGAATACCGCACACTGGTGCTGCCGTGCCACCTCCAGGATGTTCAGCAGCCCGTCAATGCCTACATGCCATGCCAGCAAGGGTTTGCGCTCGGCAACCACAGAAAGCAGTGCCGCCAGGTTGTAGATGGTGTCTATATTGTATTTCGTCACCACATCGGACAGCATCTTTCCGTCGGTGACATCGGCCACGGCCGAGGGGCCGTCTTCCAGCAGATGGCCCGTAGGCTCGGCACCGGCAATATAGCCTGCCACCACATGACTGCCACCATAGCGCTTGCGAAGTTCACATGTCAGCTCCGAGCCAATCTGTCCGGTAGAGCCGATAACAAGAATGTTTTTCATGATAAAAGTATTAACGCAATGCAAATTTTGTAATTTTTTTCCGTATCCAAGCATAAAGCACAAAAAAAATCGCAAAAAATCGGATAAAACAAGGCAAGGATTCAAAAAAACTCCGTTACTTTGTAGTAATCAAAAAACACGGCAATCGTAAAACCTCAATAACCTAATACCACTATGTACGGAAAAATGCAACAACACCTTCAGCAGACCCTTGCTGAGATTCGCGAGGCCGGCCTGTACAAGGAAGAACGGCTCATTGAAAGTCCCCAGCGCGCTGCCATTAGCGTGAAGGGGCAGGAAGTGCTCAACTTCTGCGCCAACAACTACCTCGGCCTGTCGGACAATCCACGCCTGATAGAGGCTTCCAAGCGCATGATGGACAGCCGTGGCTTCGGCATGTCGTCGGTGCGGTTCATCTGCGGGACGCAAGACATCCACAAAGAACTGGAGGCTGCCATCTCGGAATACTTCCACACGGACGACACCATCCTCTATGCGGCCTGCTTCGATGCCAACGGCGGTGTGTTCGAACCCCTGCTCACGGCCGACGACGCCATCATCTCCGATGCGCTGAACCATGCCTCCATCATCGACGGCGTGCGCCTCTGCAAGGCCAAACGCTATCGCTATGCCAATGCCGACATGGCCGAATTGGAGCGCTGTCTGCAGGAAGCACAGGAACAACGCTTCCGCATTATCGTCACCGACGGGGTATTCTCCATGGACGGCAATGTGGCTCCCATTGACAAAATCTGCGACCTGGCAGAGAAATACGATGCCCTCGTCATGGTGGACGAGAGCCACTCGGCAGGCGTTGTGGGCGAGACTGGCCACGGCGTGAGCGAGTTCTTCAACACCTACGGCCGCGTAGACATCTACACTGGCACCCTGGGCAAAGCCTTCGGAGGCGCACTCGGAGGTTTCACCACCGGCAGAAAGGAAATAATCGACCTGCTGCGCCAGCGCTCCCGTCCCTATCTCTTCTCCAACTCGCTGGCACCCTGCATCATCGGCGCATCGCTCGAGGTGTTCAAGATGCTCAGGGAAAGCAACGAACTGCACGACCGCCTGGTGGAGAATGTAAATTACTTCCGCGACAAAATGATGGCCGCCGGCTTCGACATCAAGCCCACCCAGAGCGCCATCTGCGCCGTGATGCTCTACGATGCCAAACTGTCGCAGGTATATGCCGCCCGCATGCAGGACGAAGGCATCTATGTGACGGGCTTCTACTACCCCGTCGTGCCGAAGGAACAGGCCCGCATCCGCGTCCAGCTCTCGGCAGGGCACACCCGCGAGCAGCTCGACAAGTGCATCGCAGCCTTCATCAAGGTGGGCAAGGAACTCGGTGTGCTGAAATAAGCATGGCCCGGAAAGGCACTCAAAGCAAATCCCCCGTAAGACCGTTCGTGTCCTACGGGGGATTTTTCAAAGTGCAAGCCTACTTGTCTTTAGGCATCACCAGCCAGAGACAGAGATAGATGAGCAGTCCGGGGAAGGCTGCCGAGAAAATTGTCAGGATGAGGTAGACAATGCGAACCATGTCCCGCTCCCATCCGAAATAATCGGCTATTCCTCCGCAGATGCCGGCGATCCAACTGTCGCTGATACGTACTAATCGTCTGTTTCCTTCCATTGCAAGTCTCATTTAGGCGAGAAGAACATTAGAGACCGCCTATTCCGGCGTTGCCGAGAATGATTCCACCTGGGTCGAAGAGGCGCTTCAGTTCGTCGGTAACCTTCACATAGGAAGCCCTTTCGGCCAGGACGAGGAAGATGGTGTCGCCGCCTGCAATGGTGCCGAGCACCTCCGGTATCTCCGCCTGATCAATATCGTAGGCCAAGGCACTGGCATAGCCGTTGCGTGTCTTGATGACCCCGAGGTTCTGCGAGAAGCGCAGCGAGAGTATGCCCTGCCCTTCCCCGCCGAGCGAAACGGGCTGTTCGCTTTCCGACACACGGCGGTACATGGCCTCGTTGGGCAGGACATAGACATACCTGCCGTCGGGACGTGCCGCCTTTGCCACCTTCAGCATCTTCAAGTCGCGGCTCAATGTGGCCTGCGTGATTTCGAAACCTGTTGCGGAAAGTGCCTTCACAATGTCGTCGTGACTGCTGAAATCCTGACGGGAGATAAGCATTTTGATAGTCTCCAGGCGTTTATTGCGTTGCTTCATCTATTCTTTAATTATGCATTTATTTCTGCAAATATAATCATTTTCAGGGAAGCACAAGCATAATCGTGCATTTTTATTCAAAGAAAAAAGAGTAAAAGACACATTTTCTGCCTTTTACTCTTTCTGCGGCGGATGGGAAAGTACTGTCTTATTTGCTCATGTCGAACCCCATTCGGATGCCGTCGTAGTTCTTGCTCAGGTCACCCAGCGTGTTCAAGTCCTTGTTTCCGCTCAGTGCCGCAAGGGTCTGGAGCAGCGTGAGCAGTTTTTTCGACTCGAAGAGGTAGCTCATCCCGACTGTGGTTCCTTTGACATAGCAAGGTATGGTAAAGAGCATGGTACTCAGGGTGAGCTTGCACTGTGAGGCATCGTAGGCATAGGTGCCGCTGAAGGACTTGCCGGCTATCTTGGCACTGAAGTTGTTGTCGGCACCGATTGTAATCTGCGTGTTGGCCGATGAGATTCCCAACGACTGGTAGTAGGTCAGCAGTTTTTCCTTGGCTTTGGTTGCAGCGACCTCACCACCGGCCTTGGCCAGCAGATTGTCGGAAGTGAACGCCACTCCCGGTTGGCGATACTGCCATGCGCCTACCAGTTGCTGTTGGGTCGGTTTGTCCAATCCGATGACGCTCTTGAGGATGTTTCCCAGCGTCTGTCCGTCAGTCATGGCACCCAGCACCTCGCCGAGCACACCGCCGTTGTTCCCTGAGGTGCCCGCACCCATAGGGCCGCAAGCGGTCAGCAGGGCAAAAACGGGGGCTGCCATAAGGAGCGATAACTGAAGAATTCTTTTCTTGATGTGTTTCATTGCTGTGGTTATTTAACGCTCACGACCGAAGATGCGGAGCAGGTAAAGGAAGAGATTGATAAAGTCGAGGTAGAGTGTCAGGGCGCCGATGAGGGCTATCTTCTGTGCGCTCTCGTCCATATACTCCACATCGTAGAGCATGTTCTTTATCCGTTGCGCGTCGTAAGCCGTCAAGCCTACAAAGACAGCAACGCCCAGGTAAGACAGGATAAAGTCGAACATGGTGCTCTTGAAGAAGATGTTCACCACCGAGGCTATGATCACGCCGACGAGTGCCATGATTCCAAAGCGCCCCATCACGGATAGGTTCCTACGAGTGGTGGATCCGAAGAAGGCCATCACGCCGAATGTGCCGGCTGTAATGAAGAACACCTTGGTGATGACTGCCGGTGAGTAAGCCATGAAAATTGTTGAGAAGGTCACGCCGTTCACCACCGAATAGAGCAGGAAGAGTAGCGTGGCAGCCTGCAACGACAGGCGGTTGATGGCCGCATTGATACCGACGACCAATCCCAATTCACCGATAATCATTCCCCAGAAAACGACGGGAGAAGAGAAAATCACTTCCTGCAACCGCGGCGAATGGGCTATGCCATAGGCACTGACAGCCGTGATGGCCAAGGCAAATGTCATCCAGACATACACCTTGCGCATCAAGGATGGAAAGGAGATGGCCGTATGGGAGCCCCGACTTTCAACATAGTTGTCAAATTCTTTATAATCCATAGTTTCTGCTGTTTAATGCATTTGTGACTGATGTGTTTGCGAAAATAAAACAAAATCGGGAATTTCTGTATGAAATTTTGGTTAAAAACATTGAATGCAATGCATCTTTTCTACAACATATGCCAGTGAAGGCAGACATTTTCAGAATGCCACATAGTGCCGCAAGCGGTCGATATCGGCGGCGGAGAACTCTTTCAGCAGGCGCAGGTCGTCGAGCGAACCTATCTTCCCGTGCAGCCGGCGGTAGTCAAGAATGGCACGCGCTTGGTAGAAATTGATATAAGGATGGCGCTTCAGCTGGTTCAGCGAGAGCTGATTGATATTCATCCTCTGCGTTTCTGCGGATGCCGTCCCGACATATTGGAGTGCCTCTTCAGGAAATCCGTCAATCTCGAGCAACTGCTCCTTACGATAGAAGCCACCCAGCCGCTGTTGGTAGTTCACTATCTGACGGGCAAAATATGTGCCAATTCCGGGCACGCGCTTCCAAGTGGTGGTGTCGGCGGTGGAGAGCGGGATGCTTTCCGTGGGCTGCAACTTGACGGGATACAGGACGGTGTCGCGCTGGTAAGCCTCTTTCTCGGCATAATAGTCGGCGGCAGGGGCATAGTTCTTGGTTATCTTAATGTGGGGGCGCAACTCGTCAAACTCACTTTTTGTCAGCCCGTAGACACGGGCGAAGTCCTCCGGCTGGCGAAAAACGCCACCGCGGCTGCGATACTTGTAGATGTTACGAACCATCCAAGGGCGGAGTCCCAACCGCAGCAACTGGGTACTGTCGGCTGTATTGGGGTCGAAATCAAAGCGCTCGGCATGTGGCTGCGCATACTGTCCATAGTATTCCGATCGTGGACGATAGCCACCCTTTCTGCCGATATAACCTTGCTGCTGCATGGAAAGGCTGTCTTCCATCGTCATGCTGGTAACTTCCTTGCTGCCACCGGCCAACCATAGCAACACGGCTGCCAACAAGATGAACAGCAAGAGAAACGCAACCACTATTCGGTCGGACTTGGGAAAATAGAAGTTATTGTCAAAATTCATTTCTTTTACCTATTTATATATACGCGCGTAACATCCTACAAGATATTCAACTGGTGGAGAAAGATGGACAAGATGGCTATGGGACATACATAGCGGACCGTCCAGATGAACACAGGGAATATCTTCTTCCCAACAGTACTCCCCTCGACGAACTCACGTTCGGCAAGCACCCTGTCAACACGCCAGCCCACCAAGATGCATGTGAGCAGGGCACCAAGAGGCAACAGGTACTGAGCCGTAAGATGATCGCAGAAGTCCATTGCCGAGAATCCTATCAGCTGCAAGTTCGGACAGGGTCCAACCGACAGCGCGCAGACCACGGCTATGACGCTGCACACTGCCGTTTCCACCCAGGCTCCGTTCTTCCTGCTCCACCGGAGTTCCTCATGGAAGAAGGCTGTGCCTATCTCATGCATGGAGATGGTGGAGGTCAGGGCTGCCAATACCAGCAGGGCATAGAACAGTATGCCCATCATCCGCCCGAGCTGCGGCAGGGAGACAAACGCCTGCTGAAACACATTCGGAATGGTGATGAACACCAACGCCGGCCCACTGTCAGGGCTCACGCCCACCGAGAAGGCTGCGGGGAAGATGACAAAACCTGCCAGCAGGGCGATGAAAGTGTCGAGGAAGGCTATCTGAAGCGATGTCTTCCAAAGATTGGTAGAGGGTTTGAAGTAGGAAGCATAGGTACACAGGCACGCCGTTCCCAGCGAGAGGGAGAAGAAGGCTTGCCCTAACGCCTCCAGAAAAGTATCCTGATGCACGGAGGAGAAGTCCGGACGAATCAGGAAATCGACGCCTTTGACTGCCCCCGGCAGGGAACATGCGGACACTACGAGCACCACCAGTAAGACGAACAGCACCGGCATGAACACCTTCGATGCCCGCTCAATGCCTCGCCGCACCCCATTGCGGATGATGCCATGGGTCAGCAACAGAATAACCAAAGCCCAGAAAACGGACAGGAACGGGTGGGTGGTCATTCGGGTGAAGTATGACTGGATGGCACTGGCATCACCCGAGAGTTCGCCTGCTATCGAAGCATACATATATTGGAGGCACCAGCCTGCCACGACGGCGTAGAAACCGAGAATGATAATGGAGGTGATAACACCCAGCAGCCCGACCAACGACCAGCGTTTCGACTTCGATATGGCATAATAGGATCGCACTGCATTTGCCTTTCCATGGCGCCCGACTATGAATTCGGCCAGCATGCCGGGAATTCCGAGCAGCAATATGCAACCGATATAGATGAGCAGGAAGGCCGCACCGCCGTTCTCACCGACCATATAGGGGAAACGCCAGACATTGCCCAAGCCTACCGCAGAACCCACTGTGGCCAGGACGATGCCCATTTTGCTGCCGAAGTTGCTTCGAGATGAATGCATAGAGAGTCTAATTTGATGAAAATTACGATGAAACGGGGTTAAATCAGTCCGAACTGATGCAGGAATATGATGAGTATGCAGACGGGACAGACATATCGGATCAGGAAGAGGAACAGACGGAAGAACTTCAACGAATGCATGCCTTGATTGGTAAATTCATCGAAGACGACTTCGCGATTGACATACCAGCCCAGGAAAATGCAAGTCAAGAAACCTCCCAAGGGAAGGAAAATCTGTCCCGTGACAAAGTCGAACCAGTCGAACAGCGTCTTTCCAGCCCACTGCAGGCCGCCCATCGCGCCCAAAGAGAGCGAGCAAAAAATGCCCAACACGACGGTACAAACCGTAACCACAAGTGCTCCACGCTGCCGGGTGGTGTGCAGTTCCTCGTGCAGGAATGCCGTGCTTACCTCGTGGAGGGAAATGAGTGAAGTCAAGGCAGCCAGCGACAGCAAGGCATAGAATGCCAGAGACACGAGGAAACCCATGACGGGCATGCCAGAAAAGGCTGTATTAAAGACATTGGGAAGGGTTATGAAGATGAGTGACGGACCGCTGTCGGGGTTCACGCCCACTGAGAATGCGATGGGGAAAATCATCATTCCAGCCAGAATGGCAACGAGCGTGTCCACCACCGATACCTGGACTGCCGACCGCAGCAGGTTGGTTTCGCGGGTAAAATAGGAAGCATAGGTACAGATACAGCCCATGGCAATGCTCAGCGAGTAGAACGACTGCCCCAGGGCACCAAGGAAAACATTCCTGTTCAGATGGGTAAAATCGGGTTGGAAGAGGAACCGCAGGCCAGCATCGGCATTCGGAAGCATACAGGCAGCGACGACAATGACGAGCAGCAGGATGAAGAGTGTAGGCATGAGCAACTTCGAGGCCCGCTCAATGCCACGGCGAACACCATGCTGTACGACATAGTGGGTCAGTAACAGGATGATGACCGTCCACAAGACAGGCCGGAAAGTACTGGTAGAGAATTCCTGAAAATACTGGTTTACATAGGCGGAATCGCCCTTCAGTTCTCCCACAAGCGTAGCGAATATATATTGAAGGCACCATCCCGACACCACAGCATAGTAGCTCGTGATGAGGAAACCAGTCAAGACACCCAGCAGTCCGATGTACTTCCATGGTGTGCCATTGGCCAGCCGGCTATAGGAACGGGCAGTATTTGCCGCACCCCTGCGGCCTATGATGAACTCGGCCAGCATACAGGGGATGCCCAGGAACAGCACACACAGCAAGTAGATGAAGATAAATGCGGCACCACCGTTCTCCCCTGTCATATAGGGGAAGCACCATACATTGCCCAGCCCCACTGCAGAACCGGCCGTAGCAAGTATTATTCCCAACTTGCTACCAAAATTTACGCGTTCGGTTGACATCCTAAACTTATTTCAAATATTTTGTACCTTATAAGAAATTAAATACCTATTTTTGCCACGGAAAGGGACTTGCCTCGCCTGACAGTCCATCAGATGTGGAGCGAGTGCCTCCCGACAGCAAGCCGAAACGATGAAATACATTAGAAAGTATCCTCTCTCCTGCCTGACGGCCGTTGCCATCTGGGTGGTCTGCCTCATTCCGCGCGTCGAAGTTCCCGAGGCCATTGAGAACCTTTCTGACAAGTGGGCACATGCACTGATGTACCTGGTATTTGTCGGAATTGTCTGGACAGAATATGCAGTCAAGCACCGAAGCTACTCTTGGAAGCGCCTGATGCTGTTCGGTTTCATCGCCCCCATCCTGATGGGAGGGCTCATAGAGATTGCACAAGCCACTTGTACGGGCGGTAATCGCAACGGCGACTGGCTTGATTTCATTGCCAACGACATCGGAGTTGCCATTTCCTGCGCTTTGGGCAGCCTATGGCTGTTTACCACTCGCAATAGGGATGCAGCAGCAAAGAAGCATTGGAGTAGCGCCGGTCGAAAGTAACTTCTTTGCCGATGAAATCGGGTAATTTCACCGATTCGTCCAGCGTGTCATACTCCACCTCCGCAACCACAAGCCCTTCGTTCCTTCCGTGAAACTCATCCACCTCCAACAGGTGTTTGCCCAGACGGATGAGGTAGCGGTCCTTGTCGATAAATCCACCCTTGCACAGTCCTAGCAGGTGACGCGCTTCGTCGCCGGTAATGGCATGTTCGAACTCATATCGGCTCAGTCCGCCATCCTCCGAATGGCTCTTTATGGTGAGGAAAGCCTCTTGGTCCACCATACGGACGCGCACCGTAGCACCCTCTGCGGGAATGTATCCCTGAAGGATGTGCCGACAGGCAAAGGCTTCGGCACGATAGGCAGTGCTGCCTGGGCATATCAGGTACTTGCGTTCAATCTCTAAGCCGCTCATTCCTAATTCTGAAAGGCGAATGCGCAGAATATCAATCCCAGGATAATCAGGACGCAAAATATGCCAAACATTACGCGGTTGGCCAGTTTTTCTTGTTTTTGCTCGCGCTGACGGCGGCGTACTTTACTTTTCGAACTCATTGTTTTCTGTTTTTATTGGTTAGTTATTGTCTTCATCCACGATGGGAAACTCCATGAGGTATGCCTTGATGAAGCCATCGATCTTGCCGTCCATCACACCATCCACATCGGTGGTCTGGTAGTTTGTGCGGTGGTCTTTCACCCGACGGTCGTCAAAGACATAGCTGCGGATCTGGCTTCCCCACTCTATTTTTTTCTTTCCCGCCTCAATCTTGGCCTGTGCCTCGAGGCGTTTCTTCATGGCACGGTCGTACAATTGGCTCTTCAGCAGCCTCATTGCGTTGTTCCGGTTCTCCAACTGCTTGCGGCTTTCGGTGTTTTCGATAAGGATTTCCTCTTCCTCTCCGGTGTCGGGATCGACATACTGATAGCGCAGTCGTACGCCGGTTTCCACCTTGTTGACATTCTGTCCGCCTGCACCGCTTGAGCGGAAGGTGTCCCAACTGACCTTAGACGGGTCGACGAACACTTCGATGGTATCGTCGACGAGCGGCGAAACGAACACGCTGGCAAAGGAGGTCATGCGCTTCCCCTGGGCATTGAACGGAGAAACGCGTACCAATCGGTGCACGCCGCTCTCGCTCTTGAGGTAGCCATAGGCATATTCGCCGCCCTCTATTTCCATTGTGACGCTCTTGATGCCGGCCTCGTCGCCTTCCTGCAGGTTGGAGACGGTCACCTTGTGTCCGTGGGCGTCGGCCCAGCGCATGTACATTCGCATCAGCATGGCGGCCCAGTCCTGACTCTCCGTCCCTCCGGCACCGCTGTTGATTTTCAGCACACAGTCCATGGGGTCTTCTTTCTGGCGGAGCATGTTCTTCAGTTCCAGCTTCTCGAGGGCCTCGGTCACCTTTTTATAGTCGGCATCCACTTCCTCTTCAGTCACCATGTCGTCGTGGTAGAACTCGAAGGCCAGTTGCAGTTCGTCGGCCAGCCAGCGCACTTCGTGGTAGCCCTTGAGCCATTTTTCCAGCCCTTTCACCTTTTTCATCTGTTCCTGAGCGCGTGCCACATCGTCCCAGAAATCGGGAGCCTGCGTGCGAAGTTCCTCCTCTTCGTACTCCACCTGCATCTTCTCAATGTTGAGATAGCGGTGCAGGGCCTCGGTGCGCTCTTGCACATCCTTCAGTTGATCGGCGGTTATCATGGCTTATTCCTCATACATCTTGTCGATGGTTTCCTTGTAGTTCTTATAGATGGCACCGCGCTTCAGCTTGAGGGTGTTGGTGAGTTCGCCCGATTCCATGCTGAAATGGTGCGGCATGAGCGTGATGCGTTTTATCTGCTCGTAGTGTGCCAGTCCCTGCTGGAGGGTCTCTATGCGCTCGGATACCATCTTGACGATTTCGGGTTTGGCGCAGAGTTCCTCTCTGTCGGTAAAGGCGATACCGTGCTCACGGGCATATTCCTCCAATAGACTGAAGTCGGGAACAATCAGCGCCGAGACGAACTTGCGCTGGTCGGCAATGACAACGATTTGCTCTATGTACTTGTCAACGAGCAGCATGGCCTCAATCATCTGTGGAGCGATGTACTTGCCGTTGCTTGTCTTGAAAAGATCCTTGATGCGCTCGGTGAGGAAGAGTTCGCCGTTCTTCATGTAGCCGGCGTCACCCGTGTGGAAGAATCCGTCCTTGTCGAAGGCGGCGGCATTGGCATTGTCGCGCTTGTAGTAGCCCTGCGTGATGGTCGGACCCTTGAGCAGGATTTCGTTGTTCTCGCCGATCTTGATTTCAATGCCTTCCACCGGATAGCCGACAGAGCCCACTGTGAAGGCCTTGCCCTTATGGTTGCACGATACGGTGGCAAGACTCTCGGTCAGCCCGTAGCCCACAATCATTTCAAGGCCGATGGAATGGACAAATTCCTCCACTTCGGGCGACACGGTGGCGCCGGCCGTCGGGAAAAGATTGGGGTTGGTCAGTCCCAGTTGCTTGCGTACAAGGCTGAGCAGCGACTTGTCCAGCATCTTGTATTCCAAGGCCAATGCCAATGGTGGGCGCTTGCCGCTGGCAATATATTCGATGTTGTGCTTGTGGCCTACTTTCAAGGCATGGCGGAATATCTTCTGCTGAATGGGATTAGAATTCTTTATCTTCTCGTTCACGGCTATGTAGACCTTTTCCCAGAAACGGGGCACGGACGACATGCAGGTGGGGTGTGTTTCGCGCATGGACTGTTGTATTTCCTGCGGATAGGTGTTGACAATGAGTTGCGCTCCTTCGGTGAGGCAGAGGTAAGCCCATCCGCGTTCGAAGATGTGTGTCAGCGGCAGGAAGTTGATGACGCGGTCCTTTTCTCCCACCGGCACGCACTTGTCGTTGGCCGAAAAGGCGGCATGGTATTGCCCGTAGGTAAGGACAACGCCCTTGGAGTCGCCTGTTGTGCCGCTGGTATAGAGGATGTTGCAGATGTCGTCGAAGCTGGCTTCGGCCCAGAGCTTCTCCACCTGTTCCTGCTGCGGCAGCCCTTCGCCCAGGCGGAGGAAGTCGTCGAAATAGATGGCGTTGGGGTCGTGGGAGGAGATGCGCACGCTGCTGTCGAACACCACCACCCGTTCCAGCGTCGGACACAGTTGGAACACGCGGTGGGCCTTGTCGTATTGGTCTTGCTCACCCACGAAGAGGACACGCACCTGGGCGTCGTTTATCATGAACTGTATCTGCTGTTCGCTGCTGGTGGCATAAAAGGGAATGGAAGTTACTCTGATGCCATAGGCTCCGAAGTCGGTGAAGAGATACTGCACACAGTTCTGTGCGAACACGGCAATGTTCTCCTTGGGCTTGATGCCGAACTGGAGCATGGCATTGCTCACCTGCTTCACACGCTTGGAGAACTGGTTCCAGCCGATGGTTTTCCATTTCAGGCTGCCAAAATCGCGGTAGGTAAGCACATCGCGATTGCCATAGCGCTTTGCCTGCTCATGGATGAGGATGGATAAGTGGAGATTGTTCTGCATACTTTTATGATGTTTTAAAATTTCGTTTTCGTAACTGTTTGATATCAAGCATTTTGCGATTGCGTTCCGTTTGGGCTCCAGTTGCGTTGCGTTTGGGGCTCATTCGCCGTCCGTTTGGGCTCCGGTTGCGTTGCGTTTGGGCTCCAAATGGAAAACGCCTTCCTGACAGTAGTTTCTACACTGCACGGAATCGCCGTTCCCATCGGAGGTTGGAAGCATTTTCTGCGGGGTCATCTTCCGAGCCACGACTCAGGGTTGAGTTTGGCTGTTTCTTTCCGGAGCTGGAATTGCAGGATGTTGTCCTGTCCGACGGTGCCCAGCACCTGCCGTGCCGACACTTTCTGCCCGCGGCTCACATTGACGGAGCGCAGGTTGCAGTAGACGGAGATATAGGCACCGTGCCGCACCATGACGACATTCGTCCCGCCGAATCCGAACACGGCGCTGACCTCTCCGTCGAAGATGCTCCGGGCCTGACAGCCTTGCTTGCCCTGTATGTTGATGCCCTTGTTGTCGAGCGTTACATTTTTCAGTCCTTCCACATTGTACTGTCCGAAGTGGCTGACAATGCGGTAACTGCCCGTGATGGGCATTGGCAGACGGCCTTTGTTCGATTCGAAGGCGCCGCTGAGTTTGCGGTCGTTGCTGGTCATCCAGTTTGTCTCGGTGGCTTCCTTCTTCGCCTCGGCAATCTCTTTCTTGCTGCGTTCGGCCTGCGCCTGCCCCTTGCGTTCTATGGCCTCACGGTTGGCGGTGGCCTCCTTTGCGGCCTGGTTGGCTTTCTCGCGCTCGGCAGCCGACTTCGACTCGGCCGATTTTGCCTGGGCTATTTTCTCCCGTTCTATGCGCTTTGCCTCCTCCAGCCGGCGGGCATTTTCCTTGGCTTCGGCCTCGGCCTTTGCCTTCTTTTGCGCCAGTTCCTCCGCACGCCGCCTGGCTTCAGCCTCTTGCTGGGCCTTACGCTTGGCATCGGCCTCGGCCTTTGCCTTGGCACGCGCCACCTCGGCGGCTATCATCCGGTCAATCTGCGCGTTCAAGGCGGCATCCTTCTGCTTCTGCTGCGCTATGATGCCCTGAATGGTCTTCTGCTGTTTCTGAAGGGTGTTGACCATGGTCTGCTGCTCGCCTTGCTTGGCCTGAAGTTCGTTCCGCTCGCGCTGCCCTTTCCGGAGGAGGGTGGATTTCTCCGTCTTTGCCGACTCCAGTTGTTGCTTCTTTTCCTCTATCTGCGCCTGTTTCACCTTGAGTTGCTCACCCTGGGCACGCTGATAGGAGGCGTACTGGCGGATGAAGCGCAGCCGGCGGTACATCTTCGTCAGGTTATCGGCCGAGAAGATGAACATCAGCTTATCTTGCACAGAGCGGTGACGGGACATGTAGCGCATGGACTTGACATAGTTGCGCTTGCGCTCGGATAGTTGTTTCTCCAGCGTTTCCAACTGTGTCTGGAGTATATTGATGTCTCCGTCGAGTTTGTTGATGTCGTACTGGATGCCGTCTATGCTCTTCTGCCGTTCCTTTATCTCGCTGTTCAACTCCAGGAGTTGCTTCAGCCGCTGCTCCACATTGGCCTTGTTGGCCTTGAGAGCCTGCTCCTGCTGCTGGATTTTCTTCTGAATTTTCTCACGCTCCTGCTTCAGGCCGCTGATGGTGGGAGTCGCCTGCTTCTTCACCGGCTTGCCCTTGCTGGTCTTCTTCGGGGCAGTCTTCGTGGTCTGGGCCTTCTTTTTCTGAGGCACAGCTTTCTTTTGCGCTGCCACGGGCATCACCAGGAACAGAGAAAGGACAATAGCGATGAAATGTTTCATGTTAGAGACTGAGTAATTTTCCGAGTATGTCTTTGGCTTCCACCTTCTTGTATTTCGCCGAGACAGCGGACTCCGGCTCCCAGTCGGCGGCGGCCGTGGGCTGTGCCAGTTGGATACGGATTGCGGCTTTCTGCGGTTGGGCGGTGGCTGCCGTGTTGAATGAGATGCGGTGGGAGAGAGGATACTGGCGGGAGCCGAACGGACGGAAGTCGCCATAGAGCCACTCGAGCGATGTTGCGCCGTGAGACTGGCTCTGATAGTCGACATGTATTTCCTCTATCAGTCCCTTATCCTGCTGCACCTGCCAGTTGTAGACCATCTTGCCGTGCTCCAGCGAAAGGGCGTTGGCATTCTGCGAGGTGTTCCAGTCAACCTTGAAGAGAGGGAGTTCCGACTCTGTAAGCCGCTGTTTGTCAGGCACGAAGAGTTGATTCCAGAAAAGGGACTGAAGGCTGTAGAAGGTTAATCCGTTCTCTTTGAGAAAGTTCAGCTCGGAATAGTCGGCCTTGATATACTCCTTGTGCATTCTGTCGATGACGAGGACATGGTCGGGGGTGAATTCCAGCCGGCCCACCTCGGTGCCAATCAGCGGGATGAACAGCTGCAGCCTGACTACCTGATCCTTCCGCATATGGAGCGAGCCGGGCAGCGACATCTCCTTGCCTCGGGTCTGTGCGGTGAAGGTACAATCCGCAACAATGTTCTTCTGATAGAGTTGCTGGTCGTAAACCTTCTGCACGAACTGCAGCTGTCGCTTTGCCTCGTCCTGCCCGTTGTCGGCCTGCGAGGGGCCGCTCACGGACGGATCGGCCACGGGCTTCTTTGCGGCACAGCCCGCAAGGAACAGCACTGACAGGAAAACGATGCCTATGTTGGATAGTCTTTTCATTTCTCTTTCTTCAATTGTTTTATCAAAAGTTCTATTTTCTCGGGGAGCATGGCATTCTCACATCCTCTTTCCTGGGCCATCTTCCAAAACTCGAGGGCCTTTTCTGCCTCCTCAACCATAAGATAAATGTCGCCGGCATGGTCGAGAATGTCGGCATGCAGGGACTGCTCGTCTGCCACTGCCACAGTATCCGTCGCCAAGGTATCGGCTGCCAGCGTCAAAGTATCCACCACCGCCACAGCGACGCTGTCCGAGTCGCCGGCCAGTAGGCCGAACAGCACCAGCGCCTTGTCAATATGCACCTTGGCCTCGGGGTAGTTTTCCTTCATGAACTGAATCCAGGCATAGGTGTCTTCATAGTTACCGTTCTCGGGCTCCTTCTCGATGGTCTTCCTGCTCATCTGCTCTGCCTTGTCAAGTTCGCGCCGCTCCAGGCTGAGGTTGTAGGCATAGTTGTTCAAACAGCCTATGTTTTCCGGATCGTACTTCAGGCTCTGCTCATACGCCTCGAACATTTTCTCAGTATCGTCCAGTTTGTTGTAGGCATCACCCAGCATTTCGTAAAACTGCGAGCGGAGTCCGTCCCTGTCGGTAAAGTCCAGCTTCGGCATGGCGTTTTCCGTAACTTCCACCGCCTGCTTGTAATCCTTCAGTATAAAGAGCGTCGCTATTTTAAAGTAATAGAACATGGGATCGGTAGGGTAATAGTCTATGCCTGCCTGTGCCACTGTGAGCACCTCATCGTGCCGTTCCTGGTCGGCCAAACTGGTAATGTAGCGGTAGCGTGCCCCCATATTGTCCGGCTCGATGTCCAGGATATAGCGTCTCATGGCATCGATGCTGTCCTGCGGCATGCCCTTCACCAAGAAGTAGCTTTCCTTCATCTCGGCAATATCCACATTTCGGGGAGCCGCCTGTAGCACATCGTTCAGGAGCTTAAGCATCATCACGCTGTCTTTTGCCTCCACTTCATACCACTGATAGGCTGCCTGAAAGAGCCTGACGCGCTGGTCGGCGTCGGTATCGGGATGGAGGAGGAGTCGCATCATCTTCTCACGGGCATGCTCTTCGTCTTTCACATCGCGGTAGTAGTCGTAGTAACTGGCCAGTGCGTCCAGGTTGTTGGGTTCCTCTCGCAGTACCTCATCCAGAAGTTTCAGTGCCTCTGCCTGCCGGTGGTTCTGAAAAAGCCAGTTGGCCGTCATCACTTTGTATCGGTAGTCGTAAGGATATGCCGCCGAGAGGTTCCGCAATTCTGCCAGAGCCTTCTTCGGTTGTTTAAGCTGATCGTATGCATACATCTTGCTGAGGGTGATCTCCTCGGAAGGACCCTCAACGAGTTCCTGCCGATTCAGCGCATCGAGCATCATGGTGTAGTTCGCCTGATGCTGGTAAATATTAGCCAGCAAGCCTATCACTTCGTCGTTGGCTTTGTCGAGGCTGTACAACCGCTCATACAGTTCCGTAGCCTTGTCGATGTCTTTAGCCCCCAGGTATGCGTCTGCCATGAGTTGCAGATAGGTCTTGTTGTCAGGCTCCTTACGCAGGGCACGGTTGCCGTACAGGAAGAGGAGGGAGTCTTGCTTCATGGCCGTGTAGTAACGGGCGAGGTAATAGTCAGGTGCCGAAGCGTTGGAGTCGATTTGCTCGCAGTGGCGGAACAGGTCGATGGCGGCAGCATGTCGCCCTGCATTGTAGTGTTTCACGGCCTCGAGAAAGAAATAGTCGAAGCGTTGCTGGTCGGCATACGGGAGCCGGGAATGCGCCCTTTCTGCCGTCTGTGGCTTGCCTTTGGGCTTCTTGCGGGCAAAACCCGGCAGGATGACACCCGAAAGGAAGAGTGCCAACACTATATATACAAGGTAAGTATGTTTATGTCCCGTACTGTCCATGAGCCTGTCTTAGCGTCATTTTACACCTGTATGCCCGAATCCGCCGGCTCCGCGCTCGCTTTCCTCAAGCACTTCCACTTGTTCAAACACTCCCTGTTCGTGGCGTGCAATGACCATCTGTGCGATGCGTTCGCCGTCGTTCACCACAAAGTCCTCATCCGAGAGATTCACCAAGAGTACACCTACCTCGCCACGATAGTCGGCATCAATGGTACCGGGTGCGTTCAGTACGGTGATTCCCTTCTTGTAAGCCAGTCCGCTGCGAGGCCGCACCTGCGCCTCATATCCTTCGGGCAGGGCGATGAACAGCCCAGTAGGTACCAAACAGCGGGCAAGGGGTTTAAGTACGATTGGCGCGTCGATATTGGCCCGGAGGTCCATGCCGGCACTCCCTGCAGTGGCATATTGGGGGAGGGGCTGACGGCCCTTGTTCACGATTTGTATCTTTACCATTTGGCGGCTGATTTTATAAAACAATATGCAAAAATAGTCAATTCTTTCCATAAAATGGAAAATCTGCATGAAAAAGTAATTAAAAAATGAATAAAAAATGCTACTTTTGTGGTCATGAAATGGCAACAACTAATTTCGAACAAGCGCCTGGGGCAGGAAATCCGCCATAGTGAGCGCCACGACGACCGGTCGGAATTCAAGCGCGACTACGACCGTCTGATATTCTCCGCACCCTTTCGCCGGTTGCAGAACAAGACACAAGTATTCCCCCTACCGGGTAGCATCTTTGTGCACAATCGCCTTACTCATTCGCTCGAGGTGGCTTCCGTTGGGAAATCGCTCGGCGACGATGTAGCCCACGAACTGAAGGAGCGACATCCGGAACTGACAGGTACGCTGTTTGAGGAAATCGGAGCCATCGTGAGCGCCGCCTGTCTGGCTCACGACATGGGCAATCCCCCGTTCGGACACAGTGGCGAGAGTGCCATCCGTGCCTTCTTTTCCGAGGGCAAGGGAAGACCGCTGAAAGAGCATGTGAACGGCTTCTTCTGGTCGGACATCTGCCGCTTCGACGGCAACGCCAATGCTTTCCGACTGCTGTCGCACAAGTTCAAGGGGCGCCGTAACGGCGGTTTCGCCATGACCTACGCCATGCTGGCAAGCATTGTGAAGTATCCTTTCCCTTCCTACCATGCCGCCAAATGCAAGTTCGGATTCTTCACATCTGAATACAACGACTATTTGAAAATTGCGGAGGAGCTTGGTATTCCACAACTTTCCTTGGGGAATGGACATGAACGCTGGGCACGCCATCCGCTAGTATACTTGGTCGAGGCTGCCGACGACATCTGCTACGAGGTCATGGACATTGAAGATGCCCACAAACTGAAACTTCTTTCGTTTGAGGAAACCAAGTCGCTATTGTTGAGATTTATCGATGAAATGGGGCAAAATCGCATCTTAGAACGGATAAGGGAGGAGCAGATAGACGACAGGAACGAACAGATAAACTACATCCGTGCCTGTGTGATAGGCGTGCTGGAGCACGAATGCGTGAAGGTGTTTGTCGAACACGAGGAAGAAATCCTGGCAGGAACTTTCAGCGGAAGCCTGATCGACCACATCGGTGAGCCCGCCAGGGCGGCCTACGAAGCCTGCAAGAAACTCTCGAAGATGCGAATCTACGGCAGCAAGATTGTGCTGGATGTGGAACTGAGCGGCTACAAGATTATGGAAACGCTCATGGAAACCTTCATCGAGGCTGTGCTGCATCCCGACAAGTTCTATTCGCGCCAGTTGCTGAACCGCGTGAGCAACCAGTATGAGATTGACGCTCCCGACCTGGAGACCCGCATCATGGCCATCATCGACTTCATTTCGGGCATGACCGATGTCTATGCGCTCGACCTTTACCAGAAAATCGGAGGCATCTCCCTGCCTGTGGTATAGTTGTTTGCAGCAATTCACACCACGCCACAAGGGGGAAGCAAATCCCATAAAAAGACAAACGGCAGAAAGCGAACTTTCTGCCGTTTGTTATTTATAAGGTATCCGTTTTATTCCTTCTTTTCAGTTGCTGAGGGCTTGGTCAGCCTCAACGGGTCGGGACAGTCGCGCAGGAAGGTTTCTATGTGCCGGATGCGCTTCTGTTCGAGTATCTCGTCGATGGTAATCAGGATGCCCGTTTCCTCCACTTCGCCGAAACCGTTGTTGATGGCGGTGCCGAAGAGTTTCATGGTCGGGCTGAGGCTCATGTAGGCATTGACCAGTGGCGGGATGTTGTAGCCCAGCTTGCGTATCTCACCATTCAGGATCTTGTAGTCACCCTTGAAGCTGTTCTCTGTGAAGATGGCTTTCAGTTCGCCCTCGTCTGTCTCAAGTTCCAAGGGGTGGAAGGGAATGATGAGGCGGTCTTTGTCGTCGAAATACTTCTTGAGGAAGTAGAGTATCATGTCGCGTCCCTTGCGTACATAGGACGGATACATGGTCATTTTCCCGAAGAAGTAGCGCACATTGGGGCGGATAAGGGTGAGCGCACCGAGTCCATCCCACAGGTTGTCGAGGGCAAAGAGGCTCTTTGCGCCCATCTTCGAGCTCTGATAGGGCAGCGAGACGAACGAGCGTCCGAGTTCAACTGTGTACGGAGCGTATTCCTTCAGGAACTTCTCGGAGAAATGGAACATGTGGCTGGTGGCCAGGACGGGCTGCCCCTTTTCGTCAATGCGCCAGTCGGTACCATACTGATAGCGGTAGCCACCTATGATTTCCTCTTCTTCCGGATTCCAGACGATGAGTTGCTTGTAGCAGTTGTCGCCCAGGTCGAACTCGTCGATGTCGCATTCCTTTCCCGTTCCGCCGCCGGCTGTACGGAAAGCGATTTCCCGCAGGCGTCCGATTTCGCGCATCACATTGGGGGCTTCGTCGCCGGTGACGATGTAGATTTCGTTGTGAATCTTGTTGGTACGGCGCAACAGGCGTTCCGGAGTCAGTTCTTGCTCGAGAAGTTGCTTGTCTACTGGGGGTATGATTGGTTGCTCCATAATGTATGTGTGATTACTCCACAGAAAGATTTTGAAGGGTTATTTGGGTAATTCGTAAACTTTTTCTTCTACAATTTTCGCCCATTCCATCGGCATTTTCGACTTGTCAAAGGTTTCCCACGGCATGGGGTTGCCAATGGTAATCTCGAAAGTCTTGCCTCGGTTCTTGAACATCTCGTCGGACAGGAAGAGCATCGCGATGTTGAATTTCTTGACATAGCGGTCGCTGAAGTTGGCCAGACGATAGAAGAAATTGGAGTTCTGCCCGCTGAAATGGATGGGCACGATGTCGCGGTGGGTTTGCACGCTCTTGCTGATAAAGGTTTTCTTCCAGTCCAGGTCGTGCACTTTGCCCTTCCGGCGGCGTGAGCAGATGCCGGCAGGGAACATCACAATGTGGTTGTCTCCCCTGAATCCGGCCTCCACCATGGCGGGGAAGTTCCTGCTGTTCTTGCCCGTCTTGTTGATGGGAATGCAGAGGGGGGCAAGGTTGGGGATGTACATCAGCAGGTCGTTCACCAGATAGCGGAACTTGTCGTCGTAGTGCTTGCCCACCAATGCACCGACAGCCACGCCGTCGATGCCTCCCAGCGGGTGGTTGGACACGAATGTATAGAACTTGCCTTCCTCGTTCGGAGGGAGGTTTTCCAATCCGTTCACCTTGATGGTCATGCCCAGATAGTCGAGGCAGGCCTGCAACCAGTCGCTGCCCTCCTTGTCGGCTGCCGAGGCAATGAAGTCGTTCAGTTCGTCCTGATGGATGAGACGCTTCAGCCATGACACGACAAACCGCGGCACATACTTTGACTTTGCGCCCATCTTCGTCTTCAAAACCTGATCAATATCTAACAGTTTCAACTCTGTTGAACTCATGGAAAAGTCGGTTAATATTCTGCAAAAATAACATAACTTTTTATAAACAAATCACTTTTTGCAAAAATATTCAAGAAAAAATTGGGTGATTTTTTGAATTGTCCAACCATTCGCCCGGCACTCCGTTTCAGCCTGTCGCCCAGCTATCTTCCCGTAACAGCATATTCATAACTTTCCGTCCGGCAGCCACATAGGGGGTAACAGATAGAATTCACTCTAGCGAAACGGTATAACCGTTTTGAAAAAGCGCATGGATCTTTCGCAATCCAGATGCGAAAAGTGAAGAATTAAGAGTGAAGAGCACGGAAAACACAAAAGGCACACATGCAAAAATGGGCGAAAATATGGAAAAAAGTCCCACCAGAACCTGTCCTTTTGTCCCCTGTTTCCCACCCTTTCGCAGTGTGAGTGGGGCCTATACGAAAAGTGTTTAAGCCCCAATCGGAAAGTAGATGTCAAACAGTTGCTTTGGGAAATTTTATAACTAACTGAGCACCAAGTACTTGCGTAGAACGCAGAAAATCGGCGATATTTTGCGCTCAGAGGCTCTTCAGTAGCGAAAAATCGATTCTGCGGAAGGTAAAATTCTCAGTTATGGAAGAAACGGCGTGGGAAACCTGCCGGACAAGCACCATATTGCCTGATAGAAAAAGGCGGCATAAAAAGCGAATTTTGGCTGAAAATGTAACTTGCCAATTCGCAAAATACCCCACAAAAAGGCGCAAAATCCACTGTTTTTCAAAAAAAATCGGCCTGCAAAAATATTTTTGTGGAGAATTGTGGGGAATTGTGGGGGATTTTGTTTAATTTTGCCTCACTAATATTTTTTAAAGAAGTACACATGCGCTTTTTAGGTAACATAGAAGCAAAAATCGATGCCAAAGGCCGCCTTTTCCTGCCGGCAACCTTCCGCAAGATACTGCAACAGGCCGGCGAAGAGGACCTGGTGTTGCGCAAAGATGTCTTCCAGCCCTGTCTGGTGCTGTTCCCCAAATCCACATGGAACGAGCAGATGGATCTGGTCAGGAGCCGCCTATCCAGGTGGAAGAAGGACCAACAGGCCATCTACCGGCAGTTCGTGAGCGACCTGGAAGAGTTCAACCTTGACGCAAACGGCCGGTTCCTGGTTCCCAAGCGATACTTGAAGATGGCCGACATCCACCAGTCGGTGAAGTTCATCGGCATGGGCGACTGCATCGAACTGTGGAGCAACGACGACAAGTCAGACCAGCCATTCGTCGACCTGGAGGAATTCGGCGAGGCACTGGAAAGGCTCATGGACGAAGAGCCCAAGGCCCAGGACAAAGAACAGTAATAAGACCAGTACACGATGACTATCACCGCAACAGGCTACCACACACCAGTGCTCCTGCAAGAGAGCATCAACGGGCTGGACATCCGGCCCGACGGCATCTACGCAGACATGACCTTTGGCGGCGGAGGACATGCCTCGGCCATCGTGAAACGGCTCGGGAAGCAGGGAAAACTCTTTGCTTTCGACCAGGATGCCGACGCCCTGCAGAACCTCATGGAGACCCACGGGGAACTCCTGCGGCAGAAACAGTTCACCTTTGTGCGGTCAAACTTCCGCTACCTGAAGAACTGGATGCGCTACTACGGAGTGGAAGCCCTTGACGGAATACTGGCCGACCTCGGCGTCAGCTCGCACCACTTCGACGACGAAGAGCGCGGGTTCTCCTTCCGATTCGACGCCCCGCTCGACATGAGGATGAACAAGCAGGCGCAGTCGACGGCGGCAGATGTGCTGAACAAATACACCGAAGAACAACTCTCCGACGTCTTCTATCTCTACGGAGAGCTCAAGAATGCCCGACAACTGGCCAGAGCCGCCGTTGAAAGACGGAAGAAGCAACCCTTCAAGACCACGCAGGACTTCATCGGAGCCATCGCCAGACTCATACCCAAAGAGCGCGAGAAAAAGGAGTTGGCAAAGGCATTCCAGGCCCTGCGCATTGAAGTCAACCAGGAGATGGAGGCACTCAAGGAAATGCTCCAGGCGGCAACCGAACTCCTGAAGCCGGGCGGACGGCTCGCGGTCATCACCTACCATTCGCTCGAAGACCGCCTGGTGAAGAACATGATAAAGGCGGGCAACTGCGAAGGAAAGGTGGAACAGGACTTCTTCGGGAGAGCGCAGAAACCACTCCAGGCTGTCAACACAAAACCCATCGTTCCAAAAGCAGACGAACAAACAAACAATCCCAGAAGCCGAAGCGCGAAACTCAGAATAGCAGAAAAAGCATGAACCCAGAAGAAAACATCATCATAGAAGAACCGTTCGTGGAGGAAGAAGCACCCCAAGAAGAACCGGTAAAAGAAGAAGAGAGTACCATCTCACTCGAGGAAGCCATCAAGGACCTTGCCCACGAAGACGAAGCACCGCAGTCGACAACCTTTTCCCTGCGGAAGATTCTGCTGGGCGACATTCTCAACACGGGCATTGTCAAGAAGCAGATATGGCTCCTGCTGCTCATTACCGCCTTCGTCATCGCCTCCATCACCTGCCGGTACAAATGCCAGCAGAGCACATTGAAGATCGACAAGCTGCAGAAGGAACTCACCGACGCCAAGTTCCGGGCACTCACCAGCAGTAGCCAACTGACGGAGAAATGCCGCGAAAGCAATGTACTTGAAATGCTGAAGAACAACAAGGACAGCGTTCTCCACCACCCCAACCAGCCGCCCTACATCATAAACATACCGCAATGAGCACGAAATTCAATAATAAAAAGACACTCCCCCGATATGTCTTCCTCGTCATTGTGATGGGATGCATCGCTTGTTCGGTGGTTGTAAAGGCCGCCTATACCATGTATGTGAAACGCGGCTTCTGGATGGAGGTGGCCGAAAGGACCAGCCAAGACAGCATTCCCAAGCCCCCCGTGAGGGGTAATATTCTGAGTTGCGACGGGCAGCTCATGGCAAGCAGCATCCCGGAATACACGCTCCACATCGACTTCAAAGCCCTGCACAATGCCAAGAACGACTCTCTCTGGGAAGCCAATCTCGACTCCATCTGCATCGGACTGAACGAAATCTTCCCGGAAAAGTCGGCCGCAAAATTCAAGTCTGACCTGGAAGCTGCCAGAAGCAGGCAGGAACAAAACTATGCCATCTGGCCAAAACGTGTCAACTACAACACCTTTACACAAGTAAAGCGACTGCCTGTCCTCTGCCTGCACAAGTACAAGGGCGGACTGAACGAGACCGAGTTCAATGCCCGCAAGAAACAATTCGGCGGACTGGCCAGCCGTACACTCGGTGCACTCTATGGTGCAAAGGACTCCGCACGCTTCGGACTGGAACTTTCCTACGACTCCATCCTGCGCGGAAAAAACGGCATCATCAACCGCAGGAAGGTGCTGAACAAATACCTGGAGCTGACCATCGTACCTCCAGTTGACGGTGCAGACATCGTCACCACCATCGATGTGAACATTCAGGACCTTGCAGAGCGTGCCGTTATCGACGAACTCCGCGAAATAGATGCCAGCGTGGGAGTGGCCATCGTCATGGAAGTTGCCACCGGAGATGTCAAGGCTATCGTCAACATGGAGAAGGTAGGGGAAAACCAGTACGCCGAAATCAAGAACCATGCGGTCAGCGACCTGCTCGAACCAGGCTCCGTGTTCAAGACCGCCAGCCTGCTTGTCGCACTCGACGATGGTGTGATTGACACCACTGCCTACATCGAAACGGGAGGCGGAATCTGGAATATGTATGGCCGGAAAATGAAAGATCACAACTGGGCTTCCGGCGGCTGCGGCACCTTGAAAGTGCCAAGCGTACTCCACAAAAGTTCGAACATTGGCACGAGCAGAATCATCGACGACAACTACCACAACCATCCCGAAAAATTCGTGGAAGGCATCTATCGAACAGGTATTGCCGACGACCTGGGCATTCCCCTGAATGGTGCTTCGCCAGCGAGAATCAGGATGCCCAAGAAAGACGCCCGCGGAAAGCAGTGGGTGAACTGGAGCAACACGGCATTGCCATGGATGAGCATCGGCTATGAGACACAGGTGCCGCCCATTTCCACCCTGACCTTCTACAATGCTATTGCCAACAACGGCAAAATGATGCGCCCGCGGTTTGTCAAGGAAGTGGTGAAAGACGGACAGGTTATCATGGAATATCCTCCTGAAGTGATGCGCGAAAGCATCGTCAAGCACCCGTCGACTCTGGGAAAGATAAGAGCCATGCTCGAAGGAGTGGTCTCCGTGGGGACTGGAAAGAAGGCTGCTTCAAAGACATTCAAGTCGGCCGGGAAGACGGGAACGGCCCAAATCTGGACCAGTGCCGGAAAAACCAGCGCCCACCTGCTCTCATTCGCAGGCTATTTCCCCGCCGATGCGCCGCAATATAGCTGCATTGTGTGCATACAGAAGGTCGGAAGCCCAGCCAGCGGCGGCTTCTGCGCAAAAGTCTTCAAGGACATTGCCGAGGGAATAATGGCAAAGAACATCCATCTTCGGGTGCAGTCGGCACGCGACTCCCTGTCGGCACTGCTCCCGGATGTCAAGGACGGTAATATGACTGCCGCCGACAATGCCCTCTCGTACCTGGGTTACAAATACACGACCGAGTGGTCTTCGCAAAGGAATGATGCCCAGCGCGTCTGGGGGTATGCCCAGAAAGAGGGAAACAAGCAAATAGATTTGAAGAAGAGTCAACTGTACAAACAAGGCCAGGTGCCGAGTGTGGCAGGCATGGGAGCCCGCGATGCTGTCTATATGCTTGAGAAACGCGGCGTGCGTACCAAGCTGCAGGGGCGTGGCAAGGTGGTTAAGCAAAGCCTGCCGCCAGGACATAGCATCAAGAAGGGGGAAATTTGCATCCTCACTTTGCAATAAGAAAAATAAATAACACGAAAAAAACATAATAAATATGATTCTTTGCGAACTAATCAAAGACATCAAAGTCTTGCAGGTTGTGGGGCCGTCAGATGTTGAAGTAAGCGGCATCGAGTTGGATTCCAGGCGTGTGGTGGAGGGCACCCTCTTCGTAGCCATGCGCGGAACGCAGTCCGACGGCCACCGGTACATTGGCAAAGCCGTGGAGCAAGGGGCTCATGCCATTCTCTGCGAGGAAGTGCCCGAGATGCCGGACAGCCGTGTAGCGTATGTGCAGGTGGCTTCGACCGAGGATTGCGTGGGCAAGGTTGCCTCGGCATTCTTCGGCGAGCCGAGCAAGCACCTGACGCTGGTGGGTGTCACAGGCACCAACGGAAAGACCACCATTGCCACGCTGCTGTACAACATGTTCCGCAAGTTCGGACACCGCTGCGGACTGATTTCAACCGTTTGCAACTACATTGAAGACGAGGCTGTTCCCGCCAGTCACACCACTCCCGATGCCGTCGAGCTGAACAAGTTGCTGGCGCGCATGGTGGACGAGGGCTGCAGTTATGCCTTCATGGAGTGTTCCAGCCACGCCATTGCACAGAAGCGCATCGGTGGACTGCACTTTGCCGGAGGCATCTTCAGTAATCTGACACGCGACCATCTGGACTATCACAAGACTTTCGAGAACTACCGCGATGCCAAGAAGGCCTTCTTCGACATGCTGCCGAAGTCTGCTTTTGCCGTAGTTAATGCCGACGACAAGAACGGAATGTTCATGGTGCAGAACACGAAGGCCAAAGTGCGCACCTACAGCACCCGTCAACCGGCCGATTTCAAGGCTCGCCTGCTGGAGTGCCACTTCGAAGGCATGTATCTGGAACTGGACGGAAAGGAAGTGGGTGTGCAGTTCATAGGAAAGTTCAATGTGAGTAACCTGCTGGCAGTGTACGGTGCTGCCAGGATGCTTGGCAAGCCGACAGACGACATTTTGCTGGTGCTCTCCACGCTGAAGAGCGTCCGTGGCAGGCTGGAGCCCATCCACTCGCCTGCAGGATTCACTGCCATCGTGGACTATGCCCACACTCCCGATGCGCTGGAGAATGTGCTCAACGCCATCCACGAGGTGCTCAACGGCAAGGGGAGCGTGATAACCGTGTGCGGAGCCGGCGGCAACCGCGATAAGGGGAAGCGCCCGCTGATGGCACAGGAGGCTGTACGGCAGAGCGACCGCGTGATTATCACCAGCGACAATCCCCGCTTTGAGGAGCCGCAGGACATCATCGACGACATGCTCGGGGGGCTGACGCCTGCCCAGAAGAAGAAAGTGCTGGCCATTGCCGACCGCCGGGAGGCCATCCGCACGGCCTGTGCACTGGCACAGAAGGGCGATGTGGTGCTCGTGGCAGGCAAGGGACACGAGGACTATCAGGAGGTAAAGGGCGTGAAGCACCACTTCGACGACAAGGAGGTCTTGCTTGAATGTTTTGCCGGAGAAGCCTGAAGAAAATACATTAACCAATTGAAGAACTGACAAAAAGTTAAGACATGCTTTACTATATCTTCCGTTTCCTGGAGCAGTATAACATCCCTGGCTCGCACCTGTGGTCGTACATTTCGTTCCGCTCGCTGCTGACGCTGATTCTCTCGCTCATCATCTCCGCATGGTTCGGCGAGAAGTTCATCAAGTTCATGCGCCGCCGGAACATCGGCGAGACCCAGCGCGACAATTCCATCGACCCCTTCGGCGAGAAGAAAAAGGGCGTTCCGACCATGGGCGGCATCATCATCATCGTGTCAATCCTCGTCCCCGTGTTGCTGTTCGGCCGCATGCGGAACATCTACCTCATCCTGATGATCATAACGACGGTATGGCTTGCCTTCCTCGGTTTCCTCGACGACTACATCAAAATTTTCCGCAAGGACAAAGAGGGGCTTAAAGGCAAGTACAAGATTTTCGGGCAGTTCAGCATCGGCCTGATTGTAGGCTTGGTGCTTTGGGCGGCTCCCGATGCCATCATACGCGAGAATGTGTCGGCCCAGCCACAGGGGAAGGAACTGGTGGTCACCCACAAGTCTGAGCCCGTCAAGTCGCTCAAGACCACCATTCCGTTTGTAAAGAACCATAACCTGGACTACTCCGAACTGATGGGTTGCTTCGGCAAGTACAAGACGGCGGCAGGTTGGATACTCTTTGTGCTGATGACCATCATCGTGGTTACGGCCGTGTCGAACGGTGCCAACCTTAACGACGGCATGGACGGGATGTGCGCCGGCAACTCGGCTATCATCGGCGTGGCGCTCGGCATCCTGGCTTATGTGTCGAGTCACTTGGAGTATGCCTCCTACCTTAACATCATGTACATCCCCGGTTCGCAGGAACTGGTGGTGTTCATGTGTGCCTTTGTGGGTGCCATGATTGGATTCCTGTGGTACAACGCCTATCCTGCACAGGTATTCATGGGCGACACCGGCTCGCTCACCATCGGCGGCATCATCGGTGTTTCGGCCATCATCATACACAAGGAGCTGCTTGTGCCCATCCTCTGCGGAATTTTCCTGGTGGAAAGCCTCAGCGTGATCATCCAGACACAGTTGTTCAAGTTCTACAAGCACCGCGGGCAGCGGGTACGCTTCTTCCGCTCTACGCCCATCCACGACAATTTCCGCAAACTCGACTCGCAGCTTGACCCGTCGAGCCGGTATATCCTGAAAAAATGGCCGCACCGCCAGTTCCATGAGTCGAAAATCACCATCCGATTCTGGATTGTGACCATCATTCTGGCTGCGCTGACTATCATCACTTTAAAGATAAGATAACACCCATTTTCCAAAAGAGGCTCAAACGCGGCACAACCGGGGCCAAAACGCCCGCCGTTTGGAGCCCAAACGCAACGCGACTGAGCCTCAGTTGAAAAAGCACTGAAAAGAAAGCATAAGACGAATGAAGAAGATAGTAGTATTAGGAGCCGCCGAAAGCGGTGTCGGAGCAGCCATCCTGGCACAGAAACAAGGATTCGAAGTGTTTGTCTCCGACCGCTCCTCCATCCGCGAAAACTACAAGCAGATGCTCGACTCCCACCACATCCGCTGGGAAGAACAGCAGCACACGGAAAGTGAAATACTCACGGCCGACGAGGTGGTGAAGAGCCCCGGCATACCCAAAGAGGCACCCATCGTCAGGAAAATCGCCGAAAAGGGCATCCCCGTCATCAGCGAAATAGAGTTTGCCGGACGCTACACCCAGTCGAAGATGGTCTGCATCACAGGCTCGAACGGCAAGACTACCACCACATCGCTCATCTACCACATCTTCCGCAATGCCGGATACGATGTGGGACTGGCAGGCAACATCGGACACTCGCTGGCACTTCAGGTGGCCGAGGACCCGCATCCCATCTATGTGATTGAGCTCTCATCGTTCCAACTTGACGACATATACCGCTTCAAGGCAGACATTGCCGTGCTGCTGAACATCACCCCCGACCATCTCGACCGCTACGAAGGCAAGATGGAAAACTATGCCGCCTCAAAGATGCGCATCACCCAGAACCAGGCCGAGGGCGACGCTTTCATATACTGGGCCGACGACCCCGTCATCCAGGAACAGCTGAAGCGGCACAACATACAGGCCATAGCCTATCCCTTCAGCGAACTGAAGAAGACCGGCACCATAGCCTACATCGACAACGGGCAGTACACCATTGAGCGGCCAAGCCCCTTCACCATGCCGCAGGGCGAACTCTCACTGCGCGGCAAGCACAACATCTACAACTCGCTGGCAGCCGGACTGGCAGCCAAGGTGGCAGGCATCAGCAACGAAACCATCAGGAAGAGCCTCAGCTCGTTCGAAGGAGTGGAGCACCGGCTGGAATATGTCTGCACCAAGAACGGCGTGGAATACATCAACGACTCGAAAGCCACCAATGTCGACGCATGCTGGTATGCGCTGGAAAGCATGACCCGTCCGACCATTCTCATCCTGGGAGGGCTGGACAAGGGCAACGACTACAGCACCATCCTGCCGCTCGTCAGGGAAAAATGCGTGGCGCTGGTGTTCCTCGGCGTGGACAACCGGAAACTCCACGACAACTTCGACGGACTGGGAATAACCATCGCCGACACCCACGCCATGACCGACTGCATGAAAGCCTGTCAGGAACTGGCTCAACCCGGACAGACCGTTCTGCTCAGTCCTTGCTGCGCCTCGTTCGACCTCTTCAAGAACATGGAGGACCGCGGCGAACAGTTCAAGGCCTGGGCAAGAAACATCTGACACTATATATATATTAATAAGGTATAAGAAAACACCCTCGCAAGCACACTGAAACATGATAAACCTGAAACTCGGCAACCTGTTCAAGGGTGACAAGGTCATCTGGATGATCTTCTTCTTCCTGGCCATCACCAGCGTCATCGAAGTCTACTCCTCTTCATCCATCCTGTCGTACAAAAGGGGAAACTACGCCGCTGCGGCAGTGGCGCAGACCGTCTATCTCATCATCGGACTGGTGGTGATGATCTTCACCCTGCAAATCAAGCCGAAATACTTCAAGGTCATCAATCTGCTTCTCTACGGATTCTCCATCATAACGCTACTGATGATACTGGTGCCGGGCATCGGCGTGCACGAGAACGATGCCTCACGGTGGATTCAGATAGGCTTCATCAGGTTCCAGCCATCGGAAATAGCCAAAGGCTCACTGGTCATCATGATTGCCCAGATACTCAGTGCCATGCAGACGGAGAACGGTGCCGACAAGAAGGCTTTCTCATACATACTCATCGTCTCTGGAGCAATGATACTCCCCATCATGTTCGAAAACCTCTCGACCGCCGCACTCATGTGTGCCGTTGTGTTCATGATGATGCTCGTGGGAAGGATACCCATCGCACAACTGGGCAAGCTCATGGGCGTCGGAATACTGTTCATTGTACTCGCCGTGGGAGCAGTGTGGTTCCTCGGCAATACCGACGACAATGCGGAGAAAGCACAGACGGAACTAGTTGCCGACAACTCGGTACAAACCACCAGCACAGACAATGAACTCCCGAAGAAGAAAGGGAAGGACATGCTCCACCGCTTGGGAACCTGGAAACTGCGTATCATGAAATTCATGGACTCGAAGGATGTCAAGCCGGAGGACATCGACCTCATCAACGACGGACAGGTGGCCTACGCCAACATAGCCATCGCCTCGTCGGGATTAGTCGGCAAAGGACCCGGAAACTCCGTACAGTGCGACTTCCTGGCGCAAGCCTTCGCCGATTTCATCTACGCCATCATTATAGAAGAGTTCGGACTCATTGGTGCCATCATAATAGCCCTGCTCTATATCATACTGTTGGTGCGTGCAGCTTACATTGCTAACAACTGCGAGAATGCCTTCCCTGCCTACATGGTCATGGGACTTGCCCTGCTACTTGTTACACAGGCGCTGTTCAACATGTGCGTTGCCGTAGGGCTGGCACCCGTCACCGGACAGACACTACCACTGGTCAGCCGAGGCGGAACATCCATCGTAGTGACCTGTTTCTACCTCGGCATCATGCTCAGCATAAGCCGCTACTCCACAAAAAAGAAGAAAGACAAGAAGGCACTGGTCGCAGAAGAGACAACCGATTGAAAATAAATAATATACAAATACAAGAAATATACTCATAATTTTGTAAATTTGTGCTTTGCAGCACACACTCGCTCAAATGAACAGACCAAACAAATTCATCATAAGCGGAGGCGGAACGGGAGGACACATCTTCCCCGCCATCAGCATAGCCAACGCCCTGAAGCAGCTCCGTCCCGATGCCGACATACGCTTTGTGGGCGCACTCGGAAGAATGGAAATGCAGCGGGTGCCCGAAGCGGGCTACCCCATCGAAGGACTTCCCATCTGCGGCTTCGACCGGAAAAACCTGCTGAAGAACTTCGTCGTGCTCTATCGCATCTGGAAAAGTCAGCGCATGGCACGCCGCATCATACGGGACTTCCGCCCCGATGCGGCCATAGGCGTGGGCGGATATGCCAGCGGACCGACGCTGAACATTGCCGCCAAGATGGGCATTCCCACCCTTATCCAGGAGCAGAACTCCTATGCCGGCGTGACCAACAAGTTGCTGGCAAAGAAAGCCAGGCGCATCTGTGTGGCATACGATGGTATGGAACGCTTCTTCCCTGCCGAGAAAATCATACTCACCGGCAACCCCGTCAGGCAAAATGTCCTGCAAACTCCGCTCACGAAACAGGAAGCCCGCACTTCGTTCGGACTGAACCCCGAGAAGAAAACCATACTCGTGGTGGGAGGTTCGCTAGGCGCAAGAACCATCAACGAAAGCATTCTGAACAACCTGGAAGCCATACGGGAGAGCGATGTGCAGATACTCTGGCAGACAGGCAAGTTCTATGCCGATGAAATCAGCAAGCGGCTAGCCGGGCTACAGGCTGTCGACAACCTCCATTCCACCGCTTTCATCAGCGACATGGGGGCTGCCTACAAGGCCGCCGACCTGGTCATCAGCCGTGCAGGAGCCAGCAGTATCAGCGAGTTCTGCCTCATCGGCAAACCCGTTATCCTGGTGCCAAGCCCCAATGTGGCGGAGGACCACCAGACTAAGAATGCCATGGCATTGGTGGAAAAAGGTGCGGCACTCTACATCAAGGACGCAGAGGCAACCGAAAAACTCATTGCCACGGCATTGGAAACCATCAACAACGAGAACCAACTGGCACAACTGGAGCAAAACATACGCAAGCTTGGGCTGCCCGACGCAGCACAAACCATTGCCCGGGAAGTGCTTAAACTGATAGAAAAGCAATGAAACTGAACGACATAAAAGCCGTATATTTCATCGGAGCAGGCGGTATCGGCATGAGTGCCATAGCACGCTATTTCCTCCAGAAAGGCTTCGTGGTGGCCGGCTACGACAAGACGCCCACCGAACTGACCCGCCAACTGGAGAAGGAAGGCATGCTCCTCCACTACGAGGAGAGCGTGGAAGAAATACCGTTCGTATGCAAGAACGCCGCCGCTACGCTGGTCATCTACACCCCGGCCATTCCAAACGAACATCAGGAACTGACCTATTTCCGAAAGAATGGCTTTGAAATCCAGAAGCGGGCTCAGGTGCTCGGACAACTCACAAGGCAGCACAAGGGGCTTTGCGTGGCAGGAACGCACGGCAAGACCACCACTTCGGCAATGTGTGCCCATATCATGCATCAAAGCAAACAAGACTGCAATGCCTTCCTCGGGGGCATAACGAAGAACTATGGCACCAACTACATCCTCTCCGACAGCAGCGACTATGTGGTGATTGAGGCCGACGAGTTCGACCGCTCCTTCCATTGGCTCAGCCCGTGGATAAGCGTCATCACCTCGACCGACCCCGACCACTTGGACATCTACGGCACAAAGGAAGCCTATCTGGATAGTTTCCGCCATTACACTGAACTGATCCAGCCGGGCGGAGCACTCATTCTTCACACCGGACTGGAGATGAAGCCCAATATTCCCGAGGGTGTTACCGTCTATGGCTACAGCCTGACGGAGGGGCAGTTCCATGCGGAGAACGTCCGTATTGAGGACGGAGAAATCACCTTCGACTTCATCTCTCCGATAGAAAGTGTCCGCAACATACAACTAGGACACCCCATCCCCATCAACATTGAGAACGGAATAGCCGCCATGGCCATGGCACAACTGGCCGGTTGCACCGCTGAAGAACTGCGATACGCCATGGGCAGCTACAAAGGTGTGGACCGCCGGTTCGACTTCAAGATAAAAAACAGCCGGCATGTCCTCCTCTCCGACTATGCACATCACCCCAAGGAAATCTTCGAGAGTGCCCGGAGCATCAGGCAACTCTATCCCAACCGCAGGATAACCGCCATCTTCCAGCCCCATCTCTACACCAGGACAAGGGACTTCTATCATGAATTTGCCAAGGCTCTGGACCAGTTGGACGAAGTGTATCTCTGCGACATATACCCTGCCCGCGAACTACCCATCGAGGGAGTGAGCAGCAAACTGATCTACGACCAGCTCCGTCCGGACATGGAAAAGCACCTCATCACCAAGGAAGAGGTACTGACGCTCGTAAAAGAGCATGACTTCGATGTACTGACCATACTCGGAGCGGGCGACCTCGACGCCCTGGTTCCAGCCATAGAGAAAGCCATTCTGACAAAAGAAACCACATAAGCCCATGAAGTTCAATTGGCAATTCATATTGTTCCTCGTTGTAGACCTCTTCCTCGGAGCCTATCTCGTAGCGGCATTCACCGTGTTCAACAAAACCGATGAACTGGAGAAGACATGCCAGCGGGTTGACATCCGGATTGAGGACAAGGATGCCACCGGATTCATCAGCGAGAAGGAAATAGTCGACCGTCTGAAAAAGGCAGGGCTCTACCCGCAAGGCAAGGACATGAACGCCGTCCAGGTGCGCAACATCGAAGACAATCTTCAACGCACACCTTTCGTCAAAACGGCTGAATGCTACAAGGCACAGGACGGAAGCGTGCGCATCAGCCTGACCCAGCGCATGCCCAAGTTGCGCATCAAGGCAGCCAACGGCGACGACTATTACCTTGACGACAAGAACAGTATCATGCCCAACTCTCAGTACACCAGCGACCTCATCGTTGCCACGGGACACATCACCCGTCAGATGGCACAAACCTATGTGGCACCGCTGGCCAACACCATCACACAACTGCCGTTCTGGGAAGACCAGATTGAACAAATCAACATCCTGCCCGACAAGAGCGTGGAACTGGTGCCGCGAGTGGGCGACCACATCATCCTACTTGGGAAAATGCCCGAATCGGGCAACAAGAAGGAGCGGGAAGAGCAAATCGCCGAGTTCGTAAAAAAGAAACTCGACCGGCTTGAAATCTTCTATTGCCATGGATTGTCTCAGGCCGGCTGGAACAAATACAGGCTCATCAACCTTGAGTTCGACAACCAAATCATCTGCAAGAAGAAATAAGCACATCAAACAATAAGATATAAATAATAAATAAAGAATCGTATGGAAGAATTCATCGTAGCAATCGAACTAGGATCGACAAAGATCATCGGAGTTGCTGGCCGGAAGGAACTTGACGGCAGTTTCAGCGTGCTTGCCACTGCCAAAGAGGATGCCAGCACCTGCATCAGGAAAGGTATTGTCTATAATCTGGACAAGACCGCCCTCTGCATTAAAAACATTGTAGGCCGTTTGGAGACATCGCTCAAGACAAGGGTAGCCCGCGTCTATGTGGGCGTCGGCGGCCAGTCGCTGCGCAGCATCAAGAATGTGGTGGGCAAGGATCTGCCTGCCAACACCATCGTCACCATCGACATGATTGACGAGTTGCGCGACACCAACCGCAACATGCCCTACCCTGACATGGAGATTCTCCGTGATGCCATTCAGGAATACAAGGTAGACAACCAGTATCAGGTCGACCCTGTGGGCATTCCCTGTCAGCATCTGGACGGCAACTTCCTGAATATTGTATGGCGCAAGACTTTTTACAACAACCTGAACAAGTGTTTCGAGATGGCCAATGTGAAGATTGCCGAGATGCGCATCTCACTGCTGGCACTCGCCAACAACATCCTGACCGAGGCGGAGAAGCGCACCGGCTGTATACTTGTCGACCTCGGAGCCGAGACCACCAGCATGGCCGTCTATCACAAGAACATCCTTCGCCACCTGGCTGTTATCCCCATCGGTTCGAACAACATCACGAAGGACATCGCTTCGCTGAACATTGAGGAGGACGAAGCCGAGCGTCTGAAGCTGAAATACGGCAATGGCCACAGCAACGATACGGCCATCAACAGTTCGGAAACCATCACGGTGGATGCCGACCGGACCATCAAGGTGAGTGAGTTCAGTGCTGCCGTCGAGGCGCGCGCCGAGGAAATCGTGCAGAATGTGGAGCATCAGATACCCTTCGAGTACAACAGGAACCTCATGGGTGGCATCATCCTCACCGGTGGTGGCGCCAACCTGAAGAACATCGATGTGCTGTTCCGCAACATCACCCATATTGACAAGGTCCGCATTGCCAAGTTCATCAATCAGGACATCCACACGCTCGACCCGGAAATCAAGGCGCAGAACGGTCTGTACAACACGGTGCTGGGCCTGATGGTCAGCGGCGACATGAACTGCGCCGGCAACAAGCTGACCAACGACCTCTTTGGCCCTGAACCGCAACCAGAGGAACCTGAAGAGCCTACCCAGCCCATCATCACCGTGGAAGTGCCTAAGGCACCAGGCTACGGCGATAACCAGTCCGTCGATGTGGTTATCCGTCCAGAGGACCTGAAAGAAGAGGAAGAGGAGATGCCCAGAAGGAAGGGAAACGGCATGTTCAAGAGAATTGGGAACAGGCTGGGTTCCTGGCTGGGATCGCTGATAGACGAAGAGGACTGATGCCCCGACTGACTCACTTAACCAATCAACCAATAGTATAAAAACAAAAACATAAGGATATATTTTCTATGAACGATTACGATATCATGTCAACACTTGATTTTGTTGACGAACACGAAGAGAGCAAGACGAAGAGCATCATCAAGGTGATAGGCGTCGGCGGCGGTGGCAGCAACGCCGTGAACCACATGTTCCGCCAAGGCATCCACGATGTTTCTTTCATGGTTTGTAACACCGACGCACAGGCGCTGAACAACTCCCCTGTGCCCGTCCACCTGCAGTTGGGCAGCGAGGGTCTCGGTGCCGGCAACCGCCCGGAGAAGGCCCGCATGGCAGCCGAGGAGAGTGCCGACGACATCAGGCAGCGCCTTGAGGACGGCACGCGCATGGTCTTCATCACGGCTGGAATGGGAGGCGGCACCGGTACGGGTGCATCGCCCGTCATCGCCCGCATCAGCAAGGAGATGGACATCCTCACCGTGGGCATTGTCACCATCCCCTTCGAGTTTGAAGGCCCCAGGAAGATTAACCAGGCACTCGACGGCGTGGAAGAACTCTCGAAGCATGTCGATGCCCTTCTTGTCATCAACAACGAGCGCCTGCGCGAAATCTACTCGGGTGAGACCTTCGAAAACGCCTTCGGCAAGGCCGACGACACCCTCAGTGTGGCTGCCAAGTCCATTGCGGAAATCATCACCGTGCACGGACTCATCAACCTGGACTTCAACGATGTGAAGACCGTTCTCAAGGACGGAGGCGTGGCCATCATGTCAACGGGCTACGGCGAGGGCGAGGACCGCGTGAGGAAAGCCATCGAGAATGCCCTCCATTCCCCGTTGCTCAACAACAGCAACATCTACAGCTCGAAGAAAATCCTGCTCAGCCTGAACTACGGCGACCAGAAAGGGCAGAACCCCTTCATGATGGAAGAGGTGAGCGAAATACACGAATTCATGGCCAATTTCAAGGACTTTGAAATCAAGTGGGGCGTAGCACAGGACATAAGCCTTGGCGACGAGGTGAAGGTGACCATCCTTGCCACTGGATTCGGACTGGACAATGTGGAAGGCATGAACGAGCACATGGGCAAGCGCCGCACGCAGGAGCAGATTGAGGAACAGGCCGCGCTCGAGGAAAAGAAGCGCCAGGAACTGCTCCGCATCCAGCGCTATTACGGGCATCCCGCCGGACAGGTGTCGACCGCAAAGCGTGCGCGCCACATCTTCCTCTTCGACAAGGAAGACCTGGACAACGAGGATCTCATCATGGCCATCGACACATCTCCCACCTTCACCCGCACGAAGTCGAAGATGGAGGAAATACGCAAGTCGACCAACACCAAGAGGGAAAGCAACGGAAACGGAAACGGCAGCATCAGCATCGAGGGAGGCATTTCCTTCGCTGCCGACTGAACCGTGAGTTGAACCCATAAATCACGAAAGAGCCATATGACACTATTCGACCAAGTCAGCAACGACATCAAGGATGCCATGAAGGCGCGCGACAAGGTGCGCCTGGAGACGCTGCGCAACATCAAGAAAGTGTTTCTTGAAGCCAAGACGGCACCGGGTGCCAACGACACGCTGGAAGATGCCGCAGCACTGAAAATCATACAGAAGCTGGCCAAGCAGGGCCGCGAGGCTGCCGAGGTGTTCCAGCAGCAACACCGCCCCGACCTTGCCGAAGGCGAGCTGGCGCAGGTGGCCGTCATGGAAACCTACCTGCCGAAGCAAATTTCCGAGGAGGAGATTGCCGCCATTGTCAGGGACATCGTGGCACAGACGGGTGCCGAGGGCATGAAGGACATGGGCCGCGTCATGGGACTGGCCACCAAGCAGATGGCCGGACGCGCCGACGGACGCATCATCTCCACCATCGTCAAGCAACTACTGGCGTAGCCAACACTTACGAGAAAGCATGCAATGCGGGTGTACACACAATGTCACCCGCATTTTTTTGTAAAAAAGACATTGGCCGGCGAAGGCTGGTTCCTGTCAAGATTTTTTACTGCACACTGGTGCCAACACGACATTTCTTGCCCGTCTTTATGACCAGCCTCCCTCTTCGGCACAAAAAACGGAAGAAACTCAACAACTATGCAAATCATTGTTAATCAACGGATTAGTAAGGACAACGACGCAAGCAATATTCTCTTGGATTCCGAAAGAGCCACATTCAGGTCGTGAATGTGGCTCTTTCGGTGTTCAATACCTTAGGTTTCACCGCATAAGACAGACATTCTGGAAATGCAACTGAGCCTCAGTTGGAACTGCCAAGATGGAAAACGGCACGAAACAGAGCCAAAACCGAAGCATGAAACCATCAAAAAGTATGTGTATGAAAATTGCACACTTTCCGGAAATGTAACGGAATTTTACGAAAGCAGCCGCCTCTAACCCAGCCTCTAGCCGAACAGTTCCTTGACCACCTCGGTGGACTTCAACTCGGGAAAACCGGCTACATGCAACCGATAGTAAGCCAGGATATAGTCCAGTATGCGGTTCCTGTCGTGATGGGACAGGCGGAAGAACTTCAAATTGCTCCACGACATGCGCATCAGCAGCAGGAAATATTCGGCATCTGCGGCCGGGACGAAATCGGCATGGCCGGGCTTTACTCCCACAAACGAAGCCATGCGCAGGTCAAAAACACAGCCCTTCCTGTAGTCTTCAAGGTTTGGGAAAAAGCCTAAGCAACCCGCCAGGCGAATCATGAACAGCAAGTGGAAGTTGGCCACGCCCTCCTCCATTTGGTCGAACAGCAGCAGGGCCTCCCGCACAAAGTCGAAGAGTTGCTCGTCGCGCTGACTACCGCGAGTGGCATAGGTCAGGAACTCGGCCAGGAACAAGGCTACCGAGAGCTTCTCAAGGTGCATGAGCATGGAAGCGTAGGGGGCACTCAACTGCGCCGAGGCAAGGCGCTGGACATCCTGCTGAGGGCGGTATTCTGCCGTTACGGAAAGAAGCGTCAGCGGTTGCAGTATGTTGCGCAGCGAGCGCCCCCGTCCCTTGCCTGACACCGTGCAGGCAAACGACACGCGTCCCCTTTCGCGCGTCAGCATATCTACAATCCAGCGCGTGTCCGAATAGCGCACAATGCGCAGCACAACAGCCTCTGTCACCGTCATCATACCCTACAAAAGTACAAAAAACGGGGCGTGCGCGAAATTTTTTCCGATAAAATTTGGAGCATAAGAAGAAAACGCATAACTTTGCACCCGCAAATAAAAACGCATGGTCCCTTCGTCTATCGGCTAGGACGAGAGATTTTCATTCTCTAAAGAGGAGTTCGACTCTCCTAGGGACTACAAATTAACGAATAAGAAAACGACATAAAACAAGATGGCAAACCACAAATCATCAGAGAAGAGAATTCGTCAGACCAAGACAAGGACATTGCACAACCGCTATTATGCAAAGACCATGCGCAATGCCGTTCGTAAGCTTCGTGCGCTGACTGACAAGGAAGAAGCCCTCAAGCTCTATCCCAATGTACAAACCATGCTGGACAAGCTGGCAAAGAAAAACATCATTCACCGCAACAAGGCTGCCAATCTCAAGTCTAGTCTGGCAAAGCACATCCAGGGATTAGCATAACTCAAGGAGAAACATATAGGCAAAAAGGTCGCAGGCTTCAGCTTGCGACCTTTCTCGTTTTCATCCTTCTCCATCCACCGGAAAACGGCCGAAGCGGAACACTTTCTTCAATATTGAAGAAAAATTCGCATCCGACCCGTTTTTTTGAGGGCAAAAATTTCTATAAACAAACGGAAATGAGTAAATTTGCATACTATTAAAGCGAAAAAGAAAAATGGCAGAAAACAAGCAAATTGAGAACAACTACTCAGCCAGTAACATACAAGTGCTGGAAGGACTCGAGGCCGTACGCAAGCGCCCCGCCATGTACATCGGCGACATCAGCGAGAAAGGTCTTCATCACCTGGTGAACGAAACCGTGGACAACTCCATCGACGAAGCCATGGCCGGCTTCTGTAAGAACATAGAGGTGACCATCAACGAAGACAACTCCATCACCGTCCAGGACGACGGCCGAGGCATTCCCGTAGACGAACACAAGAAGTTGCACAAGTCGGCTCTCGAGGTGGTAATGACCGTGCTCCATGCCGGCGGCAAGTTCGACAAAGGTTCATATAAGGTCAGCGGCGGTCTGCACGGAGTAGGTGTCAGTTGCGTCAACGCGCTCTCCAGCCACATGATTTCGCAAGTGTTCCGCGACGGAAAGATCTATCAGCAGGAATACGAAAAGGGCGTGGCCCTGTATCCCGTGAAAGTGGTGGGCGAGACCTCCCTCCGCGGCACGCGCCAGCAGTTCTGGCCCGACCCGACCATCTTCACCACGACCACCTATCAATGGGACATCGTGGCCCGCCGCATGCGCGAACTGGCCTACCTCAACGCAGGCATCCGCATCACGCTGAAAGACCTCCGGCCCGACGAGGAAGGCAACACCAAGGAAGAAGTGTTCCACGCCGAGGACGGTCTCAAGGAGTTCGTACGCTACATCGACCGCCACCGCACACACCTCGTCGACGATGTCATCTATCTGAAGACCGAGAAACAAGGCATCCCCATCGAAGTAGCCATCATGTACAACACCGACTACTCCGAGAACATCCACTCCTATGTGAACAACATCAACACCATAGAGGGCGGTACCCACCTCACCGGCTTCCGTATCGCACTGACCAGGACGCTCAAGGCCTATGCCGATGCCGACCCCGTCATCTCGAAGAACATAGAGAGAGCCAAGATAGAGATTACTGGCGAAGACTTCCGTGAGGGCCTTACCGCCGTCATCTCCATCAAGGTGGCCGAGCCCCAGTTCGAAGGACAGACCAAGACCAAACTCGGCAACAGCGAAGTGGCTGGCGCCGTGCAGCAGGCTGTGGGCGAGGCTTTGACCTACTACCTCGAGGAGCACCCGAAGGAAGCCAAGATGATCTGCGACAAAGTGGTGCTGGCAGCCACTGCCCGCATTGCAGCACGCAAGGCAAGGGAAAGCGTGCAGCGCAAGAGCGCACTCTCCGGAGGCGGACTTCCCGGCAAACTGGCCGACTGCTCCATGAAAGATCCGAAAGAAACGGAAATCTTCCTCGTCGAGGGTGACTCCGCTGGCGGCTCTGCCAAGCAGGGACGCGACCAAAGAAGGCAAGCCATCCTTCCGCTGAGAGGAAAAATCCTGAATGTGGAAAAAGTAATGTGGCACAAGGTGTTCGAGTCCGAATCGGTCATGAACATTATCCAGGCCATCGGCGTGCGCTTCGGCGTTGACGGCGAGGGAGACAAGGAAGCCAACATCGAAAAGCTCCGCTACGACAAGATTATCATCATGACCGACGCCGATGTCGACGGCTCACACATCGACACCCTCATCATGACGCTGTTCTACCGCTTCATGCCGAAAGTGATACAAGAAGGACACCTCTACATTGCCACGCCACCGCTCTACAAGTGTACCTACAAAAAGGTCAGCGAATACTGCTACACCGAACAGCAACGCCAAGCCTTCATCGACAAGTATGTGGCAGGCCGCGACGACGACAAGGCCCTCCATACACAGCGCTACAAAGGTCTGGGCGAGATGAATGCCGTAGACCTGTGGGACACCACCATGAATCCCGAGAACCGACTGCTGAAGCAAGTGACCATAGAAAACGCTGCCGAAGCCGACGAAATCTTCTCTATGCTCATGGGAGACGATGTGGAACCGCGCCGCAAATTCATCGAGAAAAACGCAACCTACGCAAATATTGATGCATAACACATAGGAAGATGAAGTGCCAAAGGGTGCTTCATCTTTTTTATCTGGCATAAAACAACACAAAATGAACACACAAGCAACATACGAAAAACTATGGCAAAGAAAGCATTACTCATGATACTCGACGGCTGGGGAAACGGCCAGCACGGCAAAGGCGATGTCATCTTCAACACACCAACCCCTTATCTGGACTACCTCAACGCCATCTCCGCCCACTCACAGCTGCAAGCCTCGGGCGAGAATGTAGGCCTGCCCGACGGACAGATGGGCAACTCCGAAGTGGGTCACCTGAACATCGGTGCCGGACGCGTAGTATACCAAGACCTCGTAAAGATTAACCGCGCCTGCAAGGACGGTTCCATCTGCCAGAACAAACAAGTGGTGGAAGCCTTCACCTATGCCAAGGAAACAGGCAAGAAAGTCCATCTGATGGGACTGACCAGCAACGGCGGCGTGCATTCCTCACTCGACCACCTGTTCAAACTCATCGAGATAAGCAAGCAGTACGGTCTGACAAAAACCTTCGTACATTGTTTCATGGACGGACGCGACACTGACCCGAAGAGCGGTATCGGCTTCATCGAACAACTGGAAGGCGTCTGCAAGGCCAACGACGCACACATCGCCAGCATCGTCGGACGCTTCTATGCCATGGACCGCGACAAACGCTGGGAACGCGTCAAGGAAGCCTACGACCTCATTGTGGAAGGCAAGGGAAAGCAGGCGGCCGATATGCTGAAAGCCATGCAGGAAAGCTATGACGAGGGTGTGACCGACGAGTTCATCAAGCCCATCCATAATGCAACGGTCGAAGGCACCATCGGTGAAGGCGATGTGGTCATCTTCATCAACTTCCGCAATGACCGTGCAAAGGAACTCACCCATGTTCTCACACAGCAAGACATGCCCGAACAAGGCATGCACACCATTCCAGGACTGAAATACTACTGCATGACTCCCTATGATGCAAACTTCAAGGGTGTGGGCATCCTCTTCCCAAAAGAGAATGTAGACAACACCCTCGGCGAATATCTCTCCCGTCTGGGAAAGAAACAATTGCACACTGCCGAAACCGAGAAGTATGCACATGTGACATTCTTCTTCAACGGCGGTCGCGAAGCTCCCTTCGAAGGAGAAGACCGCATACTTGTCCCAAGTCCAAAAGTGGCCACCTACGACCTGAAACCCGAAATGTCGGCCTACGAAGTGAAGGATAATTTGGTGAAAGCCATCGCCACCGAACAGTACGATTTCATCGTTGTGAACTTTGCCAACGGCGATATGGTGGGACACACGGGCGTCTACAATGCCATTGCCAAGGCCGTCTGGGCAGTTGACAACTGTGTACGTGAGGTTATAGAAACCTGCAAGGCACACGACTATGAGGCCATCATCATTGCCGACCACGGTAATGCCGACAATGCCATCAACCCCGACGGAAGTCCCAACACGGCACACTCGCTCAACCCCGTCCCGTTCATCTATGTGACAGACAACAACTCTGCCACCGTGAAAGACGGACGGCTGGCCGATGTGGCCCCCTCTATCCTCCACATCATGGGCTTGGAACAACCTGCCGACATGACTGGGGAAAATCTGATTGAAGACAATAGATAAGACATTTTGATGGAGGTAAGAATAGAAAATGGCTGGAAACAACAATTAATCCGTGAGTTTGATAAAGATTATTTCGTCAAACTCACGGAATTTGTACGCCAGGCATATGCATCGCACACATGCTATCCACCGGGCAGGTTTATCTTCAATGCCTTCGAAAAGTGTCCATTCCATCGGGTAAAAGTAGTCATTCTCGGTCAAGATCCCTACCACGAGCCCGGTCAAGCACATGGTTTGAGTTTCTCGGTACTTGACGGTATTCCCTTTCCTCCTTCGCTCCAGAACATCTTCAAGGAAATACATGACGACACAGGGGCACCCATTCCCCACTCTGGCAACCTGACCCGCTGGGCCGAGCAGGGCGTACTGCTCCTCAACTCCACCCTTACGGTTGAAGCGCATTTGGCAAACTCACATGCCCGCTTCGGCTGGCAGACATTCACAGATGCAGCCATTCGGGCCTTGGCTGCCAACCGGGAGAACATCGTCTACATGCTTTGGGGTGGCTATGCAAGAAGTAAAGCATACATGATTGACCATAGGCGGAATCTCGTTTTGGAATCGGTGCATCCCTCTCCGCTAAGCGCCAATCGTGGCGGTTGGTTCGGCAATCACCACTTTTCCAGATGTAACACCTATCTGGAAGAACACGGACAGACACCCATCAACTGGTAAACGATGAGCAACAGGTATCTTCCCATACTTCAAGTCGGCAATGTACTGCTCTCGCCCGACATCCTGACGGAGCATTTCTGCTGCGATTACGAAAAATGTCACGGCATCTGTTGCGTCGAAGGTAACGAAGGAGCGCCTGTTTCCCTCGATGAAATCGGCGAAATTGAGGATTCTCTTGATGCTGTCTGGAACGACCTTTCCGCTCAGGCTCAGGCCGTGATTGACAAGCAAGGCGTGGCATATACCGACCGGGAAGGAGACCTCGTGACAAGCATCGTAAACGGAAAGGACTGCGTCTTCACCTGCCATGAGAACGGGAACTGCCTCTGTGCACTAGAAAAGAGATTCAGGGAAGGCAAGACCTCTTTCCAGAAGCCCATCAGCTGTGCCCTCTACCCCATCCGCGTGAAACAGTTCGACAACGGCACCTGTGGACTGAACTATAACAGATGGGACATCTGCAAGGATGCCGTGAAGCTTGGGGAAAAACTGAAAATGCCCGTGTACAAGTTTCTGCAGGAACCGCTCATCAGGCGTTTCGGCAAAGAATGGTACCGGGAACTGGAACAGCTGGCCGCCGAACTGGAGCGCATGAACACCGGCAAAACGGAGAACTGAAACCATATCGGTAATTTTTACAGGTGAATACACACATATCCATCTCTTTTATTTATCTTTGCAGACCAACAGGGAAAAGCATATAACAACCATAACACTATGAGCAACAAATTTGAAAGCACGGTGAGAGAAATCGCCTACAGCCAGACAGCAGTCTATGCCACGCTTAGCAATCTGGAAAACCTGAGCAAAATAAAAGATCGTCTGCCAGAAGACAAGGTGAACGGACTGGAGTTCGATGCTGACAGTGTGAGCATGGAGGCCCCCATGGTTGGGAAAATCCAGTTGAAAATCGTTGAACGCGAGGAACCGAAGACCATCAAGTTCGAATCGGTCCAGAGCCCCTTGCCCTTCAACTTCTGGATTCAGTTGTTGCCGCTAACCGACACTTCGTGCAAGATGAAGCTCACCTTGAAAACCGATCTCAACCCCTTCATGATGGCCATGGTGAAGAAACCGCTGACCGAAGGCCTTGAGAAGTTGGCAGACACCTTCCAAATGATACACTATGAATAGTCTGAAGACATATCTGTTGCTCCTCTGTGTGCTCCTGCTGAACATCGGCTGCGGAGATACGGAGAACGAATACAGCAATATCCGCTGCTATGTGGTGTTCAACAACGCCACCCATCTCGATGCCACGCTGGCCAGTGCGATGAACCCGTCGGCTCCGGGCATCTATTGCAAGGTATCTACCACATTCAACGCCGGCGTCAACTATTTCGCATTCCGGAACAACCAAGGGCAGGAAAGCCTCTCAAAGTTTGATGCAGAAGATGCCCGCCGCTCCCTGACCATCGGGCTGAACAACGGCATTATCGTAGGATTCTCCAACCTGACCCAACCAGCCACCTTCTATGCCTTCGACGCAGAATGTCCGAATTGCTTCGACCCGGCGGCAGTCCCTGTAAAGAGCAAGCCATTGGAGGTGTCAACCAGCGGAATAGCCACCTGCAAGGCGTGCAACCGCCAATACACACTCAACAACGGAGGCATGCCCAACGACGGCGGAAAGAAACTGACCCGCTATCATGCCACAAGCACAGGTCCCTACGGAATGCTCAGCGTTCAGTAATGCAAGGAATTGGGAATATTTGACCCTCTACTTCCAGTGAAAGTCCGGCCTTTTGCCAATAAAACCCAAAAATATTCCTGTTTACTTTTGCATTTTACCCACTTAATTGTACCTTTGCCGAGGTCTAAACATCACCATTTCCGATGGTAGTGAGCTAGCCGCGATGGTGGAATGGTAGACACGAGGGACTTAAAATCCCTTGGCCAGGAATGGCTGTGCGGGTTCGAGTCCCGCTCGCGGCACACTCATCATAAAAATGTTCCAGCGGTAGAAAGAATCGTTTAGATTGCTTCCACCGCTTTTTTCATGTCTATTCTTGAACTTGCAATATGAAACACTTTCTTCTGCTCCTCGTTCTTGCCCTGGTGCTGACGGCATGCGGCTCCAGAAAAAATCAGTTTGTCATTGAAGGATCGCTGCAGAACCTTGACCAGGCACAGTTATATATATACAGTCCAGACGGTGTAAAGGACGGAATAGACACCATTCAGGTTGCACACGGGAAATTCAGTTACCGGACAGCATGCGTGACACCAGGCACACTCATGCTGGTTTTGCCCAACAACACGCAGCAACCCATCTTTGCACAGCCGGGAAAGAAAGCCAAGGTCAGCGGCGATGTCACCCGCCTGAAGGAGTTGAGAGTGACAGGCACGGAGGAGAATAAACTCATGAATGCCTTCCGCGAGCGGTTAAAAGACGAAGACCCGCTGAGAGAGCAGGGAGAGGCGGGAAAGTTCATCGAGGAAAATCCGCAGAGTCTGGTGGCTATCTACCTGATAGAACACTACTACATACAGGTAAAGAATCCCAACTACCGGCGGGCATTGCAGCTTCTGGGCATGGTTTGCAGCAAGCAACCCGACAATCAACGGGCAAAGCAACTCAGGCAGCGGTTGTCCTATGTGGCCAACGCAGACACCAACAAGAAACTGCCCGTATTCTATGGAGAATCCATCGATGGCACCACCATCACGGAATCACCATTTGTCTCTGCCGATTATGCCGTCATAGCGTCCTTCGCTCCTTGGAGCGCTACCAGCATGGACATCCAAAAAAGGATGAGAAACCTCCATCGGAAGTTCGGCGACAGGGTGCAGCTGCTGTCCGTCTGCATCGACGGGAACACCACAAGATGCAAGCAGGTGATGCAGCGCGACACCATAACATGGAAGGTGTCGTGTCCGGGCGAACTTATTGAGGCACCCCTGGTCAAGGCACTCGACCTGATGAGCATACCCGCCTATATCATTGCAAAGAAAGGAACCATCATCAAGCGGGGTTTCGATGCGAGAGACTTCGACAAAGATTCAGAATTAATACAGTAACGACGACACCCCAAAAGAGGGCTCACGGCGATTGGCAAACCGGCATTCGCAGTGAGCCTTCTTGGCAAGGATGCCCCCACTAGGCAGAACAGAGAGAATTGCAGAACCATGCAGACCATACAACTCGACCGGTTACAAATAGGATATAAGCAGGGCGGACGACACAAAATGCCCGCTTTGCCCATCAGTGCCGCTGCCGGACAGGGACAATTAGTCCTGCTGCTCGGTGCCAACGGCACGGGGAAGTCCACCCTGCTCCGCACCATTGCAGGGCTGCAGCCGTCGCTGTCGGGAGAAATCCTCCTAAACGGCCATGGCCTGTCCGCCATGTCGCGCCGGCAACTGGCACAGACCGTCGCCGTGGTGCTTACCGAGAAGCTGCACATTCCCCACATGGCCGTAGAGCAACTGGTAGGCATGGGACGCGCACCCTACACCAATTTTCTCGGGCAACAAACGGCTGCCGACCGCCTGCTGGTGGACGAAGCCATCGCAACTACCCGTCTGCAACACCTCAGGAACAGCCTTGCCAGCCAACTCAGCGACGGCGAACTGCAAAAGGTCATGATTGCCAAGGCCATTGCCCAGGACACGCCCATCATTCTTTTGGACGAGCCCACCGCATTCCTTGACTACCCGACAAAGCGCGAATGCCTGCAACTGCTGCAACAACTGGCCGCCGAAAAGCAAAAGACCATCATCCTCTCCACCCACGACATCGAACTGGCTTTGCCCGTGGCGAACCTCGTCTGGTTCATGCAACAAGGGAAAGCGCTTTGCCAAATACACCCGGAAGAGTTGGGAGAACACCCTGATTTCCAGCAGTTCATCAGCAACAAAGCACAAGAGGAACAGCAAGAATAGGGCGAAAGTGAAAAAAATATTGTACCTTCGCAAGCAAAACAAACGCAAACACCACAACAATGGAACAGAAAAACTATAAGCGCACCACGGTGACCGCGGCACTTCCCTATGCCAACGGGGGTGTCCACATCGGGCACCTTGCCGGTGTCTATGTACCGGCGGACATCTATGTCAGATATCTCCGGCTGAGGAAGCATCCCGTCATCTTCATAGGCGGCAGCGACGAACACGGCGTTCCCATCACCATCCGTGCGAAGAAAGAAGGCATCACACCGCAAGATGTGGTCGACCGCTACCACAGCATGATAAAGAAGAGTTTCGAAGAGTTCGGCATCAGCTACGACATCTACAGCCGGACCACTTCCGACACACACCACCAGATGGCCTCCGACTTCTTCAGGAAACTCTATCAGGAGGGCAAGCTCATTGAGCGCGAAAGCGAGCAGCTCTACGACGAGGAAGCGAAGCAATTCCTTGCCGACCGCTACATCACGGGAGAATGCCCGCATTGCCACCACGAAGGTGCCTACGGCGACCAGTGCGAGCACTGCGGCAGCGACCTTTCGCCCATGGAACTCATCAACCCCAAGTCGGCCATCAGCGGGTCGAAGCCCGTCGTTCGCAAGACAAAGAACTGGTATCTGCCGCTGAACGACTATCAGGACTGGCTGAAGCAATGGATTCTCGACGGCCACAAGGAATGGCGCCCGAATGTCTACGGCCAGTGCAAATCGTGGCTGGACCTCGACCTCCAGCCCCGAGCCATGACGCGCGACCTCGACTGGGGCATCCCCGTTCCCGTGGAAGGTGCCGAAGGAAAGGTGCTGTATGTATGGTTCGACGCACCCATCGGCTACATTTCCAATACGAAGGAACTGCTCCCCGACAGTTGGGAAACCTGGTGGAAAGACCCCGATACCCGGCTGGTCCACTTCATCGGGAAGGACAATATCGTCTTCCACTGCATCGTTTTCCCCACCATGCTGAAAGCACACGGCGGCTATATCCTGCCCGACAATGTGCCGTCCAACGAGTTTCTCAACCTCGAGGACAACAAGATTTCCACCTCGAAGAACTGGGCTGTCTGGCTGCATGAATACCTGGCAGACTTCCCCGGCAAGCAGGATGTGCTCCGCTATGTGCTCACCGCCAATGCCCCCGAAACGAAGGACAACAACTTCACCTGGAAGGAATTCCAGGATCGGAACAACAACGAACTGGTGGCTGTCTACGGAAACTTCGTGAACCGTGCGCTGCAACTCACCAAGAAGTATTTCAACGGCATTGTTCCTGCCTGCGGCGAACTGCTCGATGTCGACCGCAAGGCCCTTGACGAGTTCAAGAATGTCAAGGCAGAGGTGGAACAGTTGCTGGAGCAATTCAAGTTCCGCGACGCACAGTTTGCCGCCATGAACCTTGCACGCATCGGCAACCGCTACATTACCGAATGCGAGCCCTGGAAGGTCTGGAAGGAAGATCCCAAGCGCGTGGAGACCATTCTCTACATATCCTTGCAGCTGACGGCCAACCTTGCCATTGCCTTCGAGCCGTTCCTGCCCTTCAGCAGTGGCAGGCTGCGCACCATGCTGAACCTGTCGGCATTCGAGTGGAGCCAGTTGGGCAGTACCGAAATACTCCATGCCGGGCACCAGTTGGCAGAGCCTGCATTGCTGTTCGAGAAGATTGAAGACGAGGCCATCCAGCACCAGTTGGACAAGTTGGCCAAGGCCAAGCACGACAACGAAGCGGCTGCCGCACAAGCCAAGCCCATCAAGGATACCATTGCCTTCTCCGACTTCGAGAAACTGGACATACGCGTAGGCACGGTGAAAGCCTGCGAGAAGGTGAAGAAAGCCAACAAGCTGCTGAAGTTCACCCTCGACGACGGCTCAGGCACCGACCGTACCATCGTGTCCGGCATTGCAAAGTTCTACAACCCGGAGGAACTCGTGGGCCGGCAACTCCTCTTCATTGCCAACCTGGCACCAAGAACCCTCATGGGAATAGAGAGCCAAGGCATGATTCTCTCGGCAGAGAACTTCGACGGCGACCTCAGCCTGACCACGCTCCTGCGGGAAGTGAAACCTGGCTCGCAGATAGGGTAGGCGCATCATGACTGGAAAGGCTATGCGCTAAACCTGCAAATAAACCCCGTGTGCAATGCACCAAAGAAATGTTAAAAAAGTACTTTTCGGGAGAAAAGACGGCAACGGGCCAACAAAAACGGGGAACAATTCTTACAACTGAGGCACTTTTGCCTGCATTTAGGCAGCTTTCGCGGCACGAAACCTACCGTTTCACCGCACAAAAGCCATCCACTTGCGGCACGAAAGTGCCTCAGTTGCATTTTGTCTATACCCTAGCAACGGGGCGATTTCCGTTAAAACATTGTGTATCAGGCATTTACAAAACCATCGCATTTTGGCGTCATTTGCAACGAATCAGACTTGTGCTTGCAAAAAATCGATTCTGGCGGCAGGAAAACGGCAGTGTGCAATTTTGAATTGCAAGGCTGCAGAAGATTCATTTGTCCGAAAACCGGAGGGCAAGATGCGGCAAAACAATATTTATGCTTATCTTTGCGGCAAGGAAAAAAATACTTACCGACAATGAAAAAGATGCTTCTCTTGCTGACGGCACTGACACTGACATGCCTAGCCTCAGCCCAGATGGTCTCCCCGGCCAACTTCAAGGCACAACTGAAAACAAACGGCACGGCGGAAGGCGAGATTGTCTTCGACGGAAAGATACTGCCCGGCTGGCATGTCTATTCCACCAACATGAACGGCGCCGGGCCGATAGAAGCATCATTCGCACCTGTCAAACTCGACGGCGTTGAGACCGTCGGAGGCTTGAAGGCACGGGGAAATGAGATAAAGAAGTTCGACCCCGTGTTCCAGGCCGAGACGCGCTATTTTGAAAACAGCGTGCAGTTCGTGCAGAAAGTCCGCTTCACCAAACCGCAATACGCCATCGACTGCGTGCTGGAATACGGAGGGTGCAACGACACGGAATGCTCCGCCCCGCAAGAAGTTGCGTTCAAGCAAAACGGGAAGTCGCCTGCAGTGGCCGGCGCCGAGGCCGAGAAGGAAGACCCGAAAGATGCAGCGCAAGACACCGAACAGGCGGAGGAAGCACCTGCAGAGGCGGCCGACAGTGCTGCCGTGGCAGTCGATGCCGCCGAAAGAAACCTCTGGTGGCAACCCGTGAAAGCAGCACAACTGAGCGGAACCGATGCCGACGATGCCGGAAAGAAGTCGCTGTGGTACATCTTCCTCACCGGGTTCCTGGGCGGACTGCTCGCCTTGTTCACCCCCTGCGTGTGGCCCATCATCCCCATGACCGTCAGTTTCTTCCTAAAGCGGACCAAAGAGCGCGGCAAAGCCATCGGCGATGCCATCACCTACGGCATCTCCATCATCGTCATCTACCTCGGACTGGGCCTCCTTGTGACGGCACTCTTCGGACCGGACACCCTCAACGCCATGTCGACCAATGTGTGGTTCAACCTCTTCCTCTTTGCACTTCTGGTGATTTTTGCCCTGAGTTTCTTCGGATGGTTTGAAATCCGGCTGCCGTCTTCCTGGGGAAACAAGATGGATCAGAAGGCCAGCAACACCACAGGTCTGCTCAGCATCTTCCTCATGGCGTTCACACTGGCACTGGTATCGTTCTCCTGCACGGCCCCCATCGTGGGGCTGCTCCTGGTGCAGAGCGTCACCTCCGGCGAATGGCTGAGCCCCGCCATCGGCATGCTCGGGTTCGCCGTGGCACTGGCATTGCCCTTCACGCTGTTCGCACTCTTCCCCTCCTGGCTCAAGCAGGCACCAAAGTCAGGCGCGTGGATGAACATTATAAAGGTATCGCTCGGATTCATCGAACTGGCCTTCGCACTGAAGTTCTTCTCCGTTGCCGACCTGGCCTACGGCTGGCGGCTGCTCGACCGAGAGGTGTTCCTCTCCCTGTGGATTGTCATCTTCGGACTGCTCGGACTCTATCTCATAGGCAAACTCGTCTTCCCCAGCGACGGAACCGACGGCAAGAGCCGCGTAATGCCAGTGCCGTGCATCATGTTTGGCATGCTCTCCCTGGCCTTCGCAGTCTATATGATCCCAGGTCTGTGGGGCGCACCATGCAAGGCCGTCAGTGCATTTGCACCCCCTATGTGGACGCAGGACTTCAATCTGGACAAGCAAGAAGTACACGCTGCCTACAACGATTACGACCAGGGAATGGCTGCGGCCAGGCAATCGGGAAAGCCGGTGTTCGTCGACTTCTCCGGATTCGGGTGTGTCAACTGCCGCAAGATGGAGGCTGCCGTGTGGACTAACAAGGAAGTGGCAAGAATGCTACAGGACGACTATGTATTGATAACACTCTTTGTCGATGACAAGAACCTGCTGCCGGAACCCGAAGAAGTGGAGTTCAATGGCGAGAAACGCACCCTGCGCACCGTGGGACAGAAGTGGAGCTACCTCCAGGCACATAAGTTCGGAGCCAACACGCAACCCTTCTATGTCCTCCTGGACAACGACGGCCACCTGCTGGCACCTCCCTACAGTTACAACGAGAATGCGGATAAATACATTGCGTTCCTGAAAAGCGGACTGAAAGCATACTCGGGAAAATAGCCTTCCCACACATCCTGCAAAGAAAAATCCCCCGTATGCACAGATGCGGGGGATTTTTTCATTCCAAGGGAAGTGCTGAAAAAATGTGAGAAGTAAAAACACGCTTTTTGTGCGCAATTATTTGCTATATCTAAAATGTTAGTTTACCTTTGTCTTACAAGATAAACAATCTTGTAACCTAACATTCTAATATCGCATATTCATGAATCTAAACAATGCCTATTGTGTGATTCTTGCAGGAGGAAAGGGCCGTCGCTTGTGGCCGTGCAGCCGACAGAATGCCCCGAAACAGTTTGACGATTTCTTCGGAGTGGGCCGCACACAACTGCAACAGACCTACGACCGGTTCCGACGCATACTCCCCGAAAGTCAGATTTTCGTCATTACCAACATCGACTACCTGCATTTTGTTCAGGAACAACTGCCCGAAGTGTCACCAGACAATGTCATTGCCGAGCCCGTTCACCGCAACACCGTTCCCTCGCTGGCATGGGCTTCCTACCGCATCCTGCACGAAAACAAGGACGCCTGCGTGATTGTCTCACCGTCGGATCAGGCCATGACCGACACCGAACATTTCGAAACAGATGTGAAGCATGCCTTCGAACTGGCAGAAAAGGTACACGGCCTCATCTGCATGGGCATCAAGCCCAGCCGTCCCGAGCCTGGCTACGGCTATATCCAGATAGAAGGGGAACAGCAGGAAGGACTCTATCATGTCAAATCCTTCACGGAGAAACCGGAGCGGGAGTTTGCAAAAATCTTCATGGAGAGCGGCGAATTCTATTGGAACACCGGCATCTTCGCCGCCAAGTTCGCCTTCCTGTCCGAATGCTTCGACAAGATTCTTCCCGACATATTGCGCCGGCATGTCTACGAAAAACACTTTGCCACGCTCGAGGATGAGTACGCCTACATGCAGGAAAACTTCCCGCGCTATCCCAACATCTCCATTGAGCGCGGCATTCTTGAACCCCTCGACAATGTCTATGTCATGCCCTGCCACTTCGGCTGGGATGACTTGGGAACCTGGCACAGCATCTACGAGGCCATGCAACAGACTGAGGACGACAATGTGACCATCGACTCGGAAGTGTATTTCGACAAAGCCAGGAACAATGTTGTCAAACTGCCGAAAGACCGCTTTGCCGTAATTAGCGGATTGGACGGCTACATCGTGGCCGAACACGGCAATGTGTTGCTCATCTGTCCGAAGGAAGACTCATCGAAAACCATCCGCAAATATATCAACGAAATACAGCTGCTCAAGGGTGACGACTACATCTAAGCACTCTGAACAGACAAAAAAGAAGAAGGTTGCCCATTTGTGTGGCAACCTTCTTTAATGTTATTTTACCTTCTTTTCAGAGTCCGTCTACTGATAAAATTGTATTTTTTGCACTGGTAAATTATTATAAATAGCTATATGAAACGGAGTATTGTCTTTTTAATTGCAGCGCTGGCAAGTTTATGCGCCAATGCACAATTGCAGGTAAAAGAGTTGAAACTGAGTAACGGTATGACGGTCTGGCTGAACGAGGACCACTCACAGCCGAAGGTGTTTGGTGCCGTCGTGGTGAAAGCCGGAGCCAAGGACTGCCCCAATACGGGTATTGCCCACTACTTTGAGCATATCATGTTCAAGGGCACCGACCGCCTGGGGACCATCGACTACCAGCAGGAAAAAGTTTGGCTTGACAGCATCTCTGCCCAGTACGACCTCCTGAGCCAGACCAAGGACGAGGCTGTGCATGCCAAGATTCAGCAACACATCAACGAGTTGAGCCTGAAAGCGGCCGACTATATGATTCCCAACGAATTCAACCGCCTGATTTCCAAGTACGGAGGCAGCGGCTTGAATGCCGGCACCAGCTACGACCTGACTTTCTACCACAACTCGTTCCTGCCACAGTTCATGGAACAGTGGTGCTGGCTGAACTCCGAGCGTCTCATCACCCCCGTATTCCGCGGCTTCCAGGGAGAACTGGAAAATGTCTATGAAGAAAAGAACCGTGCTGCCGACGGCATGATTGGCAATGCACAGGAAAAGGTATTCGGTGCCATTTTCAAGACACAACCCTATGCATATCCCATAATCGGGTCTACCGAAAACCTGAAGAATCCACGCCTGTCGGACATGGCTGCCTTCTATCAGAAATACTATGTCGCCCCGAACATGGGACTCATCCTCAGTGGTGACATTACAGTCGACGAAAGCCTGACGGCCTTGCTGGAGCAGACTTTCGGCCGCGTGCAGACAGGTCCCGTCCCGAAGCGTGGCTACAGCCCCATGCCAGATATTGCAGCAGGAGAGGGCTGTGAGATAAAACTGCCCATCCCGATAATCAACATAGAGGCCCTGGTCTACAAGGCGCCCACCGATTTTGAACCTGATGCCCGTGCGCTGGAACTGGCTAACAAACTGCTCTTCAACGAAAAGGCCGGTCTGTTGGATTCGCTGATGCACGAACACAAGGTGATGATGGCCGGTGCCATGAATGTTGCACTGGACGACGCAGGCAGTTCCATCATACTCATCGTCCCGAAACTGCTGGGCAAGATGAAGACTGCCGAGGGGTATGTCATGCAGCAGATTCAAAAGATAATGGACGGCAACTTCAGCGCGGAGCAGTTAGAGACCCTGAAACAGGAAATGCTGATGGAAGCCCAACTGGAACTGGAGTCCATCGACCAACGCTCACAACTGATGATAGATGCTTTCTCCAAAGGCCGTTCGTGGCAGGATGTACTTGACAAGACAGAGAAAATCAAGGGCGTGACAAAAGAAGATGTAGTGGCTGCTGCAAAAAAGTACTATGGGGCCAACCATTTTGTATTCTCGAAGAAATACGGTTCCCCCGACAAGGAAACGCTCAAGCAGCCTGGCTATAAACCCATTGCCCCGAAGAACATGGATGCGAAGTCGGATTTCGCCCTGCAACTGGAACAAATTCCTGTGAAGGAAGCAACTATCCGCACCGTCGATTTCGAGAAAGACCTGACAACGCTGAAGATGAACGACCATGTCACCTTGTTCCATAAGGAGAATCCCATGAACGATGTCTTCACATTCGTGCTACGCTACAAGGATGGAAAACTGCACACACCGAAACTGGCTGTGCTGGCAGACTACTTGAATGCTCTTGGGACAGATTCACTGAAGAAGCAGCAACTGGAACAGGCCTGGCAGCAAATCGGCACCACGATGGCGGTGGAACAAGGAGACGAGCGGTTCAAAATCAGCCTGACAGGACCCGACCGCCAACTGAAACCTGCCTTGCAACTGCTGGCACACTTCCTCCGTTCAGCCAAGGGCGACGAAGAAGCACTCGAAGAGGCAAAGGATGCCGACAAGGTAGACCGCAAAAGCTTCGGCAAACAAAAGGATGATGTGATTGCACCTATGCTCCATAAAGTGGCATATGGCAGCAAGTCGAGTTATCTCACCCAACTGTCGAAGAAGGAAATCAAGAACCTTAAGAGCGAAGAACTGTTGAGTCTCTTCCGCGAAGTACAGCAATACGACTGCGAGATTCTCTACTGTGGGAAGTTGTCTGCACAGGAAGTAGCAGCCTTGTCGCAGCAAACACTCCCACTTGACCAATGCAAACGGCCACAAGCCGACACCTTCCGGCCTTTGCAACAGTATTCGGAACCTACCGTGTTTTTCTATGATGTGCCCAAGTCGCGGCAGAACTATGTTGTCAGCTACGACGGAATCCGCCCGCTACCCACGAGAGAAGAGCGAACCGTCTTTAACCTCTGGGAAGAATATTTCGGCGGAGGAATGTCGTCGATCTTGTTCCAGAACATCCGCGAATTCCGCTCGCTGGCCTACTCCACCAGCGGCAGAGGAATAACAACCAGCCTTGCCACTCATTCTCAGGAGCCCATGGCCTACTTTACGGCGACTGGCACACAGGCCGACAAAACCCTTGAAGTGGTTGCCACCATCGACTCCCTGCTGCGCGAAATGCCCATGAAGGAGGAAAATCTGGCATCGGCCCGCCAGAGCATACTCAGCGACATCCAGAACTCCTATCCCACATTCAGGAACATACCTGCCTATGTTGCCAATATGCGCATGCGGGGTTATACGAAAGACTACCAAGCAGATGTAGCCCGTATTCTTCCTTCGGTAAGTTCCAATGATGTCATACAGTTCTTCCAGCAGCAGATCGCCAGCAACAAGAACCGTGTCTGGATCATCGTTGGCGACAAGAAGCTCACTGACATGAACGCCCTTGCCAAATACGGGAAAATCGTTGAACTGAAGAAAGAAGACATCTACAAATGACCTTAATGGCTAATGGTTATTGGCTATTGTAAAATCGGCCGTGTAACCATTTGACTTGCAACATTTTACAATTGGGCCTCAAACGCACTCCAAAAGAGGCCCAAATACAACACGAAAGAGGCCCAAATGCATTGCATTTGGGCCTCTTTCGGAAAACGGTCGGATAAGTAGTGCTTTTCAAACTACGCCAATGCTGATTGCAGATGGTTGCTTACAACTGCTCGAAAGCACCACGGATGCGGGCGGCTATGGTCTCAAACTCCTCGGCAGTGAAACACAGTTTCGGCTTGCGGAAGTCCGCATCGGACTCTGTCTGCATCGGAATTAAATGTATATGGGCGTGAGGAACTTCCAGACCCAGTACTATCTGAGCCACTTTCTTGCAGGGAAACGCCTCTTTCACGGCCTTCGCCACTTTCTTGGCAAACACCTGGTAACGAGCCAACTCGTCGTCGTCCATATCGAAGATGTAGTCCACTTCCCGGCGAGGAATGACCAGCGTGTGTCCCTTAACAACTGGATTGATGTCCAGAAAAGCATAGAACTCTTCGCTCTCGGCACACTTGTAACTTGGGATTTCGCCTGCTGCTATACGCGAAAAAATATCCATTTTATCGAATTATTTATCTGTTTCGACTATTGTCAGCCTACCGTAATTTTATCAACACGCAGGCGGATGGTTCCGCGAGGAATCGTTATCTCAGCCACATCGCCCACTTTCTTGTTGAGCAATCCCTGTGCAATGGGGGTCTTTATGGAGATTTTGCCTGCGCTTAGGTCTGCTTCGTTCTCACTGACGATGGTGTAGGTCATCTTGGCGTTATTGTCCACATTGGTCATTTCCACTTTAGAGAGAATCTGAACGACATCGCTGCGCAACTGCGACACATCCACCACTTTCGCCTGAGCCAGTGTTCGCTTCAGATTGTCAATCTTTCCCTGCAGAAGAACCTGTGCTTCCTTGGCGGCCTCATACTCCGAATTCTCGCTCAAGTCACCTTTATCGCGGGCTTCGGCGATGGCAGCTGATGCTTTAGGGCTCTCCTCTGCTTCGAGATATCGAAGTTGTTCGACGAGGGCGTCATAGCCTTCTTGCGACATATAAGACATATTCTTTCCTTTCTTGTTTTTAAGACGGTTAGTATTTACGGGTTACAAAAAAAAAGAGTTCCGATAATTTGCATATCGAAAATCCGCAATTTTGATCCCAATGTTTTTCTCTGGGCACAAAGATAAGAATAATATCTTGACTGGCAAATTTTTCAGTTGTTTTTTATTCGGGAGCAGCACAACCAACGGGTAGAATCAGCCACTCCTCCTATTGCCCGCCAAGACGGCTGAAATAGGTATGGACTTCCTCCCATGTCTTTGTCTCCTCGCTGCCAAAAATCACGGTTGTACCGATGAAATCGTCACATTCTGCCCTGGCTATAAGATAGTCGGCAAGAAGCATTTCGCGCTGATTGGTAAATGTAAGTCGGTTGAAAGCCAGTACACCCATGTGCTTGTCAACCCACAGTCTGACACGGCTTGTGTATTCCGCGTCAGTTGTTGGCGAGCCAGCCAGAAAGCAAACCCGATAGTTCTCCGCCAGAAATTCCAATGCCTTCATGGCTGCCGAGGCAGTATTGCCTGCACCATCGCGAAGCGTATCTACCTGCACCAGTATCAAGGGCCGTTCTGTATGGTTTTGCCGGTCGTCTATCCACCGAATCACAGGTATCACACTGTGCAGCAGTGCACTGTCATCGAGGCGATGCCCACCATCAAAACGGATGGCATTGGGATAGTGCCGGAGAAACAAATCGTAGGTATCAACCAAATCGTCGTAACGCCCGAAGAGTCCAAACACCCGTTGTTTTTCTTCCGATGAAATGGCCGAAAAACACTGTTCGGTCATTTCCTGATATGCCTTCACCGTGGACTTGTTGACCAGAAATTCCTGAACACCGTCTTGCCTGAGATTCTGGAAATGTTGCAGTCCCATAAGATTGTGTGCCCGCATGGTTTCTCCCATTCTGAAAGCAGGATTCACCAAGACACGGTCAAAGCCATAGAGCATTTCCGCATACATGCCACCCATCGATGTTCCGACGATCAAGTCGGGGTTGTCCGCCTGGCATCTTTGACGAAGCAATGCCATGGCTTCTTGCGGAACGACGGGGAGGTCGTATGCCACCACCTCTGTCTGGGGCAGTGTATGACGCAGAAGTGCTACGGTTCCCGACTGCGCCGACGACCCGAATCCATGTACATACATGACCTTCTTGCCAGCCATGAGCATGGGAAACTGTTTCAGATGGTTGTTGTTCATCGCCATTATTTGAAATGCCGGGCAAGTTCCTCGTCCAATGCCTGACGGTTCAGGAATATATAAGTGGTATTAGTGGCAATATAGTCGCGCGACATATACCAGATACCAGCATAGTTGCCGGTCTCGCCCCAAGAGTTCTTCACCATGTAGAAAGGGCGTCCGTCTGCATCGACAGCCTTCCCGTAAATAAGCATTACATGGTCGTAGGTGGCCTCCCACTGGTCGAACCGCCGTTGACGGCTTTCCTGTGTGGGTGCAACCTTGTCGGGGGTGTCGGCCAGACCGGTTCGGGTAAAGCCGTTGCCACTCACATCTCCACCCCAGCAGACGGTGTATCCGCGGTCGAGTGCAGTGTCCACCACCTGCATCAACTGCTCAAGAGGGATATTATACGACAGTTTCGGGCGCCACTTGTAGGGTGCTTCAATGACGAAATCGGTAAAGAAAGGATGATGGGTGAAACTGGTCAGGCTCACATAGTCGTCCCAGTCAAGTCCCAGCGAGGCCGCATAGGTCTGCGGCGTATAGATTTTCCCATCAATAGTGAATTGTTCCGGACAGACCCCGAGGTAGGCATCGAGTATTGCCTGCATCCCTTTGCGCCATTGAGAAGAGAGTTTCTGCTGCCTGCTCCTTGCCACCGCCTTGACATAAGGCTCGAGCAAACTGAAGAACTCTGTGAAGTTTGCCAGCGAGTCGCCCGTCAGTGAGCCTGGTGCCGGCATGGCTTCTTCGGGGCAGATGCCGTTTCTGCGAATCACGGAAAGCGCATCGTCGGCCGAACCTCCTTCGGAAAATCGGCTGTCGCCGTGCTGACGGACATGATATTCGGCACAATCCATATAGTCTTTGTTGACCACGAACATCTCACACAGGTCCACCTCCCTGCCCGTTTGCCGGAGCACTTCCGCCTCGAAGAATGCCAGCGAGGCAAAGCACCAGCAGGTGCCGGAACGGTACTGGTTCTTGATGGAGGTAATAGGATTGGCTTTCACCGTGGTAAAGACGGGTGAATCGCTTGCCGGCTGTGCCTGCAGTGCACTGCCAATGCCTATCAGCAAGAGCATTATACCTGCCCGTAGCAATCTGCGCATTGTTTTTTCGGTTACCATTATAATATCTATTCTATCCATTCAAAGTTCTCCCTGCCCGCTCCCAGTTCAAAATTGCACTTGACAATGCCCAGGTCGTAGGGTGCATTGCCGAAGAGATCGAACTTTGCCTTGGCCGAAACCTTGTTGCCGTCGTGCAGTGAAATGACAAATTTCTGCTGGTTGACGGCCGTCGGGGCAAGCATGGCAGCCTCCATTCCCTGCAGGAACCACTGTGGAAGTTCGCTCTTTTCGCTGCGCTCGTCAATAGAGAGATCGGCCATGGTGCGCTTCTGCGGATGTGGAACACCATTGGTTTCGCCATAACCGCAGGCCACCACCAGTTTCAGTTCTTCGCCTGACTGCAGTTCGTAGGCGTCCCTCACATTCTTGAAAGTCAGCGCAACCCAGCAGGTGTTCAGCCCGAGTTGTTGCATCTGCAGCACGATTTTCTGTCCATAGTAGCCCACCTTTTCCTTCCAGTTGCCCTTCTTGGGTGCCACCAGCACCAAGTAGTTCTTCACGCCGGAGAACTGCCCGTACTTGAAAATGCCCGTGGAGAAAGCGCGTGGTTCGTCGGTTACCAGTTGTATGTGCAGGCCGCTCTCCTTGTTGCAGGCGTCGATGAGCGCTTGTATCTCCGCTATTTTGGCTGCCTCAATGGGCTTGTCCTTATATTTCCGCACGGCATGCCGCTGGCGGATGGTGTCCATTATTATTTCCTTCATATTATCCGTAAGTGCTGTTTTCTTCACAAAGATAGGCAAAAACCGTCGAATTGCAGTCATGGGAGCACTATTATTTATGCTGTCCGCACGGTTCAGCCACAATGGGAATGTATTAGTCGTGCGTCATGGCGAGTGCAAGCAGGTTCAACCGGACATCGGGTGCTTGCAGGGCGGCCTCCGCACAGGCAATGAGCGTAGCCCCCGTGGTCACCACATCGTCTATTAGCAGGATGTGTTTGCCGGCCAACAGGGTGCCGCCGGCCAGTTGGAAGGCATTAGCCGTGTTCTCGTTGCGCTGCATTCGGCTAAGGCGCGTCTGGCTTTGCTTGAACTTTTTGCGCACTATTACCCCCCCCACGACAGGCAGGCCGGTTTCCTTGGCGATGCCCCTTGCCAGCATCATGCTCTGGTTGTAGCCGCGCTGGCGCTGGCGCTTCCTTGCCAACGGAACGGGAACCAGGCAGTCAATCTGTTCAAAGAAGCCCGTGGGGAGCAACCGCTGGGCGCAAATCCGGCCCATTTCAACGGCAAGTTGGGGACGATTGTGGTACTTGAACTGCTCTACAATCTTGGCAGTCTTGTTCCCTTTCTTATAGAAATACATGGCAACAGCCTTTTCGAAAGGAATGATTCCATAGAACATCTCCGCCATGCTGTTGTCGTCAGGATGCTGTTCAAAACCTGTAACGGGCAGGTCCAGATAGCATTGCACACAGCAAGTCTTCTCTTGTATGCCCATTCTGTTGCCGCACACAGGGCAAATGCGCGGTGCCAGAAAGTCGACCAGCCGTGCCAGCAGGTGTCTCATGGCTCGTCTTCCTCCACCTCTGCCAGGCATTGCCTGATGGTTTCCATCTCATAGCCGCGTCCCAGGGCAAATCTGACGAGTTTGCAATAGCGCTCATAGGCAGTCTTTCCCGTCACGCTGCGCTGCTTCTGCCGCAACAACGGCTGCAACTGCCCTACAAACACCTGCGGGTCAATCTCTTCAAGGATGTTACGCACCACCTGCTTGTCAATCCGTTTCGCGACAAGCATCTGCGCAATCTTCCGAGGTCCCCAGCCGTTGTAGTGAACCTTGTCCTCTATATAGACGCGGGCGAACCGTTCCTCGTCGATGTAGTGGTGCGCAAGGAGGTAGTCCACAATGCGGTCCTGTGCCTGTGGTGCAATGCCCCAGTCGTACATCTTTTCCTTCACCTGGCTGATGCAGTGCTCGCTTCTTGAACAAAGTGCTGCAAGGCGCTCCCGGGCTGTTTCTTCGGTTATCGGTTTCATATCAAAGTGCGGCTTTAACAAATCTGTCATCGCCCTGCTGGTCGGGCATCATTTCCACCTGTCTGAATCCAGCTGCCAGAAGCAGCGCCGTCAGTTGGCCGGCATAGGCGTGGTTGATTTCCAGCCATAGGATGCCGTTCCCGTTGAGATGGGCAACGGCATAGCGGGCAATGGCACGATAATACTTCAATGGGTCGTCGTCGGGAACGAAGAGGGCGCTGTGGGGTTCGTAGTCCAACACATTGCGGTGTATCTGCGCTTGCTCGTGCTGACAGATGTAGGGCGGGTTCGACACGATGGCATCCCACCGCTGGGCGTTCCCTTCCATGTCAAGGATGTCGTGCCGGCCCCACTTCACCTGAGCACCGAGCCGACGGGCATTCTGGCGTGCCACGGCCAGTGCGCTGTCCGAAATGTCCCAGCCATGCACCTGCACATCGGACAACTCCAGCGCAAGCGTAATGGCTATGCAGCCCGAACCGGTGCCGATGTCGAGCAGACGGAGCGCCGCAGGGGCTTCACCCGAAAGCGCATCCACGATGTGCTCACAGAGCAAGGCGGTTTCCGGCCGGGGAATGAGCACACGGCGGTCGACATGAAAAGTGCGGCCGCAGAACATTTCCCTGCCAAGTACATACTGCACGGGCTCAGCAGTCGAAAGCCGGACCATGATTTCTTCGAGAAAATCGGTCTGTTCCGGAGATAATTCACTAACTTTGCCACTGACAATCTCCGTGAACGACAGTCCGAACTGGTCTTCCAGCACCCGGCGCACGATGGCCTTGGCCTCGCCTTCGGTGTAAAGCGGGACAAGCCTGTGCCAGAGTTGATTGTAGGTCATGTGGCGAAATTACTAAAAGTTGCGCTATGAGCAAAGAATTGACAGACGAAAAGTACATGCGCCGGTGTCTTGAACTGGCTGCGCACGGCCGTCAGGAGTCGCGCCCCAACCCCATGGTGGGTGCCGTGTTGGTGGCCGACGGCAGGATTATCGGCGAGGGCTATCATGTCCGCTGCGGCGAAGCCCACGCCGAGGTGAACGCCTTCCGCTCGGTACAGCCTGCCGACGAGCCTTTGCTCTCCCGTGCCACGCTCTATGTCAGCCTGGAGCCCTGTGCCCATTACGGCAAGACACCGCCCTGTGCCGACCTCATCGTGCACAAGGGAGTCGCCCGCGTGGTGGTGGGATGCGTCGACAGTTTCTCCCAGGTCAGCGGCCGTGGCATCGAGCGCATCCGGCAGGCGGGTATAGAGGTGACGGTGGGCGTGCTGGAAAAGGAGTGCCGCTGGCTGAACAGGAGGTTCTTCAAGTTCCACGAGCAGGGGCTGCCCTACATCATTCTGAAGTGGGCCGAGACCGCCGATGGGTTCATCGACCGCAACGGGCAGCCCCTGTCCATCTCAACATCCCGCACCCGCATGCTGGTACACCGCCTCCGCGCCGAGGAGGATGCCATCGTGGTGGGGCGCATAACCGGCGAACGCGAGCATCCGCTGCTGAATGTACGCCACTGGGCTGGAAAGAACCCTGTCAGGTTTGTACTCTCAAACGAGTTCGGCATGGAGCAGTTGTTTGAAGCATGCCGGCGACAGTCGCTGCAGTCGCTCATCGTAGAGGGCGGCCGCAAGACCCTCCTGAGCTTTATCGACAAGGACCTTTGGGACGAAATCCGTGTGGAACGGTCGGCGCAAGTGGCGGGCAACGGCACGCCGGCACCACAATTACCACACAATGCCGTGGTCGCAGAAATGCTCTCTATCGACGAAAATACCATCACGATCTATCGGCACTCTGCGGCCGATTAGGACAAAAAATGCCCGTTTCCGGACTTCTTTCTGAAAACAGGCAACCAACTGTTAGTCAATATCTTAGAAGGAACTGCACATCCGTTGGCTGGTGTGCGTTTCCGTTTGGGGCCCAAACGCAGTCCAACTGGAGCCCAAACGGAACACGAACGGGGCTCAAATGCATTGCGTTTGGGCCCCGTTTGGAAAACAGGTGTAAACCTCCCGGATTTCAACGCTCCGAAAGTGATGGAAGACACCTGTCAGATTGTGTGGAAATTTTGCCGCTATTCCTTTGCCAACTCAATTATATTTACCAATTTTGCAAAGCAAAAACACAACAGGCTCCTGTTAACCTTACAATCGTATTCCATACGCAACCATGTTAGAAATCAAAGAACTAGACCAGGTTGTCGTCCGCTTCTCGGGTGACTCTGGCGACGGTATGCAACTGGCCGGTAATATTTTCTCAACCGTTTCGGCCATTGCGGGCAACAGCATCTCCACCTTTCCAGACTATCCTGCCGACATCCGCGCCCCGCAAGGCTCACTCACGGGTGTCAGCGGCTTCCAGGTGCACATCGGCTCCCAACAAGTCTACACTCCGGGCGACCAGTGCGATGTGCTGGTTTGTATGAACGCTGCCGCACTGAAGACACAATACAAGTTTGCAAAACCGCAGGCCACCATCATCGTCGATACCGACAACTTCGGCGAGAGCGACCTGCGCAAAGCGGAATTCCAGACCGACGACTTCCTCGGCGAAATGGGCATAGACCCCGACCGCGTGGTGCTCTGCCCGCTGACCAGCATGGTGAAGGATGCACTCAAGGAACAACAGATGGACCACAAGGCCATGCTGAAGTGCCGGAACATGTTTGCGCTCGGACTGGTGTGCTGGCTCTTCAACCGCGACCTCCAGCTGGTCTTCAACTACCTGCACGAGAAATTTGCCAAGAAACCGGCCATAGCAGAAGCCAACTGCATCGTGGTGCAGGCCGGATACGACTACGGTCACAATGTGCATGCCTCCGTGCCGTCCACCTACCGGATTGAATCGAAACAGAAGACACCGGGCAGATACATGGACATCACCGGCAACAAGGCCACGGCCTACGGACTGATTGCAGCAGCAGAGAAAGCCGGACTGCAACTCTATCTCGGCTCCTACCCCATCACGCCGGCCACGGACATCCTCCACGAACTGGCCAAGCACAAGTCGCTCGGCGTCATCACCGTCCAATGCGAGGACGAAATATCGGCCGCATCCAGTGCCATCGGAGCATCGTTCGGCGGCGCGCTGGCCGTGACCTCCACCAGCGGACCTGGCATGTGCCTGAAATCCGAAGCCATCAACCTGGCCGTAATGGACGAACTTCCACTGGTCATCATCGATGTTCAGCGCGGAGGCCCTTCAACGGGACTGCCCACCAAAAGCGAACAAGCCGACCTGCTCATGGCTCTCTACGGACGGAACGGAGAGAGTCCGATGCCCGTCATCGCCGCAACAAGCCCCACCAACTGCTTCGATGCAGCCTACAACGCCTGCAAAATAGCACTCGAACACATGACGCCCGTCATCCTGCTTTCCGACGCCTACATTGCCAATGGCTCGGCAGCATGGCGCATTCCCGACATCGACGAACTCCCCGAAATAATCCCCCACCGCGCACTTCCTGAACAAAAAGGCAACTACAGCCCCTACAAACGCGATGACGACAACCACGCCCGCTACTGGGCCGTGCCCGGACAGGAAGGCTATGAGCACATCATCGGCGGACTGGAAAAGGACAATCGCACCGGAGCCATCTCTACAGAACCGGAAAACCATGAACTCATGTGCGGACTCCGGGCTCGCAAGGTGGAAGAAATCAAAGTGCCACGGCTACAGGTTGAGGGCGACAAAGCCGACGCCCAACTGCTCATTGTGGGCTTCGGCGGAACCTACGGACACCTCCATGCCGTCATGGATCAGATGCGGCAGGAAGGCTACAAGGTGGCACTGGCACAGTTCTCTTACATCAATCCGCTGCCGGAAAACGCCGCACAGGTACTCCAAAGCTACCCCAATGTGGTCGTTGCCGAACAAAACAGCGGACAATTGGCAGCCTACCTCCAGTCGAAAGTGCCAAACGCAAGGTTCTGGACGCACGACGAAATAAAAGGACAGCCCTTCAATGTCAACACATTAGTAACCAAATTCAAGAAGCTGATAGCATGGAACTGAACACAATACACCAGGCAGCAGACTACAAAAAAGGGCAACCGCGCTGGTGCCCGGGCTGCGGCGACCACTTTTTCCTGGCCTCGCTCCACAAAGCCATGGCCGAAATAGGCATTCCCCAGCATCAGATTGCCGTCATTTCGGGCATCGGATGCTCCTCGCGTCTGCCCTACTACATGAACACCTACGCCATGCAGACCATCCACGGGCGGGCCGCTGCCATCGCAACAGGGCTGAAAGTGGCCAATCCCGGCATCTGTGTCTGGCAGATAAGCGGCGACGGTGACGGGCTGGCAATAGGCGGTAACCACTTCATACACGCCATGCGGCGCAACATCGACATCAATATCGTACTGCTGAACAACCGCATCTACGGACTGACCAAGGGACAATACTCCCCCACCTCGGCCCGAGGCTTCGTGTCGAAGTCGTCGCCCTACGGCACCGTAGAGGACCCCTTCCAACCCGGAGAACTGACAATCGGAGCACGCGGGCACTTCTTTGCCCGTGCCGTTGCCAACGACGGGCCTGAAGTTATCAATATCCTGAAAGCCGCACAACAGCACAAGGGGGCTTCCGTTTGCGAGATCTTGCAGAACTGTGTCATCTTCAACAATGGCATATACGACCCCATCTACACCAAGGACGGGCGCAAGAAAAACGCCATCTATGTGCGTCACGGACAGCGGTTGGTATTCGGTGAGAACGACGAATACGGACTGATGCAGGACGGCTTCGGGCTGAAAGTGGTGAAAATCGGGGAGAACGGCATCACATTAGACCAAATCCTGGTGCACGACGCCCACGCAGAGGACAGCACATTGCAACTGAAACTGGCGCTGATGGACAACGAACACGGCTTCCCCGTGGCCCTGGGCGTCATCCGCGATGTGGAAGCACCCACCTACGACGAGTGCGTTCACCGGCAGATTGAAGAGGTGAAGGCAAAGAAAAACTACCACAACTTCGAGCAACTGCTCAACACCAACGATACATGGGAAGTAAAATAAAGTCTTTCCTTACCCTCATACCCTTCTGTCTGCTCCCCCTCCAGGTTGCAGGACAGGCCAACCTGCCCGACGACATCCCACCCGGCGACCCGGAAGTGAACATGAACGGTCCGTCACTGTTGCCCTCGGTGAAGATTGGTGAGGTGGCACGCGACAACGACACCATCCAATACATGGAACTGAACACCATCTATGTCTATCCGCCCAAGGTGTTCAAGAGCGCCAAGCAACAGCGGAAATACAACCGGCTGGTCTACGATGTGAAGAAGGTGCTGCCCATAGCGAAGGACGCCAACCGCATGCTCATAGAGACTTATGAATACTTGCAGACCCTGCCTACCAAGCAAGCGCGCACCGAACACATGAAACGCGTGGAGGCATCGATAAAGGCTGAATACACTCCACGCATGAAAAAGCTTACGCTCAGGCAGGGGAAACTGCTCATCAAGCTGATACACAGGCAGTGCGACTCATCTTCCTACGAGATAATCCAGGCTTTTCTCGGCCCGTTCAAGGCCGGATTCTATCAGGCATTTGCCTGGGTCTACGGTGCCAGCCTGAAGAAGGAGTTCGACAAGGAAGGCAACGACAGCGACACAGAGCGCGTCATCAACCTTATTGAAAGCGGGCAGTTGTGAAACAAAAACACGGCTAAACCACCAAACGACCAAACCACCAAACGACTAAACGACTAAAACCACCATGAAAAAGAAACTGTTTTGCATCGTAGCCGGCGCACTGACCCTGCTTGGGTGTGGCGCACAAAAGATGCCGGAAGGCGACATTATCTACCTGGAGTATACCGAAAGCGGCACCATGAGAGGCTATCAATATGAAGGCCGTGTGGAACGGGACTCGACAGGAGCCTTCGTCCTGACGGCGATGAAGGAGAACTACGGCCCGCTCTTCCAGAAACAAATAGGCAAAGAGGAGATGAAACGGCTAAGGCAAATCGTCCAGGAGGAGAAGATGTACAACTATAAGGAGCACTACAGACCCCGGCTCCAGGTGCTGGATGGCTACGGCTGGCATTTCGAAGCAAAGTTCTCCGAAGGTGACAAGATCTATTCCAGCGGCTCCAATGCCAGGCCTGGCGGCAACGGGCTGGGCAGAATACATGCCTGCCTGCTACAGTTCATCGAAGATGCGGACAGGGTTGTGGAATCAGACGACTAAAGGCGCATCACTGAACAATGACGGTCTTCGTGGTGTAGTTTGAATACACGATGACCTGCACGCCCTTTTCATTCCTGCCTACAGGCAGTCCCTGCAAGTTATAACGCGCCACTTCAACCACATCAGCGGAATTATCGCCATTCACCGTGGCGATGGAACTGGACGGGGACGACACTTTCTTCGAAAAAATGTAGATGAAATAGTTGTCGGAATAGGATGAGGCAACAGCGAACTCCATTTCAAAACCCTTGTCGGCAAGTTTCGTAAACACCGTGCCCAGGGCGGAATTGTCGTAGGTTCCACGCAGGTCGGAGGGCACATTGCCCGCAAGATAGATGTAGCCGCCCTGCTGGTTCAACTCAATATATTCTTTTTGCGCAAGGCACGACAGGGAAAAGAACATTAACGACAGAAGGAACAGATGTTTTTTCATAAGGTTGTGTTTTATTTGTTTTGTACCAAAATCGGTTAGTTTGCACTGGCAAAAATACACAACCGCCCTTTCACCTGCCAAGGTTTTCCCCTAAAAGAAAAAGGATTTTCCCTACACTGCCGGACACAGCCCATTCCTGCCAAACGATGGAAAATGTCCAGTTTCTTTACCGTTTCCGCAATTTGTTAACATTTCTGCCGTGTTAAAAAGTTGCCGATGGACAAGGACGAAGGCCGGCCGGAGTTTTTGCGACTATGCAAACTTACGATGAGAATCAGCAGGTTACAGCCGCATTTACGCCCTTACGACTTCCCTGATTTTCCAAGAGGATAGAAGTTGAAGTGCGAAAACTACTCTTTCACCACACGGAAGGGCTGCTTTCATTTTGAGAAAACAGCCCTTTCGCAGTACAATTCCCCAACAGCGAGGTTCACAAATAAGAATTATCTCCGGCCGAAAGTGCCAAAAGTGTTAAAAAAGCAGGCCGCTTCTTTGTAAAGATAATTTACCTCCCAGCGCTTGTAAAACACAAGCACCGGAGGAAGGAGGAGTTGGAAAGTGGCAGGAAGAACAGGAGCTTCTCATTCAGCGTACTCGGAAGCGTTGAGGGCTTCGCCGTCACGGTATTTGAAGTAGCCCTTACGGAGTGTGATAGGACCGCCGTACTCCCTGCTGGCTTGTGGGTGCTTGATGCGGCATTCGCCCGTCAAATCACCCTGACTGTTCAGATGAAGAGAGACATATAACTCCTTCCTGAGCTGCATAGCCTCCTCGTCGTAGTCGATTTCTTCAACCGTCAGGTTCGTACCATCGAAGGAAACAGTAGCCTCGTCGAAACCATATTGGCGATAGATGTTGCACTCGGTGACCTTCAACCCGTAGTCAGCCTTTTCCAAGCGGAGCAGCAACTCCGGGCAGTCGTCGCCCAGCCATCCCCAATAGCCTGCCAACGCCGCGGCTTTCTTAAGGGTCTTCATCCCCCGGCGGATGGTGTCCCGCAAGTATTTCTTGTCGTCGTTGCCATCTTTCGAGGGGGAAAAGTCGTCAATATACCAGTCGTCGCGCTCAAAACGGAGCGCAATGGTGGTTTTCGTATCATTGAAATTGTGTATTGCCAAGTCGACAAGGGCGGTAGAATCGGTGATTTCATAGACCTTCGACACCTTGTAGCGCCAATCGTCAGAAACATCCTGGCCGCACACCCAGTAATCATAATCGTACAAGATGCCTCCCGTTGCGTCGCTCACCTTCAATGCCTTCCGCATCAGTGCATAGTAACGCTCGGAACAATAGACGCTGTCGCGGTTGAATGTGCTGTGGATGTAGGGAACTTCTTTCCCCCTGCTGTCGCGGGTTGGCTTGCCAACGGTCTTGTAGATGGTGTCGATACGCTGGCGAATATACGCCTCCGAATGCTTGTCTATGCCTGCTTCCATCGCAGAATCAACAGCCAGCGAGTCAGCATCACCGCCCGCCTTGCTTGTCTTGTTGCTGCAACCCAGCATCAGCATGGCGGTAAATAGAATATAAATCAGTTTCTTCATCGTTTTGGAATTTGTTACCTTGCATTAGAATGTTGGGGATATGACAAAGCAGCGAGCACATGCCATCGTGGATGCGCCCGCTGTTTGTATCGTAACTGAACTTTTGCTTATTTCAGTTTCTTGTAACCATAGGCTGCTGTTGCGCCGAGTTCTTCCTCAATGCGGATAAGTTGGTTGTACTTGGCCATACGGTCTGTGCGGCTCAGCGAACCGGTCTTGATCTGTCCCGAGTTGGTAGCCACTGCTATATCGGCAATGGTTGTGTCCTCGGTTTCACCCGAGCGGTGGGATGTAACGGTGGTATATCCGTGACGGTGTGCCATCTCAATGGCAGCGAGTGTTTCGGTGAGGGAGCCAATCTGGTTAACCTTGATGAGGATAGAATTGGCAGCACCCATCTTGATTCCCTTCTCGAGGAACTTCACATTGGTAACAAAGAGGTCGTCGCCGACGAGCTGGCAGCGGTCGCCGATGCGCTCTGTGAGCTTAACCCAGTTGTCCCAGTCGTTCTCGTCAAGTCCGTCCTCGATGGAATCGATAGGATATTTGGTGATGAGTTCTTCCAGATAGGCGATCTGCTCCTCGGCAGTGAGCTTCTTCCCGTTAGGATCTTTCTTGGTACCGTTCTTCAACTGACGATAGTCATAGTACCATTCGCCGTTCTCTTGTACGGCAAACTCGCTGGCAGCGCAGTCCATGGCAATCTTGATATCCTTGCCCGGCTCGTATCCGGCCTTCTTAATGGCCTCAACGATGGTGTCGAGTGCATCTTCAATACCGTCGAAGTTAGGAGCATAGCCGCCTTCGTCGCCAACGGCAGTGGAGAGCCCGCGGGCCTTAAGCAGTTTGGCCAGGTTGTGGAATACCTCAGCACCCATGCGGACAGCCTCACGCTCGCAGCAGGCGCCTACCGGACGAATCATGAACTCCTGGAAGGCAATGGGAGCAGCAGAGTGTGCACCGCCGTTTACGATGTTCATCATAGGAACGGGCAGGGTGTAGGTATTGGCACCACCGATGTAGCGATACAACGGAATGTTCAGGGCCTTGGCAGCAGTCTGTGCCACTGCAAGCGAAACACCGAGGATGGCGTTTGCTCCGAGTTTAGACTTGGTGGGAGTTCCGTCAAGCTCAAGCATCTTCATGTCAATGGCACGCTGGTTCAGCACGCATTCGCCTTTCAGGACGGGAGCAATCACGGTGTTTACATTCTCTACGGCCTTGAGAACGCCCTTGCCCAGGTAGCGTTCTTTGTCGCCGTCGCGCAGTTCGAGGGCTTCGTTCTCACCTGTTGATGCGCCGGAGGGTACGCTTGCACGACCCATTACACCGTTTTCCAATGTCACTTCTACCTCAACGGTGGGGTTGCCACGGGAGTCGAGGATTTCTCTTGCATGAACTAATTTAATGATCATAACTTTGTTTTTTATTGATATTATAAATGGTTGGATTTCAATTCAGTTGCAAAAATAAGGAAAAGGGCAGATACGGGAAAATAAATACCTATTTATTTTTTCGCCCGTGGATGCTATGGCAGGCGGTTGTATTCCTCGTCGGTGACGGGTTCGAGCCATTCGTTGCTGGCGTTTGCCTCTACGCGGGTCATGTAGGTAAGGTGTTGGAACCACTGATCGCGTGCCGCTCCGTGCCAGTGTCTGGCCTCTGGGGGGATTGCCACGACGGTGCCCGGTGTCATTTCCATGGGTTCCTTTCCTTCTTCCACATACCATCCGCGTCCGGAAACGCAGATAAGCACCTGGACACTGCCGTGATGTATGTGCCAGTTGTTGCGGCAGCGGGGCTCGAAGGTGACATTAACGGGGCCGCCATTCTCGGCATCGTAGGGAGCCAGATAGGAATTTCCGATGAAGTATCGGGCATAGGCCGTGTTGGGCGTGCCCAGCTTCCATGGCGACGGGGGCATGGAGCCAGACTGGTCGGCCGGTTCATTGAGGGTGATGCCAAGTACTTCTTCCACGGCATTCTTGGCACGCATGGCTTGCTCGCGTCCCACATTCCTTGCCAGCACGGCGGGCAGTTGGCGGAGTTCTTCGTCGGAAACGCCCATATTCCGTGAGCCTGCCACATGGGCTTTCAACTGCGCCTCGCATCCTTCGAGGGCGGCAATGGCACCGAGGGTGACCAGTTCACGCTCGGCAAAGGTGAGGATGTCACGGGCGAAGATGTCGCCGAAGAGATGGGCCTTGAGGTAGTAGTCGGTCTGAGGCGCAAAGGAGTATTCAAAAGGCTTGCCTCCGCCGAGTCGGGCCTGTACCTCCGAACCTTGTCGCAAGGCATCGTAGTCGGCTGCAAGCGGCGTCGCCTCCCTGCCTGGAGAGTCGGTTATGCCCTGCCGTTGACGCTCGGCAAGCACCCGTTGGAGTGCCCCCAGTGCATTCAGAGAGCGGGGAAAGCCCGTATAGGCATAGAGATGCGAGAGGCATTCCTTAAGTGTACTGACTTCGATATCGTCGTTGAGGGCCTGCCCGAGAACTGTTTCCAGGACGGGAATGTTGCCCGAAGCCTCTAAGGCTGCCAGGGTGATGAGGGTCTGTTGCTTGTTTGTGAGCGTCATGTCGGTCTGTGCTTTAAGGATTAGTGAGTGCCCGGCAAAGAGCAAGGCAAGGAGAAAAACAGTGAGTTTTCGCATGGGTAGATGGCATTAACAGAACAAAAATAGTGTTTTTCGTGCAAACATCGTACCTGTTAACGGGAAAAATCGTAATTTTGTTACCTGCCAATGCCCTTGGGGCACTGTGCATACACAAGAGAAATACCCTAAGAACCCACAACGCTATGCGTCAGATTATCAACCATTTTACCGACGACGACCTCTACAAGATGTCGATGTGCTGTGCCGTTATAGACAATTTCCCACGGGCACAAGTGAAATATCAGTTTGTCGACCGCAACCAGACGGTCTATCCCCAAGGCTTTGCCGAGGAATTGCTCCGCCAAGTAGGGCTGCTGGAAAATGTGGTCATCACCGACGAGGAGATTGCCTTCATGCGCCGGAAGTGCTACTATCTGCCCGACTGGTTCTATCGCTACCTGCGCGGCTACCGCTTCCGCCACGAATGGGTGAGGGCCTGGCAGGATGAAGAAGGCCGGCTGCACATTGAGTTCGAGGGGGCATGGGCTGACACCATCCTGCTCGAAGTGAAGGTGCTTGCCATCATCTCGGAACTCTTCTACATCATGACCGGACAGGCTGACAAGCTGGACTACGACGAGTGTTACCGCCGTTCGTACGAAAAGGCCCGCCGACTGCTCTCTGCAGGGTGTGTCTACAGCGACTTCGGTACCCGCCGCCGTGCCTCGTTCCAGACTGAGGATACCGTGGTGAAGGCCATGAAAGACTGCTACGAGTCGCAGCAGTGGCCCGGCACCTTCGTAGGTACGAGCAATGTCTATCTGGCCATGAAGTACAACTTGACGCCCGTCGGCACCATGGCTCACGAGTTTGTGTGCGCCATCGGAGGCATGTACGGTCCGCAGATGGCCAACCACATGGCCATGGAAGCCTGGCGCAACACCTTCCGCGGAGCCCTGGGAACCTACCTGTACGACAGTTACGGCTGGGACATTTTCAGCCTGAACTTCTCCGAGGACTTTGCAAATCAGTTCAAGGGTCTGCGCATCGACAGCGGCGACAACCGCGAACAGTTAAAGAAGATTGTCCGGAAATACCAGTCGCTGAACATTGACCCACGCTCGAAGCAGGTCATCTTCAGCAACGCCCTGGACACAGACCGCGCCATTGAGATACAGAACTATGCCAAGGACTACTGCCAGCCGTCGTTCGGAATTGGCACTCACTTCACCAACGACTTTGAGGGTGTGCGCCCGATGAACATCGTGATAAAGCTCGTTGCAGCGAAAATCACCGAATCGTGGAACTTCTACAACGACACCTGCAAGATTTCGGAGGACCTCGGCAAGCACACAGGCAAGCCCGAAGTGATTGAGCGTTTCATGCAGGCCATACACCATCCGGAACGCAAGCAGTAGCCCTCAGTGGAAATTGCACACTGCCGTTTTACTGCTCCCAGAATCGATTTTTTGCAAGAACAAGTTACTTCGCTCATAAAAAACGCCAAAAATCGCAATATTCGCAACCCTCTGTTAGCCAACAGGTTATCTGTTATCAGAAAAACATTCCCTGCCTTTCAAAATGCAACTGAGCCTCTTTCGCAATGCAAGTGGATGGCTTTTGCGCAGCGAAAGGATGGGGTTCGTGCCGTGAAAGTTGCCAAAATGCTATGTGAAAGAGCCTCAGTTGCATGAATTGTTCCGCCTTTTCTCGCCCCATTTTCAACCCTCACTCCCGAAAAGTACCGTTTTAACATTTCTTTGGTGCATTGCACACAGGGTTTAGTCCATGGTTTAGCGAGCCCGACCAGCCCCTTGAAAGAGGAAAATCCCCATTCCATCGGGCAAATATTCCGATGAAATGGGGATTTTCCGCGCCTATATGATGCTACAAGGACTATTCTTCGCCGAGCGAGCTGCTGTAGTCCTGCTGCTGGTCGTCGTCGCCCTGATGTTCGCCATCCATCGAGCCGCGTTTCTTCTTCATATTACCGAAATTGTAGGTCAGCGTGAAGCGGAAGGTGCGCGAGCGGCGCTTGTTCATCTGGTGGCGCCAGAAAGTGTCGCTTTCTGTATAGTTCTCCCAGCGGCGTGAGTTGAGCACATCGCGGCAGTTGATGCTGAGCGAGAGTGCCTTGTTGAAGAAATTCTTGCGGAAGCCGAAGTCCAGTCCGTATGAAGGCTTGCGGTGTCCCTGTGTGATGACCTGACGGCTGCGGTAGTTGCCCGTCAACTGCAGCGACATGTCGTAGGGCAGGCGGAACGATGCGGTGGAGCGCGCATTCCAGGTGAAACTGTGGCGCTCGTCGCCGGTGACGGTCTGCCCGTCAATCAGGTAGGTGAAGCCGTCAAGCTTGTAGTAGTAGGCATTCAGGTTGGTGGTCAGGTCGAGTATGCGGAAGAGGTTGTTCTTTACCGTCAGTTCGGCACCTGAGCTCTGGCTCTTTGCCACATTCATGTTGGTCTGGTACATAATGCCGTCCGTGCTGTTCTGCCAGTTGATGCGTTGCATGACATCCGTGGTGGGACGATAGTAGAGGCTGAGCAACAGGGAGTGGTCGGTCCAGGTGCGGAGGTAGTTCAGCGAGAACGAGTTTGAGAACTCGGGAGTGAGCAGCGGGTTACCGAACGAGATACGGGTGGCATCCCTGGTGTCGCGGAACGAGTTGAGCTGCCCTCCCCAGGGACGGCGAAGACGGCGGGTATAATTCAGCTGCAGTTGGTCGTTCGGAGTCACCTGATACGACATGAACACGCTGGGGAAGAGTTCGAAGTAGTCCTTCTTGAACGGTGCTTCGCGCTGCGACGGGTCGTGTTCCTGCTCCCAGGTGTAGCTTTCGGTGTTCACCTTCCAGTATTCCCCGCGCAATCCGGCCATCAGGCTGAACTTTCCAAACTTGTAGTTGGCCGTGAAATAGCCGGCATGGAGGTCCATGTCGTAGATGAAGCGGTTGAAAAACTGGCGGTCTTCCACCAGGTTCGTGCCCTCCCATGAGGAGTCGTCCTCCCATGCCTGCTGGGGAGTGTTCTCGTGGGAGAAGTTGGCCTGATAGCCGGCTTCCACCTTCAACCGGTCGGTAATCTGGTTCTCGTAGTCAAGCTTTACCTCAATCCGGCGGTTGCTGATGTCCATCGGGCGGTATTGGTAGTTGTACGATGTCGGTGCCGGCGGCTGTATGTATTCCGTTGCATCCTGATAGATGTTCTCATTGTCCGACAGCCAGCGGTTGGCATTGACCACGAAGTCGATGAAATGCTTGTCGGAGAAGTTGTGGCGGTAGTTGAATTCACCGTAGAACATGTTCATGTCGCCGGCAGAATGGGTCTCACGGAGCATGACCATGTTGTCCGTCTCTGCACCGATGGTGCCATAGTGATAGGGCGTGTTCCCCCAGTCCTTGTGCCGACCATGCATGAGCATGCCCGAGATTGTGAAGTCGTCCTTGTCCGTTGCGTGCCAGGTGACGCCGGCACGGGTGAAAAGGTTATTGCCCATCGACTTGCTCTTGCCCTCGTAGTCCTGGTAGGTGTTGGTCTGGAAATAGCGTTGCTGGCTTTCGCTGCGACCCTCGTTGGCGCGATGGCGGAAGCCTATGTTGAAATAGGAGTCGAACTTCGAACTGTTGTAATTGATGTTGAAACTGGTGTTTGCGCCCTTTCGCGTATCGGTACCGGCCTGCACAGAGCCGTAGTAACCGGCCTTGCGGTCCTTCTTCAGGATGATGTTGATGATGCCGGCAGAGCCCTCGGCCGAGAATTTTGCCGAAGGATTGTCAATCACCTCTATGCGTTCGATGCTTTCGGCGGGCAGTTGCTGCAGAATCTGCGCACGGTTGTCGGTGGTCAGTCCACTGGCTTTGCCATTGATCCAGACCTCCACGCTCTCGTTGCCCCGCAGGGAGATGTTGCCGTCGTTGTCCACTTCCACCGACGGAATGTTCTCCAACAGGTCGGAAGCGGCATCACCTGCGTTGGTAATCAGCTGCGACACATCGAAAGTCTTCCGGTCAACCTCCAGCCGCATGGCCTGCTTCTGACCGGTCACCACCACCTCGTCGAGCGTGTGAGCGTCCTCGCTGAGGTAGAGTACGGCGTAGGATACATTTGGTTTGGCGTCGGTAATGACAAACTGCCGGGTCAAATTGCGGTAGCCCACGAAGGTTATCTCAAGCACATAGCTGCCGTTGGGCAGGTCGTTCACCAGGAAATGGCCGTCGACATCGGTGATGGAACCTTTCACAAACGCCTTTGTCTTGGCATCCTTGACGGCAATGTTGACAAATTCGAGGGGGGCGTCGCCGTTCTTGTCAAGCACCTTCCCCTTGCAGAAACCTTGCGCAAAGGAAGAGAGTGTGCCCGCCAACAACAGCAGGGAGATGATTGTGTAACGCATTTTTCTAACAGATAAAAATATTTTTACAAAGGTACGACAAATCGATAGAACCGACAAAGTTTCCACGCAGGCTCCTGTCTCAGTTCGGCTGCCGGCGGTACTGCGTCGGGGTGACGCCCACCAGCTGCTTGAACACACGGCTGAAATAGGCCACATCGTCGTATCCGCACTTCAATGCGACCTCGCCGATGGGAGTGTCCAGGCTGCTCTGCAGCAAGCGCTTGGCGTAGTTGATGCGTATATGGGTAACATAGGTCTGCGTGTTCTGCCCTGTCAGAGCTAGCAACTTGCGGTTCAGCTGGCTACGACTCATGAACATGCGTGCCGTGAGCTGCTCGTTGTTGAGTTTGTTTTCCCTGATGAGGGCGAAGACAATGTCGGTGAACTTGCTGAGGAACCTGCGGCTGGCATCGTCCAACTGGCTGTCGCTGCGCTCACCGGCACCGACCGACGAGAATTTCTGCCGCAGGATGTTCGACTGCTGGATGAGGGTCTCGACGCGGACATTGAGCTCCTCGGCATTGAACGGCTTGTAGAGGTAGGCGTTGGCGCCGGATTCTATACCCTTGATACGGTCCTTCTCCGTGGCCTTTGCCGTGATGACGATAATCGGAATGTGGTTGAGCAATTCCGACTCACGCACTTTCCGGCACATTTCCAAGCCTCCCATCTCAGGCATCATCAGGTCGGTGACGATCAGGTCGGGCATCAGGTCGGTAGCCTTCACCAAGCCGTCGGCACCGTTCTGCGCATAGAACAACTGATATTTTCCTTCCAGTTGCGACCCGATATAGTAGGCTACATCCTGACTGTCCTCGACAATGAGGATGCGTGTGCCGATGTTTTCGCCGTCTGGATCCTCCTCCTGAGCGTTGTCGGGGGCGCAAGAACCGTCTTCAAGGTAGTCGTTCAGATGGAAGGCATCGAGCTGTCCCTTGCCCTGCTGGATGGGAAGGAGGATGGTGAAGGTGGTGCCTTGTCCGAGAATACTGTTCACCTTGATGGTTCCGCCCATGACATCGACGATCTGCTTTACGAGCGACAGCCCCACGCCTGTGCCGGTATTTTGCGAGTCGTCCTCGCCTTGATAGAAGGCATCGAATATGTGTGGGAGTATTTCCGGCTTTATGCCGACGCCCGTGTCGGATACGGCCAGCATCAGGTTGTTGCCCTTCCGCTCGCAGGCAATGTTGATTTCTCCATACGGCGGCGTGTATTTCATGGAGTTGGAAACAAGGTTGCGCACTATTTTCCGGATATAGTCGGGAATGAAGTCCATCTCTATGGCGGTGGCACTGGAATTGAAGCGTATCTGGACAGACTTGTCGACGGCCATCGCCTGGAAGTTTTCGACCAGCATTTTCACATAGGGCAGGAGGTTGCCATGCCGCCACTGGGGCGTTCCGATGGCCGACTGTACCTTCGAGATGTCAAGCAGCTGGTTGATGAGTTCCAGCAGCCCGTTGCCCGACCGGACGATTACATGTGCCATTTCCTGCACCTTTTCCGGCTGGTTTGCCGCCTCGCCCTGGAGGTTCTTTCCCAGCCCGAGAATGACGGTGAGCGGCGTGCGGAACTCGTGTGTTATGTTGGTGAAGAAGGCCTCGCGTGCCTCTGTCAGCCGTTTCAGGGTCTTGTTGGTACGCTGTTTCTGCCGATAGGCCCACCATAGGGAGAGGATGAGAATGGAGAGGACGCTGATGATGCCCAGCGAACTGCCCAGGAGAATCCGGTTGTGGCTTTTCCCCTCTGCGTTTGCCTCCTCCAGTTCCTCGTTGTGGAACTCGGCGTTTGCCTTGCTCATGAGTTCTTTCAGTTGCTGTGTGTGGATGGAGTCGGACATTACGGTGTAGCGCTTGAGGGCCTTGAGTGCCTCGCGGGCATCGAGCGGCTCCAACGCTTCGTACAAGGTGCGGTAGTCGTAGCACACGGCATGTGTGTTTCCCACTTCTTCTTCGAGTTGGATAGCCTCCTTCAAGGCGTCGACAGCCTCCTTGTTGCGCCCGAGGTCGAGCAGGTTCCAGCCCTTGAATTCCAGACTGAGGGCCAGTTGGTTGCGGTCGATGGGGTCGTTCCTTTTCACTATTTCAATGGCTTCGTCGGCCATCTGGATGCCTTTGGCGTAGTCACCCTTACGGTCGTAGGCATAGCTGAGTTGCGTCAGGTGGTTGGCAACGCCGGGCTGGTAGTCTATTTCGCGGGCGGCGTCAACTGCCTGCTGCCCGTATTCGATGGCTTTGTCCAGTTGTCGGGCACTGCAATAGATTTCGCAGGCCACGCCCAGGGCGTTGTGGGTCTGTATGTTGGTGCCGAGCCGCTTGTTGGTGCTGATGGATTTCTCCACCAGCGAGATGGCTTCGGCGTAATTCTGCAGGGCGTGGTTTACGATACTTAAATAAAGGTACGCACGCGACAGCTGCATCCAGTTCTTCGTTTGCTTGCAGAGTGCCTTGGCTTCCTGGCCCACACTGATGGCTTGCTGGTAGTCGCTGGTCTTGAACAGGCAGTAGCTCTTGTCGCAGAGCAGCGTGGCCTGTATGTCCTTGTCGCCGAGTTTCTCTGCCAGCGGGAGGGCGCGGTCGATGAAGGAAAGGGCTTCGGTGTAGTAGGAGTTGGTGGTATAGTAGCGCACGGTGCCGAACCAGAGAATCAGGTTTTGCCGGTCGCGGTCCATGCGGCTGTCGAACTTGGGGGCACTGTCGAAGAACAGTGCATCGGCCGAATAGATGTCGAGCAGCTGCTTCCCCACAACGAGGCGCTGCTGCTGGGACGCTCCGTCGAAGACTTGCAGCAGGGAGTCGACCGTTTCGATGGCTGCCGACCGTGCGGAGAGACTGATACAAGCGAGCAAAGTGCCAAGGAGAATGTTGATGGATATGCGTTTCATGGAATGGCGGTTCGGAAGTTTGTACATGATTAGTTCTCGGATGAATTTCTGCCGGAGGGGGACAGTGTTCGTGCAAAGGCTGTTCGGAATGCCGATGGTAGGGCAAATTTATAAAAATAGTGGCAAAGCAACACCTTTCGGGGCAAAGAATTCAAGAAAAGGAACCAAAATTCCGTTTTTTTTGGGCAGGCAAAAGATTTATTCTTACCTTTGCATCTGCACGACGAAAAGATGCGCCCTGATAGTTAAATGGATATAACAAGGCTCTCCTAAAGCTTAGTTCCGAGTTCGATTCTCGGTCGGGGTACTTTCCACAACCTTACCATAACCATGCTTGGTGCGATTATTGGCGACATTGTAGGCTCCCGCTTCGAGTTCGATGCGAATGCCGAAGAGGGCTTTGAACTGTTCACCGACGACTGCGACTACACCGACGACACCATCTGCACGGTGGCCATTGCCGATGCCGTCCTGAACGGCAAGGGCTACAAGGAGGCCCTGCTGGAGTGGTGCCGCCGCTATCCCAATCCCAAAGGGGCGTACGGCAGCATGTTCAGCCGATGGATAAACTCGGCCGAGGCCCAGCCGCAGAGTTCGTTCGGCAACGGCTCTGCCATGCGCGTCAGCAGCGTCGGATGGCTGTTCCACACCTATCAGGAAGTGCAGCGGGAGGCCGAGCGCAGTGCCATGGTGAGCCACTGCCACAGCGAGGGGATAAAAGGAGCGCAGTGTGTGGCCACCGTCATCTACTGGCTTCGCACGGTGCGCATCAGCAAGGACGAACTGATTGGAGCCGTGAAGCGCAACTTCGGCTATGAGGTACTGCCGCTGAAGGACATCTACCGCATCGGACGGAACGGGCACTTCGACTCCACCTGTCAGGAAACCGTGCCCTACGCCCTGCGCTGCTTCGCCGAAAGCGAAAACTTCGAGGATGCCATCCGCAAGGCCGTCATGGCACGCGGCGACACCGACACCAAGGCTGCCATCTGCGGATCGATGGCAGAGGCCTACTACGAAATCCCGGACTGGATAGCAGAGCGGGCCTGTGAGTACCTGCCGAAGGACATGCTCGCCATCGTGGAACAGTTCTACACACACCTCCAGCAAGAAGCAAAGAACATTTAACCATACAGCAGAAGGATGCTCCCTGAGAACCTTCTGCTTTTTTATTACCTCCCCTGCAATATCAATTAACCTACTGAACGCCAGAGAAATAGAGCCTTCAAGAAGCACACGGAGAAAAATCGTTTTCCGTTTGGAGCCAAAACGCACCGCGTTTGAGCCCCAAACGCACGACGAACGGGGCCTAAACGGAATGCGTTTGGGGCTCACTTGGAAAACAGGGGCAAAACAGTCGCAAACAACCTCCCATTTTATCCCGCTGAAACCAGGCCGCAAAGGCACAATGAAGGGGCACACCGGAAAATCCGATGCGCCCCTCGCTATTTAGAGTTATGGAAAAGTCTTACTTCCTGTTGCGTCCAGCGCGCTTGCCAATGATGAGATAGGCCACCGGCGAAGCAATGAAGATGGACGAAAGCGTACCGAATATAACACCCAGAATCATTGCGAACGAGAAGCTGCGGATGCTGTCCCCACCGAGGAAGAAGATACACAGCAACACAATCAGGGTCGACACGGAGGTGTTCACCGTACGGGCCAGGGTCTGGTTGATGGAGTCGTTGAACAGAGAGGCGTACTCCTGCTTCGGATGCAGTTTCAAATTCTCACGGATTCGGTCGAAAACAACCACCTTGTCGTTGATAGAATAACCGATAACGGTCAGGATGGCGCCGATGAATGTCTGGTCCACTTCGAGCGAGAACGGCATCCATCCCCAGCAGAGGGAGTAGAGACCCAGCACGATGAGGGTGTCGACAGCCAGTGCAACGATGGCTCCGACGGAGAATGCGAAGTTGCGGAAGCGCAGCAGGATGTAGAGGAAGATGGCCACGAGGGCAATGATGACACTGAGGATGGCACCATAGGTGATGTCCTTAGCCACCGACGGACCAACCTTCTCACTGCTGATGATGGAACCGCCTTCGTGCACATCGGGGTCCTTAAACGACTTGATGTCGGCCTGGGTGATAAGGTTTGCCTTCTTGAGCGACTCATAGAGCAGGGATTCTGCACGGTCGTCCTCAAGCGGGTCGTTCGATTCAATATTGTAGTTGGTCGACACACGCACGCGGTCACCTTCCGTACCGAGGGCGATGACGCTGGTAGTGGCTTCCTTGCCCTTGTTCTCACCAATGGTGTTTACAAAGGTTCCGGCAAGTGCCTTGCGGACATTCTCAACGGGAACTTGCTTGGCCAGTGTCACGACATAGTTGCGTCCACCCGTGAAGTCGATGCTCTTGCTCAAACCGCGGGTGAAGAAACTGCCGAAGAACACCACTGCTGCCACGGCAACAACCGTGAAGGTGGTCTTGTACATCGACATGAACTTGAATGCGGTGTTCTGCATCATGTTGCGAGAGAAACGGGTGGTGAAGTTCTGGTTCAGCCAACGGTCCTTCTTCAACTGGTGCTCGAAGACCAGACGGGTAAGGAACACGGCGGTGAAGAACGAGCAGACGATACCGATGATCCATGTAGTGGCGAAGCCACGGATGGGACCTGTACCGAAGGTGAGCAGAATCACACCGGTGATGATACTGGTCAGGTTGGAGTCGAAGATGGCAGAGAAGGCATTGCTGTAGCCTGCCTGCAGCGCCTGCTTGATATTCTTCCCGGAACGGAGTTCCTCACGGATGCGCTCATAGATAAGCACATTGGCATCGACAGCCGTACCCAGCGAGAGCACGAGACCGGCAATACCCGACATGGTGAGCGCTGCCTGGAACGAGGTAAGGATACCCAAGGTGAAGAAGAGGTTGGCAATCAGTGCCAGGTTAGCCATCATACCGGGAATCAAATCGTACATGACGAGCATGTAAATCATCAGCAGAATGAATGCGATAATGAAGGAAATGAAACCCTGACGGATGGACTGTGCACCGAGAGACGGACCAACCACCTGGTCCTGAACGATGCGGGCAGGAGCCGGCATACGACCTGACTTCAGCGTGTTGGCCAAGTCCTTGGTATCCTCTATGGTAAAGTTGCCGGTGATGGACGACTGTCCGCCGGAGATTTCGCCGTTCACACGGGGTGCGGAATAGACGGAACCATCGAGCACGATGGCAATAGCCTTGCCCACATTTGCCTTGGTCAGGTTGGCCCAATGGCGGGCACCTTCAGGATTCATGGACATGGAAACCTCGGGCGAACCGGTCAACTGGTCGAACTTGTCCTCGGCATCGGTGATGACATCACCCTCCAACGGAGCGCGCCCACTGGGGTTGGTCACCTTGATGGCATGAAGTTCATAGACATTCTTGGCTGCAACCAGGTCGGTAGGCTTGGCACTCCAGAGCAGTTTCACATCCGACGGGAGTATCTGCTTGGCCAGTTCGGACGACAGAATCTTGTTAACCTCGGCTGTGTCGCGCTGGTTGGCAAAACCAACAAGGCTGAGCTGTCCGGCACCTGTCGGGGTGAGGATGGCTGTCAGTGGGTGAGCCTTCTTCTCTTGGGCCAGCTGTTCCTGTGTGGACTGCTTCTTCTCGGCCACCGTCTTGTTCTCCTTGCCCTGTACTTTCAGTTTCACCTGCTCTGCCTCTGCCGGCTTGGCTTCTTCCTGCTTGGCCTCTACCTTGGCGGTGTCGGCGGGAGCTTCGCCATTGTTCAGCAGGCGGGCATCCAACTGATAGAAATAAGGAACAATCTCGTCGGCATTGTATGTCTCCCAGAACTCCAGATTGGCACTGCCCTGAAGGAGCTTGCGCATACGCTCGGAGTCGCGTACACCAGGCATTTCCACCATGATACGGCCCTGCTGTCCTTCCAGTTTCTGGATGTTGGGCTGTACCACACCGAACTTGTCGATACGGGTTCTGACCACATTGAAGGAGTTTTCGATGGCTGCGTTTACTTCCTCGCGGAGTACTTTCTCGACTTCTTTGTCGTCGCTCTGGGGGCCTACCTTGCCCTGCAACTGCTGTGTGGCGAAGATTTCGGCCAGGCGATGGCCCGGCGCATTCTTGCGGTAGTGCTTGATGAAGAGCGAAATGAAGTCGCTTTGGCTGGTCTCCTCTTCGGCACGGGCCTCCTTCATGGACTTCACGAAGGCAGGATCGGTCTTGTGGTCGGCCAGGGTTTCAACTACATCGGGTACGCTGATCTCGAGCAATACATTCATACCACCTTTAAGGTCAAGGCCAAGACCGATCTGCGTTTCAAGGCACTTCTGGTACGGATAGATGCCAAGATACTTCACAGAGTCTTTGTAGTCCTGACGAGCGATAGAGTCTGTTATCTTCTCTGCCTGCGCATCGTAGTACTTTGTGGCGGCAGAGAACGACAGATAGAAGATACTTGCCAGTGTCAATAAGACTGCGACAAGAATTACTAGTCCTTTGTTTTGCATGTTGTTTAACTATTTATTTTTGTTGCTATTTTGGCGTTTGGGTTATAACCTTTAGTTATAAGTCGTGCAAAGATACAATATTTTTTGTTCTATGGAAAATTTCTGTGTTTTTTTCACTCTTTTTCTGCCTTGCCGTTGTATTTCAGGCGGCAAATGATGGGGTAATGGTCGGAATATTTGTAGCGGCTGTCCACTTTGCAGGTGACGGGTTTGAAGTGTCCGGAACAGAAGATGTTGTCGATCCTGACATACATTTTGTTGGTATAGAAGCTCCACCCCGGCCCCCGTCCTGCGGCTATGTAGCAGTCGGTCAGGAGCTTGCCTATCGTGCGACGGGAGTAGGACAGCGGATCGTCGTTGAAGTCTCCGCAGCAGATGAGGGGCTCACTGCGATGGCGTTCGATGTATTCCCCGACCGTCCTTACCTGCCTGGAGCGGATTTTCGAGGCTGCGGCCACCTTTCCGACGAGCAGTTTCGACTCTGCCTTTGCGCTGTCGCCGCGGGTCGTGCCCTGTACGATGCCCTCGAATTGCTGCTTGTCGGAGAGGGAGAGTCCCACCGTTTCGAAATGGTTGTTGATGACGGTGACGGTGTCGGAACCTATCTTCAGCCGTATGGCCGCACTCAAGTTGTGGTCCGATGGGTAGGGAATGAGTTCCCAGGAAAGTATCGGATAGCGGCTGAGCACCGCCATCGTGACGCTCCCCTGCCCCATTTTCATGACGGTGTTGTGGGGGTATTGTGCTTCAAGTTGCTGCAGGACGGCGGATTGGACGCGCTTGTTGTCGCCCAATTCCTGTAGGCAGACGATGTCGGCCCGCTGGTCGTTCAGGTACTGGACGATGGGATGTGTCTGGTCGGGGACCCAGTCCATGAAGGTGCATACATTGTAGGAGACCACCTTGATGGTGTTAAGTGTGTCGCCGCCCGAGGCGTTGAGGGGGCAATATGCCCTTGTCGGCCCCAGACAGAGCAGGAAACCTGTGAAGGGTATCCATATCATCCGGATATGGAAGATGGCCCAGAAGGCGAGGAATGCGGTGTTGACGGCCAGAAAGAAAGGGAAGAGCAGGCCGAGGTTGGCGGCATAGGGATGTTGTGCCGGGTTGAGATGGCCTGCATAGCTCACCACGACGAGGAACAGGATGGTCACCGCATTGGCACCGGCCATGAGGCGGTAGAAGTTTTTTTTCAACCGATTGGCCATGGCTACTGTCTGTGGTTGAAGAGCGTTTGCTTTTCTTCGAAGGTGAGACTTTCGTATCCGCTCTGCCTGATTTTCTCCAAGATGCGGTTTATCTGCTCCTGCTGCTCGAACGAGGCCGTCCGTGCGGAGTTTTCCCCACGGGGTTCGGGCGATGGGTCCGGGCGGGATTCCCAGCGCCTGTTCCTGGGACGGAAGATGGAGGCGTTGGTTTGTGAGCGATAGTTTGCACGGGTCTGCTTCTGCCAGTAGCGTATAAGTATGAATCCGAAGAGCATTCCTCCAAGGTGGGCAAGGTGGGCCACGCCGTCGCCTTGGCTGCCGAAGGCCAGCAGGAGCTCGAGAGCGGCATATCCTATGACAAAGTATTTGGCCTTGATGGGGACCGGCAGCGGGAAGATGAATATGCGCTCGTTGGGGAAGGTCATGCCGAATGCGAGCAGGATGGCATAGATGGCTCCGGAGGCTCCCACCGTGGTCAGCCCGTTCAGCTGGGAAGCATACTGGTGCATGACGCCGAATGCCTGTCCGAGGCTGAGCGGCTCAGACTGGTAGAAGGCTGCATAGACGGAGAAGAACTGTGCCACTTCCTGCAGGAGTCCCGCTCCGATGCCGCAGAAGATGTAGTAGAAGAGGTAGCGCTTCGGTCCCCACACGCGCTCAACGATGCACCCGAACATCCAGAGTGCGAACATGTTGAAGAAGATGTGCTCGAAACTTGCGTGCATGAACATATAGGTGAGCAGCTGGTACGGCTGGAAGTCGGACGCCATGAAGAAGTGAAGCCCGAGCAGATCGTTCAGCCGATAGCCTCCATTGGGTGCCGGCCCGTAGAGCAGGCAGCCCAGAAAGGCAATGACATTGACGAGCAACAAATTGCGCGTTATCGGGGGAATATTCTTAAACATTGCCGTGTCGATTCTTTTGATTGGTGCGAACAAAATTACGAAAAAATCTTGGCGCCGATGTCAAAAATGCCCTTTTTAGGCGATTTTTAGGGCTTTTTAAGGCATTTTTTTGCTAAAAATATTTGTTTAATAAAATCTTTCGCCTAAATTTGTAAGCACGAAATAATTTTTCTTTATCATATTTTTTAATCTTTTAATACCTAAATTATGAACAAATCAGAATTGATCGCAAGAATTGCTGAACTTGCAAATCTTAGCAAAGTTGACGCCAAGAAGGCGCTGGACGCAACAACTGTAGCAGTTAAGGAAGCTCTGAAGAAGGGTGACAAAGTGCAGCTCGTAGGCTTCGGTACTGTTGCTGTAAAGAAAGTTCCCGCTCGCAAGGGTATCAACCCCGCCACAAAGAAGGCTATCCAGATTCCTGCAAAGAAAGTTGTTAAATTCAAAGCAGGTGCCGAACTGGCAGAAGCTGTTAAGTAAGCAGCCGTTCGCATAGAAAACAAAAGGGCTTCCTCAACGGGGAAGCCCTTTTTCTGTGTTGTCCAAGGCGGATTCGAACCACCACAAACAGAACCAAAACCTGTTGTGCTACCATTACACCATTGGACAATCGTGCTCTGAAAGCGTCGGCAAAGGTAAGTCGTTTTTCCGTTTCATCCAAATTTTTCCCTTGTTTTTTGCCGACGGCCAACTGTTTGCCGGCATCAGGCATCAGCCGTTTTTTGTAACGATTTCGGAGGGGAAATGTGTTTCTGTTAACATTTCTGCGGCACTTTCTCCGCCGAGGCGGACAAAAATGCCACCGCGAACGCAAAATGCCGTTCTTGCAGATGGTGGCTGTAAATCAGGATGTTAGCCTACAGTTTTTCCGCCTTTTCCAGACATCTGGGCTGCAAGTGGGCTCCATTTGCAATGCTACCGGGGCTATCTTGCAAGGCGAACGGGGTGAAATAAGTTTGCGAAACAGCCCCGGATGCGCTGCAAGTAGGGCCCAAACGGAAAGCCCGTTCCCGGAATCCGCCCGACATCAGACTGGAAGTCGCTCTCAATGAGCCCCATTTGCATGCTGGAATTTGTCGCCATTTTTTACCCTTTTAACATTTCATTCACAGCCCTTTCCTTGCGCACGAAAAATAAAGAGGTGCCACCCGATAGCCGGATGGCACCTCCCTGAAGTATTCGTCCGGGAAAGTTATTTCACGGTGATGAGGAAGTAGTTCTTCTTTCCGCGCTGTACCAGCAGGTACTTGCCGTCAATCAGGTCGTCGGCAGTGATTAGCAGGTCGAACGCCTCAAGTTTCTCCTTGTTCAGGGAGACGCCTCCGCCCTGCACCATCTTGCGCATCTCGCCCTTGCTCTGGAACACCTTTGCCCCGTCCAAGGTGAGGATTTCAACGGCAGGCTGACCCAGCTGGTCCTTTGAGAGCGTGAAGTGGGGAACGCCGTCGAACACATCGAGCAGTGTCTGTTCGTCCAGCCGGAGCAGGCTCTCCTTGGTGGCCTTGCCGAAAAGAATGCCCGATGCCTCTACGGCCATGTCAAGGTCTTCCTTCGAGTGCACCATGACGGTTACCTCCTCGGCCAGCCGGCGTTGCAGTATCCGGCGGCCTGGGTCTTGCTTGTGCTCTTCGGTCAGGGCATCGATGGTGGGCTTGTCCAGGCTGGTGAATATCTTTATGTACTTCTCTGCGTCGTCGTCGCTCACATTCAGCCAGAACTGGTAGAATGCATAGGGCGTGGTACGCTTGCGGTCGAGCCACACATTGCCACTCTCCGTCTTGCCGAATTTCTTCCCGTCGGCCTTAGTGATGAGCGGACAGGTCAGGGCATAGGCTTCGGCCTCAGCTCCCAGGGTGCGGCGGATGAGCTCGGTGCCAGTGGTCATGTTGCCCCACTGGTCGTTACCTCCCAACTGCAACTGGCAGTTCTTGGTGCGGTAGAGGTGGAGAAAGTCGTAGCCCTGCAGGAGCTGATAGGTGAACTCCGTAAACGAGAGACCGTCGCGGGCAGTGCCGTTCAGACGCTGCTGAACGCTTTCCTTCGCCATCATGTAGTTCACGGTGATGTGCTTGCCCACAAGACGGGCAAAGTCCAAGAAGGTGAAGTCCTTCATCCAGTCGTAGTTGTTCACCATCTCGGCAGCGTTAGGCTCGGTGGAGTCGAAGTCGAGGAACCTGGCCACCTGCTGCTTGATGCACTCCTGGTTGTGATAGAGCGTCTCCGTGTCGAGCAGGTTGCGCTCCTGACTCTTCCCCGAAGGGTCGCCAATCATGCCGGTGGCACCACCGACGAGGATGATGGGCTTGTGCCCGCAGCGCTGCAGGTGGCGCAACATCATGATACCGCACAGGTGTCCGATGTGCAACGAGTCGGCCGTGGGGTCGGTTCCGAGGTAGGCAGTGGCCATCCCCTTCTGAAGGAACTCTTCCGTTCCGGGCATTATCTGCGCCAACATACCGCGCCAGCGCAACTCTTCAACAAAATTCTTCATCGTTATCTTTCGTTTTTGTCAATTTTCTGTATAACTGTTTGGCTGTCAGGGAACAGGGTCGTAGCCGCTCCCGCCCCACGGATGACAGCGCAGTATGCGCCTGACGGCAAGATACATGCCCTTGAACAGGCCGTGCTTCACGATGGCCTGCCGCGCATATTCCGAACAGGTGGGCCGGAACCGGCAGGTAGGAGGAGTCAGCGGGGAGATGCATCGCTGGTAGAAAAGGATGGGCAGGACCAACAGCCAGACCAATCCGCGACGCAATATGCGCCAGACCCATTTCAGTATTTGCACAACCTTTCGCATATCCTGGTCAGCATTTGTTCCACTTTCCCGTCGATTTCATCGCTCGGATGCAGCTTCCCGTCCAACCAGAGGAATGCCACCGACATTTTCTTTCCCTCACGGCTTTCCATCAGAACGGCAAGTTGGCGCTTGTTCTTCCGGTAGGCTTCCCTTACCTGTCGCTTCACCCTGTTGCGGTCGACGGCGCGTTTCAGGTGGCGTTTGGGCACGCTCACCAACATCTGCAGTGCCGGGTCGCCATCCTTTCGTTCACCTTCCAGATACACAATCCGTAGCGGAAAGGTTGTCAGCGAGAAACTGCGCCCCGAACTGAAGAGTTCTTCTATTTGCAAACGGCTACAGATGCGTTCTTCCTTTCGCAGTGTGAACCTGGATGCAAGGGATGCTGTCATTTCTTGTGCTTTTGCGATTTGAGATAAGCCTCAAGGGCACTGCTCATGGAAGGATATTCCTGCGTGGGAGCCTCGAAGTCCAGACGCAACCCTTCTTCCTTCACCGTTGCGGCCGTGGCGGCACCGAATGTGCCGATACGAATGTCGCCCTGCTTGAAATCCGGAAAGTTCTTCAACAAGGCCTTCACCCCTGTCGGACTGAAGAAGGCGAGCAGGTCGTAGTCGAACTGCGCCTTTTCCTCTTCGGTAAAGTCGTTGCTCACGGTGCGATACATCACACATTCGGTGTGGTTCAACTTCTTGGCATCGAGCAAGTTCTTGATATCGTCGTTGTGGACGCTGCTCAGCGGCACCAGGAATTTCTCCGTCTTGTGCTTCAGCATGGTCGGGATCAAATCGTCAATCTTGCCCGTCGTGCCGAAGAACACCTTCCGCTTGCGATACTGGATGTACTTCTGTATGTAGAGAGCGATGGTCTCTATCATGCAGAAATACTTCATGTCCTCGGGTATTGTGATGCGCATTTCCTTGGCCAAAGTAAAGAAATGGTCGATGGCGTGACGGGAAGTGAACACCACGGCCGTGTAATCCAGGATGTTAACTTTCTGTTGCCGGAATTCCTTTGCGGTGAGGGGTTCCACCTTGAAGAACGGACGAAACACGATATCCACATCTTGCGACTCCTGAATGCGGTAATACGGCGATTTGTCGCTACTTGGCTTAGGCTGGGAAATCAGAACTTTCTTTATCATTTCGGTTTTTAAATATTAACTTTCAAATAGTTGTTGGTCAGCATCAGCACCCCCCACAGGAATGAGACAGGCACTATTTCAAGGGCGCAAAGGTACAAAATAATTTGCAGAAAAGCATTCCTCGACTGAAAAAAGATGCTGTATATCTTGTAGACAGACAGGATTTTGACGAAAACAAGAATGGCAAGAAGATACACATAGACAAAATGCAGGGACACATTGACGAATATCTGCATCAGCACGAGGGGGAAGGCCAGTATTCCTTCCAACCCAGCCAGCAAGAGGAAGGTTTTCAACCACTGTGCAGCCTGGACTTGCTGGAAGAATACATTGTTCACAATGGTGTACAGGACCAGCTTGGTCAGGAAGTAAGCCGCTATGGTTGCAGTGTAGATGCCGATAATCTGATAGTTGTTCAGGATGAAGAAATCTGCCGCTTGCTCCCGGGTATAGAAAAAGGCAAGCAAGGCAAAGAGCAGACAGGTTTGCAGTACGAGGTAGAATTGCAGGCGTATTTCGGTCGATGTCTCGTTCAGTTCGCCGCTGTTGCCACCTCTCAACCTAAAAAAGTTCTTGGCCGAGTGTATCAGAGCCTTCTTGGTGGCAGAGAAAATGGTTATGGTAATGAGCAGGCTGGCCAGCAGCAGGCCGGTGACAAGGCTGTCGTTGGCCAAGGAATATGGGACGGGCGAGCCTTCGATACCCTTGGGCTTGGCTTTCGCCTCAGTCTTTAGGGAGGAGACCCAGTCGAAGAAGGATGTGCTCTCGTAAAGACCAGCACCTTCGTTCAGCGTGTCAGTTGCGGCAACGGGCTCAAGTGTGTCGGCAGGCTGGTCCAAGTTCGTCTCCATCGTCCTCTCTTCCGATGGTACGGCAACGGCCTTCTGCACCACAACAGTCTCCTGTGTCTTGGATGGCTGTACGGTTGCGATGGTCTGCCGGGCATTTTCCGTCGGGAGTACGGCTTCTGCCCCTTGCTGGATTGAAAGCGAGTCGGCTACTTGATACATCAAAGTCCGAATGCCTTTTTAATCTCTCCAATACGGTCCAGCTTTTCCCAGGTGAAGAGTTCCACCTCTAGTTCAAGCGTAGGATGATAGTGGGAGGTGAATGTCTTCTTCACAATTTCGTTCTTGCGGCCCATGTGTCCGTAGGCAGCTGTCTCCAGATAGATGGGCTGGCGGAGCTTCAGCATTCGCTCGATGGCCTTCGGGCGTAAATCGAACAGCTGCACTATGCGCTCGGCGATCTCACCGTCGGTAAGCCGGACATTGCTTCTTCCATAGGTATTGACGAACACACTTACGGGTTCCGCCACACCAATGGCATAGCTAACCTGCACAAGCATCTCGTCGGCAACACCCGCTGCCACCATGTTCTTGGCTATATAGCGTGCGGCATAGGCTGCCGAGCGGTCCACCTTCGAAGAGTCCTTGCCCGAGAAGGCACCTCCGCCGTGGGCACCTTTACCTCCGTAGGTGTCCACTATAATCTTGCGTCCGGTCAGACCGGTGTCCCCGTGAGGCCCGCCTATGACGAACTTGCCCGTCGGATTCACCATAAACTTGATGTCGTCATTGAACAAACGGAGCACCTTTTCGGAGTGAATCTGTTCCTTGACGCGTGGTATCAGGATGTCTTTCACATCGCTGTAGATGCGCTGCAGCATGCGTTCTTCAGTGTCGAACTCATCGTGTTGTGTGGAGACTACGATGGTATGGATGCGCTGTGGCAGGTTGTCGTCGCTGTATTCCACGGTTACCTGGCTCTTTGCATCCGGACGGAGATAGGTCATCTGCCGGCCTTCCTTGCGGATGTCGGCCAGCGTTCGCATGATAAGATGCGCCAGGTCGAGCGAGACTGGCATGTAGTTCTCCGTCTCGTTGGTGGCATACCCGAACATCATGCCCTGGTCTCCGGCTCCTTGTTCCTCCTCCTGGCCCCGATCCACACCCTGATTGATGTCGTTGCTCTGCTCATGTATGGCTGTGAGGATGCCACACGAGTTGCCGTCAAATTGGTATTCCGATTTGGTATAGCCAATGCGGTTGATGGTCCGGCGGGCAATGGTTTGCAGGTCGATGTACGCTTCCGAGCGGACTTCGCCCATGATGCAGACCTGCCCCGTGGTAACGAACGACTCAATGGCACAGCGGGCTGCCGGGTCATAGGCCAAGAATTGGTCTACGAGGGCATCGCTGATTTGGTCGGCCACCTTGTCCGGATGGCCTTCCGAGACTGATTCGGATGTGAAGAGATATGACATAGCTTACCTTTCTTATTATTTTGCGCGTGCAAAGGTAATCGTTTTCGCCGACAGCACAAAGAGAGCCGCCCGAAATTTACGGATGGCTCTCTGTTTATTTTGTTTGTAGGAATTTCCTGTTTTTACTCTTCCGGCAACATGCAAACGGTCACCTTGCTGCTGTCTTTGAGGAATTCCTTCATGAAAGCCTTGAGGGTTTCCGTGGTTTGTGCCTCCACAATGGCTTTGTAGTCGGTATCTTCGTCAATTCCATAGCGGTCGAACATCAGGACAGCGCCGCGCCAATAGCCATTGCTCTTGCGCTGGTCGTCAATGTTCTTGAGCATATATTCCTTCACTTTGGTAAGCATATCGTTGTCGATTTCCTCTGTCAGTGCGGGAACTTCCTTGCTCATGATGTCGAGGGCAATTTCTTTCATCTCGGGTTTCATCGGGCAGTAGGCCAGGATAAGAGCCGTACGGTATTCCGGATCATATGAAGTCTGTCCCATGGCACCGCAAGAATAGGCGGCACTGGCATCCTCACGGATTTTCTTCAGGTAGATCATGGAGAGGATCTGTCCCACCATGTCGGCCTTGATGCTGTTCTCCAAGGTGTAAGGTATTTCCTCGTTATGCCAGATCATGTAGGCAGTCGACTTCGGAGTTTCCATCTTTCTGGTAAAGATGTTCTCCAACTGCCCCTGAGCCAGTTTGTTGACGACATGTCCTTCGGGATTGACTTTCTTTGCAGGAAGGGCACCCAGGTATTGGCAGATGAGCGGACGGATGGTCTCCTCGTCATAGTTTCCGATGATGGTGAAGTCCCATCCCTTTGCCGAGGCGGTGCGCTCCTTTGCCATCTGGAGGATACGGTCGTAGTTAATCTTGCCGAGGTCTTCCACCTTAAGTGGGGTCATGCGCGGATTGTGGCCGTAAAGTGTAGCTGTAAGGGTATCGCTCAGTGCTACTTCCGGAGTCAGTTCGCGGTTCTTCAGCATTACTTCCATCTGGCTGATGTATTTGTCAACCGACTGCTGGTCCTTGTTGATGGCTGTGAAATAGAGGTAAACCATCTGGAGCATGGTCTCCACATCCTTCGGGGTAGAGTTACCGGAGACTGCCGTATACTTGCTGTCCATGCTGAGGTCGGCGTTTGCCACCTTGCCAGCCAAGGCCTTCTCGAGTTCCGTAGAGGAGAAGTTGCCGAGTCCGCTGTGACCGATAACATCGTTGAACACCTTGATGTTCACGAAGTCTTCCGCTCCATACAGGGATGATCCGCCGTTGCCACGGCCGCTGAGCAGCACCTGGTCTTTCTTCAGGTCGGTCTTCTTCAGGCGTACCTTCACGCCGTTGGAGAGTTCAAGGACGGTATAGTCGAACTTGGCACCCTTTGTTTCCGACTTAATCTTACCGGCTTTCGGCAATTTAGTAATGAGGGGTTCGTCCTTCACATTGTCCACGAAGGCTTCCACTTCGGCGTTACGGGCCTCGTTAACGGCATTCAGCAGTCCTTCCTCTGTAGGATAGACGGCGCCTTCCTTCTCGTTGTTGAAGCTCAGCACCACGAGGTTCTTGTTGCCTTCGGGTGCAAGTTGTCCCATCACTTGGTTCACGGCCTCCACCGGCAGATTTGGAATCAGCTGCTTCATGGTCTGATAGGTGAAGTCGAGACTGGGCAGCGGGTCATTCTCCAGGAAGTAGCGGCGAATCTGTCCGTAGAATTGTGAGTTGTAACGCTTGTCCTTATTCTCCATCTGTCGGTCGAGAGAGGCTTCGTAGTCGGCGGTGAAGCGTTTGTATTCGGTAGGCGTGAATCCATGCTGTGCGGCACGTTTCACTTCGGTCAGGACGGTCTTCACGGCGGCTTCGGTCAGCGACATGTCCTTCGGAGTGATGGAGATACTGAAAGCATCCTTGGTCTTTGCGTAGATGTACTGTCCGTAGTAGCTTCCTGCTCCCACATAGGGGCAGTCGGGCTGCTGGGCAAGTTCCTCCAGACGCTTGTTGAGCATGTGAGTGGCTGCGTCTACCATGTAGTCTGTAATGGTGTAGGCCAGGGTTTGTTTCATCTCTGCGGGGAAAGGATCTGACTTGAACATAATGTCGATTGCGGAAACTTCCTGCTCCTTGTCCTTGTCTACAATGACGATGGGCTCGTCGTTGTCAGGCACGGGTTCGTCCACGATAGGAATGATTGGGTCTGGGTTCTGGATGGGGCCGAACAGTTCCTTGATCTTTGCTTCCACTGCATCGACATCAACATCGCCCACAACGATGATGCCCTGGTTTGTAGGATGGTACCATTTCTCATAGTAGTCGCGCAGTTCCTGGGGTGAGAAATTGTCGACAACGCTCATCAGTCCGATGGGATAACGCACGCCGTACTTCGATCCGGGGTAGAGTTTCGGAAGGTTGCGCTCAAACATACGGCTGCTGGCCGAAGTGCGCAGACGCCACTCCTCATGGATAACGCCGCGTTCCTTGTCAATCTCCTCGGGGTCGAGTGTCAGTCCGTCGGCCCAGTCGCGGAGGATGAGCAGGCAACTGTCGACGGCACCCGAGCGGGTGGTCGGTACATTATCGATATTGTAGACCGTCTGGTCGATGCTGGTATAGGCATTCAGGTCGCGTCCGAACTGCACGCCGATGCTCTCGCAGTAGCGGATAAGTTCATTGCCCTTGAAGTTGTCCGATCCGTTGAATGCCATGTGCTCCAGGAAGTGGGCCAAGCCGCGCTGGCTCTCTTCTTCCTGAATGGAGCCCACCTTTTGGGCAATGTAGAAGTTGGCACGGTGCTCAGGCCAGTTGTTGTAGCGGATGAAATAGGTCAGTCCGTTGTCCAACTTGCCGATGCGCACATCGGGATCAACAGGCACGGGAGGCATCTCCATCTGGGCCTGTGACATGCCGGCTACCATTAAGAAGGCTGCCAAGAGAATTTGTCTGAGTTTCATAAAATCCAATGTTTGTTAATAATGATGTTTTGTTATGCTTTATTTCTTTTGACGGATGAAAGGCTGTTTTTGCTACACTGGAGTGCAGAAATTCTGCACAAAAGTACACTTTTACAGTCTATTCGGGGCACTTGGGGCGCTTTTTTCACAATATTTATAAATATTTATAACAAAAGGATGCCTCATTGCCCGTTTTTCCCGATGTTGCGTGGATGGTGCCTGAGTATTTCCTCCCGCAGCATCGTGGTGTCGACATGCATGTAAATCTCGGTTGTGCGGATGGATTCGTGGCCCAGCATGGTCTGGATGACGCGGAGGTCGGCGCCGCCCTTCAGCAGTTCGGTGGCGAAGGAATGGCGGAGGGTGTGGGGAGAGATGGTCTTTTTTATACCGGCCAGGGCGGCGGTTTCCTTTATCATGATGAGTATCATGGTGCGGGTGAGGTGGTTGCCGCGCCGGTTCAAGAATACATAGTCTTCCTCGCCGGGCTTGATGCGCATCCGGTTGCGGTCGATGAACCACATCTGCAGTTCCTTTATGGCACTCTCGGAGATGGGTACGAGCCGCTCCTTGCTTCCCTTTCCCACCACGCGGAGGAACTGTTCGTCGAGGAACAGGTCGGAGAGCCGCAGCGACACCAGTTCCGACACGCGCAGTCCGCAGGAGAAGAGCAGTTCTATGATGGTCTTGTTGCGCTGTCCCTGCCACTGGCTGAGGTCGATGGCGGCCTCCATCCGGTCCACCTCCTCGGTGGAGAGGACTTCCGGCAGGTGCTCGCCCAGCGTGGGCGACTCCAGCAGTTCGGTGGGGTCGGCGGCTATGTAGTCTTCCATGAGCATGAAGCGGTAGAGCGAACGCACGCCGCTGAGCATCCTTGCCAGGCTGTTGGCACTGCGACCGGTCTCCCGCACCCAGGTGACATAGTGCTCCAGATCGGGCAGGGTCACACTTTCGGGTGTGAGATGGTGGTCCGACAGCCAGTGGAAATAGTTGTCCAGGTCGTGCTCATAGGCCTGAAGGGTATTGCCAGAGTAGTTGCATTCCAACTTCAGATAGCGGAGGTATCGCAGGCGCAGGCGGTCGCTGGATGGGGATTGGGACTTCATCTTGCACTTTTCACTGTAGTTTCACGACCATATAGGCAAACAAAGTGGCTAGTAAGATTGCCGCTACCACAATGAAGACAAACAGGATGAACGACAAGATACACACAGGAATGAAGTACAGCAGCAGCCGGCGCTTGGAGTATCCCGTCAGTTGGTGGAGCGCAACCAGGAGCATGAAGACGGCAAAGAAGTGGATGATGTCGGGCAGGCTGCCTATGGGCAAGCACAGGGCGAGGTAACCGTAGAGCAGATACATGTTCTCCATATAGACCAGTGCCACCAGCAGTTCCGAATAGCGGAAGTCTGGAATGGCAGGGTTACGGCGCAGGAAGAGGTAGAGCGGCAGGGAAATGAGCGTGAGGAAAAACAGCATGAAGATGGCGGGATTGCGCTGTGCAAACGCCTTTGTCCCCTCAACGATGTCAATCACCTTGGCGAATGCCTGCTTGTCCACTTCGTCCAGGTCGGCGGAATCCATCTTCACCACATCCGACTTGGCCTCCTTGTCGTTCAGGACAAGTTCCGTTCCGGCTTTCTGTCCCCCTTCCTTCGCTTCCTTGGCTTTGGGATCATAGGAGAGAAGGAAGAAGAATGTAAACAGGATGAAGAACATCTTGAAGGGTGGGAAGTAGGCCGACTGCCGCCCGTTCAGATAGTCGCGTATCATGTATCCCGGGCGGAGCAACAGGTCGCGGAGGGTTCGGAAGAAACCGCGGTTGCCCAGTCCCCACACATCCAGGAAGAGCAGGCCTGCCGTCTTGAACGAGAAGCGCCCTACCTTGGCCGACTGTCCGCAACGGGGACAGAAGTTTCCCTGATAGTCCGTCTCGCAAGAGGCACAGCGCTGCCACTCTTCCGACAGCGGAGCCACCTGGTGCGGGCGGCGCTGCCACCTGCGAAAGGCACGCAGCCACACGGTACGGCGATGCCGGTTGGTTAGAATGCTATAGTCAAATGCCATGGATGCTGAATCTTTATGCTGTCAAAGGTACAATTATTCGCTTTATTTCCGATGCTTTTCTGCAAAAATTTGTACTTTTGTCTTCCGTAATCAAACCATATCCTACGATGAAACATATTCTCATTGTGAACGGCCCTAACCTTAACCTGCTGGGACTGCGCGAGCCGGACATCTACGGATGCCAGTCGATGGACGACTGCCTGGAGATGCTCCGCCGGACTTTTCCCGAGGTGGAACTGGACTATTACCAGAGCAATGTGGAGGGCGAACTCATCGACCGCATGCAGGAGGCTTTCGGCATTGCCGACGGCATCGTGCTGAACGCCGGAGCCTACACCCACACCAGCATTGCGCTGCACGACTGCATAAAGGCCATCGGCACGCCAGTGGTGGAGGTGCACATCTCCAACATCTACCAACGCGAGGACTACCGCCACACATCGCTCATCAGCGGGGCATGCATCGGCGTCATCAGCGGTTTCGGCCTGGACAGTTACCGGCTGGCTATAGAGGCATTGCTGAAGCGACAGTAAACAACAGGACACCGCCATGGACAGCACACTTGAGCAGTATCTGCTCGACCACTCCGACCCGCAGGGCGACTACCTCTACCGCCTCTACCGCGCGGCTCACATCCATACGCTCCACGGACGCATGGCAAGCGGACCGCTGCAGGGACGCATCCTGAAAATGCTCGTGCGGATGATACGCCCGGAGAACATTCTGGAGGTGGGCACCTTCACCGGCTACAGCGCCATCTGCATGGCAGAGGGACTGGGCGAAAACGGCAAGGTGTGGACCTTCGATATCAACGATGAAATGGAGGATTTTACGCGCTCGTGGATTGAAGGGTCGCCGGTCGCAGAGAAGATAAACTTCATCATTGGCGACGCCAACACCGAGGCACCGAAACTGGGGGTGGTGTTCGACCTGATTTTCCTGGACGGCGACAAGCGCACCTATGTCGAAACCTATGAGCATCTCCTGCCCCTGCTGCGCAAGGGTGGCTTTATCCTTGCCGACAACACGCTCTGGGACGGCCATGTGACCGACAGCCAGTATGACCACGACCAGCAGACGCTGGGCATCCGCCGCTTCAACGACCACCTGGCGCAGGACATCCGCGTGGAGAAAGTGATGCTCCCCCTGCGCGACGGACTCACGCTCATACACAAACTGTAGTCAGCCAACGCTCCGAAAGCCTGCATCCTGCCATCGTTTCCACAGCTCTTTCGCACAGGTTTTACACGCTTTCCATCCAATTGATTTTCAACGAGTTACAACTGAGCCCCAAACGCACTCCATTTGGGGCTCAAACGCACAACAAAAGGGGCCCAAATACATTGCGTTTGAGCCCCTTTTGAAAAACGACCGTAAAAGAGCCGCTTTCCTACCTTATTTTTCCTGCGAATTGTCTGACCCTTGCAAGAGTCGCCGGCTGAAGTGACGGACAGGGTACCAGACGGCCAGGCAGCCCACTGCCATGACCGTGGCAAAGACAATGAGCACATCAATATAGTGGACACTGACGGGATAGGCATCGACCACATAGGTGCCGTCGGCCGGTCCCAGCCGCACAAAGCCGTACTGTTGCTGCAGCCAACAGGCCAGCAGTCCCACGCCGATGCCCAGCAAGGCACCTACGAGGGTAACCAGTACGCCCTGATAGAAGAATATCCTTCCAATCTGCTGCTCCTTTGCCCCGAGCGAACGCAGGGTCTGCACATCGTCCTTCTTGTCGATCATGAGCATGGAAAGGGTGCCGATAATGTTGAAGCACGCCACCACGAGGATGAAGGTCAGGAAAAGGAAGGCCAGCAGTTTCTCAATGTTCATGATGTTAAAGGTCTCACTCTGCTGCTCGTAGCGGTCGAGCACCCGCATACTTTCGCCGCCAATCTTGCTCATCTCGGCCTTGACCGCCCGCAGGTTGCTGCCGCTCATAACTGAACGGAGCCCTTGTGAAATTGCGGAAAATTTCCGCATCCTCCAACGAAAGGATTTCGTCAAGGTCGCAAGCACAAGTGAATGCGGCAATGACACGCTGTACACACGCAAGGAGTTGTTGCGGCGTCATTGTCTCGTATTCCGTATTAGCGACGATGAGCATTTGCTGAACCACCGGCCAATAAATACTGATGGCTTTACGCGCTCCCGTATCTATCTGCTTGCTTGACTTTTCGTCTATGCTGTGCATCAGCGAGACGAACTGCTCGTGCAATTCCATGAACTTACCATGAGCCGACAAGCACAGGCATGGCGGAACAAAGTTCACATTATCCTCACGCCATCCATCGTCGAACACAAGACGGCCGATTGGAACTGCATGGTTGCCAATGGCCTTGTTTGGTTCAAGCAAGGCAAATGTATAGTTCGGTTCCATGCATCCTTCGGCATTCTCTTTCCATTCGTCAGGATCCGCTTTGACAAGAAGGATATATTCCTTGACATCGCCATTGTCCGGTATCTGCACACGGGTATCGAACGAATTGGAATATTTCGTGTCATACTGGATATCAATGATATCGCCCGCCCCTGTGACAGCCAAACATGACAATTCCTCAACCTCAACAAACCCTCTTGAAATGTTCAATGACAAATGGAACGGGCGGGTAGGAGTGAAAAGGCCTAAACGCCCACAAGCAGCCACGGCCACGGCCTGACCGACAGATTCCGACATATATTGGTCGGCAGCAATCAGCACCTCATCGGTGAGGCGCATGCCCTTTTTCCAACTTATTCTCTTTGGCATAAATAATATTTTAAATATTTGTATTATAATTCAGATAGTTGTAGCATTTATCGTCGTTCAAACGCAACGGAGGTCCGTCCTTTGCGATGCGGAACACTAGTTCGTCTTCTGCAAAAAGGAAATAATCGCGAATGAATATGCGTAATTCGTCCATTTCCTTCAAAAAAGTCAGGAAACCCTCCTTGCATTCCTCATCTGACCAATAGTTGATGGTGTAGACAGCAACTTCCTCATAATAGGTATCATCTACATAGGAATCACCCAACACGGCATCCACATGGTTTTCGTAGCGAGGATGCTCGTCTGAGAGTTGGCGGAATTCTTGTTTGATTTCCACTCGCAGACCTTCTTCGAGCAAAACCTTGCGAAGCAGCAAGGTAAGCAGGGAACGGTTTCCGCGGATATTCTTACATTGAGGGAGGAATGGTTCCAACTGGCGGATAAAACGGTTTTTGTGCTGTTCCTCCGTCAATCTGTCACCAAGAATCTGCTGCATCACAACATTACCGCGTGTATACTGTTCTATTTGTCCCCTTACCTTTGCCCGTAGATGAAATAGCAACACATCGATAGGAGAAAAGAATCTTGTGGCGTTTGCTTTCTCCTGTTCTTGCTTGTCCACCTCGTTATGAAAAGCCTCGCTCTCGTTGTTCACCGGCAGATTGTCGAACCGGTCGAGTGCATGAAACATATACTCGGGCAACGAGTTGTAGATGCTCATACGGCCGAGGTGAGCATGAATGGCGTTCTTATCGGGCATCTCTTCCACATCGAGAATATCGTGGTAGGAATTGCGCTTGTGCAAGCCATCAAGCGATATCCTGAACTTGCCGCAAGGGAAGTAGTTCAGCAGCAATTCGGCGTTGATGTCCAAAGGCAAGAGATTTTGCATTAGTCTTTTCCTTATTAATTTTAATAGTGATCGGCTGACAGTTCTACATAGAACACACCTTTTTCCGTAGACACCTGAAGAACATCAAATGCCGGTATTCCTATTTGCATAAGGGTCTTTGCCTTGTAGGGGAAACTACTGTCAATGTTTTCGTAGAAATGCTTGTGAATAAGTGTGCGGTAACTCAACAAACGCAACTCTTTGTCTTTCTTTATAAAGTTCTCCAGTTTCGACTCAGGGATCATCACCTCAAATTCCTTTTGCGGATAATCCGTCGCTATAATATCTATGAATTTGTTGTTGCACATGTTTATTTCCACATTCTCCACATGCAGGATATCTTTCAACTTAGCCAAAACATCTTCCACGGTCTGCAAAGCAGAAAGTTCTTCGGCAGTAATGACATCGTTCCACTGCTCATGGGCCGCACAGGTGTTCTTCCAGGACGAAATCTTGTAAATATTCATCGCATTGGTCATGCCTTCATATCGAAGCATCTTCCCCTGAAGGGTCTTGAACGGGATGGCTTCGGCCTCGCCACCACCTTCTTTAGGATCAATCGTATGAATTATCTTCATGGCTTCCTGCACCTGCAAAGCTCCCACAATCGATGCGCTGATTGGGGTGGTTGCCACACGGCCATGGGCTGTCTGGGAGCGCACCACATCGGCGCAACCCGTACGGAGCATGATATGGTTGAATTCATCGCGCGACAAGCCGCACTCATAACAATTCAATCCAGGAACATAGACTTTCACCACTCCGGTTAGGTTCTCAATACTGCCGTCTATCCAACTCTTGCCAGCTCGCAGACAAAGGCGGTTCAACTGGTAGCGAGCAATGCGGCTATCAAGACAGCCTATTACCACATCAACCGATCGATACAATCCAAAACCTACTTCAGAGAAGAGATTTCCGACAATGGGCACCACTTCTATCTGCGGATTTATCTCACGGGCACGCTTTGCGACAATCTCTGCTTTATAAGCATGATTGTAAGCGTCTTCCTCACGGAAAAGAACAGAGCGGGTAAGGTTTGACAGTTCTATCTTGTCAAAATCAACGACATAGATATGACCTACGCCAAAGAGCGCCAAATTCTTGACGACCTCATTGCCAAGAGCGCCACAACCGGCAACCAGAACACGGGCATTCTTTACCCGTTCCTTTTTGAACCAAGAGAGCAGCGTAAAGACGCCTTCCCCCCATTCATACTTTTCTTTTTCCATACAGCATTAAGATTCTACATACTCGAAAATTGTGTCGCCCACGGTAAATGTGTCGCCGTTGTTGAGGACGACCTGTTTGTTGGCAGGCAGGGTAGAACGGACATTCAGGACAACTCCCTCTGCCAAGGGGGACAACATAGGCAAGGCACGAGTTTTGTCAATATATAACTGCACATGCTTATCGGCCACTTTGTTGGCCTTCTCCCAGTTCATCTGGATTTCACACTCATTAGTCTTTCCAATGGTCACCTTATTTCCTCCACCTGTGGCGTTCATCCACTTATGGATAGGTATGCGCTGGCCTGCCTTCATACCATTTTTGATAACAAGGAAATAACGCTCAGCAAGCATACGCACTGTAACAAGGGATGCTCCGAGTCCTCCGCCATAGATAATAAAGTCGAGCAACATGTTCATCCATCCCATTTTGGAACTGATGACACCGCCAAAATAAAGAACGATGAAACCGATTATTGCTGCTATTCCTCCGCCAACGAGTGCGCTCTTGGTCGGAATCGACGACTTTATGGTAAGGCTCAGTGCCATGCAAATCGAGAAAATGATATAAGCTGGGAGTGAACAATACCAAGGGATATAGGTCGTACCTATTGCCGAAAGCAACAGACAGAAAAGAATTCCCCCGACTAACATTGCCACAAATCCAATCAAGCCAGACAGCAAAGAGAGTCCGAAGATTTTTAGGTAGATTTTCGCATCCTTCTTCCTATACTCGTCATTATAGCGGAATACCAATGAAAGGAAGAATCCCAGCAACAGGCCGACTGTCAGCAATGCCGAAACTTTGGCGCCACAGTCTACCAACATATTGGCTTTTCTTTCACTGTTAAGATAGAATACATCGGCAATCATCCTTCCCAAACCACTGAACAGGCCTCTTCCCGTCAACTCGAAAACAATCCAGCTGACCAGACCCGCAGCAACTCCGGCAAAAGCCTGATAGGTGTCGCGCAGCGATGCCGGGCTGAACATATCCTTCATGTCAACATGGTCTTGGATACCCTCTTTGCAGTTCTGCCCATATTCAACACACTTGTATCCATTTTGTTGCCAACAACCGACATGCATCACATGCTTACATTTTACCACGACTTTCTGTCCTGGTTGAATATCCTGACGGCAATAGTGGCACAAACGGCGGGTAACACCTTCTTCTGGTTGGTAAGGCTTATAGTATTTTGAAGCAAATCTCTTCGAGTTGATGAATGGAATGAGCACTTTCATGACAAGGAAGAAGAACGCAAATGTCAGCAATGCCACGAGAAACGCCACCAAGAGTTTGGACACATAATCGCCGGCACTTTCCGCTTGCACAGGCCAAGGCGTCTCTGCAGAACCAATGGAAAACTCACCGGTACCGGCATCACTTCCCTTCCATTCTGCCAAATAGTCTACACGGCCCGTGTATACCTTACCTTCTGTCGCCTTGTAGGTAAATGCGAAGTCGTACATAGCATCTTTCACGACCTCCTGGAAATTGCTCAGCACACTGCCAATGTCCGCAGAAGGCTTATAAGACCCTTGCCGATTCTCCAGCACCTGTCCTTCTGCGTTTCGCGGTGCGGAAACGCCCTGCAAAGTAAGTTCCACATTTTCGTCAACACCTTCTCCTGTATAATAGAAAGCAAACACCTTAGGAACCAAGGCGGCATTTGACTGATAGTCAGTTACCTCGACAAATGAAATCTGCTCGTCTTCGGGGCGCATCTTGCCTTCGGTGAAAATAAACAACAGATTCTTGTCTTTTGCCTGCATGGCCCGCCTGTTGATATTCACATTCTTGACATAGCCAGCCTTGGTGCGTACTGCATCTTCCAATTCTGTTTTACCACCACTGAACTCTACCAATTTTGAATAGAGCGCACCATAGAAATACTTCTTTTCTGAGTGGTTCATGAATTTCTCCTTGAAACTGGGCAGATTCTTTTTCGTAACTAACTGGCTGGAACTAACGTCCTCTCCAAAGAATGAAAGAAAAACGCAACTGTCTGGCGCACTTTCGACAAGTTGACAAAACGCATCGTAGATCTGTCCCTTGCCAGCCTCCGGAATGCTAAGGTCAACAAGCACGGAAATGGTGAAGTCGCTAGGAATGCGCTGCCCCGATGTCAACGAGAAAATATGACGCCGGTCCAAGGGTATTGCCACTCCGTCTTCCTTTACAACCAAGTATTTCTCCAACTGGCTGACATTGATGTCGTTGCAGGACTTTCCCTTGCTGTCAAGCACTTTCAGGAACAGCGTCACGCTGTCTCGTCCTGTCCCATACTCATATTTCTTGTCACTAAACTGTATTTTCGAAACATCTCGGGCATTGGCATTCAGTGCCAATGTAACAATAGTGATTAATGTAATTAGATTCCGCTTCATATCTTATCTGTGATTTTTAGTCCAAACTTTCAAATCTTCAAGTTTTTGTGAGCCATAATAGCTCTCATAGCCGCATAGGTCGTCACCCATCACGGGAATAGATGTCAGCAGGCCATCACTTGGCGTATACACCAAAACGAACTTCAACTGACTGATTTTATCGCCAACAACCTTGCGGATGGAGGGTATGCTAAGATGAGGAGCAATGACAAAGCAGCCAATTTTCTGCAGGTTATCCTCTTCCTCATTTGCCGACAAACTTTCAGCGACAAACTCCGTCAATTGGTTTTGCGTATTGACATGTCCATGAATAAAGCCGGCTATACCATTGGTCTGATTACTCAGAGACATACATATATCGACAATAATGTCGTGGCTCAGGTTTATGCCGAAACAGGCCGTTGTGTGTTCTTTTGTCTCAGCAAGCGTATTGAAATACGGAGAAGTGGCTTCTGTTTCCGTCTCCACAGGAGCCTCTGGAGCATCCTCCTCTATGCCGTCCACGCTTCTTTGTGCCCATTCATACCATTCAACCAGAGAATACAACCGTTTCATGTCGTTTCTTGAATTGAGGGTCATGTCGCGATGATAGGTAAACACACCTGTTTCCATCGTAGGAGTCAATGTATCCACCACCAGTGCCGTGAGGAATTTCGGATGTTGGGGATGCTTAAGCTGATCCTGTACATTGCTGTCGGCATTGCTGAAGAAGACCGTCAGTCCTGGATGAGAGTGTATCCAACAAGTCATATCATATTGCAAGTTCGTTTCACGGCGAAGTTTCCGCAAGAGCTCAAGAACCTTCAACTTTATCTTTCCGCCGAAATTTAATTCATACTCATCAAAGACGGCATCGTCGCCTGGCAGCACAATGTGCTCCAAGGAGACATAGTACTCGCTGTTTTCGGCATCATGCACCCAGCGTCCCAGCACCATGCAGCCATATTCTTTGGCATGTTCGGGATCCTTCACGTCTGGAAGATACATATTGTATAGGTCTACTATACAAGTATCCTTGATATACATCCGGCGTACTGCGGACTCATAGCAACATTCTTCCAAGTCAATCTTCATATAATGAGGATTATCCATCACATCCTCGAGGCTTTGCCTCTTCAGAATCATTGCTGTTTTACGACGCACGACAATGCCTGCGCCGTCTGAGGAATTCCCTGCTTCCCCCCTATTTATATTTGCTGGGCGGGCAGGTGGAACCGGTGTCGGTTTTTTCTTCTTGGAAGCACTCACAATGGCCCAAACGACAAGCAGTGCCACAATAGCCCCGATAACGCCCAGAACGGTGGTAAGTGAAATTTTATCAAACCATCCTTCATGCTGTCCATTCATTTCATGTTCCAAAGCATCCAGACTTGTTTCAAGGCTGCCCAGTTTCTCAAAGACAATACTTTCCATACTGTCGCGACAAACTTTTGTGTCATCCAATTTGTCGCTGTATTGCTCCAAAATCTGGTCAATGCCAGTTTCCACTTCTTCCTTATGGCTTTCCATCTCTTTCCTTTGGGCAGCGACAAATTCAGTCAGGTTGTTCTCCCGAATGTATGCATTACGATCCTTCCAGTTTTTAAGATTATCGCTATGCTCCTTCATCTCGTCTTGGAGTGACTTGATAGCGGAATCGTTGAAATACGGGATATCTTCCATATACTGACGGAAGTTACCGACAACTTCGTCTACGGTAATGGCATTTGTAGATTTCTGCGCCGATACTTGCAGACAGGCAATCAGCGACAGGGTCAATAAGGTTACAAAAACGAAATATCTTTTCATATAGGGTTTAATTATCCGAATGTAAGAGTGCATGGTATTGATTTGGTTGTTGGTTCAATGAATGTAAAGATTATTTACCTTTTCCGCGATTTGTCAACATTTCTGCCGCGTTAAAAAATGGCGGTGGACATATACGAAGGCAGGTCCAAGTTTTTGCGCCTACGCGAATTTTCAATGAAAGCCAATAGGTTACAAGCCTATTTCCCGGCATATTAAATTGCCCCGTATTCCAAGAACCTGGTAGTGAGTGTCCAACTTTTAGGCTTTTACAACTCAACTGCTGGCCTCTTTAAGTGCAAAAACTATGCTTTGGAAACCTGATTTTGAAAAAATGAAGTTGATATATATGAATTCTCGTGGTTTGAAAGTCTGAAAGGTGTTAAATTCGAGACGACTTTTTTGACAAGATTTTTTACACTGCCATTTGTTTTTTTGTGGGGTTATTTCTTGTCTTCTGGTTTCTTTACTTTTTGCAATCGCTTGTATTTGGTCGGTATCTGATCGTTCAATGAAGGTTTGCGCCCGGGAGTGATTGAAATCTTTGGCGCCACATCTGTCTCTGCGGATGTCAATTCCGTGCCCGGAGCCTGCCCTTTTCGTCCGGCAAGAATGCTGCGCAGGCGTTCCTTAGCCATGCGGCTCTCTTCCGACATTGCCCTGCCTGTGGATTGCTCTGGCTGGACTGGCTGTGGAGATGCGCCGGCCGTGGGAGTCCGCAGTTTATCAGTGGCATTGTTGATTTGTTGATTTGCCTGCTGAACCTGCCGGTTTATCTGCTGTTGGACCTCTGCCTGGGCTTTCTGTTGCATCTGTCTGCCCATCTGCTCCAGTGGTCCAGGTGCTCCCTGCAAAGGATTTCCCATCTGTGCCATAGGATTAGCCTTGTTGGCCATGTCCTGAATGTTTCTCATCATCTGCTGCTGCATCTGCTGCTGCATCTTTTGCATCTTATTGTTCTTTATGCTCTGCATGATTTGCTTTCCGCCCATGAACAAGGCAAAGAAACCACCTAGTCCACCGATGAGCCACATCATGTTCTTCTTATCCTTGCTGGATTCTGCGGCCTGGGCTGCCTGAATGGAATCCTGGCGCGCCTGAGCCTGCTGTGCCGCAGCGGCAGCAGCCTGCTGGCTGGCATCATTCTGCTGTTCAAGTTGCTGCTTCTTGTTGTCGTAGGCGGAGAGAGCATCGTTTATCTGCTTCACAACGGCTTCGTCTGTCACCTTCATGCGAAGTTCGCGCAGCATGGCTGCTTCATGAGTCAACTCTTCAGAAAACGGAACTTTGTTGGCCTTCTCCAAAAGGTCTCTCACCGTGTTTATGCGAATGGCAGCCTCGTCAGCCGGTGAGATACCGGCATCTACCAGTTCTTCACTGGAGATTACAACTTCTCCCTGTTGGCCTGGAACGGCTTCGGTATTGACATTGACACTGCCTCCAGCCGGTTTACTTGCCTTCTTGGCTTTAATTCTCATCTTACCACACTGGGCAAAAACTTTGTAATGGCGCTTACCCTCATAGTGTGCCAGATAAACTGGTATTGATATTTCAGAATTTTCGGAGGTAATGCTGAACTGAAGCGAAGGATTGTCCTTTAAAAGAAAATAACCGTCAGCGGAAGAGTTGTAGTGAACATCCGACGGCACCATGAATGCAGATGTAGCCATGCCATCGAATTTCAAGTCATGAAAATTGCCAGTACGGTCAAAGATAACCACGGCCACTTCGTCCAGTTTCTTGTATTTCTTAAGATTTCCCTCACTCAGTTTTTTCTGCACATTGTTAAACCTTATGCCTAACTGCCCACCACTCATAGTCTGACTATAAGTAATAATGACGCGGTCGCCATGCCCAGAGTATAATGTATCCTTTATTTCCTTGGCGGAAACACCTATACCCTTTATTAACAACAGCAATAGAAGCGAGACAAAAAACTTTATTTTTTCGTTTGTCATAGACTGTTTATACGATTGTAGCGTTCAACGATCTTGCTCTTATAGTCGCCACCCTGCTTCCATTGCGCAGCGTGCTTGCTGCACCTGGAGTCGGTACAACAATTGTAGAGTGCATTCACCTGGCCCATCACACTGGCCTTGGTGCCCTTACGGTCATTGCTGCTATAAATCTTTTTATACAGGTCGTCGAGTTTGTGATAGATTTGTTGAAGCGACCATCCGCAATAACTGCACTTGTGACCACCGCCACTGCCGCCAGACGACTTATGCTTGCCGCAATCACGCTCCTCGAACTCAACGCCATCCAATTTCGACTTCAGCGCTTCGTAACGACGATAGCCCGCATCATTGCTGTTCCATCCATGCGAACTAATGAGGTTGTCAATCTTGTCTTTCAGCGCATCGATTTTTTTCTGGTAGTCCTCCCTTTGCCTATCGGCCGACTGTTTGTGTTTCCGGTTGGTGCAAATTCCCTTGCGAGAGATTGTCTGAACGAGTTCGTCACACTCGGAACTGATCTTCACATATTCTTCTGAAGGTTTCAGTTCTACTTCTATATTCAGTTCTATTACTTGTTTCTCAAGTAAAATCAAAGCTTTCTTTCCCTTATATTTGGCGATATAAATAGGCATTTTCACAATCTTGGTGGCTTCGTTTTCCACCCGAACCGGAGGCAGCGATTGCTTGTCGGACGGGCGCAACGGCAATACTCTGTCCAGTTGCTCGCTGTATGGTTCGAGAACGCGTTTACCCTTTGTTCCACCGAATATTTTATCGAATGTCATCTTCGGTGACAGTTTTGACACTTGTTTCTCCAAATACGAACGGTCGAACAAGATAAGCACCTTCGACTCGCTGAGGTTTTCCAATTCAATGCCCACTTCGCCAACACCGTCGTCTACCTCGTTCAGGTTAATGAAGATGTTACAATACGACAAGCTGACCATCTCCTTGTTGTGGTCGCCACTCAGGGTCACTTTCTTCTGCTCGTCTGCCATGACATTCATTACCGCCATACAGAGCAACAGGCATATCCATATTTTTCTCATAGTCTTTTCGTTTTGCCAATAATTAAATAGTCAAAGAGCGCTTCTTTGGCGGCGCCGGCTTTTCCTGTGGCTGTTCTGCAGGTTCAGCAGGTTTCGGAGCTGCTGGTTCTGGTTTTTCCTGCGCAAACTTTACCCAGCCGTTAGGCTCGCCTTCCTCGCGCACCCATTCTGCAACATCCTGATCTTCAGGATAGGGATAGGTATTCTGTGCATGATACATCTGATACTTCAGATAGCGCTCCACACGCAAAACCAAGTCCTTGATGGAAGCCAACACTCCCATCTCCTTAATGGTAAGGCACACATGACCCTTGAAACTGCCTGCATAGCGGATGTTTGGATGCCAGATGTCCGAGATGAAAGTAAAGATGGGGTTGCCGTCTGCCGATGGGTAGTTGTTGGGCAACACCACGCTCATCTTATGCAAGTTGCCGAAAATAGGCTTGCGGGGCTTTTCTTCGCCTTCAACGCCTATAATGCTCTTGCAACGATACAAGATTTCAAACTCTGTGGGCAGACCCGTCGGGGTCTTCCTCCTAATAATATACGACAATGATGGCTTAAACGGATTTGCACTCTCTCTCTTGCGCTTTTCGCAAAGTGCGTCCAAGTCTTTCCATTCCTGAAACAGGCGGGCATCACGACCCTTCAGGCTTTTCTCGTCTATTTTGCTGATTGCTGGATTCATGATTCAGAATAACCATTAAACATTTAACAATAAAACTACTCTCTATCCTGCGATAGGTACGGAAATGAGGTGCAGGTGGTCCATGGGCTGGATGTCGTAGTCAACCAGAGCCATCTCGCGGCCTTCTTCATCCTCAAACTCCAGAACGGCAGGCTCCTCGTCGCCATCCATCAACTTACCCAACAGGTATTGGATGGGATTGCCCCCGTTATCCATCTTCGGCAGTTCAAAGACTTGGATAATGCTGTCAATCTGCTCACGGACAGTCTTGTTCGGGTCTGTCACTTTCACTTCAATCTCATCGTATGCCGTACCATCAATTGTCAGCAATACGATAAACTCCTCTTGATAAAATTCTTGGTCTGTCATATTGATTATATTTTATTAATTATTTATTGTTTAAAATCGTTTAACGATGTTCGATTACCAACGCCAAGCATCCCATGCCTGAGAATAATTCTCGCTCATCATGCAATTGTTTTCGTTTCTCAGGACAAGCATCTCATAGCATTCCTTCGGGAGGACTATCGGTTGTGGCATTCCTTCCTTTCGGAGTGCCAACTCGTACATATTGGCTTTAAGGTCAAGGCGTATAATAAAGTCGGCTTTAACATCGGGCTTGTTATGAAATATCTGCTGGAATATTCCCATCACCTCCTCGCGCTGTATCCAGAAGAATGCTTTGTATTCCTCCCTGCCGTTATACCAGACAGCCGCCAGTTTTTGGGGAACTCCTGCCTTATGATAGTCAAACAGGTATTCACTGCCAAGCTGGTCGCGTGTTCCATCGTAGAGCAATTCCTCTACATGGTCACAGAACATCTCATCGTCATCATCGCTATATGGCTGCCACGCCTTACCGTTCCAGAGTTCTTCCAATGCGACATAGCGGTAGGTATATTGTTCCATATTCTGGTCAAAGAACTCAATTGGCGGCAATGCAAGAGGTTCGGTCAATAGGTTCAGCCTTTCCAATTTAGCCGATTCGTGTTCGTGCAGGTCATCTTCCTCGGCATAGGCCCACTTCAACAGCACAGATTTCTTTTGTGCCTTTAGCCATACGGCAACACCACCATAGGGTGACATCCCGAACACGAAGTACTTGTAGCGTTCTGCCTCTTTACCTGCAGCATGCTCCTTCCAAAGTTGTTCGGCCTTTTTTGGATGCAAAAACATTTCCATGTCGTAACACTTCTGCTCAGGCGCAGACCACCATCGGAGCCACAGCATACCAGGCATGGGATAGGTAGTGCCGTCTTCTTCTATCGGAGACTGGTCGCCCCAATCGCCAGTTATGTTTTCATAAAGGGGAACTGGTCTTACATCTTTATCCATAAAGTGTAGAACCGATTCCAACACCTTCATTGGGTAAAGGGCATAGTATGATGTAGATGGTGTATATGCGAATGTCATCTTTGTATTTTTCCTTGTCTTTTAGTTCCTTACAACAAGAACAAAATCATCACCACTTTGCTGCACGGTGTATGATGGTCCGGATGTAAGTGTGCCCACACTGTCGTTGAATGTTTTTACATTTCCGCCGCGGCCCACTCCTTGGATAGCGAGATTTCCGGCGGCCGTAGCTCGTGCTGCCCCCGACATGTTTGAGAAATTCTTGACATAAAGAGACAGTTCATTGATATATCCCCCCAAGGAGATAATCGGCAGAGTCTTTACCACTTCTGTTGCATCTGCACCAATGGCCGTAATCCCCAAAACTTCTTGATTAGCCTCCAACAGAGCATTTTCATAAGGAGACATTTTTGTGACAGCCTCCTTTTGTGCAGCCTCTTTGGCAACCCTTGCAGCTTCTGCATTGGCTTCATGTTGTAAAGATTCTGTATGTAAATCTCCCGCTCTAATATCATTTTTCTCTCCACCATTTCTAAAGGCATTCCCTTCCTTCACATCAGTGTAGTGCTTGGCTGTTAATTCCTCAGCTTGTCCTTTCAGTTTACTTGCAGCAGCTCTTTCTGTAGCCTCTTTTTCTGCAAGAGGATTTATTACATCATCAGCAACTTTTCTTGCTTGATTAAACTCTGCACTTGCTTTTTCTGCTTTAGCTGCAGCATCAAAATCATGAACGGTAGTCGTAAGAACCCTGTGACCTTGTTTGGACACATCGGCAGCAATGGTTTCTGCTACTGGTGCATGAGTCACCTCGCTTACCGCTTTAGAGATCTTTGCCGTTTTGCCAAATTTGAATACCGCTCCAACAAATGGAACCAATGCAAAGACATCCAGACCGAGAGCCGCCCAATTATGCAAATCTTTCGCATAACCATCTACGGTAAACATCTTGCCGATAATGACAATAACATCTACTAATACGAGTGGTGTGAGAACAATGCTGACAATTCCGAAGATAGCTAATCCTGCATCGAGGGTTTCCATATAAACCTGCTTTCTTATCTCATCTCTCGCTTTCCTCCAGGCTTTCTCCTTTTGTTGCTCCATGACAAGTTTCTGATGGCTCAGCGCATCGTACATCTGGTTAAGTTCATCCATGGTGTAATACTCACCCTCATACTCTATCGTATCGCGGCTATGAGTTTCGCCATGTAATTCCACGCCTATATCATAGGCATCGTAAGCCCGTTGAGCTTCATTAGGATTAAACTGAGATTTTCCGGTTTGCTGAAAACCAAGTTGTTGCCTTTTTGCTTCCAGTTCCCGCATGAAAGGATCATTCTTGGCCTCTGTCTTTTTTATTTTGTCGTCATAATATTTATTGATATCACGCTTAACGATTCCTCTTCTTTGGGCTTCGCTCTTGTGGCTCCATGCTTCTGCTTCCTTTTGCTGTTTTTCGTGGATGGCATCTATCTCTTTTCTGTTCCGGTCTATTTTTGTCAAATAACCTTGATATTCGGGATGGTATTTCAGATAGCCTTCAAGTCCAAGTCGTGAAGCGCTCCGGAAAGTTCCCGCAGAATTGAGATAATTGTCAAACTTTTCCTTTGCCCTCGGGTCTTTTTCGCCTAACTCTTTGAGCAGATCATTTATCTCGTCCTGGAGGTTTTCTTCCGGCGACTTGTCATTATAGACTTCGTATTTGAACTCTCCTTTATAGATACTGGAGTGCTTGGCAACGAAAGTCCAGTCGTAATAAAAATCGAAGGCATCTTCAAACTTTGCAGGAACAGCCATGCTTACCCCTACTCCACTGGAACTGGAGACGAACGGCGGGCATTTCAATACGGTTTGCAATGCAGCCATCAAGCCTTCCAACGGCTGGTAGCAGCAGAATGTTGTGAATACCGTTCCATAGTATCCATGCCAATAGTCGAGCAGTTCACGTATGATTTGTATGGCACGCCCCAATTTGTCTTCCAGCGATTGAGGGGTAAGATCTACGATCGGTCCATCCTCTTCTGCTATACAGTTGGCAGAGGCGCAGTTGATGAAAATCACCTTATCCTGCGTTTCTGGAACATATTCACCCGAAGAATCAACGAGCCTGCTGATTACACGCATTTGCCGATCGACAACAGGGCACTCAACGGGGTTGTACACATCGAACAATTCACTGCGAGACACAGGCGCAAAGATAACCGTCAGTTTGAGGTCTTTCTTCTTCAAACCGTCAAGTAAATTACCACTCTTTTGGGTGCTTTTTGCTCCTGTTCTACCCATGCTAATCTAGATTATTGCGAGTGTATTGTTCTGTGTTTATTTCGTTTTGCTCTTTGCCTGTGCCAGTTTCGCAAGAGCGTCAGCCATTGCCTGGAAGTTCAACTTAGGCAATGCCAACGGTGGGGTTACTACCGGTGGGATGGGAGGCAGTTGACCGTCCGTGGTAAAAGATATCTGCCCAAGCCACATACAAGTGTTCATACACGATTTTGTCAATGCCGGCAGCCCTTGCACGAGCATGTCTGGCTTACCAGGCATCCATGGGGTTGTGATGGCGGGAACGCAGGGAGCTGGAGTGAAAACTCCCAAGGCCGCAGATGTAGCAGCAATCACAGCAGGATTGGTCGGTGCCGAGCACATACCAAATGAACTGATGTTGGTCAGAGGAACAAAATCACCTATGTTGGCCTGCTGCAAACCACCAATCATCCGAGTGCGCGACGGGTTGACCACCAATGGGCATGGAACCAGCCCGAAGGTGCATTTCATCATGGCTGAGGTTACTACAAATGAATCAGACATAATTCTTTCGTGATGTGTTTAGAGTTCGCCTTTGGCAGCCATCCGTATGGTTTGGCCGATACTGTCAATGGCGTGGTCGTCATCTTTTTCAACCATCATTTCCAACAAGGCGGACAAACCGCCCTCTCCTGGGAACGAATTGATTATCTCAGCCAGTGTAAATGCCAATCGCTCTGCACTGGCCATGATCTTGTCAATGGCATCTTTCGACTGTTGGCTCGTCCCTGCTTCAAAGATTTTGCCATGATTGGAACGGAATGTCCGTACCGCCATGGAGGTCATAAAAGTGTAGCGACAATTGTCCAGATATTGATAGAATTCCTTCTGGTTGATATCCAAGAAGCAACTCCCAATGTATCTTGCAGTAGCAAAAACATCTACTGCTTGAGTGAGTTGTCTATTAACAATCCGGCGTTTTCTTGACTGGCGACTGTTTTCCATCGCATCAGCCGATTCTGGCAGTTGCTGTGCTGCAGCTATACATTCTTCCATCTGGGCAACAGCCTGCTCAACATCTTCCTTCTTCAGGATACGCGGCTCCTTATTCGTGAACTTGGAGAGCAAACGGTCATAAATAGCCTTGTTCTCTTCAACCTTGGCCTTGGCAGCAAGTGCCTCTTCCGATTCTGCGTAGAAACGCTCCACAGGTGTTGATTCCAGTTCTAGTTCTTTTTGTTCCTTTAGCACTGGTGCCGGCTGCTCAAGGGAATCTTCTGCGGAAGAAATCTGTTCTGTCTCTTTGGAGTTTTCTGCCTTTATGCGATCTATGTCGTAGGAACTGAATTTTTCCTCCCAGTTGTCACCCATAGCATTTAGTTTTCCTTAACCATCAGGGCCTTGATATCAATCGTTGCCGTGGCGGTGATTCCCACAGAAGTGTTTGCGTTAATATCGTGAGTGGTTGAATATTCCTTGAGACCGTTGTCGGCCCATATCTTAATGTCCCTTGCCTTGATATCCGTTCCGCCGACCGAAGTTATGCTCGTGCTGTCACTGACACTGATGGACAGGTTCTTTTCCACGGTTTGAGTAAAGTTACCTGAAGCGTAGCAGAAGAAATCCTTGTCGGCTACAAGATGCATGTTGTTGCTTGCTGCAGCCACCAGTTCTTCACCGGCCGACAACGACATGTTGCCACTTGCGGCATGATCCATGTTACCTCCGGCAGAGGAAACCAAATCGGCTCCGGCTTCTATATTGACATTACCTCCGGCGTTATGACTGATATCACTGCTGGCACTGGCACTGATACCGCCCCCGGCACTCTGACTGATATTGCTGCCTGCTTTCTCTGTAATCTCTCCACCGGCACTGGCATTGATTCCTCCACCAGCTTTCAAGGTTATGTTGCCACCTGCATTCAGGGAAATGTCACCTGAAGACCGTAGACTTATGAGTTTCTTGTCAGTAGAGAGAAGCAGCTCATAATAATTCAACTTGCTGTCGTAAATGCGTATAAACCCCTTGTCGCCAAATTCATTAGCATTTGCAGTGTCGTGTATCTCGATGGTATGCCCGCTGGCGGTGCGAATAGCCTTGACATTATTATCACCAGGATACCATGCATCATCTACAGGAGTGGAAACTGCCGACATGTTACATCCGGCAACATAAGGGCGCTCCATATTCCCACCAACGAACTCCACAAACACCTGACTATTGATTTCAGGAATCAAATGGGTTCCGAATTTAGGGTCTTGGGAACCGGAATAGGGTTGTGCGACATGAATCCATGGTGTCCACTTCGTATCATCTTCAACACCATTGACACGTGCCTGAGGTATAAAGAACCTTATTCTGACACGCCCCCAATGCTTGGGGTCTTCTGTATCTTTGACAACGCCCTTGAGGGGATGGTCGCATATAGGATGGATGGTTGGGTCTAGGTATGGAGGATAGTCTAAAGCTGCGGTTATTCCCTTAAAACTGTTGCTGTAGTTCTGGTCAATGTCGAAACGATGCACAACCTCAGTAATGAGAATTTCGTCCTGTTGAACCTCACTTTTTTCCTGCGAAGAACCGTTACTGATGTAGTTGTCCTTGATGTTGAGCTTGGCACCTATTTTCATCTGCGAGCAGTAGGTCTTGCCTTCATACACCAGCATATTGGCACGCCGACCCTCACGGTATGCCGTGGGAGTTTCACTGAAAAGATCGTTCCCGGCATCACCATTCTTGGTCACATCATCATCTCGCTCCAGACTTATAGAATCTGACTCAAAGCCTGTCTTTTGCTTATATTTTTCGTTCGAAGCAGAGTAGGTTGCATCGTTCAACTTGTTCCCGCAATTGCTCAGTTTTTCGTCAGCCTTGGACAGGCTGAAAGCATGCGATTCATTATAGGTTAGCTGAACGAAATTACCCATCGTATGGAATGTCTGCAAGCGAGCGCTGTATTCTGTCAGGTCCTGACTAGGATATTTTAATGTAATATTGTCTTGATTGCCAAACTTTCCGAAATGGAGTTTCTTTCCATTGTTGAACATCCATTCCCCATGGCGCCTGGCCAGTCGTTGCAGAAATTCATAGTTTGTCTCGTTAAACTCTACTGTGTAGAATATTTTGTCCGTCAACTTCGGGTCAATCTCCGTGTCCACCTCGGCATAGTCGGTCACATCCTTCACGATGTCGGCCAAGGTCATCTCATTATAGATATTGAAGTTGGGCGAGTCTTTCATCACGGTGTCTTTGGTCTCTGCCACTACCTTGATGGCATATTCCGACTCCTTGCGGGTTGCCTTGGCAAAGACCACAAAGCCCTCGAATTCTATGTCGGCATTCTGCGAACCTGCGGCAAAGTTGGAAATTTCCTGCTCCATGGAGTCGGTCTGTACGCTGAGCGTTACATCTTTACCTATAATGGAGCCGCAGGTGGTGAACTGTATTTCGTTAATGTCTTCTTCCGGAGCTTTTTGCAGCACGAATTCCAGCCGACAAGGTTCCAGCAGTTTCTGAGTAATCTTGAACTTGTCAAGACTGTACTTGGCACCATCTAGTTCGATATTGAACTGGTTCGAGGTCGTGCCATTTATGCTAAGCGAAATGTTCTTTACTGATATCGACATAAGCTTACCTTTATTCTTTTGGCCTCCCAGCCTGTTTATGTCCAGTCGTTGTTGTATTCTGCCTGGTCATTGTTGCCTACGGTGATCGATTCGGCAGCTATGGTAACACGGGTATGCATCAACCGGGAGTCGTGGTCATTGAAATAATCTTCCAGTTCCGTACAATATGCATTCTTAAAGTTGACGGTCTTGTAGCTGCGCTTGTTTTTCTGGGAATAGACCACAAATTTCAAAACACCGGAATAGACCTGTGTCTTACTGAACATCCACTTGTAGAAGAACACATTGTCATCACTCAAAGAAGGCATCACAAAAGTGATGGCACCGCCACGCGGACGGGTAGAAGGTTTTCCAGTACTATCGGTAGCCTGATAGAAACGGTATTTGCATTCTACAATGCCATACTTCTTGCCAGCCACTTCTATCTTGCCATGGAAAGAATCGTTTTCACTGCCAGCGGCAGCACCGCCACCCAACAAGTCGCCGCCCATTGACCTTGCCATGTTCATCATGCCATCCATTGAGGGTGCACTTGTAATATCGCTCAAGTCACCGAGGAAGCTATCGATACCTCCTTGCAACTTGTTCGAAGCATTGCTGAGCGCTTGACTCGCCGCATCCGCAATCTTGCTGGCCGTTTCCTGAGCTTTCCCGATAGCTGCATCGGCAGCATTTGAAAGGTTGGCGACAACCGAATCTATCTTGTTTGAAACGGCATCGGCGGCTTCGGAAAGTTTGTTTGATGCCTCATCAATCATAGAGTCTACCTTGTCAACGGCAGCATTGGCGGCATCTTCAATCTTATTCTTTACCTCATCCACCTTCTCCATGGCCTTGTCAGCCATCTCTTTGGCTTCGTTGGCAATCTCGTTGGCCTTTTCCTCGACCTTATTGGCTATTTCCTTCGCTTCATTTTCTATTTTTTCGGCCGTTTCCTTTACTTTGGTCTCAACCTCGTTGACAACCTCCTTGGCTTTATCCTCAATCTGTCCGGCTATCTCCTTGGCTTCATTCTCCAGTTTTTGGAACTCTTCCTGGGCTTTCTCGCCGAGTTCCTCAGCCTTGGCCTGAATTTCCTGGGCTTTTTCCTCTATCTTGTTGACGGCCTCTTTTGCAGTGTTTTCAATCTGATTGACAGTGTCTTGCACCTTCTGTTCAACCTGTCCTGCAATCTCCTTGGCCTCGCTTTCCAACTTTTGGGCAGCCTCAGTGGCTTGCTCTTGTATATTGTTGATGCCGTTCTCTATCTTGTCAGATACGGCCTTGGCCTCTTCCTGAAGATGATTGACGGTATCCTGAACTTGCGATTCTATGTTTTGGGCAACCTCTTGGGCTTTTGCCTGTGCATCGTTGATGCCGCTTTCGATGCGGCTGCCAACCTGCTCGGCCTGCTGCTGCAACTGAGAGGTCATTTGCTCAGCCTGCTGCTGCAGTTGCGTTGCTGCCTGCGAGGCCTTTTCCTGAACCTCCTGAATACCGCTTTCTATCTGACTGCTCACCTGCTGGGCTTGCGCTTGCAACTGTGATACGGCACTCTCTGCCTGTTGCTGCACTTGTTGCACGGCACTTGCAGCCTGCGCACTTGCCTGACTGGCTGCTTGGGAGGCTTGTTGCTGGATGTTGGCAACGCTGTCTTGTATCTGGCTGCTCATCTCCTGAGCCTTGCCCTGCAACTGGCTGACACCTTGCTGGGCTTTTTCCTGAATGGAAGAAACAGCACTTGAAGCCTGCTGTTGCAAATTGTTGACCCCATCCTGTACCTTACTGCCAATGTCTTGGGCCGAACTCTGTATTTTCGAAACAGCATCCGAAGCTTGCGACTGCACCTGTTGAACGGTCTGTTGCGCCATGTTTTGAGCGGAGTTCATGGCCTGTTGCATTTGTCCTGCGGCATTCTGCGCTGCATTCTGTACGGAGTTGGCGGCATTTTGGGCTGCACTCTGAACGGAATTTACGGCATTCTGTGCTGCCGACTGAG